>BNJU01003135.1_pt1 | contig 546667 bp, 790 predicted proteins | sample 8539281 | NCBI WGS metagenome assembly BNJU01 (sample SAMD00202456, study PRJDB9452) | human saliva metagenome | isolation source: human saliva | place: Japan
ATGGACATAAACAGGCTCCAGAGAAAATATGGAACCGTGTGAATAAAGACCTCTAATTTGTTGGGGGATGTTTTGCATGTCGGAAATGTCCTCCAGAGCATTCCTGGAGAGCACAACCCTTCTATACCCAGCTCCATTAAGCCCACAGCTTTGAAGCATGTACCGTCATCTGGCACTGGCACGTAGAGGAAGATCCGGATAGGCTCTTTAGCGCAACATGGCTCCCAATTCCTGTGATCCTGAATAATTACCCCGGTCCAGCCCTGCCTCATAATAGGACATCCATAGCTGAAAAAGTTTCTTTTCTTTCTCCCTTTAAAAGAGAATATTCAAGGTCATGTAAACTCTTTTCTCTTGTAAAGATGGCAAAATGAATGGCCTCCCAAAAGCTCATCCTCTTCCGATAAAGAAGACTTAGCAAAGGCTCTTGCGTGGAAATATTTTTGTCCTCCCATATAGATAGCATCCGCCTGGCATAAAAACAGCCACCTTGCATACTTCCAAGGAGGCTACGCCAAAAGCTCCTGCCTCATATGCTTTTTCTTTTAAATTTTCTTTGTTTTCGATTGGCATCCTATTTCTACTCCATCCTATCCCTTTTTCTCTTTTCGCTTCCTTCTCCAGCCAGAAGCTTCTGCTGGTACTTCCAACTCCTGCAAAACCCCTGTCCAGCTTTTTAACTTGGTCTTTACTCAGGCTCGTCGTGCTTATAGGAGTAGCTTACTCTCGATCCAGTAGCTCCCGCATCTCCCTCCACCTCTCGCTCCTGAAAAAGCTCATCGCAATGTTAATCTGACCAGCAGAAGCGGATCGAACAGATCTCCAGCTGTCTGAGACCTACATTTCCTCACGGATGCTTTCAATTTTATGATTTGAAATCACTGCTACATCATGTAAATAAGACTCCGAATTCTCCCCACTTAGGACATAAATTTCTTTCCGTCACTACTGACCTGTATTGTCTTTTTACCCGCCATTTTCTCTCCACCTTTTCCTATGCTTCACTCAGTCCCAAAATGTTGATACGCATGCTTTTGCCAATCCTTCCCCTGGGGGTCTCTGGTCTCACTGAGACTTGTAAAACTCAAATAGAGTCCACCATCATCTCTCAGGTTCCCCGGCCCTCTCCCAGACTGGTGGCTAAGGTCTCCAATTTCTCACCGGTCCTCCGAAAACTTCGATTAGATTCCAGATACTGGTCTGTCATAGGTATCCCGGCTTCAAGGTATCCGGCATCCAGTCCAAATCCAGAGCATCCTCTCTGCTACTTCTGCGAATAACACCATTATACTCCTGATCGCAAAATCTCGCACCTCTTTTGCAGCAAAACTGGTTGGCAAGTTCCTGTAAAATTTCTGGAGCGTAGGGGCAATGCTTTCGCTCCGCCTCTATCAATAGAAATGGACAGCACCTTGGCGCTTGGAAGGACAATCTCTTCCAATTCCTCTTCCTTATAAACCCAGTTTCGGATAATCCTGGAAACGATCTCGAAAGAGCGGACAGGTCCTGCTCTGGTGGCAGCTCCTGCTCATAGGTGAATCGAGGCAAATCGAGACGGATGGAACGGGTACTGCCTTTCCTTCCCAAAGCACATCAATGGCAAAATCTCCATGGCAGGATAAAGCACCTCCTCCACCTGACGATTCATAGCCTATGGATTTCCATCCACAGCAAAGCACATCTCCTTCGGAGCATTGTTCAAAACGCTGCACTTCCCGGCTTTTCAATAGCCGGTCCGAAGTCATCTACAGTGCACAGCTCATTGGCACAGCATGTTGGAAATTAGTGCTTGCCTGCTGGGAGTCGAAGAGGCAGCGATCTTTTCAAACTTTGCTTTCTTTCTTTTTCGCGGCTTCTATAAAGATAGACAGGGTTTCTCCAGCTTTTCCTGCCCGATATAATCCTTTTAAAAATTGAGTAGTCGAATCTTGACCAAAGGATCAAATCCTCTAGCTCTCCTCTGTTTGTATCAGCTTTCTTTCCATAAAATCCCTACAATGCAAACTGCCTCAGACTAAGCTCGCAACAGCTCCTCCGCGTCTTCCTCTCTCTTCACAATTCGGAATCGACCGAATCCATCTTTTGCTTCTATTGTTGAATATCCCCAGGAGACCAAGGCTTCCACCGCTTCCTCCACTGCCACGGAAGTCGTAGTCGTCACCAGCTTTTCTCCGGAAAACAATCTCTTCCTAGGCACCTTTCCGTAATTCCACAATCAATCTTCCGCAGATTCTTCCCCAGTCCCGAGCTTTCTAACTTTCTTGTTGTTATTGTTGATGATGGCATGTATCAGCCTCCCTGCTCATAAGAGAATATTCCAAGAGTGGTTTTGGGACCAATGCTGAAAGGGAAAGAGTTTGATGAAAATCTTTATCCCTTCTCCCAAAACTGAAAAGCTCCTGACTATCCTCCGAACCGAAAAATAGGTAGAAGAAGAATTCCCTCCTGTCTTGGGTGTTTAAAACAGAAGCAGGAATGCGAACCTATATCCAGTCCTCCTGTTTTATTACTAACATATCCTTTTACTTCCAAATGCCAGAATAAATCGAATCATAATCTTCCAATCCGCACAATAGTTCAGCATAGATACTCGATTTTCTCGTTGAGGGAAGAAATTGCTTTGGCTTTGTGATGAAAGAGAGACCTGAAACCGACACACACTTAAATACCCCCACAGGCCCAACTTGCCGAAAATTCCACGTCTCATTTTACAAACTAAACCCAGTGGAAATTCTCTCTTCTGGCTGCCGCTTCAAAAATGATATTTTACCAAACCGGAATCACTCTTGAACTCTGCCCTCTTTATAAGTGGAACTGCACTCATTTCCTTGCCCTTTATATAGAAGGATTGACGGTGGAGGCGGTAGGTGCCATCAGCATACTCTACACCATCCTTAAAAACCAATCCGGTACAGTTCCTTCATAGCTGCATACCAAAATCTTCCTAGAAGCTACGAGGAGTACCTGGCATAACTGGATGGAAACATCACACCATAAACAGGATGCTCAGGCTTAATTTAGCAACAGCCTCTATTGAAGCTGGCACTCACCCACCAGGTATTTGCTCTAGAGTCTGGGCATAGATATACGTCTGCACTGGCATAAAGTCCAACACGCCCTCCACGCCTTCCTTTTTCACCTGCTAATACGATGATAGTTCTGCATTTTGAATCAATTTATCAATTAATTCTGCAATGCAGCTCCATCCTCAGTTTTTGAGAAAAATGCAAGGAATACTTGATTGCATTCCTGAACTGCGTCCTCTAAAGCCTTCACCACATCCTGAGGAATTACTTTCATCCTTGTACTTACGAACCATATGTCGTTTTTCCATTGCTTTCTAAGGGTCATCTAACCTCCTTTTACCATAACTCACATTTCTCCTCGAAAAATAGGAATAACACTCATCTTTAGTATAGCTTATTGCCTTATTGTCCAGTTATTAATCAAGGAATGCACTGGAATAAAATCGCAAATGCACTGAATAAAATCAGGGATGCTCTAATAAAAAGTTATGAAGACCAGACGAAAGGAGCATATCCATGATCCATAGGACTTAGGGCTCAATTTTTATTCATATGAAGAGCCACAATCTTCCTTGCTGCTCGATGCGGATAGATACCGAAAGAAGATACCCACTATTGCGGGAGAAAAGTACCGCAATCAGGATAATCCTGGACGAATCACCACGGATAAAACTGAAGGCGGTAGCTCCTATGACACCAGTCCCATGGCCAGTAGCACTCCAATCAATGCTCCCAGGGCGGATAACAGAGTATCCGTTAAAGAAACTGCACCACATATCTCCGGTGCTTGCGTCCTAAAAGGCCTTTCTGATACCGATTTCTCTGGTCTCTCCGCTAACGGACACCAGCATGATATTCATGCATACCGATACCGCCTACCAGAAGAGAAATGGCAAGACTAATACCGCCCACAGCAGAAATTCCCACCCATTACCCCATCCACTCTGTTTCATTTCATCCTGAATAGAGGAAATATACCAGTCGGAGGGCTGAGATTTTTATTTTAGAAAAATAAGTTTTGATTTCCGTATTCAGCTGTTTCATCTCCTGCTCGGACATTCCTGTTTTTCCGTAGTATCGAATCATGGAAAAATTCACGACCTTGGGGTGAAAAGCAAAGTCCAGAACAATGCCTTTTCCATTTTTATCATTAGAACCCATTAGTAGCTTTTTGAATGGGGCTGATATCTTTCCTGCACACCTGATAATGCTAAACTCTCGATTTTCTCCCATAATATCGGAGCGAAAAATGTTTTCCTGTGACATTTACAGTTCCACAGCTTTTAAGGCTGTACTTTCTGAAATCAAAATAACTGCTCTTCTTTCCTCCACATCATTAGCGGAAATATATCTTCCGTTTAAAATCTGTACAGTTGAAGCTTTTTGATAGGAGAATCCACTTTCTGCCATATTGGTTTTCAAGCGGTTTAGTCCATTTTATATCGATAGAGCTGCTGGCATATTATCCACATAGTCCAAGCGATCACAAAGACCCTCTTCATCTTGTAAAGTTCGTCCATGGTGAAAAATCGCTGTCTCGAATTTCCTCCTGATCCATGTAGGATTATATCATAATGGCGCCTGGTCACACCTCACATTATAGAGGTCGGAGAACATTTCTCTCTGCATGGTATCTCCGATGAAACAATGGAGATTACGGATCCGATCTCCGATATCATGCCCAGCATGTAAGAATGGAACGAAGCTTTATTGGCCTGAAGAGAGCTTAATGCCATTTTCATATTTTCAAGAAGCATTGTTCCTCTGTACATTCCTTCAAAGATTGCCAAATCTCTTACCGGAGTAGGATTCTCATTTTAATATCGGAAATCAGTTTCTTCCGTCTGAAAAGTGAAGCATCCTATCCGCATAGGCGGCAATATTCTCCCATGGTAACCACCACTACGTGTAGCTCCTGCCTTTATGAAGAGCAGAGAACATTTCCACATCTCAATGGAGCTGGCAGTGTCTAAGTTTTCGTGGCTCATCCGCCAAAAATCAAAGGCGGTTCATTGGCTAAGGCTCTGCACTGCTACTCTCGCCTGCCTCCGGACATTCTATTGGGCTGATGATGGATTCTGCCGGAAAGATTCACTTTTTCCAAAAGCACGGCTGCTCTTTCCGACCTTTGCTTTTATGAACGAATATGAGTGCAAATCATGGGGATTTACATTTTTTCAAAGCGCTCATACGACTAATCAAAATTAAAACTCTGGAACACGAAGCTGATGATTTCTTACCTTTATTCAAAGTATTGGCTCCATGGCTGCACATCCTCTCCGGTCCAGAAAGTAATTGCAAGACTTGGTTTATCCAAACAGCTTAAGATATTCATTAGAGTAGATTTTCCGGAGCCGGACTGTCCCATAATGGCTACGAACTCTCCTCTTTAATTTTTAAATTAATCTGATTTAATCCAATACCTCACCGCACCGGTATCATAGATTTTCACCATGATTGCGTAATTCAATCAGTCATCTTCCATCTTTCTATCCTGTTCGTACTACAACCCCGGCTTCTTCCCGGACTAACGGACTCTGAACCTTGGGCTTTGGGATCTACGGTTACCGGACTTCCTCTGTAAGACTGGCATCAGGAGAAAGAATATAACTGCATTCTCTTTAAATGCGGAACTTTCTTCACAGGTTTCTACCTCCATGGAAACATCACTGGTAACCCGGTAGTTACCGGAACAAATGCACGGTTCCGTTTACAACAAAGCGCCATTTTATTGCTTTTCCGTCTTCCCGGTCATCACTGCAGAAATCGGTACCACATACACATCCTTAGCTTCGATAAGAGTAACCGCCTTTGCGGTAATGCGGAAAGCAACCCTTTTATCTCCGGTAATCTGTACCTTAATCGAATAACTTTTCGCTGGTGTTGGCATTTTTCTCTCCTGTGGGGAAATGGAAGAAACCACACCTCTCTACAAGATTCTCCGCCTAAAATATCCGCCGTAATAGTGGCTTTTGACCTAAGATGTACCTTTTCCGATATTGTATTCGGAAACCGCAATGCTGAGCTCCAGCTCGATCCAGACTTTCACGGTAAAGTCATATTTATTTTCTGTCGGGTATCTGCAACTCTCCCACTTTAATATTCACTCTGGTAATGGTTCCGGCTATGGGGGAGATTAAACCGCATCGAGAACCCTTACTTTCCGCCTTCTCCAGCTCCTGTTCCGCTGTTTTCGATCTGTAAATCATAGCTGTCCGGAACCTGTACTGTACCCTTTATCACCTTGTAATTCTGCCATAGTGGCCTTGGCATCCTTTAAAGCGCTTCCGCCGCCCTCATAGTCACTCTGAGGAATATCTCCGGTAGAGAGAGACTGGATTTTCTGAAAATCCAATTCCGCATTTTTAAGATTGTTTGATTTTTCTCATATTCCAAACGAAGATCTCGTGCCTCGGTTTTATTGGCCTTCACAAATCCAGCTGAGTCTTGGCAGCTCATGCAGTATTCACATCTGTTTTGTCTAAGCGTGCAAAACCTGCCCCTTTTCTACCTTTATCTCCTTCTTTCACTAGAATTTCCGTTACCTTGGCTGTAAGCTGAGGTAACCTGTTGCATCCGTACCGGACACAGGCCTGAGAGACTGATTTTTTCCTGTATATCTCCCTTTGTTAAAGCCTGAACGCTGACCATGGTTCCCATGGGTTTTGCTGAAAAAGAAGGTTTCTAGCCACAATCAACAAGACTAAAACAAGGACCTGATTAGAATCCATTTCAACTTTCCCTTTTTTCTTCTTTTTGGGGCTTGCTTCAGCAGTTTATTAATTTCCTGAGAAACATCCTGTCCCTGTTGATTCTCTTCTTCCATTTCTTCTCCTTTAAAATGAAATGCAGTGCCTCCTCATAAACCCATTTTTCGCCTTTTTACGATTCTTTACCATTAAACTCATAAATATGAATGAAATGTGAAAATAGTCTGTTTTTATTTTTATTATCCTCTGGTTTTTATTTTTCTTCCTGGAGTAAACTGTTGAGAAAATATTGATTCTGCAATGAGATCCTGCAAAAGTCGAGAAATCTGTTGAACAAGAATACTGTGCTTTATCGGAGTCCTCCCATGGATATTATAAAAACTGCTCTCCTATCCCTAAAAGATTTCTTTTTCCCCTTTTCTTCTTGATAAAGAAGAGATTTTATTTTTGATATCGAAAACCACTGGACTTAGCCCGAAAAGCGCATAGATTTACAGCATCGGATTGCTCCTTTTTGAAAACTTCTGAAATGGAGGTTGTCCAGCTTTCTTTGCCAACAGTCTCTCAGAAGAAAGTTGAAGTCTTTCACAGGGCTCAAGAATACTGCAAAGACAAGACTCAAACTTCATCAGCTTTAACGGGAAAGCCTTTGAGTACCCCATAGAGAAGAGCTATCATCAGCATACGTATAAAATGCCCTATAACAAAACTCTCCTCAGCTGGACCTTTTTAAAAATGATCTCAAAGCAGAAGAAAATTCTATCAGCCACCCTCCTATAAGCTCAAAGAATGTGAACGCTTTTGGGATTCAAAGAGAGGATATCTATACCGGTGGTGAAACTGATCTATGTCTATTTAGAATATCTGGAGCATCCTACAGAGGAAGCAAAGTCTCTTCTGTTGCAACATAACTTTGAAGATTTGCTTTATCTCCTTCCTTTTTCCTTTTTCGCCTACGAAGAGCTGTTCCAAGGAAAGGGAAGCTATTGCCGTGAAAAGTCAGAACTGCTATTGGAGAAAAATAAGCTAAGGCTCTGTTTTCGTTTTGTTGTCGACCTTCCTTCCGAAACGGAAGAAAATACTTTTTAGGATGAAGCACAAAGAATATTCTCACAAGTCTGATAGCAGAGAAAATACTTTTTCCAAAAGCATTTCCCATCACTTGAGGGCTTTTCAGCTGGAAGTCTCCGGTCAGAGGCTGTTTTGGAAACCTTATTTTTCCGGGGAAGCAAAGTATTTTTCAAAACTTTAAAGACTATGACTATATTCCTGCCAAAGACATGGCACTGCACAGAAGTTTTCTGAGCTTTATCTCTAAAGAAGAAAAGCAAGAGCAAAGGTCGCTACTGTTTATCAAAAAAGACAGGGCTCTTTTTCTCCTGTCTTCTCCGATAGCTTTTCCCAATCTTTTTCCAAAAGGAATATATGAAAGCAAAACTATATTCTCCCTTCACCTCGGAGCTTTTAGATGAACAACTCCTTAATGGAGGAATATTTCTTAAGCTTTTTGCTCGCATTTTTCTAGCTTCTCATTAACAGAGGCAATCGCCTCCCTTTTATCAATCATTTCCGCAAGAAGGGAGGAATACCGCCATGGTATAGGATTTTCCGCTTAGGTTAGTGAATCTTTCCTTCGGTAAAAATCCACCTCCAGCTCCTCTCCTTCCTGAATCTCCTTCGCCGCTCTCCGGAGCCCACGATAGCTAGCTCGATATTTCAAGGCATTTCAAAGAAGATTCTGGCAAAGCTCTGCAATGACACAGGAGATACCGGAATCCTTCAAGACCTGAGGAGCATGCTCTGGAAGAGCTGCAGCCAAAGTTCTTTCCCTGCAATCAAAAAGGTCTCCCTTTTTAATTTTCCTCATGAAAATGCCGGTCTATATCCTCCATGGCATGGGTAGCTAGCTCCGCCTTTTATCCTGAATGGCTCAGATATCTTGCTGGGATAATCACGTCCGTATCCACATTATCCCCATATTTCACACTAATGACTCTTTAGCTTTTTCCATAACAGCCTCCTATAGTCCTAAATCCGATTGGGATGCACATATCCCAAAACTGCTGATGCCATAGCCACCTCCGGAGAAGACAGATAAATCTCGAGCTGGCATCTCCCATTCCTTCCCACAAAGTTTCTGTTGGTGGTGGAAATACAACGCCCTATTGGGCGCCAAAATTCTGTATAGCCTCCCAGACAGGGACGCAGTGTCGGGGTGCTTACTACAGCTCCCGCCTCAATCAAATCCTTAATATAGCTCCTTCTCCATAGCCTCCAGATAAATCTTCTGGGTAGCAGGGAATTACGATACAACGAACATTTTTCAGCAATCTTTCTTCCTCTGGCAATCTCAGCAGCCACCTTGATATCGGAAAGTCTGCTGTTGGTACAGGAACCGATGACCGCCCGATCAATGCTGATCTTATCAAAGCTAGCTGATTTCAGTGGGTATTTTCCGGCAAATGGGAAAAGCCATCAGTGACTTAAGGGCAGAAAGGTCAATCTCGATGACTCTGTCATATTCCGCATCCCTCATCCGCCTCGTAAATATGGTATTCCTTATTGGAATGAGCCTCATATATTCCAAAAGTCTTTCTTTCATCCACAGGGAAAATGCCGTTCTTTCCACTGGCTTCGACTGGCTATGATTACAGATGGCAAAACGATCTGTCCATAGAAAGAGTAGCTCACTCTCTCCGGTAAACTCAATGGACTCATGGAGAGCTCCATCCACACCGATCATGCCGATCAAATGCAGAATCAACCTTACCGCTGACGTGCTTTTTGTACTCTACCTTTAATACTACTCTTAATCGCAGTGGGCACCTTTAAACCAAAGCTCTCCCGTAGCCATAGCCGCCGCCATATCCGTAGAACCCACACTGGTGGAAAAGGCTCTAGCGCTCCATAGGTACAGGTATGGGAGTCAGCACTGATGGACAGCTCTCCGCAGGTAATCAGGTCTGCTCCGGAATCAGGCATGCCTCAATACCCATGTTTCTACATCATAGTAATGCTTCAGTCCATGCTCCTTAGCAAAGTTTCTGCAAATCTGAGTACACTTGCAGAGGTAATGTCCTTGTTGGGCACAGCGATCCATAACAAAGACTACCTTTTTCCTTATCGAATACGCCTCTTCCGTGAATCTTATCCAGCTCACGAATCGCCACCTGGAGTGGTAATATCATTTCCGTGTACCAAATCTACCTTGGCTGATTAATTGTCCTGCCTGTACTTCCTCTAATCCTGCAGCGCCAAAATCTTCTGACTCATCGTCATTCCCTATGGAAATCTCCCTAATCTCCTAGATAAACCGCCTCGTCTCTATGTATTTTTATAAAAGCAGAATTGCATTCTTCTTACAGTGTAACAAAGCTACTGTTATAATTAAAATACATTTTTTGATACTTATTATTCCCTTGTTATCTCAAAAAAGAAAGGATAAACATGGAACAGAACCTATCCACCTATATCGATATTTTTATGAAGTGGCTAAAAGCGGAAACATTTCCAAAGTGCCGCAGAACAGCTCTATATTTCCAGCCGGCGATTTCCAAAAACCATCGTTCGCTTAGAGGATAGTTTAGAAACTCGCTATTTAAAAAGAAATTCGGGCGTCAGCTTAACCGATGAGGGAAAGGTTTTATTTCAGTATATTAAGGATGCCTTGTCTCATATTCAGGAGGCGGAAGAAAACCTTCTCAGAAAAATGAAGGACTTTCATATCGGTCATCTGGATATCGGTGCCGAGCAGCACCCTTTTGCCGTTTTATTCTTCTTCCCCTATCTGAAGGCTTTTATGAAGGAGTAATCCCAATATTCGTATCAGCTTTGAAAGAATCAGGATAGCGAAAAACTCCATCTGTTGGAGTGATCATCAGATCGATCTCGCTTTTAGCCGCCTCTTCCGAAGAAGCTTGGCATCAATCAAGAGATTCTGATGGAGCGGAGGTGGAGGATATCTTGGTAGCGCCTCAATATTTGCATAATCTGAAAAAGATTCTGGGGCGAAGTTTTTCCTTGTTTCAGGATGCCAATGTAATGCTTTTTGGAGGAAACAAAATTCTCCCGGCATCATATTGAGAATTATCTGAAGGAAAAATCAGATTTACTGTCCCCAGATTATGGAATTAAACACCATGATCTTCTGATTGACCCAGCCAAATCGGCATCGGCATTGCCTGGGTGATCTTGAGACTCGTGGCGGATGGATCTCAAAAATGGACAGCTGGTGGAAATCAAACTTCCCTAGCCTATACAGAAGCGAAGAATTGCTTTTCTGTATAACAACAAAACAACTCTCCTTCCCTTAGAGAGCTTTGTAGGCTTTCCTAAAGAAGGAAACCGTATAGAGAAAGGAAACATTATGACAGAACAAAAATCCATCTTCCTGTAACTCCAAACTGTAGCAGCGCTCATCCGGCTGTCCCCAGTAAAAAGTGCAGGAATTCAGAAACTCCCTTGGCCCCCGGCTCATCCGTAAAGAAGGTAATCGGTATCGTATCCGAAAAGGCGGTGTGGGAAAAATCCACCGTTTGTCTCTTATTGGCTTCCGCAATGAATAAGGCAGGCTACCATGTAGGAATCTTAGATGCGATATAACCGGATCTTCCATTCCCAAGGCTTGGACTGGCTCACGACGGCGTGGCATTAGCAGTGACGGAAAGTCCATGGTGCCGGAGAAAAGCGCAGGAGGCGTAGAAATCATTTCCACCAATCTGCTTTTTGAAAATGAAACGGATCCCTGTAATCTGAGAGGTTCCAGCGATTGCCAATGCGGTAAAGCAGTTCTGGCAGGAGGTAGAATGAAGGATATTGATTACTCTTCGTGGACATGCCTCCCGGAACCGGAGACGTTCCCTTAACTGTTTTCCAATCCATGCCGGTGGCGGGAATCGTGATTGTGACCTCTCCCCTAGGACCTGGTTTCCATGATTGTGCAGAAGGCAGTGCGAATGATGAAAAGATGAATATTCCCTATCCTGGGAATTATTGAGAAATATGTCCTCACCTCCAGTGTCCCCACTGCGAGAGAGAAAGATTTGTCTTTGGAGGAAAGCCATAATGAAGAGCTGGCTGAAAAAGAAGGGACTGGAGCTTTCGGCAAAGCTTCCCATTGAACTGGGCAATGCCGCCTATATGGATGCAGTGCGCGTGGAAGCTATTGATACCAGTAAGACATTGGCTCATGCGTAGTTTTGAAGGATTTAGAGGATGAGCTTCATCATTGTAGATCAAAAAGTGAATGTGATTTTTCATATCCCCTTTTTCTTATGAATAGTGGTTTGAGCCCTCCGGCCTCTCCAAGGCCGTTGGAAAATGGCTTCCACCACTGCCTTTAAGGCTTCTTCTGTCCGGACCGTTACATTCCACTCACTACGGTACTGCCTCGTTTTACCCTCGGCAGCCATCACGTTCTAGCACGGACTTTCCTACAATCTTACGCCTCCGTAATGCAAAATAATTTCACTTTTTATATCGGATACAGGTTTGGGTAAGCACCTGGCCGGACGTAAATGTAACTCCTGATTCATTGATAATTTTTACCCTTGACTCAAGCATATCCCCTCCTATTTTCGAACAGCTTTCAGCTTTTTTCTTCCTTGTTTCTTCTGATGCTTTCCGCCTTGGAAAAATTCACATCCAGCAATAGTCCCTGTCGATACAGATTATGTTCCTGGATAATTCTATGGAACGAAGGTATCGACTCTTTTTCTTAAAACTGAAGGCAGGTAGTAGATTCCGTACTTTCTCCCAGTGCTTCTCCTATCTCACTTTAAAGACGGCAGCATCTTTTTAGAGGAGAGATGCTTGCTGGCTACAAAAATAATCAAAAGCCTGATCCGATGTTCTTTATTCCATGCGGCCCTGTATTGGGCAGTCTCTTCCATCGAAGATTGAAACAGGCATCGCACCTGGCCCTCTTTTCAGGCTCCTTTTCCAAACCCTTGGTTATCTCCAGGAAACTCCTCATGGATATAGTTGGAAAACAATCACATCCATGGAGAGAGCCCATTTTCCTCTCACCAGCCTCTATCATTCTCCGCCCTATGTTCAAACCTCGATTTCGAATCCAAGTTCGGATTATAGAAGAAGATGGTGATGGGAAAAATATTGTCTAGACTCTCCAGTACTGCTGTGGAGCAGGAGCACAGCAGACATGGAGTAGCAACTCTCCGCTTTTTCGGAAGATGGCTTTCCATCAGCTGTTCATAATTTTTCTTCATAGCTTCCTTTACTGTAAAAAGTCTCGAATTCTCTTGAACGGACAGGGTTTTCAGCTTTCAAAAGCCTTGCCTCAATCTGTCGAATTCTCTCTGGTAACATTAAATTCTTTTTCCTACTTCTTCCAGTGTTCTTGGATGTCCATCCTCAATCCGAAACGAAGCACGATAACCTGTCTTTCTTTCCTTTTAAATCCCTCGAGAAGCGTATCATCATGCTTTCTAGCATTACGGATTCCACATTTCCTCCGGAGAAAGAACATTGGTATCCGCCACGAAAATCTCCCAAATTGGAATCATCCTCTTCACTGATGGGGGTTTCAGAGAAGCCGGGCTCTCTGGCAATCTGCATGATTTCCTGTACCTTCTCCTCTGTCATATCCAAATGCTCCGCCAGTTCCTTTACGGAAGGCTCATAACCAAGCCTCTAGGTCAGCTTTTCCTGCATCTTGGACATCTTGTTGATGGTTTCCACCATATGCACGGGAACACGAATGGTTCTGGCCTGGTCTGCCAAGGCTCTGGTTACAGACTGACGAATCCACCAGGTAGCATAGGTAGAAAGCTTAAAGCCCCTTCTCCGGGTCAAATTCTTTTCACACCTCTTAATCAGACCTGAGATTTCCTTCCTGCACCAAAGTCCAGGAAGCTCATTCCGCGGCCGGTATATCTTTTTGGCAATAGAAACAACCAAACGAAGGTTAGCTTCAATCAACCTTTGTTTAGCATATTCATCTCCTCCTGCTTCTTTCTATGGCAAGAGCATATTTTTCCTCTGCGGTAAGAAGGGTACTGTACCGATTTCCTTTCAGGTACATTCTCAACCTGATCTTCCGTTCCGATTCCTTCCAGAAGATCCACCGCATCCAGGTCAATTCCTCTCCTCTTCTTCCCTTACGAAGTCATCGTCGTCCCTCAACTGAAGCGAGAGCATCCGGCTCCACCTTATCTCCATCCTTTTTCTATGGTTTTAAGCGCATCCTCATCCAGGATGGGATTAATCTCGATCTCCTTATTCTCCAGCAAAAAGCAAAACCTGCTCCATCTGCTCTTCGTTTAGGAAAAAGTCCTTACTGCCTCCCTGCACTTCCCCTAAATCGATGTTGTTTTTTATTGCTTTTTGCCTTTGCAGAAAGAAGCAAGTATTTTTCTAATTCTTCTCTTCCAAATGAACATCCTTTCTTTTTAGGGTCATCTCCACAAGCTCATGCCCGTGATGATGCTGAGTAACAACAGTAAAATGCTGACAAAAAGAGACAGGAGTCTCTTCTTTCCTCTCTTCCCTTGAATCAGCATAAACCACACGAAGCGATGGCTCGCAAAGAAAATGAAAGGAAAGAGAACCTGATTCTCCTCCGGCTTTGTTAAAGGAAAATCGCCATAATACTAATCACAAGACCTATGCCAATATAGAGAAAAATCATATTTCCTGTTTGGATTTCTCCTCTTAGCCGTCTTTCCATTATACTCCTCCCAAGCTGAGGTAGAGAAGCGCTTAATCGTGTGCATTCTGTTTTCCGCCTCTGCAAATACCAGAGAGCGCTCGATTCAAAAACGCTGTCACTGACCTCCATTTCGAAATACTGAACTGCTTATAAATCTTCGCCCGATTTCCGTTCTGGCATTGTGAAAGCAGGAAGGCAATGCAGGAAAATAGCGGAATCCTTGGCATAAGAAAAATGCGGTGTCATTGACCTGATAAGGCTGTAAATCCGCAATTTTCAGAAGAGGTTCTCCGGCTCTCCCATGGATAACCAAACATCGGTGCAAATGATGTCCGCATCCTTACACCCTTCTGCCACGGATTCCGTAAAACGAAGGCTGCCCATTTTCCTCTGCAATCTGCTGACACTGAAATCAAGTCCTCGTCCGGAAAAATAGCCTCTCTGTGCAGGCCACAAATGCATGCCCATCTTGGCACAGGCCACCATATAGGAATTCTCCCATATTAAAGCGGGCATCTCCCTATATAGCAAAGCTTGTCCCTTGCTTACTCGGAAACGCTCCTCAATCGTTAACAACCGCAAAAGCTGAGTAGATGAAAACGGTCGCTTAAAGTATTCCACACTCGGTACGGGAGGAATATCTGGCAAACTCTCCATCCCCTCCTGGGAATAGCCTCTATACATACTCCATCATACATGGTAGAAAGTACTCTTGCCGTATCTTCTCAATACTTCCTTCTTTTCCCCATCTGACTGGTGGACATATCCAGCATGGTGCTATGCACACCAAGGTCCGTGCCACACCTCAAAGGCACATCTGGTTCTGGTGGATGCCTTTTCAAAAAAATCAGGACATGTTCTTGCCGGCACAGGCTTTCTCCGTGAGGATAGCGCCTCACTGCCTCTTTTCTTCTCTTTCTTTAGTCTCTGGCATACATTCAGAATCTCCTGAATTTCCTCTTAGAAATAAATCCAGTACTCACAAAATCACGTCCTGCTAAAGTCATCCTTCCTCCTTTATATATCTTTCTTTGTCGAACAGCCTCATAGAGTACTATGCTGGCTGAAGTAGCAACATTTAAGGACTCCCATCTTCCCTTCCATGGGAATAAGGAGTTTTTTCCGTAGCACTTTGGCTCAGTTCCTTTGTAAGACCATTGCCCCATTACCGAATAAAAAAGGCGGAAGATCCCTTGAAGGCAGTCCTGAAAATGTGTTTTTCCCGTCCCAAGTCCAATGCAAAGACCTGAACTCTGCACTTTTCAAGCTTTCACAAAGAGACAGCAAATCCTCCTCAATGCTGAAGGGCAAGCGAAAAAGGGAGCCCATGGTGGAGCGAACCACTTTCGACTAAAGGGATCCACTCGTATTCCTACTTAGGAAAATGTGATTTACCCCTAGCAGCTTCCGCCGTACGAAAAAGGGTTCCTAGATTTCTGGATCCTGAATATTTTCCAAAATCAGAAACAGATTCCTTTAGGTTTTTCCTTCTTTCGGAAAAACGAAGCAATCCCCAGAATTCCTGTCCATGCTCCGTGGTGGAAATACTTTCCATAGCCTTCTTTACTCAGAATACAAATCCTGAGAATCTTCTTCTCTATTCCTCTGGGTAATGCCCCTTTGTAGTCTTTCCTGCACATAAAGTTGAAGCAAAGAGGACGCAGGCAAATCCAGCAGAAGTCTTTTCCCTTCCGCCACAAAACATACCCTTTCTCCCATCGTTTCTTGGCTTTTTTCGTCAGTTCCCTGATTTCTTTTAACTCCCTCATTATGAGGAGATTCTATTCTATGCATGAAGCTCTTTTCGCTTTCTAATTTAAAAATAGGCAAAACCTCGATAAAATATTATAACAAAAACAAGCGAAAACGTCTATATGGACTCTTTCAGCTTCAAGCTGCAGACATTTGCTTCCAGCTCTGCAAGCTCCGAAAGCCAGACATCCGCACAGGCATCACTGGCCATTCGTAAATCACCTCTTGGGAGAAAGGGCCACCCTACCAACTCTTTGGTCCATCCGGCAAGCAAGAACGTTTGAATTGATTGCCAAAGAAACGCTTATAGAAGATTTTTAAGTTTTTCAGGATTTCTGCTCGTGAATTCCGGAATATTCCGTTCATTTTTCCTTATTTCGCAAGATTTTCCTTAGAGAAGGCAAAGCGCTCAATTCATAGATATTTTTGCGGAAAAATCCGTAGCGCAGGTGCTGGTATAGAGGAAGAAATCCTGTAAAAAGGGTAGGGTCCCCACCACATCCTCCGTCCTCTGACTAATCTCTCCGGAGGCATCCGGCGGCAAAAAGCTCCGGGCTCACGGGAGTGGCAATGACTTCTCCACCACCTTTTCCAATTCCTGATTACTGATTTTTCTTGCAAAATCTCGAAGAAGCATGGGATTGCTGTCTTGGGGAATATCTCCGTTTACTCCTGTACATGGACATATGGTCTCCATTGTAGGTGGCAAAGCCCAGAGCCAGTTCGATAAATTCCGGTTCCCCACCAAAAGAGCCCCTCCTTATTGGCCAAATCCATCAGAATCTGGGTTCTTCTGGCCTGAGCATTTCTCATACACAATATCCTTCTTCTCCCACATCCTGCCCGATATCGGAAAAATGCTGCAATACTGCCTTTCAATGGAAATCTCCTGCAAAGAAATGCCCTAAGGCCTTGGCATGCTTTCTCCGCACTGTCATGGGTTTTTCTTGCTGGTTCCGAAGGATGGCATAGTGATGCAAAGGATATTTTCCTTATCATATCCCAAAAGAGCAAAGGTCTCCAAACATACGAAAAGAGCCAAGGTGGAATCCAGACCGCCGCTTAAACCTAAAATCAGCTTCATAACCCACATGTTCCATACGCTTTTTCAAGCCTCTGGATTGAATGGAAAGAATTTCTCTTGCCCTTTCTCCTTCTTTTTCTACCGCCTTTGGCAGGAAGGGACAGGGGCTCACAAAGCGCTGAAGACTGTAGTTCTTCTCCTTCATGGAAAAATATTGTGTATAGGAAGGATCCTCCTTACGAAATAGGTGCTTTGTCGCATCCTTTCTCCTTCCAAGAGTGCCAGATTCACATCCGCCCAGAAAATTCCCTCCTCAAAGGGCTGATTTTCCTTTAAGATTCTTCCATTTTCCGAAATCAAACAATGGGCAGAGAATACCATATCCTGGGTAGACTCTGAGGGACCTGCACTGGAATAAAGATAAGAGGCATGAAGATTCCCGCTGTAATGCTCTAAAAGTCGTCTTCTGCTTCCCCGCTTCCCCACCAGTTCATCAGAAGCGGAACAGTTGGCAAGAATGGTCGCTCCTGCCAATGCATGCTTACTGGAGGGAGGAACCGGAACCCACAGATCTTCACAGATTTCCACTGCCAGACGGAAATCTAGGGGATCCTCTTCCCGGACAAAATGAAGGGATGCCCCAAAGGGATTTCTTTTCATAGCCTTCACCTTTTAAAATGTTTGGGATGAAAGCGACTTTCTTCCTTTCCTTCCTGAAAATATCTTCTCATAAAACTCCCGCATGGTTGGGAATAAACTGCTTCGGTACAATTCCCAGAATATCGCCATGGTAAGTCACCACTCCGGTATTAAATAATTTTCCTTCCAGCAACAGGCAATAGCCAATCACAAAAAGGACGTCCATGTCCTTCGTTTGTTTGCAAAAGGAAATTAACGCCTTTTTCTCCGCTCTCCAAAAAGACTGCGCTGATAAATCATATCCATGGCGGTGTAGGAAGTCAGACAAAGCTCCGGATATACCAGCAAAGAAACCTTTTCCTCCTCTGCTTTTCTTGCCAAAATCAGCATTTGCTCCAGATTATACTCCGGATCCGCTACCCTCCCTTTAGGGCAGGCTGTAGCCACTCTTACAAAGTCCTTCATACTTCCTCCTGAAATTTTCCTCTTGCCTGCAGTTTCATTTCTTTTTAATAAGCTGTCCTTTCCGTCAAAAACAAGAACCTGCTTTTTTTCCCCTGTTTCTGAAAAAGGATACAGTAAGGTCTGTTTCCTCCCAAGCCATCTACATGAAGAACGGAAACGCCTTCCCTCTTCCAGCCTTCCTCCCTCTCCGTGCGAAAGGGCTGTATTTCCAGAATTTCTTCCGGGGAAATCTCTATCATTTGCTTTCTCTTTCCCCTATGAATAATCTGATCCACGGTAAAGCTTCCGCCAAGATAAAGATACTCATATTCCCTATCCACGGAATTCACCAAATAATAAGACAAAAAAAGAACGGGGAAAAGAATAATAAAGGGCAGTGCCATAAAATAGCAAAATACAAGAAAAGCCAATGGAAAGAAAACTGCAAATATCTGTATTCCCCTATCCTTTGCTCTCTATCTTTCCTTTTTACCAAATGTTCCACATAATTCTCCATCCTGCCCTCCTTTTTCTAGTAGAGAAAAGGAAATAAAGCTGCCTAAGCTCAGTTTATTTCCTTTTTCCATTGTAATCGATATTCTCTTCTTTGCCTAGTTTTTAGAAGGAATTTCTTACATCATTCCTCCCATTCCTCCCGGCATCTGTGGCATAGGAGGAGTCGGCTCCTTAATGTCTGCTACAACAGACTCTGTGGTAAGTAAGGAGGAAGCAACGGAAGCCGCATTCTGTAAAGCGGTTCTTGCCACCTTGGCAGGATCCAGAATACCTACTTCCATCATATTGACATACTCTTCATTGTATGCATCGAAACCGAAGTTTTCCTTTCCTTCCTTTACCTTGTTCACAATAACAGCAGCCTTCCAGTCCTGCATTGTAAGCGATGGTATAAAGAGGAGCCTCTAAGGCCTTGGAAACAATCTTTGCTCCGGTCTTCTCATCGCCCTCTAACTGGTTAACTACCTTATCCACTGCCTTCTGTGCATGGATATATGCGGATCCGCCACCTGCAATAACACCCTCTTCTACAGCGGCTCTGGTCGCATTTAAAGCATCTTCCATACGAAGCTTAGCTTCCTTCATCTCAGTTTCAGTAGCAGCACCTACACGAATTACCGCAACACCGCCGGAAAGCTTAGCCAAACGCTCCTGAAGCTTTTTCCTTATCAAAGTCGGAGGTAGTGGTCTCAATCTGTCCCTTAATCTGGGCAATACGATCCTGAATCTCCTTCTTCTTGCCAAGACCTTCCACAATGGTAGTCTTTTCCTTGCTTTACCTTAACGGACTTCGCTCTCACCGCACTGGTCGATGGTCGCATCCTTTAAGTCTCAGCTCCAGCTCTTCGAAATCACTTCCGCCGGTTAAAATAGCGATATCCTTCAGCATTTCCTTTTCATGCGATCTCCATATCCGGGAGCCTTTACCGCAACCACATTGAAGGTTCCTCTTAACTTATTTTACGATAAGAGTGGTTAAAGCCTCACCCTCAATGTCCTCAGCAATGATTAAAAGCTTGGCACCGGTCTTTACCACCTGCTCTAAGAGAGGAAGAATATCCTGAATGTTGGAAATCTTCTTATCGGTAATAAATACATAAGGATCATCCAGATTAGCTTCCATCTTCTCCATATCGGTACTCATATAAGCACTGATATAGCCGCGGTCAAATTCCATTCCCTCTACCAAGTCAAGCTCTGTCAGCATAGTCTTGACTCTTCCACAGTGATAACACCATCCTTGGAAACCTTCTCCATAGCATCGGCAATCATATCTCCTACAGTGGAATCTCCTGCGGAAATGCCGGCAACCTTGGCAATCTGATCCTTGCCCTTTACCTTGGAGCTCTGCTTCTTAATGCTCTCTACCGCAGCATCCACAGCCTTGCGGATTCCCTTACGAAGCACGATGGGGTTGGCACCTGCCTCCAGGTTCTTCATACCCTCCATCACAATAGCCTGTGCCAAAACCGTTGCGGTGGTGGTTCCGTCTCCGGCAACGTCATTGGTCTTGGAAGCTACTTTTCAACCAGCTGAGCGCCCCATATTCTCATAGGGATCCTTTAACTCAATTTCCTTGGCAATGGATACACCGTCGTTGGTAATCAACGGAGAACCGTAGGACTTATCCAATACTACATTTCTTCCCTTAGGTCCAAGGGTAACCTTCACGGTATTTGCCACTGCATCTACACTCGGCCCCCTAAGGCCTTTCTTGCCTCTACTCCAAATTTAATCTCTTTTAGCCATATTTTACCTCCTTGAATTCTTTTTCTATTACTCTACGATTGCTAAGATATCATTCTGCTTAACAACGGTATACTTTCTTTCCATCCAGCTCTACCTCGGAGCCTGCATAACGGGAGAACAGAACGTGCTGTCCTACCTTCACCTGCATGGTAATCTCCTTACTGTCTACAACTCCTGCTGGACCCTACAGCGATAACCACAGCCTGTCCGGGTTTTTTTCCTTATCATCCTGTCCGGTAAAACGATTCCGCTCTTTGGTGGTTTCTTCCATCTTTTCTTTTTTCCAACACAACTTTATCAAATAATGGTACTAACTTCATAGCAATCCTCCTATTCTTCACAGGTCTTTTTTTAACAACAGAGCTATTATAAGAGGATTTATTAGCAGAGTCAAGCACCGAGTGCTAAAAGCCTGTGAAAGTTTTGTGAAAAATATAAGAAACAATGTATTACGAAAATATTAACAATATCAGAAAAATAAAAGGAATTTTTTTATTGCTTATGTTGTAATACAAGGTATAATAATAAGGTAGCTTTGAATAAAAATGGCTTTGGAGGTTTATTTATGAAAAAGAATATTCTTGTTGCAGCTTTTAATTGCTTGCATGGCAACTGCATCTGTAATTCCTGCACTTGCTGCAGAGGGCGCTGTTTCCAGCTACGGCGGATCCACCACCACAGTAGCAGAATCCAACGGACACTGGGTAGCAAACAGAGATGGTTCTTGGTCATTCGTAAGCAATGAGAACGGTGCACCAATCTATGGTTGATTGTAAGTCAGCACCAGTGGTACTACATCGGGAGCTAACGGACGTATGGTAACCGGATGGCAGAAAATCAACTTTGACACCTACTATTTTCGCTCAGGCACCGGCAGAGAACCAGCCTTTAGGATCTCTTTACATGAATAAGCTTTACTCCTGACGGATACAGAGTAGATTCCAACGGTGTTTGGATTCGATAAGCTTTTAAAAAGTTATTTTTGAATTCTCAAAAAAGTAGAGCAGGTTTTCCTGCTCTACTTTTTGATTAACAAAAAATAGGAACTGTAATAAATCAAAATTATAAATAGATTTTTCGGCAATATAGGTCTGAAATGAGGGTAGTCTAAAGCTCGCTACTTACCGAAAAAGCCGGCGAAGTGAAGGACTGAAAAATCAATAATTGAAGCGAATGATGCAGTGGGTCTATAATAGGGGTAGTCTGAGCCCTGTCGGTACTTACTGAAAACAAGAGAAACGCAGTTTTTCGCTTAGTATCCGCTACGTGGCGAGGTTAGCGAGAGCGTGCCCCATTTATAGACCCACACTGCATCAGAGCGCTTTCTTACAACGAATGCAGTCCTTCACTGCGCATGGCGAAGCTAACGAGAGTATGCTCCTATTTCAGGCCTATATTGCTTAGAAAACTATTTTGATTTATTACAGTCCATTTTATGTCAAAATGAGGTCGGAACGGAGCTCTTCTGTTTTTGGAGATAAGACAAAAATAATTTTTCCCTGCCAGATAAGGATTCCTAAAGGCAATCACGGAAAGTCCCAAAAACCCGTCCTGTACCAAGTCCTGTAGATTGGGGGTAAAGATTTTCGTTCCCTTCTCCAAATATTCAAAGATACTATCCACAAACCACATCAGACTGGCGGATAAAAAGAGTAAACAGGGAATATGATAGGCATATTCCTTGTTTTTATCCCGTAAAAAATGGGAAAAACTCCATTCTGTTGCAAAAACACTAAGCAATAGATGCATTTCTCTCTCCTTCCTTCTGTAGCTTTCTTTTCCAATACAAAGCAATAAATTGCCCGAGATTACGGTAATAAGAAGAGCCATGGAAACGCCCACCGTACTCATTTCCTGTAACATGGTATAGGTATCCTCCGGTGATCTTGCCCCGGTTAAAAAGGGAAAGAAGGGAACGATTTCCCCATGCCAAAAATGTTCAAAAACCAAAAGAATGGAACCGGAAAACAAAAAGTTCGATAAGAGATGAAGCTTCTTTCGAAGACTTAGCCCCACTTCCCTTCCGGAATGCTTTTAGAGATGAAATTCTTCTGCCTTCCGGAAGTTCTCATTTTTCAGTTCGAAAGAATAGCTTTTTCGCCATTCGTCAAAATTTTCCCGTTAACTTCTCCTTTAATAGCTTTTATTCTTGCCTCTTCTTTTCTTTCCTTTTGCACAAGAATCCATTCAGCCGTTTTTACCAAAATGCCCTCTACAATAGGTACTGCAACACAAGCTCATAGCTTATCTCCTTTCTTATTTCTCTCTTTAAGCTTTTATTCCGCCTTTTTCACTTTTTACAGGAATTTGAGCCAAAAAGCTCTTCACCGGTGAATTCTTTATGCACAATTTCCTTAGGGAACAGTCCAGCCTAAAGCCTTTCTTCTCTATAATATCCGCAACAATCTTTTCTCCCAGCTTATCCGGATCCGTATCCACATACATCACGGAACCAAGAGTCTCTCTGGTTCCTTCCTTTAGAAATTCAATGACATTTTTCGAGCCGTGAATCTGGGCTTCTACACAGTGGTAGGAATTTACTCCCATCAGTCTGAAGCCCTAAGGCTGCATCGATTCCCTTTTCATTACTCCACCCGGAGAGGTAAAAGGCATAGGGCATCTCCTGAATCTTCTTCCTTCCACACCGGCAATGCCTGCAAAAGATACCTGTGGAACGGGTATTATCAATACACTCACCCACATGCCATACCGGTGGTAAATCCGCGACTAAGAATTCTTTTAAATTCTTTCCGCAATGTCTTTGACCGGAAATATTGCAATAGCCCATTTTCATCAGAGGGAAGGAAGCACATCCATTGGTCAAAATCAAGATATTATTTCGGAGTAAAGGCATTTGGCTACGTCAATAATACATTTTTCGTATAATACCTTAGGATTGTTACATCCCACCATATTTCACAATGCCCAGAATCTTTTCCTTCCTTTAAGGCCTTTTCGCCATAGGCTCCATGGAGCCGAAGCGTTTATGCACGTATTCTACGGAGAAAGCCCACCTCCGCCTCCACTTCGTAGGAGTGAATGTAAACCGAATTCCCTGTCTGTCCTGGAAGCTCTTTGATTCCTCGAAGCACAATCTTCCGCCAGCGCTCTGGTTTCTCCGATATTGGAATGATGGGTCGATCATATTCATAACGTTCCGCTCCCGGAAGTCTTGCAGAGTCGCTGGTGGTAATTACCGTAGTTTTAAAGCACTTTGCTACCTCCATGATTGCTGGGAACACATCCTGTACATCCGCAATCCATAAATCCAAGGCACTGGTACCCAGTACCAATTCCGCAGAAACTGCATTGGACAAGGGAATAACGTTGCTATAACGATACATTGCGGAAAGTCCTGAACAGCAGATTCCATAGAAGCGAATACCCTTGGCTCCGGCCTTCTTTGCCAGCTCCACGAAACGCTCTTCCTGTCCGACTTTAACAATTTCGCTGACCAGGGTAGGAAGATGACCGTGCACTGCAATATTCACATAACCCTTCTTCAAGGCACCGATGTTTACCTTAGAGGTCACCCGGTCTCCTACGCCGAAAAGCCCGTCTGTGGCAATGGCGGTACTCACCACACCGGAGAAGGTGAAGGCCAGACCGCAACGAAGAAATTGCTGCATGACACTCTTCCAATCTCCATCTGTACCTACGCCGGTTTTATGGTAAGCTTCAAAGACTTCATGATAGGCACTGATAGGCAGAATATCCAGCTTCTCCCATAACTCCTGCCTTTCCTTTGGCGCCATAGCCTTGATAACCTCATACTCCTTCGGAACTGTGCGGCTCATATCCTCCAGCAAAACATCTGCAAGCTCAGAAGCTATTTTTTTAATGTTTCTTCTACTGGTCTTTATGCCGAAGGCCTTTGCAACATCCCGAATCTTTTGCTGTCCTAAAATAGGAAGATCCAGCTTTCCCTCCGCTGCCCACTTTAAGGATAAGATTACCTCACGGCCATGCATTCCGTGCTGAGCCACACCTGCCGCCGCAGAGCGAAGAAGGTTTCTGGCTACAATCAAATCCGCATCCGCTCCGCACACTCCCTTTGGACTTTTCGGAGTGACCTTACAGGGACCCATATTACAAATTTTACAGCAAATGCCGGCCATACCGAAGCTACATTGGGGCTGCTGTTGATCAAAACGATCAAAGGTGGTATCAAAGCCAAGCTGCTCCTGTCGTAAGATTAATTCCCGTACTGCCGGGTCCGGGGTTTGCTCCAACACATCCTGCTTGGAGGGGAAGGTCTTTCGATAGGCGGAAACCGCATTCATATAATCTCGGATAAAGGCTTTATCGTCCCCATCCTCCTCATGATCTGACTTTAAGGTAATGGTAGGAATACCATGTTCATCGAAGCCTATAAGGTTTCTGTGACTATGGATGTGAGCCAAAGTCTTCCCCTGTCCATGCTCATGACTATGCTCATGACTATGCTCATGACTGTGCTCATGACTGTGCTCATGATCGTGCTCATGACTGTGCTCATGATTGATGAACTATGCTCATGGCTGTGTTCATGACTGTGCTCATGACTATGCACATGACCGTGATTTTTCCTGTTCTTGAAATTCCTTCTTCTCCTGACCCATAGTACCCCTTTTCCTGCTCTTACGTAAGATAAGGTGATTTGATAGCTTTATCTCGTCTCTATAAAACTCCAGTATTTATAAACATATCATTTCTATATGTTTATATGTTTATTGGATTTTTAGAATATACTGTTTCCTGATTTTCTTGTCAATAAAATTATAAAAAAATAAAATGAACTATACCCATTGAATCTTTTTATAGCCTGTTATAGAAAACAAAAAGAGTTGCATAGAAATCCTATATATGATTTCTGATACAACTCTAATGTCGTAATACTGCTATGAGAAAACTATATGCTTTTCACAGTAATTTCTTTATTCTTTCCATATGCTCTTTCTGTTTTCTTTTCTTTCCTTGGTGGAAAAAGGCTGTCAAACGGAAGAAGCCCTTCTCCCTGCATCACCCAAACCCTGCCCCTGGTGTTCCTGACAACCTGTCCTTTTTCCAAAAGGAAATCAAAGAACTCCCCAAGAACTCATTCCCTTAGGGCACTTAAGCCAGATATATGAGAATTCTTTCCACCGGTATAATAAATGGAAAGAGCATCCAAGGTTTCCATAATAATCTTGGCATTTTCCTTATAGTAAGAGATGTTTCCTGAATCTCCTTCTCCCACCGGCTTCTGTAAAGACAGCCTCGGCGCCTCTTTGCACAATATAGGAAACCCCATTAAACTTTGTAGTCTGTCTTCTTAACTACATCTTCTGAGAGACTGACCGCCACGAATCAAAGGCCTTAGGAACAACGGTATAGCCGCATCTTGTTCCTGGTAAAGCCTGCCTTCTTGGAGAAGGAGCAAAACTCAATGGCACATTCCTTCGCCCCTGGGAATCTCATATATAGAGTGAGGTAGATTTTCCTACAAAGCACTCATAGTCTGCATCAAAGAAAATTACCGCATCATTTTCCTTTTGCATAGTTGACCCAGGCCTTTCAGACCCTCATGGTCATACACTGCACCGGTAGGATTGTTCGAGAGCAAAGATAAATCAGATCTCACCTTTTTCTCCCTTGGGGGCATGGGAAGGAACTGCTTTTCTTCTCCGGAATGGGCAAAAATCACCTTATTTCCCTAGCATAATATTGGTATCCACATACACCGGATACACAGGGTCCGGAACCAAAGCTACAGAACTGGGTGCAAAACAGATCCAGGAGATTTCCTAAATCGGACTTTTTGCACTCATCAGAAATGAAAGATTTTCTCCAATTCCAAATCCACGGAAAAATTTTATAGTAGTTTAAGATTTTTTTCTCAAGAAAATCATATCCCTGCTCCGGACCATATCCGTGAAAGCTCTCGCTTTTACCCATCTCCATGGATGCGGAAGCAAAGCATCCACCACAGTCTTGGGAAGTGGCAAAGTCACGTCTCCGATACCCATATGAATCAACTTGTCCTTAATCTCCGGATTATTTTTCCCACAGGTTCTGATTCTCTTTATGATTTCTGCAAAAAGATAGCTTTCTTTACCTCTTGATAATGATGATTTATATTTGTTCCCATACTACTCCTTTACTTTTTCCCACACCCTATTCCGGGTAATGGGTATTGTCATAGGAAATATTCTCTAAAAACTTCCTCTAAATACTTTCTGCTCCACCACTTAGCCACAGGCAGATCTCATATCCTGAAATTCCCGCAATCTCTCCGTCGCTCCGGGAATCTCACCGCTGAAATCCCTGAATAAAGCTGAAAGCACTTTTAAGAGAGAAATAATCTCGACACTTTCCAAATCTCCCTTTTAAGAGAAGGTAGAAAACTGGTTCTACAGCCCATAGGGCCAAAGCACAGTACCTTTTCCTTTCCAGCTCTCCTCATTCCGAAGATAAGTGGCTGCCAGATGTTCAATGGCATGCATTGCGGCATTTTTCCATGGCAGGCTCCACATTGGATGGGTAAAACGAAGGTCAAAGGTCGTCACCACCTCTACACCCACAGAATCCTTTTTTCTGGAAACATACACCTGGGACGTAAATGAATATGGTCAATGGTAAAACTTGTAATCTTTTTCCATTTTACACTTCTTCCTTTACAAGCAGCCCCTGATGCTCATCATCCCTCATAATGATTCTGATGCCCTTCACGATCAGTAGCCTCTCGGCTGGTCTCGGGTCTCGTAGTAAAATTCTACATCCACGTCCTCATCCTCTACCGCCTTCTCATCAGAGGCAAAGGATAATTTCTCCTTCTATCCCAAGCATTTCTTACCACTCTATAGGCATCTTTTCCTGCATCCACTGCTAAATTTTTTGTATCGATGGCGAGATTCTTTGCTGCATAGCCCAAATCCTTAGCCGCTTCCTTTAAATCCTCCTTGGTAACGGAATTTTTGAGAACGGTATAGGATCTCTGGGCAGATGCCTTCACCTCCTGAGCGGAATCCACCACGTCCGTAAAGTCCTTATCTACTTCCCTCGGAAAAACTTCTGTATTTGTACAAATAAGAAATCACTCCGGCTACAGCTCCTGTTAAAGCTGCAAAAACACAAACGATCCAAACTTTTGCCATAGTATCCCTCCTTACTTCACTTGGAAAACTGGACTTTAAGGAAAACAATATGGTTAAATACGGGCTTATCCTCCGTAGAATCCTTGCAATCCACAAAAAAATATCCGTTATCGAACAAACTGAAGCTCTCTAAAGGCTCTGCCTTCGCCAGTGCAGGGCTCTAAGAAACACTGCTTCACGGTTAAGGAATTGAGGGTTAAAGTTAAGACTTCCATCTTCATTTAACTTACCCTTCTCCTCATCAATCAGCTGCTCATATAAGCGAACCTCTGCGGAAAAATGCGGTCTTCGCATCCACCCAGTGAATGGTTCCCTGGCTTTTACGCTCACTAAAACCCTGAGCCGGACTTGGTAGCTTGGATCATAGGTACAATGCACTACGGTAACATTGCCCTCTTCATCCGTCTCATAGGATACCGCCCTAATAAAATAGGCCCCCATCAGACGAATTTCATTTTCCATGGTTAATCTCTTATATTTCTTGGGAGGATCCGGCATAAAATCCTCTCTCTCGATATAAAGCTCTCCGGAGAAATGAACTTCCCTCTCCCCTAAAGCTTCATTTTCCAGATTATTGGGGATGGAAAGCATTTCTCCTTCCCCTTCGTAGTTGTCAATCACCAGCTTAATGGGATCCAAAACCGCCATAAGTCTAGGTCTCTTCAACTTTAAATCCCTCACGAATACAATACTCAAAAAGAGAATAATCGCAGGAGGACTGAGCTTTGGAAATACCGGAAAGCTTTACAAACTGTGCCAGGCTTTCCTTGGTGTATCCTCTTCTTCTCAAAGCGGCAATGGTCACAAGACGAGGGTCATCCCAACCGTCTACCACACCGTCCTCTACCAGCTTCTTAATGTAACGCTTACCGGTAACCACATTGGTTAAATACAGCTTTGCAAATTCAATCTGTCTTGGAGGATAGGGAAAATCACACTCCTGTACTACCCAGTCATACAGAGGACGGTGATCCTCAAACTCCAGAGTACAAAGAGAATGGCTGATCCCTCCACCGCGTCCTCAATCGGATGGGCAAAGTCGTACATGGGATAAATACACCACTCATCTCCGGTATTGTGATGGCTCATGTGAGAGACACGATAGATAACAGGATCACGCATGTTGATATTGGGGCTTGCCATATCAATCTTTAGCTCTCAGTGTCTTCTCTCCGTCCTGATACTTTTCCTGCCTTTCATTTCTCAAAGAGGCGAAGGTTTTCCTCAATGGAACGATTACGATAAGGACTCTCCTTGCCTGGGAGTGGTAAAGTTCCACGATACTCTCTGATTTCTCAGCCGTTAAATCGTCTACGAAGGCCTTTCCCTTCTGAATCAGATAAACCGCCTTTTTCATACATAATAGGAAAAATAGTCGGAGGCAAAAACATTCTGTTCTCAAAATCTGCTCCAAGCCATTCCACGTCTTTTTTTCGGATGCTCTCTACAAACTCCATCTTTTCCTTTACCGGATTGGTATCGTCAAAAACGAAGATTAAAGGTACTGTTGTATCCCTTTGGCAATGCCGTAATTTAACAAAAATCGACTTGGCATGTCCGATATGGAGGTAACCGTTGGCTCCGGCGGAAAAACGGGTTTTAATTTCTTAACCTTTTCCCTCCCGCAAATCTTCATCAATGAAATTTCTATAAAATTCTTGGACTCAAGCTCATTCTCTTTTCCAAGCATCTCTTCTGTCCCCATTTTATCCTCCTAAATTTTAATCATTATTTTAATTTGCCTATTATAGCATAGGAAAAAGGTGTTTCACAAGAAAAAGCTGAAAGGAGGAAAATCCTTCTTATAAACGAGATACTCAAAAGCATCCGGGACAATATTTGTAAAATGAGATATCGCACACTACGCGAGCGATACCGTTAAGAATAAAAACAGGGTGCTGACCGAAAAGGAAGCATAAGCTTTTCCGATTCCAACTGCACTCCCCATGAAATAATTTTTCGATATTCTATTGCATCTTAGCTCATATAATCATAAAGCAGTATCCGGAAGAATTCCCTTCTGTCCATCCCAAATCTTATCAATCTGTTCTTCGGGCACAGGACTTACGCCCTTTCCGCACTCAATGGTCACAGAAGGAATTCGATATTTTTGCTCTGCAAAATCCTTTAAAGCCTCCGGCATGCTGAGGAGAATAGTAATCAATTACAGGATAAGAAGAATTTTATGCACGATTTCCGCCAATCTTCTGGCTTTTCGAACATACTCTCCTGCCGAAAATACCAGTAAATGACTTCTCCTGAGTATGATAGCTGATGGTGGAAGTAAATTTTTTTCCTTTCGGAGTAAATCCGCCAGTGCCTTGGATTCTATCTCCGACTCCGCTGCAGAACCCCTTTGTACTGTCCTTTGCTGGTATCCCTTTTTGTCTACGGTAATAGACCAGTTGGCATCGAAGTTTTTTTATTGAGGTTAACTCCTCTTGCATTACTTTTTCCATAAACGGAAATAGCTCTTTAAATCGCTAGGATTTTTCCTTAGCTACAATACTTTTGCACCGTATTTCTTGACTTCTCAGAACCGATACTGGCCAAACCGTTTTTGCACCAAGGAAACACCGTCCGGATCCACCATAGGGAACAAAGTAAACGGCACAGTTTTTGCAACATATCCTTCATGCCTTTACCGCCATAGCTTTTGATTGTTCTTTTTCCATTTCCAAAAGATTCTGCCAGCTGACGCATAGCTACCTTGGTCACAATATATCTCTGGCATGGATACTGGCATGAACCAAAAATCTTCTTCGAGGCATTGGGATTTCCACAATACCGCAATACAACTCTCTACCGTCAATGGTTTTTGCCCAGGAGGATAACTGTAATGCCGGATAGGCATCCTTCAATTTAAATAAATCGGCGGACATCTCATTGTAGCCATACACCCCATGGCCGGAAAAAGCCGTAGTCACTCAGCAAAGGAACATTCTCTCCGGAAAGCACACCTGGAGTATACCTGCAAATAGGAATCTGCCACGGAAACGGTATTTTCATTCTTTTCCCAGCGCTACGCCGGGGACCGCTGTTCACCGTGGTATGGTCATCCAACTCCGGACCGTCCGCAAAACTAAAGCCTGAATAGGCCAATAGGGACAGACTCAAAGCAAGGGAAAGTATCAGTCTTTTCTTCTTCATTGCTCCTCCTAAAAATTCATTCTCTGCCCCATTTTAGCAAAAGCCTCGGGAAAAAGCTTTGACATTTTTTTCTTACAATCCCGGCACAGAAGACTTACTCTTTTTAGCCTCTAGCCAAAGGCCACATTATTGACTATGGGGACCAAAAATCACCGTAAGAATTCCGCAACAACGATAGCCAGAGAGGACATCGCCCTTCCACTTCACCAAGCTCCAAGGCCTTTAGCTGTACCGATGGCATGGGCGCTGGTTCCAAAGCAAGACCTTTGGCAATAGGATGATGAATGGGGAAAAATACGAAAGACAAGGTCCGCAAGAATACTTCCCAGAAATCCCCTGTTAAACACAATGGTCTGCTATGGTTATGTTACATATCCTCCGGTTTCTTCCGAAATTCTCATACCGATAGCTGTGGTAATGGACTTTTGGCAATACAGTAGAAATATGTTCATTAGGGCAAATGAAACAATAGACCAAGCAGTAAAATGCCGCTGATAGAGCTCAAACGTCCCCTGCAAAAATCCCCTAAAAACTGCTTTTGAAATTATTTTTCAGCAAGGACCATTGCTTATAGAGGGAATAGCCAAACAGACTGTAGCCGGTGTCAAAAATAGCTCAAAAAGACCCTGCACCCTGTTTATACTTGGCATAGGGAATTTCCGCAACCAGGAGGATTCCCACAATAATAATGGTTGAAACAAGCAAGGGTTTAAAAAGTCCCACTTTTAAGCGAAGCTTGATTTGGATGGCAAGGAGGTAAATAAATATACTTAATCCAAAACCGAAGTGTTCTGAACTCATTAAAAATTTCTTTTCATTATTCCTCCTCCAAGCCCTTTTAAGCTCTGTTTTAAATCTTCCAACTGTATCTCTCGAATTTCTTCCTGGATTTTTCTTTTCTTTTCCAATGCAGACTCCATAGAACGCATTTCTTGATTTTTATCTTCTGCTCTCTGTTATTTTTAGAATTCTCTGGCTTACCAAGCCGGTAACCGCCATAACAATAATCGTGGATAAGACGATAATTACAAGGTATGGGACTAAAACCGGCATCAGTAATTTTGTTACGGTCATAATCCCCTACTGCAGCCGGCAAAAAAACATAATGCTCTATGGTTTCCAGCATGAAATTTCCCACCTGCTCCACCGCATCCAAGGGAATGATTCCCTGCATCAGGAAAAATCAGCATAAAAATCAAACCATAAACTCCTGCCGGAACCGGTAAAGGCAAAAGTTTATTACACATTTCTCCTAAAAAGTAAAAAAAGATTTGATCCATGTCACCTGTCGGATTAATTTCATCGAACCTCCTCCCACAAAAACTACTACAGTGTAGTCCCCTATTTCTTTTGACAAGAAAAACCGTGCCATCTATTCTTCCTTTCTACAGAAAAAAATAAAATAAATTTTGAGATAGGGATTTTCTTTTCCCATAATTTTCTTAAAATTCTTTTTGAAAAAGCAGGATTTTTAGAGGGATTATCCTTTACAAAACGCGGAATAGGCATTACTATGCCCTTAGAACTTTTTGCAGAGTAGAGAATAAGTGATAGTGCCCGACACACAGGAGTTGGTGTCGAGACGAAGAGCCGAATCGGTTCCCAGTTTTATTTCTCGCATCCCGCCGCCAGGAAGCAAGACGGCTTTTTTACAGCGCACGAAAGGAGCGGTCTATGAATAAGAACGTGTTTAATGTCAAAAATCTTGTCACCTTTTTCTATGCTGGTTGCCATTCAGATTATTTTGACCAGATTTCTGTCGGTACAGGCATGGAATTTCCGTATCGGTTTTCGGCTTTGTCCCCATTGTCTTTTGCCTCTATGTATCTGGGAATGGTTCCGGCTGTTTTAATTGCCTGCGTTTCGATATTTTGGGGATGCTTTTTATTTTTCCCTTTCCCTTATATGCCGGGCTACACTCTTTCTGTAGGATTTAACTGCGGTAATATACAGCCTTTGTTTGGAGAAAAATCGAGCCAATATCGTATTCTCCTTGCGATCCTAATCAGCCAGCTGCTTTTGCAGCTAGTCATCAACAGCTACTTACTGACTCTCAGCACCGGAAGTCCACTACTTCCTTTGATGCAATTCCGTATCCTTCAAGTGCTGATTAACAGTATTCTTCAATACTTTGCCATTAATGCAATTGTCTTGCTGTTTGAAAAACGCAAAATTTTTTTCATGCTATAGCAAAATAAACATCTATAATACAGAGTAACGGATGCAATGCTGTTCATTGTTTTCGCTACTCTGTTTTTTCTAAGGGAGGATTTTGTTCTTTATATAAGGAGGATATTTTTAAAATGACTTGGGAAGAATGTATGGAGACCCTTGGGGTAAACGATTGGTATGGTTGTAAAATGGGTCTTCAACCAACCAGAAATTTATTGAAAAAATGCGGAAATCCGGAAAACAAGCTTCGTTTTATCCATATCGCCGGTTCCAACGGAAAAGGTTCCGTCGCGAAAAGCCTGCAACAGATTTTGACCCTTTCCGGCTATAAAACCGGGATGTACATTTCCCCGCATATAGAAAGCATGAATGAGCGCTACACCATTGACGGAGAAATGATTTCCGATGAAGATTTAAAAAGACTTTGTTTGAAAATGCGGGAGCTCAGCGAAAGCTTGGAGGAAGAGAAACCCAATTCCTTTGAAATGCTGACAGCCCTGGCCTTTTGTTATTTTCTGGAAAAGGGCGTAGATTATGTGGTCTTAGAGGTAGGTCTTGGAGGCCGACTGGATGCCACCAATGTTATCCCCCATAAGGAGTTGTCCATTATCGCCCATATCGGTTTGGAGCACACCGCCATTTTGGGAGATACTCTGGAAGAAATCGCCCGTGAGAAGGGCGGTATTATTGCAGAAGATACTACTGTGGTATTAATGCATCAAAAACCGGAGGTCATGGAAGAGATTCGAAGAATTTGCAAAGAGAAAAATGCCAAGCTGCATATTACCAATCCCAAATATTTTCATTCCTATTCCTTCCATATTGATAACGGATACCAATACTTCTCCTATCGAGAGACATGAATATGCATTGTCCTTACTGGGAGATTATCAATTGGACAATGCCATGGTCATCTGTGATGCTATAGACTGTCTGAAGGAAAGAGGCATTTTCATTCCGGAGGACTGCGTAAAGCAGGGACTTATGACGGTTACATGGCCGGGCCGATTTGAAATTCTAAAAACGTCCTTGATTATTCTTGATGGAGCCCACAATCCCCAAGCGGTAAACAGTTTGGTTCGCTCCATAGAAATGCTTTTTCCAAACTACAAGAAGAGAATTTTCTTTTCCGTTATGGCGGATAAGGATTATATGACCATGTTGGAACTGTTTAAAAACAATACTCTGAGCTTTTAGTTTCTTCCAGGTGGAAAGCCATAGAGGACAAAAGCTCTGGAGTCTTTTAAAGGAAGCAATGGCAAGCTCACTTTGACTGGGAGAAATTGTTGTCCTGAAACAGCTTGGAGGAAGGTCTGAATGGAATCTGAATGTTGTAAAAAAAGAAGAAGAGAAAAACTCTCCTTCTTTGTCTTGGTTCCTTATATCAGGTAGGACAGATTAGAAACTTCTTTCAGAAACTATTATTCTTCCCACTAGGATATCCTTCTTTCGATTTAAATGCAGAGAAGTAGTTCTAAAAAATTCAGTCTTCGAAGAGAAGTTATTCCTCTTCCCACTCCTCATCTTCGTCTACATAGATGGAGGGAAAATATCCAGCCTTACAATACTCTTCTCCTTCTTCATTTTCCAAGAGGGAGAAGCTTTTTTTTGCTTCGGAAAGGCTGTTCATATCCTTAACATAGTACAGGCAGAGCGTATCTCCGTTTAAGTCCATGGAAGGAATCTTTCTTTGGAAAAAGCTTAGGATTTCCCAGGTGCTTAATTCACTGTCATAGCCCACCGCCAAAAGAAGATCTTTGCTTTTCCGATCTTCGGAAATAGCACTTCACCATGGCGCCCACAGTATTTTCCCCGAAGCTTTCCATATAAGCCAGCTGCAACTCCTGTTCCGGAATTTCCTCTCCCCCATCCAAGTATTGCTCCGCATTTTCAATATAAACCAAAATCTGAGAGAAATACTGATCCTTTAATTGAATAAAATCCATCAGATTGGAAAATGCCGTCTCCTTGTCACCGCATTTTTTTCTGTGCATAATCTGCTAAAAACCTCTTGATACCCTATGGGGATGCTCCATTGATCCATTTTTCTTTCCTTTTCTTATTTTTTTCCAAAAATGAGCTTCTATCCGGGAAAGGGAATTGCTTTTTGAGAAAATTTGCGTAATTTCTTTTGCTTTTTCTCATTATCTTCTTTTCCAACCCCTTTCTTTTTCTACAATATGTTTTACTATACATACTATTCTGAAACAAGTTCATTTTTGCTTTCCTAAATAAAGGAAATCAGGGAACTTTGAGAGGAGTAGAATCATAGGCTGAGTCAAGGATAAAATGGAGGGATCAAATGAAGCTGCTGGAAGAAAGAATCAAGGCGGATGGACAAGTCAGACCGGGCAATATTTTTAAAGGTGGATAGCTTTTTAAACCATCAGTTGATGTTTTCTTTAGAAGAACTGGGAAAAGAGTTCTATGAGCATTTTAAGGATAAAGGGATTACTCGAATTTTAACAATTGAAGCTTCAGGAATTGCCCTGGCTTGTTGCGCAGCACAATATTTCCATGTTCCGGTTGTTTTTGCCAAAAAAGCAAAGAGTAAAAATCTTGACGGCGATCTTTACACCTCCACTGTACATTCTTTTTACCTACAATAAAGAGTTCACTGTAACGCTTTCCAAGAAATTCTTAGGGACCTGAGGACAAGGTTTTTGCTGATTGATGACTTCCTGGCTGTAGGGAAAAGCCATGAGAGGATTGATTGATATCTGTAAGCAGGCAAATGCAGAAATTTCCGGCATCGGTATTGCTATTGAAAAAGGCTTCCAATGCGGCGGTAAGGAACTTAGAGAAATGGGCTTCCCGGTTTATAGCCTGGCAATCATTGAAGAAATGACTGACGAAGGACAAATCAGCTTTTAGAGAGAACCCATAATAAGAGGGCTGTAAATCAAAATAGTTTGATTTACAGCCTCTTTTTTCTCTACTCTTCGTTCTTATCTTCTGTTTTTTCAATATCTTCTTTTTCTTTCTCTTTAATCATCTTATCCAAGCGTAGCCACATGATTTTATAAATCACCGCGGTTAAAACTACAATAAAGAGAAAGGAAAGAAGTAAAAACGGTAGAAGCTTTACTTTGGCAGTTCAAGCTCACAGCTATCACTATGCTTTGTATTCATTTAACTGCGCCTTCTCCCAAAAACAAAAAGCAAAGCTTGTAACAACGCCGTCTTTATTCTGCTTAATGTTCTGCATAGAAAGAGTCGGCAGGAAGGATACGGCGTCCTTTGCGGTAATACTTGGCAGATTTTCATCCAAATAACTCATCATGGCCATCTTGGAAACCTTGATTTTCGTCTCATAAGCCACTTTTCCGCTGGCTCTGCTGTTTTTCTTCTGATAGTAAACCTTGCTGGGAAAAAGATAGTAAGAAGAATGTTCTTTTCTCTGTTTACTTTCCACAACGACGATACTGTCCGGATGAGCGGCATACAAATCAGCTGCAAGGAAGGCACGCCTTCCATCCTCATCAAAATGTACCCCCTCTTTATTCTCCTGATTCCGAAGCATTACGCCGTCTTCCCCTACATAGTAAAGATTGTCAACCCAGGCATCCTTAATCATATGCCCATCCTGATCGAAGAAGTAGGTCTTTCCTTCCAAGTCCAGACGACCGGTCTGCATAGTTCCATCGGCATTGAGATAGTAGCGTTCTCCTCCGATATCCTGGAAACCGCTTTGCATAATACCATTTTCATCAAAATAGTAATACTTTCCGGCAATTTCCTTCCATCCGGTAACCCGATCTCCATTTTCATCGATGTAGGAACGTCCTCCCTCTTCATCTACAAACTGGGACAGATGATACTTCTCCGGATCCAAACTAATGCTAAAGCTCTTACTGTAGCTTTCTCCCATACTGCCGTCACTGGCTTGTGCATAGGCTGTCAAAGTGTAATTACCGTTTCGACTCAGCTTTTAATCGGAGCAAGATATTCTTCTTTTTGAATATCCTCTTTTCCTCCGCTTATGCTGTAAATGATTTTCTTTCCACTGCTTTTTAAAGCTAATCTCCACAGGGTCGGTAAAGCTGTCTCCCTGCAAATCCGATTCCACCTTGGGATCCAGAAGAGACAATGCTGTCTGAACCTCTGTATCCTCCGGGTAGAGCTTCTTCGCTTCTTCCAATGCCTTTACCGCCTCCTGATGTCTTCCGGCCTTTCCATAGGCCTCTGACAAAAGAAGATAATATTTGCTGTTCTTCGTAAGGTTAGAGGGCATTCCTTCTAAAAGAGCTATCGCCTCGTCTCCCTTTTCAGACTGAACAAGCTTTGTTCCCTTCTTCAGTAAGTTATCATATTGGGTAGCAGGCAAGTTTTGATAACAAATATATGCAATGCCCAAAACGGGAATAATTGCTAAAGGAGCTGCCTTCTTCCATTTCTGCCAGCCCTTTTTCCATTCTCCCACTGAGGTTGGAGGAATGGCTGCCTTATTCTGGAAATCATCAGGATCATCAGGAATTTCTCCCTCAAAAGCCAGCTTTTCCTCCATTTCCTTACGCTTTTCCTGTAAGGAAAGGATTTTTTCCTCCGGCTCTTCTTCCTCTTCCTGCGCTTCTTCTTGAAAAGTCCTCTTTCAATAAGGGTAATGGACTCGTCCTCTAAAGGACCTTCCTCCTCTTGAGACTCATCCTCTTGAGGGTCTTTTCTCTTGAAGCTCATCTTCTTGAGACTCATCCTCTTGAGGCTCATCCTTTTTGAGGCTCTTTTCTCCTGAAGCTCATCTCCATGAGAATCTTCTTTAGAATCTTCCTCAGTAAATACCTCCGGTACAAATTCTTGTATTCCGGCTTCCTTGTTCCGATGTTTTTGTTGATGTTTTTTGTCCGATGTCTCTTCTTTCAGTCCTTCTTGTTCCGCTTCCTCTGTATAGATTCCTGTACCTGAGCTTCTTCCGGCTGAGACTCTTCTTCCCCATGCTCTTCCTTCTCCCGGAAAAAGGCTTCAATGAAGCTGGCTTCTTCCTGTTCCTCTGAAAGAGCATCTCTATCGATTTCTTCCTGCTCTTTTGAAAGAGCAGCTGTATCGGTTTCTTCCTGTTCCCCTGAAAGTGTATCGGTATCGGTTTCTTCCTGTTCTTTTGAAAGAGCGGCTGTATCGGTTTCTTCTTTCTCTCCGAAGCTACAGACTCCTTTTACAGCCTCTGCTTGTACAGCTTTCTCCTCAAGTTCTTCCTGTGAAACATCTTCCTGTAAAACTTCTTCCTGTGAAAGTTCTTCTTGAATAGGCTCTTCCTCCGGTGCATATTCCAACTCTCCGGCCTCTTTTTGTTCCTCCAGGAATTCATCAACATTTTTCTTCAAAGGAAGATTTTCCAAAGACTCTTCCTCGCTCTCCGCCTCTTCCTGTGCCAACATCTGTTGTTTTAAAAATTCAGGTTCTTCATCCTTTTCCGGCTCGAGGCTGTACTTCAAGATTCTGAAAGGGGAGAAAGAAAGGTCAATCAATAAGTCACAGGTAGGACAAAACCGTTGATTTTCTTTTACTTCCGTACCGCAAACTTTACACCTCATAATCTCCTCCTTATTTTTATTAATAAAGGACAATGTTCAGATTTACATTTTCGTATTCAGCTAAAAATACATCAGAAATCGATTCTACTCCCTGTTCCTTTTAGTCTTTCCAAAAGCTCATTCCTCTGTCTTATCAATACTATCCAAAGCCTTAACCTGAATTGTTCCATCCGTAACCAGAGGGTATCTTGGGTTTTCTTCCCCGACATTACTACACTAGCTGTCCGTTCTGCTCCAGTACCGCTTGCTTAACGTTTCGAATACTATAGATATTATTGCTTCGTAACTTAAACATAATTTCGTGAGCAGTAAGCCCTGCCTTTCTACAAGCCTCTGTATCCAGTTTCCCTCTGCTAATCAACAAACTCGGCTCCCCATCTATGGCTTTTTTGAAAAAGGCACTATTGGTTTTTAGCCATCTTAAGCTCAAAACAAGGCAAACCCAAATCAATAAAATAATAAAATATTGTAAAAGCCCTATGTTCTCATTATATATCACACCACCGATAATGCCACCAAGAACGTAATTCTGTACTTGGTCGCTGGCAGAAGAAGGAGCTAAATTTCCTTTTCCGGTAAAATTTATGACCATTACAATGGATTAAAAGTCCCATTGCCAATTTAATGGCAATATTTATATAAGACACAATCATCTACTTCTCCTCAAAATTACATCAAGACCCTTATGACCCTTTTAATTCTGCTTAATACTTTTAAGATACTATTTTCTACTTCTCCACATCCACAATTTCTATCTGAGGATTATACACATCCATTTTTTCCAAAAAGTACGTTTTCATCCACAGAAATAATACGGTAAAACTGATCTTCTTTGGTCTTAATAATCGCTCCATCTCTTGCAGCCTGGGTATTGATATACAAGTCCGTTTTATCTTCCTCCAATAGAACAGCTACCTGCTCAATCACTCTTAGAGCAGTGCTGTATCGATCATCAATTCTTTTTATGACTTTGATAGTTATTAATATGTACAGAAATTGTCACAAGCACCAAAAAGTAAAGCAATTAAGGATAACTCTCTATACTTAGTGGTTTTTTTGTCTCGAAAAAGACATAATATGTAACAACAATAGAAGTGCAACATGGCTGCAAAAATGATTTGCAGCCAGTTGGTCACTTCTATCCTACTTAATAAATATTCATAGGAATAAAATTTCATATCATTATAACTCCGCAATAGCTTCGATTTCACAAAGCACATTCTTTGGTAAGGTCTTTTACTGCCACACAGGAACGTGCAGGCTTGGAAGTAAAGTACTTCTCATAAACGCTGTTAAAGGTAGCAAAAAGTCAGCCATATCAGCTAAGAAACAAGTGGTCTTGAAAAACCTTAGAAATATCACTTCCCTGCCTGCCTCGATTACAGCCTTAACATTCTTGCAGCTCTGTCTCAGCCTGTGCTGCGATATCCGGTCCTGCAACTTCTCCTGTAGCAGGATCTACAGGAATCTGTCCGGAAGAAAAATACCAAATTTCCCTACAACATAGCCCTGAGAATAAGGTCCGATAGTCGCTGGCATTTGTTGTTGATACGTTTTTCATTGTACATCTCCTTTTCTGTAGAAAACAATTGAACATCCTTTGATATTATCGCAAAATCTTTTATAAAAATACAAGAAATACCTATGCTTCTTATCTTCCTAATTTTTTTCCCTGTAGCCAGGGGCAAAATTATTATATTTTTCTTATTTTCCTGAAATGATGATTAGCTCTTGGTCTTAAAGCATTTCCCTCTGAAAGCTTCAACATCGCTAAGGTTCCGGTTCTGGCACATTCCAAAATACTCACCGTCTTTAAAGTATCAAGGAAACATCTGGATTCTTTTCCGAGTATCACACATTTCAATCACCATCTGATTCTTGCTAAGCTCTAAAATCTTGGCCCCCAGAATCTGACAATTCTCCATAATGTCTTTCCGGTTTTCCTATTGTAACGAAGCTTTTACCAAAAGCAATTCTCTGGTAATTCCCTGAGTTTCTGTAAAGGTACGAACCTTAATAATATCCAGCTTTTTGTTCAGTCTGCTTTTCCACCTGTTCCAGTGTCTTTTTCTCACCACTGGAGACAATCACCATGTTGGAAACAGAACGATCTCTCTGTCTCTCCTACGGTCAAAGAATCAATGTTAAAAGCATCTTCTCCAGAAAAGACCTGCAACCTTGGCCAATACACCGGACTGGTTTTTCCACCAAAATAGAATATATTTTTTTCATCACACTACCTCATGACTGTCTATGAATACTTCCAAAATGCCTCCCTTCTTTCTTTTCCAAGAAGACGCAATTTTCTTTAGACACCTCTTCATTTTTGGATAAAGAATCATAGGAAAGTCCGTAGGCCTTAGCCAAAAATGGAAAGGTCGGGATTTCCTGTAAGATCCACCATGGTGAAACGGTCATGATAGGTTTTGTGCTGATATTGGTGAACCAAGCCCAATACTCCATTATGGAAGACAATCAGCTTAATGGGGATATTATATTGTTTCATGGTAGCCAATTCCATCATGCTCATCTGGAAGGAACCGTCTCCCCATAACTGCCACCACCTGCTTCTTCGAATCGGCCAGGTAAGCACCGATAGTCGCCGGCGTAGAATATCCCATCGTACCCATACCGCCTGAAGTAAGGAAGTGCCCTCTTTCATTTGATAATTGGCACAGGACCACAGCTGATTCTGTCCCTACATCAGCCACATAAACCGCGTCCTGATTCAACTGCTTATTCAGCTCTTCCAGGAAATATTCGGGATGAACCAAATGATTTTTAGCCATTCCATCTTCTTTCTTCTTCTGAAGAACTTTTTGAATTTCTCCCTTAATATTCTCCAATTCGGAAATCCATGGAGCATAACTGAATTCTCCCTCTTCCTCCAGGCAGGCATCCAACACGCTGGCAATATCTCCCACCAATGGAATCTCCGGTCCTGCATTCTTTCCGATTTCCGCGGATCCACGTCGATGTGAATCAAGGTCTTATTATCGGTAATCAAGTCCGGCTGACTAATGGAACGGTCTGCTACTCTGGCACCCCATCATAATGATAAGGTCTGCATGATTCATAGCCTTATTTCCGTACGGGCTTTTCCGTTATTTCCCCACCATACCGAAGAAAAAGGGGATCATTTTCCTCCATTACGCCAAGTCCCATCATGGTACAAACCACAGGAATATTGAATTTCTTGGAAAAAGCCCGAACCCTTTCCTTAGCATCCGCCAGATGTACGCCACCGCCCACGCAAAGAATAGGACGCTTTGTAGCTGCCAATCTCTGGAACATCTTTTAATCTGCACCGGATTTCCCTGTACCGTAGGCTTGTAGGTTCTCATCTTAACCTCCTCCGGATACTGGAATTTCCGAAGAGAAGCATTTTGTACATCAATAGGGATATCAATCAGAACCGGTCCCTTTCTTCCGGTCATGGCAATATGAAAGGCTTCCTTGAAAATCTTAGGAATTTCCTCTACATTTCGTACGGTATAGCTGTATTTTACAAAGGATTCACAGGCACCGCAAATATCCGCCTCCTGGAATACATCGGATCCCAGTAAAGCACTCTCCACCTGTCCTGTGATTACAACCAAAGGAATACTGTCTGCAAAGGCAGTGGCGATTCCTGTGATAATGTTGGTAGCACCCGGTCCTGAGGTTACCGCACAGACCCCCGGCTTTCCGCTGATTCTGGCATACCCGTTGGCTTCGTGGGCTGCATTCTGTTCCGTACGCACCAAAATGGAACGGATTTCGCTGTCTTCCAAACTATCATAAAAGGGACATATCGCTACCCCGGGATAGCCGAAGACAAAGTCCACCTTTTCCAACTCCAAACATTTTACAATGGCAGCAGCTCCTGTCATCTCTCCTCCTACTCTATTTTTCCAATCCTTGGATAAACTCTTTCAACGCTCTAAAGAATAGTAAATCCTCTTTGAATAAAGGCTTGCTTAATTTGCTCAATATGGGCAAAGTCTCTGGTATCAATCTGTAAGGTCAGATGACATCCGTTAATGTCGGAATCCTCCACATTGATATTGTGATCCACCTTGGTCACATTGGCTCCCTGCTCGGCAATAATCTTGGAAACTTCTTCCAGCTGTCCGGGCTTGTCCAAAAGAGGAATGGTAAGACTTGCTTTTCTTCCGGTTTTTAATAGACCACGGTTAATTACACGGGCCAGGATATTCACATCGATATTTCCGCCGGAAATAACCGCAACGACCTTTTTGCCTTTTACCGGAATCTTATTGAAAAGGACTGCCGCTACGGAAACCGCTCCCGCACCCTCGGAAACAATTTTTTGTCTTTCCATAAGAGTTAAAATTGCTGCGGCAGTTTCATCGTCTGTAACCGTCACCAGCTCATCCACATATTTTTCTACCATGGCATAGCTTAAGCTGCCCGGAGATTTTACCGCAATACCATCCGCAAAGGTATGTACTTCTTCCAGACTCTCCAGATGATGATCCTTCACCGCCTGCACCATGGAAGCCGCGCCCTGTGCCTGTACGCCGTATACCTTACATTTTGGATTTAATTTCTTAATTACAAAGGAAATACCGGAAATGAGTCCGCCTCCGCCTACAGGAACGACTACCGCATCCGCATCCTCCAGCTGATCCAAGATTTCCATTCCGATAGTCCCCTGTCCTGCCATAACATCCACATCATTAAAGGGATGAATAAAGACAGATCCATGCTCCTCCTGGAATTTCACCGCCGCTTCATAGGCATCGTCATAGACACCGTCTATCATTTTCACACTGGCCCCGTAGCTTCTGGTAGCCTCCACTTTGGAAATAGGGGCAATGGCCGGTAAAAAGATGGTGGACTTGGTGCCGCTGGCCTGAGCAGCCAAAGCCACTCCTTGAGCATGATTTTCTGCGGAGCAGGCTACCACTCCCTTTTTTCTCTCTTCCTCGGATAGGGTGGATATCTTAAAGTAAGCCCCTCGAATCTTAAAAGAACCGGTATTTTGTAAATTTTCCGTCTTTAAGTATAAATCACAATCTGTTTGAATTCTTGTTGCATGTACCAAATCCGTCTTATGTATTACGGGCTTTAAAACATGGGCTGCCTGATATACCCGATCCAATGTTAATTCCATCTTTCTACTTCCTTTTTCTTTTATAAAAAGCGGCACAAAATGTGCCGCTGGCCTAGGGCAATTATCTCGCTTGATCCAAATCCTGAACCTGCTTCCATCCCATCTTCTGACGTAAATCCTGACCTGTCTTGGAAGCCAAGGTTTCTGCATGTTCCTCTCTCATTGCTAAGAAGTGAGGTCTTCCTGCCTGGTTCTCCAAAATCCAATCCTTCGCAAAAGTTCCATCCTGAATATCGGAAAGAATCTGCTTCATAGCCTTCTTTGCTTCCTCACCGATAATCTTTGGTCCTGCAGTGTAATCGCCGTACTCTGCTGTATCGGAAATGGAGTAACGCATTCCCTCAAATCCTGCATTAAAAATCAGGTCTACAATCAGCTTCATCTCATGTACACACTCGAAATATGCATTTTCCGGCTTATAACCTGCCTCAACAAGAGTATTGAAGCCTGCCTCCATTAAAGCGCAAACACCACCGCAAAGTACAGCCTGCTCTCCGAAAAGGTCTGTCTCTGTCTCTTCCTTAAAGGTTGTCTCTAAGATTCCGCCTCTTGCACCGCCTATAGCAGCTGCATAAGCCTTAGCCACATCCATAGAGTTTCCGGAATAATCCTGCTCACAAGCTACAAGGCAGGGAACACCCTTTCCGTCTACATACTGAGAACGAACGGTATGTCCCGGTCCCTTCGGTGCAACCATGATAATATTTACATTCTTTGGAGGAACAATGGCATGATAATGAATGTTGAATCCGTGAGCAAAAGCAAGAGTCTTACCTTCACTTAAGTTTGCCTGAATCTGATCTTTGTAAAGCTTAGCCTGCTTCTCGTCATTTACCAAAATCATGATAATATCGGACTTCTTTACAGCCTCATCTGTGTTGTATACGGTAAAGCCGTCTTCTCTTGCCTTATCAGCAGACTTGGAACCTTCATAAAGACCGATGACTACATCCACACCGCTGTCCCGTAAATTCAGTGCATGAGCATGACCCTGAGAGCCATAACCGATCACGGCAACCTTCTTACCGTTTAATAACTGTAAGTCACAATCCTTCTCATAGTACATAATAGCCATTGTTTTCTCTCCTTCTATACTTTTCCCCATAAGGGAATCCCTTGGAACAAATGCAGGGACTTTCCTCAAAGCACTGTTCCGCCTCTCTATTGTGAAGCCGAATTCCGGCATTTCACGACTTTATTCACCATCCATCTCCGAAAGAAGCTCTACCTTCCGTACGTCATATAATTTCTCCAACTGAGAAATTACCTGAGTACGCATATAGTCATCCCCGGTGGAAACGATTTCAATTTTGGTACACCCGGGAATTTCTGTAGGGCCGGCTTGGATAGATTCAATATTGTAAGCTCTTTTACAGTAAAGTCCTGTAATCCGATTCAAAACGCCGAAGCGGTTATTTACAAATAGGTCAATGGTAAACTTCTTCATCTTTCCTCCCCTCCTTATAAAATAATATCATCCACGGATTTTCCGGGAGGAATCATCGGAAGCACCTTTTCATCCGGATTAATGGAGCAATTAATCAAAACTGGTCCGTTATAATGCTCTCTTTCCTTTAAAGCGTCTTCCAGCTCCTTGCAATTTTTTGCATTAAAGCCCTTTCCGCCGTAAGCTTCCATCAGCTTTACAAAGTCCGTGCTTCTATCCAAAACCGTTTCGGAATAACGCTTTCCGAAAAAGGCTGTCTGCCACTGTCTCACCATACCCAAAACTCGATTGTTCATCAGAATAATGGTAATCGGTAAATTTTCATGAACCGCTGTGCATAACTCGTTGCAGTTCATACCAAAAGATCCCTCGGAAGTAATTAAAACGGTATGAGCTTTCTTTCTTCCAAAACAAGCTCCGATGGCCGCCCCCAATCCGTAGCCCATGGTTCCCAATCCGCCTGAACTTAGGAAGGTTCTGCCTTTTTCAAAACGATAATACTGTGCTGTCCACATCTGATGCTGTCCCACATCGGTAGCTACCACTGTATCGTCTTCCGTATACTTACGTAAGGTCTCCAAGATATGCTTGGGATGGAAATCTCCCTCCACTTTACTCTTAGTTTTTTCGAAGCCATGGATTTCTTCCCACCACTTAGGATGCTTTTGTTCCTTCAACTTTGGAAGAATTTCTTTAATCCACTTCTTCACATCCCCCTGTACGGAATAATCCGGACTTATGTTCTTTCCGATTTCCGCCTTATCTATATCTACATGAATGACTTTACAATTTTGGGTATACCGGGCAATATTTCCGGTGGCACGATCGGAAAAACGAACTCCCAAAGCAAGCAAAACATCACATTCAGACTGGGTTTTTGCCGCCACATAGCTTCCGTGCATTCCCACCAAACCAAGACTCAAGGGATGAGAGTCGGGAAATGCTGTCCTTCCCATAATACTGACGGTAACCGGAATATTCAGCTTCTCGCCAAAGGCAATCAGCTCTTTTCTCCGCCTTAGCTGCCGTAACACCGCCGCCGGCATAAATCAACGGCTTCTTCGCCTGACTCAGTAAGGCAATGACCCCTTCCTGATCATAGGGGAGCTTGGGCTTATCCGGCATCTTCGGAAGAACGGCCACCCCATATTCACATTCACTAATCTGTACGTCCTTAGGAATATCAATGAGCACCGGACCTTTTCTGCCGGAATTGGCAATCTGAAAAGCCTCTTTAATCGTCTGCTCCAGCTCCGTAAACATCCTTAACCATAAAAGTTATGCTTTACTACAGGCTGGGTAATGGATACGATATCCACCTCCTGAAAGCTGTCTCTTCCCAGTGCTTCCCGTAGCCACATTACCGGTAATGGCAACCATAGGTACGGAATCCAGATAGGCATTGGCAATACCGGTTACAAGGTTGGTTGCTCCCGGACCGGAAGTCGCAATAACCACGCCTACCTTGCCGCTGGCTCTGGCATAGCCGTCTGCAGCATGGGATGCCCCCTGCTCATGGGCGGTAAGAACATGATGAATCCGATCCTACACTTATACAGCTCATCATATATCTGTAAAACTGCACCTCCGGGATAGCCAAATACGGTATCCACCCCCTGATGAATCAACTCTTCAATTAATAGCCTTGCCCCTGATAATTTCATTTTCTCTCCCGTTTCATTGAAAAAGCCTTACAGCGTAACGCTGTAAGGCTAAAGGCTCAAATCATGTCTTTATCTTTCCAAAGTGGCGTTACGCAAACAAACATTATCGTGTAAGACAATAATGACTGCAAGAATCATAATAATTGCCAGCCAAATGTTCTGCATAACCCTTTCCTCCTTGAAAAATCTGAAGGAATTATCCCATAGGCTTATTTCTCTGTCAAGAAACTTTTCATTATATCTGCTATAACTTTTTGCATTTTTTTATGATTCTGCCGGGTTTACGCTACCCATGCTCCACTTTGATTTACATAATAGCCGTCCGGTGTTCTGGTATTGCTAAGCATTGCTCCGTCTGCACCAAGATAATACCAAATTCCGTTAGTCTGCACCCAACCGGTCTTCATATAACCGGACTTATTGAAATAATACCACTTTCCATTAATCATCTTCCAGGTGTTGGCAGGATAAGAACGATCCGGATTTAAGAACCACCAACCATGTGCATCTAAAATCCAACGTCCGTTCTCAGTACCTCCCTGAGAAGAGCTTGCTCTCATCTCCAGCTCTTCAGAGCTTACCCAGTCACCATAGCTTCCGTAAGCATAGGCTCTAATCTTGTAGCTGTAGTTTCCGTTTTGGGTAATCGCAGAGCGAAAAATCATAGCTTGTTCCGGTAGTTTCTCCGCTGGTGATAAACTGGCTTCCTCATAAAGCTTTTACCAGATATTTTTTTCCGCATTATCCACTCCGGACCATTCTGCCACACCGCTTTTCATCTCTCCAGCTTACATCTCCTACAGTCAAGTCTCCGGATTTGCCTTCAGCTTCTTGGTCTTGATGGTAAGTGTGATGGAATTTGCAGTACCTGTAGCCTTTACAAATCCTACCTCAGCTCCACTAAATTTATAAAAATTCGCAGTCTTCAAATTGTTGGTATTGAACTTATGCTCGGAATCCGCCTTTTAAAATCACCTTGAACTGGGGGAGTCGTGTTACTTTTTCCAAACATTTCCCTGCATATTCAAAGCGGTTCCTTCATCATTTTGAATGGTAAAAACCGTCATCACCGCTACTTACGGAAATCTTCTTTGCAGACCGACCCGATTTCAATATCCGAACTGTCAATCTGTAAATTCACCGATCCGATTTCTGCCTTGTTTCCTGCGGCAAAGGCGGAAAATGCGGAAACCGCCATAATACTCATAAACACTGCCATTCCTTTTTAAAAATGATTTAGCTTTCATAGAAACCTCCTTTTGTCTATTCGCTATCAAAAGTATAGACAAAAGTCTTTTTTCATGTGTTACAAGTTTTCTGCCATTTCATAAAAATTTTCTTTACAGTTTTTTTCTTTTTTAAGTATTTAAAACTGCGATTTTTAAGTTTTTATCCTACAAGGCCCTTCAATTTATAACGCGATAGTTCCGTAATCTTTCCATAGCAGTGGATTTTCATGGCTAGCAAAAGATTACCGGACGTTTTCTTTGATGAGAAAGCAGATACTCCTCCATTATCTTTCTATTTTCCTTATCCAGGCCTGTAAAGGGTTCGTCCAGAAGCAGGAAGTCAAGGAAACAGCATTGTCCCCTTAGAAAGCTTAATCGCCTCTTCATCCCCCGGAATATTTCTCTACTTTTTCTGAAATCTTCTTCTTCGAAAAAAACAGTCATTTCTGTCAAAATTTCTTTTTTTGGACAGCATCGGCAAAAGCAATCTGAAGATTTTTCCAATGCGCTACATTTTTTTCCAGCAGTCGATTTTTCCTGAAAAAGCATGGAAAGCTTAAAAGCTCCCCTCTCCTCTGGTCGCCTCCCCGAATAGAAACTGTAGCTCGCCCCGGTCCAGTTTTTCCAGAGAAGCCAAAAATCCGAAGTAAGCTGGTCTTCCCTTTTCCGGATTCACCGGAAATTCTATAAAGAGAATGTTTGTGAAAATCCATTTGGCAGGAAAAAAATTGGAAAAAAGGACTTTTTCCTCCAAAGCGCTTCTCTCCATTTTTCGATTCGAATTTCCATTACGCACATCCCTTCCTGCACAAGGCCTTAATCAGCAGTATTACCAGGATTTCCCAGCACTGCGACAAGGCAATAATCACTATACTCCAGGCAAAGACGTCCGCCATTTCCAGGCTCACCTTGGCCTCCATCAACTGATAACCGATACTTTTTCCCACTTGACCAATCAGCTCCCGGCAGCATTCCGCTCTTCCAGGAAAGTCCCATGGCTAATTTTCAGCGCCCCAAGCAATAGGGATATACTGCCGGAAGATGGATATACCGAAGTCTTCGATATAAGGAAAAATGAAAGACTTCCGCCATTTCCAGTAATTTATGGTCTGTTTTATGAAAGCCTTCCAGAAGGTTAATGTAGAAAATCGGAAAGGACATAAAACCGCTTATAGTGAAAGATAGCTTGTCTCTTCCCAAAAAGAACAAAAGGATAATGATAAAACTGGCCACCGGTAAACTTCTTAACACAAAAACTCCCGGCTTCAAAAATCCTCCAACAAAGAATTTATATAGGAAAGATAAGAAAGGATTAAAGCCAGGAGAAAACTCAGAAAATAGGCCGAGAGAATTCCCCGAGAGCTTTTCCACAGAATTCCGTAGAATTCTTGCTTCTGTAATAGTCGACTTAAAGCCTTGACACTTTCCATAGGTCCAACCAAAAGAAAGGAATTGTTCACCAATCCGGCAAACAATTCCCATAGAAGCAACCAAAATATTATAATTCCCTGCTTTTACGCCATTGTTTCACATTCTTTCCTTCCTAATAACAGGGAATGCATTTTCGTTCTTTTCTATATCCAAGCTATGGCTTTCAAAAAGAACTGTCACTTCCCCTCTATTAAGGCTCTGCATAAAATCCCTCTTCCGGTAAGGCTCCTCCCACTGACTTCGGATTGGACTCAAAAAGAACTTGATAGTACTGCTCCAAAGCTTTCTTCATCTCCTCTCCGTCAATGAAACGAATATTACAGTTTGGAATAGCCTTGGCAGCCAAAGCTTCCTTCTCCAGGATTCTCTGTTTCACCACAAGTTCTGCCGTCTTCTGAACATCCTTTTCCACAGCGGCAATGCTTTCCTTTTCCTCATCCAAAAAAGCCTTCACAATTTCAGGGTGTTCCTTGGCATAGGATTTTCTGACAATGGTTACCGCTGTGGGCAACTCTCCCCCGTCAAAGGACTTCTTCCACTCCTCTGTAATAGAGATTTTTCTTTGTAAATTACTGTTTTGTATAAGAGTTGCAGTGGCAAAGGGCTCAGGAAGAATTGCCACGTCGTTGGGATTCACCTGTAAATGCGCTACTGCTTCAGCAGGTTCCGTTACAAAGTTAAGATTTCCCTCCACATTGTTCTTGGAAAGCAGGGCACGAAGCACATACTCCGGTGTGGCCCCCTGTCCCGGCATATAAATATCCTTTCCGGCTAAATCCGCAATGCTGTTCACTTCCTCATTTCCGGTAATTACATACAGGATTCCCAGCGTATTGATATTCAGAACTTCCACATCCTTATCCAGCTTTTTGGTATAAAACTGCCGCCATATTGGCCGGAACTGTAGCAATCTGTCCCTTTCCGGCTACAAAATCCGGAAGTAAAGCATCCGGGCTTGCTTCCATTTGAAATTGGTAAGGAAGTTTTTCCTCTTCACTTTTCTCCATCAAATGCACAAGGCCTATGGTAGTGGGTCCCTTAAGGCTTAAAATCGTCGGGCCTTCTCCTGTCTCAGTCTCATTCTCTGCCTTGGATTCTTCCCCATTTTCAGAACTTTCTACTGAAGAGCTCTTCTCTTCTACAGCAGGAGTAGATTCCTTCTTTGCTTCCGTAGAGCTCTCTCCGCCCTTGGTACAGGCAAAAAGACCAAGGCAAAGAAGACAAAGTAACAGCCATTTCCAAAGATTTCTTTTCATATCCATCCTTTCTTCTTGAACTGTAAATATAATTTTACCGCTATCCTGCCATAATTTTCCCTCTTCATTCAGCAGCGGGTGCACCGAGTAAATTTACTCTATTAAAAAACAATCTTCAATAAATCCAAAGGCTTTTCAATAAAATAATTTGCCCTTTCGATTTCTTTCCGTTCTCCATAGCCGTAGAGCGCTGCCACAGAGTCGATTCCTGCATCCTTCGCCCCTTGAATATCATAAACTGTATCTCCCTACCATAAGACAATCTTCTCTTTGAAAACAGCCCTTTTCTATAGCTTGCTCCATCAAAAAACTCTTGTCGGAATGTTGCTCTTTAAGCTCCGTGCCGATTTCCAGGAAAAAATAAGGGGATAAACCAAAGTGGGCTATAATCTGGGTGGCAAAAAACAGAGGCTTAGAGGTTAAAAGCACCAGTTTCTTCCCTCCTTCATGCATCTTCTTCATGCATTCCTCCATCCCGGGATATAAAAAGGCGTCATACATTCCCTTCTCAGGATAATATTCCGATAATAAGAAATGGCTTCTTTAGCCTTTTCTTCGGAAAAACTCGTAGAATCGCATAAAAGAATCCTGCAAGGAAGGTCCCACAAATCTTCTCAGCTTTTCCTCCGGTTCATTAGGCAAGGAAAAATGATCCAAGGCATATTGTACCGACTTCATAATTCCGGAGCCGGAATCCATAATGGTTCCGTCCAAATCCAAAAATATATTTTGATACTGCTTTTTCATAAGTACTTCTTCTCCCTTTTCTCTACTGTTACTTTCTGCCCTTTAAGTCCTTTTGCTTCAAAACAGAAATATCATCCCCTACTCTTTTAATCCTTCGGTCTCATATAGAAATGCCCGGTAATATCCTGAGAACGAATGGTGTTCACAAAGGACTTCGGATCAATCTCGTTAATCTTCATTTTCACCTTCTTGATATCCGCTGAAGAAATCACAGAATACACCATATAATGGTCTTTTCTTTCAAATGCTCCCATGGCGTGCATAATAGAGGCGCCGTGATGACAGACCTCATGGATTCCCGCTGCTATTTCATTGGGATAATCCGTAATCACAAAAAGCGTAAGCTTTTGATAATTTCTGTAAAGCGCGGAAATGGTTTGTGTAGACACATATTGGAATATGATGGAGTATAACGCCTTCTCCCAACCGAAAAGATATCCGGCAACAGCCAAAAGGGCGGCGTTAAAATAGAAAATCAAATTCCAGGTGTCCACTCCCTTTTTCTGAGACAGATAAATCGCAATAAAATCCGTTCCCCCGGAAGTGGCATCCATCCTGAGGCAAAGCGTAATGGCACAGGCATTTAAGATTCCTCCAAAGATAGATATTAAAAGCATATCCGAGGTAATGGGCTGTAAATTCACACTATCCGTAACAAAAGCCTGTGAGATAAAATCATAATCAAAAGATAAGATTGTGAATTTTTTTCCCACATACCGAAAAGCCGATGTAAACAGGAATAATATTGATAATGATATTCAGTACAGAATACGGAAGCGCTAAGTTAAAATAGCGTAACGCTACTCTTTTGTAACAGGACTGTGAGTCCCGTAGCTCCTCCCGGAAAAAGTCCTCCGGCTGAAACGAAGGTTTTCAGGTTCAAAGCCAGCAAGGTGGCTCCCGCCAAAACGCCAAGTAGCCTTTTTATATCTCTTTTCGTATCAAATTTCATAACACCCTCCAAGATTAGTCTTTTTCATTCTAACATTCTCTTTCTCTTTTGCCTAGGGTTCAGAGGAATGTCTTTGAGAATGTCTTTTGTTAAATCTTTGTTGCCGGTAATTTTTAATTTCAGCGAATGCACTGATATTTCTTAACAATTTTCGATAGGAAGTCCTAATTGCATAGAAGTTATCTTGTAAGCAAAAGGAAGATTTGGTATACTTTCTTGCCGTAGTATCTAGAAAAGCTGAGGAGAAAAACATGTCCAACCAAAAAGATTATAGAAGTTCCAAAGGGTCACAAAAAAAGAAGTCCGGCTTTCTTTCCATACTTCTTCATTATGTCCTGCCTTATCTGGTGATTAATTCCATTATTTTGTTTTTTGTTTTAGCGACTCCTAAGTTAAAGGTGAATGAAGCCACGGAAACGGATGATCCTGCTGTAAGAACTCTTTTGGTTCATGTGGATTCCATTCTTCCTATTAAAGAGTTCACCGCAAAATTAGAAGGAAAAGAGCAAAATTTCACAAAGGAAAATCAAAATTACATCATTTCTCTTACCGGAAATGGAAATCTTCGAATTTCCGTAAAATCCATTAACGGAATGATGCAAGTCAGCAATACCCAAATCAATAGTTTTGATGAAAATCCTCCCGTCATCGATGAGGATAATGTTATTCTTGGCTCCGGATATGTTGAGTTTACTGTAAGCGATGATCAGTCCGGAGTGGATTATGCCACAATTTACGGAATCGATAAGGATGGAGACAATCTTAAACCCACCAACATTGATGAAGCTACCGGCAAGGTAACATTTTTCCATGAAAAGTAATGGACTTACCGTGTATGTTTCTGACAAATCGGGAAATCAGGTGACCGGTAACTTCACTTTAGAAGAATCTCCTTACCCGAAAAACCAAGGCGGATGAAGAAGCGGCTAAGGACGAAGATAGCAAGAACGAAAACAGTAAAAAAACAAAGATAGTAAGAGCAACACACATAACGGTAAGTCAGGCAATAAAGAGGAGGAAAGAAGCTCAGAAAAACGGTTCTTCCAAAAATCATACCGGTGAAAGTTCTGAAAAAAAGCAATTCCGAAAAAGAGCAGTTCGGAAAAGAGCTCTTCCAAGAATAGTTCGGAAAAGAATTCCTCTCACGATAACAGCAAGAGCAGTTCCGGAAAAAGCAAGTCTAATTAGAAATCTATCATTTAATAAAAAAATAGAAAATATCTACCGTCAAAGTTTTTCAGTAAATAAAGAATAGGAGTACAAGGGATGAATTTAGAAAAGAATGGAAGAATTATTGTTTTACCGAAATCTTTTAGAAACAGATTTTGTACAGGATTTAAGGGACGATGCTCCCTATTCTGCCCTCTCCCGTCTCTTTCAAAACTATTCCAATATGCCAAAGGGAACAAACCTTTGGCATATTTTTCTTGCCGATTTTCTTTTGCAGGACGAAAACTCTCTAAGTTTATCTGCCGAAAAAAAGAGGCTGGAGTCATTTCTCTCATCCGGAATTTATCCAAAGAGAAATGAAATCCTCTATTCCCTCTATCATTTAAACCTGTCTTTCTTCTTTCCGAAGGAACAAAAAAAGCTATCGATTCCGTATTTCGAGGAAAAGTTTCCGAAGCAGCCAAGACAGAGCACTTTCCCTCCTATTCCTACGAAGCACAGCTGCTTTCCTTTAACAATAAGTTGGAAACAGCAAAGGATGCTTTAGAATTCTCCTCTATTTTGGAAAGGGAATATAAGGAAAAGGGTGTAGGACTTTTTCCGTTGTCATTCCGCCTTTAGCTTGGAAAAAGAAAATATTTTTCGGTACAGGCTCTTCCGAATACTGTTTGGAAGGTCTTCCCTTGCAGAAGTATCCCGGATTCTCCACTCTTTTGGGCTATGAAAAGGAAATTTTCCGCCTTGAAAAGAGAATACCGAAGCCCTTTTTGGCAGGAAAGAATGCAAATCACGTCCTACTCTACGGAGATGCGGGAACCGGAAAATCCAGGCTGCATGAAGGCGCTTTTTGGAGAATACCATTCTAAAGGACTCCGCTTTGTTTCTCTTTTCAAAAAAAGATCTGGAGGAATTCCCTTCCTCTTGCAAACCCTTGAGAAAGACCTTATTTCTTTATTCTTTACTTTGACGATCTTTCTTTCGAGAATTTTTGAAGTGGAATATAAACTGCTGAAGGCGGTCATGGAGGAGGCTTGGAAGGAAGAGCAGACAATATTCTGCTTTTATGCCACCTCTAACCGAAGACATTTGGTAAAGGAAAATCTTTCCGATAAAAATGATATCGAATACCAAGAGGACTTACACCATTCCGATACTACAGAGGAAAAAGCTTTCCTTGGCAGATCGTTTTGGGCTTTCCATCCTCTTCCAAAAGCCGGCCTACACCCTTTATCAAAAAAATCGTGCTTTCTCTGCTAATAAATACAAGCTTTCCATTTCAGAGGAAAAGCTTCTGACCATAGCCAATGCCTGGTCTATCCGAAGAGGAGCCGCTACAGGACGAGCAGCAGAGCAATTTATCCAGTCCTTACTGGTGCAGAAAAAGGACTAGGATTGTCCTCCTCCAGCATCTCCTCATAGCCCCTTTAGGGCGGCAAAGGGAGCAGGTGTGCGGCTCGACTCTCCTTGGACATCCTCTTCCGAAGGAGGGAATGGGATAGCTAGTATATAAAAGGGATTGATAGGAGTTTTTCTCCTATCTTTTTCTTTTTCTATCTTTCATAATCCTGTCCTTCCACGATATTCTTCGCTATAGTGGATTCCTCCTTTCTTCTGATAGAAACCAAGTCCGAAACGCCGCTGTTATGGCCTCCAATCTGCCGGTTTCTCTCCCTTCCTCTGGCTCCCTCCAGATACTGATAGCCCTTCAGTAAGGCATTCTTTCCGAATTTCTCCATTACCGCTAAAAGGCTGCTCCTCTGGCCTTCTCTTCCTTCTCCAAAAACTGCTTTTTCCACACATTCCTTTTTCTTCCTCATCCGAGGTCAAAAAAATGCTGAAACAAATCCAGCTGTCCCTCCGGCAAGGCTTCACAATCCCTTACATCCTCTGCGGAAATACTAAGCTTTCTGATTCTTAATCTTCTGTCCATGATTCGGTCATAGATAGCCAAAACCGCCTCTCGAAAGGCTCTCCCCTGATTGCTCCTTTTCGGAAAATGATATAGACCATGGACGGATTTCGGTACCCTTTTTCCATAGTGATTCCAGACAAGATTCCCTTCATAGCTTTCTCCCCCATTCTCTTCATCAAAAGAGAGATAGAGGCTGCACAAAGGCAGAATCCTTCCCTTTCTTCAGTAAATCCAGCGCCAAATCCTCCGCCATCTCCTCTGCCACCATCCTTCCCCTCGGAAAAGCCGTAGGGAGACGGCAACACTTGCCCGCTATGCAGGCTATTGCTTTTACTGTGAAAGGCCTTAATATCCTCTATCTTGCAAGTTTCATAGCCAAAGGCATGGTCAATCAAAAGCTCTGCCTGTATTCCAAAAAGCTTATACAGGAGTACCTGATTTTTCTTTTCTTTACTGCCGGAAAGAGCCGCCATGGCAATATCTCCCATAGTATAGATTCCATAGTGAGCCAAACGATTCTCAATTCCTCGGCCAATCCGCCAAAAGTCATGGAGGGGCTTATGCTGCCAAAGACTTTCCCGATAAGATTGCTCCGTCAACATAGCCAAACGAATCCCTTCCTTAGAGGCTTGCATGTGTTTTGCTTCGATATCCATAGCTACCTTGGCCAGATAGAGATTCTCCCCTAAGCCGACGGTGGCAATCATCCCTACCTCCTCATAAACTCTTCTGCAAATCTCCTCCGCCAAGGCTCTACTGCTTTTTGATAAATTCTTTCATAGGGCTTAAGATCCATAAAAACCTCATCCACGGAATAGACATGAATATCCTCTTTAGAAACAAATTCCAGATACACCTCATAAACCCGCCTGCTGTAAGCCATGTATAAAAGCCATCCTGGGAGGAGCCGTGATATAGTTTACCGCCAAAAAGGGATAGGCTTTACAATCTGAATCAAAAGCAGGACTTTTCCCACAGAGGCTGTCCTCCGTAAAGCTTCGACCTTTGGTAATTGATCTTTCGTACCTTTTTCTACCACCTCAAAAAGTCTGGCTCTTCCCGGAACACCGTAAGCCTTTAGGGCAGGACTTACTGCAAGGCAGATGGTTTTTTCCGTCCTTTCTCCATCTGCCACCACCAAATAAGCATCCATAGGATCCAAGCCTCTTTCTCTGCACTCGCAGGAAGCATAAAAAGACTTTAAATCAATGGCCATATAGTGACATTTTCTTTCCTTTTGCACTTCCCCATACACATCCATGGCTCTATCTCCATTCTTCTTCCTTTCTTCTCTTATTCTAAAACCAAACATTTGTTTTGTAAATAAAAAGCAAACATTTGTTCTAAAAATGTTTGCTTAATCTTCTTGATCTTTCTCTTGGTCTTTTTCCTTGAGCTTTGCCTTAATCTTTCTCTTGGTCTTTTCCTTGAGCTTTGCCTTGATCTTTCTCTTGGCCTTTTCCTTGAGCTTTGCTCTTAATCTTTCTCTTGGTCTTTTTCCTTGAGCTTTGCCTTAATCCTTTGTATGAACTTTAAACCTTCTCCCCGGCATCAATTCGTTTCTGAAGCTCCGTCAAATACTCGTAGCGCTCATACTTTTCCAAAAGCTTTCCCTCCGCTTCATCCTTCTGCTCCTGTAATTTCGCAAGATAGACGTAATCCCTGCCATTGGCTTCGCTTTCCTTTTCTATAAAGGCAAGCTCCTCCTCCAAGGCGGCAATCTCCTCTTCGATATGCTCAAAGTCCTTCTTCTCCTGATAGCTCATCTTTAAAAGTCTTGCACCCTGCCAGGATTTCTTCTTATCCCCCTCGGACTTTTCTTCTCCTCTATCCTCTTTGGACTCTGCTTTACTACCTTTTTCTACATTTTCCGCCTCTTCCTTTTCCTTCAAAAGCTGTACCTGATAGTCGGTATAGCCTCCCTCAAACTGGCGAATCTGTCCATTTTTCCTGAAAAAAATAAAGAGACGATTCACCGTACGATCAGAAAATATCGGTCATGGCTAATCACAAACACAATGCCCGGAAAGCTGTCCAAAAATCCTCCAGAAACAATCAGACTGCTTAAATCCAAGTCATTGCTGGGCTCATCCAGAAACAACACATTAGGGGGCGGACATCAAAAATGCGAAGTAGATACAGCCTTCTCTTTTCTCCTCCGGAAAGCTTCTCAATGGGGGCGTACTGCATTTCCGGAGAAAAAGAAAACGCTCCGCCATTTGGGAGGCGGAAATCAAACCTTCCTTTGTGGGCAGATATTCCGCAATCTCCTTAATGCTGTCGATTACCCTTTCCTTTTCCGGCAAATCTTCATTTTCCTGACGAAAATAGGCAATCCGCACGGTTTGTCCGATTTCCACCTTTCCCTCATCCACGGGAATCTCTCCCAAAATCGCCTTCATCAGGGTAGACTTTCCTGCCCCGTTCTTCCCGATAATGCCGATACGGTCATTCCGTAAAAATTATAGCTGAAGTTGGAAAAACAAAAAGTTTATCTCCATAGCTTTTGCTCAGGTTTTCACAATTTATGGTACTCTTCCCCAGACGCACGAAAATGGAGGCAAGGCTCAGCTCTTCCTCCTCCGTTGGACCATGCATTTGGGAAAGCTTTTTCATAGCGTTGCAGTCGTCCCTTTTTGTTTGGTGGTTCTGGCCTTGGCCCTCTTCGTACCCAGGCCAATTCCTTTCGAAGCAGGCTTTGTCTGGCTCTTTCCTGGGCCTTTTTCGATATTGAATCGCTCCGCCTTTCTTTCCAGATAAGAGGAATAGGAGCATTCGTAGCGAGTAAAAAGCCTTCTCTTTCCAGCTCCACAATCACATCACAAACCGTATCCAAAAATAACGGTCATGACTCACCAGCAAAATCGCCCCCTTAAAGCGCTTTAATTTTTCCTCCAGCCACTCCGCCATTTCCTCATCCAAATGGTTGGTAGGCTCGTCCAAAAGCAGCAAATCCGGTTCCGTGTTTAAGGCCGCCAGAAAGAGCCAGCTGTTTCTTCTGTCCTCCGGATAAAAATCTTGCAGGGGAATAGAAATCCTCAAGCCAATCTCCTGCATAACCTTCTTTCCAAAGGCCTCTCTTTCCTGTTCTCCCATACGAAGGGCAAAATTCTCTACCAGCGCCTCCAGAATGCTCTTCTCCTCCGGAAAATGGCTTTCCTGGGTAAGGTAGCTGATTTTTAAACTCCTTCTTCGTACAATCTGCCGCTATCCAGCTCTTCTTCTCCGGCAATAACCCGAAGCAGAGTAGACTTTCCCCCACCGTTTCTTCCGATTAATGCCACCTTTTCTCCTTCTTGAATAGAGAACTGAGCATCGGAAAAATAAAACTTTATTTTGAAAGCTTTTGCTGCCTTTTTCTATATTTACAATACTTCCTGCCATAGAATCTTCCTCTTTCCTCTCCTTTTTTAAGAGATTTTTCCTTGCTATAATAGCAAAAGGTACCGCTAAAATATCAATGCACTGATGGAACTATAGTAGTAAGTGAGTATGCAAAAGAGAAACTTTCCTCTTAAAAATCCATCTAAGCCTACAACGGCAAAAAGCAAGAAAAGGGAAGTGCCGAACATGTATAAGTCCGGTAAGAAGCCTAAGTTTTCTACGCCTTGCATTACTCAGCGTAAAGAAAGGAGCAGCATGTCTATTCGTCAATTCATTTTCCCCAAAGAAAAAACCAAGAATCTTCGTTTCTATGATGTTATCATCATTACCTTGATTTTATTCGGAGAATTTATTATTCGCTCCAATCAGCTATTTCTGGACAGCCTAAATGCTGTAAAGTCTGCTATGTTTTACGCTTTCCCCCTCTCCCCCATCCTTCTTAGCCAAACTACGGAAAGCATTACGGAAACGGTAGCGGAAACCGTGGATACCGCCACTGAAGGAGTAGCTTATTCCAGCAACCTGCAATTCCAGTTCTTTATGCTGCTTTTGGTTTTTCTGTATCTGATTGTTCGTAACTTTGATTTTAAACAAATCCCCTTCCGCTTTAAGCTCTCCGTGATTCCCTGGTACTTTGTATTGCTTGCGATTATGGGACTAAGTGCAGACGTTCTTTACCTTCTCTTTGATAACGGCTATAACTACTTCACCAAGGAAGTTCTCCTTTCCATGGATTTCTTTGAGTTATTTCGGAAAATAGCCGCCTTAAGCCCCGTTGCCATTATCTATGCTTTATTAAATGCCTTCTATGAAGAATTCTTCTTTTTGGGCTTACTGGGCACCGTAGACCAAAAGTACAAATGGCAAACCCTGCTTTATTCCACGATTATTCGTATTTCCTTCCACACATATCAGGGTATGACCTCCGCTATTATTATCGGTGTGGTATTCGGACTTTTGTACTATTACTTCTATACCTATAGAATCAAAAATCTCTTACCGGTGGTACTGGTACACTCCATGGCAGATATGTTCGGTTCAGGATTTGTGTATCTGTTTGCAAGGTTTTTAGAAAAATAGAAATTTGTAAACATCTTTCCTTTAATTTTCATCTTGACATATATTAATCCTAGCTATACAACAACAGTAGATGAAGAGAAAAGACTTGAGAATCAAAGGAAAAGAGGCAAAAGGTAACTCATATATGAATACAAAAGGAGAATACTATGCCTACAATTTCTATGTTTTATGGAATCATTATCAGAATGTATAACAATGGAGAACATAATCCTCCACATTTTCATGCCAGCTATCAGGGTTATTATGCTACTTTTCCCTTAATGGAGACTTAATGGAAGGAGAAATGCCTAAGGCACAATGTAAATTAATCAATGCTTGGGCAGAAATTCATAAAGATGAGCTCCTCGCGAACTGGAACTTAGCAATTGAAGAGCAACCCTTGTATAAAATTGCCCCTTTAAAATAGGAGAATTGAAATGAATCTTCCCAAATGGATTGTCACAGATGTGAAAGCTTCCAAAAACTATGAATTACACCTTTCTTTTGCCAATGGAAAAAAGGGTGTTTTCAACTTTCTTTCAGAACTTCAAAAACCTATTTATCAACGATTAAAAGATTTGGATTTTTTTCTTACCGCTCATGTAGAAGACGGTACTGTGGTCTGGAATGACGAGCTTGATATTGCCCCGGAATATCTTTACGAAAATTCTTAGTCTTAAACGGCATCCTCCAAGATGGAAAGATGCTGTTTTAATATACTATTTACTTATTTAGTGCGTTTTTCTCATATATTCTATCGCGTACATTTTGCATTGTTCGCCTTTCATCTGAATAATCATAGTACTTCGGTGGGGCGAAACCATTTCTCGGTAAATACCAAAGATCTATTGCATACAATACGCCCCTACATCATCTTGATCTATAAGAACTTCCACATTAGGAATCTCCTCTATTAAATATCTCCTATCGTCAGAATTAATAACTATCAGCTCCTCCTCAAATTTTTCCTGAATTAATTAAATATACTTTAAACCAATCACCAATAAAAAGATATGGAATCGGCTCTAAGGCATGCTTAGACCATCTCAAAATGAACCTCTAAGTCGTGGGATACATCGTGGGATACACGAAGCGAAAAACGGGTAAAAATCTCCCCTTTTCGGTAAAATTACATTACCGAAAAGTAAGCAAAAACCCTAGGTTTCAAGCCACTTTAGGCTTAATTCCTAGGGTTTCTTGAGTAACAGGGGATGAGGGATTCGAACCCCATCGGCGGTTTTGGAGACCGTTGCTCTACCATTGAACTAATCCCCTCTGCTTTAAAAAAGCAACGGTATGATTCTATGCTATTTTTGAAGATTGTCAATGCCTCTCTTATATTTTTTTACCGGAATCAAGCTAATGTCTCTTTTTTTCCCTGTGTGGGCGCATGATAAGCCGGTAAGAGAATCCTTTTAAAGCCCAGTCGAATGGCTTCTTCGATTCTTGACTCACTATAGCTTTACTCCACGAATTTCTCCGGATAATCCTACCTCTCAAAGACCATGGTGTCCTCCCGGAATAGGAAGGTTTCTGTAACTGGAAACCAAAGCCAAAAGCACCGCCAAATCAATGGAAGGCTCAGAAATCTTTAAGCCCCCTGCAATATTGATATAGGCATCGAATTTAGAGCACTCAATGCCTAAGCGCCTTTCCATTACCGCAAAGAGCATATGCAAACGATTATAATCCATACCGTTTGCGGTTCTTCTGGGAAGGCCGAAATTGGTAGGCACCAAAAGCGCCTGGTTTCCATAAGAATCGGTCTGGTGCCTTCCAGGCCGCAGGCCACTATAGAGCCTGAGCAGTCCAGAGCACGGCCAGCCAAAAGTAAGGCGGAGGGATTTTCCACCTCGCATAGCCCCTTTTCTTCCATCGTGAAAACGGCAATTTCATTGGTGGAACCAAAACGATTCTTTTGTCCGTGCAGAATTCGTAGCTGACTGTTCTGCTCTCCCTCGAAATACAAAACCACATCCACCATATGCTCTAAAATCTTCGGGCCGGCAACATTTCCATCCTTGGTAACATGACCTATCACAGCAATGGTAATCCCTCGCTCCTTGGCAAGGCGAAGTAAGAAGGAGGTACACTCTCGCACCTGACTGACGGAACCGGGAGAGGCTGTCACCTCTTCCAAAAACATGGTTTGGATGGAGTCAATCACTGAAAAATCAATCTCCCTTTCCTCCACCACCTCTAAGAGCTGATTTAAATTACTTTCGGACAGGAAATAAAGCTCTCCTTCCACTTCTCCCATGCGATTGGCTCTAAGCTTAATCTGCTTTAGGGATTCCTCACCGGAGACATAGAGAACTCTCTTTCCTCCCTTGGAAGCCAGGTGCAGGCTTACAGAGAGGAAAATGGTGGATTTTCCGATTCCCGGATCTCCTCCTAATAAAACGAGGGAGCCGGCCACCAGGCCACCTCCCAATACTCTATCCAGCTCTCCGAAGCCGGTGGAAATACGATCTTCCCTTATCTAAAGGGATTTCCTCCAGCTTTTTCGCCTCTGCCTTCTTCAGGGGAAGCATAGTTCCTGCTCCCCCCGGTCTTTTTTTACTTTCTTTTGGAGCCTCCACCATGGAATTCCAGGCCTTACAGGAAGGACACTGTCCCAACCATTTGATGGTCTCATACCCACATTCCTTACAGAAAAAAAGATTTAAACTTTTTGGCATTCTTCCTTCCTTTTTCTAATGCTGGTCTTTAATTTCTCTCCGGTTCTGTCCATTTTCACGGTAACCAAAGAGCCCTGAGGAATCTCTCCCTCTAAAATGGCTTCAGACAGTAAATCCTCCACCTGAGTTTGGATGGTTCTCTTTAAAGGTCTTGCACCAAACTTGGGATCATAGCCCTTTTCCACCAGGAAGTCCTTCGCCCCCTTATCTAAACGTAAGCCAAGATCCAGTTCTCCCTTTGCTCTCTTATACAGCTGAGACAGAAGGATATCCAAAATCTTGGACATATCCTCCTTACTAATGGGCCTAAAGACAATGATTTCATCAATACGATTTAAAAACTCCGGTCTGAACAGATTTTTCAGCTCTTCCAGTACCTTATTCTTCATATATTGATAATCTTTATCCAGCTGTCCGGGAGTGGTTTCAAAGCCCTAACTTTTTCGGGCTAATAATCTGCTCCGCCCCTGCATTGGAGGTCATGATAATGATGGTATTCTTAAAGAAACCTTTCGTCCCTGAGAATCGGTAATATGGCCGTCATCAAGCACCTGTAAAAGAATGTTCAACACATCCGGATGGGCCTTCTCAATCTCATCAAAGAGAATGACGGAGTAGGGATTTCTTCTCACCTTCTCGGAAAGCTGTCCCCCCTCATCATAGCCCACATATCCGGGAGGGGAACCAATCATCTTGGAAACACTGTATTTTCTCCATATACTCCGACATATCTACACGAATAAGGTTTTGTTCGAGCCGAAAAATCACCTCGCAATAGCTTTGGACAGCTCTGTCTTTTCCCACTCCGGTGGGTCCCAGAAACATAAAAGGAACCGATGGGGTCGCTTAGGATCCTTTAAGCCTACACGTCCCTCTTGATAGCTTGAGCAAACAGCCTTTCACCGCCTCATTTCTGATCCAATCACTCTTTCGTGAAGAAGATTTTCAAGATTCTTCAATCTTTCCGTCTCGGTTTCTTCCAGCTTCTTGGTAGGAATCTTGGTCCAGTCTGAGACCACCTGAGCAATATCCGACTCCTAACATGAAGACGATTCTCTTCCCTTTCTCCTTCTTCCAAAGCTCCAGTTCCTTGCTCAGACGCTTTCCTCTTTTCTGTTCCTGTTTTCTCTTAATCTGAGAAGCTGCTTCAAAAGTCTTCCCTACGAATGCAATCTTCCTTTTCCTCTTCAAACTCTGCAATCTGGGCTCTTAATTTCTTGATGTCTGTAGGCTCTCCACTGTTTTCAAAATGCGGATTTTGGAGCAGCCTCATCAATTAAATCAATAGCTTTATCCGGCAAATATCGATCGTTAATATAGCGGGCACTAAGCTTTCACCGCCGCCAGAATAGCTTCTTCTTCAATCACTACCTGATGATGCTCTTCGTAACGCTCTTTGATGCCTGTCAGAATCTTGATGCTTTCTTCTTCCGTTGGTTCTTCAATGGTGATCGGCTGAAAAGCGTCTTTCCAGTGCCGCATCCTTTTTCGATGTGCTTTCTATACTCCTCCAGAGTGGTTGCACCGATAATCTGCGCTCTCCCTGGCCAGAGCAGGCTTTTAAAAATATTGGCGGCATCCAGTGCTCCCTCAGCACCTCCCGCTCCGATGATGGTATGAATCTCATCAATAAAAAAAGCACCTCACCGTCTGTTCTTGCCTCTTGAATAACCTTCTTTGATCCTCTCCTCGAACTCTCCCACGGTATTTGGAGCCTGCCACCATAGCGGACAAGTCCAAAGGTTAAGAAACGCTTTCTTCAGAATACTGTCCGGAACATCCTTTGCTACAATCTTATTGGCCAGGCCTTCCACCACAGCAGTCTTTCCCTACCCCCGGTTCTCCCTACAAGGCAAGGATTATTCTTGGTTCTTCTGGACAGAATCTGAATCATTCGCATAATTTCCTGTCCGCGACCAACCACTGGATCCAACTTTTCCTTCCTTTGCAAGAGCGGTAAGATCCCGGGAATACTGATCCAGAGTTGGAGTTTGTACGGATCGTACTTCCTTCTCTCTATTGTTACTCTCTTCCACCAGGTTATCTCTTCCAATGGCGGAATTCAACTGGGTATAAATCTTCTGCATGGAAACACCCAAAGTTGAAATAATCAGGGATGCTACACAGTTTCCATCCTTTAATATCGCCATTAATAAAGATGTTCTGTTCCCACCAGACGGGACTGTCCCTTCTCTGGCTTCCTCATCGCCTGCTCCAGAACTCTCTTGGCAGATGGGCGTATAACCGCTGGGGATCTGCTAAAGGAAACACCGCTTTCTCCGCTCACCATAAACTTGGCAATCATATCTGCAATCTTTTATCTTCCGTAACACCATTTGGCCTTTAAAACCTTTCCTGCAACGGCTGTGCCTTCCCGTACAAGACCTCAGAGGATATGCTCTGTTCCAATATACTGATGATGACACTCTTCAGCCACCTCTATGGCAAGTTGTAAAGACCTTTGCGCCTGTATCGTAAACTGATTCATCTTCTCCACCCTTATCCTTTTCTATACAATACTGTATCTGCTTTTATAGTCTCTAAAAGCAGTCTTGTCCAGTTAAAACTTTTCTGATTTGAATCTAAATATTTTATCATGATAGCAAAGCTTTTTGAATAATCTGTGAAGAGTCCTATAAGAAAATATGGGAAAGAGTCTATTAAGAAAATATTTTTTTAGTGAGTCCTTTGGGAAGATATTAAAAAAAGCCCTTTAAGGAAATCAAATGTCTCGGAACTTTGACACCTAACATAACATAAACAGTATCGAGAGGCTTGAAAAAGCCTCTATTTTTACGCAATCAATAGTTCTATATATTGCGTCTTATTGCGTACTGTGGTATAATATAATTCATTTTTAAGGAGGTGCCTATGAGACTTAGAGCCACTAAATCTGCTCACTCAGTTTCTTACTCTGTTATTAAATCTGCTTATATCAATAAAAAAACGTACGACTGTAACCGTTGAAAAACTAGGGAAACGAAAAAGAAATCTGTAAAAAAAGTATGGTGTTTCTGATGCTCTTGCATGGGCTAAAAGAATACGTCGCCAATTTAAATAAGAATGCCGAAAGGAATAAACCTATTGATATCTCGTTTGATCCCTCAATTCCCCTCACTCAGAACGATCAGAGGCTCTTCAATGGAGGCTATCTTTTCCTACAGGATATTTATTTTCAGTTGGGGTTTGATAAAGATTTTGCAAAGCTATTGCCAGAAAGCATGGATTTAAGTACAACCTCAATTCAATTCTTTCAAGGCTGCTCTATACAAGAATCCTTTATCCTTCTTCAAAACTGTCTTCTTTCGCGCTTTCTTCAAGATTCATAGAAAAGCCGGATTTTTCTCTTGAAGATATTTACCGTTCTCTATCCATCATTAATGAAGAGTCGGATTACATTCAGTCCACACTTTATCGGAACAGCTTAAAGATTTCAAAAGAAAAAAACCGGGTGATTTTACTATGACTGCACCAACTACTTTTTGAGCTTGAGCAAGCAGATGGATTAAAACAGTATGGAGCTTCTAAAAGAAAACCAGCCTCTTCCCATTGTTCAGATGGGACTTTTTATGGACAGTGATGGTATTCCTCTTGCCTTCAGTGTCAATCCCGGAAATACCAATGAACAAACGACAATGGTTCCTTTGGAAAAAAAACTTCTTGAAGATTTTTCCTTGTCTAGACTGGTCGTATGTACGGATGGAGGGCTTTCCGCATTATCCAACCGTAGAATATAACTCAAGGGGAATCGTGGTTTTATCACAACACAATCCATAAAAAAGTTAAAGGTTTTTCTGAAAAGAATGGTGTCTCGATTCTAAAGACTGGCGTCTAAAAGGCAGTATGCAAAAGTATAACATTTCCGAACTGGACGAAGAAAAAGACAGAGAAAAAATCTTTTACAAAGAACGGTGGATAAATGAAAATGGACTTGAACAACATCTGATTGTATCCTATTCCATCAAATACAGGGATTATCTAAGGTACGTTCGGAGCGGACAAATCAGCCGTGCCCAAAACCTTATTACCAATAATCCCAAAAAATAGACCACAACCGCCAAACCGATTTCAAACGGTTTTGTTAAAAACAGTGTCACGCCGGAGGAGAGCTGGCTGAGCAGAGCTTTTTAGAACTCAATGAAGATGTCATCCGAAAAAGAAGAACAGTATGACGGTTTCTGCGCTGTATGCACTAACTTGGAAGATGATGCTTCAGCTATCATTGAAGTAAACAAACAACGCTGGCAAATCGAGGAATGCTTTCGCATTATGAAAAGTGAATTCAAAAGCACGACCGGTATACCTTCACAGAGATGATAGGATTAAAGGCACACTTTATGATTTGCTTTCCTTTCATTAATTCTCTACAGATACCTGGATAAACAACTGGGAAGCAAAGTATTCATGCGAAAAACTGTTACGTGGTCTAAAAAGATATGAACTTTCTAAAGATTGAAGGCAGAGGATTTATCCGACATATGCAAAAACAAATTTACAGACGATCTAGAAAAAGCCTTTGGAATTAATACTTCTATGCAGATCGTCACTATAGAAAAATGAAATATTTGCCATCAGACTAAAAGAATAAAAAAATCTGTACGCATCTGATAACAAAGAAAAAGCTCTGTAAACCGCTGAGTTTCAACGATTTATAGGGCTTTTTACTATATGAACTATCAAAGTCGGGATGATAGCAAAAGCTTTTGAATAATCTGTGAAGAGTCCTATAAGAAAATATGGGGAAAGAGTCCTATTAAGAAAATATTTTTAGTAGTCCTTTGGGAAGATATTAAAAAGCCCTTTAAGAAATCAAATGTCTCAAAGAGAATTCCCACGTATTGTGAGGGATACTCGTTATAAATAAAAATTTTATGCAGTAAAGGTCTGAAACTTGGGTATGCTCTTGCTAAGTTTGGCACAGAGGCGCTTGAAACAAAAATTAATCCCCTTAGATTCATCGTTAGTACGCCCGGCTTACATGACCCGGTTTTCAGACCTTTACTGCATAAATATTTACAATATTATATTTTAAAATCTTTTCCTATCCTTTTTAAAATTCTTTCTTTTATAGTTCTTCAATTTCAGTTCGACTTCTCTGGTTTTGCTCCAAAGACTTCGCCTTTTCATCCTGCTCTTTTTCTGCCAATCTCTTCTTATCCTCGGAAGACAAAGAAATCGCTCTGGTTGCTCCTAAATCCGCATCCTCAATATCGATCCGATTTCAAGATCACTATGCACATTGGGGCGACGACCTATAAAGCTTTGTTCTTCCTCTTCTTCCTCTTCAGAGCTTTTTCCTCCATGGGAAATTCTTCTTTCAGAAAAATCTTTCTACATTTGGACGGCTTTCCTTTCGTTCTCTCCAGAGTTTTCTTTTTGGAAAGCAATTAATTTCTTTAATCTGCCACGAGTCTGCCATAAGAATATGGACAGGGCTGCAAGCAATAAAAGCAATTAAGGCAAATACTATGGTTAAAATAGTTTGGACATTATATTTACCTACTAAGGTATCGTACTGCTGTAAAAGCGCGGGATAGCTTTCCGCATTCTTTTCTGTTCCGCCTCCAGCGGATCGGAAATATCGCTGAATCGTCTTTTCCTTTACATCATAGCGGTAAAAATGCAGGTCTCCGGAATCATTCATACCATAGACAATGATGTACTGATGCTCTGTATCCGCCTTCCAAACCCAGCCCTTTACCTGATGGCCGTCAACATCAATGGTGCTCTCCCAAAATCCTTCCGGAATCCTTACATCGGAGCCGGGATTCATAATGGTAATACTCTTGTCTTTTGCAGTAAGTTTTACGCCTTCATTGGTAGTCTCTGCAGCTTCACTTTCTTCTTCAGAGATTGTGCTTTCCCATCAGTAGTCTCACTGCTTATTTCCTCTGCAACAATATTTACCACCCTTTCCCCATAGGGTAGATTTAAGAGACTTTCATCTCTGTGTAAATTTCCTGTTTTTCTACCGTAATACTGGACTGTCCTGCTGTAGCTGCCTTAAATTTCAAAGTAAAGGCTAAAGTATTGGCTACAGAATTATCACCTGTACCATGAACTCTAAGGGTTCCGGCTCCTCCATCCGTATCCGTTCCGCTAACAAACTGAAGAGCATTACTGTCATAACGTAGTGTAATGTCTACTCTGGCTAAGAGCTATCACTCTTCACCTTCATATTGACCGTAATTTTCTTCTCCTACTTTACCGCTGGGATCGGAAAAAGCTTAGCTGTCCGTCTGCAGCAAAAACCGCCATGGAGAAAAGGATACTGAGCGAGGCGGGTATATAGTATATATTGATGATTTCATCTTCATTTCCTCAAATTCCTCTGATTCAGTCTTTTCATCCTCTGACAGTACCCGAAGCATTGCTTGACACATTCCGCTATATTTTTACTGAAAGAAGAGAATTCTTTCAAGACTTTTTAAACAAGAGGACTCTTGCAATCTCACTACCCTCTACACCACTTTCCGTCTTTCCCGCTGTGCTGTTGCTGTTTCCATTTCCACTTGTGGTATTTCCGCCAGCTTTTTCTTCCACTTCCTGCACTAGCTCCGGAAGAGTTTCACCATCCTTCCTTGTGGGCTTCTCATCCCCTGTTGGGATTGGCTCTCTTTGTCCCGGCATATCTTTGTATACGGAATAGAAAAACCAAAGCCTTACTCTTTCATGATCCTTATTGTAGGCGAGAGGACTAACTTCGCTCCCCTCTTCCGCAGCCCCTTGCACATTGGTCATGTACTGGTGCTTAAAAGATTTGCTCCCTGAGACATTCCATTTTTCAAGTATAAAGTATTCTGTCCGGCATTCATGTAATTTTTCCGTAAAAACAGTGCACCTCCTACAATGGATTTCTCTCTGCTGTTCCAGGGACATATAGCTTCCACTTTGTAGCATACCAAATGCCTCGCTCAATGGCCCCCATCTTACCGTCTTGATAGGCACCGATATTGAAATAGTTGGCCAGTAGCTACTACCGGAAATAGAGCCGCTGCTTCCCTTACCCTGCTCCTGCAAAAATCGTCGGAAGCCAGTACATGAGGATTTTGCTTGGATTGTTCTGCCGCCTTCATGATGATGCCCACATAGTCCACGCCACCCTTATTACCACTATTGCTACTGCTATCTGTACTTACCGATGTTTCTGGAAGGAATTTTCTGTTCCTTCTGATAAAGAAAGATTACTTCGGGCCCTTCATTGGAAATCACTACCATTTCCGTTGAAGACTGTCGGAAGAAGACTTCCGTTTCCACTATTTCCTGTATTTCCACCAGCTTGATTGCCACTGTCCATAAAAGCTGCCCTTTAGCATAGATTCCAAGCCATCTCTAGTTTGCTCTTCCGGATTATAGGGTATGAATCAGGAATTGGAAAAATGTAAGACTCATCAAAAATTTCTGGGGTCCCATATAGTAAGCGGTTAATTGTCTGGGCCACCACCCAGGTAGGGACCGTCAAATCCCTATCCATGTGCCGGTATTCCAATCATATTTTCCCTGATCCGTAGACTTCCAAGAAGAAATGGCATTCTTATCCACTAGACTTCCTGTTCCTTCCATTTCCCCGTCTAAAAACTCTCTGCCAATCCAAACCGGTGTGCATAGCTTTAAACTGCCAAGCAGGAAACTCAGCATGTAACGCTCTAAGACTATCTTTGTAGCTTTCCGGAAAGCCCTGTTGATTCAAAAGCATTTTTCAAAAAGCCTCATCCCTTTGATACTGTACAGAGAACTTTACAAAATCAGAACGAATGTATCCGCTTCCTCCCTGATAACTAACAGGATACCAGCTTTCCCCGGAAGAAATTTTTACCAAATCTCAACCTTAACCGCTTGTATTGGAATAAAGGTTCGTCACCTTTTTACTGTTTTTATTGGCTTCAGCTCTTACATTAACCATACTGCCCTATAATCACGGCATCCTTTTCTGCTGCAAAAAGCTTGGGCAGTAAAAATACTACTCAGATTAATCCTAAACTTATTAAATGTTTCCAACTGCTCTTTTTCATTTTCTCCCTGCCCTTTACTTCAAAGAAAGCCATTGGTATATAGCTCCTTCATCCATCAGGAAAAATCCCTGTCTTTATACATCTGCAATTCTATACAAAATTATAAAAGATTAAAAATAATTTTTTCAATGAAGATTTTTCTTGCATCATTTTAATTTTTATTTCCTTCCGTCAATGCTTCTTGAAGTATTCAGACAAATGACAAAAGAATCGTAATGAACGAGGCTAGCAGCAGAGAGATGCATCCCTTCTAGGATAGCTTTTGGAACGGGACACGCTCTCGCTAACCTCGCCACGTAACGGCTCTAAGCTTTTACAAAACAAACGCTTTCAGAGCCGACAGACTCAGGTGTCATATCAAAAGCTATCCTAGAAAGAGATAAGTCTGATTCTCCTCTGCTTATAGACTCTAAAAATAAAAGGTGAGGAAACAAAAAGAACTGTAAAAATCAAATTAATAAAGCGATTTTTCGGCAATATAGGTCTGAATGCGGGGTAGTCTGAGCCCATCGGTACTTACTGAAAGCGAGGCTAAGCGAAGCTTGAAGTTAGCTACTGTTATGTGGCGAGGCTGGCGAAGCGTGCCCGTTTCAGACCTATATTACTGAAAAATCATTTGACTTTACAGTCTCTTCGATTGTTTTTGTTCTTCTACCTCATCTTTCACCAGGTAGGCTTTGTTTTCTTTGTCTGCGCTCTTTGGTGCAATGCCGGTTTCTGGGCATCTCTGTACTGGAAGAAGTCCTTGGCTACCTGAGGGAATAATGCATAAGACAATACATCCTCCGGCTGCTGCATCCACTCCTTACACTCTTCCTTAAACTGCTCAAGCTGTGGTGGAATGTGGTCTGCAGGGCGATCTGTCATCTGCTTCTCTCCTTTTAAGACCTTCTTCAGCTTTTCTTCATCCATAGGCTTTACGGTTCTGCCGAACTCTCCTGCAACCAACTTGTAAGACTCCTTGGGAACCATCTTATACCGCTCTCCGGTAATCACATTCATTACCGCCTGGGTTCCTACAATCTGAGAAGAAGGGGTAACCAATGGCGGCTCTCCAAAGTCCTTACGCACTCTTGGAACCTCCTCCAAAACCTCCTGAAGCTTCTCGTCCTTTTCCAGCCTGATGTAGCTGGGAAATCAGATTAGATAACATTCCTCCGGGAACCTGATATTTTAAGGCCTTGATATCTACGCCCAATACCTTTGTGGAAAGGAGACCTGACTTGATACATTCCTCCCGGTATGGCTGAAAATAATTAGAAATCTCAATAAGCTTATCCAAATCAATGCCGGTGTCATACTCTGTTCCCTGTAAAGCGGCTACCATAACCTCTGTGGAAGGCTGGGAAGTTCCCATAGCCAAGGGAGTGGATGCGGTATCAATGATATCCGCTCCTGCTTCAATAGCCTTTAAATAGGTCATGGAAGCCATACCGGAGGTATAGTGGGTATGCATTTCGATAGGAAGAGGTTCCTCTCTTTAAAAGCCCCAACCAGTTCTGTTGCCTCCTTAGGGAAAGAAGCAGTCCAGCCATATCCTTAATGCAAAGGAATCCGCACTAGAGCTCTCCATCCCTTGCCAGGTTCTCCCAGTATTCCAAGGTATAGGCATCTCCCAGCGTATAGCAAAGGGCAATCTGGGCATGTCCCCCTTCTTTTCTGGTAGCCTTTACGGCAGTTTCCAGATTTCGAATATCATTTAAGCAGTCGAAGATACGAATAATATCAATACCGTTTGCAACAGATTTTTCTACAAAGTACTCCACCACATCATCTGCATAGTGATTGTAGCCTAAGATATTCTGTCCGCGGAACAGCATTTGCAACTTCGTATTCTTAAAATGTCTTTTCAACATCCGAAGTCTTTCCCAGGGATCTTCCTTTAGGAAACGAAGGCAGGCATCAAAGGTTGCTCCTCCCCAACATTCCACCGCATGGTATCCTACCTGATCCATCTTGTCCAAAATAGGCTCCATCAATTCACTGGGCATTCTTGTGGCAATCAAGGACTGGTGCGCATCTCTCAGCACGGTCTCCGTAATCTTAACTTTTGCCATATTTTCCCCTTTCTATTTCACTCCAAACACAGCCATAAAGATTCCTGCTGCAACCGCTGTTCCGATAACACCTGCCACATTGGGTCCCATGGCATGCATTAAAAGGAAGTTGGTCGGATCTGATTCCGCTCCCACCTTTTGGGATACTCTTGCCGCCATAGGTACTGCGGAAACGCCAGCAGAACCGATTAACGGATTAATCTTCTTTCCGGAAGCATAGTACATCACTTTTCCAAGAAGTACTCCTGCCGCTGTTCCGAAGGCAAAGGCTACCAGTCCCAAGAAAACAATCTTTAAGGTATTTACATTTAAAAAGGCTTCTGCGGAGGTGGTTGCCCCAACAGAGGTTCCCAGTAAAATAACCACAATATACATCATGGCATTTGCCGCAGTGTCCGTTAACTGCTTTACTACGCCGGATTCTTTTAAACAGATTTCCCAGCATCAGCATTCCCACAAGTGGTGCTGTGGTGGGTAAAATCAACAAACCACAATGGTTACCACAATGGGGAAAAAGAATTTTTCCAGCTTGAAACCGGTCTTAACTGCTCCATCTTGCACATCCGCTCTTCCTTCGTGGTTAAAGCCCGCATGATAGGGTGGCTGAATGATGGGTACCAAAGACATATAGCTGCATGCCGCAACCGCTATAGGTCCCAGCAATGCCGTCTGTCCCAGCTTGTTGCAAAAGGAAGATGGAGGTAGGACCGTCCGCTCCCTCCGATGATAGAGATAGCTGCCGCTGCCCGCTCCGTTAAAAGCCAAGAAAAATAGCAATAAAGTAGCTGCATAAATACCGAACTGAGCCGCCGCCCCCAGTAAGAAGCTGATAGGATTGGCTATCAGAGGGAGAAGTCCGTCTGGGCTCCCACGCCCAGGAAAAATCAAAAGACAGTAAAATGGTCCATTCATCTAAACGGAAGAAATACCATAAAAGTCCCCGGTTCCATTGATGGACTTTTTCCGGGACTTAACATAATATCCGGATAGATATTTACCAAAGCATTCGAAAAGCAATAGGATTTACCATCAATAGGGGCTCAAAGCCCTTGGCAATTCCCAAATACAGGAAAACCAGGGCAACAAAAATCATCAGGTAATTTCCGGGAGTCAGATGAAAGAAGGCCGTTTGCTGTAGTAGATTGGATAAGGTCTCTACTATATTCATGAAAATATCCTCCTATCCTAACTTTATGCGTTTAAGCTGGCCAATTTCGCACCGGATTCTACGCTGTCTCCCACCTTTACATTAATGCTTGCTACAACACCATCCTGGGGAGCTACAATATCATTTTCCATCTTCATGGCTTCCAGTACCAAAAGTACATCTCCCGCCTTTACGCTATCCCCTTCCTTTGCCTTTACTGCAAGGATCTTTCCGGGCATAGGAGCGGATACTGCCACATTGCCTTCCTTGGCAGCTGCTTGGGGAGCGGAGGCTACAGGAGCAGAAAGCTACGGGAGCGGACTTCTCCACTGCCTTTGGTGCGAAACAACACCGCCGTTTTTCTCCTCTACTGTTACATCATAAGCTACACCGTTTACTGTAATTGTATACTGCTTCATAATCTCTCCTTATCTCCGTCTTCTAATCGAACGAACCACCAGGCCGTTGTTTAATTCCTTGGCATCCTTGAAAGGATTTTTCCACCACCTGCTCTGCTTCATAAGCTTCAATGGCTGCCATCATAATAATGTTTAAAACATCCTCGAGAATCCCCTCTTCTTTTTCCAAGATAGGAACCACTCTTTTCGAACCTGTTTTTCCACTACCTTCGCTGTAGGAGCAGGCATCTTTCTCTTGGCCTTCTTCTCCTTATGCTTTTTCTTCCCAAAGGTGGATGTACTTTAAAGAGGCTGATAATCCAGGCAATGAAAATGAGGACTGCAAAAACCATTCCCATTCCCACCAATAAATTTTGTCCTGCGGAAGCCATTTTTTCTCCCATGCTGTACTCCGGAACAAAACTCATGGAGGTAAATTCGCTAGAGTCCGCCTTTTAAGGAAGCATCAAAAATCCAAGGCCCTTTTTCAAACTGTGCTACAAGGTGGAACTTATATTCTCCCTCCTCTTTTGTAACGATACTGTTCTTAACTTCCTGAAATTCTCCCAGCTCCTTACGATTGTTTTTAAAGTTCGTTAAGGCATTATACAGTACCTCATCCTTGAAAGCATAAGCCTCTTCAATGCTATTTTCCAGGCTGTCCTCATCCTGACTTACAATCCCTGTAAAGAACTGCTCTATGCTTCCCTCCAAGCTCTCTATTTCCATAGGGTCCATAAATTCCGCATGTATTTCTTCTTTTGCACAGGAGTAAAAAGAAGGAAAGAAGCAAAGGTCCATAGGAGGAATAGTTTATTTATCTTCTTCATCTTTCCCTCCTAGTTGCTTCCAAATTTTTTATGAAAATCAAAGTTAGCCTTTCCGTATAAGATTTCAAAGGCAGAAATAATTCTTTGACGGCTTTCCTCCGGTAAAATCAAATCATCTACATAGCTCTCTTTCGCTGCCGCTAAGGCAGAAGACTTTCCTCTAAAAATCTCTTGCTTTCCTCTTCTCTCTCGGAGGCAGACTTCTCAGGGTACAAAATATCCGCAGCATGTTTTGCATCCATAATGAAATCTCGGACTCGGGATAAGCATACACCAGGTCAACACCCAAGCCCTTACTTCCCAGAGCTACTCCCGCAGAGCCGATAGCCTTCTTCACAAGGCTCACCATAGGCACGGAAGCATTTCCGTAAAGAGAAAAGCAGACTTGCCATAGCCTTTCGCCATATGCTTTTCATTGCAAGAGCAGTTTTTCAAAAGCCGGGCACATCACAAAGGGTAAGAATAGGAATAGAATAGCTATTACAGAAGCGAAGAAACCGGTCCATCTTCTCCACAGCCTTCCAGTGTAAGGGCTCTCCATTGGTAGCCACCGCTCCCACTGTCTGCCCGTTTAAAGAAATAAAAGCAGTAACCGCTCCCTCTCCAAACTGAGATTTTACTTCAAAGATTCTTCCCTCATCGGAAAAGGATTTCCAAAGCTTCCTTCGAGCCAATGTAAAGAATCCCTCCACACTACGGTTTAGGCTATCTTCCACATCTTCCTGATAAGCGGCATCTTCATTGTTCGCCGGTAAGAAAGCAAAAGCCTTTTTGAATTTCTGCAAAGATTTCCTCTTCCGTACCGTAAAAATCAATATTTCCCTGCTTAGCCTGGGCCTCCGCCTTAGCAAAAAGCCTCATCCTTATTTCCCTCTACGCCGTCAGGAGCGGTAAGGAAGAGTCTTGCCTCCTCCTTTTCCATAAAGGAAAAATCGGAAAGAGAAGGAAGAATGGCAAGTCCTCCTCCTACCTGTCCAAAAATGACGGTATATTGGGGAATCAAGCCCTTTGCCTTTGCCTTCTTCTCGTAAATGGTAGAAAGAGCAAAAATGGCATCTGTAGCCTCAGGAATACGAAGTCCGCTGGAATCCAGTAATTCCACCACAGGACAGCCCATTTTCATCGCCGTATCATAGAGATTTGCAATCTTCTTTCCATGCATCTCTCCAATACTTCCGGAGAGTACTCTCTGTCTTGTGCATAAATATATACCGGCTTTTCCGGAAATACTTCCATAACCATCAAATGACCCCATCCGATGCTTCCTGCTTTTTCTCCGGAATTAAAATCCGTGCTTCTGCTACAAACATGAGCACCGATTTCACAAAAGCTGGATGCATCCAGCAAGGCCTCTATACGCTTCCTTGCTAAAGAATTACGCTGATCCATAATCTTCCTCCATTTCTATTTTGGGGCAAAGCTGCCCTTTTAACATGGCTTATTGTAAACGATAGCAATTTCTAATTCAAGTGAAAGAAATAACAAAGATTTAATATATAGTTCTATTTTTTAAAAGCGTATTCCCTTGGGATAGAGGTTTCGTAGCTTTCCGTTACGATAATATCCAAAAGCCCAAAGGCAGTCCGTCACAGGTACAAAAGAGCTAATCCCTTATTCCCGGATTCACGATTTGCTTTTTGCCCGGAGTAAGTCAATAGGAACGGAAGCAAGTCTTCTTCCTCTACCGCAATTTCCTGTCCATTAAGATAAGCCTCTACCCTTCTATCCTCTTTCTTAGAGGAATGCTGTATAGTAATTTACTATCCACCGATTTTTCCGGAACTTTGCTAAGGGCCTTCCCCCATTTAGGAAGGTCTAAAGCATGGCTTAAGCTATGACTCCATTCCCAGCCCTTCTTTCCTTCTTCCAAAACGGCAATACCGATTCGGAGTAAAGGCAAGGCTAAAAAGCATTTTAAAGAAGAGGGATAATAGAAATATTTTTTAGCCCTCTTCTCCCAAAGCATGGAAATCTCCGAAGAATCTATATCCTCTTTCTGTAGATCATTTCCCTGCTTGCGAAATATAGCAAAGTATTGTCCTTCTCCCACACTGTTATGAAAATAAAGATGCCTTTTCCCCTAAGAAGCTAAGATCTTGATGCTGTTCTAAAATCCAGTCCCGTATCCTTCATTTTCCTCTTCGGAGAAGGTACAGGTGGAATAGGCCAAAAGCCCTCCTTCTCTAAGCATCAAAAGGGCATGGCTCAGAATATCCTTTTGTAATTCTGCACACTGCTCTACCTTTTCCATGGACCAGTCCGCTATAGCCTCCGGATTTTTCCGAAACATCCCCTCTCCGGAGCAGGGCGCATCCACTAAGATTCTGGAAAAAAATGCCGGAAAATGCTCTTCCAGCGCTTCTGCGGAGCAGAGCTTACCGCCCATGACTATAGCCCATACGCTCCACATTTTTGGAAAGATTCTTGGCCCTTTTCCATGATAAATTCGTTGGAAAGAAGAATTCCTCCTTCCTCAGTCTTAAGCCGGTCCGCCATCTGCAGGCTCTTTCCTCCAGGGACTACGCATAGATCTAAAACATCTGTCAAAGGCGAATCTCCATATAAGGAACCACCGACATGGCGGAAGGATCTTGAATATAGTAGAGCCCGGCCTCATGGTAAGCATCATGCCCGATTTGTACCCCTATACTTTGTAAATAATCTTCATCACAAAGGTATTCTCTAGCCAAGGCGAGACCGTATTCGTTCTTTGAATTTTTCTAGTTTTAAGCTTTCCGGTTTTAACTCTTCCAGCTTCCACTCCTTAATCCAGTCTTCAGGGGAAAACTCCGGAGTCCTTTCCACCATTTGAAGATTCAAACGAATCCCCCGTTTTGGAGGCTTAGAGCAGGCTGCCAAAAAAGCCTCCCATTCCTCTCCAAGCTGATTTTTCATTCTTTCGCTAAAAGGTAGTAGGTAAGGATATTGGATTTTCCTGATTGTACTCTTTCATTTTCAACTCTCCTCCGCAAAATAGCTTTATCATCCAATCTTTGTACCGGAAATCCGGATTGTTTTTCATTCTTTATCCTGATACAGGATTCTTTTTCACGCTTTACAAAGTATACACGCTTATTCTTCATCGCTTTTCACAACGGCATAGTCCAAAAGCATTTTCCCCAAAGCCTTTCCCGAAGAGAAAAATCCTGAAAATGCTCCGTAATGATAAAAACGCACCAGCAGCATTCCCACCGGTAAAGCCAACACCATACCGAAATCCCATAAAACTTGTATCCTAAGAACAAGAATAAAAGAGCCAATATGGGAGGAAGCCCTACTGCGTCTCCGATGATTTTCGGTTAGTAAAATCTGCCGAATCATCTGACTTAAAAGGTAGATGAGTAAAAGAGCAAGGAAGAGTAGAAATTTACCCTCTAACAATAACAAGGCCATCCAAGGCCACATAATAAAGCCAACGCAAAAACAGGTAAAGCATCTAAAAAGGCAGTCAAAAAGCCAAAGGGTATGGCAAAAGTCCACCTTCAGTATGGAGAATCCGACGCTTAGAAGAAGAAATACACAAAGCATGATCTGTATCTGAGCCAGGACATAGCCCTTTAAAATCTTCTTCCCGTCCTCCTTCAGTAAGAAAATATATTTCCGAAATTGTTCCGGCATATTTTTCATGTAGAGCGGAAAAGTAGCTTTGCCCCTTCTTGAGAAAAGCAAAGGGCGGAAAGAATGGTAATAATAAGATATAAAAATAGCTCCCGGTAAACCGCTGACCAAATGTAAGGAAAACTGTAAAAGCCGGTGAAGTGAACTTGGACATTAGATTCTTTCCCAGCAGTATCCAGGTTCCCGGTAGATCAGAAAGAAGGTCCTGCATAAAGGAGGGTAGATAGCTAGACTTTCCTCTATGTTTTTCCACTTGTTCTCTCAAAGCCTCTATATCCATCGGCAAATGAGAAAGACGACAGCTTTAACATGGGGAGACCGAGCTGAAACAAACAAATGCAAAGATGAGAAAAACGCCAAAAATCACCACTGTGAGAAAGAGAGATTTGCTTTTTCTTAAAAACGGAAATTGCTTTGCAAAAAGAAATCATAGGGTTTAAGCAAAAGGCAATCAAAAGCCCCAAAAGTAAAGGGTAGATCAGCAATTTAGGTAGCAGATACAAAAACAAAAAAGCAAATCCCCAAAGGGAAAAACATTCTATAAAGATAGAGAAGAATTTTTCATGAGACCAAACCTTTCCAAAGTAAAGCAAGCAGCAAGGTTATCCCAAAATAAAAAATACTGGAAGCATTGGAAAACCAGGTGGTAAAAAAGGAAAAGAGAAAATAAAAGGCCAACTGCACATAAATTGCCCCTCAAATGATTCTTTTTCTTTCTTTGAAAAGTTCTTTAATCCAACGGAAGTAAGCCTAAAAAGCGGAAAATCCCACATGACACCTAAGAGCCCAAAATCATAATAGGCATCATAGAGAATTCCCAGGGTGGACAGCTCCTCCTTGGTTAGAAAAACCGGATAAGCCAAAGGAAAATCAAAGAAGAACTTGGCACCGCTTAAAGTCAGGAAGGGATAAGCTATTCGAAATCCATGGGAATGCTCCTCAAACTTTTTGTCAGTGAGATTAAAGTTCTCATAGTTGTTGGCTATATACATATAGGGTTGTACAAAAAATGAGCAGCTTGTCCTCTTTCATTTCAAAAATTCCCATCAAGTAGGAAACGGAATGGGCTCTTTCAATGGTCAGGAAGATATAGGCTAAAAGCAAAAATCCAAACAATAGAAATAAATATCTTTTTCCGTATCCCTAGTCCTTGATAAAAGGCGGAAAATACAAATAAAAATAAAGAAAACATCAACTGAAAGCGAGATACCAAAAGAATCGGTAAAATCAGCGCCAGAAAAAGACTGATTCCGGAAAGATGCTAGCTTCCTCCTTTCTGATATAAAAAGGATGCAGCATGGGAACCAAAACAAAAAGAGTCGTAAGTGATGCAGCCCTTTAGGTGAAAAGGCGGAATAAGCATAGAGTGTGCTCCGTGAACAAGGAATATAGCCTAGAACCAAGGCCTCTATCCCAAAGGAAGGTAGAAATCAGTAAAAAGGCAAAGGATACACAGCCTTAAAAAGCCCCTTCGCTAAAGTTCCATCAATATTCCTCCGAATATCCTCTCCCCTTTTATCAGTCTTTTTCCTTCATTTTCTTGGACTGACTTTAGGACGGAAGCAAGGAAGGAAAAATCCTTCCCCATGATAAAAAGAAAAACAAAGATAGGATAAATGAAGCTAGCCAAGTATCTATCGTCCAAATCGAAAGAGCACTCAGCTGTAAAAGTAGCTACTCCTTCTCCGAAAAGTAAGCCAGAGCAGCCCCAGCAAAGTTACACTACTATTCTCTCTCTCTCCCTGAAAAATAAATAGAAAGACAAGAAGAGAAAACTGAAAAAGGAAAGGCACAGCATATCCCTTTCCTTTCAAAAGATATGCTATGCCACAAAAGATGGTATATACGCAAAGATCAAAAAGTAAAGCTTCTCTACCTGTTTTTCCGCTCTGTACTTGCTCCTTTATTGTCTGTAGCTTCTCCACTATCTGTTCCGCTTCCTTTGCTTTCCCCATTATTGCCGTTCTTGCTTTCCGTGCTGTTCTCTTCCTCCGTGGACTTTGTGCTTTCCGTGGATTTACTGCTTTCCGTAGAGCCTTCCGTACTTTCCTCAGTAGTGTTATTAGCCTTGGTACTGCTTTCTACCTCTTCTTTGGTACTTTCCGGTAACTTCTTAATGGTAGCATGAATATAAACCGTACTGTTCGGCTCAGCCAAAGATAAACCGCCGGGCAAGTAATCCTTTAGTCGTAAAGTGGCACTCACATCCTCTTTTGCATTGGCAACATCCAATGCAGGCAGGCTGATCTGATTAATTCCTCAAAATAGACTCACTTCCGGATACACTGATACTCTTGGGCGAAATCTGTAATTCTTCTACAGTATAACCGTTTTGCACTGTTCCTCTGTGGTGACAGATAACAAAAGGTCCTTCTTCTTATGAATCACTACAGTATAATCTACCTGCTCCTGAGAAAGACTTACATTGGGAAGATTTTGTATGATTTTGCCATTGGCATCATAAAAGACAATCTTTCCGCTGCCATCGGTATTTTGATTCATTCCATCCACGTTGACCACAAGTCCAAGGAGAAATTCTGCCGATAGAGGACTCGGTCCGCTAACATAAATCGTCGTAGGGTCTGCGTTAATGGAGAAACCTGCATAGCCTTCGGCTACATCTCTTGCTGATGAATCTGCCAAATCAAACTTTTTCTTCTGCAAATCCTCAGTGCTCACATGTACTACGGAAGGTCTGAGCTCAGTATCGGAAATGCTGGAAGCATTTTCCTGATTGACAAGCTCCACTAAACCGGAACAGAGCCGGTAATGGAATAGTCCGCTAAATCAATGTCAAGCCTTGAAACTGTTGCTTTTTACGGAAGAAGCCAATTGCCATCTACGGTATAGCTCACCGTTACTGTGCTTTTCGATCAACCTCCCAGGGTTTTATTTTCCTGCAGAAAAGTATCCTGATTTAAATTTGCAATTCTACGGTTCTGCTTTCCTTTTGCTCCGGATTGGAAACATTAGAAAACAATGAGCCAAAGGCAAGAGCAAAACCACGCTAACCAGCTTTTAAACCAATATTTTCCTTAAAAATTTCATTTATTTCTCCTCCTTTTTCTGGGAAGAATACGGGAAATAAGCGTTTTCTTCTGCTCCTTCTCTTCCTTCAGGAGGAAGTCAATCAACTCCCTGCCTCTTTTGACATGTAACAGCTTTCCTTGAAATGCTACGGAAATGCAGCCTGTCCTCCGATTACCACAAGAGTAATGGCATCAGTACTTTCAGAAATTCCAAGTGCAGCCCTGTGTCTTGTACCGTAGGCCTTGGAGATGCCGGTATCGGGAAAGGGTAAATAGACAGTAGTGAGGCCACCCTATCCTGGAAATCACCACTGCGCCATCGTGGAGGTGTGTTTTTCAAAGATACGACTAATAAAGCTGCCGTAACAATACCATCCACATAGATTCCGGTATCTTCTACCTCTTTAAGGCTTTGATTTTGTTCAATAACGATTAAAGCACCTGTCTTATATTTTGACATCTCCTGACAAGCAGCAATTAGTTCCTTGTTAACCCGAAGACTACCCTTGCCCCCCTCCTTTTGAAATTGACCAAAAAGATTTTTGGGAGCCAAGCTGTTCTAAAAAGCCTCGAGTTCCGGCTGAAAGATGATTACCGCTGCAATAATTGCTGCAGTAGAAACTCTCTCAATCAGTCAAACAATAGTGTTCAAACGGAGACTGCAAATGCAGTAAATAAAAGAAGCATCAGGATACCCTTAAACAACTGCCATGCCCTTGTGTTTTTGATCCACAAAAGAACGACATAAATAATCCCTGCCAAAATAGCAATCTCTACCAAACCGGATAGACTAAATGCAGCAGACTTACCCACCCTTTAATTTTTGCCAAGATATCCAAGTGAACCCTTTCTACAAATAAGCCCCAGTTATTCCAAACGGATATTTTCCCGTTCCTATGGATAATACGCTCTTACCGCTCTTATCAAAACTCCAGCTTCTCTTAGCGGGAAGAGGAAATGCTCCTTATTCTTCGGCTAGCCTTAACATAGTAGTAATAATCATCATCTTCCATCTGCAGAACTTTGTTTCCCCTATAGTCTACATCATGGACAGGGTAAAATAGCCACTGCAGCAGAAAAGAGGTAAGAAAGTAAACTAATGACAAAGTTCATTTTTCAGAAAGAAAGCATAGGATAAAGTATCCATAATAAAGCTCCATCACTAGTCCCACGGTAACAGCAATATGCCAAGAATACCGGATGCTGGCATTCGAGATAAAATAAACCGTTAAAACCACAGCGGAAAAAGCAGCACCAGAGAACACTTCATCTCCTTATCCTTAAAGAAAGGAAGCAAGGTCTTGGTCAGAGATTCCAGCTGTTCGTTAAATCCACAGAAGCAGTAAAAAGCTTTCCATTTTTCTTGCACGAAGGCCAGATAAAAATACAAAAAGCATCCCAATGCCAAGGGCAAAAAGGCGGTAAATCCCATAGTCAGTCCAACAAATATGGGAAGGAAATAATGTATTTTTCAAAAGAAAGCAAAGGGCATCAATGCAATCAAGATGGCATATTTTCCCCGAATACTGCTTTGGAGAAGATAAAATAAGAAAACCCCTCCGGATACTCCCAAAAAGCAAAAAGGACTGCTGATAAAAATAAGACATCAGAATCACGCCCTAAAAAGCATAGGGAGGGTGGAAAAAGGGCAGGGAAGAAAGATCAAGCTAAAAGACAAAAAGAGCCAGGGATGAGCCAATCTTCCCACCATGGAAAAATGACAGGTTAGCAGAAAATATGTAAAAAGCCAGCAGGAACGAAAAATGGGCACTATCCAGTAATCCTGCTGACCATAAACTTTTGACATTTTTCCTTGAAAAGTCGAAAAACTATTCATACTCTTACTATCTCCCTAAACTACTCGTCTAACCAGTCTGCCTCATCATCCAACCACTCTTCTTCAGTATATTCCTGAAGCATTTGTCTTAGGATCAAGTCTTCCGTCTTTCATCGTACAGGGACTTTTTCAGTCTGTCAGACCTTGTATACAGCGGTGCCAGATCTAATTTGGCACCTCTTTTTTCATTTGGAGCACTACCTCCTGAGCCTCTTCTCTGGCCCTTTGGACAATACTTTTCCTTTTCTTCTTTTTCCGTAACTTATCCACTCTTTTCGTTGTAGACAAAAGGAGTAAATCCTCTAGACTCTCTTGATACAATAAGCTGTCTTCATAGGCCTTTTTCATAGGGTAATAGGACACAATGGAAAGGAGCAGAATGGTACAAACCATTCCCAAAAAGATAGAATAAGGAAATTCGCTTTTCCCTTATCCATCATATATTGAAAGTCCAACTTTTGAATGATGCTTTCTATTTCCATCAGAAAATAGGCCAAAAGAAGCAGAAAGAATATCCCGGTATGCTAAAGCAAGCGAAGTACCCGATTGGAAATAAAGTCTTCCTGATAATACTTGGCTGTATCCAATGCCTCCTGCCCTATTTCCTTTTTCCAGCATGGCCACTGTGCCATAGCAATGATTTTCCTCTGATCCAACATTATATCCCTTGCCTGTCTTGCTCTTTTCCGCATAGGAAGAGCCCGGGAATTCTCCCACTACCGCATCAAAGTTCTGATTTGCCTCTGTAGTATTGCCCATAGTTTGCTGTAATCTTGCCAGCAGGAATAAATTTTCCGCCTCTCTTCGAATCTTTACACTCCAGGTATAATACTGCAAAGCCTCCTCTTGGCGTCCCGCATTCCATGCCGTACTGCCCAGTTCCTGCAGACGAAGATACGCTGCCTTCCATTTGGGATTTTATGGAAGAAAGCATAGAAATAAGACTTTCTTCATGTAATAGTTTGATCAAGGCAGTATAAAGCTCTGCCGCCTTCATCAAATCCCCTGTGGAAAGGGCGTTATTAATTCCCACCAAGCTTTGATACTGGGCCATAAAGGAAGCATTCTGGTTCTCATAGCGGTCCAGCTTTTCCTTCATCTCCTCATACTCTTTTTGCAAGCCGGCATTTGCTGCAGATAGGTCTCCATCTTCTGATTCGCCGCATCCAGCTTTTTCCGTATAGGATATCATTTCCTGATTGTTTTTGCTATTGGCTCTTCGAATTCCCACAGGGAGCATTAGAGATAAAAACAAAAGGGCAATTACCACGCTCAAAAGAGACAAGGCAGAAACCGCCCAAGGAGAAATCTGCTTAACCTCCTGGGGCATCATCATCATCATCCATCATTTTCCTATGAGAGAAAAACATTTCGAAAGGCGACTCTACTCACCTCCGCTCTACCGGTCTTTTTCTTCACATAGTCCATCAGCACCAGTGCCTTGGGATTGTTTCTGTCAATCTTCAGAACAAGGTAAAGACTCTTTCCCGCCTTGACCCATTCACTCTTCCGCATGTAAAGAAGAGCCAGTAAAATGTGAGCCTTTACATAGTTAGGGCTATCCCCGATAACCTGATTCAGCTGAAAAACCGCCAAATCCTCATTATTATGTTGGGCATAGTCCAAAGCCTGATTATATCGCTTTACATTGTCAGAGCAAATACGCAAAATTGCCGGTTTTCTTTGAATCTGCTCCAAAAAATAATCCGCCGGATTATCCTCCGGCAAAAGATTCATGCTGATGACCCATTGCACCAGGGCATCCGCCACTTCTCCCATCTCAAAAATAAGCCCCAACAGATTTCTTGCTTCCCTTTGGTACTTATCAAAATGCAAGGCCTTCTTCAGCAGTTCTGCGGCACCGCTTAAGTCCCGAAGTCTGGCTCTTTCCAGTCCCAAGTTGTAATAACAGTTGGCTATCCGTTCCAGGGTGATATCATATTTCATGATGAACTGTTTCCCTTCTTTAAAGCCTCTTCCATAAGTTGGGTCATCAGGTCATTCATATCAGTAGGTCAACCTTTAGAATGGCATCCTCTAACTGGTCCACATCCAGGCTGGGTTTAAAACCTCTTAATCTCATCCTCAAAATTTATCATTGCACTCCTTTATCTTAAAAATATTCCCAAAATAAGGAATACCGTGCACATTGTCACACAAAAGATCCTACCCTGCAACTTGCCTTGCAATTGTGCAGTTTTTGTGAAAAGCATTGACTCCCCTATACTTCTTCTATAGAATCCCAAACAGTTTCAATGGGAAAATGCCTTTGCATGAAATTCTAACATAAGTCAAAATGGCATTCAAGTTTAGAGAAAAGGGAATTATGGAAAGTTTTATTACATTTTTTACAGCACATTTTGAAAAATTTCTTTCTCGGGAAATGATGGTCTTCTTTTTGTCCATGATGCCCGTTATCGAACTGCGCGGAGGACTGATTGCCGCCTCCTTATTAAAAGGTAAATTATTTACAAGGTCTTCTCTTCTGCCTATTAGGGAATGTACTCCCCATTCCTTTTGTCCTTTTCTTCTTTGCAAAGATTGTGGAGCTGATGGAGAAATCTTCCATCACAAGACCCTTGGCATCCTGGTTTAGAAAAAAGGTAGATAAGCATAAGGATGCTATTGATAAGGTGGACTTCTGGGGTCTGAGTCTCTTTGTAGAATTCCCTTCCCGGAACCGGAGCATGGACCGAGCTATGGTAGCCAGCCTTTTAAAGATGAATCGAAAAAGGCATTCTTAGCCATCGGTATCGGGGTCTGTCTTGCGCAGGAATTATGTCCTTACTCAGCTACGTCTTGTTGGGAAGCTGGTGTAGAGGAAAGTATCTACGAAAAACTGAGAATTTTTCGGTTTTATAAGAAATTTTCATGTAGCTTTTATGATAAATTTTTAGGGATGACATAAATTCACAATAGTTATATAATGCAGGAGTTCCATTGCAGAGGTATCGAAGTGGTCATAACGAGGCGGTCTTGAAAAACCGTTTGTCCGCAAGGGCGCGTGGGTTCGAGTCCCACCCTCTGCGCTAAAGAAAAAGTCAGGAATTTGTGCGCGAACCGCATAAATCCCGACTTTTTATTATCTATACACTTTCCCCTTTCTTTTTCTTTCCATCCTTATTACTATTTCTTTATGCACTTAATGCCGTGTTCTCTAAGTTGTTTCATCAAATCTTCCGTAATAAAGTCTATCTCTTCGCATGTACTGCTGAAAGCAAATTTTTATAGTGAAGCACTTGCATCGAACAAAAATACGTCCTAGGAGAACTCCCTTTTTCAATATTCTCATATTTCCCCGATAATTTCCGCGACTTTACTGTCTTTGAAAATACAACCATTTTCGATATCACTAATGCTATATCTTTCGGTATTCCCGACAGAACCGTCAATTAATTATTCTCAATCATGAAAACATCATATTTTGCGTTCTCGTTTCGACCAATTCTTTAAAAGCAATAATGGCAGATATAATAACTCATTACCAGCAGAACCATCATATAGAATATTGCCATAAGCTCAAAATTGAAATCTTCAGCATGTTACAAACTCTCTTTAGATAATGTGTATCGGTTTTAATATAAATCTTTGTTTTTTGCTATATTTCACAACTAAACTTTGTACAAAAAGACTAGAAGAAGGTAGCCCTTGTTCCAAGTCTTATCTTTCCTGCAGAAGATGGAGTTGAACCCACATGAGTGTTACCTCACACGGACCTGAACCGTGCGCGTCTGCTATTCCGCCACTTCTGCAAACGAAATTAGTATATCACCATCGTCGTCAAGAAAAAGAATTTCAATCCATAGCTTTTAATGGTTAGATAGAGTTTTTCTTTTAAAAGATACATCTAATACCATATCCATTCCTTCAGCCAATCTTTGTAATAGCTTTATAGAAGGATTTCTGGTTCCATTCTCCAACTTACTAATCTCCGATTGATTAATTCCGGTTCTGTTAGATAAATCTTTTTGTGTCATATTCTTCGCTATGCGAGCATCAATAGCTCGAATAATATTCATTTCGGCTGTACTTCTTCATAGGCTTTTGCAAATTCAGAATCTCGCATTTTCTGTTTATACTCTTGAAGCTTCATTTCAACTTTTCCTTTCGTGACAAATAGTCATCTCTCCTTAGTTTTGCAAGTTTTATTTCCTGTGCAGGAGTTTTTGAGTTTTCTTGACAAAACCATTCGTCAAAATAATATTCGCACCTTCATAGAAGAAATACAGAGTACGTGTAATATCTGAACCAAACTTACAACGTAATTCAAAAATCCCATCCTCAAGGCATTCACTATAAGGCAGTCTCAACTGATTACCTTCTCTTCTAGTATTTCAATTAAAGATAATACCTTTGCTCCCATTTTTAGGTTCTAGGAATCTATAAAGTTTATTACCGGAATTTCACCATTTTCTTTTCTCATAAAACTCCACAGTGAATTTCATTGTTACTACCTCGTCCATTTATTATATGCGATAAAACTCATTATCACAGAACAATATTCTCTTTGTAACAAACTTAATATTTACGGCTTACGCTATAATCTCCCTTCTTTTTTCTCCCCGGTCACTGCATCCTTTGGCTTCTGCCAGGTCATGTAGTCACATTCCGGATAACGGGAGCAGGAATAGAAGATTCTTCCCTTTTTGCTTCTTCTTTACCCGCACTCCGCACGAGGTCGGGCAAGAAACCGGCGTATTCCACGTAGGGGCTTAGTATTTTTACAGTCCGGAAAGCCGGGCAAGCCAGGAATTTTTCCGTGAGGCCATGCTAATGACCATCTTTCTACTGCACTTGTCACAGATTACATCCGTTTCTTCCTCGTTAATCTTAACCTTCTCCACCTCTTCTTTAGCTTTTTCTACAGCCTGAGAAAGATCCGGGTAGAAGTTTTCCACAATGGTTTTCCAGGAAGTCTGCTACGCAGACAGAGTCAATAAAGACTCAAGATTCATGTAAATCCCTTATCTACGATGGTTGGGAAGTTCTTGGACATCATTTCATTTACGCATTTTCCCAATTCGGTAACGAAAATGTTCTTCTTCTCTTTGGTAATATAACGACGCAAAGAAGGGTTCCAATGGTGGGTGCATAGGGTGGGGTCTTCCAATGCCCCCTCTTCCAAGCTTTTTACAAAGAAGCCTCGGTATAATGAGGCAGCGCCTGGGTAAAGTGCTGTTCCTTATTCCATTTTTCCACCTTAAAGAGTCTCCTCCTTCATCTCAGGGAGAGTGACATTTTTCTCTGCCTTGTCCTCTTCAGACATATACACCGCAAGGAATCCGTCAAAACGAAGGCGACTGCCACTTAAAGTAAAGATATAATCCTTAGCCTGAAACTTCACCGTTTCCGTTTCATAAACTGCCGCTTCCATTCTGGAAGCCACAAAACGCTTATAAATCAACTGATATAAACGGTATTCATCCTTTCCAAGGCTTTCCTTTGCCTCGAAGGGTAATCTCCAGGTAGCTGGGACGGATAGCCTCGTGAGCATCCTGAATTTTCCCTTCTTTTTTATCTTCAGCCTGATTTTTTTGGCAGTACTCCGGCCCATATTCCTGTCCGATCTTTTCCAATACCGCAGCATGGGCTTCCTCGGAAATTCTGGTGGAGTCTGTACGAAGATAGGTAATTAAACCAACAACCCCTCTTCCCTTTACATTCACGCCCTCATACAAGGACTGGGCAATCCGCATGGTCTTTTGGGTGGAGAAGGAAAGAAGCTTCGCCGCTTCCTGCTGTAAAGTAGAGGTAGTAAAGGGAAGGGGAGCCTTCTTTCTTCTTTCCCCCTTCTTTTTCTCGATGAGCTTTAGCTTTTCTTTTCCGATTTCGGAAATAACAGAAAGAACATCCTCTTCCTTAGACAAAAGGAAGCTTTTGTCCTTTCGTAAAATACCGCCTCTACCTCTTTCTTGCCTACAGCAAGAGGTAGCGCTAAGGCTCCAATACTCTTCCGGCTCAAAGGCATTAATCTCCGCCTCTCTGTCGCAAATCATCTTTAGGGCTACGGACTGCACTCTTCCCGCGGATAAGCCTTTACGAATCTTCTGCCAAAGCAAAGGACTGATGGTATACCCCACCAAGCGATCCATGACTCTTCTTGCCTGCTGAGCATTGACCAAATCCATATCGATTTCTCTTGGATTCTTTAAAGCATTCTGAACCGCATTCTTGGTGATTTCGTTAAAAGCTGATTCTGGAGATTTTTGCTGCATTTTTCTCATCCTTATTCAACTCTCTTTGTAAATGCCAGCTGATTGCCTCTCCCTCACGATCCGGGTCAGTTGCCAGATAGATTTTATCCGCCTTTTTGGCTTCCTTTTTTAACTTACTCAGCAGTTCCCCTTTTCCACGGATAGTAATATACTTTGGCTCATAGTCATTTTCCACATCAACTCCAAGGGAACTTTGGGCATGTCAATTAAATGTCCCATAGTAGCATCAATGGTATAGGACTTTCCTAAAAACTTACTGATGGTCTTTACATGCGGGTGACTCACAATAATGAGATGATTTTGCCATTCCTTATCCTTTTCCTGTTCCGGTATAACTTGCTGCAAAGTAAAAAGTGACAGGCTTCCCTGCACCAGTCTTAAAAACTCACTGTTCTATCTCTTCTTTGATAGCTCTAATGCATCAGCACAACAATGTGCTATCTCATCAAAAATAAATTTATATTGTTGAAAATATAAGTCAAACTGAGACTCTTGAAAATTCGTGGACACTATAAACGAATCCTAAAGAAAAAGCAAGACGGATTCCAAGACTTTTCCTTATTTTTAGTGCTTTATCGGTAGAATTTGATACTTTTTATAAGGAAGGCAAAAGAAAAAAATCATAGGATTACTATTTTTAAAGCAGGGCTCATTCTAAGAAAATACAATATTTCGTCTTGTAAAACACAATTCATATAGTAAAATAAGTAAAAATACCCCTTGTATTTTTTCTTCTATAATAAAGAGGACTGCAAGCACTCACAATACCCCTCCACCTCCAGCTCTAAAAGGTAGCGATGTAATAAGGATAGAGGAAGCTTTAACTCCTCCTGTAGCTTTTGAAAATGTTTACTATCAAAACCCAGGGCATGATAAATTTGCCGCTTTTCCTCCGGAAAAGTACTGATTTCTTTAAGTCCTCTCTGCCCTCTCCACTTCCAAAGAAAAATACGATAAAAATATCTTGGGCTGAGGTACATACTGAGGCTCTTCCCGAATCAATCGATTACAGCCTTGAGACAGACGATCCACGATTCTCCCGGTACGGCGAAAACCTGTTTCCCCTGTTCCAAAGCTCGATCCACTGTAATAAAAGTGCCGGATTTTTCCTTGGCCTCCACCACCAAAATCACATCCGAAAGCCCTGAGATAAGTCGGTTCCTTTCCACAAAATGATGGGGAAGAGGAGGGAATGTAAAGGATACTCGCTCAGTAGTCCACCTTGATTTTCTATACTTTCATAGATTTTAAAATTACAGCTTGGATAACAGATATCCACTCCACAGCCCAATATCCCATAGGTTCTTCCTTTGCTTCCAGTGCACCTTCGTGAGCTGCACTATCAATACCGTAAAGCCATTCCGCTAACTATTCAATGCTTTTTGCCAGACTCCTCGCTATGGATCAGCAATATTCTTCCGTATTCCGTACCATCTCTTGCGCCAATAATGGCTACCGTTCTTTCCTCTTCTCCCGGAAGTTCCCCTTAAAGATATAGACAAGTGGGGCTATCCGGAATCTCCTTAGCCTTTGAGGAAAGTCCTTATGAAAGGGAAGAAGTTCCTTAATCTTCCCGCTACCTTCTTTGTTGATTTTTCATAGTAAAAACTTCCTTTCCACCTTATTCTTTTCTTTTTAATGTTCTTTCTAATGTTCTTTCTAGTTTTTCTTTCTAAGCTTCTATTTTTATCACTAAAGAAAAATTTAGCTGTTCTATCTTCATAGCTTTTTATCGAATTAATAAAAAGAAAAACAGCTCCTCCTCCAATCCCCGATAAGAAACTGCCTCCGCCAGATGGTTAATATTCATTTCCTCCATCTCCTCCAAGTCCGCAATCGTTCTGCAATTTTTAGAATCTTATGATAGGTTCTCATCGACAAATTTTTGATTCGAAAAAAATATTTTCCATATACTCCTCCTCTTCTTTAGAAAGAACACAGTACTTCTTTACGGCTGTTACATTCATGTCTCCATTCCACCGTAATTCTTCCTCCTGAAGAAATCTTTTTCCTGCATTCTTTGCGCCCTTTCCACCTGTTTTCTTAATACAGCGGAGGAAATGCCTTTTTCCCGGCTTAAAGGCTTCCTCTAAGAGATAGCCGGTAATGAAAACACAAAAGATCCATTCTCTAAAATGGGCTTGGATATTCCTCTTTGATAAGCTCGAATCTGTCCGGGAGTACAATGGCAACGATTTCTATCCGGAAAAAATCCGCAGGGACAGGGATTCATAGCCGCCACAAAAAGACAGTCCACAGGATAAGAAAAAAACTGCTGTAATCGATGTAGACTTACTTTCTTCTCCTCCATAGGTCCCACCAATGCTTTCTATACTCTCCTTCTTAAATAGGGGAAGTTCATCCAAAAACAAAACTCCTTTACCGGCAAGTGCCAATTCTCCCGAGTATCAGTCTTCCGGAAACCATCCCTCCCAACAAAGTATTTTGGCTAACTGCAGAATGGGGGCTCTAAAGGTCTCTTCTCTATCAAAGCTTCTCGGAGGGAGACAAAAAGCAATGGAATAAATTTTGCTCAAGTCGAGTTTTTCTTTTCTTGTCATCTTAGGGAGTATTCAGGGAATCCTCTTGGCAATCATGCTTTTTCCTGTTCGGCAGGGCCCGGAAAATAAGAGGGCATGATGGCCTGCAGCAACTGAGAGCTGCACGAATACCATAGCTTTGTCCGGCCACATCCTGAAAATCTAAATTTTGTTCCTCTTCATTTCCGAAATACCGGCCTTTATACTCCCCTTGCACATCGTAAATGCTTTAAAGTCTTTTTTTCTTCTAAATTCTTCGTCTTTTGTTTCATATTGTTTTTCTTTATCTATATTCCCATAGGGTATTTTACAGATATCCATAGTTCTGTGGATATGGGAACAGGCAATTATCTTTAGCTTTTCACAGTTTGTAGCCTCCGCTTCATTTTCCTTAGGCTACAACACGCCCTCCAGCAGCCTCTTCCAGCCAAAACCATAGGAAGTACCCCAGGTACGACGAATCTCCCCATCCAGTCCAAGTTCTCCTATGAAGCCATAATTTTTCATAAGGAAAATGAGCCTTAGGGTATAAAAAGTCAGCAAGGGCTCCCATAAATATTGGTAAAGTCAAAGGAACTACCGGTCTTTCTTAAATCCGCAGGCTGCAAATTAATCGTGATTTTCTTTGGGGAAGCTCCATGCCCAGGTTCTTTAGGGCAATACTTACCCGCTCTATCGCTTCCTTTACAGAAGCAGAAACATTCCCAGGGTTAAGAGCGGGAAGACCATTGCTTTCATCTACCTGAACGGAAACAATATAGGCATTGAGACCATGGAGTGCGGCAGAATAGATTTTAGATAAACATAAGAATACCTCTACAAAGAAATAGGAATAATAGAAATAGGAATAATAGAAATAGGAATAATAGAAATAGGAACAATAGAAATAAGACAATAGATATAGAACAATAGATATAGGAGTAAAAATAGGAATAAAAGCTCAGACACTGAATATTGGAGAAGTAAATTAAGAAGAAAAATGAGATGTAAAAATAAAAGACAATAAATTATTATGATAAAAAGTCAGATAAAACAGTAAATAAAGAAATCAAAAAGACTAAAATAAATACAAATTCATCTTTTGAGTCCTTGTAGGATGCCCTTGTCAATAAGATAAGTATCTAAACGAAAAGATTTTAATATTTCAAAAATACTCCTTTGGCAAAGAGGCATAAAGCATTTTCCCGAAAGAGCATAAAGGACATCTCGTCTCCGGTAGTTTTGGAAAAAGCCAAAGAATAGGTATGAAGGAGCTGGTAAGACAAGAAAGCTTTTTTCTTAGGCCTCATATTTTTCACTTTATCTCCATACTTATCATCTCCCTACAATAGGATGAGATAAGAGAGCTGAGTGCAATTTGATGGGTTTTTCGGTAAAAATCTGCACGGAAAGAAGAGAAAGAGTCCCATAGGACTTTCAACACAGGCCAGTTTTTCAAAGGCTTTTCACCTTCTTTCCTGACAGATTTTCTAAGGACTTATCTCTGCCTCTATCCTTTTCCAGATAATGCTCCTGTATACCGCATTTTTGAAAATCACCATAGACCAAAGCGTAGTATTTTTCTCTAAATCATGGCTTTGCAAAGTTTGTAAAGGCCTGTAAAGGCCTCCCAGAGTTTTTCCCAAAAATCATGATTCCGGAGGTATTTCTATCCAGACGGTTGGCTATTCCCGGACGAAAGCTCTGCTCCTGTTCCCTGGTCAGTTCTCCTCTCTCTCGCAAATAGGATAAAAGTAGTGAATTGACGGAAAAAGAAGAACTTCCATCATTTTTCAGAAAGAAGTCCCTACTGGCTTATTAAACAGAATGCAGTGGCTATCTTCATGAGGATATTGTCTGCCACTTTTGATTCCCAAATCTCCTCCACAGTTCTTTTGTTTGAAGAAGCTAGCCAAACTTTCCTCACTAAACAGTACAGTTTAGTACCTTGTCTCCAAATGCTGCAGAATTTCCTTTCCTCCGGCTTTCTGTTTCCGTTTAAAAGGATATTTTTTTCTTTCTAAGCATTTTAAAAAGAAAGGAATCTGTCTGTCCTTTAAAATATTTTTGTAAAAGCTTTAAAAGCTTTTGTTCTTTTTCATTTTGAGAGACCAGTATTTCTCGCATCACCTTACCTATAAAACCGTCTTAGCATAGGAATCAAAAGCAAATCCGGGCAGGCCTGAGAGAGAAGATAAAAGCTCTTCATCGGAAAGCCATAAATGGATAAGGACGATTTGAAAAACCGCATCCATCACTGCAGCTTTGCTACCTTCTTAGGCTTTGCCATAAACAGCTTCTTGATATTCTGCATCCTTCCCCCGCCTCCGGCCACATCAAAAAAGGGAGTATCCACGGGCCCCGGACATACCACAGTAAGACCGACGCCTGTATTTCGCAATTCCTCTCTTAACGCCAGAGAGAAAGAATATACATAAGCCTTTGTGCTGCATATACGGAGAACTCAGCCTGAGGTAAAAAGGCAGCGGCTGAAGCCATTTTGTATAATCCGGGAATTTGACCCCATATATTCCAACGACTTTAATGTAAATGCCGTTAAGGCCTTTACATTCAAATCCAACATTTTCAGTTGTTCCGCTACAGAAATTTCAGCCACCTTCCCTAATTTCCCAAAGCCCGCAGCATTCACCAGAAAAAGAATTTTCGGATTTTCCTTTTCCAGTAAATCCTCATACATTTTAAATGATCTTTCCTCTGACAAATCCCAAGGAAAAATACGAACCGGTCTGAATAACTGATCTTCTACCTCCAGCAAGCTTTCTTTTCTTCTGGAAAACAGCCAAAATTCCTGAATAGCAGGAATTCTATCCTGTAATGCAAAACAAATCTCTTTCCCTATTCCTGAACTGGCACCTGTAATAACTGCAATTTTCATCCTATCCGTCCTAGATTCTATGAAATATGATTATCTTTTATAGAACAGATATAAAATAAATCCTTATATTCTGTTCCCAAAAGACCTTCTCTTACCGCCAATACGGCATTCATCCTTGAATACTGTTTTTAGTATAACTTACTCAAAGTATAATCTCAATCTCTTTTCCGAATTGTGCACAATTTAGCTCTCTATTGATGGGATACTTGGCAAGATTGGCCTATGAGAGACATAGAGATGCAAAGAAAAACTAGATTTTATACGAGAGAAAACAATCGAGTAGGAGGCGGCGACTAACCGCCGTCCTCTCACAGCACTGTACGTACGGTTCTCGTATACAGCGCTTTCAATAGTTGACGTGCACAGACTGATAGGGCTGTGGCTAAATCGTAAAAGCCACTGTTTATCAGTCTTTCTGTCATTACCATGTTCATGACAACTGTATGTGTTGCAAACCACTAGCCTCGTCTGCTGTTTGCCGTTTTCCACCCTAGGTCTTGAGGAACTCCCATGACCCTCAGGTTTCGGTATCTGGTTCGCACACATTTCCATTGTTTCCATACACACATACGTATTCTGTGATAGAGCCATCCGTTGATATCATTCTATGTTGCTCTTCATACTGCTATTCCATAGTAGTTCACTCACCCTCTTGCGTATACCTTGATTCTTTCTAGGCTCGGCTTGATTGACTGACAGCGCTATGGAAGAAAAGCTCTTTTTCCAGTTTCGACTTAAACTTCTCCCAAGACTTTGCATGAACTCGGACATATATGCCACTCTGTTCCTTCCCAGTGCAAAGCCAAGGAATTTAAAAATTTCGGATTGCAAATACACTGACAGTGCGGCTTTCTCTCGATTCACTGCAAGTTTCAGTTTCTCCTCAAGATACCTCTGTACTGCTCTCTAAGAGTCTCTCTGATGCCTTTCTGCTTTTCGCAAGAAGCACTATGTCATCTGCATACCTTATGCATGGGACACCTCTTCTCAAAAACTCCCGGTCGAACTCATTGAGGGTAGATATTCGCGAGCAAAGGGATAAATTCCCTCCTTGTGGCGACCCTTCCTCTGTTTCAATAACCACTCCATTTTCCATTACGCCACTTTTCAGATACCTCTTGATAAGTTGCACCACAGTTCATCTTTAACATTTTTTTCCTCAGAAGGTTGATGAAATCTCGTGGTTGATTGTATCAAATATTTCGATAAATCTAGAACTACTGCATATGTGTAGCCCTGTTCAGCGTACTCCTTAATCTTAAGTATTGCTCCTTTTGCGTCTCTGTTTTGGACGGTAACCATACCGTCTGAAAAAGTGGCTCATAGATTGGAACTAACTGTTGTGTTATCGCCTGTTGAAGTGTACGGTCTATCACTGTTGGTATGCTAGCTTTCGCACACCACCATCTGGTTTGGGAATCTCAACTCGTCTTACTGGAGACAGAGTATACTTTCACGATAGATACGGTTAGTTAACTCCCTGTTGATGTTCCTGAAGATAAAAGCACCTCTTCGATGGTCATACCATCAATCCCAGGTGCTCCTTGTTTGCCTTCACTCTCTTATACGCTCTGTTAAAGTTATCTTTTGTGCAGTATCGCTTCTAAGAGCTTCGGCTGTGCACTGCCTCTTTCTTTCCATATCAGATTGAATGACCCTACGCGCTTGCATACCCTTCATGTTCCGCACTGTCTCTTTGCGAACAGCCATTGTTTCTCAATGTTTTCTGCCATAACCAGTCATTCCTCCTTTCTCAGTCATACTTGAGACTCCTACTGATTCGGTCCTTTGTCTCTCGACTACTACTGACCTCTGCTGACTTCTGTGTGTTCAGCATTGCTTTGGATCAATGGTTACCTCTTTCGAGGCATATCACACAGACCTCCCTAGGCATCTCACACGTTTCTTCCTCTCCATATATCTGCCCTCATCTATCATGCATGATTCGTGTAGTATTGGACTTTGGCTTGTCTTGCAGTCTTATCCTCATGCATAACCTCATATGAGATTTCTGTTCGTCAGACCAGAGATTTGCCCATGAGTTAGTATCTTCCTCATATCCAGCTTCCTTCAGATTCGAGGTCACCCTCGACACCCTTGCCTTCGGCTATATCCTTCCCACTACCGGGCGGATTCGGGACTTTAACCCGTTAGAAACGTGCGCCGCTAGGCGTACAAGAAAAACCCCGGTAATTATGCCGTTTCTTGGCTTAATTACCGGGGTTTTCAATTCCTGCGGGAGATGGGACTTGAACCCACACGTCCTATCGGACACAAGATCCTTAGTCTTGCCTGTCTGCCATTCCAGCACTCCTGCACAACAGAAGGAATTCTATCACAATTTCTTCTGCTGTGCAAGTTTTTACTCTTCTTTTTTATCAGCTGGTTTTCAGAACTGTTTGTTTCTTCTTTCTTCTTTCTGCCTCTTCTGCTTGGCTTTTGTGTACCTGTTGTTTCTTCTTTTTTATCCTCTACCTTGGCTTTGCCGGTTTTTGCAGTAGGCTTTTCCTCGGGCGCTTTGGTAGAGGTCTTGGCCTTAGGCTCTTTTTTCCGCCTTTGTCTTGCTTTTTATACTCTTCCGCTTTAGCCTTGCTGACTTCTCAACTACTTTAGCTTTGCTTGTTTTTGATCTTCTACTTTAGCTTTACCAGTTTTATCTTCTACTTTAGCTTTACCAGTTTTATCTTCTACTTTAGCCCTTAGCGTTCTTCTGTTCTGCTAGTCCTTGCTTGCTTTTGTGTCCACCCTTAGTCTTTGTTACTTTTCCAGTAAGCTTCCCGGTCTTTCTTCTTCGGTCTTAGCTTTTCTACATGCTTAGGGAGACTTAGATACAGACTTAGAGGAGGCAGATTTTGTTCTCGGACTTTCTCTTGGTAGCTTTTTTCTTCCCTTTTCTGCCCTTGCAGACTCGAGCCTCTGCTTTATTCCCTTCCTGTTTTTCTGAAATTGTGCCTTGCTTTTCAGAAGTCTTTCCCTGCTTTTTCTCTTCCTTTTCAGGCTTTGAGTAGAGCTTTTCAACAGACTTTTGTCTGGGAAGACTTTGCATCCTTTACAGACTTTTAAGCCTCCTTGGAACTATCCTTTAGTGTTCTCTTTAATATTCTCTTTTATATTCTCTTTTTATATTCTCTTTTATAATATCTTTAGCATTATCCTTTTGCCGGTTCCTGAATATTGTTTTGTCCGGGCTCCTGCACTCCATTATCTCTTTTAGCATTGGAGCGTCTTCTTCTTCGATTGTGATGTCTGCTTCGTTCCTTCGATTGTTCCGCAGGATGATTTTCCGCTGTAGCACATGACCGGCATTGTCCTGTGAAGCTTCAATATTTTCAGTCTCAGTTTGCTTTTTCTTCTACTGCCAGTGGGTGCCTTTGTCTTGATTCGTCTATCTTGGACTCCTCAATCTTAGCTTCAGAAACATTATCTTCAGCCAACTCCTCACATCCACAGCTTCATTCTCTTTAAAACCGGATCGTAGATGTATTGGATTTGATTGGAAGGCCTTCCTGCATTGACTTTCCTTTCTGTCTTAGGATAAATCCTGTTTACCGCTTCCTTATGATGCTCAGACTCTGCGTGTTCTCCCTGCTCTTTTTCCGGTCTTCCACTTTCTTTCCGGCTTTCTTCCTCTTGAGAAGCATTATTCTCTTCAGTATAAAGAACATTTTCCTCTGCTTTCAATAGGGAGGATGCTTTTCTGTTCTAAGGCATCTGCATGTTCCGCATCCGGAAAAAGCTTTTTCCTCTTTGATTGTTGCAGAATAGTCCACAGTAAAGTGCTCTCCGTCCTTTTCCTCTTCCACCAGGGACGCATAGCTTACATCCTCCTTAGCCAAAGGATTGGGTAAGAGCTCTACAGGATCAAATAGCTGTTCACATCCAGAAAAATTATTCTTTCTTCTTCTATAATTATTTCTATAGCTTAAAGTAGGTCTGGTAGGAACATTGTTGGTGGTTTCAAAAGCATCAATCAGCTGTACTTTTTGATTTCTTTCTTTGGCTCTTCTGATTCTTTCATCGTCATTTGCCACAGAATGGAGGAAGCACTCTTCAATGGTCTCTCCCAGAAGAATCTCCGCCTCTTAAGCTATGCCAAAAATCACGAACCGCTGCATAGCCCTTGTCCTGGAGACAATGCAAATCTTTTCTCCCGTATCCAAAAACATTCCTGTGGTAGAAGCAATGTACATATCCAATGCATTGCTGTGCTGCTTTAAAAGCTTGACCATTCTTACATGGACAGCCTTCTCCTTTAAATCTTCTACTACACCTCTTTGCAAAGCAGAATTTTCATCACTGTAATAGACTACTAAAGTATCCTGCTCTGTCAGATAATGATGTCCATCAAATCCGCTGGCATGGGTATTTTCAAAATCCACTAAAAAAATCACAACTTTTCTCCTTTTTAAATAAAGTCATCGTTATGATTATCCTGGGACAAAAAACCGAAGAATTCTCCCTCATCCAATTTTCCGGAGGATAAGCTTCGCTTCCTCCAAAGGACAAGGTAATTCTTCCTCCTTGCAATATAAAACTTCGGAAATCATCACCACGGTTTCCGCATTTTCCTGCTTGATGCCGGGAACCAGCACAAAGTCTCCAACGGAAATATTATCCTCTAAGCTTCGAAAATAAGTAGGCTTACCATTCGGTTCAAACAAACAGCTTAGATAAATATATTCCCCTTCTTTTACACCGTGCCGGTAAAGTCTTGGATCAAACAAAGAGCCGAATACACCATAGTAGGGACAGGGTCTTATGAAAAATCCTCAATAGGTCATCCCAGTCATCCGGAAGCCCATATCGGTCATAGGATCTCTTTACCTGAAAATACCGACCATCCCTATACTGAATGGTAATCTCTAAAAGAGCCGGGCTCTCTTCCCCAATACTTCCCTCTTCCTGATCAAAATGTTGAAAATATCGTTCTATATTGCCCAAAGATAATCCACGATTTTGGGTATAAAGTACTCGTGCTTTACCGAAGGGAGCTGATTCATGTTTTGCAGGTATGTAAGGCTTTGACTTTCTCTGGAAAGAACTAAGGTCTCTTCAAAAAGACCTCCTCACTCTCTTCTTTTCCCGGGTCAATGGATTCCAGCTGACATTTCTCTTTCCTCTTCCACTCTTAGGGAAAAATGGAGGATTTGATGAAAATGTGCATTGTTCGTCTCTTCTGTCAGTTTGTTTAAAGAAGCAATAAAATGATTCCAACTCCCCGGAACCGAATTAATCCCTTGATACTCTCTAGCTTCTGATTTTTCTTCTTTATACAACAAAAACCAACGGAAGGAAAAGGCAGGAATCCCTCCTTTTTCCTGAAAATAACTACGCTTCCACTTCGATATGGCACATTCGTCTAAAGAGTTCAAAAAGCTTTCTGAAGGTTCTTTTGGCACATTTAAAACCAGAGCCGGACCCTCTTCCTCTACAGGAGCATCATAGGCATACTTAATCCGACCATTCTTCATCCAAATGTTCAATGAGCTTTCCCTACCCCAGTCCATCCAGCTTTAAATTCAAGTACTCCACATGAAAGCCTCTCCTTTCTCTTTAGTTAGCACCATTATATCCTATCCTTTTCAAAAATACAGTAGTTCTAAAAATAATACTTGATTTTCAAAAGGCTAATGGTATACTAGCAGAGTTGATTGAGACGAGGTGTGATAATGGTGGTAGTCGGCCAGCCTGGAAAGTTGGCTGCCCGTTCTGCGGGTTGTGGGTTCAAGTCCCATCCTCGTCGCTATGATAAAAAGCTAGGGATTTATGCGAGAAACGGCATAAATCCTAGCTTTTTCTGCTTTATTACTTTTTAGTAATCTCATGCACTGAAAAAGAAACCGTTTTACCTGTTTTTCGGATAAATTTGGTCATGAATTGGTCATGACCATCACTCTACAATCTCAACGCCTTCCATCCGGTTAGTAAACAGGGATTTAAAGGTGTCGTAGGCGCCATCTGCACCTACAAAGTCATAGCCGTCACCCTTCGCTTTTCTAACCTTCGTATTAGTTGCCATTAAGCCGGACTCAGTTAGATAGTACCACTTGCCTTTATCCTGGAGCCACTGAGAAGAAAGCATACCTCCGTCTTCGCCTAAGTAGTATGTAGCCTTCCTCAGACTTGAACCAGCCTTTGATCATAAATCCGCATTATCGAACACATACCAGCGGCCATTAATATACTCAAATTTGCCGCATACAGGCGCGTTATCCTTGTAGTACAGCCATTTATCATTCTGCCGAATCCAGCCCTCTTTCTGTGACTCCTGCCGCACATGGAAGCTTTCTTTCTTGATGGAGTTTGCAAGCCTGATAGAAACACCAGCTACCAGTTCACTGCACCACGGCTCAGAGATAATCTTGCCCATGATTATACCAGACGCCATACTTAGTATAGTTATTCTTTCCTCTGTTGGCGTGCTTATCCTCTAAGTTTCGTGGTGTAGCCTTTTCTTCGTAACCGATTTCCCCTCTAACTACTTCCAGGAACTCTTCTACGGAGCAAGTCTCATCATCAAAGATAGGCCTGCCAAATCCACAAGGCCAAGACCTGTCCCCTACTTTGAAAATTCTATAAATCTTTCTCCTGCACCTCCTCCGTTTCTATCCTTGTCTGCTCCAGGGAAGTATTTCCTTCGACCAGCTAGATCAGGTAATGGCACTTCGTCTACTACCCCTGTGTGCCCGATTCTTCCTAGCTTCGCTGAAATAGAAAATAACATCCCCCTTCTGCGGTTGCTTATGCCAGCGCCCTGCTCTTTTAAAGCGTCCTGCCCCATCCGGTGTAAATTTGAAATAGTCTCCGCAGAGCGCTCTCTGTCCTCTTTGATATGGATTCATGGTATTTCCTTCCTATTTATATAAGGTTTACGGTACAAAAAGGAGAACTATGTCTCCCAAAACAATTACTTCTTCAAGCCAATTCCGGGACCTGTGTAGCTGTCTGGATTCAGGGTTACTCCGGGCCCATGCTTCACATCGTCCTCGCCCTATCCTCTCTTTACTCCCTTTGGGCGAGGGCTGTTATCAACGGTGTTACTTTCCGGGAACAATGCGGTTTCTTGCATCCTCATCAATGCCGGGTATCTCTCCATAGGTCCATTCTTTCTCATGTTTCTTTCCTCTCTTTCTTTAAATGAAAATGTTTATGTTATGTAAATCAATGGAAAACAGGCTCGCTCATGCAAACATCTGTTTTTGCTTCTCTAATATAATTATTGGCCGGAGGCTGTTTCCCAATCTGATTTGCGCCTGTAGAAACTAGCCCGGACACAATCCCCACAGGCTAATGCACTTAAAATATCCTTTGCAGGAAATCGGCCATAGTATGAAGACCGACTACGCCAGGACCGCTCCAACAAGTCCGCAAATCACTGGAATATATTTGTTATCCAGTTTTTCTGCAGACTTGCACCCCATACCGATAAGGTAGCGATAACTGTGATTGCTACTACGCTTGTAATTCAAAAATCCATTTGTTTTCTCTCTTTCTTATTTGTAAAAATAAAAATAGCGCAGGGGACAATCCCTACGCTATCTTGATACCTTTAGGAGTAATTCCTATAAGTCCCACAATATTCTTTATGCCTCTCTGCATGCACAGCATCCCTAATCAAGTCTGGCCAAGCTTCAATGAAATAAACATTCTTTGAAGAATCCTCTGGAACCAGTGGCACTAGGTAAGTCTTTCCCATGCTTTTAAAATAGGAAAACAGTAATGCCCTCCAGTAAATCTCTTGCATTTGTAATTGCTTCTTCAGACTATCTCCATCAGTGAATCCTTCCGGAAAGTCGGTAAACTGTACCTGATAACCCTCTTTTATCTTGCGAGATCTCACAAGGATAGAAAACCCTTTTGCATATACGCCCTCCTTACAGAATCTATAATACGTATTATTTTAGACGTATATCAAGGAATGTTTTACTACCTTGTAAAGAGTTATTACAGGCAGTTCTCTATACTTCTCTTGAATGAAAAGCAACAGTCTCCTCCGTAATGTGATTTTTAAAATTTTTCGTGACTTTTTGCAGTATCGCTCGTAATTATCTATGTCAAGTAGTGCCTGGTCGAAAGTGTCTTTTGCTATGAAGTCTACCCTCTAGCAGTTCATCCCCAAAGCGAAGAATCTTACCCTTGCAGCGATAGCCCTTGTCTCTTCTACAGACTCGGCAACTGCTTCAATCTTGTCGCTTAATACTTCAACCCGGTCAACTAAGGCTTTCTGAGATTCTGCAAACTCTCTGGTAAGGATTTTCCCGATAAAGGTAAGGATTGCCGTCCATGGCTTTTTATCTTTCGGAGCGAATTTTTCAATTAGGGTGATTGTCCCAAGAAAAAGCCAACCTAACGACTGGATAATGACTCCAAAGTCCACTAGGCTAAAAAACGCGTTAAAATCTATCATTCATTTTCTGCCCCTTTCCCTGCAACAATACGCAGAATTTCATTTTCCTGCTCCTTGCTGATCCATTTCTTAGCAACGGCTCTATCTAGCAAAGCCTTACTAAGAACTCCCTCAGTCGCAAGTCTCAAAAGTGTTTCCTACATATTACGCACCTCCTAAGTTCTCAAGAAGCAGAGTATCAACAACACTCCTCAGCTCCTGATTCTGCTTCTTCAGCTCTTGGATTTCCTCTGTCAGTGTAAGGATTCTCTCAGCAAGTTTTTCCTCAAGCCGGACAAATTCGACCTCACCTTTTTCATTTTCCCTTGCCTTTTCTTCCACATTGTGAAAGCTCCGTCCCTATAAATGAAAAGCTCCCTAATGTCCCACATGGTAGACTCCACCGCATAAGCAGTTTCGCCATAAATAGCTTTTGCAACCATGTTCGCATCAGTAGGATTTTCAAAGATGGTAACTGTCTTTCCTTCATGCTCCTCAGTTGTGGGATTTGGCAAAATCAAAGCAAACTCCCTCTTCATTTTTCCTCCTTCCTTTTTATGCAAATTAAAAAAGGAACTCCGCAAGGAATCCCTTTCATGCGATAAATGTTATGTAAGTTTTACCATGTTCCGTCATTCATATTTGCCCCCCAGGCAATATAAATGCATCCAGTACCGCCCTTGCCACCGTCAGCTTGATAATATTGTCGGCTGAGAGATTGTCCTAATCCACCCCTCCACCATTACCAAGCCCATCTGTCCCATTGTCTCCGTACGAGAACCACGGCCTGCTTTGAACGCTACCATTTCCACCACTTGCATACATGACACCATTGAAACCAACAGTAGTAGTGCCTTGTCCTGCTCCACCTTTTGAACCACCTCCGGAAGAACCATTTGTTCCACCGGGGGCATACTCGCTTCTTCCAGTACCGCCTCCGGAACCACCTTTTCCTCCTGCGCAGATGATTTATCGCTATCACCTTGTTGTCCCCAAGAACCTGCGTGTGCAATTCTATCGCCAAGCCTAGTGATAACTCCGTCCTCCCATTTACCGGTGTATGTATAACCCGGATGGTCAGTGTTTATCACCCCATAACTTCTGCCTTTATAAATGAAAGTGGGAACTATCCAAGATAACTGCTGGCCGGGCGTCACATTCATGTAATCTTGAACAACATAACCGCCACCTCCACCACCTCCTGCATAGTATCCTTCACCACGTCCACCATAGCCTCCCTGTCCGACAAGGATAAATCTAATGCGGTAAACATTCACAGGAACAGTCCATACGCCTGCACCCATGCCCAGAGTGATAGCACCACTAGCGGCTGTCGGTGTAAATTCAAGCTTTGGGGCAGAATTGATATCTTGATACCATCTACCTCCTTTCACCGAGACATAGGAAACAGCTTTTAATGTAATGCGGGACATCCGGAAATAATGGAGTAATAATATAAGTATCAGCGGTGTCATACACCCATTTTCCTGATGTATCGTCAGGATTTCTCGGTTCAGGCTCACTTTTTTTCCATGCTATAAGCCTCACACCACTCCACATTGCCCCACCGGAAGGCTTTGCCCATGTAAACATGGTTTGTCTATGTCCTCGTGGGGCGAATCTAAAATTTGTTATTGAGGCAATTTCAAACGCTTTAAGAGCAAGTTCCTTTATATACTCTTTTGAGTACATAATAGTAGCATTTTTGGCCATCACCTAATCGGTAATTCAACTTCTCTGTTGTCTGGTTCAGGAACTACCAATTTGTTGTCGGTTTTTCTTATATAGACCGGGAGGCAACTTTCCAGAATGGCATCAAAGTTATTGATTTTTCATATATCTTCTTTATTGTGAAGAATTAAAATGTTCCTCTATTCTTCCCTCCAACGCCACCAAGTGGTATAAATACTTCACTCATTATTTACTCACCCCTTTAGTTTTACTTTAAATTCTTTCGTAGGCTTTTTCTGCTGCACAGTAGAAGGTCACATAACCGTCTGTAACCTCTGCGCTGGTAATCAGCCCCGCCATCTCGTCATAAGTCTCTATATCCGAGGGGCTGGAAGTCTTAGTGTGCGCCTTTCCCCATAGATACGGAATCTGTAGCCTTGACTGTCGGCACAGATACCCTTTTGGCTATATGGTGCAGAAGAGGACCAGTTCCCAGAAGGAAGTGTTATAATGACTTCCTTCGTGTTCGTGATCGTTGCCACTCTTCCTGTTACTTCATCCAGGATATCCATATTTTCATTCAACTTAGCAATGTCAATAAAATCCGATCTTATCAGGCTTATTTAGCTTTAGATTTCTTGTTTGCGTCATTATGCTCCTTTCTGCCATTTCTCATTTTGGTAGGCACTTTCCCAAGTATGCGGCTTCATATCTCCCCAAGTTTTCTTTGTGAAATTTTCCCACCGGTTATAGATAACACTTATCTCATATACCATATTCATCGGAAGCATTTGTTCCACTGTCTCCCTTATGAAGTCAAGTGAGCGAAGACTTGCGAAATAACCGGAATAGAAACGGAAAAGTTATTGATTTCCACATCTGTATGCCCTCTCCACAAGCATTGGCCAGAACCTCTTTAAGCTTCCTTAGTGTGTAGGGAAGTGCCTTATTCTCTACAGCAAGAAGTCTTTGCCGTCTGTCGTCAGGGCTATCACTATCCAGAGGCCTAATGTGGAGGTACTTTTCCATTTCATACAGTCCTTCCTCTGTCATAGAGGAAATAAATCTGTCTTTCAGCCACGTATCGAGCCTTTCCCAAGCCATGGTGAACTCCGGACTTTCACTCTGCCCTATCGCTTGGAAATCTTTTAACTCTTTGAGGAAATCCGGTAGGTTAACCAGTAATTCAACGTTTTTCCATTTATCCCTCCGAAACAGTTCCAAGAACAGGGATATAGCTAGCAGATAAAAGTAAGATTATCTTTGCTGCCATTGATCCTTGTTTCCTTTTATATCCACGATTCCTTCAACAGCAAGCAGTCTTGATGTAATCTGCATGTCTTATAATGGGGTTTTCCTTCTGCCACTCCTTTCTAAGCTCCAGCATATACTTTTCTACAGCTTCCCTTATCTGGCTAGACAAAGCTGCAAAGCTATATCCGTTGGCAAATGTAAACCTTCCGGATAAATTGATGATTTTTTCCTCCGGAGTTCCTACGCTTACGCTGTGGCCTATTGGAGCAAGTCCATACCCTTCTCCCGAAGAGCTAGGATCTATCTTTTCCTGTACAAGCTTAATTAATTCCGCACTCGCCTTTGAATAAGTTGTGTCCAGAACTTTAACTTCTACTGTTCCTCCTGCAGACAGCTTTTTTTCTTTAATGAGCGCTCCCACCGTCATCATCCAAGCCTGTATCTCAAAATAGCGGCCATCAATATTAGCAGTAAAATCATCGAAACCTTCAGGAAGCTCAATGTCTGAAGGAGACACTCCGTAGGGGAGAGATCTAGTCACTCTACAGCGCCTACTCCCTGAATAGCCAGCACCTTTTCGATATAATCATCCCTGTTTCCACCAAAGGATACAGACTTATAGGAGTTAAAGAACCTCTCTCTTAAGCTGTCTGTACTTTCCTCGTCTTCTCCTGGAATAAGGAGTTCCGAGATATTCACTTCTTCCAGTTTTTCTATATATCCGATAGGTATAATTTTTCCATAGGCTCTGTTTCCTACTGTGCAGACTCTTCGCACTCAACTTTATAGGATCGGAAGAAATCTTCTCTATCACTTTGTAATTCGCTGCGTCTCCTGTAAAACGTTCCCCAATAGGGATTTCAACCGCTGACGGCGTGGATGTAACTTTAAGTATTGCTTTTGTGGCCGGTTCCGGAATAATCCCTCGATCCTTTGCCCTCATAATTACAAACTCTCTATCTGCAGTATCTGTAAATGCTTGTTTAAGCATCCAGTCAAGCTCTGTATAGAGGGTGGATAGTTCAATGGCCGTTAAAGCATTAGAAGTATGCAGCAAAGAGCCTTCTTGCTTATCAATATCTCCCTCAACTCTGGAGAGCATTCTCCCAAGTATGGTTTCCATGGTTTGATTCTCATACATTCTCAGATACCTCAATCTTTCCTAGCTTAGTCTTTACTGTAAGCTTGATTTTTAGCTTTGTTCCGTCCTTACTCACTTGGAAATCATCTATTCCGGTGATATAAGGATGAACTTTCAAGGCTTCCTCTATCTCTGCTTGACTATCAACTTCCAGATACTCTTCTGTGGTGGTTTGGCCAAGATATTTTTCGAGTGACACTCCGTACTGCCAGGAGTATAGGGCATAGCGAAATCGTTCGGTATGGATACAGCACTATCCCAAACACGATTGCTTCAATCCTTCCACAATCCGTCCCGTAAGGCGGTTTTCTGCAAAAATCTATCTCATACTCCCCTAGGAAATACTCATTTATGCTCTTCCTATCCTTGACATCATAAAAAGAAGGTAAAAGACTCATGGATTCACCACCTTATCAATCACTACGAATTTAGAGTCTGAAAGCTGATATACAAGAACTAAATCACCAGCTTTTAACGGCTCTAAGTACGTACTATTGTCAGAACAAGCGCCTCCCCCATTAGGGGATTGCGTTTTAACTTTTACGCACAATGGGCTTAATAAATGTTGGCTTAGCAGTATATCCTCCTTCTGTAACTCCAATTTTCCCAGTTTTAAAGAATTTGGACTTGTCATTGTCGCTAACTTTAACTCCCTTGCCACTTCCTCTCTTGGAAGTAGATTTGCCAGCTCGCTTTCCCACATTTTTATCAGCCCCTTTCTTCTCTTCTTCTCTCTTTTCTTCTTTCCTGTCCTCAAACTTTTTTTCATCCATAACGGAATCGAAACGTAAATCGAGGTCCATTGTGTATACTTCCCCATCAAAGCTATGTCTATCCGCGCTTATCCAGTACTTGCCGTTAAGTCCGGTAGCAGAATCCTTGATATCTACAAAGTAGCAGCTTAAACAATTGATATCTCCTATAGCACTAATCTTTATCTCCTGCTTAGGAGATATATTCATAAGTGCGTTGGCCGATTGTGCTGTAGCCTTCTCCTCTTTCTTAAATATCTTTTGAAATACTCCGTACTTCTTTATGGAATTATCGTCTTTCAGTTCTCCTATCTGATTTCCTTTTCATCATAGATCTTTTATCCGGTTCACAATGTTTTCCATGGTCTCCGTAAGACTTGCCGACATAAGGTTATCCGTTTCAGATAGGATAAAGTTCTTTACGCTCCACTCTGTCTTGTAGACTGCAAATCCCCTTTTATAAATCATTGGGAAATACTTATCCTTTGTTACCTGGTGAGCTTTGGTATAGGCTCCCATGATAATTTCATAAATACCTTTGTCATCACAAAGTAAAGAAGGGATGTTCACGCCGGTAGGATGCAAATGCCTAATCGGAATCTGCATATCATCAAGAACTTGCTTTGCTATCCCCTCCGCTGTTAGATTCTTGAAATTATACTGTCCTGTACTCTCCAAAAGATTTTTCATCATGTCATAGGCTGTATAGGTAATAGTACCTATATTAGAGCTCCGTTCTACTCCAAATATCTGCCCATAGAACACTTCTTCACCGTTGTAAGAGAAGCTTACAAAATCTCCGGTAGATACCTTCGGTATGTCAAAACTGTCATTAGGAGCATTAATTAGATCAAATGACAATTCTCGGGAGGCCTGACTTGCTGAGCCGCTCCACTCAACCTTAGACACTGGAATAGAATACTGCCCACTATCTTTTATTAGTGTTACCGTCATTCTTAACCTCCCGGGATAATAAGTTTCTGCCCTGTCTTAATTCTGTTGGGATTTCCTCCTATCACTGAGCGATTAGCACTATAAATTGCTTTCCAGTTAGATGATCCTGTCAGGCGCTTTGCGATAGAAGTAAGCGTATCCCCCTTTTTCACTATATATTCTTGTGTGTTAACCTTAGGCTCTGTGCGTGCCGTTTCTTGGTTTCCGTGTACTGCTGCAGAGGCACTTTCCCCTCCGGCATTATCCTGGATAACACTGGACTGTGTAGCATTTACATAGCGGTATTCTTTAAGGCTTAGAGTGTAAAATATATCTCCGGTACCATCATTTTCTCCCCATTCAAAAGATTCTATCGTGCAGGTCATTCTGACAGGGCTCCCTGTAATTATTAGCTTGACAGTTCCTAGCTGTTTCATCCGTTCAATAGCGTTTACATATTGTAAAGGCTTTAAAATCCGCCCTTTCCTACAATATGAGGAATCCTTCCGAAAAGGAAAAAAGGAGCTAAACGACACTGATCGTAAGCCCCTCTTTCCTTTAAGAGATATTTCCCCTATCCCTATAATATTTTCTGTTTGATTATTCTGTTTGCTCTGTACCTTGTACTCGGAAGGCAGTACAGGGATTGAAATACTGTTAAGCCATATTTCCACTAAATGTCCACCCTCCTCTATTACTTTGCAGCCATAGATAGCTTCCTGGCTATAGCTTCGCCAATCTTATTAATATCTGCTTCTTCTCTTACTGTAAAGCTATTCCCTGTAACATTCACAGAAATGGAATTACTTCTTGCCCCCTCTGCTCTGGCCATAGCCACAGACTTGTCATGAGGATAGATTCTTGTACCCCGAGGAAGGTCTAATATTTCTCCTCCTCGTTCACTAACTTGAACAAGGCCTCCCACCCAGTTATCTGTTCCACTTGCCATCTTCGGAAGCGTTCCAATGGTTCTACCGGTATGATCAGTTGCAGGAAGTTCTGGAAGCTTAATACTAGCTACCGTATCAATGATATTTTGGACAATACCAAGGATACCGTCTAATACGCCGTGGAAGAAAGAGCCTATAGCTGTAGCTATTCCGTTAACTATCATTTTTAGGCCTTCCCACGCCTTACTCCAGTCACCTGTAAATACTCCTGTTATGAAGGTTATAATACCGGTTAACACCTTTAGTACTCCGTCCACAACACCTACAACAATCCCAACTATAGAGGAAATTACTCCTACAGCAGTTCCTATAGCCCTAACCAAAGTCTGTTCAAAAAACTTGGCCAGCGCTTCCCTTGGACCCTTTGTGGATTCCAGAAAAGTTGTAAAAGTCTCTTTTATACTATGAATATGTGCCTTAATTCTATCAAATACCGGGCTAAAACGACTAAGAGACTGCTTAAAGGTATCAAAGTTTTTTCGCACCAAAAGGACAATTCCAACAAGAACAGCTATCGCGGCAATTACCAGGCCGACAGGACCGGTAATCACCGATATCAAGCCCCCTGCTTTAGATACCGCCATAAATACTTTAATCACAGTGCCGACTATACCTACCAGCTTTCCGAACACTATTAGCATTGGACCTATGCTGGCCACCATAGCTACGTTCTTTAAAATAGCCTTAAGCTGTTCATCACTCATCCCATTTAGCTTGTCCGAAAGCTTCTGTGCCCAATCTACAAATTGTTTTAAGTAAGGAAGCACAAAATCTCCAATTCGGATTGATATAGCTTCTATAGCAGACCCTAAGCGCGTTAGCTGTCCATTAAGGTTCTCTAAGCGCTCTTTTGCCATTTCGCCTGCTGCTCCATTTGAATTTTTTATGCTTTTCTCCAAGCTATCATAGGCCTCATCTGTAGAATTAATAACCGCAAGCATTCCGGCTGTAGCTGTTTTTCCGAAAATCTGATTGGCATAGTAGAGCTTTCCCTCCTCAGTAAGTCCTGAGAATCCACTTTTTAGGCTATGAATCATCTCAGAGAAGGATTTCATAGTGCCATCTTCGTTGGCCATAGAAATACCAAGATCCTTCATTGCAGATTTCACTTCTTTAGAATCTCCGGTCATGTTTAGCAGAGCTGTTCTAAGCGTAGTACCGGCTTGAGACCCTACAATAGACTGATTTCCCATAATACCGATAGCGGTATTTACCTCTGCAAAATCATAGCCTAGAGTACCGGCAATAGATCCTACGTATTGATACGTCTCTCCAAGACCTAGCATATCTGTTTTTGTATTCGTGAATGTCGCTGTCATAACATCTGCATATCTTGAAGCTTGGTCTGCTCCTCTCCAAATCCGGCTAAGGCGCCAACCACGATATCCGTAGATTCTGCTAAACCTACTCCTCCTGCGCTCGCAGCGGAAAGAATACCGTCTAAACCTTCCATGTTCTGCTTAGCATCCCAGCCGGCCATAGCGGTATACTGCATAGCCTCTCCAACCTCTCTTGCTGTCCATGCAGTTGTAGCCCCCAAATGCTTTGCCTGATCAACAAGAGCATCGTCCCATTTTTGCCCCATAATAGCTTTTACAGCACTCATAGAACTTTCAAAGTCTGCTGCTGTCTTTACCGCTGCCACTCCTGCACCGGCAATAGGCACCGTGACCGCAGCGGTCATAGCTGCACCGGCTTTAGCTATGGAGTCGCCGGTGCGTTGCAAGTTCCCAGCTATCTTGAAGGTTTTCTTGTCCATGGCCGTAAGAGATGAAAGAGACTTTTGAAATCCTCCAGTAAATTTGTCTACCAGTCTCAGCGTTACGTCTACTGTTCTATTTGCCATTCTTTTTTCCTCTGCTCAATTTCTAACTGGAGGAATGCATAGATTATCTGCCTCTCTCCGTAGCCAAGTTCAAAAAAGTCCGACGGTTTCCAGTGATGTAATCTAGAAAAGCCAAAAACATGGCATTCGTTTCACCATCGGACTCTACTAGTTTTTTACTTCTTTTACTTCATCCTCTTCCGCAAATCCGGAGAAAGCCGTAACCTTATCCGAAAGAGTGGATAATTCTTTTCCGGGGAAAAATAAAAAAGCCAAGTCCTTAGGACTGGCCACTCCAAAATGCTTCTGTAATCCGCTATCTTTAAGACTTGGCTCCACTAAAGCTTCGCAAAGCACCAATGCACTCACATCATAAGCTTTAGAGTAATCAACTGTCCCCTTAGGTCCCATTAAGGCGGAAGCAAGGAGTATATTCCTTTCCGGAAAGGGCTCTAAACTTAAGAGTCACATCCTCACCCATAATCTTACTTAGATGTTTTGCTTTCAACTCTAAGAACTCTTCCTTCTGAAATTCCCTCTGTCAATTTGTAATAGTTTCTGTGTTAAACTCATGTTTCTCCTATTTCACTATATTAGAAATCCCTTGAATCAGTCTTGCCGTTTTCTTCATTAAGCTGTTCTCCTCAAGATACTCCAAGCCCTTTAAGGTAATCTCCGGTCTTGTAAGCTTAATTCTGGGATAAATATCCCCGAAGCTTTCAAGCACTTTCTCCTCCGGAGATATACCCTTCTTTAAGCAGCATACTCACAATTCTTGACCACTTAGGAAAGGAAAGATTCAGGATTCATGGGACAAAAGAGTCTTGTCCCAGTCCTCGAAATCCATAGACTTATGGAGAATACTAAGTATCTTGTATATACTTTTAAACTCCTCCATAATCCCTCCTAAATCGTGTCGATGAAGTCCCAGTCCTCACAAGTAAAGCTGTAGGACTCTTCCGCATTCTTTCCATGCTCCCAGTCTGCAAGAATTGCCTTATCAAACTTACAACCATATGCCACGACTCTTTCCGTTCCAGAGCCTGCCGGATCGAAAAGCTTTAGAAATAATCTTGAAGTTCGGAACCTTTCCGGACTTCAAACCATCAGATACCTTCTTCGCAAGGAAAGAAGAAATCTTATGCAGCTTAACTTCTCCCTTTGTCTCTACTCCAGTTAGCTTTTGGCCATCCAGAAGCTTTCTTGTTCTTGGGACATTGGTATACTTGGCATTGATTTCCAGCTTAAAAGAAATTACCTCCGCCATATAAGTATCATCTACCCAGAGTTCTCCCCAGGTACCATTGATAACCTGATCAGATACAAAACCGTCCATACTATCTCCTTTTCTTACAAATAAATCTCCAAATCCATATCTTCCATAGCATCTAAGATAGAGATATTCGCTCTTAAGAAAACTCTGGATCCTGTGTTCTCTTCCTTTACCGCTTGTTCGGAAAGATTATTTACATCAACACCTTTCTGCTTTAAGTACTCACGCTGGCCGTCAATGTCGATATAGCATTCTCCCTTAGACAGAAGATTGGATCGTACAAGCCCGGCAAAGTAGGAATTAATGGCAGTAATCAGCAAGCACTTGTTATCGTAAGTGTTCGCATATCGTCCAACATAGGTATCCTCCCAAGCTCTACGGATATCCTCATAGATCATATCCATGATTTCCACAATCTTAATCTTCTTAAAGCTATCTCCCTTTACCTCTGTGGTAGTGCTTAAGGAGTTTACTCCACGGTTAACCTTTACTTTTTCACCGTCATACATAAAGATAAGCTTTCCAGCCCCTACAGCCTCATCCGCTTCCTGCTTAGTAAATCTTTGACAGTCAATAAAGTCTTTCAGCGGCGCATAAGTGATTGAAATACTCAATGGCGTACCGCAGATAAGGCCGGCAATTCTCGGAGTTACCTGTTCCGGAGTAAGCACCGTACCATCTGGCCTTGTCAGGCTTGCGCTTACATTAATGATTCCCTCATTATCTCCGGCTACTTCCGGAAGAACGACCTTCCGCTTTAACTTCTGCTCTGTCCTTAAGCTTTTAATCCAAGTCACTACTTCATTAGTCTTTCCATCAGTCTTTACCGTAGGAATCGCTAAATAGTCAAACTTGGTCTGTGCGAAGTATTTCAGCATGGCCGTATACTCTGCATTAAGTTTCTCAGGAGTTCCCTGCATTACATAAACAAGAACCTTTTTAGGAGCTACCTCACAACCCCTGCAGGCATCTTTAACATATTGCGCATTTTGTGCACTTAATCCGGAAGGAATATCTGTAACGGAATATGCAGTGAAAGCTTCTCATCTTAGTCTTTTCTGATCAAAGCCAAAAGCTACAATTCCTCTCTCTCCTCTCTGGATTGCAGACTCTCCTTTCTCAATAAAGCTAATATTCACTTCCGGAGATTTTAATTTTACTCATTTTTTCTCCTCTCATAACTAACTCTTTTTGCTGTCTCTTCATCTTTTGGCTCTGCGATTGTGTCATACCACTCAAAAGCGTGCAGTAATCTGAAAATATGTTGTTTTCAGCACCGATATAATCAAATTCTACGGAGCTTACAGTAACCAATTTCTCCTTAATCTTGATTTTCAAATGAAAAACTTTCCGTATCTTTTTCAAACACGGAAAGCTGAAATTCTTCATTTGAGTTTTTCAGAGTGTAATCTTGTATCCACATTTCTGCCTTACAAGATTAATGGACTCATAATTCAAAGTATAAGGAACTATCTCCGTGTAAAAGCTTGGTAGATCCATCCCCTCTCTTACATCTGTGCCGTAGATTTTTAGCTTAGGAAAGGCCTCTTTCAGTGCCTTATTACATGATTTCTTGACTTCTAATAACTCAATCATAGTTTATGCCTCTTTATAGCCTTCTCAACAAATTTCCCGGTGTCCTCTCCAAAGCTATCCTTAAATTCCTCTCTGGTTTTCTCTGCATAGTGCTTTCCGGGAACAAATCCTCCGGTGTCTTCACCCCAGAGCCATTTCCTATGGCCATTCTCCAGCAAATGAAATAAAGGACTCTTATTCGTTACACTAACAGCTGTCGCATTGTAGAGGGAATCTCTCTCATACTCTGTTTTCCAGCTTTTTGCGATAGGCTTTTTCCCTTTTGTGTAATTCTTATAGCCCTTTTCATTACAGGAATCCTTCCAAGCTTTGGCCTGCTGCCTAAGGTATCTCTCTGCTTCATCCGGAAAAGTTTCAATAATACTCTGAAAATCCTTATCCAGTCCGTGATAATCAATATCAACCATAGGCAAGCTCCTTTTCAGTCTTTTCAACGCACATACACTCTACAATGTAATTTACCTCTAAAGGATTAATAATAGACTGGATAATAAATTGCCGCTTCCCATACACCAGAATATCCGTTGGACGTAAATCCTCCCAATGCCTTAAAGTGATTTTCACGGATAGGGAGTGATACTCTTTGTAATACTCCGTATACTCACTTCCTCTAACCGGGCGGATTTCTCCATACAGACTTCTCACTTTCTCTAAGACCTTTGTTGTAGATCCTACGGAGTTTTCCTTTTCAATATACCGATAAACTCCTATCACTTTTCTAAGTCTTCCGGGATTAATGGCCATCTTGTCCACCTCCCGGCAGCAAATTCTTAGAGTGCATCGAGAGGATAATTTCTGCGGTACGATTGACTTCTTTTTTGTCTACGGTCATTGCACGGTTATCGTACATGTCTGCTATCAATGTAAGAATTGCTATAGAAATGTCTTCATGCTGATCTAGCTCCTCTAAAGACAGCCCTGTATAAGATGTAACATAACTCACTGCTGCGGCCTTTAAAGCTCCTAAAGACACTCTCTCGCTCTCTGTAACATCTTCCTCCATGATTCTGCAGTAATTAGCAATAACGGATTCCGTAAGTTCGCTTACTTTCATTCCTCCCCCTTTCAGAGTTCACAGAGCCCAACATCAGGCGCATTTTAGGTTCTGACTAAGCTTTTACTCATTACCCAAAGTGCGCCTCTGCAGGTCTAATTCTTACTTTACAGTAAGCTTTGCAAGCTTCTGTGCATTCTCTACCTTGGCATCAAACTCTATCCAAGCAACAACTCCTACTGCATGCTGGGTAGCAAACTTCTCTCTAAGGACTTCAATTTCCATTTCCTCAGAAAGCTTAACCGCAAGGCCGGATAAATCACCATAAATGATGGCGTTCTTTCCGGTAGCCACCTCATCCATGTTTTCAGATGTATAAACAGGCTTGCCAAACAAAGTGTACCCCCACTTAGTAGTTGCATCCTGATTAAGCAGGTACTGGCCGTTATTATCCTTTAACTGGCGGATGGCTGTTCTGGTGTTCTTAGTCATAATCCAGCAAGCTTCTCCCTGATAAGCATCCGATAGATTCTGCAGCTGAATACAGGTCATCTGCATCTACCTTATTTACTGCCTTCGTGGTAACAGTCTGGGTAATTCCCTTAATCATACCGTCAACCTTGCTGGTAGAACCCTTAAGGAGCTGTCCCTCTACCCAACGAGATACTGTTTCAGCCATAGCATCAACTACGAAAGAAACAATATCGAAGTTGGAATTATTGATAAGGCTCTTAGATACCTTAGTCAAAGCTCCAGCAAGGAAGCCCTTTAAGGAGATAGTTCCGAACTTTTCCGGAAGAAGACTCTAACTCTACAAACTCCTCAACATAAGTCATCTGGATATCCTTAGAATCAGCTGGTAATAAGGAACATTTGAGTTCTCCTTTCACGTTGTATCGTGTAGCCTTGCTAAACACCGGAGAAATGTCATGTACTTTCTTGATGATTTTGTTGGCGATAGACTTAGGAATCACAGCTCCATTGTCTCCCGAAGTAGATTGTCTGCTCTTTCCTCCAGAACAACTCCTCGGATATAGCTTTCAAAGGCTCTAAGCTCCTTTGCCTCCGTATTCACCTTTTTCCTTGTCCTCAGAAGCCTGTGCCGGCTCCTTAAACTCGTACTTTTCTGCTCTTTCCAGCATCTCGATAGAGGAATCTAAATCCTTTACTTTTCTTCTCTAACTCATTGAACTTTTCGTTCTCTTCATCAGTAAAAGCTCTAACCTCGGCCTCTACCTTTCCGGTAAGCGCCTTTAATTCCTCAACTGCTGCGTTTCTCTGCTCCTGTAATGCTTTTCATCTTTTTCGTTCATACTTTTAATCCTTTCCTAAATGTTTAATTCTTTTTCCCAATAGCTATCAAGCTTTTGGAGTTTCTGTAATTTCTGCTCTGGTTTCCAATACCTCACCCTGAATAACCCTCATCTGCACGGGCATTAATCAAGGTACCCTCGTAGCAAGGAAGCTTTGGTCATCAATGATAGAAACCTCTTTAGGTCCATATCCTCAACATAGCGGCGCTTCAAACCTTCTCTAACATCCTCATTCCGTGAATCTCTGTCATAGAACCCAAAGGACCAGCCTCTTAGCTTTCCTGATCTTGCTTTTTCAATCACCTCTTTATCAGTGACTATAGCCCGAGCTTTCAGGCCGATTGAATCCTCAGTAAGCTCAAGGTTTGTCTTTGTACTTCCGAGAACTCTATCCTGGTCATGGTTTAGCAAGAGCTCCACATCATTTCTTGTAAGCGCCCTAGTAAAAACACCGGGAACAATTTGCTCAACAAATCGCTCTCCGGTGCTTCTATCTTTCATAGGTCTGGAATCTCTTCCTACGGCGTTTACATAGCCTTCGATTTCTACGGAATCACTCCGTATCTGAATTCTCATTCTTTTCTTCCTTCTCCTTTCTTAGTAGTCTTTCTCTGTCTTCCTTTGCAATTTCGATTCCCCCTACCTGGTTCATGTTTGGAACAAAGGTTACTTTTTCCTTCGGATAATACAGAACATCTTGAAGGCCAAGTTTTACAAAGTCTAGTCCCAGAGGCTCCATATTTTCCTTGAATCGGATTTCATCAATCTGCATAAAACCGTTCTTACTTGCGATTTCGTATGCTTGGTAGCGCTTTAATACATCTGCCTTAGTGAGTTCTGATGTATCTGCCGCCCATTTAAGAGTTCCTTTTTCAGATTCAAGCAGGAAATCTCTATTTAAAGCCGTCTCAATCTCTGAAAGAATCGGCTGAATGCAATATTGTAGAAATATGATTCTGTCCTCCTCGGACGGTGTACTGTCACGACTGATTAGTTGGTACGGTACGCCGAAAATCTGGCATATCTGCCTTGTAGAACTGGAAATGTTCTCATGCAGCTGCATTTCTGCAGGTGTTGCAGAACTTTCTTGGAACTCTAAGCCATCATTCAAGATTACCACGTTTTCAGAGTCATCTTCTGAAAACATCCGCTTCCAGGCACTCTTTAAAAAGTCCAAGGCTTCCTGGCTTAACTTTTTCTGAGATTTCACAAAGCCTTTTTTAGCCCCTCCGGTTTTTAGCATTTTGTTTTGAAAGCGCATCGTCTGGTAGGCAATAGAAAAAGGCTCGGAGTTCTCCTCTACTACGCTGATACTTCTATGCCCATCTCTTGTCCGTCTAAGTAGCTTAACAAATTCGTGAGGATAATACTGCTTACCTCCCTACAAGGAGTTTGTAGTCCTTAAATATCGGGTCTGCATTATAGCTAAAACCCAATGTTTGAAGGATCACATAACGTAGGCTTTTTACTTTGTTTCCTCTTCTTTCAATATATGCATACCCACCCTCATCCAGCAGATAATCTTCGATGAGTGAGCGTTTCATCTGAAAAGCATCCAGCGTATCTCCCGGGTCAATATTTAAAAGCCCAACTCTCTGATCGTCTCTTTCCTCAGAAAGCTTAATCTTGTCATTATCCACCTTATAAAGCCTAAAAGGAATCATAGCCACCGTTCCGGCAATCAAATTTACACAAGCAGATACTGCAGGAATCTGCATTGCCTGTTCTTTGTTGATTTTCGGGTCTGACACCAATGCTTTAAGCAGTGCATCTCCGGATACTGCAGCTGTATCTGCTCTAATCTCCTCGGCTTTTTCTTTTTAAATGGCCACATATCACCCTCCTAAATAACCTGTGCTACAAAGTCATTGCCTGTATCGCTTCTTTGCAATAGGCATACGGCATTGATAAGGGAAACCACCATATCTACCTTGCCGTTTGACTTTTTCTTGTTTACATACTGATTCTTGTTTGTGTCATAAACGCACTTAGCATTCTGAAAGTTAATCTCCAAAAGCGGATTACTCTCATAAGCAAATTCCTTCTTCAAAATCTTCTCTTTCAAGAACTTAGTTGCCGGATGTAAAACAGATGAATGCTGCTTAAGCTCTATCATTTGAAGCCCCTCTTTCTCAAGCTTTTGTGCTGTAGACAGGGCATTCCACCGGTCAAAACCTATTTCCATTACTGTAACGCCATATTTCTCTTCAAGAGATAGAATAAACTCCTCTATGAAGGTGTAATCTATTACCCTATCCCCACAAGCATAGACATGCACTGTTTTACAGAGATTCCGATAGTCCACATGCTCCGCTGCAGCCTTTTCCTCTATCCGTTCTTCCGGGATAAAGGCAAAGGATTTAGCAAAAATTGTCTCGTTTTCTATCGCAACCATGGAAACAGACGTATTATCATTTGATTCTGATAGATCCAGTCCCAGATAGACTTCTTTACCGGTCCAATCAATGGATTCCACCCTGCAAGCTTGCACATCTTTAACATCTATATAGCTTTCTGTTCCTACCCCTTGGTAGATGATGTTGCAGTGCTTAGTAACGAAGTTTTCTCTTACCTTTGCCGTTGCTATTGCTCTTGTACGCTTCTTAAGCAAATCCTCCCATATCTCAGGAATCTCCAAGGCTACTGGTTTGCTTGCTTTAGAATTAAGTCATTTGTTTCCCAGTCCTTTGTGTTATCCGGCTCATACAGGAGCGAAAACCTAGTTTCATCCTCAACAAGACCATTTAGGACTTTCTTTGAATAGCTAACCTCTTCCTCAAAAGGATTATCTATTGTCGGATACTTTGTAGAGATAACAAATCCCAGCTTATTCAATATGTTAAGCTGTCCGGAACGCATGGCCTCCAAAGGGTAAATTGTAGGTAGCGCTCCCACCTCATCCGCACAGAAGGCATTAGGTAAACGGCCGTCCATTCTGCTTGTGGAAAAGGAAAGAGGTGTATAAACCGAGTTAAAAGGCTTAAAGCTGATATAATCTCGCAAAATTTTGAATCTGTTCTTGCCTTTATAGGAGTACACCAAGGGAGAAGAACGCAAAGTCTCCGAAATTGCCTCCCTTATCTCTCTTGATAAGCTACCATCCGGTGCCACGCTAAAGAACTTTGAAAACTGCGGTTCAGTAAGAAGCAACAAAATAAAGATTGTTGCCACCGTGTAAGTCTTAAAATTCTTACGGCATATCTCCAAAAGCCCTGTTTCATATCGCCTTTTTTCTTCGTTATTCCTATAAACAACGCAGAAAATAGCAATATAAAAAAGCCATTGATACCCACAGGTGCATTCTGCAAGAGGTACTCCGGCCTTTAATCCTTTAGGCATATTCAAGAGTTTGAGAAGTCCATTAAGCTGCTTAAGTTTCTTCTCACTAATCTTATACTTTTTATTCTTTCCTTCGCATATCCGCATGAAATCCTTCATCTGCAGCTTAACAAACTTAGGGGTAGTGTTCTCTTTGACTGCCTTCTTGCAGTACAGATACGCTTTGTTTTCCAGTCATTCATCATCACCACCATTTAACAGCTTCATCAGTGGGTCTTCTTCCTCTTCATCATCCTTTCCCTTTCCTAAATCTTTGATAATTTTCATAAGAGTCTGTGCAGTTCTATTGGCCGAATCTGTGGTTCTATTGTATTCAGACACTGCAGGATGCGTGTAGATGTTTTCTCTACCTTCACATATTCCTTGGTAACCAAGGAGCCGTCCTCCTTTATTGTCCTCTCCAGATCGGCCAAAGATTCTCAGTTGCACTTGATACCGCTCGAAGGTCGTAAGGAAGAAATAATGCGATTGTACTCCACTTTCCTCGGCAAGACAGAATAATCTCTTCTGCTTGTTGTTTTAAGTTTTGTTTTTTTCATGTTCTCTCCCATCAAAAAGCACCCTAAGGGCGCTTTTTAAAACAATCTAACTATCAATACTCTTATATTCCGGAATTATTGCATCCAGATCCACTTCATAGCTACCTGCAAGCAAGGCATAAGTTATAGTATATTTCTTTCCAATCTTGCTGAATGTAAAATTGACTTTGTATTCCCTTCCGTTCCAGCATTTTTCCGGAAAATAAAGCGCTTCGATAGTGCCATCACCGCTCTCATCCAAAGAAAAATTGGTAATACTAAAACGTGTAAGTGAAATTTCTGCTTTCACCACCTTCGAAATAAAGATGTTCGCTAATGCTCTACAGGATATGTCTACTTCTGTTGGCACCTTCCATCATCTTCGGCCTTTTTCTTCTTGGCCTAATGACTCTGGTGCTGATTCGGCTTGGGAGGCAGTAACCGTATCAGAAGTTTGTCGATTGCCTCCTCCAAGAACTAATGCAATAGCCGTCCAAATGCAGAATATGACCGTAAGGATTATTTTTTCGTTTTATTCATGTCCTATGAACAATCCACAGCAATATAATCCCACAGGCGGTATAAGGAACAGACACAGATACAAAAACTATGCTTTTTGGTAGAATTTCATTCTAATCCCTCGCTTTCAGTACTATTTAGTTATTTTTAATAGTTATTATATCCTGAATCCTATCCTATTTCCACAAAATCCCCTAAAAATAATCTTTGTGAAGAAAGGTGGGGCGTCGGTGCTTAATTTTTAATAATTGTTATCGTTTTTGACCCCAGGGGGTATCCTCCACCACGCTCCACCTTATCAACTAGTGCAAACAGTTCCTCTTTTGCTGATTATATTTTTTTCTCTGCCTGCTCATGATGATACCTACAAAGAGTCACTAGGTTATCATTGGACAGGCGCCCTTCTTTGTTGTACTTAATCTTTACAATGTGATGAACTTCCCAAGTTTTTCTCGGCCAAGGTCTTCTCCCACCATAAGACAATACAAACAAAGATACTTATCTCGTTCCTTGATTTCTTCTCGCTTCTTCTTCCATGCTGTAGAGTTTCTAAAAGCTTCGCTGTTCTGTAAGTGCATCAGCACTCTAACATATGGTTTGCATGTCTCACCCTATGCCATGGAGTTTTCCGCATATAGGGCATAATTTTTCATAGACCTTTCCGGGTAATGAAAAATGGAGCCACCGTTAAGTGGCTCCAAGCTTCAAAGGATGTTATCTTCATGGCAAAATGCATCCCGACACTTTGTCCATTATTAGTATAAAACAATTTTTCCGAATAAACCGAATTTTCCGAATTATTTTTCCCTTATCAAAGAACTTATCATGTATCATAATCCGCACATAGTCCTCTGATACATTGGCCAGCTTTTTTGCTATCCACCGCCAAGCTCTACCCTCCGTATATCTGCTCCGGATAACAAAGCGCAACCTGTCATCCTCTATAGACTCAATCCAGCTTTCTGTTTTTATCTTTTCTTTAAGTTCAGAAAGCTTACTTATTCTCTTATCATATAGTTCTGATTAAATCCATCCAGGTGCACCACTCTTTTAAATCCTTTTTGAATAATCATGGCTGAAGTCATGAACCACCTCTCCTCCCATATTAGAGATTTCTTTTTCAAGGACACAGATATTTTCCTTTTCCATTCCCTATATTGTTTTTAATTGTTCCTTTGTCATCCGGCTCTCCGAAGATATTTTTTATATCAGTATTACTCAAACTTACTTTTTCTTGGCCTGCTGCATAGGGGTGAAACATTCCAGTCTACCGCATAGTATGAATCGTTCTTCAACCTGCTGCATAGTATGATCTATGCTTTACCCCTCAACATAGTCCAATACATCTTTTTAGACTGCTGCATAGTACAATTCTCACTCACATCTTTCTACCGCTTCATGCTCTCTGCAATCTCTAACGATAGATAGCAACCAACTTTTGCAATAGTGTTCATCTTTTCGATAGAGGACAGCTTGCTAAGCTCCCCCACTTCTTTACTTTTTCCATAGTTTCCTCTTGATATTTTTGATAGTAACCTTATCAACTCCTCTTTTTCTTTAATATCCATGATTCCCTCATTTTCCTCATCAAAGCATTTTTGTATAGTTTAGCCAGTCGTCTTTCCTCGCTTATAATTTCAATAAGCTACTAAGTTCTACCCTACGCTTTTCAAGTTTCCTGTATTCTTCGCTGTCTGATTCGTGGATGTTTCTGCGGTCTAAAAGCTCGTCCATATAATCATCCAAGCATTCCACAAGACATCTTCTGGAAATCATTGCTGGACGTGTCCGTTCTCTGTTTCAAATAGTCCTTAAATTCTTGATAGCTTTTTCATAATCACCTCCATCATCATTTATTCGGATACTTGTCCAAAAGCTCTTTCGTACTCTTCGACAGGAATATTATCTTCTGCAAATTTCATTGTCTCTTCTTCTGTGAATGTGATTATTTCCGGTCTTTTTCATTCCACGAACTCCCAAAGCAACTTCTTTTGTTTCTATAACCAAGAAGCATTCTCGCTTCTTTTCTTGTAAAGCTTGCGTATTATTGATTTGCTTGCTTCATCGTATGGAACTTTAACAGAGCGGCTGTCTTGCCATATAATCTCTGCCGTTTCCGTGTCGTACTTTTTTCCATTTCTTATCCATTGCATATATTTTCCCCTTTCCGTGGTAGTCAACCGATAGTTGATAAACCAACTGTCAGCTATCGGTTGACTATTTAACCATTCCGATTTCTTTTTTCCCATTGTTCTATGGTTATCTGGTCTGGATTGTATTTCTCATCCACCCACCAACGCATTACTTCTTTCCCATCTTTCCACTTTGTTTTGTACCCTTTTGATTTTCTTGCGGCTATCATTTTGTCAAAAGCATTTATGTAAGCTTTTTCAAATTGAGGATATCAGCGGAACTCTTCTTCTCTCTGCTTTCTTGCCCCCATAGGGCATCCAACACACCCCACACGCTTAAAACCTTTGCAGTACAAAGGATTTATTTCTATGTTTTTCATGTTTTATGTACACCAAAGGAACTCGTCATCCCAATTAATCAATGGATTTATAAGATTTTATTTGTTCTGTAACAACCTTCCACAAAGCTCTCTGTTTTCGCCGTTATCAAGGTTTAGCACTACAACGCCGCTCTTTTTTCGCTTTTGCAAGACATCTTCTCCGTTTACGTGTTTACGAACCTCTTTTTGCATTCATGATTGTAACTAACCCTTGATTCTTTTTCTTTGAACGCTTTCCGCTTTTCTTACGCCAGTTACAATTTTCTCCCCCTTTCCGTAAGATTCTTTTAATTCCGAACAGCAATCTCTCACTAGCCCATAGTAGGCGGCATAAGCTTTCGTTCAATCAGTTTCGCAGATGGTCTCCTTAGGATGCTTTATTTCTGCCTCTATTCCTTGCCCTTTAAAGCTTCTCAATTTCCGTTTTACAAATCTAACAGTTTCTGGGGCATCTACTGTAGTGAGGTTGTGGACGACCTTAAAATCCACGCGGACAACATAGCTATATGCGTTAGTACGCTACTATCCTTTCCTCCACTATCCATCACCACAAGACCACCTCTGCTCATTATCTGTAAAACTTCTATCGAATCCTTTACTCTCTGCTCCATTCCTCTCCCTTTAGTTAAATGGCAGTCCGTCATCTTCCACACCATCCGGAACATTCATAAATCCATCTTCGTCTGTAGATTTAGGCCTCACTTGTAGTTCCCTTGCTTTCACAGAAAGAGTGCTCATCTACTACTACGTCCGTGGTATATCTCTTTAGTTCCGTCCTGAGCGGTATAACTTCCGGTCTGTAATCTACTGCACACGGCAATCTTCGTTCCCTTGTGAAGATACTTCTCACGAACTCTCCACGCTTTCCAAAGGCCACACAAGATATAAAATCCGCATTCTGCTTGTTCTCGTCCTTCTTTCCTTGGCGATCTACCGCAAGACTATATCTTGCGACCGCCATTGGCTCATTCCCCTGCGTATATCTAACTTCCGGATCCCTGTCAGTCTCCCCAGCAAAATAACCTTGTTCATTCTTCTACCTCCAGTTCTTCCCAAACAGCTTCATGAATTCCTCATGGCTGTATTTTTCTTCAAACGCCTCTTGTGCCATCGCTTCCAGCTCCCTGTCATATCTCCCCTTGTCATGCAGTAGCATGTGGCAAGACACGCACAAATGCACTGTCAGTCCGTATTTATCCGCAAGCTTCCTGTAGCAGCCATGCAGACAATGGTGGACATGCTCTGGACCGTATCTCCGGCATATAAAGCATTTCTCTGAATCGTCCCCTGGTATTATGCTTTTCATTGTGCCTGATCCTCCAGGTACGCCGTAGCTTCTCCCAAAGTGCCTATCAACGCTCGGACAGAACTCGGAATCTTTGCGTCCTCTCGCTCCCTTTCCAGCTGCGTATTGTATGCCCGGATAAAATGCGACTGCTCTACGGTCTCCACAGTTTCCGTGTCTATTTGTGCCAGTTCCCTTAGGCTTGCAGGGCTCCCTATTGCTCTTTGGCAAGCAGGAGGTAATTTCTCAAACTCCTCCTCCGCACCGTAATACCCATTCCGGATTGCTTTACGCACAATAGCCCATGCTTCAGTCCCGGTCATCTCCGCTATCTTGGGCTTACAGCTTCAAGATGTTATCCACTATCTGTCCCGGGCATGGTGGAAATCCCTTTGTATCGCTGGACAAGTACACCTTTAATCCGGCAGAGCCTTGCTCGTATGTATAATCCGTCAGCACGGACAACCAGGCAGAAATCATGTTATCAAGATCCTGCGTTGTATACCGGGAAAAGCTATTGGGGTATGTGGCTTTACGACATAAATCAACTTTGCTATCTCCGCCTTCGTCATCATGCACCTTCTTCCCCGATAATCCCAAGCAGATAATCATTTGCATCAAAAGCACCGCGCCTAGGCGCTGCACGGTTATCTCGTTTCTCCCACGTTCGGACTGCTGCCTTCCAGTCCTTCATAGGCGCATTCCCCACTTTCCAGCCTTTAGCAGCATAGAAATCTACAAAGGACTCCGCATCTACAGCATTTTCCCTTTCCCGGCAATACTCCCTTACCTCGGCAGCTGAGGGAGGAGAGAAGCGTTACGCGCCTCTCTTTTGGCACTGTGACCTCCTCTACCTCTTCCTATCTCTTCCTCTTCCTCTACCTCTTCCTTATCCTCTTCCTCTTCCTCTATAGCCATTTTTGCCATTTCCGTTTTTTCTTCGTTCTGGCTAAAATAGCACTTGCCATTTTTGCCATCTTCAGAATGGCACTTGCCATTTTTGCCATTTTCAGAAGTAGTATTGCTATCGTCTCTGCCATCTGCTTTCAGCACCCTTTTTCCCATTTTTAGCCTTTTGCTTCGCAGTTAGAAATATATTTTTCTTCATCTTTTTGAACTGCATTAATACCATCTCAAAAGACTCCCTTAATCAAAGGGTTCTCAATGGTGTATTCTTTTCCGCTTTGATAACAGCAAATGGCATAAAACAACTCGCCAAGCTGTTCCTTCGGCAAATTCTCAAACAGTGGATTCCAGCCTCTATAAAGCATATAAGATTCTTTATCTATTGATGTAACTGCCATGACTTAACCTCTTTTTCTCTTTAAGTTCCGTATAACTCTATTCTCTGGCCTTCTTATAAAATCCCGGTATCATTCTTTCTTCTCCAACGAGGCAAGTATTGCCTTCATCTCCGCAGAAGCCGGTACCTCTAAATGCATATCTTGCATTTTCTGAAATTACTCCATTTAGAAGTCTGGAAAACTCTGCGCTATCGTAAGTACTTGATCCAAAGAAGCAAAGCATTTGTACCATAGGCTTTCCATCCACCTTTGTTTCTCCGACTATCTTCGTTTCTCTCCACTGCAGCCGAACAGCCTCTACCACTTCGGGTTTAACAAGTATGTGAGTGAACTTCCCATATCTTTCAAGCATGAGAAGATACACACTCCAATTATCCTGGTTAATTGCCTTAGCAATATCTCCAAGGCAAGCCCATAAACAAGCATTTGCATCGAGGCTCCTGCGTGTACGGTGTTGAACAAAACTAATATCCAGGTCTTTATTCTTATACTTCTCTAAGTCCTCAGGACTGGCCTGAATCTCGAAGGAGATAATAGGATGTTCAGCCCTGAATGGAATCTCCAGCCCGGTTACCCTTCCTCTAGCTTTCATTTACGCTCCTTATTCCTATTCCGTACCGCATACGATAAACATTCCAATGGTTAAAAAAATCTGTAATACTGCCACGGCCATACTGGCCTGTCTGTACATATCCCCTATCGGACCTATACAAAGGGATTTACAAATGCAGTATCCTGTAATAAACAAAAGTGATACTGATAGCCCAAGTATTCCCACTTCAAGCTTTCTCATGCTGTCCTCCAGGCTATAATCCTTTTAGCCTCTCCCATGTTGTCCGTAATAGGAAATCTACGGCGTACTGCTGCACATCGTTCCACATTTTCGGCTTTTCCTATGCTCTTAAACCTCCATGAGTTTTTCTTTAAGCTCTTTTTCTTCTTTTTTCGCAAGTTCGTACACATGGTTTGTTTTTTCTTGCATTTTCACGCCGTCTCCTTTCCTTCCTTTTCAAGTGCTCCAGGATATGCATAAGCACTATAGCGGCCATCATGCTAAGCAGCATACAAGCCGTGAATGCATCCGCTCCTATCGTCTCTGTATCAAGGGCAGAGACTACGGCCATAAGGAATACCAGGTTAATGCCGGATAGCAGTTTTACGACTTTGATTTTCATTTTCCCTTCTATGCGTTCTTCTGCCGGATATCCAGCACCGGAGACGGAAAAATAGCTTCTTACCATGCTTACAATCTCTTCATCTGTAGCATGGAAATACTTGCAGATCTGCGCGAAAATCCTTAAGCTGCCAATTACCATCTGCTTTCCTGAGGCTGATAGTCTTCTCTGATACACATAAGTATCTTGCTACTGCACTCTGCTTAATCCCTTGTTTTGCTTTGCCAATGTCAATAAACTTCTTTATATCTTCGCCTTGTTTTCTGTTGATTCGGTGTCTTGGCATAAGTTGCCCCCTTTCTCTTGAAGCTTTATCCTCTTCCATGGCATGCATGGAAAGAACATATTGACTGCTCCTTCATTACTAAGCCCCATATAATTTGCCACTATAGAGATTTGCCCCATTGTTAACTTGTTATTTCTAAACCTTTTTTTCTGTAGTCTTCCGGTGTGAGATTCAGAAGCTCCGCAAGTTCCACTGATGATATTGGATTCACATCTATCCCTTTCTGCCGGGTCTTCATCCATTAAATCTTTTTATTGTTCTTTTCTTTCCTTTTCCCTATAGTCGATATACAGCTATTGCCGTAGCTGAATATCAAGAAAGGAGGATAAGTAAATGAATATAAAGATTCATTTAACAGACGGTAAAGAACTTATAGTCAATGATGTTCACCAAATTGTTCGATTTAATAATGAGAACGATTCAAAAGTGATCCTACCTAACAACTTAAATCTCCAATACTTTGAGTTTTTACCGTCTCTAGGTCACTGCTTTTATGGTGAAAAATTCGACTATTTATGTACTCACCGAAAAAATTTCATACTTAGAAATTACTAGTTAGTGCCCTCGTGCTTAGAAAGCTCGATAGCGATATTGATTTCGGCATCGAGCTTTCTTTCTTCTGCCTCTTTTTCCGCTTCCTGAATTGCTTTTATAAAGTTCTGAAAACTCTGAGGTTTTCGTATAATTGCTGATTCTCATATTAAATCTTCTTTGTTCTTTCATTTTCCTTTTCCTTTCTTTGGCCTGCTGCAGCCTTGTTCCTATAGTTGTCCGTGCTATATTGAGCACAGACGAAATACTTACATTTGTTCTCAGGGTTACCTGTCGTGATGGGCGGTAACTCCATTTTTCTTTTGATGTCACCTTTGCCCCTCTGCCCTCTCTTAGTGCAATGTTAAAGTCGATGATTTCTCTTCATACTCCTGCATATAATGGTTTAATACGGCTGAGGGATATAATCTCTCTACTGACTTCTCAAAGTCCAAACCCAAACTCTTGTAAAAGCCATAGATTTCATCTTCAATCTCGATAGTTACTTCTTCATGCCATCTCTCCTTTCTCCAAAAATCCCCATAATATTTGTAAAACCAGACCATTTCTTGTTTGTCCTCTTTTCTTGCTTCCTCGGACAGCTTTTTCTGTAGTTCCTGCGGAACTCTTATTGTCAGTATTTGCATTTTTCTCCCCTTTATTGATATCTAAATAGTATCTATCCTTAATCTAGCATGAGTCTTGTGTGTTGTAAACTCTTTTTGATATCTTTTTGAATTCTTGCAAAAAGAAGTCATTTAGCTACAATATTGATATCTTTCAAAACAAAGGAGGAAACCTTATGGCCATTCAAGCTAACCCTTATCCGTTACGTATTGATAAGGAGGTGATGGATAAAATCAAGTTCATTGCCAATGAATCAGGGCGTTCTGTAAACAAGGAAATTGAGTACCAACTTAAAGCTGCATCCGTTCCTATGAATCAGAGTGCGGCGAAATTCATCTTCCAGCTACCGAGTAGCAGATCTATGGCTTCATATAGAAACCAAAGGAGGTTGTTATGGCCACAAATAAGCGTCCAACCATGTTGCGTTTACCGGATGAAATGTTTCTGAAAATACATGAAATTGCAGCTCTCGAACATCGGTCAATGAATAAAGAGATTGAATTTATCTTGGATTCCTATATTCAGTCCTATGAATCTGAGCATGGCAGTCCATCTTCCAGATATTGAATAAGCAGTCCATTCATGCTTATCCCTGTCTTGACTGATTCTTCCCCTAGCGCTTCCTTCAGTCCTTCCGTAAGCCTTACCGTGAAAGTAATCGGAACGCTCTTATTTGACCTTACTATTTGCATATTTACCTCCTATAGTTGTCCGTGCTATACTGAGCACGAACGAAATACTTACATTTGTTCATGGGGTTACCTGTCGTGGTGGGCGGTAACTCCTTTTTCTTTTCAGGCGTCTGATCCTGAACAATCTCCACTTCTGTACCTTTGATTTGCCATCCTTCTGTATTCCCGGAACTTCTGGCCATATCACGGATTTCCTCTTCAACCAGTCGCAAGGCATCCGACATATAGAAAATTCCTGATACTTTAAAGTCCAGTTCTATAGTTGCCCTTATTTTGAATGCAGCCATGATTCACTTTCCTTTCCATTGGCCAGCTTATCTAATTCCTCCCTTAGCTCCATGGCCAGACCTTGAAACATCAGGATTTCAGACACCAAAATCTCCTCAATTTCCTTAGAGCCTTTTACTTTTTCCAAATTCTCTTTCTCTAAGTCAATGAGCGTATGAAGTGCATTTATGCCCTGCTGCCCCTTGGATTTAAGGTACATCACATGCGCCCATGCCATCATCTTGTGGCAATACTTTAGTCCTTTGACCTTTTCCTCTAAATACCCCTCATTCAATCCTCTTCCTCCCTTCGCATTGCTCCCTTCTCTCTCCTGCTTACTGCTTCCAGAAGTACATCTGATAGGTAATGAAGCAGGCTTCTGCTTGCATAAATCCGCTAGTGCCGGAACGCTCTTCTTTCTCAAAGCGAAGCAACTCCTCTATAGCACTGCTGCCCAGCTTCCCTTCTGAATCGAGAAACTCTATATGCTCTTTACCTATGAGGCGTGCCTTCTGGAGCAGTTCCCTATGCGTACTAATCGTCATTCTTTTCCTCCTGTTCCTTTATCTCCTGATTCCTCGTCTCTTTTCCGTCCCATGAGGACTCATTCCTTCTGTTAGATACATAAGATTGTTCTCTCTTGTGGAGTAAGCTTCGGAATCAACTCTCTGATGTTTACAATAATTTGTCTGTCCGTTTTTCATTCTTCCCCTTTCTAGTTACAATAAATCTGTTTCTTGTGATTTAAATGCATTATATTGTGCCTTTATCACTATGTCAAGCTATTTTTGTGATTTAGTCACATATTTTTATTGACAATGTGTTCTTTCTTCTTTATAGTGTTGTCAGAAAGTGAGGTGTGCTATGGGAGATAGAATTAAAGAATTAAGAAAAAGCATTGAAAAATGACTCAGCAAGAATTCGCAGATAGATTAAATATCCAGAGAGGAAGCATTGCCAGTTATGAGACAGGTAGAATTTCTCCTAGTAACTCAACTATTTCATTGATATGTAAAGAATTAAATGTTTCTGAGAACTGGCTTAGAAATGGAGAAGGGGAAATGTTTATCCCCATGACTCTTGATGAGGAAATTGCTTCCTTTATAGGAGATATGCAGGCAGACGTAGAGCCCACTTTTAAAAAGAGGTTCATTTCTGCTCTTGCGAAGCTTTTCTCCAGAAGAATGGAAAACAATAGAGAATTTAATGAAAGCCATGATTGATGGCCGAGAAGGCAATAAAAGACTAGGGATTTACCCTAGCCTCAGCAGCCCCTTTAGATATTTTAAAACCAGTAGCAGTTCCCTCTCACTGGCCATCTCGAGATACTTTAATATTTCTTCTTTGTCATCCATAAGAATCCTCTCCTGCTGCACAACCTAAGATAGCGATAGGGATATAATAACAAACAAATGTTCTGTTTTAAATCGGTACAGGATATAAAATTTTTCTTATAGGGGAGACAGAAAATATATGATTTTTAGAATAGGAGGAGCTGTATGGATATAGAAAAACGCATAGACGAATATCTTAAATGGCTGAAACAGAAATCCGTTTCTCCTCTTATCAAACGGCTACTATGAACTTGTTACGCCTTTTCTTAGACTCGTCAAATGACTATATACAGTTTTATGTAAAAGAAGAAAATGGCCACTTATTCTTCACTGATGATTCATGGACACTCAACACTTTAGAAATGAGCGGAATAAAGCTAAGTGAGAAAAGAATGTCTCAAATAGAGCAGATTGCTGCGCAGTTCGGGGTAAAACTGAATAAATCAGAGCTTACTTACAAGACAAGTGTAAAGAACTTTCCTCTTGGCAAAATGCAGTTCACCCAGGCCATGCTCGAATCGAGGGATATGTATCTCACATCACAAAGCAAAGTACAGGCCTCATTAAGTGGAGCGAACGAGAGGAGCAGAATAATCTAAGTATGATACATTTTACATTCTTGCAATATTCCACGTCCGATAATATAGGGCAGGTAGAAATACGCTGTCTACTCATGTAACCGAATTGACGTTTAAGCCGAACTGTAAGCTCGCCGGCCATGAGGGCATAATATCACCCCTAGAAGTAATCACCTGATCAGTGATGAAACTAGGGGTATTTTTATAAATTCTTCTACAATATATAATGCGTATTGATTAAATGTGTATTATATGCTATACTTGTTCTATCAATTAAAGTGAGACAAGAACAATGCCTAAAAAGCCTAAAGAAATGGAAAGAATAATATTAAAGGATGGATGGTACATAGTAAGTCAAGACGGCTCCCATAGACAGTACAAACACCCCAACCAGGCAAAGTAACAATCCTTTTCCACACTAAAGACTTATCAAAGTTCACTGAATTATCTATCTATAAACAAGCAGGAATAGAAAGGAAAATAAATTATGTGTAAGTATTTACCCCGCAATTTTCTATAAAGAAGAAGATGGAAGATACTCCGTATGCTTCCCCGACTTTAATACCGCTACCTGCGGAGACGATTTAAACGACGCGATGGAGATGGCTGTTGAGTGCCTGGCAGTGCAAATCATGGGGTGCAAGCAAGATGGAGAGGAGCTACCTCCCCCCTCTACTATTGAATCTATAGATCCGCTTGCCTACTCTAAAGAGCTAGGGGCAGAAGTCCCCCACGATGGAATGGTGAATCTTGTTAGTGTTGACGCAGAAGACTACGCAAGCACTTCAATAAGTCCGTAAGAAAGAACTTAACCATTCCGGAGTGGCTAAATGAAAAAGCACTGGCGCAAGGCATAAACTTCTCTCAGGTATTACAGGAAGCCTTACTGGAGAAAGTAGGAGGATAAATATATGAAATACGTTTATCCGGCAGTATTTACCCCAGAAGACAACGGACAATTTTCTGTTAACTTTCCGGGATTTAGAAAAGCTGCTACACTTTGTGAGAGACGACTTAGGGATGCCTCTATATGGCTGAAGATGTTTTTGGCCATGACACTAGTTAGCTATGAAGATAAAGCTTGGCCTATTCTGGCACTGTCTAAGAGTCTTCCTTTGAAGCTATGAGAATTTCAAAAACTTTATCGCTTGATGATAGAAAGATATAGAAATAAGGGTGCGAAATCATGAGCATTCCTAAGTGGATTGTTAAAGATGTTCAGGCGACGGAAAACCACGAACTCCTACTTACTTTTATAGACGGTAAAAAAGGAATCTTCGACTTTCTTCCACAACTTCACAAACCGATATACGAAAAAGCTGAAAAATATAGACTTCTTTTTCTACTGCTCACGTAGAAGACGGAACTGTAGTATGGGATGATGAAACGGACATAGCGCCGGAATATCTATACGAGAATTCATAGGAGGCAGATATGAATAAACTCCTAAAGGCGTAGATCAAGCTCCTTCCGGGAAGTATCGAATTAGAAAAATGATAAACGGAAAACGGCAGAGCTTGCTTTTTGACGAACCGCCCACACAGAGGGACGTACTGCTGGCCACAAACGAATTACTAAACGAAGTTCCCGGAGCGACTCTGAAGGGAACTTTTTTAGACTACGCAGAGAAGTACATTAAAGCAAAGGAGAATGTCCTCTCCGCTTCTACTATCAGAGGCTACAGAGCGACGCTAAAAGGCATTCCTAGCCACTTTACCTCTCTACCCCTAAAAGATATCACCCAATACACTTTAACGGCTCTGGTGAACGATATGGTGCGTTCAGTGAGCCCTAAGACGATATACAATCGGCACGGACTCATTGTCTCCGTAATGCATGAATTTAGACCGGAGTTTGTCATTCGGACGAAGCTTCCTCGTAAGATCCAGAAAGACATATACACGCCAGGCGATGAGGAAGTGAGCAAACTATTCTCCTATCTGGAGAACTCCCCTACCTTAAAGAAATACTGGGTACCGCTCTATCTTGCCTCCCTTGGACTTCGTAGATCAGAGATAGGAGCCCTAACGATAAAAGACCTGTCTGAGGACAACATCCTTACAGTGAATAAGGCCAAGGTACAAGGTAGCGACAATAAGTGGGTAATTCAGAACTTCACGAAGACTGAGCGAAGTAATAGAAAAATACCGCTGCCAAAGGAGCTTGCAGACAGGATAAGGGAGCAGGGCTGTATCTATGAAGGATTTTTAGGGAAAATGTATGACAATATGCGAATAGTAGAGAAGCGAATAGGCTTGCCCCACTTTGGAATCCACCGCTTAAGGTCTTTCTTTGCCAGCAAAGCCCATTCCCTAGGGCTCCATGATTCTATCATTCTGAGCTTGGAGGCTGGAAAAAGTGACTATATCATGAAGGAGTTTTACAGGAAGGCCTTAAAGGAAGACCTTCAGGAAGAATCCAAGTATTTTTAGACCACATGACAAATCGTGGTAAATAAAGAGTAATTTAGATAAATTTGGTCATGTTTTGGTCACGAAACTTTAAAGAATGTCGATTTTAAGCCATTCTTTAGCACTTTTCGAATGGGTTCAAGTCCCATCCTCGTCGTTATGATAAAAACCTGATTTATGTGAGAAATGACATAAATCAAGGTTTTTCTTACATTAATTCAACAAAAAGAGGGCTAAGCTCTTTTAATCGAACTTTCCGGAATACTTCATCAATCTTTCCTTCTTCAGCATCCTTAAAGATCTCATCCATGGTTCTCCAACCAAGTACTGCTACTTTCTACCTGGCAGGCATGTAGAAATATCCTCAGGATTCCGGCTTCTTTCAGCTCTTCCTTCTCCTCTTCCCGTTATCTTTCCCCTGAATCATACGAAGGAAAAATTTCAGAAAGGCGAAGGGCCTCATCTTTTCGTTTTTTCCGGTGATTAAATCACATATATGTCCGCACTGGCCTGAAAATGGCACAGCCGTCTCCGTCAAAGCTGGCTTCGGAAATAACATTATCCTTATCCAACTTTAAATACAAGACAATATCATCTCACAGCTGGGATTCACGCCTCTCTAAAGAAAAGCTGGCATCCTCCATCTTATACTTATTGTTTGGTCGAATATTGTGTTCTGTTAAAATCTCATTATAGTAGGTGTTACCCTCATATCCCATCACTCCCTCGAATAGTTTTTAATGCCGCCAAAAAGGCATCCACATCTTCCTTAGTATTGTATAATCCAAGACTGACTCTGGTGGTACTTGGTGTTCCCATGAACTTCATCAAAGGCTGAGCACAGTGGTGCCCCGCCCGGACACAGACCTGGTTAGAATTGAAAATTGCAGCAATATCATGAGGGTGCACCTCGTCAATGGTAAAGGTTACAATGCTGATGTCTCTTTTGGATCCTTGGAACCTAAGATATGCACATGGGGATTTTCTCCATTCCTCCATAAGATAGGTGCAAAGCTCTGCCCTCTCTTTCCTCGATAAAGGAAAAACCGATATTTTCCAAGTAGGAAATGGCTTTGCCCCTAGACCCTACCGCACCGCCAACATTTACCGTACCCGCCTCAAACTTATGAGGAAGCTCTGCCCAGGTGGCGCACTTCCTTGGTCACATACTCTATCATTTCTCCGCCAAAAAGAGGGAGGCATCTTTTCCAAAAGTTCCTTCTTTCCATATACTGAGCACTGATTCCATGGGGGCATAGAGCTTATGTCCGAAAAACACCAAAAATCCACATCCAAATCCTGACATCCACCTTGGTATGGGGACGGATCTGGGCCTGTCATCAGACAACATCTGCTCCCCACCCTCGTGAGCAAGCTTGGCAAAAAGTTTAATGTCCTGAATATTTCGCATATTGGAAATCTGCTGCCAGCCACCAGCTTTACCTTGGGATTTAAAACTGCCCGGAAGCCTTCCTCTGTGATTAAACCTTCTTCATTGGGCTCCAGAAAATGTAGCTTTAAGCCCTTTTCCTTTGCCAGCTGCTGCCAGGGAATGAAGTTACTGTGATGCTCCGAAACCGGGAAGCATAATTTCGATCCCCTCCTGTAAAAAGGCTCTTTCCATAGGTATAGGCTGATAAGATTTAAAACCCTCTGTGGCGTTTCTGCTAAAGATAATTTCCAGCAGTTTCTCTCGCATTCAGGAACTTGGCTACACGGTCTCTCTCGCCTCTTCATAAGCTTCCGTAGCCTTTAAAGAAAGCTCGTAGAGCCCACGGAGAGGGTTGGCATTTTCCGCCTGATAGTAATGCTCCATAGCTTCCAAAACCTGCTTTGGCTTCTGGGCAGTTGCCGCATTATCCAAATAGGCAAAGCCTCGTTTTAAAAATAGGAAAATCTTCTTTTTAATTTTTGCCAAATCTCTCTTTTGCCAATTCCATTATTCCTCTTCCTTACCCTTTCCTCGGATAGTTTCCTCAATATAGCTCTGAATATTCTTATCTGGAAATGCTGTGAATCACACTTTTCCATTCTGGCCTCTGCCATCAGCCTCATAGGCGCTTTCAAACTCATGCCCCTCATCTCTGCATATAGAAGACGCTCTCCTCGTCCAAACGACCGATGGTAGCGCCGTGGTTACCTTCCACATCATCCTCATCACCAAAGAATAACCGGAATGGTCTGGTTCACCACATTATTATCCATCAAAGTACATTTTCCTGCTCATTACGGCAGGCCTCTGTACCCTATGCTTTTAAATCAATGGTGCCACTGGAAGATTTTTAAAGGCTTCCCTCTCAGCACACCGTCACAGTAAATATGAGACTCACTCTTCTTTTCCGAAGTGATTAACCAAGAGGTTATAATCCGCTCTTTCCTTCTTCTCCAGGAAATAGCCAAGATGCATCTCCGCCTCGCTGTGGTCTCCCAAAGAGATCAGCCCTGTATCCCACATGAGCGCTCTTTCCGCTTAAGTGAGATAGCGCTAAGCTTTTAATTTGGCAGAGTCGAGCTGCAACGATAAATCATCATAACTTAGGAAGTCTTCCCCAAACTTGCTCACTCAAAAATCAGATTTAGCTCCGCATCCTTTTTCCAAAATAAACTTTTTCTTGCAAAATAGGCTGAGCCTACCGCCTTCTCCTCTGATTCTCTATGTAAGAAGAGAGTTGCTTTGCCCCTCCTCCAAATAGAATTGGAAGGAGGAATGTTGATTCTCTTTACTCTCATAAAGAAAATGCATAATCATGGGAGCCTTGGCCTCATCCTTTTTGATACGGTAGCTGATGCTTTCACAGCCGTCTTCCTTGGCAAGACCGGCTAGTTCCTCTCCCATACCGCTGACCACTTTAGAAAAGTCTCCCTCTCCTCTAGTGGCCTCTTCTTCCATTTCCGGTGTAAAGGACTGAAATGCCCCGTTAATCTTAATTTTTACTTTCATTCATTTTTAGCCAGCGAAATGTAGGAACCGGCATTTTATTGATAATTAATTCTTCTGTACGCACATTCCTCCTTCCTAGCCGATGGCTCCAACCATCTCCAAACGAATCAGGTTATTCATTTCCACCGCATACTCCAAAGGAAGCTCCTTAGATACGGAGTCCGCAAATCCGCTGACAATCAGGGACTTTGCCTCTTCCTCGGGAATACTCGCGGGACATCAGATAAAATACCGCATCATCGGAGATTCTTCCAATCTTTGCCTCATGCCCCACATCCGCCTGGCTGGTACGAACATCAATGGCAGGCACCGTATCGGAACGGGACCGGTCATCCAGCATCAAAGACTGACAGGATACCGCAGACTTTGCATTTTTCGCCTGATTTTGAATGACTACAGCAGAGCGGTAAGTAGAAATACCGCCACTCTTGGAAATAGAACGGGTATTGATATAGGAACTGGTATCTTTTCCGATATGCACCATCTTGGCTCCGGTATCCAGATTCTGCCCTGCTCCTGCAAAGGTTACTCCGGTAAATTCCGCCCTGGCATTGTCTCCCTCTAAAATGGTCATGGGATAAAGGTAGGAAATATGGGAACCGAAGGAGCCGGATACCCACTCCATAATTCCGTTTTCTTCCACTCTGGCTCTTTTGGTGTTCAAGTTATACATATTCTTGGACCAGTTCTCAATGGTGGAATAACGAAGCTGGCATTTTTTCCTACAAAAAGCTCTACACACCCTGCATGGAGATTTGCTACATTGTACTTCGGTGCGGAGCAACCTTCGATAAAGTGCAGCTCTGCTCCCTCATCCACAATAATTAAGGTATGTTCAAACTGTCCTGCCCTGTGCATTTAAACGGAAATAGGACTGGAGGAATTTCAACATTTACCCCCTTGGGAACATAAACGAAGGAGCCACCGGACCATACCGCCCCGTGAAGAGCCGCAAACTTATGGTCTGTTGGAGGAACCAGCTTCATAAAGTGCTTTTCAATCATTTCCCCGTAAGGGCCGTGGAGGGCGGACTCGATATCAGAATACACTACACCCTTTGCTACCTCTTCCTGCAGATTATGGTATACAAGCTCAGAGTCATACTGAGCACCCACACCTGCCAAGCTCTTTCTTTCCGCTTCCGGAATGCCGAGCTTTTCAAAGGTGTCCTTAATATCCTGAGGAACCTCTTCCCAGTTTGCGGACATATTGGTTTTCGGCTTTACATAGGTCACAATATTGTCCATGTTCAAGTCGGTAATATCCGGTCTCAGTTGGGAATATCTGTTTTGTGATAAATTTCCAGGGCTTTAAGATGCAAATCCCGCATCCACTGGGATCATTCTTCTTATCCGAAAATTTCTTCTACGATTTCCGGTGTTAAACCCTCTTTGATTTTATAGAAGTCACTATCCTTTTCTTCATATCGAAAAATCATATAAAGAACGGTCAATATCTTGAACTCTGCTCTTTCCTTTGCCATACTATCCTCTAGCTTTCCAAATAAAAAGGATTTATTCCTTTTCCAAAAAAGATTCAAAACCTTCGTTGTTAATCTTATCTACCAGGCTTCCGTCTCCCTCTGCCTTCATCACACCGTTTACCACTACATGGGTCTTATCCACCGTTAAAGATTCCAAGATTCTGGTGGAGTGGGTAATGATTAAAAGAGCCCTCCATATTTTTTCTGATATTCCTTGATGCCTTCGGAAACAGTTCTTGCATCCACATCCAGTCCGAATCTGTCTCATCCAGGATGGCAAGACTGGGCTTTTAACATCAGAAGCTGTAAAATCTCCGCCTTCTTCTTTTTCTCCCGGAGAAGCCCACATTCAAATCACGCTCTGCATAGCTGTGATCCATTCCCAAAATATCCATGGACTTCTTTAGTTCCTTACGAAAATCCCAAAGGCGGATTCTCTGTCCGAAAACGCTGTTCCATAGTGGAACGAATGAAGTTTCCAAGACTTACTCCCAGGACCTCCAAGGGGTTTTGGAAGGAAAGGAAAAATTCCTCTTAGCTCTCTTATCCACCGCTTCATGGGTAATATCTTCCCCGTCAAAAAGTATCTGTCCATTGGTAATGCTGTATCTAGGGATTTCCCATCAGAGCATTTCCCAAGGTGGACTTTCCTGCTCCGTTAGGTCCCATCAGTACATGGGTTTCTCCCTTGTTGATGGACAGGTTCACATTCTTTAAAAATTCCTTTTTCTTCTACTGAAACGGACAAATCCTTTATCTTTAGTAATCTGCCATATTCCTCCAAATATATTCAAAGACCTTGCTGTCTTATCATTAAGATGTCTTTCTTTTCCTGTAACTTGTTCTGTCCGAATATTTTTTCGGAATCTTTATTGCTATCATTTTAAGCAAGTCAGGGAGACAAAAAAATCTCTAACATCTTCTTGACCATGTTCGGATTATAAACGAGGCAAAAACAAGTGACAATACTATTTCCTAGTAATTTTTATAGGATTATAAGAAAACAAAAGAGAGAGGAAAAAGCCAGTAAAATCAAGCTTTTTCCCTCTTTTTAGTTATCTTAAACTAACCACCTTCAAGTATTTTATTTTCTTTAATCATATGAATAAAATTTTTACACACTAGCATTTACAATAAAGTTTTTTTCAGTATCAGTTTTGTTCAGTATTCATTTTGTTCAATCTTAGTTTTTCAATCTTACTTAGCCTCAACTTTACCTTATGCTTTTTAAAGCAATTAGCCAAATTCCTGTTTGACAAAAATCATTTACCAGAACATCCCCGATACGGATGGGGATAGGTACTCGAAGCCCTTGCAAAAAGGCCTCCGCCTCGGAAAACTTTTCCTTTGGAATAGGCTTCTCCGTCTTTACCGGAAGAAAGTCCTTAGAACCGATCAAGCGAATCTCGGAAAGAAAAGCTTGCTCTGTCTCGAAAATCTCCTCTTGGCAAAATCCTTTTCCTCTGGCACAAGCATTTCCGGTGACGAAATCAGCTTATTTCCTTCGAAGCTGACTTCCAAAGCACAGCCTCTTCTACAATTCATACAGGTCATTTTTGTTTCCAAATCTACTCCTCTTTCTAAAAAGCTAGAGAATAGGTAAAAAGCTTCTTTTACTCTATTCCTCTTTTCCAAAACCAAAGCTTGCTTCTAAGGCTTTTTTCCAGCCTTTGACTTTCTCTTCCCTTTTCTCCCGGGACATCTTGGGGAAGAACTCCATTTCCACATGATGCCTTTCCTCCAAGCTTTCCATAGATTCATAAAGTCCAACGGAAAGCCCCGCAAGATAGGCTGCTCCCAAGGCGGTAGTTTCAATGGAATGGGGGCGAATCACGGAAGCCTGCATTAAATCCGCCTGAAACTGCATCAGAAAATTATTGCCGGAAGCTCCTCCATCCACCCTAAGACTTCTAAGGCGTTGTCCCATATCCTGCTCCATAGCTAGTAGCAGGTCTCTACTCTGAAAGGCAATGGACTCTAAGGCTGCCCGGATAATATGATTTTTGTTTACCCCTCTGGTTAGTCCGGTAATACTGCCTCTGGCAAAGGGATCCCAATAGGGAGCCCCAAGGCCTGTAAAAGCAGGGACAATATAACAACCGTTACTATCTTCCACCTTGGAAGCAAAATACTCCGAATCCTCTGCCTTATCCAATAGGTGCAACTCATCCCTTAGCCACTGAATTACCGCTCCCCCTACATAGACGGAACCTTCTAAAGCATACTGCACCTTTCCGTCAATGCCCCAGGCAATGGTACTTAATAGGCCATGCTTTGAGGGAATCGCCTGATCTCCGGTATTCATCAGCATAAAGCAACCTGTACCGTAGGTATTCTTCACATCTCCCTTTTGGAAGCAGCATTGGCCGAAAAGAGCCGCCTGCTGATCTCCCGCTACACCGCAGATAGGAATAGCCCTTCCCAAAAACTCCGGATCCAGCTCTCCAAAGAAGCCGGAAGAGGGCTTTACCTTGGGAAGCATAGCTTTAGGGATTCTAAAGAAAGACAAAAGCTCTTCGTCCCATTCAAGGAATGGATATTGAAAAGCAGGGTTCTGGAAGCATTGCTATAGTCTGTGGCAAAGCAAGTTCCCTTACTCAGCTTATACATCAGCCAGGTATCTACCGTACCGAAGCAAAGCTCTCCTGCCTCCGCCCTTTCCTGGGCCCCCTCTACATGGTCTAAAAATCCAGCGAATTTTCGTGGCGGAAAAATAGGGTCAAAAACCAAACCGGCTTTTTCCCGAATCTTTTGCGAAATCTCCGGATGGGCTTTTTGCGCTTCCTTAATCCATTCCGTGGTTCTTCTACATTGCCAAACTATTGCAGGATAAATGGCCTGGCCTGTTTTCCTGTCCCCGAGACAATGGTACTTTTCCCTTTGGTTGGTAATCCCGATAGCCACTAAGTCCTCCGAAGAAATTCCGGATTTTTCCAAACATTCTCTGGCTACCGCCAACTGACTTTGCCAGATTTCATTGGGATGATGCTCCACATAGCCGGGCTTTGGATAATACTGGGAAATTCCTTTTGAGCCTTTAAAACGCTCTCTCCTTCTTCATCAAAAAGAATGGCTCTTGTACTGGTGGTTCCCACATCTAAAGGCCATGATATATTTTTCATTTCGTATCCTTTCTACAAGCTTCTTACTAAGGCCTATGGTCTAGATTCCATCTCTTTCCGATGGATTTTATCTATTCTATATTCTATCTCTTCCGATGGAAATTTATCTTAATCTTTATGTCTCTATATTTTTCCATTGATATAACTGGAAAATATCCTGCTCTAAATTTTTTTCCTCTGTAAACTCGGAATAAAAGCTTTCTCTGGCACTTTCTTCCTCTTGGATATAGGCATTTTTGAATACCCAAGTCTTCGGCATAAGCAATCCATTTTTCGTACTCTTTTTCCATATACTCGACGGGCAATCTCCGGGTAGTCCTCCAGATTCCCATAGGGAATGTATTGCCGAAGAAGGCTGTATAAAATATTATCTCCGTACTCTTGATAAGTATATTTCAGCACTTTTTTCGCCCGGTAAACCTGATTGGGAAGGAGCAAATGTCGAAGAATCACACCTTTTGCAAAATCTCCCCTTATACGCAAGACTAGGGCACTGCCATACACACTCCGCCAAAGCTTCTTTTTGCCCTAATCGGGTAATCCTTAGCCTTGGAATAGCGTAAAGCAGTATCCTCCTCTATATATTTAAAATCAAAAAGGTAAATGTCTATCAGCCCTTCACACTCTGCCAAAACCTCCCGGCTTTGGTAGCCTGAGCAATTCCAAACAAAGGGCAGAGAAAAGCCTCTATGCTTAGCAAGTCTAATGGCTTCTAAAATTCCCGGAAGATAATGCTCTCCAGTAACAAGATTAATATTGTGACAACCCAGCTTTTCCAGATTCAGAAAAATGCCTGTACAAATCTTCTACGGAAATCGCCTCTCCAATCTCTCCCCTGGACAGTCTTTGATTTTGGCAAAAAACACAGGACAGGCTACAGTAGGAAAAGAAAATGGTTCCGATGCCCTTGTTTCCGGAAAGGCAGGGCTCCTCCCAGAAATGGGGAGCTGCTCTTCCGATATGCATAGTACTTCCTGCATGGCAAAATCCACGCTCTCCCTTCAGGCGATTGACCCTGCACTGCCTTGGACAAAGTCTACAGGAAGCATAGGATAGAATACTTTTGCGCCTCTCCTTCGTAAACTATATTTGATATCTCATCCTGCAAAGTATTCGCTTTCCTTCCTGTTTTTCCTCGTTTTTCCTGTTTTTCCTGTTTTTCCTGTTTTCCTTGTTTTTCCTGTTTTTTTCCTGTTCTTCTTGTTTTTTTCCCGTATCTCTTGTTTTTCCCGTATCGCTTGTGTCTCTTGCATTTTTCTGTATTTCTTGTATTTCCTTGATGTCAGGCATTTCATCCTCTTTTTTCTTATTGTTCTCTTTAAGTCCGGCTTGTAAGCCTGTCAAAAGCTGATACAATTCCTTTGATTTCACAATATTTTTTATTAGATTAAAGGAGTATATTATGGCAAATCCTATTGTACGCATTACGATGGACAGTGGCAAGGTGATTCGTTTGGAACTCTATCCTGAAACTGCCCCCATTACCGTAGAAAACTTTTTAGACCTGGTAAAGAAGGGCTTTTATAACGGACTGACCTTCCATCGTATCATTTCCGGCTTTATGATTCAGGGAGGCGACCCTGATGGAAACGGTATGGGCGGCCCGGGGCACAGTATTAAGGGAGAGTTTAAGAGCAACGGTGTAGACAATCCTTTAAAGCACGAAAAGGGTGTTATTTCTATGGCTCGCTCCATGGATCCTAACTCTGCCAGCTCCCAGTTCTTTATCATGCATGAAGCTGCTCCCTCACTTGGATGGACAGTATGCCGCATTCGGAAAGGTCATTGAAGGCTTGGATGTCGTAGATGAAATCGCTTCCGTAGAAACCGGTTTCCAGGATGCCCCTGTAGATAAGGTAATCATGGAAAAGGTAGAAGTAGAAGAATAAATTCATCCATTGCATCCTTCCGGGAGCTTTCATAAGTTTCCCTTAGGCCATAGCGTAAAAAAATTCCCCTCTCCAAGGAGAGGGGGGAACTATGGCTATAAGCCGGGTTATGTTAAAAATGGTCATCTATCTAGGACTTATGTCGCCATAAGCCTCAAGCTGGTTTACCTGAGGGCAGGCGAGCCACCTTATGCCCTCTGTTTAACCTTGCTTCGGATGGGGTTTATATAGCATTTCTGTTACCAGGAAACCGGTGGTCTCTACACCCCCTTTTCACCCTTACCGGAAACCGGCGGTTATTTTCTGTTGCACTTTCCTGTGAGTCACCTCAACCTGACGTTATCAGGCATCCTGCTCTATGAAGCCCGGACTTTCCTCTCCTGCATTTAGCAGCAGCGACCATTCACCTTAGTTCCGTTAAAGTCTATCTTATCAAATTCTTTTTTGTCAAGAAAATCCATTTTCCTTAATACATTTTCCTAATACATTTTCCTTAATACAAATGTTGCAAATATTCTCCGGTTTCCCGGGTTATACAGCATCTCTTCTTTCATGTTTCTATACTGTAAAGGACTTACCCCTATTTTTCTGCCGAAAAATCTTGGAAAAGCTTAAAGGGTCATGATAGCCCACCATATAGGCAATCTCCGCTATGGACTTTCTACTTCTCCTAAGCATAGCCTTGGCATTTTGCATCCGGATATAAAGTAAATATTCCTTGGGAGAATAACCCGTATCCTTTTTAAAGCTGTTGAAAAGATGGGCTCTGTGAATCTCCATTTCCTTCGCTAAAGGCTACTATAGAAACATCCTCACTATAGTGCTCATCCAAATAGGCTCTTACTCTGGCACTATGGCTCTCTCTGTCCTTAGCAGGGCTTCCCCAGTGGCTTTCCTCCTGCTGCCCTCTTAAGAGATTGGCAAAAAACAGATGCATATAGGCACTTCTGGATAGCTGTTGCTCCACACTGTAGTCCTGCTTTTCCAGAATTTTATTGATGTAGAGCAAAGATTATCCATCTGATGCAGTATTCTAACAGGTTTTTTTCCTTATTAAAACCCGCCTCTCCAAAGAATGTCTCGCATCCAGTCCCCTTTACCCCAATCCAAAAATAAGACCAGGGCTCCGTTAAGTCCGCCTCATACCAGGCTTCCACATGGGGATAAAGAAGAAAGGCATTTCCCTTGGACAAATGATAGTACTCCCCATTCACAAAGAGAGTCCCCACCCCGGAATATACCACATGCAGAAGATATAAGTTTCTTTTGTTTGGTCCGTAACGGTGTCCGGGGACACAGCGTTCCTTTCCGCAGTACATCAGCTGTAGATCAGAGGCCTTATTTTCCGCATCCTGAAAATTCAGGGAACGCTTTTCCTCCCCCAAAAAACAACCAAAGGGATCTTTTTTTCCTTCTGTACTCTGTCTTCTCATCTTTCTTCACTTAAGACTTGGCATCAATCTTGAAAAGGATGGACGCAAAGTCTCCTCCCTTCCTGCTTAAATCATCTCTGGAAATAGGGATTCCCACTTCCATAAGCTCACTTCCGTAAGCCAGATACTCTAAGCTCTTCTTTTTCCAAATTAAAGGAAGCATGTAAAACAGGATTTTTCCAATCTTTCCAAACATGGACTTAAGTCAGCCTGTACTCTGTATAGACGATCCTCCTCAAGCCCCTTTAGCTTAAAGCGAATCCAGGAAGCATTCACATGATTTAAGGTCTGAAATACATGGCCAGGCCTGATCCTTCTTGGGAGATACCACCATAAAGGCAGTTTTCATTTTCCCTTTAAAGGAGAACGAAGGCGATAAAAGTCTCCGTCGATCTGAATCAGCTTCCGATACTCCTTCATAAACTGAATCTGCTTCTTCACCTCTTCAATTTCCTTCTCCGGAAGAAGATTTAAATCCAGCTCATAGCCGAAAGTTCCAAAGTAAGCCATATTGGCTCTGGTTTCCAAAGGAGTATTTCTGTAAAGCTGCTGATTGGGCACTTGAGATACATGGGAACCAATGCTGACAATGGGGTAGGCAATGGAGGTTCCGTACTGAATCTTCGCTCTCTCCGCTGCATCGGAGTCATCACTGCACCAGGTCTGGGGAGCATAATACATCAGTCCCGCATCATATCTGGCTCCCCCGCTGGCACAAGATTCGAAAAGTACATCCGGGAACTCCGTAGTCAGGCGATGATACAAATCATAGACTCCAAGAATATATCTATGCATCATCTCTCCCTGTCTGTGAGGCTCTAAAGTAGCGGAATAAGGCTCGGACATATAGCGGTTCATATCCCACTTGATATAGGAAATGGAAGATTCTCTAAGAATCTTTGACATCTTTCCGTAAATATAGTCTACAACCTCTTTTCTGGAATAGTCCAGTACATGCTGGTGTCTGGCATGGCTTGGAAAACGGCCCGGCGTGGCAATCATCCAATCCGGATGTGCACGATACAGCTCGGAATCCATATTGACCATTTCCACTTCAAACCAAAGACCGAACTTTAGTCCCAAAGCCTCTACCTTCTTAGACAGACCTGCAATGCCCTGAGGAAGCTTTTCTAAGTTAGCATCCCAGTCTCCAAGGCCTCTGTAATCATCATTTCTCTTTCCGAACCATCCATCATCCAATACGAAAAGCTCCGCTCCCACTTCCTTTGCCTTCTTAGCAATGTGAAGGATCTTCTCCTCGTTAAAATCAAAGAAGGTAGCCTCCCAGTTATTTAAAAGAATCGGGCGTTCCTGATTCTTGTATTTTTCCGAGCATAAGGCGGTTTTTAAAGAAGCGGTGATAAACCTGACTCAATCCGTTCAGACCATCCTCAGAATAGGCCATCACCACCTCAGGGCTTTGGAAGGACTCACCCTCGGAGAGACAGTAGGAGAAGTTCTGGGGATGAATTCCCAGCATTACTCTGGTCATATCGAAGGTGGATACCTCTACTTGAGAAAGGAAGTTTCCGCTGTAAACCAGGTTAAAGCCGTAAACCTTTCCCTGATCCTCGTTGGCATCCGGACGAAGCAGGGCAATAAAGGGTTATGCTCGCACCGGAACAGGTACCGTTTAAGCTTTGAATACCTTGAATCCCCATTTCCAGTTTTCTTGTCTTTACATAGCGCTCTCTTCCCCAAGCTCCCGCCAAATGAAGCATGGTAAAATCTTTATCCAGGAATTCCACACTCATACTAAGAGCCGCCTCTAAATGAATTTTTTCCGCTCCCATTTGGGTAAAACAAACATTTCGGCAAAGCACCGGATAATCTCTATAAAGGGTATATTCCAGACGGAGTTCTGTCTCACTGACAGCATCTACCAGGAAAATATCCAAGGTTAAAGCTTCATCATCCGCCTCCACATAGGACATGGGTAAGGGCAGGTAGCTCGGCTTTCCCTTCTTAACTTCATAGCCCCGATAACGGAAGTCGGATACCCTGCTGCCGTTTTCCTGCAAGATGGAAAAGGCAGGACTGCGATAGTCTCCTGTTCCGTAGGAAGGATATTCCTGGGTGGCATACTGCATGGACAGTGAGCCCGGCTCCGGGATGCAGACGCTCATCTGAGAACGCTGAGCCTCTTCATGCAGGGAAGAAAAGCCTTCTCTGTCATGGATTCGCTTGCCATAATACAGATGCTCCAGCTGCTCATTTTCCATTACCCGCATAAGGTAGGAAATCTTCTCGTTATATAAATGAAAAACTCTTTCTTTTTCGTGAAAAACAATATCAAAAGCCATTCTACTCCTCCAATCCTAGAGCTTACCGCCACTGGTGGCAATTCCTTCAATGAATTGCTTCTGGAACAAAATATACAAAACGATCATCGGCACACAGGCAATTAAGGATGCCGCCATCAGTTCCGGGAATTTCACCACGTACTGTCCCTGCATCTTTGCCAAAGCAGAGGATAAAACCAACATATCCTTATCCGTATTAACAATCATGGGCCACATCAAATCCTTATAGGCAAAGAGGGCTGTGAAAATTCCCAGTGCCACCATGGAAGAACGCATCAAAGGCATCATAACGAAAAGGAAGGTTTGTCCGATATTGCAACCGTCCAGTCTGGCAGCCTCCTCCAAGTCCTTGGGAAGTCCCATAAATCCCTGTCTTAAAAGGAAGGTTCCAAAGGCGGTAACCAATCCCGGGAAAACCAAAGCAAAAATCGTATTTAACATTCCCATCTTGGAAACCATTAGATACTGAGGGATCAAAAAGACCTGATTGGGAACCATCATTTGGAATAAAACCAGGGAAAATGCCAGGTCTCTTCCCGGAAAACGGAGTCTGGCAAAGGCATATCCTGCCATGGTTGCCGTTACCACCGCACAAAGCACTCTAAAGAAAATCAAAAGCAGGGTATTTCTATAGAGCAAAAGGAAATCCATATTGGCAAAAACCGCCTTAAAGGCATCTGTTCGCCAAACCTTCGGGAAGATAATAAAAGGATCCACGGAGGTTGCCTCTGTAATACTCTTAAAGGCTGTCAGTACCATCCAGAGGAAGGGAATCAACATGGTAATGGAAATCAAAACCAAAGATAAGTGAATAATAAAACTGCTGATTTTTCTATTTCTCTCTAAACTTTCCATAGCTACTCCTTTCTTAGTTATAGTAAACCCATTTCTTCTGCCCGATCATCTGTAAAACCGTAACCAGTAAGGTCAGAAGAAGGAGTACCACCACAATAGTGAACCGTAACCAATGTTTTTATTTACAAAGGAATACTTATAGAAAAAGATATACCAAAGACTGGGTTTTTCCCAGTGCCGGGTTGGTGTTATCAATAACCATATAGATCAAGTCAAATACTTGTAAGCTGGCAATGACTCTGGTTACAAAACGAAGAAAATTGTAGGCGAAAAGCAAAGGCAGGGTAATGTTAAAAAGCTGGAAATACCGGTTGCCCCGTCAATCTCCGCCGCCTCGTAATAATCTCCGGGAATTTCCTGTAATCCAGCCAGGAAAAGTACCATGTTATAACCAAGGATAGACCAGATACCACTACCGCAATGCTATAAATCGCAATGTTTGGGCTACTTTACCCAGTTAATTTTTGCTATGAAAAATATGGTTTAACAAACCGAAGTCAGAATTGTATAGCCAACGCCAAACCATGGCAATAGCAGCAGGAGCCGCCACCATAGGCAGGAAAATAATGGTTCTATACACTGATCTTCCCTTGATTTTTCTTATTTAACAGTACCGCCAAAACCAGGGAAATAGCTATGGAGAAGGACTTCACAATCGCATAACGCACCGTATTGATCAGGGCCTGCCAGATTTCCTTATCTGCAAAAACCTTCTGGTAATTTTGCAAAGCCAACAAAAATGTTTCCTCTACAAAGTCTCCCTGTCTTAAAGAAGCTTTTGATATATGGTGTTGATAATAGAATAATATTCAAAACCACTAAACCGATTATCGTTGGCAGGATAAATAACCAGCCCCAAAGAAATTCGTTTTTCTCTCTACTGGTAAACGAAAAAGCCTTTCTTTTTTCTCTTCCGCCATAGCTACTCCTTTTCTACTAATTTTCTACTAAATACCGGACTTTAAACTTTTTGCAAGTTTTTATTTCCTTGTTTTATTTAGCGTTTTTGAAAGCTTTCAAAAAGCGCCGTGGTTAATGCTGTTAAAAATGCTGTCGTAAATGCTATTAAGAATGCTTTTTGAAATGTTTTGATAAACTCTGTTTTAAATGCTGTTTCGCTCATTTTTATATATTTACTTCGCATGCTCTTCCGCAAGCTTCTCATTCATCTGTGCCGCCATCTTTTTACAAGCTTCCTCCATCGTCAGCTCTCCGGTATATACCTTGGTAACCAACTCTGTATTGGCGTCTTCCCAGGTTACTGTGCTTCTGGAGAAGGGAAGAATCTCCATATCTTCCATCATATTAAGATATGCCTGTAAATTAAAGGGAGCACTCTTTGCCCATTCCTCGGAGGTTCCCTTGTACGCGGACATGGTAATGCCAAGCTCTGCCTGTTTTTCTCTGCGCCTTTTCAGAGCCCATATACTCAATCAGCTTCCAAGCCTCTTCCTTATGCTTTGTATTGGCTGCAGCAGCCCATCCTAAACCATTGTAGATAGACACTCTTCTTCCTGTTACTTTATCCTTTGGTAACTCTACGCAATCCGCATTGGCTAAGCTAAAGTCATTCTTCTTATGTGCCGCAATCATCCAGGGCCCTGGGTAATCATTGCCACCTTACCGGACTGGAACAAAACATCCTCAGAGTTTTTCGGACATGGTCTCTGCGGAAGGAATCAAATCCTCCTTGATCCAGGTCTCCAAAATCTGCATCGCTTCAATGCTCTTTCGGATCGTCATAGCCGGATTTTTGTCTTGTCATCATTTAAAATATATCCGCCTCTGTCCAAAAATCATATTGTAATAACCTGCCTGATCATTGTTTGGTCTTAAGCAAAAACCATACTGGGAGCCATCCGGCTTCTTTAACTTTCTGGCAGCCTCTGTCAAGTCATCCCAGGTCCAGTCTGCTGTAGGATAAGCAAGGCCTGCCTCATCAAACATCTTTTTATTGTACCAAAGTGCAATAGTATCAATGTCCTTTGGCACCGCATAGTCCTTACCCTCATAGCCATAGAGACTCCAAATATCCGTGGGGTAATTCTCCTTCTGAATGACTTCGGAATTCTTAATGTAATCCGTCAGATCCAGAAGCACGCCGTTACTCATATACCGCTCGGACTCATTGGAATGCATCCAGAAAACATCCGGTAAAGATCCACCCTGTGCAGCGGCTTCCATAGCTGTCCAATAATCAGCCCAACGCACAACGCTGATTTTTGTTTCGATGCCGGTTTCCTTCGTGAAATCCTCCATGATTTCTTTTCAATCCCTGGCTCCTGGTTGGTATCCCAGATGGAGACGGATAAAGTCACTTTGTCTTTCGAGCCTTCCGAATTCTCTGTCTTAGCCCCCATCCTCGGCCTTTTACGGTTTCCTGCCCCGTACTACCGACATTTCCCTCCGTGCTTTCCGTCTTCTGTCCGCAGGCCATTGCCTCAAAAGGCTTAAGCCAAGGGCCAATGCATACTTTTTACCATAGTTGCCTCCTTTGAAAAAATAGTGTAAAGGTATGCAAACAGGCTATTCCTCGAAAATCATCCAAGAAATTTTTAGAAAAAGGGCTGCAAAAAGAATTCATTTCTCTTCCTTCTTTTTCACAACCCCTCTTCTATACGCAATCGACCCTTGTACTTTTCTTTTAAGCAGATATCGCACACTACGCGTGCGATACTCGTTAAGAATCAAATTACTTCTGCTCTTCTGCCAGCTTTTTTCATTCATTTGTTCCGCCATCTGCTTACATGCCTCTTCCATGGTAAGCTCTCCGGTATAAACCTTTGTAATGATTTCATTATCTGCATTTTCCCAACTTACAGTAGTTCTGGAATAAGGACGAATTACCATGTCATCCATCATGTTCAGATAAGCCTGCAGGTTAAAGTTTGCGCTCTTTACCCATGCATCGGAGGTTCCTTTGTATGCAGACATGGTAATACCAAGTTCAGCCTGCTTCTTCTGAGCCGCCTCGAGCTCAAGTACTCAATTAACTTCCAAGCCTCTTCTGTGTGCTTTCCGTTCTTGGATGCAGCCCATCCTAAACCGTTATATAAGGAAACTCTCTTCCTGTAACCGCATCCTTTGAAGCTCTACAATGTCAGCGTTCTCTGCAGTATATTCATTTGCCTTATAGCTGGCAATCATCCAAGAGCCCTGGGGAACCATGGCTACCTTTCCGGACTGGAACAGTACTTCCTCACCATTCTCAGACATGGTCTCTGCGGAAGGCATCAGACCTTCTTTAATCCAAGTTTCCAGAATCTGCATTCCCTCAATGGTCTTGGGATCATCCCATCCGGACTTCTTCTTATCCTCACTGATAACATATCCGCCCTTATCATAAATAAGATTGTAGTATCCAGCCTGGTTATTATCCATCTTTACGGCTAAACCGTACTGAGAACCGTCAGACTTTGTAAGCTTTTCTTGCCGTTTCCGTTAAATCATCCCAAGTCCAATCGGATGTAGGATAAGGAACTCCGGCCTCATCGAAGAGCTTTTTGTTGTACCAGATTGCGATAGTATCAATATCCTTAGGTACAGCATAGTAATGATCTTTATAGGTATACAGTCCCCAAAATGTCTTCAGGATAATTCTCCACCTTAATCTTCTCGAAGCCTTAATCTTATCTGTTAAGTCCAAGAGCATATCGTTACTCATATAACGCTCGGATTCGTTAGAGTGCATCCAGAAAACATCCGGCAAAGATCCGCCCTGTGCACCTGCCTCAACATAGTCCAGTACTCATTCCACTTAACAACGGAAATCTTGGTCTTGATACCGGTTTCCTATGAAATCATCTAAAATTTCCTTAAGTCCGGGCTCCTGATTGGTATCCCAAATTGCTACTGGAAAGTTCATCGGAAGAAGCACCCTGCTCAGCACCTCCATTCGCTGCGCTTTCAGAAGAAGCACCTTACTTCCGCCACAAGCTACAAGGCCTAAAGCCATAAGCCCCATTACTACCGATACTGCTAAAGATCTTTTTTTCATATTATCCTCCTAGCGCACAAGAGTCCTCAGGACAAATCATTTTTCGAAAAAGCGAAAAAATCTTTCTTCTCCACCTAACCCTTGAAAACAATATTCTACTGCTTATTATACTTCGATGCCTATTTTTGACATAGACAAATGTCGCCATTGTGTGGAAAAATGTTATAGACTTCTGTCTAGTTCCTTTTGGCTGTCAGAATGGAGAATTTTCTTTTTAAGGGTAAAATATAGGGAGCATTCATGGACAATTTGTCTATTCCCCAGCGTAAAAAATAAGCTGTAAAGTCCGGATCCCCGGCAGATTCTCCACAGATTCCTACAGAGATTCCTGCCTCCTTCCCTTTTTCTGCCACAACCTTAATAGCTCGTAAAATAGCAGGGTGCATTTTATGATAAAAGTCTTGCACCATGGCATTTTGTCTATCCACCGCCAAAAGATACTGAGATAAATCATTGGTTCCGATGGAGAAAAAGTCAACTTCCTTAGCCAGCTCCTCCGCAATAAAAACCGCCGCGGGAGTTTCTATCATAATTCCTAACGGAATGGTTTTCGCCATGGGAACCCCCTCTTTTTCCAGTGATTCCCTGCATTCTCCAAACAAAGTCTTGGCTTCCAGCAGTTCTTCCAGGCTACTGATCATAGGAAACATAATCGACAAGTTTCCGTAAGCGGAAGCCCGAAGCAGTGCCCGAAGTTGGGTGCAGAAAATATCTTTTTCTTTTAGACAAAAACGAATCCCCCGAAGCCCCAGAGCCGGATTCTCCTCCTCTTCCGCTTTTCCGTAGGATATAAGCTTGTCCGCTCCCCAAATCACAGGTTCTGATAATCACTTCCCTTCCCTGCATTTGCTCTAAAATTTCTCTATAGGTTTGAAACTGCTTTTCTTCTGTAGGAAAAGAGCTTTCCTGCATATATAAGAATTCTGTACGGTACAGACCTATTCCCTCCGCCCCGGATTTTAAAAGATTTTTCACATCCACAGGAGACGACATATTACCATATAGGCGAATCCGCTTTCCGTCTCTGCTGATGCATTCCTCCTCTCTTAATTTTTTTCCAGTTCTCTCTCTCCGCCCTCTTTTTTCCATCAGTCCAAGGTACTGTTGGAGAACTTCCTCCGTGGGAGAAAAATAAGCCAAACCCCTTTCTCCGTCAATAATACAAAATTCTCCCTCTTTCACAGCCTTAATCCCCGAGCATTGTACCAGAGCAGGGGTACCTAAAGAAGCAGCCAGAATAGCGGTATGACTTTGTAAAGAGCCTTTTTCCGTGATAAAGCCCAGCAGCTTATCTTTCGGGAAACGAATGGTATCCGAAGGTCCCAAATCCTCTGCCAGTAAAATGCAGGGCTCCTCCTTTACCCCCATCTCCTGTCCGCTTAAAACGGAAAGCATCAGTTCTTTTATATCCTGCATGTCCTTTGCTCTTTCCCGAAAATACGCATCTTCCATACGAGAAAAAAGCCTTTCCTGTTCAGAAAAAGCTTTTTTTACTGCATATTCCATTGTATTTCCCTTTTGTACCAGGCTGAATACGCTGTTTTGCAAAATTTCATCGGAAAGCATCAGGGCATGAACGGAAAATATCTTTGCATCCTCCTGATGCATTTCCAAAACAGCCTTCCGATAAAACTCTTCCTCCTTTTCTATGGCTTTTAAAAAGGCTTCTTTTCCCCGTCTTTTTTCCTCTTCAATCCCCTCAACGGAATTCTTGGAATAGGAAAAATCGAAGTTTCTTTTTTTAAAATGTACAGGCCCCATAGCAATGCCGGAGAAAGCGGAAAGTCCTTCTACTATTTTTCATACAAGGACACTCCTATACAAAGGAAGTCTTAAGTCACAAAAATCCATGGGCAGGGAGAATTAAATCCCTTGCTTTTTAGAGATTTTTCCGGATAGAAGATCCACATAATCCTCTACCTCGGATACATAGGCCGTTTGCTCAGATCTTGCAAAGTTGTAGAAGCAGAGAATTTTCTCTCCCTCATAGTATCTTCCAAAGGCAAGGACATGAATATTCTTTGTGTCAATAATCCAAGTATCCGCCATGGTGGAAAATGCTCTATGGCTTCTTCTCAGCTCTTCCAACTCTCTTAAGCCGTTAAAAATCATCTCCTCATACTGCCCTTTTTCTCTTTTTCCGCCTTTTCCCAGGGGAAGTTTCCACGGTGCAAAATAGCGGGAATCAAACTTTTGATTTCATCCTCGTGGTAAGTATAGTCATTTTCCTGTCCTATCTCATCTCCTGCGTATAATACCGGAATTCCGGACTGGCTCAGTAAAAAGGCATGTAACATCAAATCCAGCTGAAGGGAAGACTTGATTTTCTCCTCATCTTTTTCAAAGGCAGCTGCCTCTAAACCGCAAAGGGAGGCAGTAGTGCCGCAGAGTCTGGCATCTCCCTTAAAGGATCGTCGTTGTACAACTCTCCTCTGGCATCGGAGCCATCGGTAAAGCCGCGAAATAAGCATTTAAAAAGGCCTTATGGGGAATTTCCGCAATGGAAAACTGCTGTAGAAAAGCATAATCCAAGCCCCAACCGATATCGTCATGACAACGAAGGTAATTCAGAAATACCATGTCTTTAGGAAGGGCAAATACCTGTCCCAGCTGATGCTGCATCAGACGGGCATCCTGGGTTGCTACAGTATGCCAGGTAGAAGCCATGGTGGTTACATTATAAAGCATGTGACACTGGGGCTTTTTCCAAACTTCCGAAGTAGAACCACCTTCTGCGGTTCCATCACCACCTCTCCCAAAAAGTAAAACTCCGGGAGCCACGATTTCCAAAGCCATACGGAAAATACGCACTAAGGTGTGTACCTCCGGCAAGTTTCTACAGTTGGTCCCCAGTTTTTTCCAAATGTAGGGTACGGCATCCAATCGGAAAACATCCGCTCCCTTGTTGCAAAGGTAGAGCATATTTTCCAGCATATCGTTTAATACGGTAGGATTGCCATAATTTAAATCCCACTGGTAGGGATAAAAGGTCGTCATGACCACCTTCTTGGCTTCCTCACAGTAAGTGAAATTTCCGGGAGCGGATTCCGGGAAAACCTGGGGAACGGTACGCTCAAATTCATTGGGAAGTCCCCAATCATTGAACATAAAGAAGCGATCCTGAAACTCCTTTTCTCCCTTTCTGGCTCTAACAGCCCACTCATGGTCCTCAGAGCAATGATTCATGACAAAGTCCAGACAAATACTGATTCCTTCTTTATGGCAGGCAGCACTTAAGCTCTTCAAATCCTCCATAGTGCCAAGTCTCCGGCTGAACCTTTTGAAAATTGGATACTGCATAGCCGCCATCTGATTTTTCCTTTGGACTTTCCAGAATAGGCATAAGATGAAGGTAATTAAAGCCGCATTCTTTAAGATAAGGAATCTTCTTCTCCACCCCCTGCAAATCTCCCGCAAAGCAGTTGGTGTACATCAAAACACCTAAAAAGCTCATTGCCCTTTAAACCATTGGGGATTTCGCATTCTTTCCTGATCCAAAGCTCTAAGCTCGGATCACGCTCCTCCGCATATTTTTCCAAGAGGGAAAGAAAGTAATGAAAGGACTGTTCATTACTCCTATAAAGCTCATAATACAACCATTTCAGTTCATCCATATGGGCTGCCAGACGATTCCGGTACCCCTTTTCATAGTCTTCCTGCAAATGTTCTACCGGCTTTTCTTCTATGTTCGATATTTTTTTCTTCCCCATACTGATTACCCTTTCTAATCACCATTTTCTAAAGAGGAAGGACTTGTTTTTCTATTTCACGGAAGCTTAAATTCCGCTCAAGGTAAAACGCCCCTTCTCCCCGGAAACATCTTCCTTATTATACCCTAAAGCAAAATAAGCAACAAGGAAAAGTGAATAGGCGGCGGAAGATCTTTCCAAGAAAATATCCGCGATTATACATTGCAATTTTTTCAAGCTTTCTATACACTAAAATAAAAGGATATTGCAGGATTTTTCTGCAACTTAGAAATAGTAGCTAATAGAATTATGGAAAAATAGTAGCCTAGGATTTTCCGGGTTACTTATGAAAAGTCAAAGTGAGGTAAAGCTATGTACTACGGATGCCTAGAAGCCGGTGGAACCAAAATGATTTGTGCCGTCTGCGAAGAAAAACGGAAAGATTATTGAGCAGGTTTCCATTCCCGGAACTTTGACACCTAACATAACATAAACAGTATCGAGAGGCTTTGAAAAGCCTCTATTTTTTACGCAATCAATAGTTCTATATATTGCGTCTTATTGCGTACTGTGGTATAATATAATTCATTTTTTTAGGGAGGTGCCTATGAGACTTAGAGCCACTAAATCTGCTCACTCAGTTTCTTACTCTGTTATTAAATCTGCTTATATCAATAAAAAAACGTACGACTGTAACTCGTTGAAAAACTGGGAAACGAAAAAGGAAATCTGTAAAAAGTATGGTGTTTCTGATGCTCTTGCATGGGCTAAAGAATACGTCGCCAATTTAAATAAGAATGCCGAAAAGGAATAAACCTATTGATATCTCGTTTGATCCCTCAATTCCCCTCACTCAGAACGATCAGAGGCTCTTCAATGGAGGCTATCTTTTCCTACAGGATATTTATTTTCAGTTGGGGTTTGATAAGATTTGCAAAGCTATTGCCAGAAAGCATGGATTTAAGTACAACCTCAATTCAATTCTTTTCAAGGCTGCTCTATACAAGAATCCTTTTATCCTTCTTCCAAAACTGTCTTCTTTCGCGCTTTCTTCAAGATTCATAGAAAAGCCGGATTTTTCTCTTGAAGATATTTACCGTTCTCTATCCATCATTAATGAAGAGTCGGATTACATTCAGTCCACACTTTATCGGAACAGCTTAAAGATTTCAAAAAGAAAAACCGGAGTGATTTACTATGACTGCACCAACTACTTTTTTGAGCTTGAGCAAGCAGATGGATTAAAACAGTATGGAGCTTCTAAAGAAAACCGGCCTCTTCCCATTGTTCAGATGGGACTTTTTATGGACAGTGATGGTATTCCTCTTGCCTTCAGTGTCAATCCCGGAAATACCAATGAACAAACGACAATGGTTCCTTTGGAAAAAAAACTTCTTGAAGATTTTTCCTTGTCTAGACTGGTCGTATGTACGGATGGAGGGCTTTCCGCATTATCCAACCGTAGATATAACTCCAAGGGGAATCGTGGTTTTATCACAACACAATCCATAAAGAAGTTAAAAGGTTTTCTGAAAGAATGGTGTCTCGATTCTAAAGACTGGCGTCTAAAAGGCAGTATGCAAAAGTATAACATTTCCGAACTGGACGAAGAAAAAGACAGAGAAAAAATCTTTTACAAAGAACGGTGGATAAATGAAAATGGACTTGAACAACATCTGATTGTATCCTATTCCATCAAATACAGGGATTATCTAAGGTACGTTCGGAGCGGACAAATCAGCCGTGCCCAAAACCTTATTACCAATAATCCCAAAGAAATAGACCACAACCGCCAAACCGATTTCAAACGGTTTGTTAAAAAAAACAGTGTCACGCCGGAGGGAGAGCTGGCTGAGCAGAGCTTTTTAGAACTCAATGAAGATGTCATCCGAAAAGAAGAACAGTATGACGGTTTCTACGCTGTATGCACTAACTTGGAAGATGATGCTTCAGCTATCATTGAAGTAAACAAACAACGCTGGCAAATCGAGGAATGCTTTCGCATTATGAAAAGTGAATTCAAAGCACGACCGGTATACCTTCACAGAGATGATAGGATTAAGGCACACTTTATGATTTGTTTCCTTTCATTAATTCTCTACAGATACCTGGATAAACAACTTGGAAGCAAGTATTCATGTGAAAAACTGTTACATGGTCTAAAAGATATGAACTTTCTAAAGATTGAAGGCAGAGGATTTATCCCGACATATGCAAAAACAGAATTTACAGACGATCTAGAAAAAGCCTTTGGAATTAATACTTCTATGCAGATCGTCACTATAGAAAAAATGAGAAATATTTGCCATCAGACTAAAAAATAAAAATCTGTACGCACATCTGATAACAAAGAAAAAAGCTCTGTAAACCGCTTGATTTCAACGATTTATAGGGCTTTTTTACTATGTAGACTGTCAAAGTCGGGATTATACCCTAAAAGCAAAAATAAGCAACAAGGAAAAGTGAATAGGCGGCGGAAGATCTTTCCAAGAAAATATCCGCGATTATACATTGCAATTTTTTTCAAGCTTTCTATACACTAAAATAAAAAGGATATTGCAGGATTTTTCTGCAACTTAGAAATAGTAGCTAATAGAATTATGGAAAAATAGTAGCCTAGGATTTTCCGGGTTACTATGAAAAGTCAAAGTGAGGTAAAGCTATGTACTACGGATGCCTAGAAGCTGGTGGAACCAAAATGATTTGTGCTGTCTGCATGAAGAAAACGGAAAGATTATTGAGCAGGTTTCATTCCCACCCTTAGCCCGGAGGAAACCATTCCCAAAATCATTGATTATTTTAAAGCTAAGGATATTGTAGTTCTCGGTGTTGCCTGTTTCAGTCCCATTGATTTACACAAGGATTCCAAAACCTATGGCTATATCACCAGCACTCCTAAGTTAAAATGGCAGAACTACCCTCTCCTCCCTACCCTGCAGGAGGCATTGGCTGTTCCCATGGGCTTTGATACGGATGTAAACGGATCTCTTTTGGGAGAAGTTTCCTTCGGTTCCAGTAAGGGCATCCAAAATGCCATCTATATTACCATCGGAACCGGTGTAGGAGGCGGTGTAATCAGTAACGGAAAATTGCTCCATGGAATGTTACATCCCGAGCTTGGACACATGTTCTTGGTTCTCATCCGGAGGATTCTTTGCAGGGCATTGCCCTTCCATAAAAATTGCTTTGAAGGTATGGCTGCCGGTCCTGCCATTGAGGCCAGATACGGCAAGAGGGGCATCGAGCTGGTAGATCGGAAAGAGGTTTGGGAAATCGAAGCTTATTACATCGGCCAGGCGCTTTGCAATCTGATTGTAACGCCTCAGTCCGGAAAGAATTATTCTTGGGGCGGAGTAATGCATCAGGAGCAGCTCTTCCTCTAATTCGTAAGGAAGTAGCCAGACAATTAAAATGATTATCTAAAGACCAAGGAGTTAGTGGATTTAGACCATTATATCGTTCCCTGCCAGCTTGAATGACGACCAGGGAATTTTGGGTTGTTTACAGCTTGCTATAGATGCCAAGAAGGAAGCAAATGCAGGAAAAATAAGATTTCACACCGGTCTCCCTTATGAGGCCGGTTTTTTTGCGAAGAAAAATCATTAAATACTCATAAAACCATTACAAGGAAGTTGAACGACATGGATAAAGATGATTTACAAAGGCAGGAAGAAGTGCAGGAAAATAATGAAAGGGAAGCTGTACTAAAGGAATATAGCCTTAAGGCAGATAGAATTGAGAAGGATCAGAAAACAGAAGCTAGTCAAACAGAGGGGCATAAAACAAAGGATAATAAAACAGAACATAAGAAGCTTGAGAAAAAAACAAGATTGAGAAGATTAAGGAAACTTATGGAAACGGTTTAAAATGGCTTTCTCCTCGGAGTTCTTTTGTGGAGCAGTTGTGGGAAGCATTTCACATTCTTCGCCCATGGCATAGTGATATGCCTCTACCTTTCGGGTAGAGCACCCTCAGGTTCTTTTTGCCCTTCCCTTTGCAGGTCTCCTTTTGGTTTTCGCCTATAGTGTATTTTCCGCAAAGAATGCCAAAGGGACCAATCTGGTGATTGAGTCGGTACGAAAGGGAGAACAATTGCCGGCTGATATGGCACCTTTAATTATGTTCAGCACCGTAGTTTCTCACTTTTTGGAGCTCTCCGTCAGGGCGAGAAGGTGCCGCTCTACAGGTAGGAGGTCCTCAGGTTCCAGTATCGGAAGGATCTTGCATCTTTCCAAAAAGAGCAAAGAAGAATCATGATGTGCGGTATGAGCGCAGCCTTTTCAGGACTTTTCGGTACGCCTTTGGCCGCTGCCATCTTTGCCATTGAGCTTTGTACCGTGGGAAGTATCTACTACACTGCACTGCTCCCCTGCACCGTCTCTGCTTTAACCGCTCATTTTTTTGCAGAAAAACTGATGCACGCGGAGGAGCCGGACTTAGCCTTAGCACTGGTTGCGGAAATGAATTGGTCTTCCGCCCTATATACCCTGCTCTTAGCCATTGCCGCCTCCTGGTCAGTATTTTTATTTGTGTCCCTGTGCCCATAAGGCAAAGGCTTTGTTTTCAAAATATTTTCCAAATCCTTATCTTAGGATTTTTGTAAGCGGTGCCATGATTCTCTGTGCAAGCCTTGCTCTAAACACCAATATTTATAATGGAACCGGTATGCATATCATTGCCCAAAGCATCCAAGAACCGGAGATTATGTTTTTTCTTCGCCTTTCTTCTGAAAAATCCTCTTTACCGCTGTTTCTCTGGGAGGAGGATTCCAGGGAGGAGAAATTGTTCCCTCTCTTTTTATCGGGGCCACCTTAGGAAATGCCCTAAGCAATGTGCTCCCCCTTGATCCGTCCCTATGTGCGGCACTGGGAATGACCTCTCTTCTGCGGAGTGACCAACTGTCCCTTATCCGCCTTACTCATCAGTTTTGAACTTTTTGGTTTTTGAGGCCTCATCCTCATTTTTATTTTTGGCTATCGCCATCAGTTATCTTTTTCCGGAAATTACGGACTATACCATAGCCAAAAATTCTCTTTTCCAAAACAGACGAAGAAGAAATTAATGAGCATGCCCACTAGGCATGCTCATTTGGTTTTTAGCAAGTATTCCTCAGAAAAAAATATGATATTCTTTTATCCTTTTTAAAACGGTTAGCTAAGTCCTTATCCTCCGGCTTTTACCTGTAAATTGCTGACCTTCTCTCTTCTCCCGGTCTTTGAATCTTTAGTTCTAAAATGGTTCCCTCCGGTAGACCCTTTTCCGAATTCTATCTGAGGAACTTTGCCACCTTGGGGTGATTCAACTGAAAAATTTCTAGGTCCTTACTAAATTGCATTAACTCTATAGGATTCATTTACTACTCCTTTTTCTTTACTGCTCTTCAACGAAAGCAAATTACATTAGGTAGAAGCTACTCTCCTTATCACAGAATCGTCTAAGGCTTTCACATCCTCCCTCGTTAGCCTGCACTAATATTTTTCCCAAAGAGCATAGCCTCAAGTTCCTTTTTTTCTGACAAGTCTTATTTTGTCTCTTTTGGCTTTATTGTCCCCATGATCGACTTTCCTTCTGACGATTCTATACCTTGGCTATATCTTCAAATATGCTTTTGCTTCCATAGTCCCTTTTATGCTATACTGCTTTCGGTATCTTTTTGAAAAGATTACTGCTATTATTTTAAAAAGAATGCTTCGATTATTTTATGAAGAAGGACTTAAACATGAGTAAAATCAAAAGAAATCTCCCGGAAGCCTGGGAGAAGGAAGAATATAAGCACTATAATTCCCATTGACCTAAGGGAAGCAGAAGAATATGAAATCGGACACATGGACAAGGCCCTCCTATCCCATAGAGACTTTGTTGGGGAGGAAATCCCCCTGTCCATAGATGAACAATATATGCTTTACTGCAAATACGGCACCCTTTCCAGAGAGCTTGGTGAACGACTTTCCGACAGGGGCTATCAGGTGGCAAATCTGGAGGGAGGATATGGAAAATATGTTTTGCAGCAAATCAAGAAGGCCGCAAAACAGGAGGAACGACAGAAGGAAATCGAATTAAGCCTTAGAAAAAAATTTAAAAAGTCTATCTTTACCCCTTTGCCAAGGCCATCAATGATTATGATTTGATTCAAGAGGGTGATTCCATCTGTGTCTGCATTTCCGGCGGTAAAGATTCCATGATTATGGCAAAGCTTTTCCAAGAGTTAAAACGGCACAACAAATTCCCCTTTACCCTACATTTTCTCTGTATGGATCCGGGCTATAACGCCTACAATCGACAGATTATTGAGGAAAATGCCGCTCTTTTAGGGATCCCTTAGAGTTCTTCCAAAGCGATATTTTTTTGAATCGGTTTTCACCATTGACTCTCTCCCTGCTATGTTTGTGCCAGAATGCGAAGAGGACACCTGTATTCCAAGGCAAAGGAACTGGGCTGTAAACAAATTGCCCTTGGACACCACTTTGATGATGTGATTGAAACCGTCTTAATGGGAATGCTTTACAGCGGACAATTCCAGGCCATGATGCCCAAGCTTCATTCCACAAACTTTGAAGGGATGGAGTTGATTCGTCCCCTCTACTATGTTCGGGAGGAAGACATTATCCATTGGAGAAATTACAACCAACTGAACTTTTATCCAGTGTGCCTGCAAGTTCACTGAAACCTGCAGCACCTGCCATGTGGATGGCACTACCAGCTCCAAGCGCTTTGGAGATTAAGAAATTGATTGCTTCCCTAAAGGAGGTTAATCCCTTTATCGAGAAAAATATCTTCCGTTCCACGGAAAATGTGTCCATCAATACCATCTTGGGCCTAAAAACCGACGGAGAGAAGCATTCCTTCTTAGAGTGGTATGATGAGGGCTTTGAATTTCCGAATACTAAAATTGAAATATAAAAATATATTGCTTTTTAATATAATATAGACCTGAATAGGGGTAGTCTCACATTCCCCTTTCAGGTCTATACTGTATTCTTAAAGAGCATTTCTCGTATAGCATGCATTATTTGATTAAATATGGAAACTTTTACAGCTTTTGCCTCTATTTGAGCTTTTATCAAATCCACAACATACAGCTCCTCTTTTTATGAGAAGATTTTATCCTTTTGTGCATCTCCTATCCGCATAATTAATACATCATTGCCGGGATAAATGTTTAGCTCTGTCCGAACCTGCCCATTACCGGTAATTTGTCTTGCATGATAGGGAGTCAAGCCCAATAATTCATCCCTCTCCAAAGATTAATCGATTATGTGCCAAGAGAATACGAATTATTTCCAATTCATTTGCCCCTTCGCACATGATTAGTCTTTTTCATCCCTTTAGCTTCCTCTTTAAGCTCATTAGCTCTTCATAATTTATGGCAGTTTGAAAAGCATTGTTATAATACTGCTTGCTTTTTCAGAGTTCAGTCCTGATTTGATAGTCTTCATACATGTTAGAGAGGATACATGCTTTCCGGACTTACAAATCCATATATTATCCTGTCGTCCCATCTGATCCAAAACCTCACAATAATGGGTAGTAAAAATTAAAAGAAGCATTCTTCTTATTGACTGATTTATCCTTATACAAACTGATCATATTTTCCACAAGGGTTTTATGAAAATGATTTTTCACTTCATCAACCAAAAGGTCAAAACCTTCTTTTTAAAGAAGCAAACCATTAAGGTATATAGTAGTAATCCCTTTGTTGTACCGCTGGACAGCATATAAATCAGTTGACTATCAGAAAGATACTTTTTCTTCCCCATTAAAAACCAATCTGTAATTATGTTCGTCCAAGCTTTGTAAATGTTCAATATTGTCATCAAAAATACGCATAATGTTTTTCCAAAACCAAAGTATCTATGCTGTAATTTTTTTAAGGCTTTTGAAAAATCATACGATAGGTCTCTGCTCCATTTCAAAAACTTTCGAAATAAATAGCTCTTTGTACTTTTCTCTAAGACAAAAATACTTTGGATATATCCTCCGGCAATGTTCCATACTCATCCATTTTTCTCGAAAGAACTATCTTCATACAGTTCATGAATACGACTTTTATAATATTTTTCTATACAGCTTTTCCTCTTTAAAAATTGCCTGATTACTGAGAGATATGTCCGTAGACACAAACACTCATACTTATAAATAAAGCCTGCATGATAAAAGACTATCTCCAATTCAACACCGTCATAGTCATAGTGTTTATCTTCTAAGCGAAAGTCTCCCAAAAATAGAATAGCAAGCATCCAAAAGCTCCAATGCAGAGGTTTTTCCGGAAGCATTTTTCCAATAAATGCCATCGTATTATAAACATATAAATCAGGCGCAATCTCCTGCAGTTCATACTTTATCTTCTGCAGTCTTCCTCGATTTGGCCACCAAATCAATAGTAAATCCTCTATACAGTTTTTTTAAAAATTTTTGGCTTTTTACATAAAGTAATTTCATCCCACGCGCCTCCTTTTTTTCTGCTTTTTATAGTATATCAGCTAAGTATAATTTAAACAATATTTTTTTGTTTTAAACTTTATATATTTTTGCAAAAAAATCCATGATATACACTAATATGTTGATGATTCTATGGTTTTTTTCTATATTTTAGTTTTTCTAATAAAAACTTTAGCTAATTTCGGTTTGAAAAAAATCAGCTAAAGTTTTTTTGAAATTATTTATGTTATAGATTTCAATTTTAAATCTACATTCCAATCAAAAGCTTTTACCCCACATGCAGACAGGAACCGCCGATAAACTCACGAATAATGGAGTTCTTCGGAATGGACTCCGGGCTTACGGGAAGCACATAGTCCAGGAACTTTAGGAGGCGCTTTGCCTCCTGGTAGGCAGGACTGTCATTTTCAATCTGGAACAACAGAGGCTGAGCAAAAATCTTCAAAACCGCAAGCTCATAAATCAGCGCAGAGTTGACCATCACATCCGCCCTCTCCTGGAAGGGGAAAATGTAATTGTCCTCGCCCCGTCTTACATTTTTCCAGATGGAAATGGTATCTTCCGCAGAATAGCCTCTGGTTCTGTTGTCTCTTACCATTCTACGAAGCAGGCGAACATCCGTTGTAGGAATACGGTTATGCTCATCAATGTTTAAGGGTGTTAATGCTGAAATGTAAATGCGGAACTTGCTCTCCTCCGGTAAGGAGGTGGACATTAAGTCATTCAAACAGTGAATACCCTCAATGACCAAGACATCCTCCGCCTCCATTTTCAGATAATCTCCCTTATACTCTCTTTCCCCTGTGAAGAAATTGTAACGGGGAAGCTCCACCCTTTCTCCGGAAAGAAGAGAGAGCATATCCTTGTTGAACAGCTCCAAATCCACGCACTGAATGGACTCAAAGTCATAATTTCCCTCCTCATCTTTGGGAGCCTCCACTCTGGCTCTGAAGTAATTATCTACAGAAATGGCATGGGGCTTTAGTCCAAGTGCGGAAAGCTGAATGCTTAAACGCTTGGAAAAGCTGGTTTTTCCGGAGGAGGAAGGTCCTGCAATCAGTACCACCCTCTTCTTCTCCTTAAAGATAGACATGGCAATATTTCCGATTTGCTTCTCAAAATAAGCTTCCTGCATCAGAATAAGAGAATCCGTATCTCCCTGTACAATCTGCTTATTTAAAGCACCGATATCTCCGATACCAACCTTTTTCGCCCAAACAGAAGACTCCTTCTGTACCTGATAAAGCTTATCCATGGGATGGAACTCCGAAGCTCCTTCGGCTTCTCCGGCGTTGGCAAAAGTAGGATAAAACCGTCTCCATAGGGAAGCAAATCAAACAAAGTTACATAAGAAGTATTTTTGCAACATATAGCCGTAGAAATAATCCTGGAAATTCCCCAGGGAATAGATATTGACACGGCTGGTCATACGATAACGGAAAAGCTCCTCCTTGGAATGCATGCCTACCTCTCGGAAGAGGGCTCTGGCATCCTCGGTGGAAACGGAACGCTTCATAATCGGCATCTTCTTCTCCGCATACTCATGCATGGAAGCCTTCACCTTCTCTAAGAGCTCCTTCGTAATCTGCACATCTCCGGAAAGGTAGCCGTAAAAAAACCGCCTCCCAAAGTATAATCCATATTTACCCTGAAATCCCGGTACATCCTTACAATGATGATAAAAAGCTTTTAAAAGCATAAATACGGCAGAGCGGTGATAACTCTTCATACCGATACTATCCTTCAAGGTTAAAAATGTACATTCCTGATCCACATTGGGGATTCTCTTATGCAACTCATAAATACGCTTTCCAAAGCGTACCAAAACGATTGGATACTCCTCCATATCCTGAAACAAGGGAACCAAGTCTTGAAACTTGCTTCCCTCCTCTAACTCTACCACTCTTCCTTTTGCTGTAATCTTCATGGACATCCTTGACCTTTCTATTATGTTTTACAGAATTTTTCCTAAGAAAACTTCCTTTTCCTCTACGCAATCTATCTTAGGAAAATGTCGGCGAATCTGCTCGCTCATATAAGGCACGAAGAATCTCTCCAAGCCGTAGTGCCCTGCATTAAGAAGGCTAAGCCCCTCTCCCAAGGCATCCACCGCATCATGGTGTCCCAAATCTCCGGTGATATAAGCGTCTGCACCTAAAGCAATCACATCCTTCATAAAGCTCTTTCCGGAACCCGGGCAAACCGCAATTTTTCGGATAGGCTTTCCGCTATCAAAAATACTCAATATAGGGAAGCGCAGCCTTTTCCTTAACATAGGCCGCAAGTTCTTCACAGCTAAATGCCTTATCCACCCGAGTGTAAAAATCCTATCCCCTGAGATATGCCCTCCAAGCCGGGAGAAACTTCCTGAAGTACCCCCTCCTTTTTCCAAGATAGTTTAGAGCAAATCAAATCTCCCATGCCCTCCTTTTACGCTGTCGAAGTTGGTGTGCATGCTAAAGACGGAAATCTTATGTTCCGCCAAAGTAAGAAGCAATCTTCCCTGCTCATTGTCTCCTGTAACAGATTTCATCCCCTGAAAGATAAAGGGATGGTGGCTCAAAATGAAATTGCAGGAGTGGGCAATAGCCTCTTCCACCGACCTTCTGCACATCCAGACAGACATAGACCTTGCTAAGCTCTTCTTCCTTCTTTCCCAGCAAAAATCCCACATTGTCCCAGTGCTCCGCATACTGCTTCGGCGCAAATTCCTCCAAAAAGGAAATCAGCTCTTGTTTTTTCATATTATTTCTCCTATTTATTTCTCCTATCCAAAGTAGCTAAGGCCCTCTTTCACCCTGTTCCAGCTTCTCTGCTATCACCTTTTGGGGATTTTTGAAAGCATTTCTTCCAAATGCCTTTCCTCATCCTCTAAAAGCTCCTTTAAAACCGGATCCTTTTTTGCCAGGGGAAGCCAACCAAACTCCCATTCCACTTTGGATATTTCAGAAGAACCCAAAGTTTTTCCCTCAGTCTCCGATTTATTTCCCCCAATCTCCAGGCTGATCATTCCTGCATCCGGTGTTTCTCCTGAAGAATCCTGTCCCTTCGCTTTTTCGCCAATATAATCCTATAGAACTTATTTTTTTCTCCTTCACATAGCAGTCTTCCACAAGCTCCATATAGGGATATAAAAACGCCGGACCTTCTCATAATCTGACTGGGGAGAGAGCAAAATCGTTTCGAACTCTTCTATTCGCTTTTTCCAAAATCTGAATCATCAGCATCCCCCATACCGGAGAGAAGAAGATGCTTACATTCTCCCCTTTCCAGGGCTTCCAGACCATTTCCAAGGCGACAGCTGATTTTTATCCTCCAGCCCCCTGAAACGCACATTTTTTCTTTGCCATCTCCAAGGGCTCTTTTCCGATATCACAGGCAAAAAGCTTCTCCGCCTTTCCCGCCTCAAATAAGGCAATGGCGGTATAGCCATGGTCGCAGCCGATATCCGCAATACTGTCCACCACCGGATACAGGTCCACCATGGTCTGTATTCTTGCCCCAAGTCCCTTCATCTACACACTCCTTTAGAGGGAAAATAAATTTTCCCCAAAAACTCTTTTTCGCCTCGATATACCGGCAAAGACTATATTTCGTAAAAATCCAATCTCTATATCCAAACTGTAATCTCTGCGAAGCCAAATATAGCTTTTTTAAGTCTTTTATCCGAAAAAAACCGGAGAAATGCTCCCACTTATCCTTCTCCCGGAACAAGCGGGAAAGCTCTCTCCATCCATAGCCTCTGCAATGGCCTTTTTCAATTCCCCCGCAATTTAATCTGGCATGAATAAAATCCAGAAGCATTCTTTTCCTCTTCCTGCCGTTCCAAATCCAAATGATACAGGTCTCCATGATAGAGGCCATACACTTTTTGGTATTTTTCTTCCTCTCCTCGAAAACCGTCCATGATTTCCTGTACAGCCTTCCCCTCCTGTAAAGAAAGAAAGACCTGCCTGCAAAGCTCCTCCCTAAGGTCCTCTGCCTTGATATACTGAGAAACCGGTCCGATCCACTCCTCCTTTTGCAATAAGACGGAAAGGAACTGCTCCTCCAAATTATCCGTTAAGCTCTTTTCCCGCTTATTCTCCTCCCGTCTTCCCTGCTTGGAAAAGAGCAAAGGAAAGCTGGGATTTTTCTTCTCCCTTTTGCACCAGATACAAAAGATTCTCCGCGGATAAAAGCTGCTCTCTGGCCACTGCCTTGCAATAATTTTCCAGCTCTACAGGGTCGGAAAAGCAATCCCTAAGCAGGGCGGCAATCGCCTCCATGTAGCCCTGCATCTCTCCGGGATCTTGCAGGTTGAAGCCGGACTTTAATTCCTCCACCTCCCACAGGAAGGCATTTTTCGCATTATGAATCCGCTCCAGAAGAGCATCCTTCCTCCGCCTTTAAAAACTCATCCCGGATCCTTATAGGGCTTTAGGGAAATTACCTTTGCCTGAATTTCCTTTTTCCCTGTAAAATGGGAATGGCTCTCTTACAAGCCTTTCTTCCTGCATTGTCACTGTCAAAGCAAAGGAGCACCGTGGAGGTAAAACGCTTTAAAAGGGCGGCCTGTTGCTCCGTAAAGGCGGTTCCCAATGCCGCCACCGCCTCAATACAGCCTGCCTGATGCATGGAAATCACATCCATATAGCCCCTCACAGAGAATCAGATAGGATTCTCTGCTTCTTCTGGCAAAATTCAGGGCAAAAAGATTTCTGGATTTGTCAAAAGCTTGGTTTCCGGAGAGTTTAGGTACTTAGGCTCCCCGTCTCCCATGACTCTTCCTCCGAAACCGATTACCCGATGATGAAGGTCCATAATGGGGAAAATCACTCGATTAAAAAAATTTATCTCGAACACCGTTTTTCTTTTAAATGTAAATAAACCGGAAGCCTGTAGCAAGGAATCTTCATAACCCAAAGATTTACAATACTGATACAGGGCATCCTTTTCCTGCACCGCATAGCCAAGTCCGAAGTGGGTAATGCTTTCCCCGCTTAGGGCTCTCTTTCCCAAATACTGTAAGCCCAGCTTACCCTTGGGACTACGAAGCTGTTTTACGAAGAAAAGGGCGGCATTTTTGTTGATTTCCAGTAGTTTATACCGAAGGTCCTCTTCCCCCTTATTGCCTCCACTGCTTTTTTCGGGAAGGGTAACATTTGCCCGCTCTGCCAGCTGCTCTATTGCCTCTACAAAGCTTAGATTCTCATACTCCATCATAAAGCGGATGCTGTCCCCCGCCTTACCGCAACCAAAGCAATAAAAAATCTGTTTCCCGGGAGAAACAGAAAAAGAGGGAGTTTTCTCCCCATGAAAAGGACAGAGCCCAAAGTAACTGGATCCCTTCTTTTTCAAATGTACATATTGTCCTATTAAATCCACGATATCCGTTCTTTGCCGGATTTCCTCTACGATTTCTTCTCCATAGTACATATCAGTCCTTCTCCCAGGCCTTCGGAACAAAAATACTCCATGAACTTGTGGCTGCAATACTCATCCGTCATGCCGGAAATGTAATCCGCAACAATGCGGTCTAAAAAGGAGCTTAGGGATCTTCCTTCCTTCCTCTTCTCCCTTTTTCAGCAGAAAACGATATCCTCCGCCATTTCCATAGGGTGCTCCTGATAAAAGGAAAATAAGAGCTTCAGCATGCCGTCTACCTTCCACTCCTCTTCCTTGGCCTTACTGCTGGTGTAAACATTTTGAAACATCCACTTCCGTAAGCCCTGCATATTTTCTTCCATCATCGGCTCCATGGAAAGCTTTATCCTTCCCCCTGAGGTAAAGATGACGGAGCGAATCAAAGTATTGAGCCGCTCTCTTGCAGTAAAGCCCAGAACCTTCCGATATTCCGCCGGAAGCTCCTCCTCCCGAAAAAGCCCTGCCCGAATCCCATCATCCACATCATGGTTAAGATAGGCAATCTTATCCGCAAAGCGAACCGCCTGCCCCTCCAATGTCTTCGGTTTTCCTGAGCTTCTATGATTTTTGTATACCGTCCCGAACCTCTTTGCTAAGGTTCAGTCCTTTACCGTTTTTTCTCTAAAATCTCCACAATCCGGATACTTTGGTCCACATGGGAAAAGCCTCCGGAGCAAAGCTTGTTTAAAGCCCTTTCTCCGGCATGGCCAAAGGGGGTATGCCCTAAGTCATGGCCTAAGGCAATCGCCTCGGTAAGGTCTTCATTTAAGCGAAGAGCCTTGGCAATGCTTCTGGCAATCTGACTCACCTCCAAGGTATGGGTTAATCTTGTACGATAATGGATCCCTCCGGCTGAATAAAGACCTGGGTCTTATGCTTTAGCCGGCGAAAGGCCTTGAATGTAAAATCCTGTCTCTATCTCTTTGGAAAATGGTTCGATATCATCCTCTTCCTCAGGAAGATCTCTTCCCAAAGAATCTATGCTACAACAAGCAAAGGAGAGAGAATCTCCTTTTCCATTTTCTCCATTTCTTCTCGAATATTCATCCTGCTCCTTCCTCCCGGATCAAAAGCAAAACAACAGTTCCTTTTATAATAAGCCCTGGAACAGGAGAAGTAAAATGAAAATTGGTAAAACAAAGCGGAAATAGTTTAGGAGGAAGGCCGGCATTTTCACGCCCTCTCCCTTATTACATTCCTCCAAATATCTGGGGAAACCCATGCCCCACTTGCTTACGCAGAACAGAAGGTAAACCAGAGAGCCGATGGGAAGAATTAAGTTACTAACAATAAAGTCCTCGGAGTCCAATACATCTCTGCCGCCAATCAGCTTTAAATCCTTCCAAAGGTTATAGCCAAGAATACAGGGAATACTCAAAAGCAGAATTAAAATACAGTTTACAATAACCGCCTTCTTTTCTATCCCAGTGGAAGTTATCAATACTGGTGGAAATGAGATTTTCAAACACCGCAATAACGGTGGAAAAGCTGGCAAAGGTCATAAAAACAAAGAAGAGGCTTCCCCAGATTCTTCCTCCCGCCATGTGCATAAACACTCTAGGTAAAGTGAAGAAAATAAGGGGAGGACCTGCATTTGGTTCTACATGAAAGCTAAAGCAGGCAGGGAAGATAATCAAACCGGAAAGGATAGCCACAAAAGGTATCCAAGGCACAGATTCGGATTCCCTCCTGTTAAGGAATAGTCCTCAGACATATAGAGCTGAAAAATCTCCATAGCCGCAACCCCTAAAGAAAAGGGTGAAAAAGGCCTGATTCATGGCCTGAGAAATTACATGAAAAAGTCCGATTTCCTTTACCTTTTCCGGATTCGGGAAGAGGTAGAACTTCGCTCCCTCCAGAGCCCCCGGCAGCATCAGGCTATGTACCGCCAAGACAATAATCAAGAGTAAGAGGCAGGCCATCATGATGGTGGTAATTTTTTCCAGACCTTTTTGCAGTCCTAAAGAGCAAACCAAAAATCCCCGATAACCGTAATCGCCATACATAGAGTCATTTCCTCCGGACGACTGAGCATGGTTCCAAAAACATTTTTTCCACCTGAGAGGGATCAATTTTTAGAAAAAGGTTCGAAGGCAAATTTAAAGAAATAGAAAGCATCCAACCGGAAACGGTGGTGTAATACATCATCAAAAGATAACAGCCCAGAATACAAACCCAGCCGTGCAAATGCCACTTGGTACCCTTGGGCCCCAAAAACCTCATAGGCCTTTTACCACGGACTTCTTACTGGCTCTACCCACTGCAAGCTCCATGGTGAGAATGGGAAGACCGATTAAAAGCAAGAAGCAGAGGTAGAATAGAACAAAGATTCCTCCGCCGTTTTGTCCTACCAGATAGGGAAACTTCCAAACGTTACCGATTCCGATGGCACAGCCCGCGCTCACCAAAAATAAAGCCGATTCGTGATTTAAAACTTTCTCTTTTCATTTTTACCCTTCCTACATAAGAACAGGAGATGCCTAGGCATCTCCCATCCATCGATTACAGTCGATGCGACTGGATTCGAACCAGCGACCTCTGCGTCCCGAACGCAGCGCTCTACCAAGCTGAGCCACGCATCGCTCTAATATATAGAACAAAGGAGATTATACGCTTTTTCCTTTGTTCTGTCAATTATTTTCTGTCTATAAAGCTAAAAATTTCTGTCATGAAAACCAAAATTTGCAAATTCTAATTATAATTAGAGTGAGGTCGGAGTTAACTCTTTAATATCATTCAAGACTTGATGCAAGTATAAACTTTCCGGATTTTCCATCTTAACATATATTATGAGTATTTACGTACATCTCGAATCGAGTTTAATTCTATATTTTTCTTCATAGCCAGTCTTTTCTCCATTGTGAAATACTGCATAATACAAATCTATGATAGTTAAACCATCAGCTTCCAAACAGTTAACCTTAACTATGTAATAATCATCAAATTTAGTTACTTGGATATCAATTTTGCCATCAACACTAAGTTCCATTTTTTATTTGCTCAGTTAAAATATCTGTATCATAAAAACCATCGTTAAACTCAGATATTTCATACTCCCAATCCGAAGGATCTTTCGATCTCACGTTAACCTCAAAGTTGTAATATTTTTTTCCCATACAAAGCTATAATGATTGTCTTCAGCAAATATTAAATTATTATACCTTATTTCCGGGATTTTTTACACCATCATCATCAATTGCAAAAATATGTAGTATCAAACGCCAGTATACCACCAGACCCCTGCATTTTCTAATAAGTATTTAGGTGGATGTTTATAATCACCATACATGTTTAGCAGTATGGAAAAACTATTAATTAATGAAATAATAAAAAAATAGCAAAAACAAAAAAATACAATCCTTCGAATTAATCTCATGCAGATACATCCTCCTCACTGACTTTATCATGCTTGTTCCAGCGTAAAAATGCACCGGCTATATCCTTGTCGTGATACGCCTATACATCCACCAGAAACAGCAAAGTATTCCCATACATTTTAAGAGAGGAAATCTTTCATACTGCTACTTCTTTTGCACTGCTCCATTCACTACCCATCTTCCTTCCGAATCTACTGTAAAGCCGTCAGGAGTGGTGCTGTTTCTATAAAGAGCTCCTTCATTCTGTCCTTGTGTGTCTAAGTAGTAGCAGTTTCCGTCAATCCACTGCTAACCGGTGAGCATTCTACCCTTCCAACCGTCGGAGTTCGGGAAGAGGTAGTACTTACTGCCGTTTACCTCTATCCATCCTGTAGCCATATAGCCGGAATCTAAGAAATAGTACCAGTAAGACTTTCCATTATAGGCTTCATAACCCCAGCTATTCTTTGGATAGCTTCCATCCGATCTTTTGTACCACCAGCCCTTTTCATCCTGTACCCACTGTCCTCCGGATAGGGAGCGATCTACGCCAAGTACCTGTCCAGTAAAGCTACTGCTGACCTTAAAGCTTCCGGAGCCGCCACCGGAACTGCCGGAGCTTCCGCCAGATCCACCGGAACTACTGGAGACAGCTTTAGAGGTAGAACCGGAGTTTCCGGTACTACCGGAAGTATTCTCCTTTTTTCTCTATTTTTTAGGTTCAAAATAGGGAGAAATCAATTGGGCGCCGGCTGTTAAACCTAGCTGTAGCTTCAAAGACTTATTACTGTATCGTTCATTATTGACATAAAATTCCGTGCCGGAACCATAGTCGTCGTCAGTTCCCTCAACAAGAAAGCGATATTTTTCCACAGTGAAATGAGGCTGCACAAGATACTTTACCTGATATCGTCCGGCAGGGAAGAGGACCCCTTCCGGAGCTTTTCCAAACATCGCCTTTTTCACCGGCTGCATTCACATAGCTCTCTAAAAAGAGCTTAAAGCGGTTTAATTCTTCAGGATATTCTCTGTACATACTTATCAGAAAAGGCTCTGTGGAAGTTCCCGGGTTCAATACGGTTGTGCCGTCTGTAAGCACGATTTTTTCCACATTTAGGGTGACACTGTTCATAGGATCCCCCACCTTTGCCTTATGAATATCAAAGCTGGAGTTTAAGTATACCTGACTGATAGTCTTCTCTTCCTTTACAGAAAAAGAATCGCTTTCTAGAGGATAGTACTTATATTTTGCATCTTCCCTATTGGAGATTTTTTTATTTCTAAATTATTGGATTCATTGCTTTTGATCATCCGCAAAAGCGATTACCGATACGTGCCTGAGTATATGTAAAGCCTACATCATTATCCGGGGTAACTTTTGGCACAAGGTAATAAGGACTGTTTTTCCCTACAGCCAAAGTATAGATATAACGATATTCTCCCGGAGTAAAATAGTTCAGCTGATAAGAGCCCAAGCTCCTCCTGCCTTCTTTTCCACGACTCTCTCCGGAAGAACCTTGAAATGCTCTTCGCTTACATCCTTGACAAGCCCCTGGCTTCTAGGGCTAGCTCAGATACTTTTACCGGATTGTTTCTCACCACCTTCATATGATCCCTTCCGGCAAACTCTATACCGGTATAATCCAGAAATATCCAGTAAATCTTATCTTTAAGAGTATAAGCGTCGGCATTTACATTTGCCATACGGAAGCTGGAGTAACCTAAAGACAAAAGGCTTTACCATGCTGGTCTCTTCTGTACTCTCCGTCTCTTCAGCTGAAGCCTCTGCATTCTCAGCCTCTTCAACTGCTTCCACCGCTTCCTCGGAGTCAGAATTTTGTGTTTCTTCCGGAAAATCTGCCAAGCTCTCTTTGCTTCCTTCTTCCGAATCTGCATATTTATTTTTCACTGTAGCTACTACAGAATTTTCTGCCTGATTTTTTTACTTGTTTCCTTTTCCTCTGAAACAGTTATTTCCTGATTGTCTAAAGGGATTGGCATAGAGGGTACAGCAGCGCTTGTTGTACAAAAATACCAAGCTCATTCCTAAAGCCAGCATGTTTTTTTCTTCTCATCTCCATCGTTCTTTCTTTGGTCTCGCCATTTCACAAATTATAATTATACTATATCTCTGCCCATTCGTGGGAACTTTTATTGTTTTTGCACCACTCCATTCACTACCCATCTTCCTTCCGCATCCACTGCATAGCCATCGGGGGTAGTGGTGTTTTTATAAAGAGCTCCTTCATTCTGCCCTTGCGGGTCTAAGTAGTAGCAGTTTCCATCAATCCACTGCCAACCGGTGAGCATTCTACCCTTCCATCCGTCAGAGTTTGGGAAGAGGTAATATTTACTGCCGTTTACCTCTACCCAGCCTGTAGCCATATAGCCGGAATCCAGGAAATAGTACCAGTAGGACTTTCCGTTATAGGCTTCATATCCCCAGCTATTCTTCGGATAGCTTCCGTCCGCTCTTTTGTACCACCAGCCCTTTTTCATCCTGTATCCACTGGCCTCCCGGATAAAGAACGATCTACACCAAGTACCTGTCCGCTCAAACTACTGCTGACCTTAAAGCTTCCGGAACCGCCACCGGAACTTCCCCCTGAGCTAGCGGAGCCACCACTTGATCCACCGGAACTACTGGAGACAGCTTTAGAAGCAGAACCGGAGTTTCCCGTATTGCCGGAGTGATTTTCTTTCTTCTCTACTTTTACCGCATCGAAAAAATGCGAGGTTAGTTTTGTAATAGTTGTCATACCATAATCAGGAATAACTCTGCGGACTTCATAGGGCTCATTATTGACATAAAACTCTGTACCATTGCCATAAACATCATCAGTCTCCGACACTAAGAAACGATAGTTATCAACTGTATAATAAGGACGGATCACGTATTTTACCTGATAACGTCCTGCAGGAAAAGTCATACTCTCCTCCTGAGATGCCCTAATATTCCCATTTTCTCCTAATGCATTTGGATAGCTCTCCAAAAAGAGCTTAAACTGCTCCGGGCTTTCAGGGAAATGATTCATAAAATTAGTTATAAAAGGCTTAGATATATTGGAACCTTGGATTTCCGTACCATCTTTTAAGACAATCTTCTCCACTTGGAGCGTTGCCCTCTTCATAGAATCTCCCACCTTAACATTATGGATGTCAAAGCTGGAACGGAGATATACTTTCGTCATAATCTTTGCTTCCTTCACGGTAAAAGCTTCGCTTTCAAAGGTATAATATCTATACTGCGCATCTTCCCGTTGCATAGCTTTCAAATTATCCTGATAGTATGCATGTTCCCCTTTCTGATGAAAATACTTTTCATGCATAGAAACACTTGTATAAGCAAATATACCATCTCCATCCTGTTCTGCTATTGGTAAAATATAAAATTGGCTCTTCTTTCCTGCAGCAAGTGTATATACATAGTGATACTCCCCCGGGGTAAAGTAGTCGAGATTGTACGGTACCCACTGACCATTTACTTTCTTTTCAACTTCCCTCTCAGGGAGAATTTTATAAAGATCCGGGCTTGGATTATTGATGACTCCAGGTTCATTTCCTCTTAAAACGACACCTCTTACGTTTACTTTTTTATCCCGAAGCACTTTCATATGATCTCTTGCGGGAAAGTCCCAATCTTCAAATGATACAGTCACCATTATAATCTTATTGTCTAGAGATCTCGTCACTGCAGCACTTCTAAACCCTGAATATCCGGAGGTCGCTACCGTAGATTCTGTTCCTCCTATATCTTCTTTAGAGTCCTCTGTAGACTCACTCTTTCGCTCAGCAAGCTCCTCTGAGTCTTCCGCTTCAGTAGTCGGTACTTCTTCCTCTATGGACACAGTTTTCCCTTCCACAGCAGTCTCTTCCGGAAAATCGTCTAATCCTTCTACAGTTCCTGCTGTTTCAGCAGTTTTTTTCTACCTCCGGAACGTAAGTATCCTTATTGTCTAAAAATATCCGCATAGCTTGCAGGGCAAAGAGCCCTGTGCAAAGTACCGCACTCAGTCCTAACGCCAGCATGTTTTTTTCTTCTCATCTCCATCGTCCTTTCTTATTTCTTGCCATTTCACGGTATAAAATTATACTATATTTTTAGATTTTTTTCTAATTATTTTTCGCTAATTAATATGATTCTTTAGAAGTCCCTATACCTTATCTAGTATTCCGTTCCCATTTTCGTGCAAAAAAATAAGGTCTAAAGGCTTTTCCCTTCAGGCATTGCATAAAAAAATCCCCTCTCCAAAGGAGAAGGGGAACTTTCTGTTGTTTTTATTATAAGTCTAATCCGGTTTTTTTCTTTAGCTTTCCTTTGCCTAAGCTCCGCTAGAATAGATGCTTTGTCCATTTTCATTTGTAAAGTTCCCGCAATCATATCTGCATTACTTTCTTTTTATTACATCAGGATATTCACTGTTAAATTTAATCATAAGACTCTTGGTTTCTTGTTCTCCTCTGAAATCTTCTTGTACAACTGTTCGAATCTTCCATCTTCCATAATATTTAAAAATAAATATCCGAGAAGTTTTCAGGAATAGATAACCAATCTCCATATAAATCCACTACTGCCTGTTGGATTCTCTCAAAGACAATAGGATTTCCACTTTTTCATGATCCACAAGAATCCCTAATACATCAGATAAATCGCTCTTGTATTGCCTTCCGGATTGAAGCTTCATGGCGATTAAATATTCTGCTGCTACAGTACGAATCGTCAAAAATATTTGAATAGGTTTTGTAGTATTTAGAAAACTCCTCAAGTTTTGGGGTATATGATTTTGTTTTTTTGAAAGTCGGAATTTAGCCAAGCTTTTGGAAGATTAAATCTCTCTCAACTCTATCAATAGCATCTTTCATCCCCGAAGAAGCTCTTATCAATGCATCAATATCTGTGGTCATATTACGAAAGCCATAATTAATCAAAACAGAAGCACCGCCAATTAAAAATCAATTCAGCAGGCATTCCTTTTCCAACAAGCTTTCTATATTCCTTAGCCAGCTCCTTCAAGTATAAGTCAATATTATCTTTAGTAAATTCTATCCCATGTTTAGATAACATTGCGCACATCACTTTCTATGATATTAAATCGCAGAAACTCCGGAATGGCAGACTTCTCAGCTTCTTTTTGCATATCTTGCTTTCCCACTGCTAAAGACATTGCCTGTAAGCTAAGAGGGTAAAGAACTTTTTTTCCAGCTTGCACTGACGAATATCATCAAATTCACGATCAAGGGCTATATGGTTTTCCCTACTGATATAATCCAGCATAGCCAGAAGGTACAGACTTTCAGGATACCACTTTTTCTCATAGTACATACGGATATCTCCACTTTCCAGAGTCTCCATAATAAAAGTTTAAATCTCCAAGTTCTTTCAAGCGATGGCAAACCGTACTTTTGAAATTCTCAAAGCTACTCCGTTCTAAAAGACATGGGGTCAACAATTCTTCCATAGAAAGCTCTAAGGCCTTCGCTAACTTATAGATTGTTTCCCCACTGCATTTTTCCCAAGCTTGCTTTTACCACTGCAAATATCATTAACGGTAGCATAGGAATTCTGCTTTCCTTAGCCAATCTATATACACTCATGTTTTTTCCTTTAAAGTCTCACGAATTGTCATTTTCAATCCCCTTTTCTTTTTGAAAGTAATTATAACGGTATACCGTTATAATTACAATCCTAATACCACAAAAGCTATGCGGTATTTTTCATCAAATTCTCCGATTTTTTAGGCTTTTTCTATACCATTGCTAAAAAAATAGATACAGTATGCTTTTTTTAAGCAATATTTCATATAAAATGAGCTATCGCGCACTACGTGAGCGGTACGCGTTAAGGATAAAAATCCCTCTCCAGTGGAGAAGGGGAACTTTCTATAAATCTTCTTATTCGTTTTTTAAAACCCTTTTTTAGCCCTGCTTCTGCTCCGGAATGGCCTTTGCCAGTGCAAAACGGTTGGACTGCACAATGGAACGGGAATCCTGTAAGGAGGATTTTAAGCCACTCAGATGCTCCTCTGCGGTGTCCAGAGAACGGGTAATAATGGTCTCCAGGCTTGCCAGCATCTCATCCGTATAACGAATAGCATTGCTGCGAATCTGATCTGCATCCGCCACCGCATTGTTTACAATGCCGTCTGCCTGCTTCTGAGCATCCTGTAAAAGAGCATTGGCCTTCTCATAAGCCTTCTGCATGATTTCATTGTCGGAAACCATCTCCTCGGTCTGGGTTCTGGCATCATTTAACATCATATCCGCCTGAGCCTTCGCATCAGCCAGGATAGCATCCTGCTGGGAAATAATCTTCTGATACTTCTTAATCTCCTCAGGAACCCGAAGGCGAAGCTCCACCAAAAGCTCCTCCATCTCTTCCTTATTTACTAAAATCTTTGTATTGGACAAAGGCTGATACTTACAACTATCAATGTATTCCTCAATTTCTCCAATCAACTGCTCAATTCTGCTCATATCCCCCTCCGTCTCTCTTGTTCATCAAATTTTTTCTTCATAGCCTCTTCCACATCTTTCGGAACAAAGGCTGATATATCCCCATGAAAGGACGCAATCTCCTTTACAGTACTGGAACTTAAATACGAATATTTCAAACTGGTGGCAAGGAAAATGGTATCCACTTCCTCTGCAATCACCTTATTGGTCTGGGCCAGCTGCAACTCAAACTCAAAGTCCGTTACCGCCCGCAGGCCTCGAACAATGATATTGGCTTGGACTTTTTTTGCATAATCCACCGTTAAACCGGTGAAGCTATGCACTTCCACATTACCCCAATCCTTCGTGTGCTCAGCAATCATTTTAACACGTTCTTCCATGGAAAACAACGGCGTCTTCTGCCGGTTTTGCAGCACACCCACGATTAATTTATCTACCATTTTTCGGCTTCGTTCAATCACATCCAAGTGCCCGAAGGTCACGGGATCAAAGAGCCGGGATACAATCCTATCTTCATACAGCCTCCTGTAAACGAAGAAAGATATGCTTATTGGTCTTGTACAGCTTCTCTCGAAGAATTCGATATCCTTCCTCTTCCATGTCGGAAAAATCCTCTTCCAACGCCGCCTCTACAACAAAAACCGTATCCTTCCCCACCATAGAGGACTTTACCAGTCTCCGAAGGGCTTCCTTTGCCAAATCCTCGCCATAGGGAGGATCTAAAAAGACGATACCGAAGTGATAGTCCTTTCCTCTAAACTTCTTAAAGCACTGTGGAAATCACCTCCATATACCAGAGCCTGTTCCTGAAAATGACAACGGGCGATATTTTGCTCTATACAAGCCAAAGCCTTCTTTCCGCTATCGCAAAAACCGCTCTTTTCGCCCCTCTGGACAGGGCTTCAATCCCCAAAGCACCGCTTCCCGCAAAAAGATCCAAAACATCCTGGTCCACTAGGTCAAATTGTAAAATATTAAATAAGGTCTCCTTGATTCGGTCCGTGGTGGGGCGGGTATCCTTCCCCTCCGGCACCGAAAGCAAAAAGCCTTCTGGCTGAACCTGCAATTACTCTCATACCACTCTCCTTTTCCCTCATATTAAAGCGAAAAATGCCGGTCGTTGTAAAGGGATAAAGATTAATTTTTTTCTACAACTTCCTATTTTTTTATAGAAAGCTTTTTCCATGCGAGTAAACACCAAGGATTTTCGCCAAATTTTGTATCCCCGGTATTCTCTACCTAGCTGTTCTTTAGAACTATCCTCTATCCGAATATTTTACTTTAAGCGTTTTCTGTAAGCAGGCTTTGGAAAATGTCTTTCATCCCCTGATGCTCCGGTCTTTCCAAGAGAGCATCCTCCTCCAAAAGAGCCTTGGCCGCTTCTCTTGCCTTAAAAAACAACTCCTCATCCCGTAAAGGATCCGCAAAACGAAATTGCAGGGGTCCCGACTGCCTTTCTCCAAAGAACAAATCCCCCGGTCCTCTCAAGGCCAGATCTTCCTTGGCAATGGCAAAACCGTCATTACTGTCCCGAATAATGGACAGTCTTTTTTGGGACTTCTCATCTTCCTTATGATCCATAAAGATACAATAACTTTGAAGCTCCGACCTTCCCACCCTGCCTCGTAGCTGGTGGAGCTGAGCCAGACCGAAACGCTCCGCATTTTCAATCAGCATAACCGTGGCATTGGCCACATCCACCCCCACCTCCACAACGGTGGTGGAAAGAAGAATTCTTGTCTTTCCGGAAGAAAAGTCCTGCATCACCTGCTCCTTCTCCCCTGCCTTCATTTTCCCATGCAAAACCGCAAAAGAATAGTCCTTGCCAAAGTACTGCTTTAGATTTTTCTGATAGGCGGTAACACTTTCTACAGAAAGATTTTCATTTTCCTCCACCAAGGGACAGATAATATAGGCCTGCCGCCCCTTGTCCAGCTCCTTTTTAATGAAGGAAAAGGCCTTCTCCCGATCCCTTGGGGAGAGCAGGGCATTCTTAATGGGCAGACGATTTGCCGGTTTTTCCGAAAGCAGAAGGTAGGGCACCGCGCCATAGAGCAGCTTTACCAAAGAACGGGGAATGGGCGTTGCGGAAAGGTAGATACAGTGGGGATTTTGCCCCTTCTTTTCCAAACGGTTTCTTTCCTGAATCCCGAAGCGGTGCTGTTCGTCAATCACCAGCATTTTCAGATTGGAAAAAGCCAAGCCCTCCTGAATCAAGGCCTGGGTACCGATTACCCCCAGAATACTGCCTTCTTTTAGCCCCTGATAAATTCTATCCTTCTCCTTCTTACTGCTGCTGCCAATCAACAAGGCTATAGGAATCTCCCATTGATTTTTCAAAAGCAGTTCCTGCAGTTTTTGAAAATGCTGTTGGGCCAAAATTTCCGTAGGCACCATAATGGCAGTCTGAAAGCCCTTGCTAGCCATAAGATACAAGGCATAAAAGGCCAAAATGGTTTTTCCGGAGCCCACATCTCCCTGAACAAAGCGAAGCAGTCTCTCTCCTTGGGAAAAAACCCTATCCATCTCCTCCAAAGCCTCTTTTTGGGCATTTGTCAGGCTAAAGGGTAGTCCCTGCTGAAATTCTGCACTTTTTCCCGGAATCCTTTCCTCCTGTCCCGAAAGTGAGAGAAAGTCCCTCTCCTCCTTTTCCAGAAAGAGACTGTAGTAAAACAATTCCTCAAAGGCCAGACGCTTTAAGCCCTCCTGCCTCTCCTCTTCCCTCTTTGGCAAATGCAGAAATTCCATAGCCTGTCGTTTATTACATAGCCCTTCTCTTTCAAAAATCCCTGAGGAAAAACTTTCCGGAATCTCAGGTTCTTCCTTGAAAATCTCCTGAATACACTTTCTTCTTAGGGCATTTCCAAGCCCCTTTCGAAGAGAATAGATAGGCTCTAAGCTCTTTCTCTTTTCTTCGTACTCCTCCAAAGAAAAAATCTTAGGCTGCTGCAGGATAAAATGCCCACGAAAGCTTTTTAACCCTGCCCGAAAAAAACACCAGCTTTCTTCCCTTTTTAAAGTTTTTAAAAGATAAGTTGCATGAAAGTATTGAATAAGTAGCTTTCCACTCTCATCCCCGGCGGAGCATTGCAACATGGAAAGCTTGGTATTTCGTAAAACCCTTGCATCCTCTAAAAGCACAAGAGAAAAAGCCATCCACTCCTTCTCCCTGGCTTCCGCTATATAACTAAGCTTAGGATATTGCAGATAGGAAATAGGAAAAATCCTCTAAAAAGATCTTCCTTGGTGTAAATATTCATCTTATGAAAAAGAGCGGCGGTTTTCTCCCCCACCCCCTTAATCCTTTCCACAGCATCCTGAAGCATAGTTCTCCTTTAAGCTCACAAAAACAAGGCTTTATAGAACAGCGAACTTTCGCATCATAGCTTTGAAGCCGGGGGTAATCTGAGCCCGTCAGTACTTGCTAAAAGCAAGCAAAGCGAAGCTTTTAGCTTAGTACTGCTACGAGGCGAGGTTAGCGAAAGCGTGCCCCCGATTCAAAGCTATGATGTCGAAAGTGTATCAATTCTATGTACCTTGTTTAAATAGCGAAAACATTTCTGTAAAAACGACTCTTACTCTAGGGAAAGAAGATAATAGTACACTGCCTGTCCGTCGGCGTGAACCTCCACCTCAAGATTCGGCATATACTCCAAAATCTCCTTCTCCAAGGTCTTGGCCTCTTCTTCCGTTACTCCCTCTCCATAATAAAGACTCAGGATTTCTCCCTCTCCCATCTTCTCCAAGCCTTCCTTCATAGCCAGGAAATGCTTTTTTCAGCGGAAAGTAATCCCTGATCTCCCAGGAAAAGGATGTCTCCCTTATGGATTTCTCTTCCATCAATGCTGGTATCTCGAACCGCATAGGTAATCTCTCCGGAAGAAACCATGGATAAGCTGTCTTCCATGCCCTCCTGGTTCTCCTCCACCGTTCCCTCCGGCTGGAAGGAAATCATTGCGGAAATTCCCTGAGGAATGGTCTTACTGGGCACTACGGATACGGAACGATCCTCCAGAATATCCTTTACCTGCTGAGCAGCCAGTAAAATGTTCTTGTTATTGGGCAAAATGAACACATGCTTGGCATGAATTTTCTCTACCGCAGCACACAAATCTTCGGTGGAGGGGTTCATGCTCTGTCCTCCGGAAACTACTTGATCCACCCCAAGGTCTAAGAAAATATCTCTCAGTCCGTCACCGGAGCATACTGCCACAAAGCCGAAGTCCTTTTCCTCTACAGATTCAGACTTTTGGGAAACGCCTGCATCCTTAGGCTCTTCCTCCAGCTTTTCCATGGCGGCAATACGGGAAGCATCCTCAATCAATACCTCATGATGCTCAAGGCGCATATTGTCTACCTTCATTTTTGGAAAGGAAGCCCAGGGTAAGGCCCTTCTCAAAGGCATCTCCCGGATGATTGGTATGTACATGAACCTTAATCAAATCCTCGTCGGAGAAACAAACGATAGAATCACCGATACCGGAAAGGTAGTCTCTAAGCTTTTCCACCTCTTCATCAGAGAAGGGGTGGTCACCATTGACCATAAATTCCGTACAATAACCGAAACGAATATCCGCAGTGGAAATCTCTCCTCTACTCTTTCTCTCACCCGTTAATGCGGAAACGCCGGAATCTTCCTTAAATTCCAAATCCAGTTCAATCTTTTCGCCCTTTAAGGAACGTAAAGCCCCTTCCAGTACGCACATCAAACCGGCTCCACCGGAATCCACCACTCCTGCCTCTTTTAATACAGGAAGCATATCCGGAGTTTTCTTTAAAACCTCATCTCCGTAGGCTACCACCTTCTCCAAAAGAGGAAGAATCTCCTCTTCTGTTAGAGACAGCTCCATAATCTTATCCGCCATCCCCTTCGCTACGGTTAAAATGGTTCCTTCCTTAGGGCTTCATTACCGCCTTATAGGCTGTTTCCACAGCTCTTTGGAAGGCCTTCGCCAAAACAATGCTGTCAGCTTCCTTTACTTCCAATAATTCCTTCGTAAATCCACGAATCAACTGAGACAGGATGACGCCGGAGTTTCCTCTGGCTCCACGAAGAGATCCGCTGGACATTGCCTTGCAAATCTCCTTTTAGCTACCTCCCTCAATCTTTGCCACTTCCTTTGCTGCGGAAAGGATCGTCATGGTCATATTGGTTCCCGTATCTCCATCCGGAACAGGGAATACATTTAACTCATTAATCAAATCCTTCTTTGCATTCAGCTGATTTGCCCCAGCTAAGAAAAGCCTTCTGCAAATCCCTTGCACTTAGTACTTTACCCACAGGTAAATTCCTCCTATTTCTTTGAAACTTAATCGATTACCCGAACCCCTTCTACATATACATTGATTCGTTTAACTTTCATTCCTGTAAACTGTGAAATTCTGTATCTTACACTTTCCATCAGGTTTCTCAGCCACAGCCTGAATGCTTACACCATAAGCTACAATCACATGGAAGTCCAAACTGATTTCATTTCCCTGAATATCCACGGAAATTCCCTTATGATAACTTTCCTGCTTCAACAGCTTAGCCAATCCCTTTCCGGAAATGAGAACCGCAGCCATTCCAACAATACCAAAGCAAGAAACTGCTGCATTTCCTGCGTAGCTTGCAACGACTTCTTCGGAGATTTGTACCTCACCGTAATGAGAGGAGATTTTTCCTTTCATTGTCTTTCCTCCAATCCCTATCTTCTGTCCATTCTTAGTCATTATGATTTTTCTCTTAAGCAAATGCTCCTGTACCCTAAGAGCAGAACTTACTATGATGAGAATTTCGTATAGTATACTCCATTTTCCTTATTCTGAAAAGGAAAAAGAATCCTAAAAGCAAAGGCTCTACAAAGAATCCCGGAGCAAAGGCTCTACAGGACTTTTTCTCTGCTCTATGGCCTTATCCTTTTTCCTTTCGGGAAATTTTTAAAAAGAATAGTAACTATCCCAATGGAAAGGAAAATCTGTCCTATATCGGTCACAAATCCCGCCCGGGACAAAGTGGAAATATTTTTCAAATCCCATTCTAGTCCCTAGAAATTCCTCTTCTTTTTCTAAAAAGATAGGAAGAAAGTGCAAAAATCCAATAGATAATATCACAATCATAGCATAAAAAGACCTGATCACTATACTTCCAGGATATTTTTATAGGCAAGATCCGGTAAAGCACTGAACAAATACAAAAATAAGAATAAAAAGGCAACAATACTTACCGCCAAGGCCAATGCCTTTCCCCTAAACAGACTGGCCTGTATGGTAACACAAAGAATCGCAATCGTAGAAAGAAAAATCCAAAAGGCTGCTGCCGTAGATAGGGAAGCGAATCACATATAAGCTTTAATTCGCCAAATCCCTTTCCGCTCATCAAGAGATTCCAAAACAATTCAAAAGCATCCTGATAAAACTCCATATCCAAAGAAAAAAATAAACAACATTAAAGCTGAATAATAGGAAGACCAATACCCCTGCTAAAAATGTGCTGATTAGACTTTCGATAATCTTTGCCAGCAAAAAGCAGGCGCTATGCTTTGGCAGCATAAAAGAGCATGTAGCCCTGGGTAGTATTTAAATCCTTACTTAAACTGGCCATACTGGATAGCCCCAGAATAAAAAAATATCAAAAAAAGCTAAAGAAAATCAGCAAGCCTGCTCCCAGACCCAGAACCACATAATTATCCGTTGCACCGCCAAGGAGCACAAAAAGCCTGTGCTATTAAGAGGGCCGAAAAAAACAAAAGTATTTTCATAAAGGCGGTCTTTTTCATTTCATATTGAATTAATGTCAGCATTTAGTCCTCCTTCTTTTTCCTTCTTTTTTCCCAAAAGGCTTCTGTATCGCTCAGTGAGATTCTGCCCTTATTTTTCCTGCATGGTATCTACCTGCTCCACGGCAAGTACCCTTCCCTGATGGAAGAAAATAGCAAACTGAACATAATCCTCCACCTCTTCTACCAAATGGCTGGAAAGCAGGATGGTCTTATCCTCTGTTTTCTTATCTAAAATCATTTTCTCAATTTCTTCTCTAGCCAGAAGATCCACCCCGTTAAAGGGCTCATCCAATAGAACCAGCTTGGCATTCCGGGCAAGAGTTGCCGCAATTCTCACCTTCTTATCCATTCCGGTGGACAAGGACTTAAAGTTAAGCTTTAAAGAAATATCCATTTCCTCCAGCATAGCCTTATACTCTTCTTCTTGGAAATCCGGGAAGAAGCTTTTGTGATACTTCCCATAGTCTTCCACCGTCATGAAGGGATATGCCTGACTCTCTGTAGGAAGGTAGGCGATATCCTTTCTGCTTTTGAATGCTCAGGGCTTTCCTTCAAACAGCACTTCTCCGCTGCTTTCCTTTGTTAAATCCCCCAAAATCTTCATAAAAGTGGTTTTTCCGGAACCGTTTGGTCCCAAAAGAGCATAAATATGTCCCGGATAGATGTGCAGGTAGCTTCCCTTAGAGCAATCTTGGATCCGTATTTTTTTGTTAAATTTTTACATTGAACCATAGCTTTTCTCCTTTAAAGTTTTTCGATTCTCTTTCTTTTTACCCTAGAAATACTAGGATTCTTAGGGATAAATCATAATTCTTTCTTAAGTATTTAAAAAAATTGAGCTTTTAAGGAAAGCTATCGAAAGCTATCGATAGCTATTGCTACCCTTTCCTTCAATTTCCCCTACAGTAGGAACGCCCTTATGAAGCAGGAACTCTTACGAAATAAGAGTATCGTTTACGAAAACAAGACTGCTGATGGTATAAGAGCCCTTATGAAACAAGATTGCTTATACTCTTTGGGCAGATATTGTTCACACAATATCTTTTCTAAAATCTTATTCAGCTACGCCGGATACGGCACGTTCTACTTTTTCCGGAACGTAGGCAGGAAGTACATACGTACATCTTCTTTTGTACCGCCATCTACCTTGACTCTAACCGATTTCACATTTGCTTTCCACATCTTATTAGATCTTCTATGTGAATGAGCTTTACCTGATTGCCGAAATGCACTGCCTTCTCACAAATAGCACACTTAGCCATGATTGCACCTCCTCTTTTTAAAAGTTCCACCGCAAAACAGCGACTAAAAATATAATAGCAAAAAGAATAGTTTCTTGCAAGGGCTTTTCTTGCTTTTTTTCCGAAAAACTCCTTATTTCCGCTTTTTCTTCTAAATACCTTCCCGGAAATAACACAAAATCCCCGGGAATACCGATCCTTAGTCTGTTAAATCAATATCCACAAAGTCGATTTCCTCGATTACTTCCTCCTCCGGCAGATCAATCACCGGAGCGGCGTATTCTTCTTCAATTTTATCCTTTTTCTTCGTATTGCTCTTCTGCTTTAAACTTTCCAGATTTTCTTCCGCCAAATCTTCTGCAGACTTTGTTACCCGGCTTCCTCCGGTAATCTTGTCGATGGCTTCGGGAATCATATCAATAATCTTGGAAAAAGCATCTTCATTCTTCACACGAATGAGTTTTGTTCTTCCCTCTTGAATAATCAGCATGGCAGCAGGAGTGATTTTAGAGCTCATAGCACCTGCTCCTCCGTCTCCCTTTTTTTCTGATTTTCCTTCATAAAGGCTCCACTGGCCATTCCGCAGCTTACTTCCATCAGAGGAATCAGAGTAGTATTTCCCACAACAATAGGCTCGCCTACCACGGTTTTTGACTGAACAAAGCCGTCTAAACCTTGAAATAGGGCATTCAGTAATTCTTGTGTGTTATGATTTGCCATCTTTTCCTCCCTTAAAAAGCAATTCTCGGAACTTCCTGTTCCGAAGAAGACGAATAGCCACGATAACGATATGTATTAAGCGAAACTTTCCTTTTATCCTAAGGTCTCCATAGTAATAAGAGTCATCAAATTCAGGATAAACATGGAAGGAATCTCCAAGAAAGGGGCTATCAATGCTACGCCCTGTAAGACCTGTCCTAAAGTATAAGGGTCCTCCATGGAAAGGTAAAGCTCTCCTTTCCAATTTCTGATTCTGGCATGGTGTAAAAGGTAGAAAATTTGACGAAAGACAAGAACAAGCATTTCCTTCGTTTCTTCCCGGGTAAGCATCCGGATTTTTCTTTTTAATTTCCTTCCCTTCCCTATGGCATTCTTAGGGATGGAAAAGGATTTTTTTCCATAGCCTTCATCAAATTTCTTCCTCTTTAAGCCCCACTTGCTGCGCAGAATCTTCTCTCCGTTCCTGCTTTCCCTTATCTACCTGCTCTTCCTTTTCAGAAGAGCCTTCTCCATTTTGAGGAGCTTCTTCCTGCTTTTCAGTATTCTCTTCCTTGCCCCCCTCAAAAAGAGTAAGAAACAAAAACTTTCCCTTGTATTCCAAATTTCCCTCTTGAAAGCTTCCGGAAAGTTTTAAACCGGGATAGCTAAGCCTCCCTCTTCCCCTTGGCAGTTTCTCTTCTCTCTCCTTTTCTCCAAAAAACTCATAACGGAAGGGTACAAATAAGAGCAAAAGAAGCAAAAAGAGAAGAAGCAGAAATATAATAAGAATAATCAGCAAGGTCCATTTTAGAATCCCTAAGACAAGGAGCATTTCCTTTCTTCCTCCAAAGCTTTCCGTGTCATCCCGGACACCAACAAAAGAGCATCTTTATAGCCATAAGCCACGCCCAGGATTTCTTCCTCTTTTCTGGGAAATGAGGGTAAAAGACCAGTGAGGGGCCCATAAAACTCAAATAAGTTGTTCCCTAATCCGGAGTAGATTAAATAGCACATAGGAACCATATGTCCCGCCCTTAAGTTCTCCATCAAATAGGGAATGTAATTCTTGGCTCTATCGCTAAACTGTAAGTACTTTGAAAAACGCATATTAAGTCATTTTTCCAAAAGATAGTTTCTGATCATTACCAATGCGGTATTGCAGCATTGCTCTCAGATTTCCTTTCGATTTCCTGTAAAATGATATTCTTCTACCTTTGTCTTTCCTCCTGCGCAAACCGCAATATAAACCAGACCGACTTCTTTATCTTCCAATGCCGTAGGACCCGCATTACCGGTTACGGCAACCGCCAAATCCGCCTCGGATTCCATCATGGCTCCGATGGCCATTTCCTTTGCTACAGAGGAGGAAACCGCTCCTTCCTTTCGTAATAACTCCTTCTTTACGGAAAGCTTAGCTCTTTTGGCCTTATTGGAATAACTGACATAGCCTACCTTAAAAGCACTCGGAAGCCCCTTCCACAGAAGTAATGGCGGCGGAAATCATTCCACCGGTTATACTTTCGGCAGTAGTTATGGTTTTCTTTAATCCCTTTAACAAAGAAACGACCTGCTCTTCAATGGGCGCATCACTATTATACACTAAAAGCTTCTTTTTCTTTTTATCTCCCATCAAAAGCCTCCCTCTGAAATCACCCTTATGATTCTTATATACATAATCCAACAAAAGAAAGAATAGTTAGGATCAAGGACAAAACAACAAAAATCTGATTCACAAAAAGCCAAAGCGGGAATCCGTAGTAAAGTAGGATTATCATAAGCATCTGGCTTACGGTTTTAGCCTTTTCCGAAAATGGAGGCGGCAATCACGATATTTTGGTCTGCCGCAACCAGACGAAAACCGAAATTACAAATTCTCTTCCAATCAAAATCACCACATACCAGGCAGGGAGATCTCCTAAGGGAATCAGACAAATCAAGGCAGAACACACCAAAAGCTTATCCGCCAAAAGGATCCATAAATTTTCCCGAAAATTGGTCACCAAATGCTGCTTTCTTGCTAAGTACCCATCCAAAAATCCGTAAAAAGAGGCAAAAGCAAAAAAATCCCCAAAAGCGATATATCGGTAAAGAAGATTGTTTCCTCCTCCAAAAGAATAAAAAAATACAAAGAAAGGAACCAAAATCCCTCGTAATAAAGTTAATTTATTCGGTAGATTCACACCATTCTCCTATCAAATCATAGCCTTCCGTATCCACTACCTTCACATCAAGGAAGCTTCCCACTTCTTTCTTCTCTCCATAAACATAGAGATAACTATCCACATCCGGAGCATCCATATAGGAACGGCAAAGCACTCTCTGCTCCTCTTCCTCATAGCCACAAACCAAAACCTTCAACTTTCTTCCTATCTGCTCCTCCGCCTTACGGAAAGCAATATTTTGCTGTAGCTCCATAATCTGAGAAAGTCGTTGATTTTTCAGCTTCTCCGGAATCTGATCTTCCATCTCGGCAGCCTTGGTGCCCTCTTCCTGAGAATAGGGGAAGGCTCCCAGACGATCGAATCGCATTTCCGAAATAAAGTCCAAAAACCTCTTGGAAATCCTCCTCCGTCTCCCCCGGAAATCCGGTAATCAAAGTCGTTCTTAAGGCAATATCCGGCATTTCCTTTCTTAAAAGAGCAATCTTTTCCTTTAACTCTTCCTTTCTGGTTCTCCGGTTCATCTTCTTTAAAATCCTGTCGGAAGCTATGCTGAATAGGAAGATCCAAATAATGGCAAACCTTCGGATTTCGCTTCATTTCCTGAATCAGATCCGGCTCTATTTCCTCCGGATAGCAATACAAAATCCGAATCCACTGAAGATTCGGAATCTTGGAAAGCTCCGCCAAAAGTTCTGCCAAAGCCTTCTGTTTATAAAGATCTGTACCATAAAGGGTGGTTTCCTGGGCAACCAAAATTAACTCCTTGGCACCTTCCGAAACCAAAGCCCTTGCTTCCTCCAATATCAATTCTTTAGGGAATGGAACGATAGTGTCCACGGAGCCTAGGGATAATACAGTAGCTGCAATACTTGTCACAGCCCTCTGCAATCTTAAGGTAGCGGCTGTATTTCTCTCGCTTTCTACCCTGGCCATCTGATGATCCAGTCTTTTTACATAATCCTTCACGGATGTGATTTCATCAATTTCAGGAAGTTCCTTTCGGATTTCATCCTTGTAGCGCTCCACAAGACAGCCTGCCACAATGAGCTTTTCCAACTTTCCCACTTCCTTATACTGTGCCAAATCCAAGATACACTGAATACTTTCCTCCTTGGCGGGGCCAATAAAGGAACAGGTATTCACAATGGCAATCTCCGCCTCACTTGGATCCTCTGTAACGGAAGAACCGGGATACTTATGTAAAAGCTCAAAAAGCAGTTTCTCAGCATCTACTCTATTTTTATCACAGCCTAAGCTCTCCAGATAAAGCTTCATTAGGCCTCACTATCAGACTGATAATCGTCTTCTCCGAAGTCTTCCTCTTCCTCTTCCATATCGGAAAACTCCTCATCCTCTTCCTTTTCTTCCGGATCTTCCTCTATGTCCTCATCCTCTTCCAGATCCTCATCTAAAGCATAATGAGAGTAGCCTTCCTTCTCCGGAATAATAATGGGCTCTTCTTCATAGTCCAGACCCTTCTCCACATTGACAAGGTTACGGGAAATCTCTTCGATAGCCATGGAAAGAGGCTTCTTTCCTTCCTCTCCCTTAATCAATGGCTCCTCTCCGTCAATCAGCTGTCTGGCTCTTTTTTGCGCTTGCAATTACTACAGAATAGCGAGACTGTGCTTCCAATTCCCCTCTTCTCTATTACGATTCATAGATTCTATTAAATCATTATACGTTGGACGTAGCATCTTCTATCCTCCTTAAGTCCTTTCTGATTTCTTCAATCAGATCCAAATGTCCCTCTGCCCGATCATGTGAGGCACGGATTAAATTATGCAGTTTTTTTCCGTGCATGTGTCAATATCTGCATTCACAAGAATGTAGTCGTAGGCCTCCACCCCTTCAGCCTCCACAATGGCACGACTAAGGCGTCTGTTCACGGTTTCTTCATCCTCCGTGTTTCTTCCGATCAGTCTGGCTCTTAACTCCTCAGCGGAGGGAGGTGCCATGAAAATCAGGAGACTGTTGGGAAACTTTTTCTTAATCTTCAAAGCCCCTTGAATCTCAATCTCCAAAATCACATCTTTTCCCGCAGCAAGGCAGTCTTCCACAAAACTTTCTGGGGGTGCCGTAGTAGTTGTCCACATACTTGGCGTACTCCACCAGTTCATCCTTATCAATCATTTCTTCAAAACGCTTCTTGCTCACAAAGAAGTAAGACTTTCCATCTTCTTCTCCCGGTCTTGGTTTTCTGGTTGTGGCAGAAATGGACAAGGCATAATTGTCATATTTTTGGGTCAGATTTTTCATAATCGTCCCCTTCCCTGCTCCGGAAAATCCGGACACCACCACCAAAATTCCCTTTTTCTTTATGTTTTTCCATTCTAACCCCCTACTTCCTTACTCTATATTCTGTACCTGTTCCCGAATCTTTTCGATATGATTTTTTAGCTTTAAGGCCTTTTCGGATACGGATAAATCATTGGCCTTGGACAAAATGGTATTGCTTTCCCGATTCATTTCCTGCAAAAGAAAATCCAAATCCCTTCCAATGGGAACTTCCTCTTCTAAAAGCTTTGCCATTCTTTGGATATGGCTTTGCAAACGGGTAATTTCCTCATCCGTACTCACCTTATCGGCAAATACTGCAACCTCCTGCAAAATCCTTCCTTCCTCCACCTCTCTCCCGGAGAGAAGCTCCTCCATCTTCTTCCGAAGACGCTCAGCATAAGCCTTTTGAATATCCCCTTCTTTTCCCTTAATGAAGTCGATACTTTCCTGCATTTCCGAAAGCTTTAAAAGAATATCTCTCTTTAAATTGCCGCCTTCCTTCTCTCTGGCCTTTTGAAACTCCCTCATAGCCAACTCCATGGCAAGAAAGAGCGCATCCTCTCTGTCCTCTTCCTCTTCCTCTACAATCCGGGCAACCTCCGGGAAGAAGACCAACTCCTTGGCATCCAGACTATAGGGAAGCCCATATTTTTCCGCTACTTTTTTTATGCTTTCCACATAGGCATCCAGCAGGTCTTCCCGAAGCAAGAGCTTCTTCTTTTTCTCCATATTATCCTCAAAGGAAACATAGATTTCTACTTTACCTCTGGAGATCCTTTCCTTTACCCATTCCCTACATTTCATTTCCAAATGCTGCATAGTCCGAGGCAGACGCATAGACAGGTCCAAAAAAACGAGAATTTACAGATTTAATTTCCACCGTGATACCGGAGCAGTCCTTCTCACCCACACAGCGGCCGAATCCTGTCATACTTTTGATGCTCATAGAGCCCCCTCTCTTGCATTTTTCATGCCTTTACCTTATCCTCTTTTTAGCTTTTTCCTCTACATATCTTTCAGGAAAGCTTATCAGCCGGAAAGGATAAAGAATTTTTTTCCTTTGGCAATTTATAAAACTACAAACTACCAAAGCTTACAGGCTGGTATTCCAGTATGATAACAAGGTAGATTTACTATTTCAAGTGGAAAAGGACGGTTTTCATGGCATTTGACGGATTGTATCTTGCAGCGTGCATAGCGGAATTTCAGGAGCGTATTTTTAGGGCGGAAAAATATCCAAAATTATCCAAAGTGAAAAGGACGAGTTGCAGCTCTTTATAAAGAAGGAAAAAAACACGGAGATTCTGCACCTCTCCGCCAACCCTTCCTTTCCTCTTCTTTATTTGGCAAATGAGGGAAAAAAACCGCACCAATTACCGCCCCTCAGCTTTTGTATGTCCCTTCGAAAGCATATCGAAACGGCATCATTCAAAATATTCGACAGGCTTCTCTAAAAGCTTACAGAGGAAGGCCTGGAGCGCGTGCTTTTTGGATATTTCCCATAGAGATGAACTGGGAGATGTGGGCATGAAGCATTTGGCTGTGGAGATTATGGGAAAGTATTCCAACATCATTTTGCTGAAGGAAGATTATACGATTTTAGACGCCATTAAGAGAATCTCCCTGAGCCAGTCCTCCGTAAGAGAGGTACTTCCCGGGAGGGAATATTTTATTCCGGATGCCTTCCATAAAGAAAACATTTTATCCTTCCCTATGGAGGAGCTGGATACGCTTTTGGAAAAAGCCTCCCTCCCCTTATGGGAATGTCTCTTCCAAAGCTTTTCCGGTCTTAGCCCCTTGTTGGCCAGAGAGCTTTGCCTGAATGCCGGTCTCTCTATCGAAAAGGATTCTAAAAACATTATCCACAGAAGAAAAACAAGAAATCTGAGAGGCTATTATAACTTTCCGAAAAACACTGGAAGAAAAGAATTTTCATCCGGTTATTTTGTATGAAGGAGAAAAGGCCTTTGACTTTTCCGCCCTTTCTGTAAAACAGTACAAGGGAAATCCCGCATTTTCCGAAGAATACATTGCCTCCCCCTCCGCTCTACTGCTGCAATACTACGGAAATAAGGAAAGAGACGACAGAGTACGGCAAAAATCCACAGACCTAAAGAAGCAGTGTCATACCCTTTTGGAGCGCTGTAATAAAAAGCTGGCATTACAGGAAAAAGCAGCTAAAGGATACGGAAAAAGGATAAGTTCAGAATCTACGGCGAACTCCTCACCACCTATGGCTACAGCCTAACCGGAGGAGAGAAAGAGCTTATATGCGAAAATTACTACACCGGAAAGGAAGAAAAAATCCCTTGGATCCGAGCCTTTCTCCTATGGAAAATGCTAAAGTATTTTTGAAAAAAATATGATAAGGCCAAGAGGACGGAGCAGAATCTTTTTAGAGCAGGTAGCGGAAAGCAAAAACGCTCTACCACATCCAGTCCATTATGAACAGCATACAGCTTGCGGAAAGCGCAGGGGATCTGGATGCCATAAGGGCAGAAATGGGAGACTTCGGCTATATCAAAAAGTCAGCGGAAAGAAGAAAAAAACAGCGAAAGGAAGACCAATCCAAGCCAAGACTTTTTCGTTCTTCAGACGGCTATCTTCTCTATGTGGGAAAGAATAACCAGCAAAACGAAATCCTCAGCTTCCAGATTGCGGAAGGAAAGGACTTTTGGTTCCATGGAAAAAATATTCCCGGATCCCATGTGATTGCCAAAACAGAGGGAAAGGATTTGGAAGAGACTTCCCGATCGTCTCTTTGAGGAAGCCGCAGAACTGGCTGCCTACTTCTCTTCGGAAGGCAGCAGCCAAAAGGTGGAGGTAGACTACACCCAGAAGAAAAAAATCTGAAAAAGGTTCCCGGAGCAGCCCTGGCTTTTGTGATTTATCACCAGAACTATTCCATCCTGGTCAGCCCAAAGCTTAAGCTGGAAGAAGTTAAAGACTTCCCCTGGTAAAGTTTCAGAGAAGAAAAAGAGAAGAAACGCATTTCATAACAGTATAGGTCTGAAATTGGGGCACGCTCCCGCTAACCTCGCCCTGACTGAGCAGTGGTTTTGTCACCCACTGCTCACTTTGCTTCGCAAAGCAAATTCCTTCGAGAATTGGTCTGCAACAGGACGACTTTTTCTGATGAAAAGTCTGTCCTTACGGATACTAAGCGAAAAACTTCAGTTCCTTCGTTTTTCGCAAGTACCGGCGGGCTCAGATTGCCCCCATTCCAGACCTATACTGTATGAAATAGAAAATTGTTTCCAGCTCTATATTCTCTTTTTCTTCTGCCCTTTACCCTAAGCTCGGACCTATACTGTTATGAAATAACAAGCATTTCTTTTACAATCTTTTTTTATTCCTCTTCCCAGTTGGTGTAAACATTCTGCACATCATCGGATGCATCCAAAAGGTCCAGAGTTTTTCTCAAATTCTTTACCGCTTCTTCGTCGGTTACGGAAACGGTATTTCCCGGAATCATAACCACGTCGGCTTCCGCCATAGGCAGGTTCTCCTGCTCCAGCTTTTCTCGTACGGAGGAAAACTCGGTGGGATCAGTGAGAATCTCGTAGTAATCATCTCTTTCCAGTAAATCCTCGGCACCGGCCATAATCGCCATATCCATCAAGGCTTCCGCATCGTGACCTAAGTCTTCCATTTCTTCCTTATCCAGAATAATCTGTCCCTTTTCCTCAAAAAGGAAGGATACGGAGCCCTGGCTTCCCAGACTTCCCTTCCCCTTGGTGAAGGCGGAACGAACATCTGCTGCGGAACGGTTCTTATTGTCGGTCAAGACCTTAACAATAATGGCTACACCATTTACCCCTGTAGCCCTCATACTGCAGCTCTTCAAAGTTTACCGTATCCAAAGCTCCTGCTGCACGCTTAATACCGTTCTGAATGGTATCGTTGGGCATATTGTTAGCCTTTGCCTTTGCAATAACGTCCTTTAACTTGGAGTTGCTGGCAGGGTCAGCTCCTCCCTGCTTTACAGCTAAGGCAATCTCATGACCGATAATGGTGAAAATCTTCCCCTTTGCGGCATCATTTTTCTCTTTCTTTGCTTTAATGTTTGAGTATTTTGAATGTCCTGACATGCTTATCTCCTACTTTCTATAATATTTTTTTCTATCTTAGCTAGACTTCGTATTCTATGCAAGTTTTTTCAAAAATGCCTTTTTCTTATCCTTCCTTTGGATTCCTATTTTGTTTACTTTTAGACTCACAAAATAAACATAGTTCCGGAAAAATGAAAGTGCTTCTTCTTAAACTGTTTTAACTTTCTTCCTCCTGATACTCCTCGATATGCAAGGAAGACAAGGGATCATAGGTTCCCTACCCATTTTCCCTTCATCTTGTAGACTCTGGGAACACGATTTCCCAGATTACAGAGGAATTCATAGGGAAACACTCCCCATTCCTCCCAGTCATAAAGAGAAATTTCCGCCTCTCCTTCCTTCCCCAAAAAGGGTGACTTCCTGAAATACCTCTGCCTCTACTTGACTTACATCAATCATAAATTGATCCATACAAACCCTGCCCAGTATTGGGCAAGGCTTTCCTCCCACCAAGACCTTAGCCTTATTGGAAAGGACTCTGGGATAACCGTCTCCATAACCTACCGGAACGGTGGCTACTCGCATAGCTTCCTTAGAAACAAAGCTGGCTCCATAGGAAATCGCTTCTCCTGCAGGAATCTCCTTAATATGGCTGATTTTTGGCTTTCCAGGAAAGAGCCATTTTCAAAGGAACTCTTCTCTCATATCCTTAGAGGGGTATAGGCCGTACAGGGCAATTCCATCTCTAACCATGTCATACTGTACTCCCCTTCCTTCCAAAAATACCGGCGGAGTTGGAAATATGACAAAGGGGAAGTTTGATGCCTCTTTCCTCCAAAGCCTGAAGATAAGAAGCAAAAGCGTCTTTCCTGTATTTCCGTATAAGTCTTATCCTTATCATCGCAGCTGGAAAAATGAGAGAAAATACCTGCTATTTCGATTCCCGGCAGAGAAAAAGCTCCAAGCCTAAATCCACTGCTCCCTCATGCTCTACCTGGATGCCGATTCTTCCCATTCCGGTATCCAAGGCCAAATGACAGGCCAGACTCTTCCCCTCTTTCTTCGCAATTGCAGAAAGAGCTACTCCCTGCTCCTTTGTAAATAAAGAAGGCATAATATCATAGTGCCAAAGGCTTCTGTATTGGCCCTTAGGAACCACACCCAAAAATCAATATCAGGGGTAGTAATCCTCCCTTTCGTAAAAATAATTCCTTCTTCTATGGTAGCCACCCCAAAAAGGGCACATTCTTCCTCTACGGCTCTAGCCACCTCCACGATCCCATGACCATAGGCATCCATTTTCACTACGGCGCAAAACTGCATCCCCTTCCTAAGATGGGACTTTACTTCCCGAATATTATCCTGTAAATGACTTAACTCCACTACCGCATAGGTTCTGCCGTAGCTTTCTCTTCCCAAGCACATTCCTTATACAACCTTCTATTTTTCTAAATCTAAAGCAAATGAATCCTTAGCAAAAATCCCTTCGCTACACTAATTTCCCTACTGTTCTTGCCTTCTTGGCCTAAAAGCCCTGCTCTTCCAGAACTGTCAAAAGCCTTTTCCCATCATATTGGCAATATCTCTCGCCAATACCCCATGCTCTCCCCATTCCTCTTTAGCCAGTTCTCCTGCTAAAATCTGAGCTTCGCAGGCAAGTAGAGCCGCTATGCAGCCCTCTTCACTTTGCTCCTTTAGGACTTTCCTCTGTTTTTCTAAAGCTAAAGTAGAACTTTCCCTTCTCTCTTCCTCTAAGTCCAAAGCCGAGTTTTTGTTTTTCCTTCTTCTAAAAAGCTAAGGCAGAGTTTTTGTTTTCTTCCTTCTAAAAGCTAAGGCAGAGTTTCGCCTTCTCTCTCTTCTAATACAAGAAATATTCCTGCCAGGCTGCCTGCAAAAACATCTCCGCTTCCGCCCTTACTGAGGGCTGCGCAGCTTTTTTCCCTACGATAGAAAAGTTCTCCTTCAGGAGAAATCACTAAAGTTTTGTGAGATTTTAGCAACAATACACAATGGTACTCTTTTCCAAAGGATTTTGCAATTTCTTCTCCCTTTTTCAACTTCCCTAAGTTCCATACCGGAAAGTCTGGAAAAACTCCATAAGATGGGGGTAAGAAATAGAGCTTGCTTCTCCCATATTCCTTAGCAAGAGCCTGTATAGCAGAATCTGAAGAAAGCAAGTTCAGTCCATCCGCATCAATCAGCAAGGGGACTCTTCCTTTCTGCAATACCCATTGTAAAAGCCTTTTAGACTCTTCTTCTGTTCCCATTCCCGGACCAAACAAAAGAAAATCTGCCCATTCCATAGCCTTTTCCAAATCCGAAAGTTCTTTTTCCTCCCTTGGAAAAGAAAGGAGAATCGCTTCAGGAATCAGGCTTTGCAGGATTCCTTGATTTTCCTTCGCTGTGCATAGCTTAATTAGGCCTGCCCCGGAACGATAGGCAGAAAGGGCAGCAAAATAGGCCGCCCCTGCCATCCCCTCTGCCCCCGCAATGATCAGGCATTTTCCATAGGAGCCCTTGTGAGAAGCCGGATTTCTTTTTGGCAAAAAAATTCTATCTCTCGTATTCAAAATCTCTTTGTCTGAAATCTCATGATGTGAAATTCCTTGCTTTTGAAATTTCTTGATGCAAAAGCCTCTTTATGCACTGTATCACCTCCCTTATCCCTATAAATACCGGCCAGCCTGTTTTAGGAAAAACGCCTATCCCTTTCCTCTAAAACAGCATAGGCCATGACCAAGTCCTTGGTATTACTGATACTGACATGAATGCTCTTCCCACCCATTTTCCGAAAAATATCCTCCGCCCCGCCGTAGAGTTTTACATAGGGCTTTCCCAGCTCATCTCTTAATACCTCTATGTCCAAGAGAAAAATTTCGTACCCCTGTACCAAAAGCATTTGGAAACCGCCTCTTTTACGCTAAAATCACCGGCCAAGCGGGAGAGCCTCCCCGCTTTGCCGGCGTTCTTCCTCGGTGAATACCCGATCACAATAATTCTTTTGTACCAATTTTTCTAAGCGGGCGATTTCTAAAAGGTCACAGCCGATTCCCAAAATCATTCTTTCTCCTCAAAGACACGGTAGGACAGGCGCATCAGGCTTTCTGACAGATGAACATTCTCCGTAATGACATGCTCCGGTAGTTCCAAATCCACATGAGCAAAATTCAAATACCGTCCACGCCGTAAGAAACCAATTTTTAGCCACCGTAACTGCTGCAGACTTGGGAATGCAAAGTGCAGCCAGTCGAATATTATCCCGCTTCACTACTGACTCTATCTCTTCCATTGGGGCTACCTTTAGCCCACCTATATCTTCTCCCCAGAGTTTCGGATTGGAATCAAAAATACCCCGAAGCACAAAGCCTCTTTTTCGGAAACTGGTGTAGTTTGCCAAGGCGATTCCTAAGTGTCCCGCCCCGACGATAATCATGGGGTGTTCCCGATCTATATTTAAAATTTTGGCAATCTCCTCATGGAGGTTTTTTACATTATAGCCATAGCCCTGTTGTCCAAAACCGCCAAAATTATTCAAATCCTGTCGAATCTGGGAGGCTGTTAAATGCATTCTCCTGGATAAATCCGAAGAGGAAATACGATCAATTCCTGCTCCATCAAATCCTCTAAATATCGATAATATCTAGGAAGGCGTTGTATCACCGCTTGGGATATTTCTTTTTCCATAGTGTCCTCATAAATTGTTATCTTTCACAGCATTTTTTTACTATACTGTTCTGTGAAAAAGATGTCAATTCTTTCTTGGAAATACCTTATGATAATCAGCCTTGAATTTTTCAATTCCCTGATCAGTTAGAGGATGGGCAATCATTTGCTGCAATACCTTAAAGGGTACAGTAGCAATATCCGCTCCGGTCTTGGCACATTCCAATACATGAATCGGATGGCGTACGGAAGCGCAGATAACCTCTGTTTCCAGCTCCGGATACTGGCTGAATACATCCATAATATCCTGAATAAGAAGAATGCCATCGGAGGAAATATCATCCAATCTTCCTAAAAATGGAGACACATAGCTGGCTCCGGCTCTGGCTGCCAAAAGCGCCTGAGTGGCAGAGAAAATCAGAGTTACATTGGTCTTGATTCCCTCTTTGGAAAGCACCTTTACCGCCTTTAATCCCTCTGCAGTCATCGGGATCTTTACCACCATATTCTTGGAAAGGGCAGCAATCTCCCGACCTTCCTTAATCATCTCCTCTGCAGTTTCACTATCTGCACTAACTTCACCGGAAATAGGCCCCTCCATAAAGGATGCAATTTCCTTTAAGGTTTCCTGATAGTCTCTTCCCTCCTTGGCAATCAGGGAAGGATTGGTGGTTACCCCGGCAATGATGCCCATTTCATAAGCTTCCCGAATTTCCGCCACATTTGCAGTATCAATATAAAACTTCATCTCTTCTCCTCCTTGACGATTCTATGCCCCTTTCGGGGATATATTTCCTATTGGCTTCACAGAAAAGCCCTAATCCGTGAAGCCATCTAAGCTAAATCCTTCAAGCAAAATCTAGAAATTTCTTTATTTTTTTCCATCAAGATAATAAGTTCTTTGCCTCTTCCACAACTCTTTCTACAGTGAAGCCAAACTTTTCGAAGAGCGTCTTTGCAGGACCGGATGCACCGAAGCTGTTAAGGCCGATACTCTTTCCTTCAAAGCCCAGATATTTTCCCCAACCAAAGCTGGAAAGAGCCTCAATAGAAATACGCTTTCTACACTGCTTAGGTAAAACACTCTCCTGATATTCCGGACTTTGCAGGGCAAATACTTCTAAGGATGGCATGGAAACCACGCGAACTACCCTTCCCTCACCCCGAAGTACCTTTGCCGCCTTTTCTGCCAGCTCTACCTCGGAACCGGTTGCCATAAGGATTAGCTCCGGCATCTGCTCTCCTCCGGAAAGAATGTAAGCCCCCTTCAAAGCCTCTCTTCCATCCTTACAGTACTGGGGAAGATTCTGTCTGCTTAATACAATGGCTGTAGGACAATCCGTACTGGAAAGTGCGGAGAACCATGCAGCCGCAGTTTCCTGTCTGTCACAGGGGCGGAAAACGCGGAAATTCGGAGTGGAACGCAGCATAGCCAACTGTTCGATAGGCTCATGGGTAGGTCCATCTTCTCCTACACCGATACTGTCATGGGTCAGTACATAAATCTGTGGTAGACCCATAAGTGCTGCCAGTCTTGCCATCGGCTTTTACATAATCACTGAAAACGAAGAAGGTTGCCACATAGGAACGAAGGCCTCCATGGAGGAGAATACCATTGGCAATTCCTGCCATAGCCAGCTCTCTTACGCCAAAGTGAATATTTTTTTCCCAGTGGAGTTTCCGCTGAGTAGAATCCCTCTCCTTCATTTCCGTCTTAGTGGAAGGAGCAAGGTCTGCTGATCCGCCGAAAAGATTCGGCACCAAATCCTTAATCACCTGAATCACTTCTCCGGAGGAAGCACGGGTAGCTTCCGGCTTTTCTGCCGCAGCCCAAAGCTTCTCTTCCTGTAAAAGAGAGGAGGCACTTCCCGGATTATGATAAGCACAGTATTTTGCGTAGCATTCCGGATAGCTCTTCTCTACTTTGCTCTTAAGTCCTGCAAGCTCTGTATGCATCCTTCTTTTTCTCTACCAAAGCATCATAGTGGGCGTAAACCTCCTGGGTCACGAAAGCCTCTTCCTCTTCCCAGTTTAGGAACTTTCGCATCTCTTTAATGTTTTCCTCTCCCAAAGGCTCTCCATGGGCGGAAGCACTTCCCACCTTCTTGGGAACGCCATAACCGATTTGGGTTTTAATGGTAATAAAATAGGGGGCAGAACAGTCTTCCTTGGCTGTTTCAATAGCCTTTGAAATAGCCTCGATATCATTACCATCCTCAACCGTTATGGTCTTAAAGCCGAAGGCCTGCATACGCTGTTCCACATTTTCCGTAAAAGCAATGTCCGTATTGCCCTCAATGGAAATCTTATTGGAATCATACAAGATGGTCAATTTATCCAGCTTCAAGGTTCCGGCAAGGGAAAGGGCCTCGGAGGAAATTCCTTCCATAAGACATCCGTCACCGCAAAGGGCATAGGTTCTATGGTCTACCAATTTTAAATCTTCTTTATTAAACTCTGCAGCCAAATGACTTTCTGCCATAGCCATTCCCACAGCCATAGCCAGTCCTGCGCCCAAGGGACCTGTGGTAGCGTCAATCCCCTTAGTGTGACCATATTCCGGATGTCCGGGGGTAAGAGAGCCCAGCTGGCGGAATTGCATTAAGTCTTCCTTTGTAAGACCGACGGAAAAAGATGCAACAAAGAATAGAGCATCATGGAACCATGCCCTGCGGATAAAACGAAACGATCTCTATTGTCCCAGTCAGGATTCTCCGGATGAAAATTAAGGTGCTGCGCCCAAAGGGTGTAAGCCATGGGAGCTGCTCCCAGGGGTAATCCCGGATGGCCTGAATTTGCCTTTTGGATTCCATCTGCAGAAAGAATACGGATACTGTTTATTGCCTTCGTTTCAATCTCTTTATTCATTTTTTCCTCCTAAGCCACTGACCGACTCTTTATAAATTTACGTTTCCTATCTTACCATAGGGAAAAATGTCTATGAATTTTTGGACTGTAAAAATCGAGTAGGAGGCGGCGACTAACCGCCGTCCTCTCACAGCACTGTACGTACGGTTCTCGTATACAGCGCTTTCAATAGTTGACGTGCACAGACTGATAGGCTGTGGCTAAATCGTAAAAGCCACTGTTTATCAGTCTTTCTTTTGTCATTGCCATGTTAATGACAACTGTATGTGTTGTAAAACCAATAGCCTCGTCTGCTGTTTGCCGTTTTTCCACCCCTAGGTCTTGAGGAACTCCCATGACCCTCAGGTTTCGGTATCTGGTTCGCACACATTTCCATTGTTTCCATACACATACGTATTCTGTGATAGAGCCATCCGTTGATATCATTCATGTTGCTCTTCATACTTGCTATTCCATAGTAGTTAAGCCACCCTCTTGCGTATACCTTGATTCTTTCTAGGCTCGGCTTGATTGACTGACAGCGCTTACGGGAAGAAAGCTCTTTCAGTTTCGACTTAAACTTCTCCCAAGACTTTGCATGAACTCGGACATATATGCCACTTCTGTTTCCTTCCCAGTGCAAAAGCCAAAGGAATTTAAAATTTCGGATTGCAAATACACTGACAGTACGGCTTTTCTCTCGATTCACTGTAAGTTTCAGTTTCTCCTCAAGATACCTCGTACTGCTCTCTAAGAGTCTCTCTGATGCCTTTCTGCTTTTCGCAAGAAGCACTATGTCATCTGCATACCTTTATGCATGGGACACCTCTTTTCAAAAAAACTCCCAGTCGAACTCATTGAGGTAGATATTCGCGAGCAAAGGGATAAATTCCCTCCTTGTGACGACCCTTCCTCTGTTTCAATAACCACTCCATTTTCCATTACGCCACTTTTTCAGATACCTCTTGATAAGTTGCACCACACGTTCATCTTTTACATTTTTCCTCAGAAGGTTGATAAGAATCTCGTGGTTGATTGTATCGAAATATTTCGATAAATCTAGAACTACCGCATATGTGTAGCCCTGTTCAGCGTACTCCTTAATCTTAAGTATTGCTCCTTTTGCGTCTCTGTTTGGACGGTAACCGTAGCTGCCGTCTGTAAAAAGCGGCTCATAGATTGGAACTAACTGTTGTATTATCGCCTGTTGAAGTGTACGGTCTATCACTGTTGGTATGCTAGCTTTTCGCACACCACCATCTGGTTTAGGGAATCTCAACTCGTCTTACTGGAGACGGAGTATACTTTCCACGATAGATACGGTTAGTTAACTCCTGTTGATGTTCCTGAAGATAAGGAAGTGCCTCTTCGATGGTCATACCATCAATTCCAGGTGCTCCCTTGTTTGCCTTCACTCTCTTATACGCTCTGTTAAAGTTATCTTTATGCAGTATCGCTTCTAAGAGCTTCGGCTGTGCACTGCCTCTTTCTTTCCATATCGGATTGAATGACCTACGCGCTTTCGCATACCCTTCATGTTCCGCACTATCTCTTTGCGAACAGCCATTGTTTTCAATGTTTTCTGCCATAACCAGTCATTCCTCCTTTCTCAGTCATACTTGAGACTCCTACTGATTCGGTCCTTTGTCTCTCGACTACTATGACCTCTGCTGACTTCTGTGTGTTCAGCATTGCTTTGGACAATGGTTACCTCTTTCGAGGCATATCACACAGACCTCCCTAGGTACCACACGTTTCTTCCTCTCCATATATCTGCCTCATCTATCATGCATGATTCCGTGTAGTTATTGGACTTTGGCTTGTCTTGCAGTCTTATCCTCATGCATAACCTCATATGAGATTTCTGTTCGTCAGACCAGAGATTTGCCCATGAGTTAGTATCTTCCTCATATCCAGCTTCCTTCAGATTCGAGGTCACCCTCGACACCCTTGCCTTCGGCTATATCCTTCCCACTACCGGGCGGATTCGGGACTTTAACCCGTTAGGAAACGTGCGCCGCTAGGCATCAAGCAAAAACCTTCCATGTCCTATAGGGATGAATGCGGGAAGCACTTCCCCCGCATTCACGCCTATATCCCATGAAGGTTCTTTTTATTATTCTTCTCTAAGTTGGAAGCGCTCTACCAATTCATTCATCTTATTGGCCTGACCGGTTAATTCCTCGGAAGCTGCAGCACTTTTGTTCCGCTGTTGCAGAGTTCGCCTGCACCACGGAGGAAATCTGCTGTAAGCCCTGATTCAAGGAAGTAATTCCTTCCAAGTCCTTGGCAGAAGATGTGGAAATTTTCTCGATTAAGACATTTACCTCATCCGTACTCTTAGAAACGGAGTGCAAGGATTCCGCTGTTTCTTCCGTAATTCTTGCTCCCTTCTCTACCGCCTCAATGGTTTCTTCAATCAATAAGCCGGTGTTTTTGTGCCGCCTTTGCGGATTTCTGTGCCAGTTTCCTACTTCATCAGCCACAACCGCAAATCCCTTTCCTGCAGCACCTGCTCTTGCTGCCTCAATAGCCGCATTTAAGGAAAGAATATTGGTCTGGAAGGCAATGTCATCAATGGTCTTGATGATTTTACTGATTTCATTGGACTTTTCAGTAATATCATCCATAGCTCTTCTCATTTCTTCCATCTTCTCATTGGACTGAATTACTGCAATTCCCGCCTCACCCTGAAGGCTGTAAGCATCCTTTGCAATCTTAGTGGAAGCCTGGATAGAGTGAGAAATATCCTGCATATTTGCAGACAATTCTTCGATGGAAGAAGCCTGCTCTGTAGCACCCTGAGACAGACTTTGTGCCCCGGTGTTTACCTGCTCTGCGCTACTTAATACCTGAGCAGAGGATGCATGAACCTCCTGTAAAGTCTTGTTCATATCGGTTTGAATATGCTTCAGGCTTTCCAAAAGCGGTGCATAATCTCCTACATATTCTGTACTTTCCAGATTCTCTGTAAAGTTACCGGCTGCCATAGCATCCAAGCGGTCTCTTAAGTCGAATACAATCTTCTTGCTTCTTCCGATAACCTCTGAAATACTGTGAGAAAGCTCACCGATTTCATCCTGCTGGGGATAATTGATTTCCACATCAAAGTTTCCGTTAGCTACTTCTTTCCCCGCCTTACTGATGGTTTTTAAAGGCTTTAAAGCATTGGTAATTCGTACGAAGTTGATAATCTGAACCAAAATAAAAATCACCAGTTCAGACAGAACCAAAACAAACAAAAGCTGATTCTTCTCTCTGTCAAAGTTGGGAATGGTCATAGCAGTCTGTACCCACCAGTCTACTCCCTTAATATTCAATGGCACATAGTAACGAACCTGGCTGTCTCTTTGGAAGAATGCTTCTTTGCTCTGCATTTTCTCCACCAGCATATCACTATATTTCTGACCGATAAGGTCTCCCAAGTTCTTTCCCTTGGCATCCGGGTTATTACTGTAAACGAAATTATTTTGATTGTCTAAAACATCGAAAAATACATTGTCATAACCAAGACTGCTCATATCCAACTCATTAAAAATTTCAGAGGAAATCTCGGTAGTAACAATTCCCATAAAACGCTCTCCTGATAAAGAGGAAGAATCATCTTAAAGCTGCCCTCTCCGGTCTCCGGATTAACGCTGGGCGTGGTTGCAAATTGCTCTTTACTGCTCTGTGCCTGCTTGTAAATCTCTTCTCCACTATATTCTTCATAGGGTATTGTAGTGAATTTATCCGTTACCCCATTGTAATGTACAGAATAATTTTCATTCTTTACGGAAAATGCATTAGGCTCCAGTAAAATGGACTGATTCAGAATCCCCATGGTATTCTTGGCAAAATCCTGCATGGTACACATGAAAAAGTATTCTTCTGCCGCTTCTTCTACTGTAAATGCACCGGTAATACCTTTCACAGCACTACTTGCTGTAAAAAGTGCTTCATTTTCCGTATCCTCTTCCATCTGGTAATTAATCACATTTTTGAGCCAAGGAATTCATAGTCTTGCTCACATTCTCCGTGATCTTATTTACTCTACCTGCATTCAAGTTGGAAAGAGCATTCATGTTCTGCTCATTTTTCTTGTTAAATGCTGCACTGGCCACAGACAAAATCAACCCTGTCATCAGCACAAATAAAACAAGCATAATGACACCCAAACTCAAAGAAATTCTTCCGCTTAAGGAATGACTTCGCCCTGCACTCTTCTCCAGTTTAATCCCTGATGTTTTTGCATTGTGTTTCTTCATTGTTCCTCATTCTTTCTGTAGAAAAAAATCCATTTCTCTTAATTTTTACGACCTTATCTTTGTCGGCTGATTCTTCAAATAATATAAATATAAATAAAAAAATACATCGATTTTTCATAAAAATATCCGCGCTATAAAAATAGCTATTCTATATGAAAAGCTCGCTTTTTCTTAAATTTTTTCAAGATTTCACTTTTCTACAAAAAAACACTTGATGAATTTTCCGCTTATCTAGTACACTATAAATCATAGAGGAAGCGGTAAAACTATCACAAAAGCAAGCGAGAAGGAGTCATTATGAAAAAGGAACAAAAAGGAAGTACTGGAAGACTTGAACGGTCATCTGCTTGAGGAGATTCATCCAAGAGCTGACCCGTCAAAAGCTATGCGCTTTGCCAGGGAACTTATCGATAAGGCCAAATTAAAAAAAGGACAGATTCTGCTTGTGGGCTGCTCTTCTTCCGAAGTCATAGGAGAGAGAATCGGAAGCTGCTCCAGTATGGATGTGGCAGCTTGCCTCTTTCAAAGGAATTTATAAGGCCTGTCAAGAAGCCGGTGTTTTTCTCGCACCCAATGCTGTGAGCATTTGAATCGTGCCGTAGTATTGGAGCGGGCCGCAGTTCCCTATCCTGAAATTGTAAATGTGATTCCCAAGGCTAAGGCAGGAGGCTCCTTCTCTACCACAGCCTACGAAAGCTTTCAGGATCCTATTGTGGTAGAAAAAGTCCAAGCGGATGCAGGTTTGGATATTGGGGATACTCTGATTGGGATGCATCTTAAGGCCGTTGCCGTTCCTCTTCGTCTATCCCAAAAGGAGCTTTTTCATGCTCATGTAACGGCTGCCAGAGTGAGGCCTAAGTTTATTAGCGGTATTCGAGCTTCCTATGACGAAGCTTTACTATAATTATTTTTAATATCTATTTTAAAATTTCTTTTTATAGCCGCTATATTATTTTAAAATGCGTCGAAGTATTTATGTACGGAAATAGGATGTTTCCGAATCAAACTGTTGTTTTTAACGGGAGGGATTCCATGTTACAATACCGTTTTGCTGAAGAAAAAGATCTACAGACTTGCATAGATTTACTCACCGAATCTTTTTTTGACTACCCTTATTTTACAAACTTTATTGAAGAGGAAGAAAAGCGAAGAGATTTCGTTCGTTCCATTCAAACTATTGCGGTTCAGATATACTATGGCAAACAAAGAATGCTTTTGGCAGAGGAAGAGGGAGAAATTCTTGCCGTTGCCGCTATTCAGAGTCCCTTGGACAAGGGCGTTGAATTTAAAGATTATGTTTCCAAAAAAGCATTACAGACTTTTATGATTGGCGGAATTTTTAAAACTCTTTCCTGGATTTCCATGACGGAAAAAGCGGAAAAGGTAATCCACAGCCAAAGGCATCCCTATTGGTACCTTTAGCTCTCTTGCCGTAAAAACAGTCGTAGAGGGACAGGGTATCGGCGCACAGTTCCTTAAAGAGGGCGTAATCCCCTATGTGGCGGCGGAAGGTGGCGGTCAGTTTACTCTCATCACCAACACAGAGGGAAATGCACGATTTTATGAGAGAGCAGGTTTTCAGCTGATTTCCTACGAAGAAATCCATACACCGAAAAGCACAAATGGGTAACTGAGTTTTTTTCCATGGATGTTCGAAACGAAAAATCCGTTGTAGCATAAAAATAGAGCTTGTTTTAAAGCATGGAGTTTTACTCTTCTACTTTGAAACAAGCTCTTTTCTATTCTCTTTTTTACTTCTATTCTCTTTTTTACTTCTATCTCTCGCTTTTACGATATTCCGAGATACACTCTAGTACCTTCGGACATAAGAGGAAGAGGGCAATCAAGTTAGGAATCACCATAAGCCCGTTAAAAGTATCCGCCACGGACCAAACCACAGACAGATCCACCGTTGCCCCCAGTATAGAAACCAAGGCATAAAGGCTTAAAAAGATCTTTACCGCCAGGGGAGAAGCGAATACAAATTCTGTAAAGCGAGCCCCATATAATCCCCAACCCAAGATGGTAGAAAAGGCAAAACAACAAAAGTGCCACAGCCGTAAACAGACTGATCCAAGCCCCATAGGCTCTGGTAAAGCCCGAAATGGTCAATTCCGGCCCTGCTTCCTTTCCAAAGGGAATATCCACTCCACTGCATAAAATTACCAGAGCCGTTAATGTACAAATCACGATGGTATCCGCAAAAACCTCAAAGATGCCAAAATATCCCTGCTTAACAGGCTTTCTGGTATCTGCTGTAGCATGGGCTATAGAACCGGTTCCCAGTCCTGCTTCATTAGAAAAAGATTCCCTGAAATTCCTTTTTTCATCGATAAGATGAAAAGAGCCTACAGCACCTCCGGTAAAGGCTTTAGGGGAAAAAGCAGAAGCAAAAATACTTGAAAAAACCGTGGGCACCTTATCCCAATGGGACAGAATCACGCCCAGAGAAAGAATCACATAGAAAAGAGCCATGAAAGGAACCAGCTTTTCTGTTACCTTTCCGATTCTTTTTAATCCTCCCAATAAAATCAAGGCAACCAAAATGGCAATGACAATTCCAATCACCAGATTAACGGTCTTATTTCCTTCTGTGGGCAAGAGAGAAAAGTTAAAAAGCGCTTCATTAATGGCTGCGGTAATGGTATTTACCTGGGTGGCGTTTCCTGTACCGAATACAGTTAAGATACCGAATACCGCATAAAGATAAGCCAGAAAAGTCCATTTCTTTCCCAGGCCGTTTTTAATATAGTACATGGGGCCACCGAGAAATTCGCCCTTCTTATTGCTTTCCCGATAGTACACTGCCAAAGTTACTTCACAAAATTTTGTGCACATCCCTAAGATGGCAGACATCCACATCCAAAAAACAGCTCCCGGGCCACCGATACTGATGGCTCCTGCTACACCGGCAATATTTCCTGTTCCGATGGTAGCCGCAAGAGCTGTACATACTGCCTGAAATGGAGTTAGAGCCCCATCCTTAGCTTCTCTTTTTCTGAAAATTCTTCCGATGGTAACCTGCATAGCCTCCGGAAAATTACGAATTTGCAAAAATCCGGTACGGACACTAAGGTACAATCCCACACCAAGAATACAAGCCATGGCCGGTACTCCCCAGATAAAGCGGTTTACCAGCTGGTTTCCTTGAATTAATAAATCCATTTTATTACCCTATCTACTCTATTTACTCGATTTGCTATTTAACTTTTTTTACTATATTGCTGTTTTTGCTATACTACTATATTTGCTGTATTACTGTCTTTATTCTATCTAAAATATCCACTCTATTCAAAGTATAATTTTCCGATACTAGACTCAAAGGCATTGACTTATTTTTATCCGATTAGGGCTGTTGACCTCCACACGAATAGGATACTCCATCTGTTCTTCCTTGGAGCGTTGCTGCATTACACGGTCGATAGCGATATGGCTGGAATCAGCATTTGCGCCAACCAGTAAAATCATAAACTGCTTGTTTCCGCAACGCACAACCACATCCCCTCTTCGAATGGTCTTACTCAAAAGGCCTCCAAAGCTTTGCATTCTGCTTTCCGTACCCCTTCTGTCCGCATCAGAACTCTCTTCCACTGTAAAAAGCACCATCTGCACAGGAATCTGAGCCCCTTTCTCCGGTTCTTTTCAGAAAATGATAGATACTGCAAAAATCATCATATTCCACCATGTAAGCTCCGGGAAATGCATCTTTACCCTCAATCTTTTTTTGAATATCCTGCAAGGAAACAATATTGCTAATCTCTTCCTCAGCCTCTTGCTCTTCCGCAAAGACAAAGTAGCCGCCCTGCCCTCCGGACTTCACATGATACATGGCTTCATCCGTCCCTCTGATACAAGCTTTAAAAATCCGTACCGTGTTGGGGAGCCTTTGCTATTCCAATGGATACACCGAATTTTCCGGATACTGAAGAATTTAAAACCAATTCTACACAAGACTTTACTTTATCACAAATTTCTTCACAACGATCCTTTAGGGCATCTTCGTTCCAATACCCCCTGTAAAAGAGTATAAACTCGTCTCCGCCAATTCTTCCCAGAATATCATCGGAACGAACCATTCCCTGCAGGGTCTTAGCCACTTCAGCCAAAACCCTATCTCCGGCCTCATGGCCAAATCGGTCATTCACCATCTTAAAGCGATCCAAATCCAACATCAGCAAAAGACCGCTATCCTTCTTCATTTGTAAATTCTCATTAATCTGTTGCACACAGGCACTTCTATTCAGAAGTCCTGTCAAAACATCAATATCCGCCTTCTTTTCCAGGTGTTTCAGGGTCTCTTCCCTCTTTAATATTCTTTCTATGCGGCGAATCAATATATCCGGTAAAAGGGGTTTCCTAATATAGTCATAGGCTCCTAAGTCAAAGCCCATAACTTCAGATCCGCTGTCCTCATCGGAAGTCATAATGACAACAGGAATCTCGGCCAATTCATGACTGTTTAAATGTCGTATTTCTTTTAAAAATGCATAACCATCCATTCCGGGCATATGAAGATCCGCCAAAAATAATATTCGGTCTTAAATCGGCTAAATCCCCAATGCACTCTCGGCATTTTCATAAGTAGATACCTGATAATGATCCTTCAATGCTTTTTCAGCAATTTTTCTCGGAATCAGTTCATCATCCACTATCATGACTTTCTGGTTCATGTTACTCCTTTTCCACCATCCCTGGAAACACCTTACAAAAATCTTACATCCTACTCATATCATACGAAAAAAATGGCAGAGGAACGTCAAGTTCTATTTAAGTTTTTTTATTCTTAATTTTCTTTAAATTATATAAGAAAATAATTTTTAACACAATGCATAAAAAAATATGCTTTTATATATGGAAATGAATAAGAAGACTAAACGCACAAAAAGGCCAAGTCTAGGGTTCTAGACACTGGCCACTTTCTTTGTGTGTAAATATTCCGTATGAGTTTTTTTCTTGCATTAGCAAGATACTTTTTCACTGATGGGGAGCTCTGTGCCGTCCTGAAGAGTCAGATTTCGCCCCACAATCTTCTGGATGCAGCCCTTGGATACAGCAATATACCGGGAAATCTGCAAAAATCATCTTTCCCATGCTGGTCCATAAAAGCCTTCATGGACATATAGGTTTCCATATCATCCTCATGAAGATGAATCAGCAACCTTCGTCCCATGGTTTCTACATATTCCACATCGTCCAGGTAGACCCGCTCTGTCTCACGATCTACCATAACATCCATATACTTTTACTTTTCTCAGCGCTTTCCAGCGCGTTGGAAAGAACTTTGAAAGCTTCTCATATTCTACAGGCTTTTTGAATGTATGAAAATGCCTTTAATTCAAAAAGCCTCTGTAACATAATCATTTCCTCCTGTGATAAAAAAATGATCTTTCCCTGGAGCATTTCTCTCTTTGATTTCCTTAGCCAACTCAATCCCATTAAGGTTTTGGCATAAAAAAATATCCAAAAGGAACAAATCCGTAAGACTTAAATCCTGCTCCTTGTTTTTCCAGAAATTCCTCTCCGGAACCATAGTAGGAAATCTCCACCGGAATATTTCTTTCCGAAAAACCTTTCCAGCAGAGCCGCTAAAAACTTTCGTTGTATCAGCTCATCATCACATACCACAAGCTTTAATCTTCTTCATGGACAAACTCCCGGATTATTGTAAGTATTCTCTAGCTTCTTTAACCGTTTTTCTTGTAAAGATTCATAAAAAGCCTCATGGTTATAGGCAATATAATGCTCGGCTTCTTCCTTCTCTACATTATCTACTACTCTTTTTCGCTGCATGTTCCAGTTTCTTTGCATTTTCAGAAAGCTTCACTGCGCCAACTGTCAAAGAGGTTGTTTTTAGTCCATGGGCATAAAGACGGTATTTGCTGTAATCCTTCTGCGCAAAGGCATTTTTCCAGCTCTTCCATCTTCTCTGTACTGCTATCTCTAAAAAGTCCAAGGATTTCTCTGTACACTTCCTCATCCTGCATGCAATACTGTAAACCTGTATTTCGATCCAGCGTTTTTTCTTCTTCTTCCTTCTCTACTATAGCATGTTTCTTTAATTCTGTCTGAAAATATTCTTCATTTGTTCTCTTTCGAATTAAATTTTCCGGCAAGAAGGTATAAAAGAGTCTTCTCCAGCTCATTCCCATCCACCGGTTTTTGTAAGATAGGCATCAAAGCTGGTATTTACATATTTCTGTCGGATTCCCGGAAGCATGTTGGAAGAAAAAGGCGATAACCGGCACCGGTTTTTCCGTAACGGTTTTTCAAAGGCATTTTCCCGAATCTTCTTTAAGGTTTCTTCTCCATCCATTCCCGGCATCATATGATCCAGGAAAATGATGTCAAAGTTCTCTTCCCGCAGCTTCTCGATACACTCTTCTCCTGAAAATGCGCAGGAAATCTGTACCTCTGTTCTCTTCAGAAGATTCTGTACCAAGCGAAGGTTTAATTCATTGTCATCTACCACTAAAAATTCTGGCATCCTTGGCAATGAAGCCCTTGTTAAAGTCTTTCTTTTCTCCTCTTTGCTTTTGGTAGCGTTCCTCATAATTGCCGATCCGGTCTTCGTTTAGCTGCCACTGAGGAATAAAGGCGGTAAAGCAGGATCCCTCTCCGAACACGCTTTCCAACTGAATGTGTCCATTCATGATTTCCACAAAATAGTTGGTGATGGGAAGTCCAAGTCCTGTTCCCTGGATATTCTGGTTCCAGCCGGATTGTACTCTTTTGGAACTTTTTGGAAAATAAGCTTCTGATCGCTTTTCCCTTACACCTACTCCGGTGTCCTTTACAGCAATCTGCAATTCTATAGCCTTCGCAGTGCTTAAACCGGTCTCTTCCTTGGATTGTACAGGAGAATTTCCCTCTCCATCCAAGGCTCTCGCAGTAACGGAAAGGGTGATTTTTCCCTTTTCCGTGTACTTAATCGCATTATCAATTAAGTTTAAGATAACCTCTCGCACTCTAAAAAGCATCTCCATAAAAGAACGCAGGGGTATCTCCGTCTACAAGAATTTCAAATTGCAGTCCCTTCCATTCTGCACGGAAACGCACCATACTGTTAATTTCGTGGAGTACCGTAGCCAATTCATAGGGCTTAGGCACCAGTTTGATTCCTCCGGATTCAATTCTGGAAAAATCCAAAATATCATTTACAAGAGAAAGCAAGGTCTGTCCGGATGCCTGAATATCTTGTGCATAACTTAAAACCGCATCATCTCGGCTTTCTCTTAGAATCATCTCATTCATACCGATAACGGTATTTATAGGAGTTCTAATTTCATGGGACATGTTCGCCAAAAATTCCGCCTGTACTTTATCGGAAATTTCCAGCTTACTCTTCTCATTCTGCACCTTATCATACTCAATTCCCTGAGCATGCATAATCTGGAAGAGCAAAAGATAATGGTTCCGATGGAAAGGAATTTTCCCTGGTTGGTGTAACCGCTGATCATAAAGGACAGAAGTTCAATTACACAGAAGCCGATTAAAGTGCAATAGGCCCCAATCATCCAGGTAAGCTCTCTAAAGAGGTGCTTGTCCTTCTTCCATACCATATAGAAGCTTCGTAATACCTCGATTGCAGTGATCAGTCCCAAAAATATCGATGAAGAAATTCAACTCCGCGAAGGAGAATATTCCCACTCCCGCAGAAAAAATAATTAAGGTATCGCAGATGAAAATAAAGAAGGATAAAAGGAAGATTTCCCTTTCACACAAGCCCTTTTCCACCTTATTGATAAAGAGCAAAGCCGGTATCGGTATCATAATCAGGAGAGATACTCCAGATTCCAAAGCAAAAAGTATGTTGTTGAAAATTAACTGTCTGGCATCAATCTGACATCCCAACCAAAGGCCGATGAAGAATAAACTCACTCCCGTATAATAGGCGCCTCGTTCGTCTCCCTTCTTCTTGTCCACCAAGATATACTCTACCCACATGCCTATTCCCAGGAACATAAGACAAAAAGCGGCTAAAATCTGTAGAGCATTCTTCCAAAGAATGGCGCAAATAATGGAAACATCCTCACCAAAATAAATGCCTCCCAAAGTATTCTCTGCCGTTCTGCCTCTACCGGTCAATTCAATACGAATCATCTTTCCCAGCTGATTAGACTGAACAGGAATACGCACCCAGGAAATGGGCGGAATCTTACTGTTAAAAGGCGGAATATCCGCATACTTAAACTCATATACCACCCTACCGTCAATCCAAACCGTAATATCCTGATGCACCGTTCGAATATACAAACTGGTCAGTGCATAAGGTACATCCTGAGGAAGCTGTCTTTCAATAAGAATTTCCTTCTCAGGAACAGACTCCCCGGTAAAAATATAGACGCTTTTTTTAGAGCCATCCGGCAGTATCCTCTGCCAACCGGATTGCAACACTTCATATTTTTGCTCATAGAAACCCAACTTATCATAATAACGCATTGAGCTGGCTACTACGAAAATAAGCACAAAAATTAAAAATAGCAAGTAAATAAAGCGTATCTTAACTTCAGTTATTTTATTCATATTCTTTCTCCGAACTCCTTTTCCGAGAAAATCCCTTTTTCTTCTCTCTACAAACTAGTGAAGTTATTTTTAACATATTTCTTAATTTTTGTTCCAGCATCCGCCTACATAATTCACTATCGCTACTGTAGAAAAAAACAGGAAACTTATTCCATACCATCTAAAACATTTCGACCAAAGAAGAAAAATTTATAAACATTCCTAATTTTTTGTATGAAAAACCACCAAGAGTAACACATTACTCTTAGTGGTTTTTCCTTCAGAGACTTTACTTCTTAGCGAAATCAAAAAGCCTTCGCCTTCTTCCTCTACATCCTCCTGGTACTTCTCCAGAATGGTTTGCTGAAAGTAACTCTCTCGTGGTGGAGCGGATAGGGTGAGCAATGTCTCTATACTCACCGTCCGTAGTTTTTTTCTGGAAGGCATAGCGATGAATAAGCCCTTTTTCCCCTTCAATGACCTTAATGTCGTGAATCACAAATTCTTCATCAAATGTGATAGAAACAATGGCCTTCATCTTACCTTCTTTGTCAACCTTACGAACCCCGTACATCTGTAACCTCCATGATACTCCTTCCTTTTTACATGGTATACCTTTCATTTTTCTCGATGACGATTCTGATATTCTCCGGTGTTCCAATGTAGGTTGTATTGGCGCGAATGGTGTCCCGGCTCTCCACGATGCAATGTTCAATGACGCTGTTATCTCCGATATACACATCATTCAGGATTATCGAATTGCGAATGATACAGTTGTTTTCCAACGTAGACCTTACGGCACAAAACAGAGTTTTCCACTGTTCCATTGATGATGCAACCGCTGGCCACTATGGAATTATGCACTGCAATCCGGATTGTACTTCGCAGGCGGGTTGTCGGCCAATTTTTGTGTATACACCAGGGCCTGCTTAAAAAAGTAATCCCGAATATTTCTCTTTAGGAAGTCCATATTCGTTTGATAGAAGGACTCCACTGAAGCGATATTGCTCAATAAGTATTCAGTCTATAACCGTAGATTCGCTTAATGTTCTTATAGCGAACCAGAATATCTTTTACAAAAATCATAACGATCTTCGTCGTGGGCCTTCTCCAACAGCTCGATTAGATGTCTTCTACGGATAATATAAACTCCGCAAGAAATACAGTTGGCATCTGTTGCCACGGGCTTCTCTTCAAAGTCCACGATTCTGCTGTCCTCATTCATCTTCAGACAGCCAAAGCGGGAAATATCATCTCCTGCATCCATGTTCTTGCATACAACGGTGATATCCGCTTTCTTCTCGATATGATATTCCAGTACCTTGTTATAGTCAAGCTTATATACCCCATCTCCTGCGGCAATGATGACATAAGGCTCATGAGATGACTGTAAAAAAACAAGGTTTTGATAGAGTGCATCTGCCGTACCCCTAAACCAATCTCCATGTTCCGCAGTAATGGTCGGGGTAAAAACGTATAGTCCACCTTGTTTTCTTCCGAAGTCCCACCACTTGGAAGAGGACAGATGCTGGTTTAACGACCTGGAGTTGTATTGTGTCAACACAGCTACTTTCTGAATATGAGAATTAGACATATTCGAAAGGGAAAAATCAATGGAACGGAAAGTTCCCGCAACCGGCATGGCCGAAATCGCTCTCTTATTGGAAAGCTCTCTCATTCTTTTGTTGTTGCCACCCGCTAAAATGATTCCAATTGCTCTCATAGTCTCTCTTCCTCCCTAATAATCGCTCCTCCGCTAGGAAGGTGCCCTTCTGGGTAGTCAGAAAGTTCCGTCTTCCCAAAAATCGCTGTGTTTCTGCCAACTGAAACTCCATCGGGTATAAGGGAATTCTCCCCTATTGTGGCAAGGTCTGAGCAATATACCCTGCTGTCATAAGTTGAATCCTGATATTCTCCAGTACCAATTACGCAATCTCTGCCTATTTCTACGTTCTCCGCAATCACAGCCCGGTCAATATGCGTATTCTCTCCCACTACTGTGTTTGCCATAATAATACTGTTTGAGATAACGGCCCCATGTTCCACTGTGACCCCTGCGCCAATAATCGAATTGTAAATCTCTCCATGAATCTCACAGCCCTCGGAAATAACTGAGCGTTCCACGTGGGAGTGGGTGGAGATAAACTGGGGAGCCGCATTATCGGTTTGGGTATAAATCTTCCAATATTCCTCGTATAAATTGAATTCGGGAATCAATGCAATCAGTTCCATATTAGACTGCCAGTAGGAATACAAGGTTCCCACATCCTTCCAATATCCGTTGAACTCATACGCAAAGATATTTCCCTGATTCTGGAAAACATAAGGGATGATGTGCTTTCCAAAGTCGCAATCCGGAACATCACGGTTACGAAGCAAAGCATCCTTTAAGACTTTCCAGTTAAAAATGTAGATTCCCATAGAAGCCAGATTGCTCTTCGGTTCCTCAGGTTTCTCCTGGAAATCCGTGATCCTTCCCATCTCATCGGTGACGGTAATACCGAAACGGCTGGCCTCTTCCATGGGTACTGGCATGGAAGCGATAGTCAGGTCTGCCTTCATCGCCTTGTGGTACTCCAGCATGACCTCATAGTCCATCTTGTAAATGTGATCCCCGGAAAGAATCAACACATACTCCGGATCATAATTTTCAATATAGGCAATGTTTTGATAGATGGCATTGGCCGTTCCGGAATAAAAGCCGGTGTCCTCCTGAGACTCATAGGGCTGTAATACGGTAACACCGCCCCTGTTACGATCCAAATCCCAGGGAATTCCGATGCCAATATGTGCATTTAAGCGAAGGGGTTGATACTGAGTAAGCACACCCACTGTATCTATGCCGGAATTAATACAGTTACTTAAGGGAAAGTCAATAATGGAATACTTTCCGCCAAAAGGATACCGCCGGCTTGGCTACATTCTTGGTTAGAACGCCAAGGCGCGAGCCTTGGCCGCCAGCTAAAAGCATGGCGATCATCTCTTTCTTAATCACGTCATCACCTCTCTGCATCTACGACATATTGCACTGGCTACCACAAAGAGTCTTCTCTAGTGAAGAGAATACTGTATCTTCTTCTCCTTCTGGTAACTGTATTATAGCACTAAACAAAGGGCTTGGAAACCGAATTTCACGAAATTTTTACTATAAAACTTCACTTTACTTTCTATTTTTTTGTATAAAAATTATTTAATCCAAAAGCAAAATGCTTTTATAAATGCTCCTATCTTATAGGAAACAGAAATAAGAGTTTTTTTACAAAAATCGAAGGAGATTCCATGTATTTTCTTGAAAATTATGCTCCCTCCTATATACTGAAAAAAATATCGTTTATATAAAGGGAAGTATGGAAATTACAGGATTAAGAGACATTTTTCTATCACAGGAAGAATATTTGGATACAGATGTCATGGTCAGCGGTTGGGTAAGAAGTAACAGAGACTCCAAGAATTTCGGATTTTTGGTGATTTCTGACGGTACCTTCTTTACTCCGCTTCAGGTGGTTTACCATGATAGTTTGGAAAACTTTGCCCAAGCCGCAAAGCTTGGGGTGGGTGCTGCGGTAATTGTGGAAGGAAAGCTTGTAGCTACTCCGGATGCAAAGCAGCCTTTTTGAATTGCAGGCTACATCTATTACTGTAGAAGGGGATACGGAAGCCAGCTATCCCTTACAGAAGAAAAGACATACTCTGGAGTATCTTCGTACCATTCCGCATCTTCGCCCCAGAACCAACACCTTCCAAGCGGTATTCCGTATCCGCTCTCAGGTGGCTTTCGCCCTTCACTCCTTCTTCCAGGAGAGAGGCTTCGTTTACGTGCATACTCCCATTATCACCGCCTCCGATACAGAGGGTGCGGGAGAAATGTTCAGGTAACCACCCTTCCCTATGGAGTCTGTTCCCATGGAAAAGGGCGAGGTACAGTACGGAGAAGATTTCTTCGGAAAGAAAACCAGTCTTACGGTTTCGGGACAGCTAAACGGAGAAGCCTATGCTCAGGCTTTCGAGACATCTATACCTTTGGACCCTACCTTTAGAGCGGAGAAGTCCAATACCCAAAGACATGCTGCGGAGTTCTGGATGATTGAGCCGGAAATGGCATTTGCAGATTTGGATGATGTTATGTTTATCGCTGAGGATATGCTGAAATATGTGATTCAGTATGTTTTGGTAAATGCGCCGGAAGAGTTGGAATTCCTAAATCAGTTTGTGGATAAGGGACTTTTAGAACGCTTGAACCACATTGTAGAATCTGAATTCGCTAAAGTAACATACACAGAAGCAGTAGAGATTTTACAAAAAGCAAAATGATCGCTTTGAGTACAAAGTAGAATGGGGCTGTGACTTACAGACCGAGCACGAGCGGTACCTTACCGAAGAAGTGTATAAGCGTCCGGTATTCGTTATCGACTATCCGAAGGATATTAAGGCTTTCTACATGAAGCTGAATGAAGACGGAAAGACCGTTGCCGCAGTAGACTGTCTGGTTCCCGGTATCGGAGAAATCATCGGCGGTTCCCAAAAGAGAAGATGATTATGAGAAATTAAAGAAGCGTATGGAAGAATTACAGATGGATTTGGAAGAATACGAGTTCTATCTGGATTTAAGACGCTACGGTTCCACAAGACACGGAGGATTCGGTCTAGGCTTTGAAAGAGCCGTTATGTATATCACCGGTATGAGCAATATTCGTGATGTACTTCCTTTCCCAAGAACTGTAGGAAACTGTGAATTATAAGATTTTTGCCTCTCGGATCTCCGGGAGGCAAAACTGCACTTAGAAAAGGATTCCTTATGCGTTTTATCCATGCAGCAGACTTACATTTAGGAATGGTTCCTGATGCTCAGCACCCCTGGGGAAGAGAACGAGCCAATGCCCTTCTCCGTTCAGTAGAAAAAATTGTAGACTTGGTATTACAGGAAAATGTAGATAGCTTATTTCTGACAGGACAAGTTTTCCATCTTCCTCCCTTGCAAAAGGACTTGGAATACCTGCATAAACTTTTTCAGAAGATTCCCTTCTGTCATATTTTTTTGTTTTTGTAAAAAGGCGGAAGAAAACTATTTTTTTCGGAACTTCTCTTTTTCGGAAAATGTACATATTTTCACAGAAGAATATGGTAGATTTTATCTTCCGGAACTGAAAATGGAAATATTAGCCCTTCAAGAAAAGGACTTCTCCTTTTTCCCCTGCGGAATCCTTTTCTTTGGAACACGAAGATGCCATTCCCATCCTGCTTTGGAACGAAAGAAAGGCAGAAGAATTTTTATCCCTGGAGAAGGCACAAAACAATGAGAATGCAGTAGCTGCTAAAGAAAGCCCTTTAGCCTCTCTTCCCTTTTCCTATATTGCCTTAGGGGGTGATAGCAAGAGAAGCGTTTTTGCAATGGAAAAGCTGCTTTCCCCGGTTCTCCGGAACCTCTAAGCGCTGAAAAATACGGGAGAGCACGGTGTGTATTTGGGAAACATTCATCCCATTACAAAGAGATTGGAAAGCCTTTCCTTTTTCCCGATTGCCACCCTTCAATATGTTTCCCTTCATTTACAGCTGGATCCCACCGTGGGACAGGAGGCCCTGAAGCAGGGACTCTTAAAAAAGATTGAAGAACGGGGAAAACAGAATATTTATAAAATTCGCTTTAGCGGAAAAAGAGATCCGGGAAACCAAGGTGGATCCAAGCCTATTCCCGAAAAAGAGCTGCGTATCGTAGAATGCTTGGATGAAACCCTGCCCCAGTATGATTTTTATGCTCTATATAAAGAGCATCAACAGGATATTCTGGGATTTTTTATTCGATCCTACTTGAAAAAAGATCTGGAGGATTTAAGCCCTATGGAAAAGCAAAGTCTTTTTTACGGCGTTTCCGCCCTCCTGGAAGGAGCTAAGTCATGATACTGGAAAAATTGTATATCGATGGCTTTGGGAAATTTTCCGATTATTCCCTAGACTTCTCCCCTTCCTTTCAGATTTTGTACGGAGAAAATGAAGCGGGAAAAAGCACCATTCACGCCTTTATTCAAGCCATGCTCTACGGTATCCCCAAGGGAGCCAGTAAAAAAGAGGAGTTTTTCCAATACCGTCCCTTCTCCAAGGCACCGGGCTTTGGAGGTTCTTTGACTTTTTCCCATCAGGGAAACAGCTATTGTGTACAGAGAGACTTTTTGCAGGGAGGAGAAGCCCATATTACGATTCTTCCCCAAGGAGAAAAAGCTGTCTGAAGGAGAGCGCTTTTTACAGGACCTCCTTTCCCCATTTTCCTTAGAGAGCTTTAAAAATACCGTATCCATACGACAGCTGAAGTCCTCTACCGAGCGGGAAATGGTTTATGAATTACAAAGTATGCTTTCCAATTTCCAAGAAAGCGGCAATGTGGAGCTTAATCCTCAAGCGGCTTTAGATTACCTGGAGCGAGAGGAAGCAAGACTGACAGAAAAATGATTCCGGATGCTACGAAACGCTACTCCGGTCTCTTAGGAGAAGTGATAAATACCCGGAGGAGTCTCTCCCTTTTAGAATCTGAAGAAGCACAATTTTCAGTAGAAAAATCCCAAAATGCATTAACCCCGGAAGAGGCGGTTGTAGAAAAAGGCGGTTGTAGAAGATGCCGATGGAGAAAAAGAAAGATGAAGAAGAATCCGTTGAAAACAACCGCTCTGTAGTAAAGGACTGTATCTTGAAAGAGAAGCTTTTGGCACTACAGAGGAAAATGGCGGAAATAGAAGAAAGCCGTGAAGAATTGTATAGACTCTCCTCCCTTTTTAGAAAAGGAGGGCTTAAGCAACAAAGACGAGATTCTTCTGGAGCAGGAGAAAATGTTGCAATATCTCAGCCATGCACAGGAAGAAAAGGAACTGGGTAAAAGCTTCCATCCTCCTCTATCCCTCTTCTGCTTCTGCGCCCTTTGCTTTGGCTGTTTTGACCATACTAAGTTTTCTATATGCCTATACCAGTGTAGCTCTGCCCAGATTCCCTTCTTTTCCATGGGTTTCTCCGCATACCTGTATCCCTTCTTCTGTGCCTTTTTGCTCTTCCTTCTTCTGGCTTTATCTCAAAGAAGGATCTTTAAACAACAGCAAAGGTGGGTAAAAACAAGAGAAGCAGGAGTTTGAAGAAATTTTATCCAAGAGAAACATTTCCACCCTTCCTACAGTTCCAAAACAGCAGCAAAGAGGAGCTTATCGAAGAAGGTTCATCTTATACTCAGGCGAAGGTATTGCAGTATTACAATACCCTTCTGGAAAAATGGGGAGAAAAGGAAGAATTGGAAAAAAACTTTAGCTCTTCAAGAAGAAAGTTACCAAAAGGAAAAAGAACCTTTGGCTGGAAACAAGCTACAAAGAAAATCAAAGAGAACAGCGGGAAGAACTCTTACGCCAATACGGCATCCCTACAAAATAAGGCGGATTTAATTCGTCCTTCTTTGGAGGAAAATGAGAAATTACAGGAAAAGCGAGAGGCTCTCCTGGAAGCCAAAGAGCGTATTCGGCAAATCGCCGGAGAAATCCGAAAAAGTTTTGCCTTTTCACTTAAACGAAGACTGCGGGAAGGCTTTATCCGAGATCACCGGAGGACGCTACGATTCTCTTTGGATTGATGAACAGCTGCATATCTATGTAAATGCAAAGAAGGCTTCTTCCCTTGGAACAAGCCTCTACCGGTACTATTGATCAGTTGTATTTGGCTCTTCGCCTTTCTATGGCACTCCTACTACAAAAGAGAAAAACAGGGACTTGCTTCCTCCTCTTTGATGACAGCTTTGCCATGTATGACGAAAAAGACTGGCAGCCAGTATTGGCTATCTAAAAAAAGCTATCCTGCCCAGATTCTTCTTTTCACCTGCCATCATAGAGGAGAAAAATCTTAAAGGAACTGGGAATTCCCCTTTGAGCAAACGGAACTAAAAATAAACAAAGCTCATACATCGTAAAAAACTTTTTAAAAATATAGGTCTGAAAGTTGGGGCGTACAAAGTACTTATAATCCCTACACTTTCAGACCTATTTGTATAACAAGTTCAATATGCTAATCTTTTATCTTTCCGTTCCGGAACGAAATCTGATTTCTTTTTAGCCATTCTTTTTATTCAGAATCACTTTCGCCGGCAGGAGCAAGTACTGGTTCCACTTCCGGCGCTTCCAGCTTTAAAACCGCCTCTGTAAGACTCTTACACTGCCCTTCTTGCAAAAACTGAATCATTCTATGCAAGTCTTCTTCGTTCAAATGCTTTTTCCGATAAACTGCTCAAATTTTTGGGTAATGGAAATCTGAAGTTCCTGGGCCTTTCCTTCCAAACTGTTTCTTTCCTGTGAGGCCTGCTGCCATTGCTCTTTTCAAAGTCGTAAGACGCTCTTTTCTCCGTATTCTCCATCTCATCCCTGAATAATATTCTGATTAACGGTTTCAAAGCTATGAAGAGCATTCTGCTTTTTGAGCAATCACTTCGTTTCTTTCCTGATTCAAACAGCTCAGTTCATCATCAAACTCTTCCAGATGATAATGGGACTCATTGGAGTCCTTGTTGATCTCCTTCTTTAAACGCTTCATCTGTTTCTTGTTTCGATTAATCTTCTTTCGAATCTCTGCCCCCTGATTTACCACATCTCTGAACTTCCCAACGGTTCTGTTTCCGATAAAGACATAGAGACCGCCAAAGATTAGGATATCCAAAAGATAAATTCCTACTAAAAACAGGATTCTATGGGGTACCAGAAAATAATAGATGGAAATAGGAAGCGTCCCAAAAGAAAAAGTAAAAAGAGAAAAATCATCCCCAAGACTTCCGAAAAGGATACCGGCTTATAGAGAATGGCAAAAAGCTTTGGTGGTACAGAATAAAGGAGCCCCCTCTCGGGTGCAGATTCCATGATACTGTCTCTTTAATTCTACATTTTCCTGCTTCAAAGGGGCGGATTCTTCCGCTACCTCTCCTTGATTCCCTTATTTTTAGCCTTTTTCTCTGGCCTCTTGAACCTTTTTGATTTTTTTCCGTCACTTTGAGACAGCTGCTGCTCATAGCTGTTTTTTCCAGTTCCTTCTTGCGTTCTTGAATCGTTTTTTCAATCTTTTGCTTTAGGGCTTCTGTCTCCTGCTCAAAGTCAAGTTTTCCTTGCTTTTCTCTTTCTAAAGCTGATTCCGCTTGGAGCTTACAATCCTCCAGTTGCTTTTACCGCTTCTTTCGCCTGCTCTAAAAATAAAACCGGATTTTTCCTGTTCTAATCCCATATTGGCCTCCTGGTCTAAAAAGAAAATATCTTGTAATCTTCCAGCATTTTTCCATTCTTTTATAACAAAAAAGAGAGTTCCCGTAAAGACTCTTCCCTCTTCTTTCAGAAATATCACTTCACTCTTCTTTCAGAAATATCGATTTATAGGGATTTATAGAGGAATGTTATGACGGTTTCTATGCCGTATGCCCAAACGCAGGGAACCAGGAGACAAAAGATTTATGCAGTTAACCCGGCGGGGTAATCTTTGCACCGGATTTTAAATATCCGCAGACGGCGGTTATTTTTTTCTTAAGACAACATTTTATTCGACCGACTTCAACGATTCGACCATATCTATATGTGCTGTTAACCTGCACACCATAAGCTGGATTAAAAGAGAGCAGCCTACGACGATTAATGAAACAATTATATATGATATCAATCGTAAATGAGGTGAATATGAAATCGTGGTTGTTGAGACTGTTCTGACATATAGTCCAAGAAAATACCATCCAGCAATCGAGCCAATTATCCACCCTGTCACCATGGGGATCAGGCTGCTTTTAAAGATAAGACTCTTTATATCTGTATTGTAACTGCCGAGAACACGAAGTGTGGCATATTCTCTGTATTTTTCTGCAAAGTTCAATAATCCGAGATTATACTGGATCACAACACTTAGAAGAATGGCTGCTGCAATCAGAAGTATGATTACTCCCTGAACGCTGTCCAGCAATTCCTCGGACTCACTGTATTGTTTCTTCAATTTGACTGAATCTTTGATAACAGACATCTGCTTCACATCGCCCAGATTCATGTTGTCATCTGCCAATAATGCGCTAGCTGTAAATGTATTGCCAAGCGATTCCCAGTATGACTGCGACATAAATATTCCCTGAGGGCTGTTTATATCTGCTATCTGGGAGACTTTCAGATAATTTCTCTTTCCCGCTATAAGTACGCTGATAAATCCGTTTTCTTTCACATTCAGATCTCTGGCTGAAGAACTGGATAGAATTATTCCATCAACAGGTAGTTCCAGCACATTTCCATCAGTATCATATGTCGTGAAAAAATAACCCTGACCAATAATAAACAGCCTTTCAGAATGAACAGACATTGAGCTTCTTGCCTCACATGACTGTTCGCTTACCCACTGACAGTCGCCTGACAGAAGAGATTCTATTTTTTTGACTTCATCCTCTGTTGGAGACATACTGAGATTTAACTTTTCATAATAAGTGTATTGCCTGCCATAAATCTCACTGTTTACAATGTTGATAGTGTCTTTTAATCCGAAGCTTGCCATCAGAAGCATCATGCTCCCTAAAACGCCTACAATTCCTATTGCTGTACGAATTTTGTTCTGTCCTGCATCTCGGATGATCCATCTCCAGTCAAAAGCTCAGTCTGTTCCACAGAACTTTAAAATGTTCAGCAAAGACCTTTTTCTGACTCTGCCTGCCAGAATCACGGAGCAAATCAGTCGGTGTCTCAACTACGATAGATCTGCATGAGATCCAGGCAGATAATGTACAGATAGTGATAAGCAGTACAATAAGGATTGCTGAATAATACGAATTACGCCCCAGCCATTCAGGCATGCTGTAAAACTTTTTCTGCAGAGAAAGAAGGACAGGTGTTACTGTATATGGTGCAAGCTCGTAGCCCAGTAATGCTGCTGGAATGCTGACGATAAGTCCGTAAACAGCATAATGTAGCTGGATCTGAAGAGGATGAAAACCAAGCGCCTTTAATATTCCGATCTGTGTACGCTGCTTCTGACAATTCTTGTCATAGTTGTGTAAATGGTAAAGGAGTGCCAGAAGAAAAAAATACGAGTGAAAAACATTACAGACATCTTTTTATCTGCCCTGATCTTATTTATGTATGAAGATACAGGTGTGTATTCCGTTCTGTCATAACACATCATATATTTATCATTGAGAATAGTTTTTCAGATCTGAGCGCAGTGAATCCACGTCAGTTATATTATCTGTAGTAATTTTTATCTGATTATAGGCTGCATTAGGGACTATCTGAGAAAGAGTATCTGCTGATACGAATCCATAGGTATATTTCGAATGATCTGGCACCATGGATGTAGATGAACCTGTATAGCAGATATACTCAGGGCTGTAGACAAATCCTTAACTTCTAACTTTTGACTTTTTTTCACCGTAGTATATCTGAATCTGGTCACCAACATGGATTTTTCTTATTGTCTGCATAATCTTTATCCAGCCAGATGCCGTCTTCTGTTGGCTTATATTCATTTCCGTTAATACATAAAAGGCTTTTGATATTTTATTGTCTTTATTGGATATAAGACAGATATTGACATTGGAATCGCTATCCAGATATGCGCTTTCTACAGCGAAAGCTGGGTTTCGTTTATCCCATCAAGCTCTTTGATCTGTCCAATATCATCATTGTCAAATCCGAGACCACTGATCCAGATATCTGCCAGATTTGAATCCTTAAAATAGGCAGTCTCTTCCTGCTCCATACCGTTCCATACTCCCTCGATACCTGAGTATATCAGCATTCCAAGAGCGCACATAATAAATATCGACAGGAACTGAGATTTCAGTCGCCAGATGTCACGAAGCATTTTACGAAACAGTGTACCCATTACCAGTTTACCTCGTCAACCTTCAAAGGTTTTTCATTTTTCTCAGAAAAATTCGATCCTACCGTCCTTTTAGGTGTATCACTTCATTAGCGCATAGCGCAATAGAAAGCATTATGCGTCACTATGATTACGGTTTTGTTATATTTCCTCGCCATATCCGTAAGAAGTTGAAGTACACTCCTTCCTGTAGCGCTGTCCAGAGCCCCTGTTGGCTCATCACAGAGAAGAATGTCAGGATTTTTACATATGGCACGCGCGATAGACAAACGCTGCATTTCTCCGCCTGAAAGTTCATCAGGAAAATGCTGACATCTATCCTCCAGCCCGACACTACGGATCATTTCCTTTGCGTCAAACAGATGTGACGTCATCTTAGCCACAATACTGACATTCTCTAGCGCATTAAGTGATGGTATCAGATTGTAAAACTGGAAAAAACAAATCCTATCTTTTTTTCCTTCTGTATTCGGTTAGTTCAAATTCATTGAGTTTTTGAAATATCGGTATCTGACATCCCGTATGCACCCAGATGAGGCTCTATCCATGCCACCTATAAGATTGAGCATCGTACTCTTTCCAGATCCACTCGGTCCTAAAATCACAGTGACACTTTCGTCTTCAATGCTGAAGCTAACATGATCAAGTGCCGTTACTTCGCTGTCACCAACATTATATGTCTTTGATACATTCTCAAATGTAACTGCTTTCAATATATTCACCTCGCTATGTAAAGAATACAATCTACCACTTAACATAAATTAGAGCATGTTGCCATTGTGTATTTTCGGCAGCATAGATTAGTACTTTCGAATTCTTATTAATTTTCCCCTCACTAATCGCCTTATCAATAGCATAAGGTACTGCTGCATTAACAAGAGCTCCGCCATCACTTCCCGTATATATTTTGTTTTCTTGAATAGCAGGAAGCGCTTCTAATACATGCTTCTTTCGGAATCAAAATGGAAACGTTCACCATGCTCAGCAATGAAATGAGATATTTGCGTACTTTCTGACTCAAGACCGCCTACTAGCATCTCCTGTTCAATGACATTTGTTAATTCTGTGTATACGTAATTTCTACTCATTTGCTCTCCTTCTGTTCAGCAAAATTATATAGTTTAAGAATCATTGTCTTGATCGTTGGTAGTTTTTCCTTCAAATAATCGATCTTCTCATCTGGAGAAATTTGATTCATGATATTAAACAATCCTGAAACCAAAAACTCAGTGATAAACTTTGGATCGCTGCAGTTGCATTCTCCATTATCATTTCCAGAAAGTATAAGTTCTGTTACAAGAGGAACCATTTTTTTCCCAACATTGAAAAAAATCCTCTCGTGTGTTATACCGTTTTTCACATTTAGAATTCCCATAAATATGCCAAACTTTTTTTCTGCAGAATCAATAAAAATTTGAAAAATACGATTGATTTTGTCAAAGGTGGCTATATCCTTATCTATCAGCTTATTGACAGCATCTATTATCGTGTCTGCATATCTATCTGCTAACTCCTCCATTACTTCATCTTTTTGACTTGAAGTAATAATAGAAAAAGTCCTTTGCTACTCCAATTTCATTGACAATATCCTGTACTTGTGTCTGCTCATATCCCTTCTCCTCAAACAGCTTTCCAGCTGTCTCAATGATTTCATTGCGTCTTTCTTCTTTAGTTTTTTTGCCATATAAATTCTACCTCATATATATTGACTGACTTCAGTCAGTTTTATTATAATAATTTATGATTGTTTGTCAACCTAGATTCTCGGATTTCCAACCTGTAGCAGTCAATATAAGTAGACACGTTCCCATTATTCAGCTCGGTAGTTTGACAGTTAAATCGTTCCAAAATCTCCTCAGGACTTGAAAAGCCTGTATTTTTGTCAAATTTTATCAAATATACACCGGCTATATAAGAGTGAATTTCAAGCCAGACCGGTATATCTCAGTAGAAAAGATCGAATCACGGCACATTTCATTACCTGCTTCACCGCCCTGATTCTTTATCGCATTCTGGAAAAAGTTAGAGCGAGAAATATACCACTGAAAGCATTATAAGAACACTGAAAGAAATGAACATGCTGATAGCTCCCGGTGAAGGCTATATCCCTGAGTATACCGAACCGACCTTACAGACAAACTCCACGACACATTTGGTTTTAGAACGGATTACGAGATTGTATCTCAAAGAGAAATAAAAAGATTTTAACCGCAACGAGAAAGTAGAAATATTGCTAGAATTCAAAAAGAAAACAAGAGCTCATAAATGGCGTAATTACACCGTTTATGGGCTCTTGACTCTTTCGCAACTGTCAAAAGACGATTTTTATAACAAAAAGATAGTCTCCGTAAAGACTCTTCCTCTTCTTTCAGAAATATCACTTCACTCTTCTTTCAGAAATATCGATTTATAGAAATTTATATTTTTTTGCTGTATGGAAAAAAATATTTTTGAGGGGATTGCTTTTATCTCTTTTGAAAAGCTATATTCAAAAGACTTGTTTATTTTTCTGTTTCCGTATAGGAAAAAGGATGTTTAAAGGAGTTTTTATGTTTCGTATGAGTGGTACCCTGAGGAAGGATAATAAAATATTGGCTTCCTGCGTTTCCCGGCAGGAAGCCCCCGGCAATAGAACCGAGAAGGTTTTTAAAGCCTTGGAAGAAATTTGTCAGCATCTGGATCTAGCTATTCCTATCTGGCTCCCTGCCAGAATTGAAGAATTTAAGCAAAGAAGTAAGACCGTATTTATGGAGGATTCCTTTATGGAGGATATTCCCTTTGACAGCTTTAGCATAGAGATTATTGAAGAATAAGGGATGTAAAGGACTGCACTCGTTATAAGAAGGCGCTCTGATGCAGGGTGGGTCTATAAATGGGGCACGCTCTCGCTAACCTCGCCTTGACTGAGCAGTGGTTTATGTTAACCACTGCTCACTTTGCTTCACAAAGCAACTTCCTTCGGAAGTTGGTCTGTATCAGGACGACTTTTCTAATGAAAAGTCTGTCCTTACAGTACTAACTTCAAGCTTCGCTTTGCTTGCTTTCAGTAAGTACTGACGGGCTCAGATTGCCCTATTATAGACCCACCCTGCATCATTCGCTTCTATTATTGATTTTTACAGTCCTTTATTTCGGCGGTCTTTCGCAAGTATCGAGCTCAGACTCCCCCTCATTTAGACCTATATTGCCGAAAACCTATTTATTATTTTTGATTTTTTTACAGTCCTACAAAGATTAGCATTACTTGTTTGCCAATTCCTTTGCCAGCTCTTCATATCCCGGCTTTCCTAAGAGGGCGAACATATTTCTCTTGTAGCTCTCTACTCCCGGCTGGTTAAAGGGGTTTACGCCGTTTAAATAAGCGGAAACTCCACAGGCAAACTCAAAGAAGTAGAATACCTCTCCCAGAGTTCCGGCACTCTGCTCGTCAATCTTCACGATAAAGTTCGGTACATCTCCATCGCTGTGAGCAAGAATGGTTCCCTTCATGGCAGCCTTATTGACAAAATCCACGGTCTTTCCTGCAAGATAGTTCATGCCGTCTGTGTCAATGGATTCCTTCTCCAGCACAATCTCTTCCTTGGACTTCTCGATTTCCAAAACAGTTTCAAAGTGCAGGGGACTTCCCTCCTGAATAAACTGTCCTAAGGAGTGCAAGTCTGTCGTAAAGTCTACAGAAGAGGGGAACAAGCCTCTATGATCCTTACCCTCGGATTCTCCCATCAGCTGCTTCCACCACTCGGAAAGGTAGTGGCAGGATGGCTCATAGTTTACCAAAATCTCAATCTTCTTATTCTTCCGAAGCATGATATTTCTGGCTGCCGCATACTGTAAAGCAGGGTTCTCCTTGTAGTCAGCGGAAAGCAGTCTTTCCCGCATAGCATTGGCACCATCCATAAGTTCCTGGATATTTACCCCTGAGACGGCAATGGGAAGTAAACCTACTGCTGTAAGCACAGAGAAACGACCTCCGATATCATCCGGTACCACGAACTCCTCATAATGCATTTCGTCTGCAAGGTTCTTTAAAGCGCCCTTTGCACGGTCTGTAGTGGCATAGATACGCTTTGCCGCCTCATCCTTTCCATACTTCTCTTCCAACAATCCCTTAAATACTCTAAAAGCAATGGCAGGCTCTGTAGTGGTTCCGGACTTGGAAATGATATTGATAGAAAAATCCTTTCCCTTCAATACATCCTGTAAATGCAGAATATACTTGGAAGAAATATTATTTCCCACATAATAAATTTCCGGAGTCTTTCTGTCCTCTTTCTTTAATTCATTGTAAAAGCTATGGTTTAAAAACTCATTGGCTGCACGAGCCCCTAAGTAGGAACCTCCAATACCAATTACCAAGAGAACATCGGAATCTTCCTGGATCTTCTTTGCCGCCTTCTGAATCCGCTGAAACTCTCCCTTATCATAATCTGCCGGCAGGAAATCCAACCTAAGAAATCATTTCCCGCCCCTTTTCCGGACAAAAGAGTATCTCTTGCCGCAAGGGTCTGGCTCTTAAAGTTCTCCATCTCCTCTTCACTGACGAATTTTTCTTGCCTTAGATAAATCAAATTGTAGCATATAGCCTCCTTCTCCTTTTCCTCTATTCCTTCAGAGGTAGTTCTTCCGAGAGGATTTACGAATATATCACGAAACCGTCTCTTCTTAGCCCCTACAGTGCATCCTAAAAATACACCGTTAACTCTAATTTTATTTCTTATTTTGTAAGAAAAAAACTTACTTTAAGAATTCTAAGACAAAAGTCTACACTTTGTGCAATAGCTTTTCTCTCAAATTCTGTATAAGTCATAGGTGCTTTAGTGTTGGCTTCATCGGAAATAAAGCGCAAAATCAAGAAAGGAACCCCATTTTTTCTTGCAATCTGGGCAATAGCCGCCCTTCCATCTCACAACAGGATGCTTGGAACTCCTTCCGTAAAAATTCCTTTTTCTCCTGAGAGGAAACAAAGCAGTCGCCGGTAGCTACTCTACCCAGAAAAGTATGGAAGCCCTGCATGGTCTTCCCCACTGCTAAAAGCCTTCTCAATCATCCTTTCCTCTGCCGGAAAGGCCAAAACCTCTTCTCTGGGAATCTGTCCCCGGGGATATCCGAATTCCGTAGCATCCATATCATATTGCACTGCATCCTTGGAAACCAAAAGATCCAAAACATGGATTTCCTCCGCAATGGCTCCTGCCACGCCGGTATTTAGGGATTTGACTTGGAGAAAAAGTATCGATTAAAGCCTGGGTACAAGCTGCTGCATTAACCTTTCCGATTCCGGCTTTACATAGTACTACTTCCTTTCCGGAAAGCTTTCCCTTTACAAAGAAGTATGGCCCCTTTTGGATTTCTTCCCTGTCCTCCACAGAGCTCCTGCAGTTTTGCCACTTCCTCTTCCATGGCTCCGATAATCCCTATCATCTTCCCCTCCTTTTTACAGCTTATGATATACCCTTTTATGGCTTTTTAATATAATTTGAATAATTTGAAAAAAATTGAACTGCATCGATTTTTTTCCCAAAAGAAAGAATTACAAAAAGAATCAATGAGCTGTAATACATTTTCTCTTCCGTTCTTTTCCTTACTGTTTCTCATAGCTTCCTGAAATTTCGCCTTATTTTCCTTCAGTTCCTTTAATAAAGCATAAAAGCTTGGAAAAAAATCCGCCTCTGCCTCTTCCTGAGAAAGCAGCAGAGAATAGCCCTGCTTGTGGAAGGACTCTGCATTTAAAATCTGGTCTCCTCTGGATGCTCCCTTAGGTAAGGGAATCAAAAGGTTGGGCTTTTCCAAAGCCAATAGCTCACAAATCACATTGGCTCCTGCTCTAGATATAACACAGTCTGCCGCCTGATAATAATCCGCAAGCTCCTCATGGACATATTCATATTGCTGATAGCCGGTCCTATTCTTTAGGCTTTCATCGGCATTTCCCTTGCCGCAAACATGAAGAATATCCCAATCTTCCAAGAGCTGATCCAGATTCTTTCGAATCACTTGATTTACCGCCTGGGAGCCCATGCTGCCACCGATAATCAGTAAAATCTCCTTCTCTCCGGAAAATCCGGCTCTTTCTATCCCCTTCTCCCGACTTCCCTGTAGAAGCTCCTCTCGAATGGGGGCACCGGTAAAGACCGCCTTTTTCTTGGGTAGATAATTTAGGGTTTCCGGAAAATTACAACAGATTTTTTTGGCAAAGGGAATAGTTAGCTTATTGGCAAGCCCCGGTGTCATATCCGACTCATGGCAAATCACAGGAATCCTAAGACTTGCCGCAGCGTAGACCACCGGTACTGCCACAAAACCGCCCTTGGAAAAAAACCAGATTGATTTTTCCTTTTTCAAAAACTTTCTGGCCTGAAAAAAATCCTGTAATCACCTTAAAGGGGTCTGTAAAGTTCTGTAAAGAAAAAGTATCTCGAAACTTTCCGGTGGCAATCCCTGTAATAGGGAAGTCCTGCCTTTTCCGCCAATTCTTTTTCTATTCCCTTTTCCGAACCCATATAAAAAGAGCTGATGCTTTCTTTCCAGTAAACCGGGAATCAGGGCTAGATTTGCGGTAACATGTCCCGTGGTTCCTCCCCCTGTCAATACAATCTTAGCCATGGATCTCCTTTATAATACTTTCCTTTACCTGTTCCAGTTCTCCCTCCTTATAAGAAAGAGGAGTCCATAATACCATGCTGTCCTTTTCATCAAAGCGGGGAATGATGTGCACATGAAAATGCTCCACCGTCTGGCCTGCCGCTTCTCCGTTGTTTTGTACCACATTAAAGCCCTTGGCACCGGTAGCCTTTACCATAGCCTGTCCGATTTTTTTTGCTAATGGGAAAACCTTGGCCAGAACTGCATCATCCATCTCCAAAAGATTCTTTCCGTGTTGCTTTGGCAGAATCAGACAGTGTCCCTTTGCAGCCGGGGAAATATCCAAAATCACACGAAAATCCCCATCTTCATACACCGTTCCGGAAGGAATCTCTCCATTGGCAATCTTACAAAAAATACAATCTGCGCTCATTTCCTGTCCTCGCTTTCTCTGCTCATCTCCTGCTGAAATAATCGTTTTCTCTATTATATCGGTTCGGAAAAGGATTTTCCACCGTAGTTTCAGCCGGCTCAAAAGTGTTCGAAAAACTATCCCTCTTAAATAGTACTGCCTGATTCATAGGCTCAAATACCGCTTTAGCCAAACATCGCATTAGTCAAATATTGCTAATTCAAGTATCTCTTTAGATATTTTCCGGTATAGGATAGCGGATTTTCCGCCACCTCTTCCGGGGTGCCGGTACAAAGCACCGTTCCTCCGCCGCTTCCTCCTTCCGGCCCCATATCAATCAGGTAGTCGGCACACTTGATCACATCCAGATTATGCTCAATCACAAGAACCGTATTACCCCCATCTGCCAGTCTTTGCAGCATTTCCACCAGCTTCCGTACGTCTTCAAAATGTAGTCCTGTAGTAGGCTCATCCAAAATATAGAGGGTTCTTCCGGTTCCTCTTCGGCTTAGCTCTGTAGCCAGCTTGATTCGCTGGGCCTCTCCTCCGGAAAGCTCCGTACTGGGCTGTCCCAGGCGAATGTAGGAAAGTCCCACATCCATAAGAGTCTGCATTTTCCGCTGAATACTGGGGATATGGGCAAAGAAGTCATAGGCTTCCTCCACCGTCATATTCAAGACATCATAGATATTCTTTCCCTTGTAGCGAACCTCCAAGGTTTCCCGGTTGTAGCGTTTTCCATTACAAACCTCGCAGGGCACATAGACATCCGGCAGGAAATGCATCTCAATCTTTACAATACCGTCTCCGGAGCATGCCTCACAACGTCCACCCTTCACATTGAAGGAGAAACGCCCCTTCGTATATCCTCTCTCTTTAGCATCCTTGGAACTGGCAAAGAGGTCACGAATCAGGTCAAAAACGCCGGTATAGGTTGCGGGGGTTGGAACAGGGAGTTCTTCCGATAGGGCTTTGGTCAATGTCAATGACCTTATCCAAAGCTTCCAAGCCCTCCATCTTTCTGAATTTTTCCGGGAATCATTTTGGCCTTGTTCAACACCTTGGCACAATGCTTATGGACGATTTCATTGACGAGAGAGGACTTTCCGGAACCTGACACTCCGGTGACACAGGTGAATACGGATAAAGGAATCTTTACATCCACATTTTTTAAATTATTTTCCTGGGCACCGTAAACATCCAAGCTTTTCGTAAAACTCCTTCTTTGCTTTGGCAGAGGAATCTTTTTCTTTCCGCTTAAATACTGGCCGGTTATAGAGTCCTTATTTTTCATAATCTCCTTGGCAGTGCCTACAGCCACTACCTGTCCACCGTGTTCTCCGGCTCCCGGACCGATATCTACAATCAAATCCGCCTCTCGCATGGTGTCTTCGTCATGCTCTACCACAATAACGGAATTTCCCCAAATCTCGAAGGCGCTTTAAGGTGACAATCAGCTTATCGTTATCCCTTTGATGAAGGCCTATACTGGGCTCATCCAAAATATAGCAACCCCACAAGGCCTGAACCGATCTGAGTAGCCAGACGGATTCTTTGGGCTTCTCCTCCGGAAAGGGTGCCGGCAGAACGGGCAAGGCTTAGGTAATTCAGTCCCACATCCAGCATAAACTTGCTTCTGGCCTTAATCTCCCTAATGATTTGGTCCGCAATTTTTCTTCCATAGCAGTGAGGGTCACGAAGAAATCCAATCGTGGAACTGATCTAAAAGGCATGGTTGTAGATTCGTAAATATTTTTCCCCCACCGTTACGGAAAGAGAGCCGGGTTTCAGTCTTGCTCCGTGACAACTGGGACAGGGCGTAATTCGCATAAATTGCTCATACTCCTGCTTCATTTTTTTCGGAAAAACACTCCTTATACCGTCTTTCCACGTTATTGAGCAAGCCTTCAAATACCACGGTGCATTTCCCTTTCCAAACTGGGAGGCATAGCGTACGGTAATACTTTCCGTACCGGTACCATGGAGGATAATCTTCCGAATCTTCTCCGGAAGCTCACAAAATGGGGTATCCAAAGAAAAGCCGTACTTTTCGCTCAAAGCCACCAGCATGGCATGGGTGAAGCTTCCTTCATCCTTGGAATTCATCCAGCCCATTACGGAAATGGCGCTTGATTTTAAAGACAGACTTTCATCCGGAATCATCAGTTCCGCATCAAATTCCATCTTATAGCCTATTCCAAAGCAGGTAGGGCAGGCTCCAAAAGGATTATTAAAAGAGAAGCTTCTGGGCTCGATTTCCTCTATACTGCTGCCGTCCACCGGGCAGGAAAAGCTGGTGGAAAGCCGCAGCTCCTCTCCATTTAAAAAGTCCACAAGCAAAAGACCATTGCTTAAAGATAGCACCTGCTCTATGGAGTCGGTAAGGCGCTTCTCAATGCCCTTTCTCACCACAAGACGGTCTACCAGCACCTCAATGGTATGCCGGTTATTTTTCTCTAAATCAATCTCCTCTTCCAGCTCGTACATATTGCCGTCAATTCTTGCCCGGACAAAGCCGGAACGGCGAATACTTTCCAAAAGCTTTTCGTGTTTACCCTTCTTTCCTCTTACCACCGGAGCAAAGAGCTGCATTTTAGTGCCCTCTTCCCGCTTCATCAGAAGGTCCACCATCTCATCCACGGTTTGCTTTTTGATTTCTCTTCCGCATTCCGGGCAATGGGGAATTCCCACCCTGGCATAAAGAAGTCTAAGGTAATCATAGATTTCCGTTACCGTTCCCACGGTGGAACGGGGATTTCTGTTGGTGGATTTTTGGTCAATGGAAATAGCCGGAGAAAGGCCTTCAATCAGCTCCACATCCGGTTTTTCCATCTGTCCCAAGAATTGTCTGGCATAGGAGGACAGGGACTCCATATATCTTCTTTGCCCTTCGGCATAAATGGTATCAAAGGCCAGGGAAGACTTTCCCGATCCGGATAAGCCGGTAAGAACCACTAAAGAATCTCTGGGGATATCCAGATCCACATGCTTTAAATTATGCTCATTTGCACCACGAATTTTTATCCACTTCTTTTCCAATGTATTTCCCAAACCTCTCTCTACATTCCGGCTGTTATAGTCGCTCTTGCAGTTTTTCTTTCGCAATCTTTCTTTCAGACTTTTTCACTTGCCAATACCTAGGCGCATCAAAGCAAAAATAGCCGGCAAACATTTGTTTGCCGACTAAAGCTCTTTACACCTCTATAGGGGCTTTTCAAGGGCTTATTCTTAGGGAGGGATGGCGGAGTTTTTCAGAACCTTATCACCGCAAGAAAATATGCCTTCCAAGCTTTAAAGTACCTTGGATAAAAAGCTCTGCACACGCTCATTTTCACTATGATAGAAAAAGTCTTCCGGAGCCGCCTCTGTAATAAAATATCCATCCTCCAAGAAAAGAACACGGTTGGAAACCTCCCTGGCAAAGCCCATTTCATGGGTCACCACCACCATGGTCATCTTCTCCTCTGCCAAATCCCGCATAACCTGAAGCACCTCTCCCACCATTTCCGGATCCAAGGCCGATGTGGGTTCATCAAAGAGCATCACATCCGGCTCCATGGCAAGAGCTCGCACAATGGCAACTCTTTGCTGCTGACCGCCGGAAAGTTGCAGGAAATTGCCCTGCTTTTGTCTTCCAAACCAACCCTTTTTAAAAGAGCCATAGCCTTTACCTCCGCCTCCTCCTTGGACTTCTTTAAAAGCTTTCTCGGACCCAGAGTCAGGTTATCCAAAATGCTCATGTGAGGAAAGAGGTTAAACTGCTGAAATACCATGCCCATCTTCTGTCGTAAAGTATCTACATTCTTACTATGTAATACGCTTTGTCCTTCAAAGAAAATATCCCCTTGGTCGGACTTTCCAAAGCATTTAAGCAGCGAAGAAAGGTGGACTTTCCGAGCCGGAGGGTCCGATAATACTAATCACATCCCCCTTATGAATTTCCACGGAGATATCATGTAAAACCTCTTGATTTTTAAATTGCTTATGGAGATGTTCTACCTTAATCAAGACCTCTGCCATCTTTATCCCCTTTCTTTTCTTTGGAATGCCTCTTCCATCTTTTTTTCTCCAGGAAGGAGAAGAACATGGTTAAAATCAGGTAAATCAAAAGCTACCGTAAGCAATGGTGTCCAAGCATCATAGGTTCTGGAGCGGACAATATCTCCCGCCTTCGTTAAATCCTGTACCGCCACATAACCTGCCACCGCAGTTTCCTTAATCAGGACAATGAACTCGTTGAAGATGGCAGGAAGCACATTACGAACCGCCTGGGGCATAATGATATAGCGCATAGTCTCTCCATAGCTAAAGCCGAGAGAACGGCCTGCCTCCATCTGTCCCTTGGGGATGGACATGATTCCGGAACGAATGATTTCCGCCACATAGGCTGCGGAGTTTAGGCCGAAAGCAATAATGCCCACAAAAACTCCGGAGAAAATACGGGAAGTAAAAATACAGTAATAAAAAATCATCAGCTGAATCACCGCCGGAGTTCCTCGCATAATGGTTAAATAGAACTGACAAATTCCATTGGCTATCTTGCCTTTTCCGGTTCTGTCATAGGTACTTCTTATCATACCGATAACAAAGCCTAAAGCTACACCGATTAAAAGGGCAAAAAACGTGATAATTAAGGTGTTTTTCAGTCCCTCCAGAAAATAGAGATAGCGTTTATCCTGCACCAGATTCATATACAGATGTTCCTGTAATGACATAGTTTACTCCCCCTCTACAAAGGAGAACCCCGGCTTTTTCCCAGGGCACTCCTTATCCATACAAGCATTCTTAGTGAAATAGCTTTCCTCGCTGCTTTTTCTTAACAAACTTTATCTAAACAGCTTTGTCTAAACAGAATTTTTTCTAAACAGAATTTTTCTAAACAAACTCTTCCCTTAAATTATTTTTGCCTGAATATACTTCGCCGTAATTTCCTCCAGCTTTCCGCTGTCCTTTAAATTCTTTAACGCTGTATTAATCTTTCCCACAAGCTCTGTGTTGCCCTTCTTAACACAAATCGCATACTCTTCCTCTGCGTAAGCACTGTCTAAAAAGCTTTAAGCCCTTATTCTGTGAAACAAATACCTCTGCAGGATTCTTGTCGATAATAACCGCATCTACCTTGCCCGCCTGTAAAGCCTGCACTGCGTCAGCTCCCTTTGGAAAACGCTCTACACTGTCTTCTCCTAAATCATCGGAAGAATAAAGGTCCCCGGTTGTGCCTTGTTGCACCCCAACTTTTTTCCCTTTTAAATCATCAATGCTAGTGATTATGGAATCTTCTGCCACTATTACACTCTGCACGGATGTAGCATAAGAATCAGAGAAATCGACATTTTTCAGACGATCCTCACTAACCGTCATACCTGCCGCACCAAAATCCGCCTTTCCGGACTGAATCGCAGGAATAATTGCATCAAAGGCCAAGTCGGAAATTTCCAGTTTCATCCCCATCTCCTCCGCAATAGCCTGTGCAATCTCTACATCAATACCAACGATTTCTTTGCCCTCATAATATTCATAAGGAGGAAACTCCGCATTGGTAGCCATAATAAGGGTCCCATTGCTATCACCTGCTCTTGGCAGCATCTGTTGCTTTTTCACTCTCTGCATTACTACCCTGTTCTCGCCCCTGCTTCCCCGGTTTTAGCTGTAGCTTCTGTGCTTCCTTGGAACCACTGCAAGCCACCAAAGACAATCCTGCCAAAGCTGCAATCAGTAAATACTTTTTCATACTCTTTCCTCCTCTTATACTTCAAATTTTTCCGATATTGCAAATATTTTTATTCTATAAACATGAATAATTATACCAATCATATTCCGTATGTCAAGGTTTTTATTGAATAAATATCGAATAAATTCTTGTTTTATGCATATATATTATGTTCTATTCCTTCTATATTCGTTTTTATTCAAGTTTATATTCAGACTTAGCTTCGAACTTGCATTCAGTTTGCATTCTGACTGGCACTCTGACTTGCATTCTGACTTGTATTCAGGCCTGCATTCAGACTTACATTCTTATTTGCATTCTTATTTTTTAGCTCTTTATGCGAATTTATTTTTCGGATTTTTTTCCTTAAAAGTATTGTCGGAAAAAGGGCTTAACCTTTGATGAGAACCCTCCTAAAACACCGATAGTCACTCCTGCCACTGAGCCCGCAATCAATAAATAAGGCAAATAATACCAAAGAGCTGCATTCTTTTAAAAAGGTAAGCCGCCATCAAAAACCTGTCCCACATTGTGAAAAAAATTCCGCCGATAAGACTGACGCTAACCGTGGAAAAACGGAAGAACTTCTTGAAAAAGAATCATCATGAGGAAACTGCATAAAAAAATCCACTTAGAGAGTAACTAAGAGTCAGATTGTTTCCAAATAAGACAGAAAGAAGAATAATCCGTAAAAAGCTGATCATAGCCGTGGGGATAGAGCCTATAGAAAAAAGAGTGAGAATACTCACCAGATTGGCCAAGCCAAGTTTTACTCCCGGAATAGGAATAGGGGTGGGAAGCTGAGCTTCCACATAACCTAAAAATCATGGAAAGCGCCAAAAACATGGCATAGATGCTTAAATGGACGGAACGCAGTCTTTTTCTCGGATGCTGTTTTTCTTTTTTTATCTTCCATTATTTCTCCTTTTCTATTTGTTCTATATCCTATATCTCTTTCAATTTATGTTTATATATTTCATGGCATGAAAAAGGACGGCGCATGCGCCGTCCTGCTTTTCTTTTCTTTCATCTTGATACTTCTGCAATGCTGTCCTTCTTCTCATGTTGTCTAACTCTACCGTCCATACCGAGAAGTCGTCTATATTACAAAATGATTCAAACCCGAAGAGAAAAATTAAAAGCTTAACTACGTTAGTAGCCTGAGAGTCCTTAGCTCCGTCAACTACTTCAAACTCAACGGCCTGACCTTCTTCCAAAGACTTGAATCCGTCTCCAGATAATCCGGAATAATGTACGAATACATCCTTTCCTGTCTCATCAGAGATAAATCCGTAACCCTTCTGGTTATTAAACCACTTTACTGTACCTTTCATTACTATATCCTCCAAAAACAATTGCAACCGAAATTGATTACAACAACAGAAGAATACCATATCCCTATTCCTTCGTCAACTGCATTTTTATGTGAATCCCAGCATTTTGATTTTTTATGATTGTTTTTACAGTACTTTTTAGAAAACTCGAAAAAGGAACTGTTATCATAAGATTATTTATTGAGCAGTTTTTCCAAATCATTTTCAGAGAATACATATTTTTGTTGCAGAAATCACAACGTACTTCCTGAGACTTATGATCAGAAAGCAAAGATTCTATCTCTTTTGTCCTAAAGAGTTAAAAGCTTTCTCTACGCCTCTACTACAGTTACAGAAATAGCGAAGCTCTCTTTTTCTCATGGATTTCCAGTCCAAAATCTCCCAGAAGATATTCCAACAATTCCTCAGGACTGTATTTTGCCAGTAAATCCGTTACGGAATGGACTTTAGACAGCTTCTCCTCCAGCTTATCCAAGAGACTTTCCTCCGCAAAGGGAAGGAGCTGAATAATGAAGCCGCCGGACTCTGCTACAGTGTTTTCCTTGTTCATCAGAACGCCAAGTCCCACGGAGGACGGAATCTGCTCACTGATGCTGTAGTAGGCATTGATGTCTTCTGCAATTTCTCCGCTGATTAAGGCAGTCTGCCCCACATAGGGCTCCCTCAAGCCATTGTCTCGAATGACGGAAAGAAAACCTTTTCCTACGGCTCCGCCGACATTTAAGTGTCCATCCTCTCTTGCAGGAAGGATAACATAGGGATTGCCGCAAACGCCCTTAACATTCCCATGGGAATCCGCAGTAACCACAAGACTCTTCATAGGACCATCCCCCTTAATGGAAAGGGTAATCAAGTCCTTCTCTCCCTTTAACTCCAGCCCCATCATCAAAGCCGCACTCATCAGTCTTCCCATGGCCGCTGTGGCAATGGGGGAGGTATTGTGAATCTTTCTTTGCTCCTCCGCCGTATTTCTGGTAGTGCAGGCAAAGGCACGAATTTGTCCCTCTGCTGCAGTTCCCCTTACCATATAGTCTATATTAGCCATTTTGTAATAATTCTCTCTCTTTTTCTTCGTCTTTTCTCATGCAGCACTTCTTGTACTTCTTTCCGGAGCCGCAGGGACAAGTATCGTTTGGATAAATCTTCTTACTCTCTCTCTTCACTGTACCGGACTTTTTCTGCTCCTTATAAAGCTCTTTTCTCTTCTCCTCGCTTAAGATGGCATCCCACTGAGGAAGCTCATAAAGCCAGGAAGCCTTAGCCTCTACCATGTTATAGTAAAGCTTTTCAGGGTCAATCTGAATCTTTACCACGGTATCCTCTTCCATGGTCTCGATAGGGTTATGGTACCCTGCCAAAGACTCGTCAATACCATCTAAGATTCCTACGAAAATGAAGGGATCGATGGAGAACTTTTCAGCCAGCTCCTTTACGCTTCCCTCATAAACCTTCTTCGGATCCTTTAAGATTTCCTCATAGAATCCCTTTTTCCAATGCAAAGTACTTCTGCCAAAGAGCTTCCTGCTCCTGCTTATTCATGCCGTTGCCGTAGGCGGTATTTCTCCAATTTTCTAATAAACTTGCCATAACGATCTCCATTTCTTCATTTTCTTTAGACTCAAAGCGAGCAAATCTCGCAAAGCGCTTATCTCTTAGGGTTATGTCCCATAACTTTATGATTATATCAAAAATCCCGGTTTTTACAACCAAAGGATAGCTGGGCAAATTTTGACAGCTAAGAAGGAGTGAGATGTTCTTCAATCATTTTCTACATACAGTGTGGAACGCGGGGCACGCTCCCGCTAACCTCGCCTTGACTGAGCAGTGGTTTCTGTTAACCACTGCTCCCTTTACTTCATCAGCAACTTCCTTCGGAAGTTGGTCTGCATCAGGACGACTTTTCTAATGAAAAGTCTGTCCTTACAGTACTAACTTCAAGCTGCGCTTCGCTTGCTTTCAGCAAGTACCGGCGGGCTCAGATTGCCCCTTCTTCAGCACTATATGCAGAAAAACCTGCTTAGCCCGTATATTTATCTCCTTCTTAGCTGTCTAAATTTTTCCCCAAATCTTCAAAGTACTCTGCGCTATTCGAATTTGCTTCTTTTCCAAGCGTTTATTGGCATAACGACGGATACCGTTTAGGATAACCGCCCATAACGGAACAGCGATAATCATCCCTACAAAGCCGAAAAAGACCGCCAAAGAGGATGATGGAGAACAGCACCCAGAAGCTGGATAGTCCGGTGGAGTCTCCTAAGATCTTCGGTCCGATGACATTTCCGTCCAGCTGCTGAATAGCCAAAATGGCAATGGCAAAATACAAGGCCTGCAGAGGACTGCTTAACATAATCAAGATAATGCAGGGAATGGCTCACGAAGAGGGCCGAAGAAGACACCACATTGGTCACGCCGATAATTACGGAAACCAATAAGGTGTAGGGCATCTTCATTATGCTTAAAACAAAGAAGGTTAAAATTCCGATAATCACACTGTCGATGATTTTTCCCCAGAATAAAAGCCGCCGAACATCTTGTGAACATATTGCAGCTCTTCAATAATTCCTTTCGCTTTTTCCTTGGAAAATATGGCAAAAAGAAGCTTTCGAAACTGTAGCTTTAGGGTCTTCTTCAGGTTTAAAAGATAAACCATAACAATAAGGCCGATTAAGATATTTTTCACAACAGTAAAGGTATTCCAGATTCCGTCTCGGAAAAAGGCGGCAATATTTTGTAAATGTCCCAAAATCGTTTGCGCGCTTTCCGGTTTATTGCTAAAGAAGGCACTAATTTCATTATACCAGTCCTCCACATATTCTCTTGCCTCCGGATAGTTGGTCAACAAAGTCTGAATTCTTTCATAAGAGCGGTTCAGGGCATCCGGCAAAGTAATATAGAGATTAAAGACCGATCGGGTCAGCTCCGGAATCAGGAGAGATACCAAACTTCCTCCAATCAATACTAAGAATAATAAGCTACAAATTGTTGCCAAAAAACTGCTTAGCGTACTCTGTTTTTTACTCTTCTTCCGAAAAACCTTTGTCAGAAATAGCTCGGTATATTTCACTACAAAGTCATAAACAGGACTCATCAAATAAGCCAGAACAGCCCCATAAATGATGGGCATTAAAAATCTGGATAAAGAGACTGATATTTTTGTTAATGGTCTCTAAGTGGCTCACTATAATAAAAAGCAGGGAAGTTGCCGCCAATACCAAAAAGGCAGTAATTCCCCACTTGATTTGTTCTGTCCAATTTTCCCTTTTCATGGCTCTATTCTCCTAAAAGAACGGTTCTCAAACACCGTTCTAAACATCTATCACTTTTCCCTGCACTCCGCTTATTAGTAAAAATATACAAGCCAGGTATTCCGGCTTACTATAAACAATAAAATCTTGGCACTCTAGCTTGGCTTAAATACAAAAAATCAGACTCACCAAAGCGCCGTACCACACGTTTGACTCCTAGCATTAAGCCAGGTGGGTTACCTCACGGATTTCTCAAGGATCCTTAACCGCAGGACGGAAGGCTTGCTATCCTAATCGCAAATATCAGAATCCCGTATGTCATATTTGTAGGTTCAAATTGTGTGGACTCGAACGCCCCAGCCAAGTCTGTAAAAAAATTATAGTAAAAGGGGACTTAGGCTTGCAAGTAGATTTTCTATTCCATAACTAATGAAAAAGTATCCCTTTTCTACAGAAATCTCCGCCTCTTCTCCTGTAAAGGCATTACTCACCCTCTATAGGAAAGCTGTTCTTTAAACAGCCTTTATTGATCTGATAGAGAAGTCCTTTTTCCTCTACCCCCCTAGACTCCTCGGAATAGGAAAATACGGAGCAAGTCCCCTGCATTCCTTTCGGAAAATGCAGACTTCCATCCTGTATCGCCGTAATAAGCTCTTCTTTTCCGTACAAATATCCTTTGGCCTTTTGTTCGGTAAGATAGGCCAGACTTTGTAATGCGGCAAGAGCTATGATCAAAGCGCCTTCCCTCTAAAGCTCCAAAAATATGGATTTCCCGGATTCCCTCTTCCAAGCAAAGCTTAATGGCCGCCAAAAGATCCGTATCATTTTTCACCACGGGAAGTTGCTTTAACGGAATGCCTTGGAAAGAGGACTCTGAAAGAAACTCCGCCCTTTCCTTCGGATTTTCCGAAAAAATATTATAGGTTGCAGAAGGAGAGTTTTCTAAGGAGCTCCCTCTCAAAGAATCCAAATCTCCCAAAATCAAAGAGGGGCTAACGCCTTCTTCTTGACAGTATAGGAAGCCCCCGTCCACTGCAATAATCAGATCTTCTCGTTCCAAGGAAAAAGGAATTCCATAAAAATATCCGGCACAGATTAATATTCCTCTTCTTCCCATACTTTTTCCCATACCTTCTCCCATACTTTCTCCCATCTCATTAGCAAAATTTCCTTTTAAGCATTTTTTCATCCTAAGTATTGGTATAAAGTACTTTCCTGCCTTCCTGCCTCGGAAATACTTTCCTGTCTTATCTTTACCCGTTTTCTTTTTTCTCTCTCATGGAGATAAAAAAACGGGAAAGCAAGTCTCTTGCCTCCCCCTCTAAAACATTTTCCCGAATCGCCACCCGGTGATTCAACTCCTTCATCTGCAAAACATTTAAGAGAGAACCGCAGAAGCCGGCTTTAGGATTCCGAAGAGAAAAGACCAGACGGGGAATTCTGGCCTGTAAAATGGCTCCCGCACACATAGGACAGGGCTCCAAATTCACATAGAGGGTACAATCCTCCAATCGCCAGTCTCCTATTTTCTTACAAGCCTTCTCAATGGCTAAAATTTCTCCATGGTAAAGGGCATTGTTCTTTCGGTTTCTCTGGTTATAGCCCCTACCCAAAATCGTTCCCGGAAGAATTCCCTTTTCTTGGCAAAGTCTTCCCATAGGCGAGTCTGGCTTCGTCCCGTCATAAACAATCAGCGCCCCGATGGGAACATCCCCCCGGGACGCTGCTTTTTTCGCCAGGGAAAGAGCCATCTTCATATAGTCTTTCTCTGTTTTCATTTCTTTTTTAAAACTCCTTGTACAGGGACTTTCCAATCAGCTCAGAGGGAAGGGAAACGGAAAAATTGTCCGCAACACTGGCACCGATTACGCCGAAGCTATCCTGTTCTTCTCCCTGCCCCCTGCAATTCCCTTATGATAAACCAGGAGAGGCACCTGTTCTCTGGTGTGGTCCGTTCCGGAAAATGTGGGGTCGTTTCCATGATCCGCAGTCAGCATCAAAAGATCGTCCTCCTTCAAAACAGAGAGCAATTCTCCCAGCTTCTCATCAAAACGCTGAATTTCTTCTCCGTAACCGATGGGATCTCTTCTGTGGCCGTAAAGAGCATCAAAGTCCACCAGATTCACAAAGCAAAGTCCTTGAAAATCCTCGTCCTTTGCCACTGCAATACACTGTTCCATCCCTTCCACAGAGGAGCGGGAGTGGATGGCCTTATTGATGCCCTCTCCCACGAAAAATATCATTAATCTTTCCAATGGAAATCACGGAAAGTCCCGCCTCTTCCAGATAATTCAACACGGTTTTTGTAGGTGGCTTTAAAGCCAAGTCATGACGGTTGGAGGTTCTCTTAAACTCTCCCCTTCTCTCCCCCACATAAGGTCTGGCAATGACTCTTCCGACTCTCCACTCATCCTTCATGGTGATTTCTCTAGCGATTTCACAATCCTTGTACAGCTCTTCTAAACCAAAATACTTGGGATCCTCCGGAGCCGCAATCTGCAATACGGAGTCCGCAAGTATAAACAATCATACTTCCGGTCCTTAATTGCTCCTCTCCCAGCTCCTCAATAATCTCCGTTCCGGAGGCTGCCTTGTTTCCAATCACCTTTCTTCCGGTCTTTTCCTCTAATTCCTGAATTAATTCAGGTGGAAAGCCGGTATCGGTAAAGGTAATGAAGGGCTTTTCCGTCTTAATGCCCATCATCTCCCAGTGTCCGGTCATGGTGTCCTTACCGTTGCTGGCTTCATTTAAGGCATAGTACTTCGCTAAAGGCTTTTCTACCGGAGAAACCCCCTTTAAGGACTTTAAATTTCCCATGCCCAGCTTTTCCAAATTAGGAATGGAAAATGAGGGCATCTTTTCCGTAATATGGAGGAAGGTATCCGTTCCTTCATCTCCAAACTTTGCTGCATCCTTTCCATTTCCAATGCCTAAAGAATCTAAAACGATTAAAAATACTCTTTTAAATTTCATCTTCCCTACTTTCTCTCTTTCTCCCTTTGCATCAGGAGCTTTACGGCCTCAATGGCGGTCTGAATCGCTAAATCCGTATCGTGTAAAATTTCATTGAAAGTCCCGCCTTCACTCTCTCCTGGTTGGAAACTACAAAAAGAACAGTGCCTACCTGCTTTTTTTCAGATATGCTCCGACAGTAAATAAAGCGGCACTTTCCATTTTCGGAGGCCTTACAGCCTAATTTGCACCAAAGCATCCCACTTCTCCAGTAACTCCTTAGAAACCGGCAAGTCCTCCGGCTTATGCTGTCCGTAAAAAGCATCCTTACACTGCACTACTCCCACATGGGTTTTTTGCGAAAGCTTCTTTCCCGCCTCTTCCAGTACCTTAGTCAGCTCAAAAATCAGCAGTTGCAGGCCATTCAATAGGAGCATATTCATGGAGGTTCCCTCCATACGGATTGCAGATTGGGCAATCACCAAATCTCCTGCTTCTACCGAAAGGTCCATCCTCCCGCTGTGCCTACCCGGATAAAAACCTCTCCTCCACAGGTACTAAGCTCTTCCAGGGCAATAGAAGCGGAGGACCGCCGATACCGGTGGAGCAGACACTGACTTTTTCTCCTAAAAGAGTACCGGTATAGGTCACATACTCTCTTCTGTCCGCTACCAATTCCGGATTGTCAAAATATTTGGCAATTTTCTCACAGCGCTTCGGGTCTCCGGGAAGGAGAACATATTTCCCCAAATCTCCTTTTTACTCCGATATGATAACAGCGTTCATCTTCTGAATAATTAATCATGGAAGCTCCTTATGCAACACATACTCTAAATATGTATGCCAAACATAACAAAAAAATCTTTATGCCATACGTAATGCAAAAATTTTTATGCCACATAACACAAAATCTTTATGCCATAGGTAACGCAAAATCTTTATACCAAACGCAAAGCAATCTCCATCATATCCTTAAAGCCAACCTTTCTCTCTTCCGGAGAAAGCTCTGTGCCCTTTAAGATATGGTCGGAAATGGAAAGGATGGCCAAAAGCTTTCTTACCGGCCTTTGCCGCGTTCATATAGAAGCAGCTGCCTCCATTTTCCACACAAAAGGGCACCCATACTTGCCCACTTTTTCATTGGCCTTGGTATAGCCGTTATAGAAAACATCGGAGGAGACTACATTTCCCACCTTAACGGGAATCTTTAACTCTCTGGCTGTTCCTACTGCCTTCTCTAACAAGGAGTAGTCTGCAATAGGTGCAAAGTCTCCCGGCAGTTCATACTGGTAGCTGTAGCGAGAATCTGTACAAGCCCCCATAGCCATAACCACATCCTTTAGCGCAATATCCTCGTGTAAAGCCCCTGCGGAGCCGATACGGATAATGGCATCCACATCGTAGTGATTAAAAAGCTCGTAAGAATAAATACCGATGGAGGGCATCCCCATTCCTGCCCCCATTACGGAAACTTCCCTTTCCGTTATATTTTCCGGTAAAAGCCCAGCATGTTTCTCACCGTATTAAAACACTTTACATCCGTCAAAAAAGTCTCTGCAATAAACTTTGCACGAAGGGGATCCCCCGGCATTAAAACGGTCTTGGCAATCTGTCCTAACTCTGCTTCATTATGTGCTGTTCCCATACTATCCTCCTTGATTGTTTAAGAAAATATTTTTTGAGAAAAGGCATATACCGCCTCCCATACTCCTTAGTCCTCCAAAGCCTCCGGTAAAAAGGCATGGGGAAGAAGATCTATCAGCTTGAAAATCCTATATTCCTCTTCATTTTTTGCCAAAATCACCTGAAAGCTGTGTAAATCCACAAACTCCGCCATCACCTGACGGCAGATACCGCAGGGTGTACAATAGGAAAGGTTCTCACTGTCCTTCGGTCCACCTACAATGGCAATTCTCCGAAAATGCTTATGTCCTTCACTAACCGCCTTAAACACTGCGGTTCTCTCTCCGCAATTGCTGGCTCCATAGGAGGCATTCTCCACATTGCAGCCTAAATAAACCTCACCGGAATCCGTCTCCAAGGCTACTCCTACCTGAAAATGAGAATAGGGTGTATAGGCTCTTCTTCTGGCCTGAAAGGCTTTCTGAATCAAATCCTTGATGCTTTTGTCTTCTGATTTTGTGTCCATTATTCTCAAGTCTTTATCTTCCTTTCCTTCGTTTATAGATTTTCTATAGCATAAGGCTTTTCCCGCAAAAGACCAGTCTTTCTGAATACAAAAAGTGATAAAGGATAACTCCTCTATCACATTCCTCACGAAAACCATGTTTTCAGCCTGCGGATGACAGGACTTGAACCTGCACGGTCGCCCACCAGAACCTAAATCTGGCGCGTCTGCCAATTCCGCCACATCCGCATATCTCCCTTTCAGGAATGAGACACGCGGGAATCGAACCCGCGACAACTTGATTAAAAGTCAAGTGCTCTACCGACTGAGCTAGTGTCTCATAAGCAGGGCCAGTTAGATTCGAACCAACGACTGCAGGCGTCAAAGGCCTGTGCCTTACCGCTTGGCGATGGCCCTATGAGATAAGAACCTCTTCTGCGAGAAAAATAGGGTGGCCACCGGGGTCGAACCCGGGACCTCCAGAACCACAATCTGGCGCGATAACCAACTACGCTATGGCCACCATGTTACGGAATAAACCGTCTCTGCAAGTGATCCAGAAGGATTCGAACCCCCGACCCACGGCTTAGAAGGCCGTTGCTCTATCCAGCTGAGCTACTGAATCATTTCGCATTTTTGTGCGACCCTCATATATTAGCGAATCCCCATTACTTTGTCAAGAAGAAATTTTCGCTGTTTAAAAAAGGCCGGTTTTTGCTGTTTACAATAGCAAAATCACCATTGCTTACAAAGGCTTATTCTCTGATTGAATCTCAAAAAAGGGGCCGTAAAAAATCAAAATACTAAAGAGATTTTTTACAGCCCCTTTCCTTTCTTTACAAAACAGCAAAGCCTTAATGGCTTAAATCATGAGCCTCTAAGCAATTCTTGGTAATCAGGGCAAAATCCTTCGTTTCCAAAAACTCCTTCTTACATAACCAGGTTCTCCTACACAGAGAATTTTTGGAGAAAAGAAAGGTATTCTCCCAGATTTTGGAGATTTACTCCACCGGTGGGCATAAAATAGAGATTTTGGAATACTGCAGCATAGCTCTTAATGGTCTGTACTCCCCCAAACTGTGCGGCAGGGAAGAACTTCACTACAGGAATATCATAGGGACATGGCCATACTGATTTCCGTTGGAGTAAGAACCCCAGGGGCAATAGGGGATTTCTCTTTCTCTGAGTAGCTGCCACATCATGGGAGAAGGAAGGACTAACGATAAATTTTGCTCCTGCCTCTAAAGCATCTTTTACACTGTTGCAGGGTGATTACTGTTCCTGCACCCACATACAAATCGGATATTCCTTTACCATCAAAGCAATAGATTCCTTTGCCGCAGCGGTACGGAAGGTTACTTCCGCCACCGGCAGTTTCCCCTCCATAAGCGCCTTTTCCCAAAGGAATGGCATCATTCTTATCCTCGATAACCAATACAGGACAAATGCGAATCCCTTCATTTTTCTCCACAAATTCCGCCATGTACATAATTTTTCCTCCTATACTTTATGCATTTCCACCCTCAGATTTCCCTTTTTGATCCAGGAAAAAGGAGACTATAGCAGGGTCTTCTGTCTTCCTGTCTTGGGAAAACTGATGGATCCCGGATTGATACAATGTACTCCGTTAACCACCTTGTTGCATGGTCTGTGAGTATGTCCAAAAATGCCATGCTGCAATTTCTGTCTCTTGCTTCTTCCGCAAGACGCTCTAAACCGAAATTCACACCATAGAGATGACCGTGGCTTAAAAAGCAGCGTTCTTTTTCCGATACGAACTTCCCACATCTTTGGGCAGATAAGAAAGAAGTCATTGTTCCCCTGTACAAAGTAGGATTCGCATCCCTTCGGTAAAAGCCCTGAACATCCCTTCACCCTCAGAATCTCCCCAGATGGATACACATCTGAATATCCGGATGGAGTCTTAGAACTTTTCTACAAAATCCAGCTTTCTATGGTTATCAGAAAGGACAAGAATTTTTTTCCTCCCGGCTGGAAGCTTTTTATTCGCAGACTTACCACCGCTTTCCCTAAGCTGCTGATCCCGTCTCCCGACTCTTTCCCTTTAGCAGAAGCCCTTGTTCCTGTAACGCAGTCTCTTCCCTATGCTCCGTCTCTACTTTATGCTCTGCCCGATTCTTCTTTCCTGTGCCGGCTTTTCTTGTCTTCCTTGCTAAAACAGGGAGGAATTTCTTTTCTCCTGCTCTTCCAAAACCATTCTTTCCATCTTTCGAAGACCTTTCCCCTATGGAAATCTTATTCTTCTCTTCTCAGGGAAAGCTCCGCAGCGGTTTTTCTATATTCCGGAAGGTAGAAAATAGGGTCATAGCCAAAGCCCTCTTCCCACCTGGCTCTTTAGCAATTTCTCCCGTGCATCTTGCTTCCGTTTGCAAGACTTTTTCCATCCGCAAAAATCGCTACAATGGCTACAGGTGAAGTGAGCCATCCTGCTTTTTACTGCTGCTCTCTTCCATCATGGCAAGAATACGACGGTCCGAGTAGGGGGTATCCTGTCCCAGAAATCGAGCTGAATAAATACCGGGTCCAGAGGATAGTGCCTCAATGGACAGGCCGGAATCATCCGCCATCACCAGATCATCTTCCTCCAGCCCCTGTGCCTTCGCAAAGTTATATAAGGCTCTGGCCTTGATTTCCACATTTTCCAGAAAAGCTTGTTCGTTTTCCTCTACCTCTTGCGTCATACCTAAATCTTTGGCAGAGAGTATGCTTCCGGGGAAATTGGACAAGATTTTCTGAATTTCTCTTAACTTATGTTGATTGTGGGTGGCAAATAAAATCCGCATCCTTTGCCTCCTTTTCTGTTCTCATTTTTTTCAAGCTTTTCCTCTGAGAGCTTTCTATGAAAATCCTTTTATTCAATCTCTAAATTAGCTTTACCGCCCAAGTTTCTAAGGCAGAAAAGGATTCTCTATGCCATTCTTCTATAGTCTTATGCTTTCAAATTTCCCATTATATTGATAGAAATAGGTTTTCATCATACCGTTATAGAGCTTTCGGTTTTTATCCGCCTTCCCCAGATATTTCTCTGCCTGCTCATAGGCGGTAATCAGGCAAAGTCTCCAGTCCTCCAGGTCTTCGTAGGCCTCTCTAAGCTCCGTATATAAAAGAGGTAGATTTCTCTTGTCCTCAATTCTCTCTCCGTAAGGGGGATTGGTAAGAATCATACCGCCCCGCTTGCTATGGGACATCTTTCCTACTTCTCTTTCCTGAAAATGAATTAATTTCCCAACGCCTGCCCGCTCCGCATTTTCCCGACAAACCGGAATCATGGCAGGATCTATGTCATAGCCCTGAATATCCACCATTTTTCCGTAGGAATTCTTCTTGGTCTCTAGTAAGCTACGGTCAATTTCATCCCCTGCTTCCTCCAGGGCATAGTCCCATTCCTTTTTCGGAATCAGATTCTCCCAGCCCTCTGCGGTAAAATGTCTATGCATTCCCGGGGCGATCTTGCCGCAAGCATAGCAGCCTCTATGGGAAGGTTCCTGCACCGCACATGGGATCCACAAATGGAGCATCCTCTCCACTTACTCAGGAGAATCAGGGATGCTGCTAAGGTTTCCTTAATGGGAGCCTTTCCCATTTTCAAACGATACCCTCTCTTATGCAGAGAATCTCCACTGGTGTCCAGGCAGAGCAAAACCTCATCCTTGTAAAGGGAAACACGGAAGGGATACTTGACTCATGTTTCCTCGAAAAAGCTTTGATGATAGTAAGAAGCCATACGGTCTACCATGGCTTTCTTCATTACGGACTGAATATCTCTGGGCGAAAAAATCTTGGATTTCACGGAGCTGGCCTTAGTAACCCAGAAGGAAGCATCCCTTGGCAGATATTCTTCCATAGGAAGGGCCTTGGTTCCCTGAAACAGATCCTCATAGGATTCCGCATGGAAGGATCCCAGCTTTAATAAAACTCTCTCTCCTGTTCTTAGAAAGATATTTGCCCGGACAATGGCTTTCGCATCTCCGATAAAATGCACCTTTCCGTCGCTGACAGTATGCACATCATAGCCCAGATCCTGAATTTCCTTTTTGCAGACTGCTTCCAGTCCAAAGTGGCAGGGTACCACCAGTTCCATTCTTTGCATCTTCCCTCCTATCGAAAAAAGTATGCCAAAATCCAAAAGTAATACTGCCACAGCCAGTACAGGAAATAAAAATCAGTTGCCAAAGTAGCAATAATTCCCGCAAAAATCGAAATAATGCCGGCAATAATCAGGAAGAAAATCACTAGGGAAATGACGCAGCCAGAGGGCTCACAGGAATCAATTTAGGCTCCTGTGCCCCGGTTCCAAAGACGGATTGTCTATCCGAGCTTCTCTCTTTTTCTTCGTATTGGGTGTAGCCGGTCTTTTCGCCAAAGGGGCGAGGTCTTCTGCTATCCTCTTCCGCACCCTTGTACTGTAAATCCTCTTCATCGGAAGCATAGTTAATATCGCTTTCCTCATAACGGAAGGGGGTAGTTCTGGCCACATGATCCCCTGCCGCCTCCGCTGCATCTATAATGCTTTTCGCCAGGAGTCTGGGCTCGGAAAGTGAGGCGATAACCTCTTCCTCGGTTTTTCCGCCTCGTACTTCGGATTGGATATACTCTTCGTAAAAACGCTTCTGTTCCAAAATCACTTCTTCCGAAACATTCTGCTTCAATTCTAAAACCAGCTCCCGAATAAATTCCTCTTTCCTCACCTATTCCTCCTAAAACTCAGTCAAATCTTGGACTGAGCACATCTTTTGTATATCTTCGCTGTATCTCTTGCTTTCCTATCTCTTTAGCTTGCTTCTATTTATTATAACAAATTCAAGAAAAGCCTATGTAATCCTTAAGCCTAGACGGTACTTAATCTTCTGTGATCGCAATATGCAAATCCTTCAACTGCTGAGGATCAAAGACTGCTGCCGGTGCATCCATCATCGCATCGGAGCCGTCCTTCCCCTTTGGAAAGGCAATAACATCACGGATGCTCTCCGCTCCCACCATCCACATAGCCAGACGATCTAAGCCGTAGCAAGTCCTGCATAGGGCGGTACACCGTAACGGAAGGCTTCCAGCAAGAAGCCGAACTGCTCTGTGGCTCTTTCTTTCGTGAATCCCAGCTTTTCCAGCATTTTCTCCTGAATATGGGACTGGTGGATTCGCACAGAACCGCCCCCCAGCTCTGTTCCGTTTAATACAATATCATAGGCCTTGGCTCTCACCTTGGAAAGGTCCTCTTCCTCCACCAAGGGAAGGTCCTCTTCCATAGGCATGGTAAAGGGGTGGTGCATCGCCTGATATCTTCCCAATTCCTCGGAATATTCAAACATGGGGAACTCTGTAATCCAAAGGAACTTCCACTGATCCTTCTGAATCAAGTCCAGATCCTTTCCTAAGGCAAGACGCAAAGCCCCCAAGCTGTTCCAAACTACCTGCTTCTTCTCATCGGATACCAAGAAAAGAAGGTCTCCCTGCTCTAAACCTGTAGCCTCTGTTAATCTCTTTACATCTTCCTCGGACATAAACTTGGCAAAGGAGGACTTTACGGAGCCATCCTCTGCATAGCCAAACCACGCCAAGCCCATAGCCTGATAGCCCTTGACCAATTCCACATAACTGTCAATCTTCTTTCTGGGCATGGAAGCCTGTCCCTTTAAAAGAATTCCCTTAACCTTTCCGCCATTTTCCACGCACTGACTGAATACGGAGAAGCCGCAGCCCCGTACTGCCTCAGTACACTCCAGTAAGGGCAGGTCAAAACGAAGATCCGGCTTATCGGAACCGTAGTTTTCCATAGCATCAATCCAAGTCATTCTCTGTAAAGGAAGTGGAATCTCCACCTGACAGATTTCCTTAAAGATATACTGTAAAAAGTCTTTCATTGACCTCAGCACATCTTCCATATCCACAAAGGACAGCTCCATATCCACCTGGGTAAACTCAGGCTGACGATCCGCTCTAAGGTCCCTCATCACGATAACATCTTGCCAGCTGGAAATAACGATCCATACCGGAAACCATTAAGAGCTGCTTTAAAAGCTGAGGCGACTGGGGCAAAGCATAGAAAGAGCCCTGATGCAGGCAGGAAGGCACCAGGAAGTCTCTGGCTCCCTCAGGGGTGGACTTAATCAGTGTGGGGGTTTCAATCTCCAAGAATCCTTCCTTGGATAAAAAGGCACGAATCAGCTGAGAAAGTCTGGCTCTTGTCATAATTCGCTGCGCCAAATCCGGTCTTCTTAAATCCAGATAACGGTACTTTAGCGTAAATCCTCCTTGGTCTTGCTGTCTTCCTCAATGGGAAGGAGGAGTCTCCGCCTCTGCCGAAAATTCTAAGGCTTTTTGCCACCAGCTCCACAGAGCCTGTAGCCAGGCTGGCATTGGCATCCTTTCCTCTGCTTCAAGCTCTCCTTCTACCGCATAACAAATTCCGCCCTTAGCTTGGAAGCCTCTCAAAAACCTCTGCACCGCATTCATTTTTCCCTCAAAAAAGAATCTGTAGGATTCGGAACGGTCTCTAAGGTCTGTAAAAATAAGACTCCCTTATTTCTGGACTTCTGTACCCAGCCCATCATGCAGACGGACTTTCCGATATACTCCTCTCCCAACTCTCCGCATCTTGCGGTTCTATGTAAACCTCTCATTGACTCAGCTACAATTCACCCTCTAATCTTTCCTTTAACTCTCCTTTTCGAACTCTTTGCTATAAATATTCCACAGGATAGGAAGATACTCGCTAAAAATACTTTTTTGTAGATAGAAAGTATCTTGTTTATAGAAAACTCCTATCCCCGACTTTTCTCTTTTTTAATTTTTTAGAAAAATACTCTATAAACTCGCAGTAGCCCCTCTTTACCGAGCTGCTCCTTTTGGAATTTCTTGTTTTTATTCATTTGGGAAAAGCAGTACCACTTCTCCTTTTGCCCTTCTCTCCATAGCATCCAGTAAGGCCTTTTTCAATTCTTCTTCCCTAAATCCTTCTCAGAAGAATCGCTTCTTTTTCCTCCTGCGTTTCTGCCGCATTTCCCTCCATAAGGATGGTAATGATTCTTTCAAAAGCCAATGGAGAAGCCCACCGCAGAAAGTATCCATGCCTGAAAAACTTTTCCTACCATCTTGTCGTAACGACCGCCTCCGCCGATAGAGCCGGAGAACAGGGTGGAACGCACTTCAAAAATCGGTCCGGTATAATAGCCCATTCCTCGCACAAGGCTGGGATCAAAGCGAGGGGAATCTTTCCTTACGGAGATCTCCACCAAATCCATAATCTTATATAGGTTTTGGCAAATCCCTCCTCTAAAAACATCCTTTAGCTTCTCCCCAGAGAAAGGAGGTCTTCCTTCTTTCCGGAAACCTGATCCAAAAGACCGGTATAGCGGGAAATCTGCTCCCTCGAATAGCCAAGGCCTGCCAGTTCCCCCTTTTACCCCGTCTCTTCCAATCTTATCTTCCTTATCTCAAGACAATGGAGACCTGCTCAAAATCCTCCTCCGGAAATCCCGCATAGCGCTGCATAGCCTTTAGAATCTCTCTATCATTTACCACGATATAGAAGGGATACTGTTCTCCAAAACCGATTTCTTGAAGCAGGGTTCCCATAGCCAAAAGCAAATCAATCTCAGAAAGGAAGGAAGCATCTCCGAAAATATCAATATCGCACTGCCAAAACTCCCGGAATCTTCCCTTTTGAGGACGGTCAGCCCTGAATACAGGTCCAATCTGTAAGGCCTTAAAGGGGTTGGGAAGCTTCGCCTGATTCTCCGCATAAAAACGAGAAAGCGGCAGGGTCAAGTCGTAGCGAAGTCCTGCATCGGAAAGAAACTCAAAATCTCCCTTTTCAATGGCTTCCTTTAACTTCTCTCCTCGCTTCTCCACCTTGAAAATCAGCTTTTCATTATCTCCTCCCTGCTTACTGAGAAGATTTTCCAAATGCTCCACGATAGGGGTTTCTATCTCCGTAAAGCCGAAGCGCCCATAAACTCGTCTGATTGCGGAAAGAATTCTCTGCCGGATGGCCATTTTCTCGGTAAGATATCCTTCATGCCTGTCACTGCTCTTTTTCTTAAGTGCCATAAATCCTACTTTCTATTTTTCTAAATACTTCTGAAAAATCCTCATCAATATCCAGAGTAGCAAAATAATCCGTATCTCTCTGGGCTCTTCGAATACATTTTACCGTACCGTCTTCCTTTAGGAGAAGCTCTGCACACCAAAAGCTTTCCGTTATAATTGTATCCCTATGGCAAAACCGTGACTCCCGCATCATGGAAGAAAAAGGTAATCTCCCTTTTCCAATACCGGAAGCTCTCTGTTCTTCGCAACTTATCATTATTTTTCACAAAGAGAACCAATCACATCATAGACCTTTGTCTCTTTTTGCCCCTCTTTTTCCCAAAAACCGTAATATGGTGGTAGGCATCATACATGGCAGGACGCATCAGGTTGGAGGCACAGGCATCCACTCCCGCATAATGTCTGTAGGGTCTCCTTGAAATGAATCACCTTGAGTGATTAAGGCACCGTAAGGTGCCAGCATAAAGCGTCCAAGCTCGGTACAAAGGCGAATATGTCCAAGACCGTTCGGCACTAAAAGCTCCTCATAAACTTCCTTCACTCCCTGTCCGATCAGGAAAATGTCATTCTGCTCCTGCTCGGGACGGTAGGGAATACTCGATTCCGCTGGAAAGATTGACAAAGTCTAAAGAAATGCCCAGTTCCTTCTTGATGCGTAGGACCAGCTGAAAAAGCTGTTTAGCCAAAACAGGATAATAGTCATTGCTTACGGTATTGGAAGCTAAGAATGCATGAATTCCAAAATGTTCTACGCCCTTTTTCCTTTTAAGAGTCTATACCCTTCCAGAATCTGAGCTTCCGTCATACCGAACTTAGCTTCCTCCGGGTTGTCCATGATGGTATTTGCGATTTTAAAATAGCCACCCAGATTGAAACGAAGACTCATGGTTTTTGGTAGGGTTCCCTAAAGTCTCTTCCAGCTCCGCAATATTGGAAAAAAATCATCCAGATTAATAATTCTCCCAGCTGATTGGCAAAGATATACTCTTCTTCCGGAGTATCGTTGGAAGAAAACATAATCTCCTCTCCGGTAAAGCCGCAGGCCTCCGCCATAGTGAGTTCCACCTGTGAAGAGCAGTCCACGCCGCAGCCCTCTTCCTTTAAAATCCGTAAAATGGTCGGATTAGGCGTTGCTTTAATAGCAAAAGTACTCTCTAAAGCCGGGATTCCAGGAAAAGGCTTTATAGAGTTTTCTGGCAGTTTCCCGGATTCCCTTTTCATCATATAAGTAAAAAGGACTGGGATATTCCCTTGCAATCGCTTCCACCTGTTCCTTACTCACATACGCATTCTTCATCTTCTCTCCTACCCTATACAAGCTACTCCTGTAATTTCGAAAAACAAGAGACCGCACACTTCCGGGGCGATTCTCTTTAAAAACGAGACATCCCACACTACACTAAAGATACTCAATAAAATAAAAAGTCCCTTCCTATCTTAAACATAGGAAAGGACTTTTCAAGTGAGAATCCTAGAAATCTTCTATTTTGGTACTTCCATAACACGCATAATATTGGTGCTGTTAGCCACATGCTGCTTTTGCAGACGGTTTAACACTCCGGCGGTAATAATGCAGATGTCTCCGGACTCTACATGGCCCATGCTCTTTAATTCTTCGATAGAGCTTTCAAAAAGCTCATCAGTGGTCTCCGCGCGTCTTGCCCAAACCGGTGTAACACCCCAATACAGCATCATCTGTCTGGTGGTTACCTGACTGGGAGAAAGGGCAAAAATATTGGTTCTTGGACGATATTTTGCAATCATGGAAGCGGTGATGCCGGTAAGCGTAGGTGCCACGATAGCCTTGGCATGAAGCTCATGGGCAGTGGTTACGGAAGCCGCACAAACCGCATTTCCGATGCTCTCATACACGGTTCTCTCCACCAGTCTTGTCTTAAACTGCTTGTAATCAATAAACTGCTCGGAATATTCCACGATGGATGCCATGGTTTCCACAGCCTCCAAGGGGTACTTTCCATTGGCAGTCTCTCCGGAGAGCATAACCGCATCCGTACCGTTGTTTACCGCATTGGCCACATCAGTAACCTCCGCTCTGGTAGGCCTTGGATTTCTGGTCATGGAATCCAGCATCTGCGTTGCAGTGATAACCAACTTTCCGTGGAAATTACATCTTTCGATAATTTCCTTCTGTAAATGAGGAAGTTTACGAGCTTCCACTTCTACGCCCAAGTCTCCTCTTGCCACCATGATCCCGTCTGCCTCATCAATGATGGACTCCAAGTTATCCAATCCCTCCTGGGACTCAATCTTAGCGATAATCTTCATCTGAGACCCGGCCTCATCAATTGCAGGCACGAATCTGACGGATAGCATCCGCGGAACGAACGAAGGAAGCAGCCACAAAGTCAAATTCTTCCGCAATACCGAAACGGATGTCTTCAATATCCTTGTCGGTGATGGAAGGAAGCTGAATGGAACATTGGGAACATTTTACACTCTTTCTTTCTCCCAGCTCTCCACCATTTGTTACCTTACAATGAATTTCCTGGCCGTTAATGGAAACTACTTCTAAACCGATTAAACCGTCATCAATCAAGATTACATTTCCCGGCTTTACATCCTCATGAAGGTGGCCGTAGTTAATAGACAGCTTCTCCTTGGTTCCTACTACTTCTCCGTGGTCAGGGTAATTTCATCCCCTTCCGAAAGAGTAATCTTAGTTGCCCTCCAGTACACCGGTACGGATTTTCCGGTCCCTTGGTATCTAAGAGAGAGGCGATGGGTCTGCCCACTTCTTTTCTGGCTCTTCTCAGCATTTCCAAACGAGCTAAATGCTCCTCATGGTTTCCATGAGAAAAATTAAATCGAGCCACATCCATGGTCTTGGCAATCTTCAATAAAAGCTCATAATCATTTTCATTGGGTCCCATGGTACATACAATCTTCGTTCTTCTCATTTTTTCTCCTTTATTTAACGCTCACTGTTTTCCACTCACTTAATGCTCTACTCTATCTCATCGACAAGTTTTCCCAAAAGAAAAAGCTATCGATAACGATTTATATGAAATATATTTTTATTTCTTCCCTGATTTTTGCAAAAAGAAAAAAATCGCTACATTTGCAAAGGACAGAAGAATGGACACTCTTTTCTCCCATACTTGGACTGGTCAGGAAGAAAAAAATACATACAGAGCAGTTTCAATTCCCTGCCAAATACTTCGCCTTAATAGGAAATAAGAAATAAATGTAAAACATGGTATCCAGTAGAGTTAAGGCATAGGGCCAAAAATATGCTAAAGCCCATATAGGGTCGGATTTAGCTGTAAAGGAAATACCGGTGAAAAGATAAATCAAAATTCCCACCATTATACAGTAAGATACCGAATACAATGAAGAAGTTATAGCGAAAAGCTTCCCCAAAGAAATTCCAGAGTTCTTCCTATATTGAAATATCCCATGATACTGATGATTGCCCAAAAGAGTCCGGAGAAGCCACCGCCGGCAGGAAAGTAAAATAAAAAGCTGAGAATTCGCCAAATATGACCGTGTAAAATGGCCTCAGGATCCAAATCCAAATAATAAAAGTAAAACTCCGGCGCTATAATTTGTATGATAAATCCAATGCCGAAAATCACATAAATACTGCATTAAATTCGGAATGGTATATCTTCCGAACTTCTTTTCCAAACGATTCAAGATATTCATTTTCCTCTGCCTTTTCCCGATGCTTAAGTCTTTTTAAAAATGTGGAAATCAAAAAGCATTTTCCCATATCCTTGCACCGCATGAGTATACTTGTCTCCCCTGTCTTTTTCAAGATAATTTTAGGAAAGTAGTGAGAACATTATTAAAAATTCTATTAAGGGTAAATATTTTTATTCTTTTTTAGAAAGGCTTTCTTGTTGCCCCCCCTCCTTTGTGCTAGAGTAAATTCTTGAACTTTTCCATAGGAAAAAAGACAGATTTTTGTACACACTTGCTTAGAAAGTATAGAAATGGGTGAATTTATGACAGAACTTATAGACTGGGAATAGATATCGGTTCTACAACGGTGAAAGTCGCCATTTTAGACCAAGAGAAGAACCTTCTCTTTTCAGACTATCGAAGGCACTTTGCCAATATACAGGAAACATTGGCAGATTTACTGGAGGAAGCAAAGGAAAAACTGGGATTGTACCCTGACTTGTATGGTTACCGGTTCCGGCGGACTGAGTCTGGCAAGCACATGGGGCAGCCCTTCTGTCAGGAGGTTGTGGCTGTAGCAAATTCTTTAAAGATTCTATCCCCAAACCGATGTTGCCATCGAGCTTGGAGGAGAGGATGCCAAAAATTATCTACTTCAAAGGGTTGGTATTGACCAACGAATGAACGGAATCTGTGCCGGAGGTACCGGTTCCTTTATCGATCAGATGGCTTCTCTTTTGGATACGGATGCTTCCGGTCTGAATGAATTGGCCAAGAATTTCCAAATGATTTATCCTATCGCCGCTCGTTGCGGTGTTTTTGCAAAAACAGATATTCAGCCTCTGATTAACGAAGGTGCTGCCAGAGAAGATTTGGCCGCCTCCATTTTCCAGGCCGTATGTAACCAAACCATCTCCGGTTTAGCGCAGGGAAAGCCCATCCGTGGAAATGTTGCCTTCTTGGGAGGGCCTCTCCACTTTATGTCGGAGCTTAGAAATTGCTTTATTCGTACATTAAAATTAGAGGGAGACTCCATTATCAATCCGGAAAATTCCCACCTCTTCGCCGCCATGGGTTCTGCCTTAAGCATTGAAGATGACGCTAAGAAAGTACAGATGATGTCTTTGGCTAAGAGTCTTCGCAGGCATCCAAATGGATAGCGAGCTCAGTCGAATGGACTGCCTCTTTGAAAAAGAGGAGGATTACCAAAGCTTTATTGAGCGCCACAACAAGGCAAAGGTGCCCACGGGAGATTTATCCAACTATAAGGGAAAAATCTTCCTGGGAATTGATGCAGGTTCCACCACCACCAAGGTTGCCTTAATCTCTGAAGAAGGTGAACTGCTTTATACTTTTTATTCCGGAAATGAAGGCTCTCCCATCGCTACTGCCATCAAAGCCATGAAGGAAATCAAGGAGAAGCTTCCTGAGGGTGCGGAAATCAGCTACTCCTGCTCCACCGGTTATGGAGAAGCCCTTTTAAAGTCCGCCTTCCAGCTGGATGAGGGAGAGGTGAAACCATTGCCCATTACTATGCCGCTTCCTTCTTTGAGCCTGAAGTGGATTGTATTTTAGATATCGGCGGTCAGGATATGAAGTGTATTCATATCAAGGACGGCACTGTGGATAATGTGCAGTTAAATGAAGCCTGCTCCTCCGGTTGCGGTTCTTTCCTGGAGACCTTTGCAAAATCCTTAGGCTATAACGTCATTGACTTCTCTCAGGAGGCTTTGTTCGCAAAGACGCCTACAGATTTAGGGATCCCGTTGTACCGTATTTATGAATTCCAACGTAAAGCAGGCCCAGAAGGAAGGCGCTACCGTAGCGGATATTTCCGCAGGTCTTGCCTACTCGTAGTAAAGAATGCTTTATACAAGGTTATTAAGGTAACGAACCCCAGAGATTTGGGAAAGCATATCGTGGTACAGGGGGGAACCTTCTATAATAACGCCGTGCTTAGAGCTTTGGAGCAGATTCTTTGTCAAAATGTAACCCGTCCGGATATAGCCGGTATTATGGGTGCTTTCGGTGCAGCTCTCATTGCCAGAGAACGCTACAGCATTGAAACCGACAAACTGGAAAATGAAATTCTTGCCGGGGAAGCTGACAGAGAATACTTGGATGCCAGCGGTTATAAAAAGACCACTATGCTTCCTCTGGAAAAGATTGTGAACCTGGAATACGAAACCACCATGGGCCGTTGCCAGCTTTGCAGCAATAAGTGCGTACTGACCATCAGCAACTTCGGCGGGGGAAGAAGCTTTATCTCCGGTAACCGTTGTGAAAGAGGTGCGGGAAAGCCCAAGGCAAAGTCCGAAGTGCCAAACCTCTTTAAGTATAAGATTAAGCGTGTATTCGGCTATGAGCCCTTAAGTATAGAAGAAGCAAGGCGTGGAGAAGTGGGAATCCCCCGTGTTCTGAATATGTATGAAAACTATCCCTTCTGGGCTGTTTTCTTCAAAGAACTGGGATTCAGAACCGTACTCTCCCCTTCTTCCAACAAAAAAACTCTATGAAATGGGAATCGAATCCATTCCTTCCGAGTCCGAGTGTTACCCTGCAAAGCTGGTACACGGACATATTGAGTGGTTAATCGCCAAGGAACAGAAATTCATTTTCTATCCTTGTATTCCTTATGAGAGAAATGAAACCAGCGATGCGGGCAACCACTACAACTGCCCCATGGTTACCTCCTATGCGGAAAATATCAAGAACAATGTGGAGAGTCTGGAAGAAAAAAGTATTCTATTTATGAAGCCCTTCCTGGCCTTCACCAATGAAAAGATTTTAACGGACCAGCTTTGTAAGGTCTTTGTTCATCCTAAGGATATTCAGGATTCCATCAAGCCTGCCGAGGGATTGGACCTTGGAAAAAATCGGAGAAAAGTTTAAAGAGTGGAACTTTACGGAGAAAAGAAATCCGAGAGGCGGCTCACCTGGCTTGGGAGGAGCTTTTACAGTCCAGAAAGGATATTGAGGACAAGGGTGAAGAAACTCTGATGTGGATGGAGCAAACCGGTAATCGAGGCATTGTCCTGGCAGGTCGTCCCTACCATGCAGACCCTGAAATCCACCACGGTATTCCGGAGCTGATTACCTCCTTTAACTTTGCGGTTTTAACAGAGGACTCCGTTTCCCACCTGGCTGAGGTGGAGCGTCCCATCATTGTAACAGACCAGTGGATGTACCACTCCCGTCTCTATAAGGCCGCAGCCTTTGTAAAGACCCAGGAAAATCTGGACTTTATCCAGTTAAACTCCTTCGGTTGCGGACTGGATGCGGTAACCGTGGACCAGGCAAAGGATATTTTGAACGGCTCCGATAAGATTTTCACCGTATTAAAGATTGACGAGGTCAATAACCTGGGAGCGGCAAGAATCCGTATGCGCTCTCTTCTTGCGGCTATCCGTGTGAGAGCTGAAAAAGAATTATAAGAGAACCATTCGTTCCGAAAGCTATAAGAGAACGCTCTTTACAAGGACATGAAGAAGGAAGGCTATACCATCCTTTGTCCCCAGATGTCCCCTCTTCACTTTGAACTGATTGAGCCGGCCATTCGTTCTGAAGGCTATAATCTGGTGGTTTTGGACAATGACAACCGTTCCGCCATCGATACGGGATTACAGTATGTAATACATGACTCCTGCTATCCTTCCATTATCGTGGTAGGACAGGTTATGGAAGCTTTGCTTTCCGGAAAGTACGATCTGGAAAAGACAGCGGTGATTATGTCTCAGACCGGAGGAGGATGTCGTGCCTCAACTATATCGACTTTATCCGTAGAGCATTGGATAAGGCAGGCATGGGACAGATTCCGGTAATTTCCTTAAATGCCAACGGAATGGAATCTACTCCCGGCTTTACCATGACCATTCCGCTTCTCACCAAGGCTATGCAGGGAATTGTTTACGGAGATCTCTTTATGCGTCTCCTCTACAGTACCCGTCCCTATGAGTTGCAGGAGGGTTCTGCAGAGGCACTTCACCAAAAGTGGAAGAAAATCTGTCAGGAAAGTCTTTCCAAGAAGAGTATCCCCTTCCTGGAATTCGGAAAAAATGTAAAGGGCATTATCCGTGATTTTGATGCCCTGCCCATGAACTACAAGTTTAAAGAGCCTAAGGTTGGTATTGTGGGAGAAATTCTGGTAGATTCTCCTCTCTGCAATAACCATATTGTAGAGCTTTTGGAAAAGGAAGGGGCTGAGGCGGTTATGCCGGATCTTATGGACTTCCTCCTCTACTGCTTCTATAACCAGAACTTTAAGCATGAAAATCTGGGGGCTTCCTGGAAGGAAAGACCTTCTACATATCGCCATTGCCTTTTGGAATCCTTCGAAAGACCGCAAGAAAGGAACTGGAAAAGTCCAAGCACTTCACTGCTCCCGGAGATATTCGAGAACTGGCGGAAAAGGCAAGACAGTATGTTTCCTAGAAATCAGACCGGTGAAGGATGGTTCTTAACCGAGAAATGCTGGAGCTGATTGACGAGGGTGTGGACAATATCGTTTGTACCCAGCCCTTTGCACTGTCTCCCGAACCATATCGTAGGTAAGGGTGTGATTAAGAATTAAGCATCGCAACTTGGTGCCAATGTTATTGCCGTGGATTGACGCGGGAACTCGAGGTAAACCAGCTGAACAGAATTAAGCTGCATGCTGACGGTGGCGCAGAACAAAATCAGAAGAGCAGGCGTAGAGCGTTCTGATAAATATCTTAGCATTTCTCCATGCCACCTTGAAACAGGGCACGCTCCCGCAGTTCGCTCAACGGGTGGGATATAAGCGAAAAACTGCATTTCATTTGTTTTTCGCGAGTACCGAGGCTCAGATTGCCCTACATTTAAAACCGCTTAGAGCGGAAAGTGCATAGTGTGTATGCTTAGACAGGCATATTTTTATCAGGCAGTGATTATTCTGCCTGATTTTTTGTTATAATAGCTATAATTTCGTTGTAAAGCATAGAAGATATACTAGGGAGGATAAGATGAATATTGCTAGTAAGATTGATCATACCGTGTTGAAGCCGGAGGCGGGAAGGATGTGGTGGTCCGCTATTGTCAGGAAGCCAGGGAGCATGGCTGCCTCTGTTTTGTGTGAATAGTGTGTATGTACCCATTGGTAAAAATCTTTAGAGGCAGTGATGTCAAGGTTTGTTCCGTGGTGGGATTTCCTCTGGGGCCATGTCCAGAGGGCAAAAAGCCTTTGAAGCCAAAATGCGCTGTGAAGACAGGGCAGATGAAATTGATATGGTGATTCATATTGGGGCTTTAAAGATGGTGATTTTTCAAGCCGTGAGGAGGATATCCGTGCCGTTGTAGAGGCCTCTGCCCTGCACTTGTAAAGGTTATCGTCGAAACCCTGCCTACTGACAAAGGAAGAAATCAAAAAGCCTGCCAGCTTTCGGAGCAGGCAGGAGCAGCATTTGTGAAAACTTCCACCGGATTTTCCACCGAGGAGCCACTTTGGAGGATATTCAGTTGATGAAGGCCTCGTCTCTTCAAAAATGCAGATTAAGGCCAGCGGCGGAATCCGTACCAAGGCCTTCGCGGAAGAATTACTGAAGCCGGTGCAGACCGTATCAGTGCCAGAAACGGAATGATTCTTCTTTAAACAAAGCATGTACAGCCACATGAACTGCTATGCCCTATACTTCGGTGTGAAGACAATGATATTTTACACATCCACCCTTGTGTCAAGTATTGGATACATTTTTATTTTCAAAAATCACTTTATTTTTAACTCTGCTTTAATATTTATCTTTTTGCGTTCTTTCTCTAAGCTAATATTTTTAAATAATTGGTAGAATTCTAGATCTATTTCAATTTACTTATAGCTTCCTTCAATTTTAATCTTAAGTTCTCTATCTAATTTTTTGTGTATAGTTGGCCCTTGAACTTTATGTCCATAATCCAAATAATTGGTGATTCCAATTTCTATATCATTATTCTAAAATCATTGCACATAACTTCTCTTAATATTTCTTTTTGTAGATTATCTTTTATTTCTTTTGCACGAATAAACCTCCAAACTGAGTAATTATATCTTAAGTCAATTTGGAGGTTACAGAAACTATCAATAGTTTCTTGATATTTTTATACAGTCACTCAAATATTACCAAATGTCAAATTTCTATTCAAGTTTTTTGCTCATCTCTTTATATAGAATATGGGTGTCCATCTATTAAAAGAAACACATATTTTTAATTAAAACCTTATATGTTTTTAGATTTTTGACAATATTAATTTTTCCTCTTTTCTTATACATTTGCAATTAATCAAATATTTATCTTATGAAATTTATTTTTATGCATACATATAAATTCTTCTAAAAGAAGATGGTGTAATTGCATACTGACTCAATTCACTCAAGCGATTTTTGTAATATCTATATGTATATTGTCATATTTAGACATGAAATACCCGCCAATTTCATTTAACTCTTTAACCTCTTAATAAATTCTACAAAAATCTAGTGGTTTTTCCTCTAAAATTTAATGCAAACTCGCCCTTTTTAAGTAACTCTTTTTGCTCCTTCTAATTCAAATTCTTTAATCTCCAATTTCTTTTATGATATCTTTTATCGTTTCTTCATATCTTTCCAGCCTTTGTAACATAATTCACATCAACTTTAACCATATGAGATGTTTTTAACTGAACTAAAAAGAAAAATTACTATTAGAATCTGATTTTTCTTCTTAATAATGCTAATGCATTAAACTCTAAAATATGATTATTGAATTCCTGTTCTCTTGTTTCAAAATCTGCAAGCACCTATGACAATCTTCATCTATTTTATTTAATCCAAATTCAGATTGCAAAATTTTAATCAAACTCTCTGTTGAACATATAAATTTTCAATGGAATAACATAGCGTTTCAAACAAATCTCATCTTTTTCCGCCATACTCACGTCGTAGTCTCGATCTACAAAAACATTGTACATACATCTTCATATAAATTTGCCTCTCGTATTTTACTTTAAAAGTTTTAAAACTTCTTTTTGTACCAACTGCATATGTAAAAAAGTCGTCATTAAACTTGTGACGTATCTATCATCATAATATTTTCCATCCTCACTTCATAAAAACAAAAACGCATGCGTAGTATAATATTTTCTGTTATTTATGAACTGTATATATATAGCTTCAGGTTCCCCGCTCTTTTCGCATAATATCTGAGGATAAACTGTCATTATTTTCCATTTTATGAGACCTCACATTTGTATTTTCATATATCTCCTCATTTCTTTGGCGTAATAATCAAATTTATTTTCAAAAATAAATGGCAGATATGTTACCGTTAATAATAAATCGCAATTATCTGTTTGCATAATATCTGGTAACAACATTTTTGCCATTGAATTGACAATGATAATTCAGGTTCATCGATAATTACTATGCTTCTTTCATCACTTTCCAAATATAATTTTGAGAACAATGATACGATTTGTTTTTCTCCAGAAGATAATTGTGTCAACTGAATTACATTTTTATAGGAATCAAATTCATCGTCCAAAAATATATCTAAATTCAATGTACTTTTGATTATAAATAAAATAGTTTATCATTTAAATACTTGTTACAGGTATCTGAAAAAGCTTTTTATTCTATCATCCTATGCCTTTTTCGCAACTCATATTATCTATAAGTTTATTAATTAAATCAACAAATACAAATAATCGGGTTTTAATATTTCCCCACTAATTACAAGATTTGAGATCTTTTCTTTGTATGATTCTTCATTTCTTTTCCTACTCATCTATTACAATTTTAACAGTTTCAGGCTCAATATCTCTACTTTGTGTTTGTTTGTTGTATATTCTAAAGTTTTTACCATCTGAATATTGTTTTTAAAGAATGCCTGTCATTTCAGTGAAATCCTTCCATAGCAAAGAACGTATTTTTATCTAAAATTCGATTAATGGAAGATTGTACATCTGACATTCAAATCTAATCAACAACTCTGCTTTATTTAATTCCTCATTTCTTAAATTTAAGGAAGCAAAATCATCTTCTATTCTACGATATGTGGGCAAATAAATAATTCTATGAGTAACATTTTTTCAGAAATTGCTCTTATCAATTCTTTTAACATTATTGCTATTTCCTTTTTGGTTTATTTTTATCTATAATGCCTCCTCTATCATCTATATAATGTAATAGTTTTTCTTGCAAGACTTACAGGTATATCCATTTTCCTTGCAAGCTTAAAAAGCAATGTAATCCAAGTTATCAGGCAATTTCCCATTAATCACATATTCATCAAGGTAATTTAACATACTTTCAATTATATCATTTTCATATAATTCTCTTTCAAACATATATTTATATGAATTTCCTATTTTACTTTCTTTCATATGCTATAATATCTGCCCTAGAAATTGTATAAGTTTTATCGTCTTTTTAAACTTAATGTTTTATCTCTAAAAATTCTATATTTGCTAATCTAGAAAATTTCTTTTCTAATACAAAATAAATACAGTTAAGAATAGTTGTTTTTACCTAACCCATTTTCGCCTATAAATATATTTACTTGTTTATCAAAAAAATCTCTATATTATATCTTTCAAAAAGGCCACAAATACCAATGTATTCCAAATTTGTTTTATTCATTATATTTAATACCTCTGTTTCAGACAAACTGTTATAATTCATTATATATCCTCCTATCTAAATTAGGTAATGTCAAAAATATTAAAAAGTACCTTTGATGCTCATACCATACAAATAGTAATAACCCCATTTTTAAGTATAATTTGATTACGCCACTAACCAATTTCACAAAATAAGTAAATGTATTTATTGCTATGCAAATTTACTCCCTTTACTAGCTTCATATTCAAGTACAAAAAAACACTATTTTATTTCTTCTAAAAATCTATTTGTTCTTGTTCTATCATACAATAATAAATTTATCCATAAGTTTATCTATTCATTCTTTCATAAGTATTACATTAGATGCAACTTCTCTTAGTTGTCTACATTCAGATTATTAGAAATAGCTGTATTTTTTATATTGCTTTCATGACTATACTTATAATACTTAGAGAGTATTTGATATTTCTTCTTTTTAATAAATACTCTTCCTTGTATATTATACCGTACCTATAGCTTTTTACACCACTTGGTTTTTAGATTTTTATTTTTCTTATAAAATGTTTTTATGAAAAATCTTAGTATCCAAGTTTATAAAATCCTATCAAAATTATCACTTCTACTAATCATACATGTTTTTAGAAGTTTTGAGTTCAAAATTCAATGCTTCTTTTATTATCTGAAATCTAAATTCATTATCATTTTGCTCAATATTATTTTTTTATTTTGCTCATTAAATCACTTTTGTTTCATATCTAAAATAATATAATTAAATTAGCTAAAAACTTAAATATTTAAAAACATTATTGTATCCCTATCAAAACACAATCCCATTTCGTATGTGCTAATGCATATTCTTTCTTAGCCATAAAATCACCTTCCTCGTATTATATAGTCATGCCATTCTTTACCTGTTCTAAGGTATAGGGGTATGCTGTTGAAGATGCTGTGGATTGGTCATCACCTCCTACCGCATAGACGGTTACGGAAAGGCTCCAACCACAGCCTCTTTGTCAAAATGTTAATCAGTTAGATACCGCATGACGGTTTATGTAGAACGAGGTTACATCGGCAGAGAGCCCTGTGGATCCAATACAGCGTCAAATACTCAGGAGGATCATGTGTATGATCTATGTTGGTATCGATAGTTTGCAAAAGGATAAACATGATTGCTGCATCCTCAGAATCGGAAGCCGATAAACTCTATCCGGTATTCACTATCCCGAATAACCGAGCAGGTTTTGATGAGTTGTATGAGAAGATATTCACTGTGACTGATGATAAGACCAAAATAAAAGTAGGTCTTGAAGCTACCGGTCACTACTCACTCAATCTTCTCGGATCGCTCAGTGATAAAGGTCTACCCACCTGTGTTATCAACCCGTTACATACAAATCTTTACGAAAAGGTCTAAGCCTTAGAAAGACAAAAACGGATAAAGTCGACGCCCGTTCGATTGCTATGATGTGTGATTAATAAAAACTCTCAAGCCCTACTCAGACACATCATATCATAGCGAAGAACTTAAGTCATTAACTCGTTATCGTTTCGACAAGGTTCAGGAACGAGCAAAACTCAAATCTTCCGTAGCTCGTCTTGTAAACATCCTTTTCCGGAACTGGAAAAACTCGTTCTCAGCTTCATATGGCTTCGATGTATGCCTTGCTGTCCCAACTCCCCGGAGCCTCTTACATTACCGAATGTCATCTTACCCATCTCAAAAATCTCCTAGAAACAGCCTCTAGAGCCATTACGGACGAGATATAGGGCGATTACTTTAGAAACACCGCCAGAGACTCTATCGGCTCTGTGATACCAGCAAAATCAATGGAACTAAAGACACCATCCATTTAATTGAGGTGATGACGGAAGAGATTGATGATGTGAAGATTCCATCAAATCCATCATGGACACTTGTAACTCTCCGATTGATGACATCCCGGGATTAGCTATCGTATGGGAGCTATGATCCTTGCAGAGATTGGTGACTTTCACTCGATTCAACTACGCTGATCAGATACTGGCATTTGCAGGATTGTCACCTTCTACCTACCAGTCAGGTCAACTGGATTCTAGCTATTCTCATGTGGAAAGCGAGGGTTCTCGTTATCTAAGATATGCTTTGTTCAATGCCGCGAAATTTGTCTGCAAGTGGGATGAGAATTTCGAGACTTACTCTCAAAGAAGATGGGTGAAGGCAAGCACTATAATGTTGCTATCGGTCATGCAACGAAAAACTGGTGCGTACCATATACCAAATGGAACTTACAGGCTGAAGCCTACCGAAGATAATTCATTAACTTCATCCTTTTCTGAGAGCACCTATTTAGATGCTCTATTTGTCATCGCGATTTTTCAAGGTACTGATTGAGCTTAAACCTGCCTCGGGCTATCTAAAAACATCTGATGATGCCTTTATTCAAAATCTTATTTTCAATTGACTTTTAATAGTTAGTCTTTTCTGCAATATATCTTGAACAACTTTGTTGTATTAGGAAAGGTAATTTTTGTATAACAGTGCTTCCCACCCGCATAGCGGGTGGTTTTCTCATTTACTTTTTGTCCTATAACTCTCATTTCCTCCATGTAAAAAGGTAGCCAAAACTATAGCTACCTTTAAGTTTGATATTTGGTTTGAAATGCAATTCTAACTCTTATGGTATATTTTTCTTCCCACTATAATCATCAAAAATAATAATAAGACTATACACAAAAACTCAAATACTCTCTTGGTTTCCAAACATAAAATACAAGAAAGAGCAAAGCCTACTACCAGACTACAATGGGATATATTATCTTAAGTATTGTAAGCATTTCACTGGAATCAAATCCACGATTCCTACAATTCCTGGATCAGATAAATCCTGCCATTTCAAACCAACATCAACATAAATTGCTCGTGAAATATGCTAGTATCAAACTCGTAATCAAATATCCAGATATTGCTAATGCATTTGCTATTCCAACTCCTGGGAACTGTATTCCCATATGTGCTGCTCCAGTCATCCTAGATTAAAAACCATAGCCGCATGTCAATAATGCTAGCTACTATGATTTTCTTCATATCAAAACCTCTTGTTCTGCAAAATAAATATCTAATCAAATGAATACTATTTTGCGTGGATCTTGTTCATTACCAACAAACATCACACACTTGACTCGATCACGTTTTTATACCTCTGAGGATTTATATAATGACTCATAACTAAAGCCCCTTTTTCCTTAAGTTTTTAATATAAATTAGCAATAAATTTTTGCTAATCATTAGCACAATTACAATTTAAACATTTATAATCTCCTGTTCAGTCTAAGTCAAATACCTGGTGTATGCGCCCATAGTATTCGCAATATCATCTGCTACTTTCAATGTAGGCATAGTCTTTTCTATCTCTATTTTGTTTATACTATTCTTGATATTCCAACCCTTTCCTAACCTATGCTGAGATAAGTCTAAAGTTTTCTATATTCCTGAATTCTATTTTTCAAAATTCTTCCCGTTCTTTTTGGTTGAGTGTATATTTACCATAATTATTTTTTTGTTTACAAGCATTTTCGTTCATCCTGAGAAATCAGACTATATTAATAACGCAACTGAAAAGGATAAAGGCTTTTTGAAATTTGGACAAAAAGAGGCCTACACAAAGTGTATAGGAATCGGTCTTTCTGTTGACCTGAAATCCACAAACACTTTGGCTGCCCCTATCTGCAAGAATATTGAAACATTTATACAAGATGGATATGTCTGCTCAGTTTGCACATATCTCCATAAAGCACTCGAACGCTATATCCATTCACCGCTAAAGACTTCTCTGGCAGGTCCCGTCATAAAGGCGTGACCTGTTTTTATCATGAGATATTTCCAAATCTCCTCCTAAGAGTGTACGGTGGCTCTATCCTCTAATCTTCCCATAAGAATACCAGCCACTGCCGCAGTTGCTCCTATGCCACAGGCTGAGGTCTCTCGGAACCTCTTTCGTAGACTCTGAAGCAGATTTCCGTGGGGGAAAAGAACCTGTATAAATTCTGCATTAACCTTATCCGGAAAAACAGGGATGCTCTTCGAAATCTTTTCCGATTCGTTTCCAAGTCCAATTCAGAAACGGAAGAAACGGACAGCTCAGGATTGTCCTCCAGGAAATAAACCGCATGGGGATTCCCCACATCAATGCCTACAAAGCGTGAGCCATGCCCCGTACCTCATATCCTCAGGTAATTTCCCATCAACTTGACCTCACCCTATCACAGTGGCCTTTTCCATCTTTCCGTCTTTTTACAAAGATTTCAATATCTTTAATGCCGATTTCGTCTCTATGCGAAGCTGTCTTCTTTCCTTCTCCACAATACGTGGTCGTAAATATACTTTGCCACACAGCGAATTCCATTTTCCACATGGAGCCTTCTGAACCGTCTGCATTGAATGTGCAGATAGGCATCCGCCTTATCATGACTCAATCAGAATCAGACCGTCGCCTCAACACCGAAAATGTCTATCGGCAATGCGTTTTCGCCAGCTCTCCCGGATTCTCCACCTTTTCCATAAAAGCATTATACAAACATAGTCATTGCCCAGACCTTCCATCTTGGTAAACTTCATCTTGCCCTTTCTTTAAAAAGAACTGCCGTATTTCTCCTAGGGATTTGGGTCTCTCTCTCCTGCTGTAATTCATAAAATTGTCCTTGTCCTTTAAACAATATTGTCCGGAAAGGAAATGATATTCTCCACAGGCTCCCTGATATTCCATGTTTTCCAGACTGTCCAAAATACTTTTCTTTTGTCCTTCTTTTAGCTTTTTTAAAATCCCCAGTATATCCTGGATAATAAAGCACTCCTACTTCTTGCTTCCGACTTTGCTTCTTCCTCTGTCTCTTCCGGCTGTGTCTCTTCCGCCTTTGTTTTCCGTTTGTTCCGAACTTTCCTCTAAATTAGGGGACTGACTTTGGTCCTCTACACTTTCTTCCGCTGAACACTCTTCTAGTAAATGGGGATAAGCTTTATTCTCTCTTCCATAGAGATAAAGTGAATAGGGTAAGTCCATCTCCCCAGGGAAATCCTTCTGTCCCAGTCCTTGCCCAAAAGAATATTATAGGATTTTTGCCTCTGATAATAAAAGCCTTTTCCTTTTCTCCCTACGTAGGGAAGAAGAAGATCGATTTCTGCAGTTTCTAATTCTGAAATCTTAATCTCAAAAGTCTTCCTCTCCTTAGTAAGAGCGAAGTTCTACCGTTCCCCCATATTGGGTAAAGCTTTCAGATAATTTTTCCGCCAATGCTTTATTTTTTTCATCTCCCTCTTTCAGGAGAATTCCCATCTTTCGAAAAGCTTCATTATACGCAAAAAAGCCAATATCTACTGCCTGATCCTCTAAAACTCTTCTCCAGGACAAAATGATTCTTTCCCGGCTCCAATTTTTCTGTGCTTCGACTAAGGTAAGGGAATTTTTCTTCTGCGGAAAGCTGTTCTAAAAATGCTTCCAGCTTCTCACTGCCTTCCCCAACAATAGATCTGCCTTTCCTTCTTTGATTTGGCTCTTTAACGCCTCTTCCTTTCCCTCCTCATAGTTTATGGCATGAAGATGAACAATACTGCTTAGCCCATCGGCATTTTCCAAATAGGCACGAAGAGCCTCCCCTTCGACAGCTTCCTCCTCCAGCACATAAAGTTCCAGGGCCCTGCTTTCTATATTGGAAGAACTACTGCTATTCTCCCCGGCTCCGGCCTTCGGCTTTCCTCCTTTTTAGGAAAAAAATAGCAATAGAAAGGCTGCCCGCTACACAGAAGGATAGGAGAAGAAGGAGCTGTCTTCTCTGTCCAGCTTTTCGAAGCCTCCTTTTCCTTTTTCTTTCTCTCTTTCCTCTCAAGTCTTTTGCCTCTCTAGCTCCAAGGCTTTTTCTTCTTCAGAATCTTCCTCCGGAAAAAGGCTGGAGCTTCGGACTTTAGAGGCTCTCGACTCTTCCGTAAAATCATCCAGCTCTATCTCCGGCTCATTTTGCTCCGGTGGAAAGTCCTTTCTTCTCTTGTAAAATCCTCTTTCTTCCTTCTAAAATCCTCAGACTCTCCCGGAAAAATCTTTCTTTTCTTTTTATCCATCTGCCCAAAGTCTCCTTTTGCCCAAAGTATGATGCTATTTCTTTTCCTTTTTCAGACTTTCGTTTCTCTAAGGTAGCTTTAAATTCTTCCTCGAAATCTTCAACTCTTTCACGGCTTTTTCTTTCGTCTTTCCTTCCATTTTTCTTTCGTTTTATGCTCATCGTGAATATTTTTCGCTCCGTAGAGAGCCCCTCCTCCAAAGAGGAAGAAGCTAAGCCTGCTAAAACCGTAACACCACTAACTGTCACCGCTGCTACTGCAACCTTTTCTTCGTTTCCTGATTTTTCTAAGATAAGCTGAATATTCTGTTCTTTTCCGATATATCCACTGTCCCAAAACCTTGCCTTCCGAGGCTAATGCTTACCTTTCCGATGGCAGATGCAGGTGCCCCTCTTCTACTTCGTCATACTCATACTGTATGCCATCCTGGCTTGCTCCCTTGGGAAGAGAAATCTTGACTGTTTCTAAAAAATGGATTTTATTCTCCTCTGTAATTTTCCCTTCCGTAATTAAGCCCTGTCTAAGGCTTTCCAAGGCAGTATGATGTTCTCCCAAATTCTGAATTTCAGTTTCGGAAAAGGCCAGATCCAAAAAGTGCTTTGGTATCCGTATAGTGAAAAGGTTCTTGTCCTTCAGCACCACCGTCACTACCTTTCTTCCCTCTGATTCGGCCATGGTAATCAGGTATTTCCTGCAATTTGGGTAAATCCGGTCTTTCCGGCTACCACTCTTTGTCATAATACTTGGCATTCGGCAGTAGCATCTTATGTTCCATATAAATGGTATTCCCCTCCGGCAAGCGCTTTAAGTTTGCCAGAGTATGACTTAAATTTTTTTCAATAGCAAGAAAATCCTTGTTCTGAAAGGCGGCTATTCCAATCAAAGCCATGTCTCTTGCCGTAGTGTAATGCTCTTCATTTTGGAGTCCTGAGGGATTTTGAAAATGAGTGCCGGTGCATCCCAGCTCCTTTGCTTTTTCATTCATCATTTCCGCAGAGCTTCTCTGGAGCCTGCCACATGTTCCGCCAAGGCGTTGGCTGCCTCATTTGCAGATTTTAGTAAAAGGGCATGGAGACAATCATTAACCGTTAAAACATCTCCCTCTTCAATCTGCGCATTGGAAGAACCCTTGTCCACATTATAAACCGCATCATGAGAAAAAGTGACTTCCTCCTCTAAGGATGCGTGTTCCAGTACTACAAGAGCCGTCATTACCTTCGTAATGCTGGCGGGATACTCTAGCACCTCCATTTTTCAAATAAAATGGCTCGGTTTCCACATCACCACGATTCCCGCCTCGGCATTTAACTCTACCGAAGGCCAAGTGGCTGCTATACTACTGATTCTAGAACAAAAAGCAAAAAGAAAGGAGCAATACCTCCCTGCTTCTTCCTCCTTTATACTAGCAAAATACTCCTGTTTCCTTTCTCCGTTACAACTACAAAAATCTCAGCCCTTACGCCTCGCATTTAAAGCCTGAAGCTCTATTTATACCTGCTATTTTTATGCTTGCTATTTTATGTTTGCTATTCTAATTTTTCCTTTACTCTTTCCCTAAGTCCAATCTTGCTCCCCCGGTTTTCTCCAAAAAGCTTTTCCATACCTTCTCCTGATGAGGATGAAAGCTAGGGCTTTGGAAACATCTATCGAAGCTGTAGAGAGCTGTAGCTCCTTTGTCGTCTTTCTAAATGCGCTAATCTGCTTTCTCCGTTTTTCCAGCAGGTATTGTTTCTCCTCCTGTTCATAAGCCTGATATAGGTGTGAGGAGAAGCGATCCCCAAAAAATAAAGCCATATCCCTTTGATGGCTGTCTATATAGCTTTTCGGAAAATACTTACAGCTTCCATAATAGGGCATCCAGCCAAAAAAGAGAATGTTGTTTCTATACAAGAGTGGGCTCTTTCTCCTCCTCAAAAACGCTCTTTTCATGAAAATCATCGCTGTAATCATAAAAATGAGAGTAAAAATATCCTGAAAGAGCTCCTCTTTCTAAAGAAAACTCTGATTGGCTATAGAGATAAAGCTGTAAAAACAGTTCCAGTATTCTAGCTCTTGCCGCCTCTTTTTTCTCTAAAAGAATTCCCAAGGATAGAAAAATCAACACAGAAATAAAATCTCCATAGGGATTCTTCTGCAAAGCATCCTTTTGGATAAAAGAAAGACTTCTAATTCCTTCATCTTTTGTTGAGCAAAGATTTTTAAAGCTTCCTCTGAGTCTTCCTCATTCTTCTCTAAGGAAAAGAACTCCAAAAAAAAGAGAGCCAAGGAAGAAAATACTTCTTTAAAAGGAGAGCCTTCCTTCAGTTCCGAGGGAATCTCAAAATCCGTTCTAAAACAATATGTATTCTTTCTCCATGACTCCTCCATTATAACAAAAAGCAAGCTTCTTCCTCTTACAAAAGAAAGGATTTTCCTAATATTACACAATGCATTTTAAAATGCGTTATACGGTCGAAACAAAAGTTCTTGCAGTTCATCCTAGTCTCTACATTCTAAAGCCTAAAAAGCAGAAGCGCCAACCAGATAAACAGAAGGAAAAATATCACTCCCAAAACAATATATACCGGTCTTCTTTCTATAAACTTCCCCTGTTCTATGGGAAGGCAAAACGAAGAGATAAAGCCAAAAAGTTCACAGACAAGAGGGCTATGGCCCCTCACCACCATAAAGCCTTTCCTTTTGGGAAAAGAAATACCGGCAGAAAAGAGGCAGAAAAGAATAGAGCTGATTGATAGCTCCTACACTTCCTTTGCCCATTTTCGGATATAACTATAGCGTTTTTCTCCTTCCATCTCCTTCTCCTTCTCTTTGGATAAAGCGAATATTACATAGCCTAAGGCTGTTCCCAGAGTGTTTAAAAATAATATCGTCCACATCACAGCTTCCGGAACGGGAAACCAGTTGTATACCTTCCACCGCAAAGGATAGAAGATATCCGGACGACTACCGTATTATACCAATCAGCTTCTGCAACGCTTGGAAAAAGCTGGGTAGCAGAAATCCAGAGGACAAAAACCGATAATGTTCCCAATAGATTTTTCAAAGAATGAGGCCAAACCTATTTGTTTTCCAATAGAAAAGCAGCCAATCTCCTTAAAAAGGCTGCATATTATAGGAAAAATTCCGCCCTGATTCATGAAAACCTCCCTTTAGTTCAGACAGGGTCATAAAAGAGAAAAATCAAATAAATCAGGAACAAAAGCATTCCCAACCAACGATTTTTCGTCATTTCTTTTCTATGCATAAACCATACTTAACGCAGTAATTTTCGAAAGCGGGAGCTTAGCCGAATGCTTACTCCCTATGTCTTCGAATTTAGAACGTCAAATCCTCTTTTCTTTTTAGCAAAATAGCGCCATGAACAATGGATAAAACTCCGGTAACAATTCCCCAAAGTAATCAATACAACGCCCTAAGGCAATGGAGGATCCTCCAACATTTCTCATGATTTATAGATTCTTTTCCAAGTCCTAGTCCTCTTTCTTTCTTTTTCCAGCTGATAATAAGAGCTGGCCTCTTTCTAGAAATCCCATTTTTCTGATATAGCTTCATAGCCGAGGGTGTCATGGGAATCCACCTGAAGAATCACTTTCTTATGGGATCCTTTTCCTCTGCTCAAAAACAATCCCGAAGAATGACTCCACCTTTCCCCGACCTCTGTCTCATTTTCCACCATAAGGCCGTAAAGGTAAAGTGTTTTTCATTGTAGGAGAAAAATAAACTTCTCCATAGGATAAGTCTCTCTTTCTCCAGGAAATTAATCCCACTTTTCAGTTCTTTCTCCAAAAAGTATTCCGTATAAAGATAAGAAAAGAAAAGGAAAATTCTTCCTCCCATCTCCCTTTTTCAGAAAAGCAGACACAGTTTCGAAAGTCATCCATCAGACTTTCTCTACATTGGGTAAATAGGCCCTGGCTCTCATTTTGGGATGAACAAAAGAGGCAGAGAAGTACATCCTGTCCTCCCTGCTGCTCTCCAGCTTACTAGCCCATAAGAAGGCCAAAATCCCTCGGAAATTCCTGTTTCCTTCTCTCCCTCATTACGAATCAGATATCATAATCCAAATCCAGATCATGGGAGTCTTTTTCCTCTAAATTACTAAAAAGAGGAGGGTCTTACAGTCCCTCTCCTCTTCTAAAGACAGAGTTCGTTGTAATTCGACTTCCATTCCTCTCTCCTATTCTTAGCCTTTAAGATCAATCTATCCTGTCTTTGACCTTAGAGTACAGCTTTTCTTTGCCTGAATGACAAAGCACCATCCCTCTCTTTAGGACCGGACTTTTTAAAAGCTAATCTTATCCAAGCCCCAGATTTCCTTTGCATACTCCTCAATGGTTCTGTCAGGGAGAACTTTCCGGCATGAGCTGTATTTAGATAGCCGCTCTTGCCCACCATTCTTCATCCTGGAACTTCTTCACCGCTTCTTCCTGGGCCTTCATATAAGCACGAAGATCCTTTAAGATGAAGTAACGATCCGCTCTATCGGATTCATTGGTATTTAACAAGGAATCGATACAAAGGTCTGAGACAATTCCAGGATCCTCAGGACTGTAGAAGCCGTTTACCAGCTGCATCAAGACTCTGCGATTTCCTGGTCGTTGTTGACAAATGTCCATAGGACGGTACTCATTGTTGCTCTAAAGCAATAACTCTCATCACTGCTCATACCGGAAGATAAAGGCATTTTCCGCCCCAACCTCCTGTACGATTTCACGTTAGCTCCATCCATGTTCCCATGGTTAAAAGCACCGTTTACCATAAGCTTCATGTTGGATGTTCGGAAGCCTCCTCGGAAGCCGTGGAAATCTGCTCCCGGAGAAGTCTGCTGCAGGGATAATCACCTCTGCACTGGACACCTGTGTAGTCCTCAATGAAGACCACCTTGATCTTGTCCTGGATGGAAGGATCATTGTTGATGACTTCCGCTACATTATTAATCAGCTAATGGTCAGCTTTGCAGTCTTATATCCTGCTGCAGCCTTGGCTCGAAGATAAAGGTGGGGATAGAATTCCATCTCGATGATCCTTAATCTGGTTGTAAAGATACATCACATGAAGGATATTCATCAGCTGTCTCTTATGCTCGTGCAAACGCTTTACCATGACGTCAAAGATGGAATCCAGTTTAACTTTAATGCTGTTATGCTTCAGTACGTACTTGGCAGACGCTCCTTATTGTGTCTCTTAATGGCCATAAATTCAGCCTGAGCCTGCTTATCATCCGCATAAACTGCAAGCTTCTCCAGCTTGGACAGGTCTATAAGCCACTGGTCGCCGATATGGGCGGTAATCCACTTTGCCAGCTCCGGATTGGCATGATAAACCCATCTTCTCTGGGTAATACCGTTGGTCTTGTTGGAGAACTTCTCCGGATACATCTCGTAGAAGTCTCTTAATTCTGCCTTTAAAATTTCCGTATGAAGAGCCACTACGCCGTTTACCGCATGTCCGCCGATGATGGCAGGTGTGCCATCTTCACCTGTCCGTCATAGATAATGGCCATCTTGGCAATCTTCTCTTCCGCCTGCTCAGGATACTTGGCCCGAACGCTTTCACAGAATCTACGGTTAATCTCTTCCACAATCTGATAAATTCTGGGGAGGAGCTTGGAGAAGAGCTCAATGGGCCACTTTTCCAGAGCCTCAGCCATGATAGTATGGTTGGTATAAGCACAGGTCTTTAAGGTAATCTCCCAGGACTCATCCCAGGTAAGATTATAATCATCCATCAATACCCGCATAAGCTCAGCCACGGCAACTGTTGGGTGAGTATCATTTTAACTGGAAAGCCACCTTCTCATGGAGCTTACGAACATCTCCGTTATGTCTCTTGGCATAGTCCGCCACAGCAGTCTGTACGGATGCGGAAATGAAGAAATACTGCTGGCGAAGACAAGCTCCTTACCGGCATAGTGATTATCGTTAGGATATAAAACCTCTACGATGTTTCTCGCCATGATTGGCAGACTCACCGCCTTCTGGTAATTTTCCCTTATCGAACTCATCCAAACGGAGGTATCAGTTGCCTTGGCATCCCATACTCTTAAAGAGTATCTACCACATGGTTGTTGATCCCACAACCCGGAGTATCATAGGGAATAGCCTCTACGGACTGATATCCCTTGTGAACGAAAATGCAATCTTCCGTCTGCCTCCTGTACGGTCTCTACCATCCTCGAAGCGAACTTCCTTGCAAGCTCCGCACGACGAATTTCAAGGGGTTTCCGTCCTTTAACCAGTCGTCTGCCACTTCCTTCTGGTATCCGTCCACAATCTGCTGCTTAAAGAAGCCATACTTATATCAATTCCGCAACCTGCAAACCCAGTAACCAAGAGTTGCCATGCTATCCAGGAAGCAGGCTGCCAGACGGCTAAACCGCCATTTCCCAAAAGCCCAATCCGGCTCGCCTCTTCCAATGCGGAAAGATTTAAGCCAAGCTCGGTAATGGCATCTCGGATTTCCTCTGAGCTGTCAAGTTTAAAATATTGTTTCTAAGGCTCTTCCATTAAAAATTCCATGGACAGATAATAGACTCTCTTACGATCCTCTTCCTCTGCCGCCTTAGTGGTACGAATCCAGTCATCAATAATCTGGTTCTGTACTGCCGCTGCCACAGCATGAAAAGCTTCCTTCTCATCCAGTTCTGTTAATTCTCGTCTGAAAAGCTTTCTGGCATTGTCTCTACCTCTTTTTAAACAGTGCTTTGTCAAACTTTTGCATCCTACCTCCTTATACATCCCTTACTAAATCCTTTTAGTAACTCTATAGTGATTTTTCCCACTGAAGGGAAAAATTGACTTCACCACTAATTTTTCTTTACCCTAAGCAAAGCTTCTGGCCGTTAATATCCATTCCTTCTCATAGCCTTCACAGCTATTGCAAAGAAGCTCCGTAGCCAGAACGGTCTTACATAATTCTTCCTATACTTGTTCATTAATCCCAGCAAGAAATCATTGTCCTTGGCAAAGAGGGTAATTTGATCCATAACCTCAAAGCCGGCTTCCTTTCTCATGGTCTGTACCTTGGAAATGATTTCTCGGATATAGCCCTCTTCCTTCAGTTCTTCCGTCAGGTTGGTATCCAGCACTACGGTATATTTTCCGTCTTCCTCTGTGATAAAGCCGTCCTTCTTGGTGGATTCAATCAGTAAATCCTCCTTTGTCAGGGCAACTTCCGTACCGTCCTTTGTGGTAAAACGAACTGCGCCGCTTCCCAAAGCGTCCATTCCCGCCTTACTGTCCAGCTCCTGTCAGTACTGTCGAATTTCATTCAAATGCTTTCCATACTTTGGTCCCACAGTCTTTAGCTGGGGCTTAAAGATATAGCGGTAAAGTCGGAAAGATCTTCCTTAAATTCCAGGGACTTCACATTTAACTCTTCGGTAATAATGTTCTCCCATTCCTTCTGAGCGCTTCTCCTCCGGAAACATGACATTGCGGAAAGAGGCTGTCTGTTCTTGACCTGAGCCTCTCTCTTGCCGCTCTTCCCAAAGCGAACCAAAGCAAGAACTTCTTCCATGCTTTCTTCCAGCTTGAGCTCAATCCACGCCTCATCCGCTACCGGATAGGCACAAAGGTGCACAGAAGGCTTAGCCTTCTTATCTACTGAACATACCAGATTCTGGTAGATAGACTCGGTAATAAAAGGCACAAGTGGTGCTGCCAGCTGGACGAAGGTCACTAAAGCTTCGTATAGGCAAAGGTAAGCATTAATCTTATCCTGCTCCATTCCCTTGGCCCAGAAACGCTCTCTGGAACGACGAACATACCAGTTGGAAAGGTCCTCTCAAAATCCTACAAGCAGCTGCCGCCTCCGGAATCTTAAACTGAGAAAGGTTGCTGTCACAGTAAGAAATCAGAAATTCAACCACTGAACACCCATCTGTCCATCAGATTCAGGCTTGCCTTATCCAGACTGTACTTTGTGGGATCGAAGTTATCAATGTTGGCATAGAGCACAAAGAAAGCATAGGTATTCCATAGTGTAGATAAGAACTTTCTCTGTCCCTCCACCACAGCCTGGTCATGGAAACGATTGGGTAACCACGGTGCAGAGTTGGTATAGAAGAACAACGAATCGCATCCGCTCCGATAACTCTCAAAGCTCCATGGGTCTACGGAATTGCCCTTGGACTTGGACATCTTCTGTCCGTTTTCGTCCCGTGACCGAGCACCAAGACATTTTTCAAAGGGGAGCGTATGGAACAAAATGGTGGACTCCGCCAATAAGAATAGAACCATCCTCTGGTCTGGTCTACCGCCTACAGATAAACTGTGCCGGGAACTGGGCTTCGAAAAGCTCCTTGATTCTCAAAGGATAATGATGCTGGGCGTGGCCATGCCATCTATCAAACCAGCAGTCAATAACCTCCGGAACTCTGTTCATTTCTCCACCACACTTTGGACACTTACACTTTAAGTAGTCCACATAGGGCTTATGAAGCTCAATATGCTCATAACCTACATAGTCGGAGGAATATCCCTTGTCTCCCTCAGCCTTTAGCTTATCTAAGACCTCTTTATAGTTATCGGCTCTTTCCGATAATTCTTTAATGGAACCAATAGCTTCCTGTTCTCCACATTCCTTACATTCCCAAATATTTAAGGGAGTTCCCCAGTAACGGTCACGGGAAAGGCTCCAATCCTGTACATTTTCAATCCAGTCTCCGGAGCGTCCCTTACCGATAGACTCGAGAATCCAATTTACCGTGTTATTGTTTGCAACCAGTTCATCACGAACCGCAGTCATCTTGATAAACCAGCTTTCTCTTGCATAGTAAATCAAGGGCGTTCCGCAACGCCAGCAATGAGGATAGCTGTGCTCAAATTTCGGTGCATCAAAAAGAAGTCCCCGCTTCTCCAGGTCCTTCAATACCTCCGGATCCGCACTGATTGCCCCTTCTTCCACTTCCTTTTCCGTAGGCTTACAACGCATACCGAAGAAAGGCGTCTCCTGTAGTAAGCTTACCGTCGCTATCCACAAACTTTACCAGCGCTAGCTCGTTTTCCCGTCCGATTCTTCCGTCATCCTCACCGAAGGCAGGGGGCATGTGAACAATACCTGTACCGTCATCCGCGCTGACATAGTGGTCGGAAACTACGATATGGGCCTTCTTATGTTGCCTCTCCGCTTCCTTTTCCGCTCCGTCATATAGGCTCGTAGGAAAGTCCCTACCAAGTGCACTTAGCTCTGCAGGTCTGCGAGTAAAGCTTCTTCTCCTTCCTTGGCCAGCAGACAAAACGCCATCCAGTCTTGCCAGCCAGGATATAAAGATTGCCGTCCGCAGCCCTTTACCTTGGCATATTCCAAATCAGGGATGTCATCAAAGCGCCACTTTGGAGGAGTGAGGGTCCCAGGGGTTGTGGTCCAGGCAGGAAATAGCCCTCTTCTCCCTTGATTTTTAAAGCGAACAACCGCAGAACTCCTTCACTTCCTTATAGCCCTGGGCTACTTCGTGGGAGGAAAGGGGTTCGCAACAGACAATGATGCAACTTCAAAGCCCTTATATAAGAGCTTTTCTTCGAAATCTCCTTTAAAGCCCCACCACTCGGACTCAATAAAGTCATCATAGTGGTAACATAAGGATTATCCATATCTGCCCAAAAAGCCAACCTTGTAGGAGAGTCCTCCACATTCCCTATGTGCTCCAGACATTCTTCGTCATAAATCAATAAAGGTGCTGCTGCCAGGATTCAATCTGCTCTTTTTCGTTGATGCCGATTTCTTTCTCAATTTCCAGTTCTACAGGAAGGCCGTGGTATCCCATCCCGCCTTTCTGAGCGCCATCTTCCCTTCATGGCATGATATCTGGGAATCATATCTTTAAAGGCTCTGGTTTCCACATGACCAATATGCGGTTTTCCGTTTTGCCGTAGGAGGGCCGTCATAGAAAACATAGGAGGCATTCTCCTTCTGCTCCAGGATGGATTTTTCTCAAAGATTTGTTCTTTTTCCAGAACTCTTCTACTTCTCTCTCCCTTTCCACGAATTGCATATTGCTATCTACTTTTTAAACATGTAGTTCTCCTTCTTATTCCATTAGTCGCCTGTATTATAATGATTGGGGAAAAATAAAAGCAAGAAATTCTCCCCTATTCCCTCTGCTGTGCTGAGCCAAAGCCCCTTCTTTATTTCATACAGTTTATCGGACAAGTCCATGTGACGTGCGGATTGGTCAGTCTCCTGCACTCCTCCCAAAGACTTTCCTGCTCCCTTTTACAGTGAGCTACAATTTCTTCTACAGGGGCAGTATACATCAGTTTTTCCTCCCTAGAAAATAGGTACTAAAAGCGGCTGATTGCATAGCTGCCTCCCTTTAAAGTACTCTTCTTCCAGGTATCAACAGGATCAAGCAGACAAATCCTCCTCTTCGGAGAATACCTCATCCTCTAAAGTAATATAATCTGCAAAAACCTTTCAGCTGGCTTTTTTCTGTAATGCGGTAAAATCTGCTTATTTCTGGATTGGTAATCTTGCAGAGTTTTCCGATAATTTAATCTTGGGAATCCACTCTCCTTCCGGGGAATAAATGGCCGCAAGCTTATATACTCCTCCGAAGCTGGGCTGGCTTTCCGAGGTAATCAGATTGGTTCCCACACCCCAGCTGGTAATACGAGCTCCCTGCGCCTTTAAGGAAGCAATCAGATTCTCATCCAAATCATTGGAAGCGGATATTATGGCATCAGGATAGCCCGCCTCATCCAACATTTTCCGAGCCTTCTTGGAAAGGTATGCCAAGTCTCCTGAATCTAAACGAATGCCGAAACGCTTCAGGGAAATCCCCTCTTCCTTCATGGCATCATAGCAAAGAATGGCATTCTTTACTCCGCTCTTTAAGGTGTCATAGGTGTCCACCAGCAAAATACAGTTATTAGGATAGAGTCTGGCATAGGTCTTAAAAGCTTCCAACTCGCTTTCGAAAGACATAATCCAGGAATGCGCATGGGTTCCCATCACCGGAACATGGAATTTCCGTCCCGCATAGACATTGGAGGTACCGATGCAGCCTGCAATCACCGCTGCTCTGGCGCCGTAAATTCCCGCATCCGGTCCCTGGGCTCTTCGTAAGCCGAATTCCCATTACCCCGTCTCCCTGGGCGGCATAAACTACCCTGCAGGCCTTGGTGGCAATCAGAGACTGATGGTTAATCAGGTTTAATACGGCGGTTTCAATCAGCTGGGCTTCAATGACCGGCGCAATAATCTTTAGTAATGGCTCCTTGGGAAACACCACTGTTCCCTCCGGGATAGCATAGATGTCTCCGGTGAAATGAAAGCCTCTAAGGTACTCAATGAAGTCCTCATCAAAGCTTCCAAGGCTTCGAAGATAGTCAATGTCCTCTTCATTAAAATTCAGATTTCTGATATATTCCACCACCTGCTCTAAGCCGCAGCAAATAGCAAAACCATTACCGCAGGGATTCTTTCGGTAAAACATATCAAAAATCACTTTTTCCTGATGCTTTCCGCTTTTTAAATAGCCCTGCATCATAGTCAGTTCATAAAAGTCAGTGGTAATGTGAGGTTTCTTGCCATATTTTTCCTCATAAGAAAAATTCGACTTAGGGTATTGCTTTCTAATGCATCGGTACATCATCCATAGAGCCAGAGGTTAATGTCAGCTCACCCGGATAACTCATATATGAGGGTCTAAGGCCATGGAAAAAAATTCCATGGGAAACAAGACTACTACATAAAATACACGGCTTAAGCAAATCCCTACCAAACTGATAAACATAGGGTTGCATACTGCATCCAAAAGCCTCTAAGGGCTCCTACCATGGTATCCATAAGCCCAAATAGCACATAAGGATAGATGATAATTTCCATTCTTTCCTTAGCGTACTGAATAACCTCCGCATCCTTAGTAAAGATTTCTACCAGATTTCTTCCAAAAGAAAAACACTATCATTCCGGTAAAAGAGGCTATGCCGAAAAGAATCGTTAAACTGCTTCGGATAATTCCGTCCAGTCTGCCGTACTTTTTGCCCCAAGTTTTGACTGACAAAGGACATCTGCCCTTGAGAGATGGAGTTCATGGAAATATAGACAAAACCTTCTATATTGGCAGAAATGGCGGCCGCCGCCGTAGCTCCGATCCGAAGGTATTGATGGCGGATTGAATCATTACATTGGAAATGGAAAACAAAGTGCCTTGAATCCCTGCCGGAAGGCTATGGAAATAATCTTCTTGAGTTTATCCCATGAATCTTAAATCGAAGAGGATTCAGGTGTAAAGCATCCTTTTCCTTTCGCAGCAAAGGACTAAGACAAGAGCGGAGAAAAGCTGGGAAATACTGGTGGCTATAGCCACTCCTGTAACCCCATCTTCCATTGAATCACAAAGTTCATGTTTTAAAGCCAGATTCAAAAAGCCCCGCCAATATCTGCACATATAAAAGGGCGCTTGGTATCTCCCACTGCACGAAACACAGCGCCAGGAAATCATACACTACGATGAAAAGGATTCCCAGGGAAAAATATCGCAAATAGATTTCTGCCTGAGGGAGCAACTTCTTCCGGCGTATTCATCCCCTTTACTATGGGAAATAAACAGATTTCCTATGAAAAAGAAGGAGAAAGCCGGATAGCAGGGGCCGTAGTATAGGAAGTACTAATCAGTTCTTCCACATCCTTTCGTTTATTGCTCCGATATGCTGGGCAACAACTACATTTACCCCTACGGAAAGTCCTATAAACAGATTAATCAACAGGTTTACTATGGGGCCTGAGGTGCCTACTGCCGCCATGGCTACAGAACCCACATATTTCCCCACAACAAAGACATCCGTGGCATTGAATAGGAGCTGTAATACCCCTGTAAAAATCAAGGGCAAACAAAACTTCAACAGCTTAGGGAGTATGGCTCCTGTAGTCATATCCATTTCATAGCTCTTCTTCATTTCTTCCCCCTTTCCTCTTTAACAAAAGCCATCCTGTCATTGAAGTATAATCTTCTTTAGGAAAGTCCAAGTTCCTTTTTCCAATAGTGTTTTAAGCTGTCCGCATCCTCCCCCACAATGATTTTGCACTTCATCCTTTCTGGGACGGATCAGACCGGGAAAACCTGCCTCTCGAATGGAAGATTCCTTTACAGCCTCATAATCTTTGATGCCTACCTTCAGTCTTCTGTTTTCACTCCGAAGAGATTGGACATTTTCCCTTCCCCCCAGTCCCTCCAAAAGAACAGGAATCAGAGCGGACAGATTCTTAGCCTCCAGTCGAACATGGTACTTATCCTTTTCCTCTATGTGATAAGCCATTGCCTTCTTATGTCGTCTCTTTTTCAGATAACGAAGAAAAAAGCAAGAAGCAAAGCAAAAGAAACAGCCCCCTATGGCAAAATAGAGCATAGGTGGCTGATAAATCTGATCCATAGAAAAAAACTGCTGGGGGAGGCTTCAGCCATCCCGGTACCGCTAAGCAAATAAAGAACGGGAACTACCCAATCGAACATCCTCTTTCCTTTCCGGGAGTATAAACTCCCCTATACAGAAAATCTTGTCTACAACGGCATATCATCAAAGGCGCCTAAAAGATGGATTCCTTAGCTAGGAAATACTCAAAGAACTTCATAGCTCAAGTGTAATCACTCAAGCACTTAATCACTCAAGCACTTTAATCGCTCAAAAACATAATCGCTCAAAAACATAATCGCTCAAAAACATAATCGCTCAAAAACATAATCGCTCAAGAACTTAATCGCTTAATTACGCAATAACCTCCGGCTCTGACTCATCCCGGGACTTGTACTTCTTCAGCTCTTCCACATATTTCTTTCCCAGTTCGGAAAGATGCATCTTTTATTCTTAATATAGCCGATTCTCATGGTTTCTTTGGTATCCAAGGGAATGGCAATATACTCGGTCCGTTTGGTTCCTGGCATATAATCCCGGAGCAGAGGGTGTAACCATTTAATCCCACCATCAAATTCAGAATGGTAGCCCGGTCATTCACCTTGATAAACTTCTTATAGTCGTAGGTACTCAAAACTTCCTCGGCAAAATAAAAGAATTCCTCTCTCCTGGTCAAAAGGTGCAGCAGGGATAATCCATCAAATCCTCCATGCTTATCAGTTTTTTCTTTTGCCAAGGGATTAGACTTTGCCATGAAAACATATATTTTACAGGAAAACAGTGGAATGAACTCTAAATCTCCTTCCCGCAAAATCTTTCCAATGACTTTTTCATTGAAATCATTTTCGTAGATAATTCCCAGCTCGCTAATCTGCTTCCGAACATTTTCAATGACATCAATGGTTCTGCCTTCAAAGATGGAAAAACTCTGTAAACATTATTCTCTTCGTACTGCCGAAGGAGCCGAATAAAGGCTTCCACGGCAAAGGTATAGTGCTGCATGGAAACACTGAATTTCTTTTTCTGAGGACCTCCGGAAAGGTATTTGTCTTCCATCAGCTGGTACTGCTCCGACACCCTGTCTGGCGTAGCCCAGAAACTCTTCCCCCTCCGGGGTGGCAATAATTCCCCAGTTGGATCTGCTGAAGATTTCTATACCGATTTCTCTTTCCACCGCCTTAATGGTGGCACTTAGACTGGGTTGTGTCAGATACAGCTGCTTCGCCGCCTCGTTCATGGAGCCATAATCGGCTACCGCTATGACCTGGCGAAGCTGTTGAAGGGTCATTCTGCGCCCCCGGAGACAAAGGTGATAAAGCCTGCAGGATCAATAAAAACTCTTTCCCCTGCAATGCCCCGAATCATCATAAGATCCATAACAGAGATCAGCTTCTTCTCCTGTCCGCTTTTATACTCAATGACGGCATTATTGATGAAAAGCCGCATCACCGGCATACAAAAGTTCTCGGACTTTCTGTCGTAGAGACTCATTTTTTGAAAATAACGAAGGAATATCCATTTCCTCCTTCTAAGGTCAACTGATTTGGGCTGTCAAAATAAACCTTGGCATCCGGATGCTCCATTGAGTACATTGATATATCTAGCTGTTTTCATTCAGCTCCTGCATGGGCTTTCCTTTCAGAAGGAAGGAGCCGTTTTCAGAGGTCTGTCTTCCCTCAGGGGTCTGTCCGGAAATCAGTACCGCACCGTCTTCCCTACATAAAAAGTTACCCACTGCATGATTTGTCGCCATGGAACCGTCGGTATTCAGAAAAATACCATTTTCCGTTCCAGCTCATCCATCCGGTTTTGCATTTTTGTTGTTTAAGCAAAAATACCAGCGTCCATCAACGCGGACTGTACCCAGCCCGTAAAGGCTTCTTTCTCATCAGAGGTATAATAATACCAGTTTGCCCTTCCTTTTTCCCATCTTGCCTCTGCATAAGAAAGATTGCTTCAAAAAGGAAAAATAAAAAGAAAAGCTATTCCTGCATAAAATCCCTGCAAAGTTCATTCGGTATCCCATATTCACTCTTATTTGTCCTCCTTTACTTTACTAACGACTTAGTATAGCATAAATTTTCTATTGTAGTACCCACCATAGTTTTTCCTAGATTTTCCTTAGGATTTTCTATTGTATCCCTATAGGCTTTTGCTACTATGAAAAATGCAGACAGCAAGGAGGAACTTCCATGTTTCGGATTGAAAAAGTAAAGGATTACTCGGTTCTTAGTAAGAAAGCAGCCATGATGATAGCTGCGAAATCACCCAAAGAGAGCATCCGGTATTGGGCTTAGCCACCGGCTCTACTCCCATGGAGCTTATCAGATTCTGAGAGAACTCTTTCAGGAAGGGCGACTGGATTTTTCTGCAGTACGCACTGTAAAGCTTAGACGAATATAGGGGCCTGTCTCCGGAAGACAGCCATAGCTACCGCTACTTTATGAATCAGGAGCTTTTCCAACATGTCAATATCCCTATGGAAAATACCGCAGTTCCCAATGGGCTTTTGGGTGATGCTGAGAAAGCCTGCGCAGAATATGAAGAGCATATTCGCAGGTTGGGAGGAATACACCTTCAGATATTAGGACTTGGCCATGATGGCCATATCGGCTTTAATGAGCCCAGCGATCATTTCCCAGGAAACCCACTGTGACAACTGACCGAAGAAACCATCGAAGCAAACCAACGCTTCTTCTCCTCCAGGAAGAAGTTCCAAAGGAAAGCTTATACCATGGGTATAGAGCACCATTATGAAGGCAAAGAAAATCCTCCTTATGGTTTCCGGAAAGGACAAAGCGGATATACTGCAAAGAGTTTTGGAAGGGCCGGTTACGCCTTCTGTGCCTGCCTCCATTTTACAGTTCCACCCCCATGTCTATGTATTGGCGGATGAGGCAGCCTTAAGCAAATGTAAAATCTAAAACGAGATATCGCACGCTTTGCACGATACTCGTTATGAATAAAGAGCCGTAAGGGCAGAATATACATAAGTAGCTCCTCTCTTCCTTGTTCTTCTGCTTTTTCCGGCTCTTTTTAAATAGAATAGTACTTTACGTTTTGTCAGGTTTCAAAAATATTCTTTTTCATTGTTATCGCATGGGCTTCCTCCTTCCGCTAAACTTGCTGTATCAATTAAGGGTTTACCCCATGTTACCCTCTTCCGTCTTCGGCGACTCACTGCCGTCTTCGCTCTTACTTTCTTTTTCACTTACCGGGACAGTACTTTCTTCACTTTGTTTTGGCTGCCTCTAAAGAGTGCTCTATGGAGTTCTCTGAAAGACTAATCGGCATTTTCAGGCTATTGTCTTCTCCACGAAAATCCGAGAGCAAGGGGAAGATTTCCTGTTTATAGAATTCTCCATAATTTTCATAGCCATAGAGAAGAAGAGAATCTCCTTCTGTAAGGGGACGGATAAGGATGAATCACGCCCATATTAATGCCCTCATCAGCCTTTACCAGAGATTTTCCATCCTTATCCATACTTAGATCCTGATACTGAATCGCATTACAATATTGAATCGGCCGAATTGTTCCATCCTGTAGTTTTAAGTTTGCATGTACTTCAAAGATTAAAAAGAGCTTATTATGCCCAAGACCCGGTACTTCCGCTTTTCGACTTAAAAAGTAATTTCCCAAGTACTGTACAGAGAGGGTTGAAAGATCAATATAATCGCTGTTCGTTCCGCTCTGCATCTCGCTTCGAAGGGAGTCCATAAAGCTTTCCTGAAGAATAGACAGGGTTTCTCCGGAAATATCCCTGCCACCGGTCCAATAACGATTAGACTGTGGCACTTCGTATTCTTTCTCTTTCTCTAAAAAAATGATATGGTCTTCCTGTACTTGCTTGATCATTTCAGGATAAAAGCTAATCTGAATCTTATCCCCCACTGCCAGGCCTTCGACTTTACTGATATGTACATCACTAAGCTCCAACCATTCAGGAGGATTTTTCAATTCTAAGTCCACTCGCATATCCGGTGAAATTCCGGAGAATTGCACCGATAGATAATCAAAGGGATTCACAGGAATGCTCTGATAGAGTCCTTTTACCAGCAGGTCTTTATCCTCCCAAAGCAGTTTTACATTGTAATTTTTCTCCAGCCAAGATAAATCCTCCTTACAGCTTAGTAAAACATGCTCTCCGTTTTCCAATTGAAAGTCCTTGGAAAGTTCCGGAGCCCCATGAGAGCATACTCCAACTCCTCCAAAAACCATCTCCTTCTCCGCTTCCTTTACAAAGAGCGAAAAAGGCTGTTCCTAAGACTCCTCTGCTTCGCTTTTCCCTTTTTCCAGCGCGCTTAATCTTTCCAAGATAATTCTTCTTGAATTCTTCCTTCTGAAAGATAATCTGCCCTTCTCCCAGACCGTCCTCTCCGCTAAATTCCACTTGAAAAAGTTCTCTAAAGGAATTTCCACGGGACAGCCGGCATAGACTTTGAAGGCAAGACCTCCTATAAAGCACAGGCATAGTATAGAGGCTAAAATCATCACAGTTTCTTTTTCATTTTTCTTGGAAAGGGAAAATGAAGACTTTTTCATCGGGGAAGACATGTAGCGCTCCTTTCTCAGCAAATGCTGTAGCCGCCCTCCCTGGCATGAAACTCCTAGACTTTGATATGATTTTGGATTATAAAAATGAGATCTTAAACCTATGGAGATAATAGAATAGATAGAAATAGCTTTTTATCCCTACGCACCATGTTTCGGCCTGTGCGTTTTCTTCCATATTTCGTTCATGGCTTCACTATAGCACAGTGCTTTGAATTTGTCTTTTTTAATAAATTAATAGTGGTATATCGTAAATTTATTAGATATTTTGCATTAAATTGATTTTATAGAAAAATAAGCACCACATTTCATGATGCTTTTCGCAGGGCTACAAGGATTCTGAACCTTGAAATGACGGAGTCAGAGTCCGTTGCCTTACCGTTTGACGATAGCCCTATAATCTACTGTTTTTCTTAAAAATGAATAAAAATTAGCGACTCAATTATCATACAGAGTTTTTATTTTTCTTGTCAAGAGATATTTTTCGCATATTTTTACTCTAAAAATTTTTAAATTATTTTCGATAATATACTATTCTTTTTCCTTTTTCAGAAAACTGTAGGGAATTTCTGCTTTCTCTATAGATTTTCTTGATAAATTTCCCACTATTCATTTCCATTTTCTACATCTATAATCAAGCAATAGATTTTTAACTTAAGGGAGTATGTGAGGATGAAGCTTTTTCCAATTCAATTATTTTCAAAAATCATATTCGGATTTGCCGCTTTAATTTTATTTGGCGCTTTTTATGCTTATGCTTCCGATTTCGGGAAAAGAACAAGTTTCCAACTCCGTTTCTGGATGCGCTCTTCACTTCCACCTCCGCCTCCTGTGTGACGGGTTTAGTAGTATACGATACCGCCACGCACTGGTCTCTCTTTGGACAAGCGATTATTCTTTTTCTGATTCAAGTCGGCGGACTTGGCGTGGTGAGTCGTTATGACCTCCCTGATTCTTCTATCCGGAAAAGAATCGGATATTCCCAAAAGAAATACTCTGGCCAATTCCATTTCTATCAGCTCTCAGGGCGGAATTATGAAAATGTTGATTTTTCTCCTGAAATGGACCGGAATCATAGAACTTTTCTTCGCCTCCTCCTCGCCACGCAATTTATTCCCGAATTCGGATGGAAAAAGGCCTTTTGGTACAGCATTTTCCATTCCGTCTCGGCTTTCTGTAATGCCGGATTTGACCTGATGGGAATCAAAGAACCTTTCTCGTCCTCACCGACTACAGCGGAAATCCTGTTGTAAACATCAGTATTATGGCATTAATTCTTCTGGGAGGCTTAGGCTTTATGACCTGGCAGGATATCGCGAAGAATAAATGGAACTTTCACCGCTATCGACTACAAAGTAAAATCATACTTTCCGCTACAGCCTTTATTGTCCTTCTCCCCGCACTATTCTACTTCTTCGTCGAATTCGAGGAATGCCTATGGAGAGTCAGTTCTCGCCTCCTCTTTACTGCCGTAACCCCCAGAACCGCAGGCTTTTAATACGGTGGACTTTAGTAAATTTTTCCGACAGCGGTATATTTTTACAAACTCTGCTGATGCTTGTGGGAGCAGCACCTGGAAGTACCGGAGGAGGCATGAAAAATAACCACGATGACTGTTTTTTAATCTTGACTTCCGTAGCGATTTTTAGAAACAATTCTCGCACTGAAGCCTTTGGAAGAACTGTTCCCGAAGAGGCCATCCGAAATGCCACAACAATTGCCTTTATGTATGTTTGTTTATGTGTTCTTTCAGGAATGTTTATCAGCCTTTTACGAAAACATCCCCTGCTCACCACCAACTTTTGAGACCGCCAGTGCCATTGCCACCGTTGGACTTACTCTGGGGATTACGCCTAAGCTAAGTCCCCTATCCCATACTCTTCTCATTTTCCTGATGTATATCGGAAGAGTCGGCGGACTGTGCTTGATTTACGCCGTCTTCCTAATGCCAATCCAAAACAAGGGAAGACTTGTGGAAGAAAATATAATCGTCGGATAAAAAGTCTTGTTAAAGAAAATGGAACTATCAAACAAAAATAGCTTGTCAACAATAGAGAATTTTCGGATAAAGGAGAAAATATGAAGCAAATATTAATTGTCGGATTAGGTCGTTTCGGTTTACATATTGCCAAAAAACTCAATGAAATGCATATTCAGGTGCTTGGAGTAGATAGCGATGAAAATAGGGTCAAGGCTGCACTTCCCTATGTTACCAATGCAGAAATCGGAGATGCGGAAAATCAAGAATTTTTAAAATTCTCGGTGTTTCCAATTTTGATGTCTGTATTGTGGCTATCGGAAATGACTTCTTAGCTTCTTTGGAGGTCACCTCCTATCTGAAAAGAACTGGGAGCAAAAAGTCGTTTCCAGAGCCAGCCAAGATTTACAAGAAAAAATTTTTACTAAGAAACAGCGCCGATGTTGTGGTCTATCCGGAAAAGCTGGTAGGAAACCTGACCGCTGTCCAATGCAGTTCGGAATCTGTACTGGATTATATCCAGGTTAGTAGAGATTTCGCCGTTTTTGAAATTGCCCCTACCTAAGGATTGGATTGGGAAATCTATCGGTGAAATTGATGTTCGAAAAAGAAATATATGGTAAATATTATTGCTGTAAAAAAATAGGGATACCGTAAATGTAACTCTTGGTCCAAGTTATTGTTTTTCAAGAAGGAGAAATCCTTTTCGTAATAGGCAAAGATAAGGATATTCAGCAATGCTTCCATATTCTGGCATAAATCCCCAAAGAGGTTCCTTACTTTATTCAGACATAAAAATGCCCTCTCTTCTGCGACAAGCAGAAAAAGGGGCATTCTATTCATCTTACTAAACCATTTAAGCTCCCGGTGCATCGGCATTTTCTTCCGTCTCTAAAGATTTCTCTCCTAAGGCAGCACCCGGTCCTACTTCCACAGTTTCTTCGTTTCCTTCTTTTCTTTCGTTTCCTTCGTCTCTTCTTCTGTGGATTTTTCTCTTCCTTTGTTTCCGTCTTGTTTTTCGCTATTGTTTCTTTTTATAGACTCAGTCTCTGCTTCCTGCTTTTTTGTATCCTCTGTTTGCGCCTCGGTCTGTTCTTCCTTCTTCTTTTTCTTACTCTTCTCCGCTTCCTGTCCGGCCTTAGCCTTTCCGGCCTCCTTCTTTCTTATACTGCCTCCGCCGGTTCCCGCCTCTTCCGCATTCTCCATGGGGAGCTAATCCCGGAAACCTTGGCAATGTGGGCACTGATTTCCTCTACCTTGGCACTGGGAACATAGCTCTCTTTCCCATAGAGATAGCTATGTAATTCCGTAACATTACTGGACAAAGTAGCCGGAATTACCACATCCATTTTTTTAATCTTCATGGTGGTCCGGGCAAAGGGGAAGCCTCTGCTTTCTCCAATATGATAGCGATCCACCTGGGTTGCCAGATTGGTGATATCTCCCATATCCAGGCTGGTGAAAGCTCCGGTAAGACTAGGGACGCCACCTGCATAAGCTTCACCGGTCCCGCCTTCTTCGCCTTGTCAAAAGCAAAGCAACACCTTTCTCTGTCTTGCCGTACGGTTAAAATCCGTATCCATTAGGCGGAGTCTTCCGTAAGCCACTGCCTGAATACCATCCAAATGATTCATTCCCCGCATGCTCCAAATGAACGGAGGGTATCCCCGTGGACTCTACTGTTTCTGTAATAAAGGCATTGATGTAGAAAAATTCTGCATCGGATAGCTCAATATCCACTCCCCCTAAGGCGGAGATCCCTTGGCAACCCTGCAGACCAGTTAAAGCTTACATAGTCATCAATCTTAATGTCTCAAGTTTCTTTTCTAAAGCCTCTACAGCCTGTTTATGGCCACACCTTAAAAGTAAGCTTCATTGATTTTTGTGGTAAGTACCTTTTCATCAATCTGCAAATAGCTGTCTCTGAAAACGGAACTTAGCTTCACCTCACCCACTTCTTTTTGTTTACAGAGGCCAGCATAATAACATCGGAAAGGGACTCCTGCTTCTTTATTTCCGTCTCTGGAGTCCAGCCCGAATACTGCCACAGTCCAATATTTCGGCCCAAAATAAGGAGAAATAAAACGCCAAAGCGCAAGGCCGAAAAACAAGGAGTAAAAGCAGTCAAGTCTTTGAAGAAGAGATTTCTTTTCTTTCTCTTCCCCTATCCTGCCCGGATCTTCCGGAGTTGGCATTTCTATGCCCTCTTCTACTTTCACTACTTTGCACAGCACGCCGTCTTTCTACTCCGGAAGATTTCCTGCCATACTCAGAGACGACTTGCTACTGTAGCAATGCTCGCTCCTCCCCTTCCGCTTTTTTCTATTTTTTTAGACTTTTGGGGTACTTCAAAATCTCATCATCTTCCCCAAAATCATCAAAATCATCAAAGTCCTCTTCATAGTCTTCCTCATAGTCATCGTCATAGTCTTCTTCATACGCATTATCATAGTCTTCATAGTCCTCTTGATGACGATTTCTTGAGGTCGTCCCTCCGCTTCTACGGTTCTCTCTTTTTCTCTAATATGTTCTCTACTGGGTGCAGTTCTTCTTCGTCTGTCTGCCATACGCTTCTCCTATTCTTCGTAAGTATTCTGCCTGCAAAGTATAGCAAAGCTTTTCTTCACAAAAAAAGAGCTTTCATAATTCCTTAATATAAAGAGTTTTTATTTAAACAGAGTTTTTATTTAAACAGAGTTTTTATTTAAACAAAATGTATAAGGCTTCGCTTGGTCACTTCTTAAGAATAAAAAGGAGAGAGACTTCCTCCTCCCTTTATAAGAAATATTTCTCTTTTAACAATATAAGCAATGCTTTTTAGCAATGCTTTTTTCAATACTGTTTTTAGCAATGTTTTTATGCAATGCTTTCCTTCTTAAGCCTTAGGACCTGCTGCGGAAAGCTTCTTTCCTGCCTCAGAGCTCCTCATACTTCTTAAAGTTCTTTGCAAAGCGTCCTGCCAAGTCCTTTGCCTTCTCTTCCCACTGGCTTGCATCAGCGTAAGTATCTCTTGGATCTAAGATCTTCGGATCTACGCCGGGTAAAGCTACAGGTACTTCAAAATCGAAGTATGGAATCTTCTTGGTCTCAGCCTTGCTACATCTCCATTTAAGATGGCATCAATGATTCCCACGAGTATCCTAATGGAGATTCTCTTTCCGGAACCGTTCCATCCGGTATTTACCAGATAAGCCTTTTGCTCCGCTCTTCTCCATACGCTTAACCAGTTCTTCTGCATACTTTGTTGGAGGAAGCTCCAAGAAAGCCTGGCCGAAGCAAGCGGAGAAGGTTGGTGTAGGCTCTGTAATTCCTCTCTCTGTTCCGGCTAACTTTGCGGTAAATCCGGAAAGGAAGTAATACTGAGTCTGCTCCTCTGTCAGGATAGAGATAGGGAGGCAGTACACCGAAAAGCATCTGCAGAAAGGAAAATAACATTTTCCGCTGCAGGTGCTGCAGAAACAGGCTTTACAATCTTCTCAATGTGATTGATGGGGTAAGATACACGGGTATTCTCGGTTGTGCTTCCATCCTTAAAATCAATCTTTCCGTTGGCATCTAAAGTTACATTCTCTAAAAGAGCATCTCTCTTGATCGCCTTATAGATATCCGGCTCGGAATCCTTATCCAGGTCGATAACCTTTGCATAACATCCGCCCTCAAAGTTGAAAATACCGTTGTCATCCCAACCGTGCTCATCATCTCCGATTAAAAGTCTCTTGGGATCTGTGGAAGAGGTGGTCTTTCCGGTTCCGGAAAGTCCGAAGAAGACTGCAGTGTGCTTTCCGTCCAGGTCTGTATTGGCAGAGCAGTGCATGGAAGCAATCCCCTTTAAAGGAAGGTAGTAATTCATCATGGAGAACATTCCCTTCTTCATCTCTCCACCGTACCAAGTATTTAAGATAATCTGCTCTCTGCTGCTGATATTGAACATAATAGCAGTTTCAGAATGTAAGCCAAGCTCCTTGTAGTTTTCAATCTTCGCCTTGGAAGCATTGTAAACAATGAAGTCCGGCTTAAAGTTCTCCAGCTCTTCCTTGGATGGCTGAATAAACATGTTGGTTACAAAGTGTGCCTGCCAAGCTACTTCCACAATGAAACGCACTGCCATTCTGGTGTCCTTGTTCGCTCCGCAGAAAGCATCCACTACGAATAAACGCTTGTTGGAAAGCTCCTTCTTAGCCAATTCCTTAGCCGTATTCCATGCTTCCATGGAGGCAGGATGGTTGTCATTCTTATATTCATCGGATGTCCACCATACGGTATCCTTGGATTGCTCATCCATGACAATGTACTTATCCTGGGGAGAGCGTCCGGTATAAATACCGGTCATAACGTTAACTGCCCCTAATTCGCTGACCTGTCCCTTCTCAAAGCCTTCCAGATCTGCTCTGGTTTCCTCTTGAAACAAAAAGCTCATAGGATGGGTTATGCACGATTTCCGTGGTTCCTGTAATGCCATATTGCGTTAAATCCAAATTTGCCATAGTGGTCTCCTTCTCACTCTTTTAAAAATTTCAAGCCTTGCGTATAAAAAGAATACAAGGCTTAATGTTCTTATTATACATACTTCCCTTGGAAAGTCACTTGAATTTTACATTTTTGTTGATTTATTTTTAATTACTTAATTATTTTTTTGCTTTTAATTCTTTTTTTAAATTTTAGTTTCAAATTTAAAACTGTTCAGTAGTTTGACAGTTAAATAGTTCCAAAAATCTCCTCAGGCCTTGAAAAAGCCTGTATTTTTGTCAAATTTTTATGAAAATAGCACTAGCTATATTTGGCTATATATGGTATAATGGGCGCATGGAGGGACTGCGTCATGAAAGTATCTGTATCAAAATCAAAAAATCAGACAATCTATTATCTAAGTAAATCAGTTTGGGTAGATGGTAAATCCACTACTAAGACTATAGAGAAGATTGGTTCGGAAGATGAACTTCTGAAGGTTTGCGGAGATCTTACTCCGCTGGAGTGGGCAAAGCAGTACGCTGCCAAACGCTCCGCAGAAGAAAAAGCTTCAAAAAAAGACATTATGCTTAAGTACTCCTCTTCGACCTTAATTAAGAAAGAAAGCTGCCGTAGCGTAAACGTAGGCTACCTCTTTCTGAAGGACATCTACTATGATTTAAAAATCCATGACATCTGTGCTCAGATTGCCGAAAAGTACAAGTTTGAGTTTGACCTGAATCAAATCCTGTCTATGCTACTTTTCTCTAGGATTATTTATCCCGGGTCCAAGAGATCTTCTCTTGAACTTTCAAAAAAGTTTCTTGAAAAGCCTGACTGCAAGCTCCATCACGTTTACCGTGCACTGGAAATCCTTGCAAAAGAGAATGATTTTTTCCAGTCTCAACTTTACAAGAATTCCGAAATGGTACTGAATCGACATAAAAGAGTTCTTTACTATGACTGCACTAACTATTACTTCGAGATTGAGGAAGCGGATGATTTCAGAAAATATGGTCATTCCAAAGAAAACCGTCCGAATCCGATTGTACAGATGGGAGCTATTTATGGATGCAGATGGGATTCCCTCACCTTCTCCCTCTTTAACGGAAACGAGAATGAACAACCTTCGATGAAAACCATTGGAGAAAAAAAGATTCTTTCTGACTTTGGAATGACGAAGTTTATTGTTTGTACAGATGCAGGGCTATCATCAACTTCAAACCGTGTCTTCAACAACACTCCAAACCGAAAATTTGTTACAACGCAACCAATCAAAAAGCTGAAAGGATACCTCAAGGATTACTGTCTTGATGAAGACGGATGGCACCTTATCGGAGATAAAGAAGAGTACAAGCTCAGTGAACTAGATGAGGTCGAGAATTACGAGAAGACTTTCTATAAAGACCGGTGGATTAATGAAGACGGTTTGGAGCAACATCTCGTTGTCACCTTTTTCCTTTTCAATATCGGGACTATATGAGAAAGATACGGAATCGTCAGCTTGAACGCGCTGAAAAGCTCGTCGAAAATCCTTCTTCTCTGAATAAAAAACGTCCAAACGATCCCAAGCGTTTTATACGTCAGAATCACTGTACTTCTGACGGCGAGATTGCAGATAAAATGATCCCTTCGATAGATGAAGATGTTGCCACAGAAGAGGAACGTTATGACGGTTTCTATGCCGTATGCACAAACCTGGAAGATGACGTGGCAACGATTATAAGTATTAATCAAAAAAACGATGGCAGATTGAAGAATGTTTCCGGATTATGAAGAGTGAATTTCAGGCCAGACCGGTATATCTCAGTAGGAAAGATCGAATCACGGCACATTTCATTACCTGCTTCACCGCCCTGATTCTTTATCGCATTCTAGAGAAGAAGTTAGGTGAGAGTTATACCACTGAAAGCATTATAAGAACACTGAAAGAAATGAACATGCTGATAGCTCCCGGTGAAGGATATATCCCTGAGTATACACGAACCGACCTTACAGACAAACTCCACGACACATTTAGTTTTTAGAACGGATTACGAGATTGTATCTCAAAGAGAAATAAAAAGATTTTAACTGCAACGAGAAAGTAGAAATATTGCTAGAATTCAAAAAGAAACAAGAGCTCATAAATGGCGTAATTACGCCGTTTATGGGCTCTTGACTCTTCATAACTGTCAAAGACGGGATTATACATACTTCCCTTGGAAAGTCACTTGAATTTTACATTTTTGTTGATTTATTTTTAATTACTTAATTATTTTTTTGCTTTTAATTCTTTTTAAATTTTTAGTTTCAAATTTAAAAACTGTTCAAAACTTTTCTCAGAATTGTACAAAAATAGCGAGACGATAGGATACGCCTCGCTATTGCTAATCGCTGTGGAATTCAGAATCTCCTCGTATTATATAGTCATACCCATTCTTTACCTGTTCTAAGGTATAGGGTATGCTGTTGAAGATGCTGTGGATTGGTCATCACCCCTACCGCATAGACGGTTACAAAAAGGCTCCAACCACAGTCTCTTTGTCAAAGTGTTAATCAGTTAGATACCGCATGACGGTTTATGTAGAACGAGGTTACATCGGCAGAGAGCCCTGTGGATCCAATACAGCGTCAAATACTTTTAAGGAGGATCATGTGTATGATCTATGTTGGTATCGATGTTGCAAAGGATAAACATGATTGCTGCATCCTAGAATCGGAAGCCGATAAACTCTATCCGGTATTCACTATCCCGAATAACAAAGCAGGTTTTGATGAGTTGTATGAGAAGATATTCACTGTGACTGATGATAAGACCAAAATAAAAGTAGGTCTTGAAGCTACCGGTCACTACTCACTCAATCTTCTCGGATCGCTCATTGATAAAGGTCTACCCACCTGTGTTATCAACCCGTTACATACAAATCTTTACAGAAAAGGTCTAAGCCTTAGAAAGACAAAAACGGATAAAGTCGACGCCCGTTCGATTGCTATGATGTTAATGACTAATAAAACTCTCAAGCCCTACTCAGACACATCATATCATAGCGAAGAACTTAAGTCATTAACTCGTTATCGTTTCGACAAGGTTCAGGAACGAGCAAAACTCAAATCTTCCGTAGCTCGTCTTGTAAACATCCTTTTTCCGGAACTGGAAAAACTCGTTCCCAGCCTTCATATGGCTTCGATGTATGCCTTGCTGTCCAAACTCCCCGGAGCCTCTTACATTACCGAATGTCATCTTACCCATCTCAAAAAAATCTCCTAGAAACAGCCTCTAAAGGCCATTACGGACGAGATATGGCGATTACTTTAAGAAACACCGCCAGAGACTCTATCGGCTCTGTGATACCAGCAAAATCAATGGAACTAAAGCACACCATCCATTTAATTGAGGTGATGACGGAAGAGATTGATGAAATTGAAGATTCCATCAAATCCATCATGGACACTTGTAACTCTCCGATTATGACAATCCCCGGGATTAGCTATCGTATGGGAGCTATGATCCTTGCAGAGATTGGTGACTTCACTCGATTCAACTACGCTGATCAGATACTGGCATTTGCAGGATTGTCACCTTCTACCTACCAGTCAGGTCAACTGGATTCTAGCTATTCTCATATGGAGAAACGAGGTTCTCGTTATCTAAGATATGCTTTGTTCAATGCCGCGAAATTTGTCTGCAAGTGGGATGAGAATTTCGGAGCTTACCTCTCAAAGAAGATAGGTGAAGGCAAGCACTATAATGTTGCTATCGGTCATGCAACGAAAAAACTGGTACGTACCATATGCCAAATGGAACTTACAGGCGAAGCCTACCGAAGATAATTCATTAACTGACATCCTTTTCTGAGAGCACCTGTTTAGATGCTCTATTTGTCATACGATTTTCAAGGTACTGATTGAGGCTTAAACCTGCCTCCGGGCTATCTAAAACATCTGATGATGCCTTATTCAAAAATCTTATTTTCAATTGACTTTTTAATAGTTAGTCTAGCAAGAAGAGCTTAGAAAATCCTTCCATAATACAGCCTCCGTGCCTTAAACAAATGTCCTTCTTTTTAAGAAGACAGGTTGGAAAGCTACTAGACTTTTTCTTCCGCTGCTTCTCTACCGCTTCCTCCTTAAAGGAGATGGGAAGCTCAGGTTTGATAACCCTCACGCACCAGAATCAGGTATGCTCTCCTCTGCCTTTCCCTTAAAAGCCTTAGGAGAAATCACCAGTTTTCCTTCCTCTTCAAGATTTCTAAAGAAGCAGATCGAATCTCTGTAGTAAAGCTTTGTTTATCCAAGTAAGCCTTAAGCTCTCCTTCCTTCAAATACTCTCTATCCTCGGTTTCAGAACACAATGTCCTCTCCGGGCTTTTGCCACTCCGCCGAGTAAATTTCAGCGGCTTAGTTCCTGTAAGATACTCTGTCCTTAACTCTTTGGACAGAGAACCGTCCTCTAAAACTCTATAGAGCGCAGTAGAGCCTTTCTAATAGCTTCTGCCGTTTTCAAATATTCTGCAGGAGAATAGCTTGCGATACTCTTTGCCGTTTTTCTTTGTAGGCTGCAAAATATCCGGTAAAATCGTAGAACTGCTCTCCTCCTTCCGGAAGAAAATACTTATCCTCTGGAACAGAGAAACGAGCCGCCACTAAATTCGCATCCGGATTGAAATCCCTCAGTTCTCTAAAGCAATAGAGCATTGCTTAAGAGATCATAGGAAAGGAGCTAAATACTTATCTTCTCCTTCTCCAAGCTTTTGGCAAATCGGAAAGATCCGGCTTTTTCTTCGTAAGAACCTCTCTAGAGGTCGCATGGGAAATGGCATCAAAAGCTGCCACGGTCTTTTTCCCCGTCTTTCTGTCTTGCCTTCTCTTCCTTTTCATCCTGCTCTTCTTTGGCTTCTCCGGCAAAAACCTCAAAAGCGTTGCTTGATCTTTTCCATATCCGTTTAGCTTTACCGTAGCACATATTGTCCTGCCTGATCGGTGAGAGACTTCCTTCTTCGTCCTTGTTCTTTCCATAAAAAGTAATGCCCCCATCATAATAGTAAAAGTCTTTAAGATATTCCAGCTTTTGACTGCTACCGTCCGGCTTTCTTAAAACTAATTTTGAGGAGGGATCTCCAAACTCACTGAGATACAATCTTCCCGGAACCTCTGCCATAAAGCGAATAGTCTCACCCTGTTTTTGGAGTACTGCTCTCCGGAGCCTGTCTCAGCACCAGTTTATCTTGAGAAACCAGTTCCAAGGGAATGGTTGTTGTACTGTCATCATAGGAGGAGTGAATCTTTACCTGATACCAGCCCTTGCTCCTTAGATTCTCCTGCCCTGCCGGAATATTCACAACGCCAAGCTCTCCATGCTTTGTCTTGTAGAACATCTTCTTTAGTGAATTGTAAAAGAAGCATTTTTATTTCCCAAACCGTAAATACTTCCTTCGCTTAGAGAGAAATGGAATCAATGCCTTCAAACCATTTTTTGTTCTTCTGTTTCAACAAGTAGTTCATATTTTTATGGGCTTTCCATTATTTTTCCCCCTTATAATCCACCGGAAAGGCTTTAAAATAATAGGTAATAGAATTCCCTTTTCCTCCTTCTCGCTTAAATCAAAGGTAGTTCTGCTTTCCTTGATTCTTTCTCTGCCGTCCTCTACAACAGGATAATTTAACTCTTCCTTCGTAACTTTTCCCTTTATGACTAAAGACAGATCCCCGGAGCTTTCAGAAGGTGCTTGCAGGTGCCTCCTTGGCCTCTCCGGCATTTAAAGACAGAAGCTCCTTTTTCTTCTCCGCCATCTTTCTTGGAAATCGTCAGATTCTTGGGAGAAACCACCGTGCTTTCCCATTTCCAAAGCTTTCCGGCAGTATCAATAGCCGTTAACGCTTCAGTAATATCGGTTCCATCCACCTCTACCTTGTAATCCTCAGGGCGTCCCTCTTTAAAGGAGAGTACAATGTACTTGTCAAATCCCAGATTGACTAATCACTATGCTCTCTTTCCAATACGGAAAAAGACTTCCTTTTTCTCCTGCTCTTCTTGCTCTTTCTTTTCTTGATCTTTCTTTTCCTGCTCTTCTTTTTCCTTTTCTTCTCGAGCCTTCTTCTCCGCGTCCTCCTTCTGTTTTTCTGTCGAAGACTGTTGACTGTTTGCAGAATTGCTTACACTGCCTGAACCGCTTCCGGAACTCCTTCCGGAGCTTCCTCCTGATGACCTGCCGGAACCGCCGGAGCTGCTGCGATTTACCCTAATACTTCCGGAATACTACGACTTACTCCCGCAACCTGTTGTCCGTCTTCCTTGGAGAGAAGCCCTTTGCCCTGCTCATAAACAGGTTTACCGTTCTCTACCCAATGTCCATCCTCATCTACGGAATAGCCATCCTTGGTTCCCGCGGTAAGCAATTCTCCCAAATGAGCAGAATCCTGTGCTTCAAAATAATAGCAATAGCCGTCAATCCACTGCCAGCCTGTGCAGAGCTTTCCATAGGAACCGTCATGGGCAGTGTGGAAGAAGAACCATTTTCCGCTTGGGCTTTTCCACCAGCCGGATTGCAGTATTCCGCTGTCTTCCTTCAGCAGATACCAAGCTCCCTCGGAGACAATCCATCCCTTCTGTTTTTTCTCCTTGAGGGATTGATAAATGTCCAAGCCCCTTCCTCCTTCTGCCAATGCCCCTCCGTATTCCCTACCGCCAAAGCGGGGAAGCTTTGCGAAAGCATCATACACGCTGCCATCCCAATTGCCAGATTTTTAAAGCCCTTTCGTACCATATTTCCTCCTTCGTCGCTAAAAATGGGAAAAATTCGTTTTCCTTTTTCCTGTATGTTTTTTATTAGTAAATAGCAATTAGATTTTTACTAATTTTATATTAGTCTATACTAACTCTTTATTTTTCCTCGTCAATATTTTTCACAGTGAATTTATAAAATGAAGATATAATACTTCCTCTTCTCCAAACACAAAAGCTGCCACCCAACGAATTTTTATCGTCGAAGTGACAGCTTTCTGTCATATGCACACCTTTGTAATGGTGCTTTTTATGTTCTTTTTACTATTCAAAAATTCAACCAGCTCATAGACTGTCGTTACCGGATTACTGTCTCGGCAGAACACAGTAACCTGATCTCGGTTAATCTCTCCACTCGTTCTTTAGCGTACTGAATAGCTTCTGGCTGGTGTTCCTGCAATTCTTCAAAAAAACATCCACACTTTTTCCGTAATTTTCCAAATATCCTTTGTTTTTCAAGATGTCAATTACCGTAGCGGAATCTTTCAAATATCCATTCCGTTTTTTTCAAAATGGAGCAGATACCAATATTCAAATGCCGGATTGGAATATGCAATTTTGTACCCATGCTTCTCCGAATAGGAAATTGCAGCTTGAAGCTCAGAGTCTTTATTATCATCACAGTCAAATGCACCAAAGCTGATCTCCGTCTTTCGGATAATAATCCGCTTGGGAAATCAGAGATTTTTGCGTGTTTCACCAAATGTTCCGCCGCTTTATGTTTTGATGGAATTGGGATAATATCCACCAGGCAGTTTCGTGAACGAAAATGTTTGAAATAAAGAGTTTCTGTTTCTTTTCCTTCGCAGATGATATAAACAATCGGTTTACGCTTCCGCCGCTTAACTTTGTTCGGATCATACTCTTTTCGCATCTTGCTCATCAGGCGTCACCTCCGATAAAAAGGGATTGCACCAAATCGTCCCTGAAGATAACCCTTACGCACATTTTCTCCTTTTCTTGGAGAGAAAGATGCCAGCGAGTATAGCTCTGTTGCACAAGTCTCATCGTTTTTTTCAGCAAACCAAATCTGATCTCTACGGAAGAAATTCAAGTCAAGCAGCATTGCATCGTGTGTTGTAAAAATCAGCTGCGCTCCCTTTGTATTGACAGCCTTATCCTGCACCATTTCACTCAGCCTTCTGGTTAAAAAGAGGATGCAGACTATCTTCAATTTCATCAACAACTAAAAAGTGCGCCGTTTTTTCAAGTGCCTGCAACCATCCTCCGATGCGGGCAAAAAAGTGTTGTGTACCGACAGATTCCTGCTCCATTAAAAGCTGAAAGTATTCTGTTGTACCGTCCTCGTTAATAATTCGATGTGTTGTCGTAATAACCGGTATTTTACCAGAGATGTTCTTGATTGTAACATCGGTGATTCCAAGATCGGCAAGCAACAATTCTTTTTAAGATTCGAGCTTTCTTATCATCACCGCTGACAATCTGGGCAACAGTTTCTGAGGTAGCTGGCTCTTCATCCATCAGGAATGTCAACTTTTCCAGGAACCACCGATAAGCATTTTTCCGTCTGAGGCAGATTCCAGTCATTAGAGGACACCAGATAGAGCTTATTGTCCGGTGTTCGGTTACTCAGAGTAACCTGCTCATTTACATTTTCCCGGAACTCATACACTCCATTTTCTCTTGAAAAAATTAAAGCTTCACGGCCATTCGGCCAATGGTAAAGATACTCTTTGTAAATCTTCTTTGCATCAAAAGAAAAACCGTATGTGTAACGAACTCCCTGAAAAATAAATACCATTTCAAAAGAAGTCGGAACCTTTGTTCCTCCAAACGGCTCCCACGGCAACTTTTGTCCCTTAGAAACTTTTGCAGCATTTCCCACAACCATTTCTTTCATTGTCATCATTGCATGTAATACGTTACTTTTTCCGGCTGCATTTGCACCGTAAATTGCAAGTACGGGCAGCAATGCCTTCTTTTCATCTGGATGAAGCAGATACTCATCAAATGACTTATCCTTAGAGGCCGCAAAACTGATCACGGCACTGTTTTTTATTGACCTGTGATTTTCAACTGTAAACTGAATCAACATAATTGAATACCTCCATTCTCAGTATTCGTATTTTCAGTCACCATTATAACAGTTAAAAATGCCTTGGTAAATATTTATAGCTTATTTTTGCGGTTTTTCTGCGAAACTTATAAATAAATTCTTCCTTAGCCATTTTTCGCAAAATTTTTATCATACTATGACCCTATCATCTTAGTCAGAACAACTGAGTCAATAACCGTACTGAGCTGGCCAAGCACCAGACCGGATATGTAGATCAGTCCCATGCAGAGCCAGACAAAAAGATAAAAACCACAAAAAAATCGCCCTTTGGCAGGACCGAAATCCTTGCCAAAAGGCGATTCATTGTTTTTGAAACTTCTTCCCAATAGTTAAAAGAGAATAAGCTTTAACTTTTCGGTTTTAGCTTTCTGCTTTATCTTTTCTTCTTTAGCTTTCGTAGGAAGTAGTAAATGCTTAAAAGGCTAAAGCTTAGTGCTGAAGCAAAGGCATACCAAAGCAAATGAGAGGTATCTGCCGTATTCACCTTTCTGGACTGTGCCCTTCTCAGTGCACCCAGTACTTCTCCCAGATGCTTTAACTCCGCTTCTTCCTCAGGAGTCAGAGGACGCTTCCGTCCTGCTCCGAGAATCTCACCGATTCGCTTCTGAATCTCCTCGATGGTTCTGGGTACTGTAGGACTGGGCGGAACATTGTTTCCGTTGTCCGGTGTAGGATTCTGCGGCTCTTCCGGAACTGTTGGCTTCTCCGGCTCCACAGGAGGTTCTCCCGGGCCTCCCGGTGTATTCGGTGCAGGGGAAGGATGGCCTCCTTGGTGTTCCACCACCTCCGCCGCCCCCAGTTTCTTGGATTGTACAGGTTATCAAGAGAATCTCCGATACCTCTACACCATCCTTATAAATCTTACGAGTCACTACCAAGTCCTCTTTATTTTTCAGCAAGCTGACTGACCGTAAAGACTACCTTATAAAGAGATTTATCATAGAGTATAGCCTCTGAGTCCATCCTTCATTTCCTCCACCGTATAAACATAGATTCCGGGAATGTGGAAGGTAATAGGAGCAAATTCCGTATGTCCTTCTCCGGAAATCACCACCATCTCCGTTTCAGACTGGCTACCCTCCGGCATTGGCTGGAACAGTCCCTTAGGCATAGAGCTTAAGGAAGGCTTTACTTCGGTAATAGGACTACCGGAGCCATATAAGCTGCCATATTCCAGGTTGGAACTGCTCAGGAGATTTTCCTTATTGCGAACAAGCTTTTCATCCTTATCCAGATATTCCATAAAGGGATCACTGTTCTTACCGTTATTCAGGAAGATTTCATTTTCATTAAAGCTTGGGTCTTCTCTCTTGTCAGTCCAATATACGGAGTTGGATGTAATTTCCATGGTCTCTGTCCGTAAAACAAAGCGGAAAGGGTCAGCCTTGGGGGGCTTTCTTCCGGAAATCTTCTTACCCAGCTCCACCTGCCCCTGCGTGGGTGTAGGCGTAAAGACATTGGTATAGTTAAAGTCGTCTCCTCCTACCAAAGCATAGAGTTTACTATCAATACGACGAACTTTAATGGTAACATTTCTGGTGGCACGAGGATCGTTGATTACTCGGGGAATAAACCGCTTTCTGTTACTGTATACTCATAATCTCCTACAGCAGCAATCTTAACTCTTCCGAGTTAACCTCTCCTCCGATAGCATCAGGATTGGTCTTACTTAAACTGTCGGAACCACCTGCCTCTAGCGGCATAGGTGCTCCATTTTTACTCTTTAATGTAAAAGGTAAAAGCGTTACTGATATCCGGCTTCTTGATTCCTGCGGTAGCACTTAAGAACTTTTGCACCTTGATTTCCGGTTCAATGATTTCTTCTCCGAAAAACATTGACAAAACTTAAAGGATTGCCATTGTTAATTCGTAGGTCAGAAACCATCTTCTTGTGATCCGGGTCAGTAACGGTAATGGTGATAAATTTGTCTCCCATGTCCTCACTGGTAACGCCGTCACATGCGTTCCCTGCTCATTAATTTTATAAGTATAGGTTCGGGTCTCATCAGGCGAATGTTTCCAAATTCTACCGTTCCGCCGTCCTTATCCGGGTTCTTCAATACTGTAGTGATAGAGTTTCCCTTTTCATCCAGTAAAGGTGCCCCATTTTCTCCACTGATGGTGAAGGTAAATTTTCCACGAATATCTGGAGCTTGCTTAGCTAAGTCCTTAGGAACCTCCAAAATCTTCTTTACAGGAAGCTTAAAGACTACCGGCTCTACCAGTCTATGGCTACTGCTACCTTCTACAATATCCGGTGCCACATTCTGAGGAATATCATTTCCCGGGAATAAGGTACCTACACGGTACCTCAGATTGGTATTTACAACAGGAACCTTATCCATATCCGTGTTGGCCAGCATATTGACATTGGCAATAAGCAATCCCTTCTTATCTAAAATGAAGGGCTTATTGCCTTTGGTGCTTCGAAGATCAAAGGCTAAAGCCACAATTTTATCTTTTTCTACGCCGATATTTTGTGCTTCGTCTTCGTAGTTCCATTCATGCCAAATACTACCGGCATTCTTAGGATTGTTTGGATTCGTATCATTGTTGTAATCCAGGTCATGAATGGCCTTCCCTAAATCCCCTTTTAGCCTCTGTAGGAATCTCATAAGAGTAAAAAACTCTGGGCTTTAAAGTATCCGTGTTGTTGGGACTGTCCTTATCAAAGGAACGCTTGGACAAAAGACTATTGATGTCTACACCGGTAAAGTCTCCATTTCTATCCTTTTTCTCTCCCAGGATATCATAGATTACCAAATCCGTAGTTCTACTGTTGTCTGTAGCCTGGTACATCAGTCTATGGGTATAAGGATCTCCCATATAGCTTACATTAGTACTTAAATACCGAGGATCAATCTCCGTAGAAACCGTATTGCTGAATCTTGCCTCCAATACCGTTACCGGGCCATAGGGCATATTCAGTTCCGTTACGGAGGTGGTATATTTATCATTGCTACTGTTTAAATTATCCAGAGCAAGGGTTTTGTAATATTCGATCTTTTCCGCCTTATTCCCCGGATCTGCAAGCTTCGGGTTATAGTTTGGATTCCAAACGGTATTCTCGTCAGTATTAACAAATCCCAAGGTGTTTTTTGCCGTTCTTCCCCGGTCCACAATATTGGTGTAAGGGTTCCAAAGGGTATAGTTTAGCTTCCAACCGCTTTGATTGTAGAGTTTATTCCAGAAACGATGGTCTGCATCATCCGGAATAGTCAACTTGATAATCATCATGGTTTGGCCGGATTTCTCCCAGTTCTTCTTAAGCTCTACGGTATAATCCTTCCCCTTGACAAATTTTTTACTTTCCGGTGGAGTGTCCGCCGCATCCCAGGTTCCCAGAACGATAGAGTTTTCGTCTACATAGGTTCCTGCAGGAAGCAGGTCATAGATAATGCCGGATTTTAACACATAAGGCTTGGTAAACTCATCTCCCTGTAAACTGCTGGGAAACCTTCCCCAGTTAAAGCCCCAGGCAATAACATCCATACTTTGCTCGCCACGCTCAGGATGGTCCACATAGGGTTTGTTTTGCTTTACCAGCTCCGAGTTGATGTTTAAGGGCTCTAAACCGTAGCCTATTTCAGCCAAGTATTTTCCCGCCCTCTTTTCAATAACCGCTGTACCTAATTGACGGACTTCTCCTACAGCAGCACCTGCCAGGAAGTTTATGTTATACTCGTCTCCTCTAGCCATGGTATTGGCAATGAAGGTCTTCATAGCAGGCTGAGGAGTTAGCTTTATGGTGAATGATGCATCAAAGTTCGTCTTATAATAGGGGGAATCCTGTTTAAATTGAAGCCCTACAATGTTATTTCCAAAGGCAGCCTCTAAGTCCAGCTGATTCGTCCGGGTAATGTCACCATAGTCATTGACTGTATTCTTCTTTATTGCACCGGGCTCTGTTACGGTAAAGATTACGCCTCCATTATCTTTATAGCTTAATTTACCATACTCAAAAATATCCTTTTCCCGGATACCTCTTATCCTTAACCCAAACCTGTACGGGAGGATAGCTTGAATCTTTCTTTCTGGGACTTGCTTTACCGGAGAATTTCATCAGCGGATTATCCAGATAATCCACATCATGAGACCTTCGAATCTCTTAAATCGATACGGCTATAATGGTAATCATCCTCTGTTAATTCATAAATGTCCCCTCTATAAACATCACCTGTTGTTATAGAATTACTGGAGAATTCATCCTGATTGGTTTCCTCCTTCAATGTTTTTCCATCTACTTGTCTCGGTTTTACAGAGAAGAGTTTATACTTTCCGTCTGTAATGGTAGTACCGGAACCGGGAATAGCAGCATCAGAGGAGGTGGTATAGCTTCCATCCTTTGACACATTTACACTGCTATCCTTTGCCTTATAGGAAGAAGAAAGGGTAAAACTTTCATTCCAGTTGCTATATATTACAGGAGCCGCTGTACCCTCTTTATAAATACTTTGTAATCCAAAAATGCCAAGATAAGCCTGCCTATCCACATTATTATACTTCTTTAATAAAAAGTCTCCCGGCCCTGAAGAAGGAAGAGTACCTTCATAGGGTGCTGCCTCCGCCTCACCCTTTCTCACATAGCCGTCTGCCCAGGTTTCTGTAAATGCAATCTTATTCTTAATCTCGAGCCCCTCGGTCGTAAGATCTATCCCCTTATCCTTTGCCTCTTGCAATTTACTGATAGGATACTTGTACAGTAAGGCATAAAGCTGGGAATTATACTTGTCGTAGGCATAATTTAAGGCTTCCGCATAGGGCTGATTAGTGGGGAGGTTTGCTACACTGGGGTCCTTTGGAATTCCTACATAGCTTCTACCTATGGGGTTCTCCAAAAAAGGCTTTGTTGCAGGAGGGTTTTCTCCCGGCCCCATAAACTTTGCAATATCCGCATAACCGTTTCTGGCAAAATTTTTCAATATTGCCCTTATAGTTGTAGACATTCCATGCCGCGTTTGTGGGAAGCTTCTTCGCACCAACCAGGATACCTCCACCCGAATCTGCAGGGTCTAAGGTATGGAAGGTGTAATCAAAGGGCTGAGAACTTCCCCTGGCTCTATCCACTCTTACATACCAAACACCGTAAAAAAATACTCACCCGCTTTATCCGTGGTCTCGCTCCCAACTGAGATCCCAAGCGAAGAAAAGCCCCTGATTAGCATCCGCCTCGCCATGCTTAAAATTGAATAGGGTAGGCTCAACCTTTGTTTCCACATGAACGGAAAGAGGAACATCCTGTTTCACATCCAAGTTGTTATCGCTATGGTCAATATTTAAGCTGACAGGGAAATTATTATCATAGACACCTACCCCCTTAGCATTATCATGCTTTACTTTCAGCATGGTAGAGTCAGGTTATAGGCAATATCCGCCTTAAAAGTAAATCCACCGTTTATGGCCCTGTAGTTTGTTAAACGAAGATAGTCTTCCGGCTTATCCTTTCCGGGAATATTCTTTTTGATAACGGTATAATTAAAGCTACTCTGTGTATCAGTTTTCGGTGCCTCAAGCAAACCGGTAGCCATAGAAGCTGCAGCTTATATTGATTTCCTTCCTTTTTCTCATACACGGAAAGTTTGTTCGGTTCATTTTCATCCCAGCCTTCAAAAAAATTCTGGCAGGAACATCAATACTAACAGTTCCGGGTTCATAACTGACATTTTTGTTGCCCTTTAGGGTAAGCTCTATGCCTAGGGTAGTTGTATCCGTAGCGTTGGAAGCATTCCCCGGAGGAACTATTTTTAAATCTCTTTGTTCCCGCAGAGGAATATTAGTGCCTTCGGGCTCATAGGTATGTCCATTGAGAACGGTGCTGCCAAAGCGAGGAGCATTAGGAGCTTCCGTCCAGAACGCCTTAAAATCATGGTTGACAGCCTCTTCTCCCAAATCCCTTGTCCTTCTTATCAGGATATTGGGACTGAAATGCTTTGCGGAAAACAGGAGTTCTTCTCCCTCCTCCTTTACACTAAGGATTTCTCCGGGATGCTCCTCAGAAAGATGTACAATCTGTAGTTCTTCCTCAATTTCCTCTTCTTGATCTTCTTTAAAATTTTCCTCCGTCTTCGCTAAAGCATCCTTTATTTTTTTACTTTTTTGCAGGCGAAGCTCTACCTTCTTGCCGTTCTTAGGCTGTACTTCCTTTTCCACACCGTTAACTTCTCTGTGAAGGAAATGTCGATAGCCTCCAGAACTTCAACCTTCGCCACTTCCCCCGGATTCTTTTTCTTATAATCCTTCAAAGAAAGGGCCTTGGCCTCCTCCAGAATACTTTCTGAATCCACCGGGACCACCTTCATCTTGGTTCCCTCAAAGAAGGTTCCCTCAGAAAAGCTTGCCAGTACAGTAATATCCTTACCGTAGGAGGCCTCAAAGGAACCGGCATCCATATACTCCGGTTTTTCCTCCTGCCTAGCTTCTTCCGATGACAGACTCGCCTTCTCTTCAAAGAAGACTCCTCAGTCTTTGCTTCCGAAGGAGCAGTCTTATTCGTCTCTTCTGAAGCTAGCTCTTCTTTCTTTTCCTTTTTTTCTTCTGATTCGGATTCTTCCTTCTCTAAAGGCAGTTTCTTCCAAAGAAGTCTTTCTCTCCTCCCTCTTCTCTTCCGAAGAAAGGACAGCTTCCTTCTCTTCCTCCCTTTCTCTTAGACTGTCAGAGGATTTTTCTTCCGTAGCAAGAGCAATGCGTTCTACTGTTTCCCCGGCAATTTCTTCCCGCATAGCTCACGCTTTGCAAATTTCCCGCAAGCATCAAAAAGCTGAGGAAATAAGCCATAGCTTTCTTGGCAAATCCTCCTCTTCGACGCCTTTTTGGAAAAATTCCTACAGGGTCAAGGTATCCTTCCTCTTCCCGCTTCTCCTGCACCTATGTGCTGTTCCGTTTTGTACTGCATAGCACACTCCTTTATGTCCAATTTCTTCCCTTCCTAAAGGAAGAAGTTTAACAAACGATGCTCACAACTTTCCTAGTGAAAATCGTTTTTATAAAAAACTGTTAGGACTGCCTATTATAGGGTGAGTCCTAACAGTTTATCACTTTCTAAAATCATTATTTTATTATAAGTTTTTCAAAAAAATATTGTAATATAATAATTTGTCAAGAAAGCATATGAATTTTAATACTTTTTAAAAATCTTCTTAATTTAAGTTCTTTTTCTTCTCTTAAGTAAAGAGATTCCGATATAGCCTCCCAAACAAAAATACACTTAGGAAAAATCCCCCTAACAGAAATCTTAGATTTTTGCGATCTCCCGTGGACACCTGTCTGGAGAGCAATCTTTCTTCTTCTCGAATCCCGCTAAGCACTTCTCCCAGTTCCTTCAACTCCTGCTGTTCCTCCTCCGTTAATGGTCTGGTTTGTCCGAGAATCTCTCCAATTCTTTTTTCTATTCTCTCCCTTCTTTCCTTTAACTCCTGTCTTCTCCTGGGAATGTCTGCAGGTGGAATATTTCCCTCCTTACAGTTCCCAGGTCTCCGGAGCAGGGGCTCTACCGGAAAAAAATAGGAGGAAGTTCTTCTCTTGGAGGTGTTGTCGGTGTTGATGGAGGTAGAGATTTTTCCTTCGGCGTGGGATCCGTAGGTTTATTTGGTTCTTCCACTTTAGGACTCTCTTTAGGCGTAGAGTTTATCCTTCTTCGGCTTCTCCTTGTTGTCGGAGGCTTGGGTTCTTCCTTCGGAGATGTCTTAGGATCTTCTTTGGGACTTGGTTTGGGATCTTCTTTGGGCGTTACCGACGGTGTCTTAGGATCTTCCTTCGGCTTAGGTAAGTCTTTTTTTCACTATAATGGTTTGTAAAAGCTTAGCTCCGTTTCACCATCATAACTTATTTCCGCACTTAATTTTGTATAGTTCGGTGCATCTACCTTAACCTCTACCGTTAGTGCTTTTTCCGATACAGGATCATTCGTAACCCCAGGGAAAGTTCCGCTTTCCTTTACCTTATATTGGTAAGTTCCCCGGTCTATAAAAGCTGATTCTCGGAAAATGGATTTCTCCTCCCATATCCTCCGGATTTTTCACTGTCGTTAAAATATCATTTCCTTCTTCATCTTTCATAGCTGCCGTTCCCACAGGGCTTAAAGTGAAGTTGAAGGCTCCCTTGGCCTTAATGTCCGCATTGCCGGCATCTTTTTGTGATAAACTTTTGTCCTTTTATTTCCACGCTAATCGGAGGAAGAATCCTGTGCTTACTGATGTCAATTTTAACGGTGGATTGAGAGGTATTGTTCGGCTGATTTCCTGTAAAGGAACGATGAATCGTTATCGCCTTATTGGTATTCTCCACACTAAACTTCCGCTTTTTCTGTGGATGCGTTCATATGAACATAAATACTGATGGCACTTTGTCCCGGAAGATAAAAAGGCTTACCTGCCGTTGTCTTTCGCACATCCACCGCAATGGCTACAATACTCTTCTTATCCACAGGATGATTTTCAGGATCATATACGGTCCAGATACTGCTGTCATCCACATTGAGATTTGTTTCATCCGGTTTTACCGTTGCATAATAAACAACCGGTGCCGCAGTGTCTTTGGTATTGGCATCGTTGGCATCGTAGGTTTTCTTTCTTAAAAGAGCGGGGAAATCCACATAGTCAAAGTCTCCGTTTCTTTCCTCCTCTGTACCCAAAATATCATACAATACATAATCAGCCGTCTTGGAATTGGGAGCAGTACTATACATTAATTTATGCACATAAGGATCTCCTGCATAGGAAACATTTTCCGGAATATAGTCCTTTTTAATTTCCGTACTGATACGGTTTACAAATCCGGCGGATACTCCTGTAGAATCTTATAGTCCACATTGGCTTCCGTATACAAAATTCCCTTTTTCTCTGCCGTGGAGATTTCCATCACAGGTTTAAAATATTCCTTGTTCTCATAATTTGCAGAAGTAAAGTTCTCTGTTGTCAAGTTCGCCTTGCTCTTATGCTTAGGGTCTCATCTACAAAGCCTAAATTATTCTTGGGATTGGCACCATTGTCAATGATACTGCTATAGCTGTTTTCCAGCTTATACTGCACGCGAATACCGTTTCTGGTAAGAACACCTAATGTAAACCAATCCGCTTTTCCCGGTCTTTTAAACTTGATTTTCATCATGGTTTGTCCGGAGTCTTTCCAGTTTGGAATAAATTCCACGGTATAGTCTTTTCCTTTTTCATAGCGGGGTTCCGAAGCCGGTAAGGTGTCAGAATAGCTATAGTCTCCCATCTCAATACTGTCCGGAAGAACCTTCGTATCCAAGGGCAGTAAATCATAAAAGCTACCCTCTGTGATCTTATAGGCATTTAGATATGTCGCATAGGAATTATCAATATTCATATCATTATACGCCGTGAAGGTAACAGTTCTTCTTTGCCTTCCTGTTGCAGGATCATCCTCTACAGCAGCTATACTTTTCTTTTTCCAGCACACTTTGATAATTCGCCGGACTCAGTTGGTAACCTACCTTATTCCAAAAATTCTCCTACCTGATTTTTTTACAATCTCCGTGTCTCCGATGGACAATTTTCCTTCCGCAGGTGCGGCAATAAAACTGTTCTTCTTATTTTGAAGATCCTTCTCCAGTCTTTGCTTCATGGCCTCCGTGGGGTGAAGGCGAAGCTTTACCCTTGTAGTAAAGCCGGTCTCATAGAAGGAGCTGGCGTTTTTTAAAGCGAATCTCCTTGATTCCCTCCGGAAATGACACAGGCTTTTGACTGTTAGCATCCTGTTCCACTCCGGATACACTGCGGAACTTTTTGTTTCCTGCAGCATCCATATAAAGTTCTCAAGCTTTTTCTTCACTTCCCCCTTCTTCTTGCCGTAAACCTCAATGGGGGCAAAGCGAGTATAAAGCCTTACTGGAGTTCACCGCTTTTTTCATTACTGTAGCCGTTATACTCCACATCATAGGCCGTATAATTATCAAGATAAAAAGGACTCATAGGAATAGTCATCTTCCGACAGCACATAAGGATCTCCCCCTGTCGAAGGATAGCTCAGTGCTCCGGCGCTTTCCGTGGGCTTTCCGTCACTGCTGTTAATATCATCCATACTAAAGAGGGTATATCTTCCTCCATCGGAAATCTCCGCCTTGGAACCGTTGGCTGTAGTATAGGCCGTATGATCTCCATTCCAAGTAATCTCGCTATCCTTTAAATGGGTACCTGCAAAAAGACTGTAGGAGAGACTCACCGGAGTTCCCTCCGCCAAAAGAGTCTGCATTCCCTTAATCAACTGGGTATTGGTATCGGTTGGCCGGCCGGTAAATTTATCTAAACGGGCAATACCCCCAATATTTTTTCGCACATATACTTCCAGTTCCGCAGTACTTTCCGCCTTGGGTGTACCGCTATACCCATCCTGCCAAATATCCTGCACAGAAAAAGTGCTTTTATACTTTAGCGGCTGGGTCTCCAGATCCTGATTATTACTTTGTGCTGTTGTAATATCCGTTTTGGGATAGCGATAAAGAAAGGCATAAAAAGCGGTATTTCTATAGCCTCCATCATCAAAGCTGGCATATTCTTTATAATCCAGGTTTTTATTCTTGTATTCCGTCTTATATTCCGGAGCAATAAAAATGCTTGTCTTTCCCATGGGATTCTCTAAACGAGGGCTCACTGGGCGTCGCTACTCCCATTTCTTTGGCAATATCCTTGGGACTGTTCCCTATTTTGCCAAGCATTTGATCCGGATTAAATAAAGTATCAAATTCTCCATCCTGAGGATAACGCTTTACCCCGATTAATTGTCCGGAAGAAATGGCTCCGGAACCGGCTACCGGAGCTGATGTGGAAGTAATATCCGGCACAAAGGATAGGGCCTGGGTACTCCACTTGGCACGATCCGCTCTTCCATAAAAGAGGCCATAGAAATAATTATCCGCATCTGCCGGTCTTGGCCCCCATGTAGGATCCCATTGGAAATAAACGGATTTGGGCGCATCGAACTTCTTCGCCTCCCTGAGCTCCACCGTGCTGGGATTCACTTTGGATTCCACCCTAATCTTGAGTTTTCGTTCTATGCTGGCATCATGGGGACCGGTAAAGCTTCCATCCATGTCTTGGTCGACTTCCAAGAATACAGGAAATTCCAGCTCATAAACACCCTTTTCTCCCGAATCACTGTCGTGGGTATACTTTAATAGGGTCGGCGTAAAATTATAAGGAAAAATAGCCCCCAGTTGGTTGGCAGGACCTCTGGCATCCGTGTTACTGACCTTAATATAAGGCACCGCTACTCCGTTTACCATTTTGGTAATGCCGTCTTTTGTATAATTACTTCTGTTCTTAGAAACTCCCGGAGCTGCCACAATATCTCCCGGGTCAAATTGTGAAATTAAAGTTCTACTGTTCTGGTCCTCCGCTACCTGATCCGTTCCGTCTTTTCCTTTAAAAATCGCTGCAGGAAGATAAATGTTGATAGAACCTGTAGGATAATTCTGCGGTGCTCCCTCTCCTCCGATAAAATTCACCATATAGCTGATTCCTAGGGTCATGTTGTAATTTTTACCGGGTTTAATCAGCATAGACTTTTTGTGTCTTCATCAGCGGCATTATAATCCGGGTTAGTATAACTGATGGAAGCATCTTTGTTAGCTGTGGCATTAACACTCCAAAAGGCATGGAACTGGATCTTGTTATTGTTTCCTTCTGTAGGAACATCTCTCCTTCTTCTGGTTCTTACTACCGCATAAGGACTGAAGCGCTTTCCCTGAAAACGAATACCTTCCTCATCTTCTTTGGATTCCAAATATTCCACCCTTCTGCTCATCAAGATGCAGAACCTGTAGCTTCGTTTCCACTCTCTGAAATCCTTCTTCGCCTTCGTTTTCCGGCGTATCTCCATCAACCTTCTCTTTTTATTGTTTTTCTCTTCATTTCCCTCCGAAAAAGCTTCCTCCAAAATAATTTCTACAGTCTTTCCTTTTTTTCGGCTGTACTTCCAGCTTCTCTCCTTCCTCCGTCAGAACATAGAAAAGAAATGTCCACAGCAGAAAGAGACTCAATCTCCCAGACTTCTTCCTTTGCTCTTCCTTCTTTCCCCTCTTTTCTTCCTCCTGATATTCTTCTTGCTTCTTTTAGTTTCTCTCCTGCTTCTTCCAAGCTGGCTCTCTGTAAAAGCCTTCTCTTTCAATTTCTCTAACAGAGCTTCTTCCCGGATATCCTTGACTTCCATCTGTACATCCACAGGAAAGCTGGCCTCCGGATATTTTGCCAATACCCGAATGCCTTTTTCACTCATTCCCTCTATCGCTTCTTCCTCCGTGTTCAGAGGAAACTTAGGCTTTATTTTTGCCTCCACATAATCCTGCTTCTCTTCTTGCAGGGAACTTTCTTCTTTAGAGAATTTTTCCTCCATAGCCTGATTTATCTCTGCTACTTGGCTCTTTTTCCTCTATAGGATTGTTTTGCTCGATAAATGGCTTTTTCCTCTACAGATTCCTTCTCATCTACAAGCTGCTTCTCTTCTACATACTGCGACTCTTCTATAGCACGGCTTTGCTCCACAGCAGGAGTTTCATTTATCGAAGAGAGCTTATCCGAATTGACCTTTTTGCATCTTATCTTCATAATACTGCTCTACTTGTAATTCAGAACCATTCTCCTCTCCTGCATATGTCACTGATGCCAAGGGGTTGAATGCCAGAAGCATTGCTAAAAGAAAGAGAAAAAAATACGCTTTCTTACTATCCTTCCCTTCTTTCCTCCCAAAATATAGTTTCTGCAACTCCAGGCTTCTTCCTCTTTCCTCCATCTACTGCCAAACATACTATCTCTGCCTGCTTCTTCCTGCTTCATTCCGGACTCCTTCTTCCTAAGTGTAATGCGTGAAAATATGTATCCTTTCAGATTTTCTTTTTCTCAACCAATGATTTATCGACCTATTTTCTCTTTTTATAAAAGAAATATTTAAGATCATAATAAAACAAATATTTATTCCAAAAATATCCCACTATAGCCTCGATTTCACGGTAAAATACTATTTTCTCATTTTTAAGCAAAGTATTGTAGGCTTCGAAAGTAGTGCTCCTTACGAATGACAAAAACAGGGAGTATAGAGAAACGGTATACTAAGTCCTTCTTCTCTATACTCCCTGTATGGGATTTATACTGAGTTTTAGTTTAAAGCTCCGCTATTATGCGGTTTAAAACTCTGCTATTATCTGGTCTTAAACTTGGAAATCAAATCATTCATCAGGTTAGCCTGAGCAGACAGCTCTTCCGCTGTTGCTGCACTTTCCTCAGCTGTTGCAGAATTCTCCTGTACTACTGCGGAAATCTCCTGAAGACCTTCACTCAGTCTGCTAACTCCTGCGGATTCCTCCTCGGAAGCCTTGGAAATTTCTTCGATTAAGTCATTTACCTGGTTGGTACTCTCGGATACGGACTGTAATGCCTCTGCTGTTTCCTCAGTGAACTTAGCACCCTTCTGTACTGCTCCGATGGTCTCTTCAATCAGAAGAGAAGTATTCTGAGCCGCTTCCTGAGACTTCTTAGCCAGATTTTCCTACTTCATCCGCAACCACTGCAAAGCCCTTACCGGCTTCTCCTGCTCTTGCTGCCTCGATAGCTGCATTCAGAGAAAGGATATTGGTCTGGAAGGCAATATCATCAATGGTCTTGATAATCTTGCTGATTTCCTTGGACTTCTCGGTAATTTCTTCCATAGCCCCTGCATGTCGGTCATCTTCTGGTTACTGGTTTCCACATGAGAACCGCTGACAACACCCAGCTGTTGAGCCTTTTCCGCCTGCTTTGTGGTGTGGCGAATCTGCTCTGTAATATCTTCCATGGTCTTGGAAAGCTCTGCAATGGAGGAAGCCTGCTTTGTGGTTCCTTCAGAAATTCTCTGTGCCATGCTGCTTACCTGATCCGCACTGCCGCTTACCTCGGAAGAGGAGGTGTGTACATTCTTTAAAGTTCCGTTTAAGCTTGTGGAAATGTCCTGTAAAGAAGTTAAGATTGGGCGGAAATCTCCCTGATAGTTCTCATCCTCTTTGATTTCTGATCCGAAGTCTCCCTGGGCAAATGCAGTAAGCTTAGCCTGTAAGTCGGATACCACATAATTCAGACGCTTAACGATATTGTTAAAGCTTTTTACCAAACGACCGATTTCATCTTCCTGTGCATAAGAAACCTTAATATCGAAGTTTCCATTTGCCAGCTTATCACTTTCCTCTGCCAGCTTACCAAGAGGCTGTAAGGACTTCTTTAAAGCAGTGAACAAAACTAGCTGTAAGAGGATAAATAAGATAACCTCTGCTGTTATGAGTGCCACAAGAAGCTGATTCTTACCCTCATTGTAAATATCCAGGCTCATCGCAGACTGTACATACCAGCTGGTATCGTCAATATTTAAGGGCGCAAAATATCTTACACGATGACTATCCTGAACATTGAAAAATAGTTTCTTTATCGAATCTGCTCTGGATATTCTCTTTAAAATTCTCTTCTCCCACATAGTCCGCCAGGTTCTTACCCTACTGCATCAGGGTTAGAGCTGTAAACGAACTTACCGTCCTTATTGATTACATCGAAGAAGGTCTTTGCTCCCTCTCCGGACTCGTCAATGCCAAGAGCATTAAACATCTTTACATTTAAATCTACAACTACAGTTCCCATGAACTGACCGTTGTTTAAGATAGGCACTACCAATACGAAGATGGTCTCTCCTGTGATGGAGGATACAAAGGGGTCTACCACATGACTTACCTTTTTCCTGAGAAGCTTTCGTGTAATATTCCTCAGCACCGTTTCCATAGAACTTATAGTCTAAGAATTTAAAGAAACGCTTATTCTCATCACCATTATCTCTTCCTAAGTACATAGCATACTCAGGCTCACCATCCTGGAAGGCATTTGGCTCAAAGAATACGCCGGCACCCATGATATATTCGTCATGGCGAATCATTTCCCAGATAGAATCCAGTAAGTATCTTTCCTCATAAGCTCGTCTCTCTGTTAAAAGAACGGTATCTCGCAGAAGACTGGGCTGTGTAGCCTCTCCCTCGTCGCTTTCCGCATACATTTCGTTTAAATGATCACTGATTGCCTTTTGCTGTATTCTCTGTCAGTGTGATGGACTCATTAATCTTCTCAACATTCATTGCTGTTGTTGCATGGAGGTAATCCTGATTTACCTTATCAAAAGATTTTTCCTACCGCATTAATCAACACGAAGTTTACCAAGACGAAAAACCACCAGCATAGATACGCAAAGCAGAAGAGAAATTCTTCCTGCCAGGCTACGGGTGATTCCACGATTTCTGTCTTTGGCTTCTGTACCGGCTTCTTCACTACCGGTCTCTTAAAAAGCTTTGTTTCCACTTCCCTGTGTTTCCACAGCGACATTCTTAGAGTTGCTCCTTTTTCCTGTGTGTTCTCCATTTTTCCTCCTTGAAATTACTATTCCTATATCTCAGGAAATTTTCGTTTCATGGAATATGTTCCCCTCCATGATTCCGCTTTTTATCAATATCGTCAATTCGGAAAAAAATGTATTAGTTAATTTTTAGAAATAAAAAGAAGCCAAAAGGCGCTCTAATGCAGTATGGTCTGTAATTGTGGCATACTCCAGCTAACTTCATCCTGCGTATGAAAATGATAAGTATACGCTCTAATGCAGTATGGTCTGTAATGGGGGCACGCTCCCGCTTACTTCGCCTTGACTGAGCAGTGGTTTTTGTTAACCACTGCTCACTTTGCTTCGCAAAGCAACTTCCTTCGGAAGTTGGTCTGCATCAGGACGACTTTTTCTAATGAAAAGTCTGTCGCTTCAGCACTAACTTCAAGCTTCGCTTTGCTCGCTTTCAGCAAGTACTGACGGGCTCAGATTACCCCTATTACAGACCATACTGCATTATTCGCTTCTCTTATGAATCATTACAGGACTTTACTTCGCCGAACTTCAGTAAGTGTCGTTGGCCTCAGATTACCCCCATTACAGACCATACTGCATTATGCGCTTCACTTAGGAATTTTTACAAGCTTTCAAAATTTAGTTCTGCCTTTTTTGTAGCTTCTTGTTTAATTCCGATAAATCCACAGGTTGAAGAGCCATTTAGCCTCTCTAGTCTACCTTCTCCCCGCAAGCTTCTGCGTAGGCTTTTTAGGGCTTCTTTTTGCTTCTTGTTTAATTTCTTCGGTGTTTCTACCACCAGGGTTACATAGTGGTCTCCACGATGCTCCGGATTCTGGAGGAGGGTACCCTCTACCCCGTAATCTGGTTCTGGTATCGGACTGGGTTCCCGGGGTAATCTTTAACTCCACCGGGCCATCCACAGTCTTTACAATGGTGCTTCCTCCTAAGGTAGCCTTGGGGAAGCTGATTGCCTCTGTAGAATAGATATTTACACCCTGTCTCTTAAAGAAGGGGTGATCGCTGACAGATACCTCCACCAGTAAATCGCCTCTTGGACCGCCATTTCTTCCCGGATCTCCGCCACCGGACTTACGAATGGCCTGTCCATCATCAATTCCGGCAGGGAATGGCGATTTCCATACTCTTCTCCGTGTTGATGTAGCCTTCTCCACGGCAATCCGGACATTTTTCCTTAACCACTGTTTCCCTCTCCGTGACATTCCGGACAGGTAGTTACCTGCTGAATGGTACCGAAGATGCTTTGCTGTGTCATTCTTACCTGGCCTGCGCCGTTACAACGGGGACAGGTCTGTCTTTCCGTTCCCGGCTTTGCTCCGGAACCGTTACAGGTCTTACAGGTATCTTTATATCGAATCTTAATGGTCTTCTTTTACACCCTTAATAGCCTCATCAAAGGAAATACGAAGTCCTACACGAATATTGGCTCCCTTTTTCCGGCATATTGGATCTTCTTCTGGAAGAACCGTAGGAGGAACCGAAGCCTCCGCCGAAGAACTCGGAAAAATATCTCCCATATCCATGCCGCTGAAATCAAAACCGCCGAAACCGGAGCTTGCTCGCTGCGGAATTCGGATCAAAGGCCGCATGGCCATAGGTATCATAGGCCTTTCTCTTCTCCGGATCGGACAATACCGCATAGGCTTCGAAGCTTCCCGGAATTTCTCTGCGGCACTTTCATCTCCGGGATTAGAGTCCGGATGGTACTGCTTTGCCAGTTTACGATAGGCTCTTTTAATGGCACTATCATCGGCATTTTTATCTACCCCCAGCACCTCATAATAATCACGCTTTTCTGCCATATATTTTCCTCTCCTTTAAATCCCAGGAAAAGACAGGCTTAAGCCTGTCTTCTCCGGAAAATTTTTCGAATTACACTTCCTTAAAGTCTCCGTCGACTACATTGTCGTCAGCGTTACCGCTCTGGCCTTCAGAAGCTGCTGCACCTGCATCTGCCGCTCCGGCACCGGCTGCCCCTGCTGCCTGAGCCTGCTCATAGACCTTGGTGAAGAGTGCCTGAGAAGACTGCATTAACTTCTCCTGAGCTGCCTTAATCTGCTCAGCACCGTCCTTGGTAATTCCTTCCAACGGGTTAGCCGCAAGAATATCCTCTAAAGCCTTTAAGTCAGCTTCTACAGTTGCCTTATCGCTGTCGCTAATCTGGCTTCCCACATCGGTCAGAGCCTTCTTGGTCTGGAATACAATGGAATCCGCTCCGTTTCTTACCTCGATAGCTTCCTTCTTCTCCTTATCCGCTGCTTCGAACTGTGCAGCTTCATCTACCGCCTTATCAATATCCTCCTTGGACATGTTGGATCCGGAGGTAATGGTGATATGCTGCTCCTTACCGGTTCCCTTATCCTTAGCGGAAACATTTACGATACCGTTGGCATCGATGTCGAAGGTAACTTCGATCTGAGGAACACCGCGCTGTGCAGGTAAGATACCGTCCAGTCTGAACTGTCCCTAAGGTCTTGTTGTCCTTTGCAAACTCTCTCTCTCCCTGTACTACATGGATATCTACCGCAGTCTGGTTATCTGCCGCTGTGGAGAATACCTGAGACATTCTGGTAGGAATGGTGGTATTTCTCTTGATAAGAGGAGTAGCCACTCCGCCTAAAAGTCTCGATAGAGAGAGTTAATGGAGTTACATCCAGAAGAAGAACATCACTTGCCCCTCTTCTCCGCTCATCTTACCACCCTGTACCGCTGCTCCGAGGCCACACACTCATCAGGGTTTAAGTTCTTGGAAGGCTCTTTTCCGGTAAGCTGCTTTACCTTCTCCTGTGCAACAGGCATTCTGGTGGATCCACCAACCAGGAGTACCTTGCCAAGGTCGGAATTGCTAAGTCCTGCATCCTTCATGGAGTTCTGTACAGGAACTGCTGTTCTCTCTGTTAAATCAGAGGTGATTTCCTCAAACTTTGCTCTGCTAAGCTTCATATCCAAGTGCTTTGGACCCTCTGCTGTAGCAGTAATGAAAGGCAGGTTAATATCAGTTGTAGTTGCGGAGGAAAGCTCCTTCTTTGCTTTCTCAGCAGCTTCCTTCAAACGCTGTAAAAGCCATCTTATCCTGAGAAAGGTCTACCCCCTCTGCAGCCTTAAACTCGTCTACCAGCCACTTGGTAATACGATCGTCATAGTCATCACCACCTAAACGGGTATCACCGTTGGTGGACAATACTTCGATTACGCCGTCTCCAATGTCGATAATGGATACATCGAAGGTACCGCCACCTAAGTCGTATACCATAACCTTCTGCTCGGACTCATCCTCCAAACCGTAAGCAAGAGCTGCCGCTGTAGGCTCGTTGATGATACGCTCTACCTTAAGACCTGCAATCTTACCTGCATCCTTGGTTGCCTGACGCTGAGCATCATTAAAGTAAGCAGGAACGGTAATAACCGCCTCGGTTACCTTTTTCTCCCAAATAGCTCTCTGCATCCGCCTTTAACTTCTGTAAAAATCATAGCGGAAATTTCCTGTGGAGTGTAATCTTTTCCGTCAATGGATACCTTGTAATCTGTACCCATGTGTCTCTTAATGGAGGAAATGGTTCTCTCCGCATTGGTTACCGCCTGTCTCTTTGCAGGCTCTCCCACAAGACGCTCTCCGGTCTTGGTAAATGCCACAACAGAAGGGGTTGTTCTCATACCCTCTGCATTGGGGATAACAACGGGCTTTCCGCCCTCCATAACTGCTACACAGCTGTTGGTTGTTCCTAAGTCAATTCCAATAATCTTTCCCATAGTATTTTTCTCTCCTTTTTCTCTATATACAAAAATGTTTTTTCTTCAAAACTTTTTCAAACTACCGTTATTTTAGAACTCGTACATGAAACTCGTACGTGATATGCTCATGCCTCAAAGCTTGATAGCCTTACTATCTGGTTTATTACTCTTATTACTTACTTCTTTACCTTTACCATGGAGTGTCGAACCACATTTCCCCGATAGGTATATCCCTTCTGAAGATCCTGGGTAATGGTATCTTCCTCCGCATCGCCTTCTTCTTCGGTCATGACCGCATTGTGCAAGGCAGGATCAAACTTCTGCCCCCAGGGCTTCGATTTCCTGAATATTGCAATCCGCAAACATCTTCTGAATCTGCTTGTAGATGCCCTCCACGCCCTTCACAAAGGGAGCTTCCTTTTCCTCTTCCTGCACATGGCTTAAAAGCTCTCTCAAAGTTGTCTACCACCGGAAGCAGGGCTTCGATAATGCTTTTGGCTCCCAGTTCAAACATCTGAGCCTTTTCCTTCTCGGAGCGCTTTCTAAAATTCTCATACTCCGCTAAAGTTCTCAGGTACTTATCCTTTAACTGGAGAGCTCGGATTCTCTTCAGAAGTACTTGCCTCTACCGCCTCGGAAGCTTCAGCCTCTCCTTCTTTGGAAGCTTCTTCTGTAGCAGCTTCCACAGTTTCTTCCGCATCTACCTCGGCGGATGCTTCCCGAGCCTGCTTAAGCTCCTCTTCTAACCCTTGCTGCTCTGTATTCTCTGCCACAAGACTCTCCTTTCTCTATCTAAAAACTCTGGTCCATTTCCTTTATCAATCCTGCCAAAGTCTTTAAAACCATCTCATAATCCATTCGCTTCGGTCCGATAACCCCGATGGTTCCCTGCATTCCGTTCCCTAAGTGGTACTTTGCGGTAACCACTGCGCAATCTGCAATATCTTCCAAGGGGCTTTCCTTTCCGATATGAGACCTGAATGTTGCCCTCCTGCTCTCCCGAATCACTGCTTTGTATAAGCCCTGCCAGCTCTTCCTTCCGCTCTAAAGCAGAAATCAGCTTGGAGGCATTTTCCGAATCGGTAAGCTCCGGATATTTGAAAATGTTGGTAGCACCGGAGGTATAAATCTCTACCTCTTCCTCCTCAGGATGCAAAAGCTCCTGCATTCCCCGAAGTACGGTTTCCATCGTTGCTTTATAAGGCGTTCTATCCATTAAAGAGCGGATATCCTTTTCTCCCAGCTCCTCCACGGAGAAGCCTGCTAAAACATCATTTAGCAAAAGGTTCAAAGAGAGGATGGCAGCCTGCTCCAAATCCTCCGGAATATCTAAGGTAATGGTCTTTACGATATTGCCCTGAAACATCAGAAGGAATAAGACCTTCTGTTTCTCCACCAAAGACAGCTGCAAGAACTTGATTTTGTTCTTCTGCATACTGGGGCCGGATACTAAGGCCGCGTAGTGGGTGTCACTGGCAATGTTTCTTACCAAAGCTTGTAAGGTACTTTCCAGTCGTTCCATTCTGGCAAACATAGAGCTCTTCACATCGGATAAGGCCCGCTCCTGCTTCTCCATAAGCTGGTCCACATAAAAGCGATAACCCTTGTCTGAGGGAATTCTTCCTGCAGATGTGTGAGGCTGTATAATATAGCCTAACTCTTCCAAGTCGCTCATTTCATTACGAATGGTTTGCCGAGCTTAGATTCAAACCGGAAAACTTACTGATGGTGCGAGAACCTACCGGCTCTCCGGTTTCCAAATAGTTTTTGATAATCGTGGTGAGAATAATCACCTTTCTCTGATCCACAGAACCTTCTCCCTCCTTTCTGACTTTTGTTGGCACTCATTTATATTGAGTGCTAACACATCGTCATAATATACCCCTAATGGAAGGAAGTGTCAAGAATTTTTCAGAAGAACTTTGTGAATTTCTGATGAACAGAGCAGGGAGCGGATTTTTCTTTGCTTCTTTTTCATGATTTTTGATAAATATAGAAGAATATAGCACTTTTTAAGCAGATAGGGTCAGTAGTCGAGACACGCTCCCGCTAAGTTCGCCTCTAACGGGTACAGTACTAGACTTCAAGCTTTGCGCTTTTGCTCGCTTTCAGCAAGTACTGACAGGCTCAGATTGCCTCGACTACTGACTATCTGATCAAAAAATGCTTCCAAACCTATATCTCATGCTGAAAAATCCGCCCTCCCTGCTCTTCTCACTCCGCTAAAATCATCTCTCCCACCAACGCCAAGCCTTTTACCGTTCTAATACTTCCGATGGCTTCTTTTCCTAATTGAGAAAGTCTTTCCTCTTTCTTTTCCTGATTTTCCATAAACTCTGCCAATTGCTTATCCTGTATCGGCAGGATATAGCGGATATATTCTTTATTGAATCCGGTGTAATAGTATTTTCCTTCAATTTCCCGAATTTCTTCTATTAATATGGAGCTTTCTTTTCCTAAAAACTTCTCTCGGAATTTCTTGGAGTCTTCCAAGGCCAGCGCCAAAAAGCTCTTTAGAGCAGGGCTGTTTTGATATTATCCGGAATCTGCTCCTTCATCTCGTCTGCCTTGGTTCCCTTTCTTCTGGAGAACTTGAATACATGGAGATCATAGAAAGAGATTTCCTTTAAAAAGGCAAGGGACTCTTTAAAATCCTCCTCCCTTTCTCCGGGGAAGCCCACAATCACATCCGTGGTAATCGCCACCATGGGATAAACCCTTCGGATATCCTCTACCGCCTTTTTAAAGTCTTCCCTTAGTATAATGTCTATTCATTTTCCTTTAAGGTCTTTTTCCGCACCGCTTTGCAAGGAAAGATGAAAATGGGGACAGATGGCCTCCACTTCCTTTAAGCCTGCCAAGAAGCGTTCCGTAATAATTCGCGGCTCCAGGCTTCCCAAACGAATTCTTTGAATGCCGGGAATCTTTCCCACCACGGAAATCAAATGGAGTAAGGCCTCCCGTTTCCGCCTTTCTGCTGGCATACTCATAGGAAAGATTTTCAAAATCCAATCCATAGGAAGACAGGTGAATGCCGGTAAGCACCACCTCTTGAAAGCCTTCCTTTGCCAAATGGCGAATCTCCTCAAGACAATCCTCTTCCTTACGACTTCTGATTCTTCCCCGAACATAGGGGATGATACAATAGGCGCAAAACTGATTACAGCCGTCCTGTACCTTTACAAAGGCTCTGCTCTTATCCTTAGGCTTGGAAAGAAAGAGATTTTCGTACTCTCCCTCCTCCCGTACCGGGGAAAATGGCTCCAAGGGGCTTGCATCATTTTCCAGCATAGCCTCCCGATAGGCCTTAATCAGCTCTACCACCCTGCCTTTTCCGGTATTTCCGATAAGAATATCGATACTCTTATCTTCTTTCAGCTCCTCCTGCTTTCCTTCCACATAGCAGCCGGTGGCAATGACGATGGCCTCCGGATTCCTCTGTTTGGCCTGATGAATCATTTGCCGGGATTTTCGGTCCGCAATATTGGTGACGGAGCATGTATTAATCAGGTAAATATCTGCCTCCTCCGTAAAATCTACAAGCCTTGCTCCTTCCTGCAAAATCGCTTCGGTCATGGCCTCTGTTTCATAAGAATTGACTTTGCAGCCTAAGTTGTGCATGGCAAAACGCAGTCCAGCTAAATTCATTTTTATCCTCTTTCTGTATTGACTAATCTTAATATCCCTACTGATTCTAAGCATCTATCTCAATGTTAGCAAAATTACAGTTCTTTCACGGCTTTCGCTTGACTTTAAAATCGTTCATTACTACAATAAACTTATCAATTTTAAAGGAGGGTAAGCTGTGAAGACGGTTCGTATTTCATTAAATTCTATTGATAAAGTTAAGTCCTTTGTAAACGAGTTGGTTCGTTACTCCGATGTGGACTTCGATTTGGTATCCGGTCGTTATGTGATTGACGCAAAGTCTATTATGGGGATTTTCTCCTTAGACCTTTCCAAGCCCATCGACTTAAACATTCATGCTGATGATGGAGAGATGGAGGATATTTTATCCCACCTGGCTCCTTATATCATTTAACTGTTGTATCTTAACGGAAAGAAAGAAGATATACAAGGCTTTTCAAAAAGTGCATGGTTTCATGCACTTTTTCTTATGTAAAGAAGGAGAACTATGCAATATAAAGCATTTTTAATCAAGTATGCAGAAATCGGCACCAAGGGAAAAAACCGTTATGTCTTTGAGGACGCCCTGGTTCATGATATTCGGATGAAATTAAAGAGAGCCACCGGCTTCTATACTGTAAATCGTGCACGGGGAAGAATCTATGTGAATGTAAAGTCCGAGGACTACGATTATGAGGAGTGCGTTGATGCCCTTCGCCATGTCTTTGGAATTGCCGGCATTGCTCCCATGGTACAGATTCCTTTAAGTCCTGATTACTCCGTTTTGGAAAATGCAGTTCTTTCTTACTTTAAAGAAGCCTATGGAGACAGCAGCGTTTCCTTCAAGGTAGAAAGCCGAAGAGCGGAAAAGTCTTATCCTATGACCTCTCCGGAGTTGGATAAGGAGCTGGGACACAGCATTTTGGAAGCCTTCCCCAACGCTCGTGTGGATGTCCATCAGCCTGATGTAAAAATCAGAGTGGAAATCCGCCAGTACATCAATATTTATGGAAAAATCATTCCGGGACTGGGAGGAATGCCTCTTGGCACCAACGGAAAGACCATGCTTTTACTTTCCGGAGGAATCGACTCTCCCGTTGCGGGCTACAAGGTGGCAAGGCGGGGTTCTTTACTGGAAGCAACCTACTTCCATGCACCCCCCTATACCAGTGAAAGAGCAAAAATCAAGGTTATGGATCTGGCAAAACAGGTTTCCACCTATACCGGACCGATATTGCTTCATGTGGTAAATTTCACGGATATCCAGCTGGCCATTTATGAGCACTGCCCCCATGAGGAGCTGACCATTATTATGCGCCGCTATATGATGCGGATTGCGGAGGCATTAGCCTATAAAAATAACTGTATCGGCTTAATCACCGGAGAATCCATCGGACAGGTGGCTTCCCAGACATTGCAAAGTCTGGTATGTACCAACGAGGTCTGCACTCTGCCGGTTTACCGTCCCTTGATTGCCTTTGATAAGCAGGGAAATCGTGGATGTGGCTCAGGAAATCGGTACCTACGAAACCTCCATTGAGCCCTACGAGGATTGCTGTACCATCTTCGTGGCAAAGCACCCGGTTACCAAGCCTATTCCGGAGAAGATTCGGAAATCAGAGGAAAAGCTGGCGCCTATCGTTGCGGAAATGGTGGAGAAGGCAATAAATGAGGCTGAGGCGATTTTAATGCGGAAGGATAAGCCTTCGGAATAAAACAGGATGGGGGTATAAACAAATTGTTTTCTATGCAGTATAGGTCTGAAGCAGGGGCACGCTCTCGCTAACCTCGCTACGTAGGGGTTCTAAGCTTTACAAGACAAAAGCTAGAAACCCACGGCTCAGATTACCCCTTTTCAGACCTATACTGCATAGACGCTATTTACAATTTTAAGCAATACCCCCCATCCTTTTTTATTGAGAAGGCTATTGAACAGATATGATTTTATTATAGTTTTTTACTCCCCCCTATTCATTATATAATTAGGAGTGTACTTGCTCTGTCTGCATACATAGAGTATGGACAGGAAGTAAGATAATAATATAAGGACTATTGCATAACAGAGTATATATCCATTAGGAAGACTAAATCGCAAGTCATAAACCCCCATTCCTTGTAACATAAGGATCAAAATTCTATTGGTGAATAATAATGACAATACATATCCTATGAAGGAAGCCATCATCAAAATCGGCAGGATGCTCATAGAAATCTGCCTTGCTATCTGATAGGTGGTGAAGCCCATTGCTCTCATCACCGCAAAATCACTTTCATTATTCAATACAACAGTCTTTACCAGTAAAATCACTGTAGTTAGCGTAATAAGCATACTTAGCAAAAGTACCCAGACGAGTATTGCCTTTACGTTGGCTATAACAGAAGCAAATTGGCTATTAAACAGCCCTTTGAAATTTTCGATATAAACAATTTCATCCCCTATTTGAGATTGAATATTCGATATTGCTCCTTCTATATCCCTATCATGTTTTTAAATATACATACATTGATTCCCACCTGGCATCCGGTTCTATTTTTAGGATACCCTCATAGCTAAAGAAAACATCCAGTCCTCCGGTATAGCTGCCTTGTGTCAGTCCGGTTACTACATACTCTTCCTCCGGAGCTTGCTCTTGATAATCATTTCTAATTGAAATCACATCTCCTATTCCTTTTTTTAAACTCTTGGAGAGATTAAGCGAAATGGCAATTTCATTGTCATAGAAAGGATACCTTCCCTTGTATAATCCTATTTTTTCCAATTTCTCATAGTCATCATAAACCGTTATTCTTCCACTTACATTGTTATCACATAGGATTTCTCCCCCTCCGGGACCTATGCATTTTATGACTGCTTTGGTGTTATCCATATCAGATATTCTCTGATATAGCTTCTGAATATCTGCTTCTTCCCCGGGCTTTAAAACAATATCAAATTTCTCCATACCACTGATTTGCGATAAACCGTCTTCTTTCTGAACAATATTGGAAAATAAAGTGATAAAAAAGAAGAAGATAATACCGCTAATGCAACAATAAAACATATAGACACATTCTGTTTCTTTCTACTAATCAATAAATAGATAGCCGATAAAAAGTCTAAGGATAACGAATTTTCCCCAAAAATGAATGACTGATTCCGCCATTATAATTAGCTCTTTGCCCTCTTATAGCTGCTACCGGAGTGATTTTTCTTTACGGTAACGGTTGCATGAAAAGCAAATAGAAATACTATAAATAGATTCAGCAATAGGATTTCTAATCCTCTCATCACGTGAAAAAGAATTTACCCACTTCATACCGCTTTTCTGCCGTTATGGAGGGAATGAAAGTGGATGCCAGTACAGCAGATAATAAAATCCTAGAACGCTTCCCATAAAAGCCTAAGAAAATATATTGGAATACAAAGGATAGTCGAATTTCCCTATCGCTTTAATGCCTAGGGCTTTCATTACTCAATTGTTTTAAAATCCTTATAAAAACTGTCTTTAATTCTAAAATACATTACCAGACAAACCACTATCAGAGTTACCATAGAAAAGAAAAGTATCGCAATACTGTAAACGTGTAATGTGGAGTGCATAGAATACCGAGCAGAAGCAATATCCGTATAGGTTCCATAAGGCGCCTCTTTGATGAGTGGGATAAAGTTTTTGTTTTAAACCCTTATCTTCAGACTTAAGCAACAATAAAGCACTGCGGCTCTCATTTCCAAGAGAATTTTCCAATTCTGAGAAAGTTTTCTCCGGTACATCAAAGGCCATAACACCTCGATTACCATATAAAATATCCTCCGTAAAACCGGCAATCATAAAGGTCTTATACTCACCAAGGTATTTTATAGATAAATTTTCTCCTAATTGAAAACCAAATAAGGTCTTGCACAGATAAGGAACAAAGATGGCATTCTCCGGCTGAGTCTCCATTTTTTCCACAACATTGACAGTAGATAAAAGATTGTCTCTATCGAAATTCCGTATAATCCACGAGCCCTGTAATTCTTCCTCATTTTCTACAGATATTGCTGTTTTTAAAAATTAAAGCATCTTCGATTTCATAGGCGGAATTCATTTCTGATTCTTTAATTAAAGCTTCAATTTCTCCTCTTTTCTTTTCTAAGTATTCTCTGGGAAATATAGCACTATAGTCTGCACAGTTTGTTGCTTTATAAACAGCCTTAAACAGGGAAGAAAAGCTATCTTCCATGGAGAAGGATATGCCTATCAAGAGCGAAGACACCGCAATCAAGAAAACAAAGATAACAGATCCATAAACAGTTTTTGATTTTTAGAAAGGTTAAAAAAAGTAATATTCTTTTTATCATCATTACCATCCCATTTCCTTTAAAAAGCCATCCAATTGTTTTTATTCTTTCTTTGTCCTTATCTGCTGTATATTGTCCTAGATTACACTCCCCGCAAATCACTCCATCCTTTAAATACAGTATGCGATTTCCTCTTAAAGCTGCATTAAAGTCATGGGTAACCATTAAGACGCTTCTACCCTGTTGATGAATATTGCTTAATAGATCTAAAACTCTGCCTCCTGCTTCGGAGTTTAGTGCTCCTGTAGGTTCATCTGCAAACAATATGTCCGGCTCATTGATTTCTGCACGGACAACTGCAACTCTTTGTGCTTCACCTCCTGAAATGTCCGAGGGACTTTTATCCCAATTTTTTTCCTCAATATGAACCATTGAGAGCAGCCGCTTTGCTTTCTGCATAACTTCAGCATTATTTTTATTTCTTAACAGACCGCACAGCACAATGTTATCCAGAACCGTAAGATTATGAATCAAATTAATCTGTTGGAATACAAATCCACAGTGATTTCTTCGAAAATCGGATAACGCATTATTGGATTTACCGGAAATCTCTTCATCTCTAAAGAAGGCTCTTCCCAAGGAAGGCCTATCCATTCCCGAAAGCATATAGAGAAAAGTTGACTTACCGGAGCCTGATGCACCCATAACCACAGTAAAATCCCTCTCATAAATTTCTAAATCTATATTCTTTAAGATGTGTTCACTATGGTTTTTCGTTGAAAAGCTTTTACAGAGCTTTTCCGTTCTAATGATTATATTTTTATCATGATTCACCATTTTGCATTCCTTTCATGGTTTATTTCTGCTTGCACGACCCTTTTTCTATATTGATTTTTATCATTCAAAATCTTAGCAGTCTTTGCCTCTTCCTTAACAATTCTTAACTGACTCATCATGATTCTTAACTATATAATGCCCATGATTTGCTTTATTCCATTTGCTAAAATACTACTGAAAATACAGGCTATGCTATCAATGCTCTGTACGAACAAAAAAATACTACAGAAGTCTTTCTTTGAAAGTTTCCTGTAGTATCATCCATCTGATTATGCCAATGGCAAATCTATTGTTACACAAAATTGATTCTCTATTTTATCAAAACGAATTCTTCCGCCGATTTTTATCTATAATCTTTTTGCAAATATATAAGCCCAATCCGGAACCAGCAAAATCCTTGGCTTTTTCCTCTATAAAATCTTTGATCCACCAAGTGGATTTCATCCTCTTCAATGCAATCTCCAAAATCACTAACAGATATTCGTAAGTACTGATTAAAAACAGGAAGATACAACAATCTCCGTATTCGCATATTTATAGAATTATTGATTATGTTATCGAAAACCTGCAATAGCCGATTCTTGTCTATTTTTATTATGCAGGAAGGAATGGATATTTCTCTGATATAGTTTTTGTAATCTGCACTACGAATAATATCTGTTTACAACTTCACCACATTCTTCTCTTACAATAACTTCCATTTCCTCCAACTCATCTACTGTAGACTGCAATAAATTGGAAGCCAAAGATTAATTTGCTCCGCTTTATCCATAATTATCATCATCTTTTTCTTTTGGATTCGTTATCCTCTTGTAAAGCAAGAGTTCTGTAGTTGCTTTTATGGAAGCAATCGGCGTTTTTATATCATGACTTAACGAGGCTATAAGCTCTTTTTCTCTTTTTAGAGCATTTTTGCTCATTGATTTTAGCGTTTAAAAGCTTCTCTCTATAATATCAAAGCTATTGGCAAATGTACTAAGAGCATTGTTACTATGAATACTGAGAGGCATCTCAAGATTTCCATCTGAAATTCTTTCTGCAAAAACTTTTTAATTGGTCTAATGGTTTGAAGTATGGTTCTCCATATTTCAAATACCAGGATTGCAATAATGATAAAAAAACAAGCTGTTAATCAGTAAGTAGATATTTCTCATACGAATACTGTACAGAAACGTAGAGTTCATAATCTTCATTTTAAAACAATAAGCTTTCCCACTACTTTCTCGTTTTTTTACAATATCTATAATCGTATCTTTGTTTTTATAGAGTCTTCCAGTCCGTTCTATTCATGTGCATGGATTCGTAAACAATTTCTCCTGCTCATTAATAACATAGAATGAAAAGATTGCTTTTCCTATCTCAAGCACTGTCTTCTAATACCCCAGTTTTCCACTGACTTTCTAATATAATTTACTTCAGCAAAATCGTTAGACTTCTTCATTATCGGTAAAGCCAACAATACTAGGGCAAGCCAGGAAAGGATCAAGATTAGTGAAAAATAGAGATACCCTTTTTCATTGTCCTTCTCCTAGTGTCAACATGTACCCCTATCCCCCAAACCGTCCTTAAAACTTGCGGTTCGTTAGGATCTATCTCTATTTTTTCTCTTAATCTGCGAATATGGACATTTAGTGTATTATCTCCGGTGATACTATCCTGCCATACATTTTGGAATAATTCCTCTTTCGATATGGTTCTGCCTTGATTTTTCAGGAGATAGAAAAGTAACTTTTTTTCCATTCCTTTCAGCTTTATTCTTTCCCCGGCACTATATAATTCTTCTTTTTTTAAATCCGCCTCCATCTTCCCACGCTCACGCCGTCTAATTTATCTTCCGGATAATATCGTTTCAAAAAAACCTGTATTTTGGCAAGCAAATAGCTGAGGGCATAAGGCTTTTGTATATAATCATCCCCTCCGATATGTAAGGCTAAAATCATGTCATCCGTACTACTACGTGCACTGATAAAAATAATAGGCACATCCGTCATTTGACGGATTTTCTTTACAAAGCTCAAACCCGGATTCATCACCTAAGTTAATATCCAGTAAAATCAACTTTACCCTATCATGGAAAGAACTTCAAAACATTGCTCCTGAGACTCAGCCGTAACAGTACTTATGCCAAATAAGTTCAAATATTCACTTGTAGCATCCAGCAAACTTTTCTCATCATCAATGATTAGACAATCATAAATCATAAAAACAGCTCTACCTCACTTTCTGCTTCTCCCTGTATGCGTTAATAAATAGATGGTAGATTTGTATATTCTTTACTTTGTTTTGAATAAAACTTTACTGACTCTTTCTTATGATAAAACTTTACTGACTCTTTCTTTTAAAATGACTTTTTCCTGCAAATAAAGGCATGCCATTCCCCTTCTTTAAGTTCTTCCAGAATTTCCCATTCCTTCACTGCTTTCCAGGCTCTTTCTGACTTCCTCCGCCCTTTTCATCAATAATTCCGGAGAGATGAAAGATTCCTCCTTCTTTCAAAAAAACTTGGGTACTTCGGAGCTAAGGCCACGATAACCGGAGCTAAAAATATTGGCTAAAACCAAAGAGAAGGGCTTTTCTTCACAGCTTTTACGAAAAGCCAGCTCTTCCTTTTCCTGTCCTAAAATATTTCCGATAAAAAGAGCAGCTGCTCTTTGGAAAGATTGTTTTGCAAAAGATTCTCTTCCACTGCCGCTTCACATAGGGGTCTAAATCCGTGGCAAAAACTTCCTTTGCTCCCATTTTCAGAGCAGCAATTCCCAAGATACCGGAGCCGGTACCCAGATCAAAAACTCTTTCTTTGTCTCTTCCATATTTTTCTAAAGCTAAAAAGGCAGAGCTTGGTGGTTTCATGCTGTCCGGTGCCAAAGGTGAGTACCGGATCTACAGAAAAGTAAAATTTTCCCTCTGCTTCCCTTGAGCTTCCCTCCCAACTTGGGCTGATAAAGAAATTCCCTACAGAAAAGGCATGGAAAAAGTCTTTCCAGGCATTCATCCAGTCCTTGTCCTCTGTTTCGGAACGACTGATACTTCCCTTTCCGATATTACAGTAGGAGGACATGTTTTTCAGTTCTCCTCCACTGCCCTGATAATTTCCTCACTCCTCTTCGGTGAAAATGTTGGAAGAATTCAAAGTATGGAATGATCCACCAAGGGGTCGGAAAAGGCCTTTTCCACCTCTTTCTTTCGTCTTTCCTTCTCTTCTTTGGAAAGCACTTCCACATAAAAGGAAAGGGTGGCATCCTCTATGCTGTCATCCCCCTCAGGATAAAGGTCTATAAACATAGACTGTGCTTCTTCCTCAGTAATCCCCAGCTGGTCGGAAAACTCTACCCCTTCAATGCCCCATTCTTCCATAAGATAGGCAGCCAGAATCTCCTCCGCCTCAACAGTAGTATCAATACTATATTTCCGCCAAACCATGCCTACCCCTTTCTTTTTTCCTTTTCCTCTTTTTTAACAGTAAAAACAGGGGTCTCAAAAATCAGATATAGGAAACTGATATGCAGTATAGTAGACCTATACTGCATGAAGAACATATCTAATTTTTGTAGCCCCTTTCTTTTACGCCTTAAAAAATCTCCTTAGAACCGGCAGTTCCTCTTTTAAAACGAAATACATTCCTCCAAATCTCTCTTCTCCGTATATTGAGAGAAGGAAAAACGAAGGGTGGAATCCAAATCACCATGACTTAGCCCGATGGCTTTCAAGGTGTCGGAGATTCCCGGGTGATTCGAGGAACAGGCTGATCCGCTGCTTACATAGATTCCTCTTTCCTCTAAGGCGTGAAGCAGAACCTCCGCCTTAACGCCTTTAAAAGGCTGCGGAAACGATATGAGGGCAGAGGCCTCTCCTCTTTCAGAATGGATGGACACTCCTCGATTTTTCCAATTCCACAATAAAGAAATCCTTTAACTGATAGAGCATTTCCTGCTTTTCTTTAAGATGGCTGTAGCTAAGCTTTGCCGCAAGGCCCAGTCCTGCAATACCGGGGATATTCAGGGTACCGGAACGAAGACCGTTTTGATGTCCTCCTCCCAGCATTAACGGAAATAGCTTTATCTTTTTCGTCCACACATAAAAATCCGATGCCCTTTGGTCCGTGAAGCTGTGTCCGCTGACGGAAAGCAGGTCTACCATATCTCTCTTGGGACGAAAGCTCCATTTTCCCATAAGCCTGAATGGCATCCGTATGGAAAAGGGTCTTAGGATTTTTTGCTTTAATGCATTTTCCGATGGCCGCAATATCCTGAACTGCCCCCACCTCGTTGTTTACCGTCATAATGGAAACCATAATGGTATCTTCCCGAATGGCATTTTCCAAATCTGTAAGAGAGATATGTCCCTTTTCATCTACAGGCAGAACCGTTAAGGAAAAGCCATGCTGCTCCAAAAACTCCAAGGGCTTATATACCGCAGGATGTTCAATAGCAGAGAGTAATGATGTGCTTTCCCTGTCTCTCCATGCCAAAACAGGTTCCCATAAAGGCGGTGTTGTTGGACTCTGTTCCCCCGGAAGTGAAAATAATTTCTTTTTCCTTGCACTTTAGGGTATTCGCAATGGTCTCTCTGGCCTCACGATAATAAGCTTCCGCTTCCACGCCCATCTTATGCTTTGCCGACGGGTTGGCATAGTCTGCCAGCATGGTAGTGGTCATCAAATCCGCCACTTCCGGATATACCTTGGTACTGGCTGCATTGTCCAAATAAATACTTCTCATCTTCTTCTCCTTCCGGTTATTTTTGCCTTAATCATTTTGCTGTTTCTTTAAAATAACGCCATTCCTCAATGAATACCAGCTTTCCTCCTGAACGGCTATTCTAAGCGTCTGACTGCGCAGGGCTATTCCTCCGCTACAGCATATTCCAACTGCATCATCATCAGACTTAATGCCGTAATAGCTGCGGTTTCTGTCCGTAAAATGCGTTTCCCTAAGCTAATAGGAAGAAAGCCCTCCGCCATAGCTGCCTCCACTTCTTCCTTGCTAAAAGCCTCCCTCCGGCCCTATACATAGAACAATGGAACAATCCTTCTTTCCTTTCACAGCTTCTTCCATCTTACCTAGGATTTCTTTTGTAGAACTACGCCTCTTTCATTTTCATAGGGCAGAAAGCTTAAAATCACAATCCTTCACATGGAAAAAGCTTCCTTCAGCCCATACCCTTTTCCATCTTGGGAAGAATGGAACGCTTACTCTGTTTTGCTGCAGCATCCATAATGTTTTGCCAACGGCTGATTTTCTTCTCTTCCTTTTTCCTTCAGCTTCATCACCGTGTTCTTGCTTTCCAAAAGGAATCAGGGGCGAAATCTGCAGCTCCACCGACTTTTGGATAATCCATTCCATCTTATCCCCCTTGAGGGAGCGCCTGAGCAGGATAATCTTTGCGGGCAATTCATGGGGCTCTTCTCGAAAGCAAATGGACAGAACCGCCTCTTCCTCCGAAAAGGACTGAATTTCATTGATAATCACACCCTTCTCCATCGGAAATCAGGATTTTTCTCCCCAATTTTGCCCTCGTAATACCTTATGTAAATGGTGGAAGTTCTCTCCTCTTAAAAAGTTTTCTCTTCCCCTATCTCTTCTTTCGACACAAAAAATGATGCATTAGCCCTTCCTTTTCTCGAAATAATCTTAAAAACTCCTTTATCTTACAGCTTTCGGGAAAAGAATACAATCCCTCATAAAGGAAGGTAGGGAAAGCAAGCTAAAGGCAGAAAGAAAGCATCAAAAAGCAGAAAACAAAGCATCACAAAAGTGGAAAAGAAAGCAAAGACAGATGGTGTTTTTCTACCATCTGCCTCTTCCTTTACAAAAGCTTTCTTCAAGCCATGTCGGTTTATCAACCCTACTAAAAACTTCAGTTTTTAGATTTCTTCTATAGTTTTTGCTTTTCTACTATTATAAGGAAAGCAAGCTTAGATTGCCTTAAATGCTTCCTCTAAATCTTCAATAATGTCCTCTACATTTTCAATACCGATGGAAAGACGTACGGAGTTCTCCTGAATTCCCTGGGCAGAAGCTCTTCCTTGGTTCCTTCGGAATGGGTGGTGGATGCAGGGTGAATCGCCAAAGACTTTACATCCGCAACATTTGCCAGTAAGGAGAACAACTCCAGATTATCAATAAAATCCTTAGCGGTTCTTTCATTTCCCTTTACCGTAAAGGTGAAAATGGAGCCACCGCCGTTTGGCAGGTATTTCTTATAAAGAGCCTGCTGAGCGGGATCTGTGGATGCTGCAGGGTGAGAAACGGATTCCACCTTCGGATGCTTCTTTAAATATTCCACAACCTTTAAAGCATTGTCTCTATGACGCTCTACACGAAGAGCAAGGCTCTCCAATCCCTGAATCAATACCCAGGCGTTGAACGGAGAAATTGCCGCTCCCTCATCACGGATAGTAATGGCACGAAGGTAGGTTGCAATTACTGCAGGAGCTGTGTCTACTGCAAAGCGCACACCGTGGTAAGAGGGGTTTGGCTCGGTAAGCCATGGCCACTTATTGCTCTTTGCCCAGTCAAATTTTCCGGCATCTACCACAGTCCGCCCAAGGAAGAACCATGTCCGCCGATAAACTTGGTAGCGGAGTGCACCACGATATCTGCACCGTACTCAATAGGACGAATCAGATAGGGGGTGGCAAAGGTATTGTCCACAAGCAGAGGAAGCCCATGCTTATGAGCAAGATTTGCCCAAGCCTCAATATCAATGGCATCTCCGTTTGGATTTCCTAAGGACTCAATGTAAAAGTGCCTTGGTATTCTCCCGAATAGCCTGCTCTGCCTCTGTTAAGTCTATTGGAGAAACGAGGTGGTTTTCACACCGAACTCCGGGAAGGTATGCTTAAAAAGTTATAGGTTCCTCCGTAGATATTCTTTGCACTGACAATGTGGTCTCCCTTGTGGGCAATGGCCTTAAAAAGCATAAGTAACCGCTGCTGCACCGGAAGCTACAGCGAGAGCTGCTACACCGCCCTCTAAAGCCGCTACTCTGGCTTCCAAAACGCCCTGGGTGGGGTTTGTTAAACGGCCGTAAATGTTTTCCGGCATTTCTTAAAGCAAAAACGATCTGCCGCATGATCGGAATTATCGAAAAACATAGGATGTGGTCTGGTAGATTGGTACCGCTCTTGCACCGGTTGCCGGATCCGCCTGCTCCTGTCCTACATGAATCGCCTTAGTATCAAATCCAAAGTTTCTCTCGTTTATCTTCTTTACTCCCATTTTATTTTCCTCCTTATACTCTACACAAGCTTTTCCGATGGTTTAAAAACTTTTTTTCGGAAGCTTTCCTTTAGCTTCTTTCTTGCTACTTCTTACTTAGATCTTGCTTCTTTCTTCTTTCTTGCAAAAAGATTTTTCTTGCTGGACTTATACTAGCACTTTTCTAAAATCTCTGCATAATACAAAGAGTTTTTGGATTTAGTTATAGTTTGAATCTATAACAAATGACTATTCCATTATTCTATCTATGCTGGAATTAGTCGGAAAAAAATAAAAAGCAGACCACTGTTCCATCTGGTCTTATATAATTCTTGCAAATTGGATATTTTTATAAGTTCAGACTTGTCCTATTCTCAATTTATAAATAGAATGAAGTTTCAAAAACATCTTTATCCTCTTCATTCTTTTTCCAATATCTCAGTTTCAGGAGGAAACAATTATGCACAAGACACAAAATTAACCCTACTGCCCTATTTGCGGCATTATCCTATGCTGTATTCACCTTCTTACAGATTAAGATTCCTATCGGGGCAGATGCCACCTCTATTCATTTGGGAAATGCGGTAGTAGTCATTGCAGCCCTGGTTCTGGGCGGTCCCTTAGGCGGCTTTGCCGGAGCCTTGGGAATGACCATAGGAGACTTACTGGATCCGGTATATATCAGCTATGCTCCTAAAACCTTGATTTGTAAAATGGTAATCGGCTTAATTGTAGGCTTTGTTGCCCATAAGTTAGGAAAGATTCAGGATACAAACGACAAATCTAAAATTTTTAAATGGGTTTTGCTTTCAGCCATTTGCGGACTTTTTGCCAATGTAATCCTGGATCCCAGCATCGGCTATTTCTATAAGCTCTTAATTTTAGGAAAGCCTGCTGCAGAACTGTCCTTTAAGATTAACCTGATGGCTACAGGAATCAATGCCATTACCTCCACCATCGTTTCCGTATTTGTCTACATGGGACTCTATCCTATCCTGCGAAAGCAAAATATGGATGCCCTGCATTTGGCATAAAACCTAAAATGAGTATCCCACACTTTATAAGGGATACTCGGTATGAATAAAGCAAAAAAACTCCTCGCCGGCCTATTGGGGCTACGAGAGTTTTTATTTCTCAGCAGTGGCCAGGCAAAAACCCTAAGCCTGTTTTTTTCTTTTTAAAAAGCTTATTTACTTTTTGAAAGCATGTTTTTTCCTTTTTGTAAGGCAAATGCCAGCAAGGCATTTCCAAACAGGATAGTTACAATCCAGAAAATAGTCTTTCCTATAGACTGTTCCCTGACTTTTAGAAAGCTGTAGGGGTCCGGAAACCAAACCCATGGCATTGAAAATCAGCATAGGTATGGCGTACAGAAGGGTTACACCCAAAGCCTTCCCCAGGGAAGAAAGGGGAAGTACTGTCTTCTCTTCTACAAAAAGAAAAAGAAGAATGCACAGAAAGGGACAAACAAGATGACTAAAAATCTTGTTCCTTCTAAAAATTCATGGGCATAGCCCTTTTTCCGGTCCTAAGACCAAAAGTACCACAAAAAAGGTAAGGGCTAGGCATACCGAAGAGATATAGCGGAGCGTGGAAAGGAAGGGCGGAAATGCCCAATGCTCTCCTCTTCTTTGTAAAGCCTTACTAAGCACTCCCTTCCCCTCTTGATTCCTCCTTTGTAACAGTAGGAAGAGGGTAATGGCGATCCGATACCGCAAAGCAGGTTGGAATCCGTAGTGTAGAAACGAAAGGTTCCCAGTCCGTCTTCCTGTAAACCATGCAGAACCACAATGCACTCCAGCAGTAGCAAAACAAAATGTCCCAACAACAATCCCTGATCCTTGGTTTTTCTTTCCATTCCTCAGCCTTTCTATTTTTAGCTCATCTCTTCTTTAAATTATCCATGTCCTAGCTTTCCGTTCTATTGCTAGCAAAGATACAGAACACTTGCATCAAAGGAATCGCAGTCCTTTACCCGCGGTGTACATCATCATTTCCCGAAGCTCTTCCTGCATATTTTCTACCTTGGCAATGACTCCCTGAGCCCCATGGGAAAGCAAGGGTTGTAAGATGCCTCGACCGACGGAAACCGCATCCGCTCCTAAAGCCAGAGCTTTGTATGCGTCATAGCCGGTATCCATACTGCAATCCACAAAAATCTGCATCTTCGTATCTTTTAAGGCTTCCTTGATTTTCGGTAAAATCTGTAACGGCGCAATGCCGAAGGGAAGTCTGCCGTGATGATGGGACACAACGATGGCTGCACAGCCCGCCTCCTTAGCCTTGATGGCATCCTGTACAGAAAGCACGCCCTTCGCCACGAAAGGCAGCTTGGCATAGCTTACAAAGTCCGCCAAATCCTTGCTAAACACCGGTCCCACGGGAAGCCGTCTACCACATCATAAAGACCATCTGTTCCCGGAACATGGTCAATGTCGATGCCCACAGCAACGGAGCCATGCTCTCTTGCATAGTCTATCTCCTCCGAATTCTTCCATGGTCTGCAAATGGCTTAATAATGCGTACGGTATTTGGATTTTCAGCGACAATCTTCCCGTAGTCGTCATTATCTTCCATTCCTACCCAGTTTAAGGAATGCAGTTTTTTTGCCGCCACAGCATATTCCTCCATGGGCGTTCTTCCATTTTTCCAAAACCTTGTTTAAGTGGGAAAAATGCAGGCATCATGATGGGAGAATCATATTTTTCCAAAAATCTCCTTTTCAAAAGATACTTCGTGCTGTCAATCACCCGCATTTCCACATGAATACGATCCAGATAATTTCTGTTGTAACGGTTGGCATCCTCTGCATTTCCGCTGCTTACAGGAATGACTCCCAGTCTTCCGGCCATGGGCTGTGTTCATTTCCATAGAATACTCCTTTCAAATTCCAAATGAAAAACCATTAGCATCTCTACTAAAAATATTCTTGTATACTTCTTTAGAAATTTCAGCTTTTACTTGATACAGCTTTACCTTGATGCAGCTTTACCTTGATGCAGCTTTACCTTGATATATCCTTTCCTTTTTACTTCTAATTTTACTGTCTCTAACCCGGAGGATAAAACAGGACCAAAGGGCATAGCCTGCCAGAGCAATTACCAAGAATAAGGAAATAAAGGCGAAACAAATTCCTCCTGCTCTTCCTTTGCAACAGTCCCTTAATCTGTAGAGGTACCGGAAATCCTGTTGGACAGAGGAAATATAAAAATAACGCCAAAGGAAAAATCTTATCCTCCATTCTCTCTTTGAAAACAAGGAAAAATAAAAGAATAATACTTTCACAGAAGAGCAATCGAATCCCCGCCAGCGTAAGAGGGAGGACAATACCCCTTTATGCAGTCTCATACTATAGCCAAGACTAAACAGAATCAAAGAGCCGATAGGGACGGTGAGAGCTTCCATGGTGTTGTCAAAAATAGCTTTCATTCCTGCATTCTGCATAATGGCCTGATGCAGTCCGGAGGCGTTCATAACTACACCGAAAAGCACCGCCAGGATAAAAGAGCTGGTAAAAATCTTCTTGGCAAAAGGCAGTAGCTTTCGTTCTCCTATGCTTTTGTTCATTAAAATCAAAGGGACAAAGATAAAATTGATCAAGATTCCTGCAAGGTCAAAGGGAATCAGATTGGCCATATAGGACTTTCCTACCACGCTGATATACAGGGAGAGCCACCGCACCTCCTTCACAGGGTTAAGCAGAGAAAGGGCCTATCTCCTGAAAGTCCTTAGGCAACAGCTTGAAAGCTGTCCTCCTAAAAATATACAATGATCCAAAGAAAAATCAAAAATACAATTTGTGAAAACGCCCTTTTCCAGCTTGGTTTCCACCATAACCTGATAAATCAAAAAAGAAACAGAATGTCCAAAGCTATTCTTTTGCTCCCTCATTTTTGTTCATGGCTAAGCCAAGCCTTCTCCTAGCGTGTCCCCTAAAAACAGCAGGAAAAAAACACGGAAATATTACAGAAATAGCTGTCATCCCTCCCTCCTTTCTTTTTGAAAAGGAAGAGCGCTTAGGCTCTTCCTTCGTAAATGGGGTGCTTGTCTGTTAATGCTTTAACTCTACGAAGCACTTCTTCTTTGCTATTTTCAAAATCTGTAGTTACCTTATAAATACATTCCGCAATTTCCTTCATTTCCTCTTCCTTAAAGCCTCGAACAGTAACTGCAGGGGTTTCCGATTCTTACGCCTGAAGTCTGGAAGCGGGAACAGGGATCATGGGGATTGCATTCTTGTTTAGGGTAATATTGACTTCATCACAGGCATTTTGCGAGAACTTTCCGGTAATGTCCGAGAAATTTGTTAAATCCACAAAAAGCAAATGATTTTCCGTTCCACCGGATACCAGCCGGAAGCCCTTGGCCATCATGGCCTCAGCCAAAGCCTTTGCATTCTTCACTACCTGCTGCTGATATTCCTTGTATTCCGGCTTTAAAGCTTCTCCAAAGCAAATTGCCTTGGAGGCAATCACATGCTCAATGGTCCTCCCTGTACACCGGGGAATAAAAACTTGTTGAAATTATATTTCTCTGCCACTTCCTGGCTGGACAAAAATCAAGCCGCCACGAGGGACCTCTTAAGGTCTTGTGGGTTGTGGTAGTGGTAACATGGGCATGGGGAATGGGACTAGGGTGAACTCCTGCAGCCACCAATCCTGCAATATGCGCCATATCTACAAAGAGTACCGCACCGCAGGCATCTGCGATTTCACGGAAACGCTTAAAATCAATAATTCTGGAATAAGCGGAAGCTCCGGCAATAATCATTTTGGGCTTTTCCTTCATTGCCAGGTTCATCACCTCTTCGTAGTCGATAAAGCCCTCTTCGGTAATGCCGTAGGGTATAATATTATAGTATAGACCGGAAAAGTTTACAGGAGAGCCGTGGGTTAAGTGTCCACCGGCGTCCAAGCTCATGCCCATGATTTTATCTCCGGGATTACAGATTGCCATGGTAACCGCCATATTGGCCTGGGCACCGGAGTGGGGCTGCACATTAACATACTCACAGCCAAAAAGCTGCTTAGCACGCTCAATGGCAATGCTTTCCACCACATCCACTTCGCTACATCCGCCGTAATAGCGTTTTCCCGGATAACCTTCTGCATATTTGTTGGTCAGAACCGTTCCCATAGCCAACATAGCTGCAGAGGAAATAATGTTTTCAGACGCAATCAATTCGATATTGTTTTGCTGTCTTTCATACTCCTTCAAATCCCTGACCAATCTCGGATCCTGCTCCTGAATAAACTTCATGAGTTCCTTAATCATAGTTGCCTCCTTACTCTCCTGAAACTCCCTACTCCTCTTGCCATAAATATTCAGAAATCACTAACTGTAGCTGCTTAACATTGTTGTATTCGTGAATCTTGGGGTAGTATATCAGATTTAATTTCTTGCGACTAGCTTTTATTATTTAAAAATTTTCCGCATCTTCGAAAAATCATTCCCTCTACTCTTCCCCCTGTTCGTCCTCCAAATACAGTTTTAGTGCATTTTTATTCTTTCCTAAAATCTGAAAATTCTTCACCAAAACATTTTTCTGGGCAAAGGCAGGCTTTTCATTTCCTCTTCCAAAAGGTTCCAAGCAAGAAAGAGAACGAACAAAGTCTTCTTTTTAAGTAGGAAAATGGCAGAACCACATCAATCCAGACCTTCTCTTCTAAATCCTCTTCCTGAAGCTTTGCATTATCTAAAAAGAGCCTGCTTTTAGTTCGCAGAGATTTTTCTTTTTGCTACGGAAAAGCCTGCTGCCATAGGGTGCCCGCCAAAATGTAAGGAGCAGCTCCTTTTGTTCCTCCAATCTTTCCGCCATCGGATGGCCAGAATAGAACGGCCGGAGCTACACCTCTCCCTCTGCATTGGTTACGATAAAGCAGGGACGATAATAGGCCTCTCGAATCCGCCCTGCCACAATTCCTGCTAAGCTTTCGTGTAAGTTGGGAAGGAATAGGAATAAAAGCGGTACATCTCCCTCTTGTTCCGCCAAGGCCTTGGCTTCTTCCACTCCCTTTCTGGTCATTTCCTTTCGTTCCTCATTTAAGACCAGTAAGTGAGCAGCCTTCTCTCTTGCCTTTTCCTCCTCTTCCTCCAAAAAAGAGAGGGCCAGCATAGCACTTTTCTAAACGCCCTCCTGCATTGATACAGGGTCCGATTTGAAATCCCAGAGTATAGGAAGAGATTTCCTGTTCCGGAGAGATATTACACTGATGTAATAGAGCTTGTATTCCTATATTTTTACTCTTTTGCAAATGCCCAAGACAGTACTTTACGATCACCCGGTTTTCCTTCTGTAAGGGCATCACATCACAAACCGTAGCAATGCCTGCAAAGCAGGCCAGCTCCTCTAAAAGCTCCAGCCCTTTTTGTTGCTTTTCCAAAAGCATTTTCATCAAAAGATAGCAGACCATGGCTCCGCAGATTTCCTGATTCGGATACTTACTGCCCTCTCTTTTGGGATTTACCACCGCAAAGGCTTCCGGAATTCTCTTCTTCCCCTCCTCATCTCTTCGTAAATCATGGTGATCCGTAAGGAGTACATCTATTCTATAGGACTTGGCTTTCTCCATGGCAGAAAAAGCGGAAATACCGTTGTCACAGGTAAGCAAAAGGGAAATCCCTCTGCCCTTGCCTCTTCTATAATCTGTTCATTGATGCCGTAACCGTCCAAAATTCTATGGGGGATCACAACGGAGAGCTGCTCCTTGGAAAAAAAGAGGGAAAGGGCCTTGGCTAGAATGGTAGAAGCACAAACACCGTCCACATCATAGTCTCCCACAATCCGAACTTTCTCCCCCTCCCTCATTGCCCGCTCCAGGCGATTTAAAAAGCGAATACTATCCGGTAAAAAAAGAGGAGAAGGGATTTCTTCTCCCTCCAGAAAATTTCGCATTTCCTCTTCTGTTGTTAAATCCCGATTCCGAAGAATCCGCACCAATACCGGATCCAGGGGACAATTTCTCCCCCAGTTCCTGAAAATCCGCTTTTTTTCCATAAACAAACCACTTTTTCATGGTATTTCCCTTCTAGAACTCCTATGACTTCCATAATCAGTAGTATTCATCCAGTTCATATACTTGATTAGCCCATATACTTGATTAGCCCATATCGTTGATTAGTTCATATTCTTCAAATTATTTGCGAATGCATTATTTTTCTTGTATAGTAAGAAAGGATTCTTGCATAAAAAATACCCTATCACTAGAAATGGAGAAACAATGAATTTATTTGAAATTAAAAGAGATTTGAACAAAAAGCGCTCTGGCCCTTTTTACTATATGTATTATCCGTACAGATTTTGGCTGTACTCCTGGTATTGCTGCTGCCTCTTAGCGGTATTCCCCTTTTATCCAACCAGTATATCTGTATGGTTATCTCCGTAGCCATCAGCTACTGTCTTTTAAACAATATCTTTCCTGCTGAAAAACGGCTGATGAGTAGGGAGAAAGAAATTGATGGTTCTGAAATGCAAGACAATCCTTCGGAAAGCCCTCAAGAGCAGCTTGGAAGAGAAGCTCTGACAAAAAAAGAAGCTTTTTCTCTTCTTGCCTTCCTCCACTATTTCATGATCTTTCAGGCAGGTCAGTGGATTGGGGGCATCATCAATATGCCCATAATTTCCCTCTTTAGTAAACTCGGTTTAAACCTGTCCTTTTCACAGGAAGCGGCAAGAGGAGGAAGCCTGACGGATTTTCCCATGCTCTTTTATACGATTCTAGTGGCTCCCTTGATGGAGGAGATGGTTTTTCGAGGAGTATTCTATCACCGATTCCGCTCCTACGGAAAATACTTCGCAGCCTTTTTGGACCGCCTTTTTTCTTTGCTCTGATGCACAGCAATTTCTGCAATTTGCTCCGGCCTTCTGTATGGGAATCATCCTCTTTTTATCAGAGACCGCTATGGGCTGCCTTATTCCATACTGCTACATTTTTGCAATAATCTTTTGGCCATTTTGGTGAATAACCTTTCGCAGGATTCCACACTGGCACAGGGACTCTATAGTTTATTCCTCCTTGCCGGCTTAGGCTATGCCATCTACTATGGTGTAAAAAATCGAAAGAATCTGGCAGAGGATAGACAATATGAAAAGGAACATAGTCTTCCCTTAAGACAATATCTGTCTTCTCCGGTTTTGTGGATTGATATTGTTTTAATGCTGGCTTTGGCCTGCGTTAGCCTCTTTGTCCCTATGGATGCCGGGGCGATGTAAAAACAATCTGTTATACAGTATAGGTCTAAATTCGGGCACGCTCTCGCTATCTTCGCCCTGCTGAACAGTGGTTTATGTTAACCACTGCTCACTTTGCTTCGCAAAGCAACATCCTTCGGAAGTTGGCTTTGTCCAGATTACCCCTTATTCCGGACCTATACTGCATAAAAACATAAATACCCATGGGCTCAGATTACCCTCATTCAGACCTATACTGTATATACATTTTCCTTTATTTTTCCGAAGAGAGTTTCCAAGATGCCCCTTCCAAAGGCAGCGCCGATATTTCCTCCCAAGCGTCTTCCTAAGCCTTTTCCAAAGACAGATTTTCCGATACCGGAACCAATCTCCCTGCCGATGGATCCGGAAACGGAGCGGCCTACGGACTTTATAACTGTCTTTTGCTTACTCTTTTCCTTTTCCAATTCCCGTTCCTGACGAAGCCTTTCCTTTTCTTCTTCCTTCTCCTTCAGTCTTTGGGCTTTTTCCTCTTCTTTTTCCTGCTTAGCTCTTTCCTTTTCCTCCACCTTTTCCTGTAGGAGACGATATTTTGCTTCTTCCTTTTCTGCTAATTCCTTTTGGAAGCGCTCCTGCTCTTCCTTTCCCTTTCTATGCAAAAACTCATAGGCGGAATCCCGATCCACAGCTTCTCCGTAACGAATATAAAGGGTAGAAGCCTTGACGGCTCTATCCTGCTCTTCAGGGCTGGCCTCTCCCAGGTAAGACTGGGGTGGAAAAATCCTTGCCTTTTCCACAATAGCGGGACTACCATCTTCCTCTAAGCAGGAAATCAAAGCCTCTCCTGTCCCCAGATTCTCCAGTACCTCTTCGGAGGAAAATGCCGGATTCTCCCGGAAACTGTCTGCTGCCGCACGAATCTTCTTACGCTCTGCAGGAGTATAGGCTCTTAGGCCATGCTGAATCTTATTCCCGCACTGGGCCAAAATAGCATCCGGAATGTCTGAAGGACTTTTGGGTAATGTAATAAATCCCCACGCCCTTACTTCGAATCAGGCGGGTGATTTGATTTAATTTTTCCAATAAGGCCTTGGGCGCATCATCAAAAAGGAGGTGCGCTTCGTCAAAGAAAAAGACAAAACGAGGCTTCTCTAAATCCCCAACCTCCGGAAGCAGCTCATAAAGCTCGGATAAAAGGTAGAGAAGAAATGTAGAATAAAGCTTAGGCTCTCCCATAATTTTCTTCGCATTAAAAAGATGAATAATCCCCTGCCCCTTCTCGTTTTGCCGGAAGAAATCCTTTACATCCAAAGCAGGCTCTCCAAAGAATTCCTTTCCTCCCGCCTCTTCTAAGGCCACTACAGAACGGATTAAAGCATTCAAGCTCTGGGTAGGCAGATTTCCATAGGAGCACTGTATTCCTTGCTATTTTCCGCCACATATTGTAGGACGGATCGAAGGTCCTTGGTATCAATCAATAATAGGCCTTCTTCGTCCGCAATGCGAAAAACCACCCGTAAAATATCACTCTGCACATCCGTGCAATTCAATACACGACTTAAGAGCAGAGGCCCCATCTCCGAAATCGTACAGCGCAGGGGAATTCCCTCCTCTTTGGATAGAGCAAAAAGCTCCACAGGGAAGCCCTGATAGCGGAATTCCTCCTCCGTAAGCTTGCATTCTTCCTTTCTCTTTTCAATTCCTTCTTTGGCTTCTCCCGGCTTTAATAAACCGGATAAATCCCCCTTAACATCGGAGACAAAAACCGGAATTCCCAGGGCAGAAAACTTTTCCGCTAAAACCTTTAGGCTTACGGTCTTACCTGTTCCCGTAGCCCCGGCAATAAATCCGTGACGATTAATTTTATCGGAAAGAATGAAAATTCTCTTTCCCTCATCATTGATGGCAAAATCAATTTTAGACATAGGCTCTCCTTTTTTATGAAATCAGTAATGCCATTTTTACCTGAAAAGCTCTATCTTGAACATTGCTTTTTAATAAACTTGTCAAAACTCCCAGTACCATGCTAGGATATAGAAAAGCCATGGAGGAAAAGAATATGATGATTTCAACCAAAGGCCGTTATGCCTTAAGTACACTGATAGATATTGCCGAACAGGAGAAAAAAGGAGAACCGGTTTCCATCAAGGAAGTGGCGGAGCGACAGGGAATTTCCGTGAAATATTTAGAGCAGATTATTGCCCTGATGGTAAAGGGCGGCTTTTTAAAGAGTGTTAGAGGTGCCAAGGGAGGCTATCTTCTCTTAAAGGAGGCAAAGGACATTTCCGTAGGAGATATCTTGGATGCCGCAGAAGGAACCCTCTCTCCTGTAGACTGTGTGAAAGAAGGAAGTTCCTGTGAAAAATCTGCAAGCTGTCCTACCTTCCCCCTATATAAGGAAATCGACGAAGCCATCTATGCTGTAGTAAACCGATATAGTCTGGAGGATTTGTTGCTTTGTAATTCCAGAGGAAAGCTGGAGCATTGTCCAAGTAAGAGCTAAGAAAAACAGAGAAATGATAGGGCTTTATCACTAGGGAGCTTCTGGAGCAGCTTCCAAAACAAGATATGCTACACCGGCAAATAGCAGGGTTTAAGAACTAAAAAGACGATGAATCTCTTCATCGTCTTTTTCTACGTGCGACAGGATTCGAACCCACGACCTTCTGGTCCGTAGCCAGACGCTCTATCCAGCTGAGCTACGCACGCTTGCGAAACGCAAAGGAATATCATAGCAAAGCTTCATTTTCCTGTCAAGCACTTCTTCTAAATCTCCTCTACGGCACCGTTTCTTTCCAAAATTCCCGGAATCTCAGCCAGAGAAACAATACGATAACGGAACTCTGCGCGAGAGCCTGCCAACTCCTTTAATCTTCTAGAGATTCTCTGGTAAATGATGGCACAGTCTTCTCTCTTGGTTCCAATCAGAAGAATCAGGTACTGGGAGGAAGAATACTTGGTGTAAACATCTCCCTTTCTTAATCCTTCAGATAAGGACTGCTGTAAAACCTCGGCACGGGTATTCAGCTTGTCCTGATTCTGAATAGGCTTTCCTTCGTAATCCACCAAAGTACAAAGCATCATAAAGATGGAGGAGCCTCTTCTTTCCAGATTTCTTCTAAGAACATGATATACATCAATGAAGCTGGTAAAGGGGCAAAGGTAGGCACCAATCTTTCTGGTTCCCATCTCACTCTTCAGCTTCTCGTCCTTGCGAACAATGTTGGCCTGAATCTGACGAATATCGTCAGTTACTACACGAACATTGTCGGAAAGTCTTTCGTAGCAAGCTCGTAAAGCATCGGGAATAGGTGCTTCAACTCATCCTGGTAGTAGTGAGCGCACTTCATGTATAAATCGTAGGCGGTCTTATAATCCTTCTTCAGAATCAAGGCATCAATCATTTCAATCTGCCATCCGTTATCCGGATAAATCTTGTTGGCCTGATCATACATGACAAAGAGCTCTTCATACTGCTGATGCTCACGGTAATAAGCGCCAAGGAACTCAATCACCTCATCATATAAGCGCTTTAAGCGAACACTCTCCAGAATAACCCAGTAATCTGTGGCAAATTCCGGTAGCAATTCTCCCTTGTAAATCTTAAAAAGCCTTCTGATAGTAGGATAACTTCTTTGCATCTTCCCTTACTATTCTTCGCCTTTAAGCAAATATCTTCGAACTCCTGCATCCATCACATAGTCATACTCGGGAAGATATTCCGGAGCATAGATTCCTCTTTTTCCGTCAATAATCTTCTTTCCCGGCATGCCGGCCTTCTTCAGCTGAGTTCTTGCCTGGTGAAGCAGGTTGTTTAAGCTGTTGTTTTCATCCAGAAGGGACTTATGACCGAAAATTCCATCAATCAAATCTCTTTTTGAAATGCCTCCCAAGCCTCTTAAGAGGACAATTTCTGTGAGCTTAAGGAAATTCGCTTTGTTGTTATTCCCTAAGTCTAATTGCTTGTCCCCGACATAAAGAAAAAGCCACCCAGCATCTCTACATAAATTCTACTTTTTCTTTTTGCTTCCATAATCGTCCTTTATCAAAAATACCATTTGTTCCTACCTATTTTAAGATTTTTCTCTAAATGTAAAGGTTTAAAGCGATAAATATTTTTGGCTTTTTGCAATATTTCCTGTATTATACTAGAAAAATAAGAACTTAAGGAGACTCCTATGCGGATTTTTATTAGTGGAAGATGAAAATTCTTTCTAAAAAGTATAAAAATGATATTGGAGCGGGCGGAGTATGAAGTGGATACTGCTTATGACGGAGAAGAGGCTCTGGAGTATGCCAAAACTGCCATTTACGATTTAATGATTTTGGATGTGATGATGCCGAAGCTGAACGGTTATCAGGTAGCCAGACAGCTGCGAAAGGAGAAAAATGGTCTTCCCATTCTTATGCTTACCGCAAAGAGTCAGCTGGAGGATCGTATCGAAGGCCCTAGAGGGGGTGCTGACTACTATCTCACCAAGCCCTTTGACAAAAGAGCTTCTAGCCTGTATTTCCGCTCTTTTAAGAAGGCAAGGGCAGGAAGTAAATAGCTTAAGCTTCGGAGATTTAAGCCTGGATTTGGATAGTAAGGACCTTTCTTCCGGAACACATAGTCTGAAGCTTTCCAGAAAAGAATTTGATCTAATGCGCATGCTTTTACAAGGAAAAACTCAAATTCTAAGTAGGAGCAGATTCTCCAAAAGGTTTGGGGCTATGATAGTGATGCTGTGGAAAACCATGTGGAGGTTTATATCAGATTCCTCCGAAAAAAAGCTTAGGCTTTTGGAAAGTACTGTAAGCATCCAAAGTCGAAGGGACTGGGATATTTTCTGGCTGAGCAGGAAGAAATGCACAATGGATGCTAGGAAGGAAAAGAAAGAAGGAAAAGAAAGAAGCCAATGAAAAAACAGAAAATTCGTATTATGATACTTCTCTTTCTTCTCTTTGCTGTGATGTTGTTTGTATTATCCTTTACCAACTTTAACTACAGCAAGAAGGCCCGGGAGGAGCAAATGGATATGGAGCTGGAACAACTGATGTTCCCCGGCTTTCGAGACGGTCATGATGCTTTGCCCAGTCGTTTTTTTTCCTATGTCATCTTGGAAATTGGAGAATAATGAAATCACCGGTCAGCGAAGTTCTCCTGCCTGGGACTATTCTTCCTTTGACTCAGCTTCTGAAGAAGCTGCCGGAAAGTCTTCAGAAGAATCAAGCTTGGAAGCTGCTGCTCTGAAAAAACAAGGGTTTCGACAAGCGAAAGAATGGTAGAGAAGAAAATAATGGAGAAAGTAATGGAGATAGTAATGGAGAAAGTGATGGAGAACGCAATATAGAAAGCAACGAAGAAATCTATACCGATGAAAGCTCCGAGTTCTAAAATACTATCGTGCAAAAAAATTCTTAGTACAGGAAAAGCCTCCGGCACAGTCTATCGTTATAAAGCTTCGTTATCTTCTTCGAGAAGAAGGTCGTAAGACCTTGATTTTAGGAGATTACCAAAGAGAGCTAAGTAATTTGAATAAGCAGGCTCTATCCTCTGCTCTTCTGGCTTTGCTTTTTGATTCTTCTTTTTCCTGCCCTTGGACTACTTTTTCCTCTTGGGCAATCCGCCCCAACCTGCAAGCCATGGAAAAACAAAAGCAGTTTATTTCCGACGCCAACCATGAGTTAAAAGACTCCCTTAGCGGTCATTGCCGCCAACCTCTCTCTTGGAAGATCAGGATTTGGCTGCAGAAAGCCGGGGATTTCGTTCACAATATCTCTGTAATGAGTAAGAAAATGCGAGGGATTGGTGGAAAAGCTTTTTCAGCTTTCCCGTTTGGAGCAACAGGTATTTACCTACGGAGAAATGAATTACTCCAGAAGAGTGGCTGAAATCTGCCTACAAATGGAAGCTCTGTTTTTGAAGAAGGAATGGAATTAGAGCTTGCCCTAGAGCAGAATATTGTCCTAAAAGCACGCAATGAAAGCCAGGTAGAAGAGGTTTTTACGAATCTTTTTGGACAATGGTCGTAAATATGCCGATAAGCCCTCTACCCTCTTCGTGAAGCTTTACAGAGAAAAAATATGGCCATCCTTTCTGTAGACTCTGCGGGAAGAAGCCTAAGTAAAGAAGAATTTGAAAAGATATTTTCCCGCTTTACCCGACTGGATGAGGCCAGAAGCCAAAGTGAAAGCTTCGGTCTGGGGTTATCCATTGCCAAAGGAAATCGCCGCCAATCACAAAGGGAAAGTCTATGGCTACGGAAAGAACGGCAGGGTGCTTTGTCCTTGCCCTTCCACTGCAGTAAAGAAAATAGGATGTGAAAGCAAGAAATTTTACAGTTTTGCTTTCATGCAAAACAGCTTCGATGCAGGGGTAATCTGAGCCCGCGGGCACTTGCGAAAAAACGACTGTAAGGAAGTTTTTCGCTTAGTGTCCCCACCCGCTGGGCGAACTTAGCGAAGCGTGCCCCAAAGCGAAGCTGTTTTGTCGGAAAGCAAAGTTATTTCTTGGTTCACATCCTATTTATTATTTTCGTAAGATAAAAGAGCAAGGAAAAGCAAGTCCTGCTATTAGTACCACACAGAGAATATCGTTGTTGATGGTGGTGTAGAATTCCTTCTTTAGGCCGGGATAGTCCCCTTTATACTTGGCCATCAGGTACATTAACTTGGTAATGGTGGCTTCCAAGGTCATATCATAGGCTTCCAAAAGCTGGAAGTCTTTTTTGATTTTCTGTCCCACCTGATAAATCTCCATGTCGGAGCCTTCGTTTACTACCTGAGTAGCCATAACGATGATTTTTCCCTTTTTCTGCCACTTCTCCATTTCCTTGTAAAAAACTTCCTGCATACTTTCCGGAATCCCCCCTACGCCGAAGCTTTCCATAACAATACAGTCATAATTTTCAAAAAGGTAGGAAAGCATTTCCGCCCTGGTGCCCGGAATCAACTTGAAAACACAGATAGAGTCCGCCAAATCCAAATGGAACTCCACAGCTTCTCTTACAGGAATAAAGGGAATATAGCGGATGATTCTGCCATCCTGCATTCTTGCCAGGGTAGGAAGTTTACGCTTTGGAAGGCATGAAAGGAACGAGCCATCATTTTCTTTGCTCGGGTACCGGAAATCACATTTCCATTGAAAAGGAGAACTACATTTTCCGAATAAGGGTCACAGGCGTAGCGCACGCTGTCCAGAAGATTCATCTTGGCATCGGTACTGTCCTGATTGATGGGCTTTTGGGAGCCGGTGATCACAATGGGCTTTCTGGAATACTGGATCATATAGCTTAATGCCGCAGAAGTATATGCCATGGTGTCCGTACCGTGTAATACCACAAAGCCGTCATAGCGGTCATAGTTTTGCTGAATACAAGCCCCCATTTCCCGCCAAATCCTAGGCTGCATATTGGTGGAATCCACATTGCAAAGCTGAACGATAGAACAGCTCTGCAATCTGCTGTAATTCCGGCACAAAAGAGATAATTTCCTCTGCGCTAAGGGCAGGGCTTAAGCCGTCCTCCGTCTGCTTGGAGGCAATCGTTCCTCCGGTGGCAATTAACAATACCTTCTTCACCCGTTTCTCCTTCCTTATAAAGCAAGCTTTTTCCAAAAGTCTTTTCTTTATTTCGCTTTTCTAAAGCTTTATCCTAAGTTTTCTATAACTTTCCCTCTTTAAAAGTCCGCATCATCTCATTGGTTAAGCTGAAATCATTTCCCTGTAGCTCCACCTCATCTCGGCTAAGCCAGACTGCCTCGGAAAGCTCTTCCTCATCTCGAATAATCTGAACCTCTCCTGTCTCCGTAAAAGAAGCCTTTTCCTCATCCACTTTTGCAAAATATCCCAGGAGCAAGTCGTCCGCCATTCCCCAGGGTTGGGATTTATAATACTTTAGCTCTTTAATAGGAACACCGGTTTCTTCCATAGCTTCCCGAATCGCCGCTTCTTCCGCCGTCTCTCCGATTTCAATAAAGCCTGCCACAAGAGCAGGTAAGTAGGAGAGCTGATGGGCATACCTTGTGCAAAGGATTTTCTCCTTATGAATAATGCCCACAATAACTGCCGGCATGATTTTCGGGTAAAAGACCTCCTGACAGTTAGGACAGCGCATAGCTCTTTCTCTTTGGTCCTTCTCTGTTTTACTTCCGCAAACACCAGCAATACCCTATGCTTTTTGATAGAAATGAAAAAGATGCATTCCCGTATTCGCCAAGAACAGCAGAGACTTCGGTCCTTTAAACTTCCTGCGTAGTTCTTCTAAAGAAAGATACTCTCAAAATCCACTATCTCTTTCAAATAATAATAGTCTTGTCCGTCCAAAGAAAAAAGATAGGTAAAAGCTCTCCTCCAATCATTTTCCTTTGTCTGCTTCTCTCCCTTTCGGGATAAGGCATTTTCCTGTACCTCCTCTGCTTCCTTGGGAAAAGAGGATAAGTAGTCTTTGATTCGATAAAAGGAAAAGCCTTCCCCTCCGGACATCTTAGGCTTAAACCGTCACCGGTCATAATACTGTCAGAAGCCTCTACCTTCTCTCCGGACTCCCTCTTTGCCAAAACCGTCTTCCCTGAAAAGGAAAGAAAAAGTCCTCTTCTCTTGGCTTTTTCCGGATGATATTGATTATGAAAATGATGTTGCCCCAGGTCTTGTATCATCTGGCCTTATCCTTTCTTACTCCATGTTCTAAATATGGCTTATTGCCTGATATTTTTCCTGTTCTTTTCTAAGGTAAGTCTTTATTCCACTTTATTCTTGCTCTGTTCTTCTAAAAATTTTAGGTAAAGTAAATCTTCCGGCACCGTGATTTTTTGGTTTTGCTCTTCTCCTAAAACCAAGTAAGGCTGTTCTATGCTAAATGCCTCCACCATCATGGCATCATCCGTGATGGAAAGACCTTCCTCCTTCTTCTCTAAAAAAGTTTTATAGACCTCCCAAAGCAAGGGAAAGGAAAAAGCTTGAGGCGTCTGAATCCGATAAAGACTGCTTCTGTCCACGCTTTCCTGCACAATCCCCTTCTCTACCCGCTTTATGGTATCTGTTACCGGAAGTCCCGGAATCACTGCCCCATAGGACTTTCTGGCCTGATAAATTCTTTCGCATAAATCCAAACTAAAGCAGGGTCTTGCCCCGTCATGGATAAAAAGGGATAGACCGGTTTGGATATTCTTTATTTCTCCATTCTGATTCCCTGCCCTAGGATTGTCTTCATTCCCTATACTATAAGCTTCTCCATGCTCAGTATTATGCTCTTTTAACTGCTTTTCTCTTTTCGTTTCCCGATTCTTCAAAAACTCTAAGGCGGAGTAAACAGACCAGTAACGCTCCTCTCCCCCCTCAATCAGGGAAATCGCTATGCCCTCTTGCTCACGATTCTCTAAACCAAAAGCCGCTTTATCTTCCGGTACTTTCTCCTTGCATCGAGAAACTGCTGCGTATTCCTCCCCACAGTCCTGCAATGGAGAAACTGCTATACCATGCTGCTCTCCTTCGGAAAGGCGAAGACCAAGCTCTTCTTTCCATTGCTTAAGCTCTCCTTCCACCCTTTCCTTATCTTCCCCGGAAAGAATCAAAAGGATTTCTTTGCACCGATCCCAGCTGCAAAACTTTTGCAGGGCGGAATAATATAAAGGCTTTCCCTGAAAGGGCAGAAACTGCTTTTTTTCCTTGCATCCCATGCGGCTGCCTTTTCCGGCCATCAGAAGGATGACGGTAATTTCTCTTTGATTATGCATGCTTCCCTCCCATGCTCCTTTCCCTTCCGCTTCAAGGTTTCTCCAAGAAGAGCTCTATCTTGAGGTCTATCTCGAGGTCTATACCGAGCTCCACTCTGAGGATTCATTGAGCTCTTTTGCCGCAAGAATTCCTTCTATACTCTAGCCTTCCGTTAAAGCCAAAGAAGGATAAGCATTCAAAGAGGCCTCTCCCCGTTTTTCCTGCCTGATAATCATAATAGGCTGCTGCCGCTATCATGGCTGCATTGTCCGTGCATAGCACAGGGCTTGGGCAGTAAAAGCTTAAACCGTGAGCCTTCGCCTTCTCCTCCATCTTCTTTCGAAGACAGCCGTTTGCGGAAACACCTCCCGCCACAGCCATTTTAGATACCCCTAAATCCAGAGCAAGCTGTAGGCATTTTTCCGCCAAGTCCTCGCAGACTCCCTCCTGAAAAAGAGGCACAAAGATCTGCCACCCTTATTTCTTCTCCCAACATCTTCTTATGGTTTAACTCATTTAAAACCGCAGATTTTACGCCGGAAAAAGCTAAAGTCATAGGGAGTATCCAGTTTGGCCTTGGGAAAATGATAGGCAAAGGGGTCGCCCTCCTTCGCACTCTGCTCCAGCTTCGGGCCTCCCGGGTATCCCAGTCCCACGGCTCTGGCAATCTTGTCAAAGGCTTCCCCCGCTGCATCATCTCTGGTTCTTCCATAGATTTTTGATTTTTCCATAGTCCTCCACATATAGCAGATGGCTGTGGCCACCGCTTGCCACCAGGCAAACATAGGGAGGAACGCAATCCTGATGAGCAAGATAATTTGCCGCAATATGTCCTTCAATGTGATGTACCGGAATCAAAGGCTTCTGAATGGCATAGGCCAAAGCCTTGGCTTCGGAAACCCCCACCAAAAGAGAGCCTAGCAAGCCGGGGCCGTAGGTTACCGCCACCGCCGTAAGATCGGAAAAGCTTATTCCCGCCTCTTCCATTGCCAGACGAATCACCTCATCAATTTTTTTCTAAATGATTACGGGAAGCAATCTCGGCACCACTCCTCCAAACTCTGCGTGGAGAGCCACCTGAGAGGAAATCACATTGGAAAGTACTTCCTTTCCGTTTTTACTACTGCCGCTGCGGTTTCATCACAGCTGCTTTCGATTCCCAGAATCAAAACATCTTCCATAAAACTGTACTCTTTCTATATTTCCTTCATTCAGAATCTCATCACACAGATTCTTATAATCCAATGCATGTGCACTGAATTACCCTATCCTGTTCTTTGCTTCGCTCTCAGCTTTATTTTCCTTCTTCCTCTTCTTCAAAGGAAATGTCCTTACTCCAAGCATCTCTGGCGAATTTCACCGGAAAAATATGGCTGAACTTATCCTTATACTGCTCCGGATAAACCTCGGAAGGAGAATAGTGGGTAAGCCACATTTCTCTAGGCTGGGCTTCCCGTCCTAAGATGGCTGCCTCTTCCATAGTCATGTGCTTATGCTTCTTGGCATTGGAGAGCTTGTCCTCCTCCCCATACATTCCTTCACAGATAAACAAATCCACATCCTTTGCCTTTTCGGCTATCCTGGGAATCGGTCTGGTATCGGTACAATAGACCAGGGAAATCCCTCGTCTTGCCTCTCCCATGACCATATCCGGGGTAAAAAGATGCCCCTCATGCTCTACCGCTTCTCCATGTTGCAGACGATTCCAGCAGGACACGGGAATCCCTGCCTCCCTTGCCCGTTCTACAGAAAATTTTCCGGATCTGGGAATAATGATTTTGTATCCGAAGCAGGGAATACTGTGTTGTACCTTAAAGGCCTCCAGCTGAAAGCTTTCGCAGGAAAATCTCTGCTCTTCTTCCTGAATTTCTATATATTCAATGGCAAAGGGCAGCTCCGGCGCAATGCTTCGTAGTCCATTCACCACCCTGGCCAGTCCCTTGGGTCCAATCATAGTCACCGGCTTGGTCCGCTCCGCATTTCCCATGCTGAGCAGCATTCCGGGAAGTCCGGAAATGTGATCCGCATGGTAGTGGGTAAAGCAGATGGTGTCAATGCTATAAGGGCTCCACCCCTTCTCCCGCATGGCAATCTGGGTTCCTTCTCCACAATCTATCAAAAGGCTTGACCCATTACAGCGTAACATCAAGCTGGTGAGCCAGCGCTTGGGAAGGGGCATCATACCGCCGGTTCCCAGTAAACATAATTCTAACATAATTTGTTGTATCGTCCTTTCCATAAGGATGGCATCCTCTTCCGGATCCCGGTAATACACCTTTCTTTTGGAAAAGGCCCGAAATCCCTCTCGTTCATAGATTGCCCTAGCAGGGGCATTGCTTTCCCTTACTTCTAAAAATATTTTCTGAATGGCCTCTCGGTCTCCAATAGAGAGAATTTCCCGAAGCAATTGCTTTCCAAAAACCTTTGCCTTGATGCCTCTTCTTCACAGCAATGCTTTTCCAACTCTCCTTCTACGCCTAAAACCCTCAGAATGGCATAGCCTAAGATTTCCTCTTCCTCCATCAAAACTATGGCTCTATCGTATTTTCCCTCCACAGCACGGAAAAAGTCTTGCCGAGAATAGGCCATACTGCCAAAAAGAGCCTGATCCATCTCCCAAATTTCTTCCACATCCCGTACTTCCATGTACCGAAAAAACATTTCTCCTCCTTGATTTTTAAGCGGTGAGTAGGAATTATCCCGAGCTATAGCTTAGGATATTCAGTAAGCAGCTTAGGACATTCAGTAAGTCGTTTAGCTATTCATAAATCGGATAGTTCTTTGCTATCAGCTTGTCCTTGGTTTTCCCTAAATCCTTGTAAGCCTCTTCCTGCACAATCTGAAAATCCTTTAAAACCCCTGCTTCCTTTTCCCTCTCTGCCTGAGGCTTCCTCAAATACTCCAAATGGAATCCCGCTTCCAAGCCTTCCGCCTTTTTCTTTTCCCCCAGTAAGGCTAGGGAAGCAGCCCTTTGCAGGGCATTCTGGGGGTTAGGGGATATGCATCGTTCCTTCTTAAGGCTCTCTTCAATCTGCTTTCTATAGGGAAAAAAATGCCGTCTCCCAAGAAAATCTGCTGCCCCTCCTGTTCTTTTGCAAAAGCAAGAAGCTCCTCAATACTCACCGCCCTTTCCGGAGAAATACACTGTCCCAAACGGTAAGATGCGGTATAGACCTGTCCTCTTCTGGCATCCAAAAAGCACATGGATGGGATTGGGTAAAAAGCGCAGATTTTCCTGCAGCATTCAAGGTACTGATTCCATGAGGGGAATATTCCCGGCTAAAGCCAGGCCTTTTTCCTGTTGCCGCTCGATTCTCAGTCCGGTGAAGGAGCCGGGACCCTTACAAAGGAAAATCTGATTCACCTCTTCTAAAAGAAACCTTGCAATGCTCCAAGAGACTGATACAAAGAGGCAATAAGGTTTCAGAGTAGGGTGAGCCCGATTTGTAAATCCATCTCCCCTAAAAATTTCGCCGTCCTTTACAAGACAAACCCGGAAACTCTCCCGGAGGCATCCAATGCTAAAGCTTTATCATTTTCTATCCTTTTCTTTCAATGATTACTCTTTTTCAGAGATTACTCTTTTCAGAGATTGCTCTTTTTCAGAGATCGTAGATTACTCTATTTCGTAGATTACTCTATTTCACAGATTGCTCTATTTCGTAGATTACTCTACTTTTTCTTCATGGCTATCTGCCATACGGATTCTCCGAAAAGGAAAAAGCCCTGACTTAAATCCTTTTTCTATAGTAATCCATTTAGCTTCCGGAGGAATGTCCTCTCTTACCTGACTGGCCCACTCCATTAAAGCAATGCCCTCTCCGGAAAGCATGTCCTGAAAGCCGATTTCCCAAAGCTCCTCAGGATCTACAATACGGTAAAGGTCAAAATGATAGAGCTTTTCCCTGCCCTGATATTCCTTCACTATGGTAAAGGTGGGAGAATCTACATTTTCCGAAACGCCCAAGCCCTTGGCAAAACCTTTGGCAAAGACCGTCTTTCCTACCCCAAGGTCCCCCTCCAGACAGTAAATCTCACCTTTTTTTGCCTCCTGTCCCAGGCGAAAGGCCAACTGATAGCTTTCTTCTTCACTTTTGCTAATCCACTCCATCCTTTACTCCTATCCACAAAAAACGCTGGTGCCTTGGACGCCAGCGTTTCTTTTTATTCTTAACAAGTGGCCAGGCGAAGCCTGATGCATCTTGTTCATAACGAGTATCCCTTGCAAATCTTTCCATATCTCGTTTCGAACGAGTTTTTTCTTGCAAGGAAAGCTCATTCCTGCCGCCGGCTTAGCCTGCGATATCTTATTACTCCTCTGAACTTGTCTTTACACGAAGGTAATGAAATACTCTTCTTCCGGTTTCATCCTCAAAGGCAGAGACGAGAGAGAAAATCCTCTTCAAAAAGGATGTCGGAAATAATGGCAAATTCATCCTTCCGTCCGGGAAGTACATGAACCTTTAGCTAGCATCCTCAACAAAGTAGCTCTTCAGTTCCTTCTCAATCCCCTCTTCTGTCCCTTCAATACGAAGGAAATACCGGAAGGCATTTCCTCCCATTGACTCAATTTCAATCATCTTATCGGACCAGCCGATTCCCTGAAATTGTTTTTATGGCGTACTGCCGCAATGATATCGGAAACTACCGCACTGGCTGTAGGAAGCTTACCGGCTCCCATTCCGTAAAGCATAGTAGTTCCCAGACAATTTCCAACGATGCGAATACCGTTGTAAACGCCATTTACCGGAAAAAGAGGATCCTTTTCATCCACCATCATAGGTGCCACATAGGCAAAATACTTGTCCTCCACGGTCTGCACGGAGCCCAAAAGCTTAACACTCAATCCCAATGCCTTAGCATAGGCCATGTCGATATCACTGACATTACGAATTCCTTCTGTGTAAATGTCTTCATGGCGACAACGATTGCCGGAAGTCATGGAAAGCAGAATAGCCGTCTTTCTGGAGGTGTCGAAGCCATCCACATCCGCAGAGGGATCTCTTTCCGCATAGCCCAGTCTCTGTGCCTCCTTCAAGGTATCTTCAAAGCTGGAGCCTTCTTCTCTCATCTTGGTTAAAATGAAGTTGGTGGTTCCGTTTAAGATACCGGTGATTTCGGTTACATTTTCCCCTGCATAGTTATGATAAAGGGTACGGATAACCGGAATTCCTCCTCCAACGGAAGCCTCAAAATAGAAGTTACAATTATGTTCCTTGGCGGTACGAATCAGTTTGGAACCGCAGGCATCCACTACCGCCTTGTTGGAGCTTACCACATGCTTTCCCTTTTCCAGACAGCTCTTGATATACTCATAAGCAGGATGAATTCCTCCGATAGCTTCCACCACCAGCTCCACTTCCGGATCATTTTCAATAACGGAAAAATCTGTGGTCACCAGCGCATCATCCACACCGGGAATATGCTCCTTCGTGTCCAAAATGTATTTTACCTCAATAGCTTCTCCGCCCTTTTTTTCAATCTGTGCTCTATTCATATCCAGCACTTCTTTTACACCGGAACCGATGGTTCCAAAGCCCATGATGGCAATCTTCATCTTGCTCTCCCCTTTCTTCTCCTTACAATTCTTTCCTATTGCATTCCGTAATACTCTTTTACTCTATTGTTATTAAGCGTTTCTTGTTCCTTCTTGTGAATCCTGTTCCACTTTCTCATTCAAGACTTTTCTTTTTAAAGAAGGACTTAGTCATTTCCGACTATCTTTCGATCCGGACAGCCCAACTGCATCCATTTCAGATAAGCAGAGATAAAACGATCAATATCTCCGTCCAAAACCGCATCCGTATTACCGCTTTCTTCCCCGGTACGAAGGTCTTTTACCATCCGATAGGGCTGTAATACATAGGAACGAATTTGGGAGCCCCAGCCGTTGTCCTTCACTTCTCCACGAATACCTGCAAGCTTGGCCTCCTGCTCTTCTTTTTCCTTTAGATAAAGCTTTGTCTTTAACATCTGCATGGCTTTTATTCTTGTTCTGTAACTGCGAACGCTCCTCCTGACAGGCTGCCACAAAGCCGGTGGGAATATGAATCAAACGCACCGCAGAGAGGTTTTGTTAATATGCTGTCCTCCTGCGCCGGATGCACGGAAAACCCTCCATCTTAATATCTTCTTCCCGGATCTCGATGTCGATATCCGTTTCAATATCAGGCATAACATCACAGGACACGAAGGAAGTTTGACGCTTTCCCTGGGCATTAAAGGGAAATACGAACCAGGCGATGAATTCCGGACTCAGAACGAAGGTAACCGTAGGCATACTCTCCCACCACTTCCATGGTTACGGACTTTATGCCGGCTTCATCTCCATCCAGATAGTCTAAAATCTTTACCGTAAAGCCATGTCGTTCCGCCCATCGGGTATACATTCTGTAAAGAATCCCCGCCCAGTCGTTGGCCTCTGTCCCACCTGCTCCTGCATTTAATCGGAGAATTACATTCATACTGTCATATTCTCCGGAAAGGAGGAGGGTGGTGTTCATCTGGTCCAATCTTTCGGAAAAGCTTTCCAGTAATTCTTTGATTTCAGGAATTACCGAATCATCATTTTCCTCTTTTCCCATCTGAATCAGAGCTTCAATGTCATCATAGTTTTTCCTTCAGTTCACTGAAAGCTTCCAGCTCGTCCTTCAGATGTCTTGCCTCTATGGAAAGCTTGTTGGCCTTTTCCGGATTCCCCCAGAAATCGGGTTCCTCCATCATACGGTCCAACTCTATGATTCTTTTTCTCTTGCTGTCCAAGTCCAGTGCCGCTTCCAACTGCTGCAAAGGCTCTTCTTTAGAAGAAAGTTCGGTTTTAAATTGATCAAACTCAATCACAGAGGCTCCTTTCTTATACTCTTTCCTTCTTACTTTTTCTTACTTCTTGATACTGGTTTTTATACTTTAGTTTTTATACTATAGTCTTTATAATTTAGTTTTTTTACTTTAGTATTTATACTGACTGTTCTTACTGCATCACCTTATCTTGCAGCACTGCCTTATCTCGCTTTACAGGCTCGACTTAACAAAAGCTTAGTCCTTTTGATAAAGGTTCGCACCGTAGCACTGCTTATACTTCTTTCCCGGATCCGCAGGGCATGGGTCATTTGGATAAATCTTTCTGCCCTCTCTCTGCTTTTGGACTTCTTACCGCAGACTCATCCCTATTGGTAGCCAATGGCTTTAGCCACCTGCTCTCTTTCCACCTTCTGCTCCAGCTTAATCTGGTATAGTACACGAACGGTTTCTTCCTGAATACTTCTCATCATATCCTGGAACATCTCGTAGGCAGCAATCTTATACTCTACCAAAGGATCCTTCTGTCCATAAGCCTGAAGACCGATTCCGTCTCTAAGAATATCCATATCGTCAATATGGCTCATCCACTTCTGGTCCATAACCTTAAGAAGAATTACACGCTCTGCCTCACGCATCTGCTCAGGATTCGGGAATTCCGCTTCCTTCTGCTCATAAAGGCGAATAGCCTCTTCCTTCAGTCTCTGGTTCAGCTCATCTCCGGTCATGGATTCATATTCCTCTTCGGTAAGTCTTAACTTCTTTAAAGGAATAATGCTCATTAAAGTATCGTTTAAACCGGCTAAATCCCATTCCTTGGCAGTGTCTCCGGATCCAATATTTTCGGAAACATAGTTATCAACCGTGTCCGTGATAAAGCGTACAATGAGAGGACGCATATTGTCTCCCTCCAGTACCTTTTCTCTCTCGGCATAAACCACGTCTCTTTGCTCGTTGTTTACCTCATCATACTTTAAGAGGTTTTCACGGATACTGTAGTTGTTTAACTCAATCTTCTCCTGCGCCTTGGCAATGGCATTGGAAAGCATCTTATGGTGAATCTGCTCACCATCCGGCACGCCCAAGGCCTCGAACATGCCCATCAATCTTTCAGAACCGAAGAGACGCATTAAATCGTCTTCCAAAGAAATAAAGAATTGGGACTGTCCCGGGTCTCCCTGTCTTCCGGCACGACCTCTTAACTGATTATCGATTCTTCGAGACTCATGGCGCTCTGTACCTACGATATGTAATCCGCCGGCAGCCTTTGACTCGTCGTCCAGTTTAATATCCGTACCACGACCTGCCATGTTGGTAGCGATGGTTACCGCCCCATGCACACCTGCCTCCGCTACAATAGCAGCCTCCTGCTCATGGAACTTAGCGTTTAAGACATTGTGCTAATGCCTCTCTTCCGAAGCATGGAAGACAATAATTCTGAGGTCTCAATAGCAATAGTACCCACCAGCACCGGTGCTCCCGTCTCATGAATAGCCTCAATCTCATCCACTACAGCCTGGAACTTTTCCTTCTTAGACTTATACACCGCGTCATCCAGGTCAATTCTTTGTACCGGTCTGTTGGTAGGAATCTGAATAACGTCCATGGAATAAATGTTTCTAAACTCCTTCTCCTCAGTTTGCGCGGTACCGGTCATTTCCCGCCTTCTTGCTAAACTTGTTGAAGAAGTTCTGGAAGGTAATGGTCGCAAGAGTTCTGGACTCTCTCTTTACCTGTACATGCTCCTTTGCCTCGATAGCCTGATGCAAACCGTCAGAATAACGACGACCGTTCATAATACGGCCGGTAAACTCATCAACGATTAAAACCTCGTCATCCTTTACCACATAATCCTTATCTCTAAACATCAGGTAGTTTGCTCTTAAAGCCAGGATAATGTTGTGCTGGATTTCCAAGTTCTCCGCATCTGCCAGGTTTTCAATATGGAAGTACTTCTCCACCTTCTCCACACCCTGCTGGGTAAGGTTTACGGTCTTTTTCCTTTTTCATTTACGATAAAATCTCCGGTCTCTTCGATTTCTTCGCTCAAAATCGCATTAATCTTGGAAAAACTCCGCAGACTCTTCTCCTCTTTCCAACTGTCTTGCCAGAATATCGCAAAAGCTCATATAGCTTTGTAGACTTTCCGGACTGTCCGGAAATAATCAAAGGAGTTCTAGCCTCGTCGATTAAAAACGGAGTCCACCTCGTCGATTACGCAGTAATTTAAGCCACGAAGAACCTGCTGGCTCTTATAGATTGCCATGTTGTCTCTAAGGTAGTCAAATCCCAGCTCGTTATTGGTCACATAGGTGATGTCACAAGCATAGGCAGCCTGTCTCTCCTCCGTAGACATCTCATTTAAAACCGTACCTACGGTTAAGCCTAAGTAACGGTGTACTCTTCCCATCCACTCGAGGTCACGCTTTGCCAAGTAGTCGTTTACGGTAACAACATGCACACCCTTTCCGGTTAAGGCATTCAAATAGGCAGGACAGGTAGAGACCAAAGTCTTACCTTCTCCTGTTCTCATCTCCGCAATGCGTCCCTGGTGAAGAACAATTCCACCGATTAACTGTACAGGGAAATGCTCCATGCCCAATTCTCTCTTTGCCGCTTCTCTAACGGTAGCAAAAGCCTCCGGCAGTAAGTCATCCAGGGTTTCTCCCTGAGCCAAACGATCTTTAAATTTCTCTGTCTGCCCCTTTAATTCTTCCTCTGACATAGCCGCCATCCTGCTCTGTAAAGAAAGAATTTGATCTACCTTGGGTTGGATCAGTTTTAATTCTCTCTGTGAGTGGGTACCAAATATTTTCTCGAAAAAGATTCATTATCCTATACTCCTTCTCCATACAAATGCTGTATGGTTCCGTATAAATCTATAACTCATAAATTCTACCATTAGTTACAAGCTTTATTCAAGGTGTTTTCAGCTACCCAATCCCTACATTTCGACCACTCGTTCCTGACCATCTCTTTTTCCCCCTTGAAAGCTTTTCTTTCTCTAGCAAAATAAAAAAATATTTCCCACAACGCCCTCTCAAGCCCTGATTTATCTGTTCACTTTTCACAAGATTTTCATACCCAAAAGAGGAAAATGATGCTATACTGTAGAAAAGAAGAAATTCTTTTGGACTACTAGGAAAGGAAGGAATTTTTTATGAAAATTGCCATTACCGGAAGAACCATTAGTCTAACCGATGGACTAAAGAATAGCGTGGAGAAGAAGTTAGGAAAGTTGGATAAGTTTTTCCAAGCAGAAACGCCATGTAATGTAACACTTTCTACCCAAAAGGATATGCAGAAAATCGAGGTAACCATCCCTGTAAAGGGCGGCGTTATCCGTGCTGAGAAGCTACCGAGGATATGTATCAGTCCATTGACCTTGTGGTGGATGTACTGGAACGGCAGATTCGTAAATACAAGAATAAACTCATTCAGCGTCATCAAGCCTCCTCCAACTTTACTTCTGAATTCATGGAAGAAAAGCCTGTACAGGATGAGGAAGAAATCAAGATTGTTCGTACCAAGCGTATTGATTTAAAAGCCTATGACCGCTGAAGAAGCATGCTTACAGATGGAACTTCTGGGACACAGCTTCTTCGTATTCCAAGACGGAAATACCGGAAAGGTCAATGTTGTTTATAAAAGAAAAGCCAATAGCTACGGTTTAATTGAACCGGAAGAATAAGCCCTTAAAATATTTAAAAGGGAGCTGTAAAGAATAATCCCTTAAAACATTTAAAAGGGAGCTGTAAAGAATCAAAACTTTTAGCAATTTTCAGCAATATAGGTCTGAATGCGGGGTAGTCTGAGCCCGATACTTGCGAAATCCGGTGAAGTGAAGAACTGTAAAAATCAATAAGTGAAGCGAATAATGGAGTATGGGTCTATAATAGGGGTAATCTGAGCCCGTCAGTACTTACTGAAAGCGAGCAAAGCGAAGCTTGAAGTTAGTACTGTTACGAAGGCGAGGTTAGCGGGAGCGTGCCCCAGTTATAGACCCATACTCCATTAGAGCGCATCTTTATAATAAATACAGTCCTTCAATACATCGGATTAAGCTAGCGAGAGCGTGCCCAAGTTCAGACCTATATTGCTTAGAAAATTCTTTTGATTCTTTAAAGCTCCTTTTTTATTCCGTTCTTTTCCCGGCAATCCCCAAGAATGTTACAATCATCACAATGGGCATTACAATGGGTACCGCAATATTGATACTGGCCTGCGCAAGATAAGCCAAGAAGGAAAGACTTACTGCAAAGGGAAGAGGATTCCCGGACTTAGTCTCTTCTCCCGACACACTCCCCTCTTTCTCCCCCAAAACTTTGAAGACATTTTTTAAAAGGAGAAGGTGGGCTAGAAGTCCCAATACGCCAATCGTAAGGAGAAGATTTAAGTACTCATTGTGGATACTGTCAATCAGTCCCATTCCCGCCTGCTCAACCTCTACCTTAAAGTGGTCATTGGTTAGCATAAAAATAGCCATCCGGGCCATAGCCGAAGAGGCGCTGAAGCATAGGCATTTTATTCCAAAAATAGTTCATCCCCATCTTCCAGATAAAGCCTCTTCCGGTTTCCCCAGGCATCATCAAAGCGTAAAAACTGGCTGTACTGTTCCAAGACAGGAATCAGTATGTCTGACATTTACATCGTAAAGAGCATAGGCCAGGGCTATAAAGAAAAAGAAGCAAAAAGACCGATGTAGCAGTTCTTTAAAAGTTTCATGGACAATGCTTTTTTTACTGAATCTTCCCAAAGCATAAAAGCAGAGCGGATAACCCCATTCCAAGATACGGAAGGACCGTCTTTTCCCAGAGAAAAGAGAAATCCGCCTTCTCCGGAAATCTGAATGATACTCTGTCCCTTTCCTGCAAAAAGCACCGAAAGCTTTAAGGCAAGGAAGAAAAGAAAATAAACGGACATACAGGAGGAAAAAAACTCTTGTTATCCTTCCAGGTCCAAAAAGGGCAAGACCAAAAACACCGCAAAATAGCCAATGACTGCATTGTCACTGCTGCCAAAGATGGTAGCGATATGGCAAAGAAAGCTCATCGCCAGAAAAAAATGCTTCCAACGAAGGTCTTTCTCCTGCAAATATAAGCCGATGTAAAGGCAGGCATAAAAAGCACCAAGCTGGTATAGCCATTAATATTCCCCACAGGGCCTGCAAACATCGCCCACTTCCCCCAAATCCGAAAACATTGTCAAAGAAATGCATATAGTTCAGCATATAAAAAAATCGCTGATGCCCCACAAGCACTGTAGACACTCCTACAGAAAACAAAAAGAATATGGAACTTTTTAAAGCGATAAAAACGGCTTAATCCCAAGTATACCGTAAAGAAAAAGAAGCCAGGTCAAAACTCCCCATATATCTTCCTGTGCTTCCCCACCAGGTTTCATAGGGGTAGCCGGAAAACAGCATGGAAAGGAAGAATAAAATAAGCAGAAGAAAAACGGCAGATCCGATACAAATAAGGGCCTCTTCTTTTCTCCTTCTTTCTTCCAAAAAGAGAAGGAAGAATCTCTTTTCGTTCTTCCTTCTTTAAGGTTAGACTATACAAAAGTACGAAGGAAAAGAGCAGTACGGAAAAGATACTGCTACAAATCCAAAAAAAGTCAAAGCGGGCCTGCAAAATATCAAAATACTTATCCCGGGAATACAGGGGAAAGACCAAAAAGCATGAAAGCCAGGTATGCTAGAGCAGATGCCGTTTCGATTGTATAAAAAGTCTCTTTTGGCCTTAGACTCTTTTTGTTCCATTTTTTCTCCCTCTTCCCTCATCTTTCGTTTTTATAAAATCCACTAATCTACAATGGCTCCGGGGCCTGCCGCTTCCGCCGAAGTCGTGGAAGGAGCAGCTGTAGGCGGACTGTTGCCAATGCTGGGTTCGTTATTGTTTTCTTTTCTTCTCTGTGGATTTTTTACTTTCTTCCGTAGATTTCTTAGTTTCCTCGCTAATCTTCTTACTTTCCTCAGTACTCTTCTTACTCTCTTCCGTACTGCTCTTCGTCTCTTCCGTATACTGGATTTCGCCCTTCTTGGTTTCTCTAGTCTCCTGTTTCGTTTCAGAGCTCTTACTGCTTTCTACGGTTTTTTTCCGTTGCTGTCCGTCTCCACCTTGGACTTAGTCTTTATTTCTGCGCTATCCTCCGACTGGGATTTTTTCTTTCCGCTTTCTTCTGTGGAGCTCTTCTTTTTACTGCTGCTTTCTTCCTCATCTTCCGAGGATTTCTTCTTCCGAGAACCGCTGTCGCTGTCTCCACCGCCATTTTTTATAGCTTCTGGAGTCTTCCGCAATCTTATCACTATAGGTCCATACCGCAGAGGATGGCTTATAGTCCGTGTCATTAAAGAGATACGCATGAAGCTTGGTTACATTGGAAGCTAAGGACTGAGGAATAACACAGTCTCCCTTCTTTCCCATCATTTGGGTGGTCAAATCATGGGGGAATCCCTCAGAGCCGACGATATTATAACGGTTTACTCCCTTAGCCAATTCCAAAATATCTCCCACATCCACATTAAAAGCAATCTGGGGTAGAACGGTATCAATAACATTGGTCAAGGTTGCCAGATCAGCCTTCTTGGCATTGGCAAGAACCTGAGAGATGACCTCTCTTTGTCTCTTGGTTCTGGTAAAGTCATCATCCATGTAACGAAGTCTGGCATAGGCCACCGCCTGAACGCCGTCCAAGTGTTGCATTCCCGGCGCCTTGATATACTCCGCCGCAGGGTTTTTCTCGTTAATCTTGGATTTGATACTGGTTTCATGAATATAAGCATTCATATAACGGAATTCCCTTAGGAGTAATCTCAATATCTACTCCCCCAAGCATGGTAACCACATCCGCTACTGCCTTCCAGTTAAATGTAGCGTAATGTTCAATATCCAAATCCAGGTTTTTGTTTAAGGCCGCTACCGCCTGTTCCGGCCCCCCATCTGCATAGGCCTCGTTGATCTTTTGCAAAACGGGAACCTGCTGCAAGATTCAAGTAGGTATCACGGAAAACGGAGGCCAACTTCACCTCTCCGGTTCCTCTATCAATGCAAACAATGAGCTGTACATCCGCATTGGCGCCACGGCCCACTCCACCATCACGGGAGTCTACGCCGAAAAACGGCAATGGTCCAATATCCCTGCATCTGCTCCTGCTTACTGATATCAATATTTTCATTTTTTACATTCTTGGTATTGAACTGCACATCCGGCTTAATGTTCATATAGCGAACCACATAGCCGGTACAGAAAATACAAATCAAAGTCAAAATTTCAATGACAGAAATCAGAAGAACCTTCTTCCATAGGGATTTCTTTTTCTTCTTTTTCTCCTCGTAATATTCTTCCAATTCTTCTTCGATTTGATCCGGAGAATTCACCTGTAAAATGTCTAAAGAGCTTCTATGTTTTTCCTCGGAGCTTTCCTTGGGAAGAGTGTAAAAATCCACATTTCTCTTTCTCTCTTCTCTGGCCACCTTCTCATCCAGGAAAGAAAGATCTTCCTTTCTACTCTTTCCTGTTCCCCTTCATCCTGGGAACGCTTTCCCTTGGCAATCTGCTCCTTCAGGCTTTTTCCTTATCGGAAAGAAAGGAACTACTCTCCCCTTCTTTCCCTCCAGGGAAGCACTGCTTTTTTCTTCTTTATTTCCGGTATAAGCACGGGGCCTTCTGCTCCCTTTGTTCTGTTCTAATGCCACTCTACTCCTCCAAAGTTGATCTAAACTTTTATTCTATAGGAATCAAGGTATAATACCATGAAAAAGGAAAAAAATTAATAGGCATTTTTGTTAATAAATCCTTTCCATAGGGTTAAAAAGAGGATGCGAATATCCAAAGAAAGGCTCCAGTTCTCAATATACCAAAGATCACAACGGATTCTTCCTCTATAGAGTATCTCCCCTGAAAACCGTTGACCTGAGCCCAGCCGGTCATTCCCGGGCGAACCTGATGCTTAATCATATAGCGAGGAATCTGCTCTTTAAACATTTCCACAAACTGGGTTCGTTCCGGTCTTGGTCCGATAAGAGACATATCCCCCCGTAAAACATTGAAAAATTGGGGCAATTCATCAATGGAGGTTTTTCGGATAATTTTCCCAATCCAGGTAACTCTGGGATCCCCCTTTACCGTCCAGCCCTTCTTTTCTTCCTCCACGGTCTGCACCCGCATAGAACGGAATTTGTACATTTGGAAGGGAAGATTATGTCTTCCCACTCTTTCCTGTTTGAAAATGATGGGGCCGCTGGAATCCAGTCGAATCAAAAGTGCCACCAGTAGCATCAGGGGGCCGAAAAGGATAATGCCTACCATAGCACCGAAAATATCCATAATCCGCTTTATAAAGGCATTGAGGGGATCTGTTAAGGGGACATTTCGAATATTAATCACCGGTAATCCGTCCATATCCTCCGCAATAGGCTTGGAGTGAATAAATTCCTGATAGTCCGGCAAAAATTTTGTATGCACTCCGGACTTTTCACAAACCGCCACAATTCCCGGGAGCTTTTCATAGGCAGCCAGGGGCAGAGTGATTGCAATTTCATCTATAGTATTTTCCGAAAGAAAAGTTCCCAACTCCTTAATCTTTCCGATAACGGAGATTCCTCTATAAGACATTCCTTTTTGCGCAAAATCATCCACTATCCCATAAATGGTATATCCCCAATCCGGATTTCTTTTGCACGCATCGATAAAACGATCGGAAACCGCAGAGAAGCCCACCAGCATGATATGCTTTTGATTAAAGCCCTTCTTTCGAAGAGTCGCCAAAAATCTTCGTAAAAACAAAAGCGTTCACAAGTGCTTAAAACTATATTCCCTAAAAAATGGAAAAACAGGACTTTGGTAGAGAAATGTTCAAAGTAGCCTGACTTACGAAAAGCAAAGAAAAGGGAGGCGGAAAGCAAAAGCCCCACGCTATTGGCTTGGATAATCTTAAACAGCACCGTCTTCATTCGCATGGTGCGCATCGGCTTATAAAGACCGAAGAACCAATAAAGGATAAGGTATCCCGGAAGCAATGCCAGTGCAATCAGAAAATAAACCCTGGGCGCCAGAACACCGTGGCCCTCCGGGAAGATAGGATTTTTGATGGCAAAATACCAGGCTAGGAAATAAGCCAAAGCAATCACTATGCCGTCAAAAAGCACCTGCAATTGATTTAATTGTTTTTGTTTATCCTTAATCATAGTATCCTTCCTGAATGATCTCCTCTTTTATGAAGCCAAGCTTTTCACAAAGGCTATCTGCTTTTGTAAAAAGTCTTGCCGCTTCCGGTCTATGAATCTGTAGTTCAAAGTCGTGAGGAAGTTCCCTTCTGCCTTTCCGGGAAAATAACTTTCTACCCTAACCCCCATTTGCCTAAGCTTTTTGAAAATCTTTTTCCCTGCTCTTGAAAGGAGCCAATATTCCCATCCGATAAAAAGCTTGGCGAAAGCTTGAACCAAGGTTCTGTGGGACAGAAGCCTCCCTTGCTTTCTTCCCTTTTCCAGACTTTGTTCCTGAAAATAGGCGATTCCCCAATTTCTAAAGTAGGAATTGTTTTCTTTCAAATTCGTTTGATCATAACGGGTGGTATCCAGCAGACCGGAAAGAGAAATAAAAAGCAATGACCTTTCCTCTCGTTAAAACATTTTTAATCTTTAATTTTTTCTATAGTTTTTCATTTTTCTTGGCTTAACAGAAACTGTCCTCCCAATGCTGCACCGGCGCTGTCTCCCAAGATAATCAATTTTTCAGGATTAATCCCTAACGAATCCTGCTTCTGTAAAATGCTATTTACCGCAGATGCCACTTGCTGAAGAGCAATAGGATAGGGGGTAGTCTGGAGCCAAAGCATAGTCTATGGCTATAATCTGAAAGCCTTCCTTTAACCACTCCTGAAAATAGGGGTGCTGATCTACAACATTCTTACTGCCGGATACAAATCCGCCACCATGAAGGTAGAGTATGGTCCCCTAGTACCTCTCCCCTTCTTTCTTTGGGATAAAGGTAGGCATCGTAGGAATTATAGGGGTAAGCCGAGGGATAGGAAATGTTTTTGTAGCGAAGATATTCCCCATACTCTTCTCTATAGCTTTTCTCCTCTTCCTTTATATTTTGAACAGTTCTTTTGGTAAAAAGAAACTGCCTCCTCAATGGCATCTCTTTCTTTTCCTCTGCCCTCTTCCCTGAAAAGAAGAAAAAGCTAAGGCTTAGGAATAGACAGAAAAGAAAAAAATATTCCTATTCTGGATAATGTCTCTTTCATTCTCCAAGCCTTTTCCTTTTCTCCCTCTTCTTTAGGTCTTTTTATTCTTTAGGTCTTTTTATTCTTTATGCATAGCTACTATAAAGGCATATTGATTTAGTATAACATAAAAAAAGCTTCCGGAACTTGTCTCAGAAGCTTTTTTTATCGCAATCACACAATTTATTTTTTTCGATCATTTTTTTCTACTATTTTTGGGAGAAACGCATAACATTCTTTTGAAAACTTCTTTTCCAAAGATCAGCACATTCTTTGAAGATCTGTTCGGAAAATGACATCTCCGAAAGATGACCTCTTCAAAAGAAGCTTTCTTAGGATTTATCTGTACTGTTCTTTCCTAAAGTTACTTCTACCGTCTTTTTCTTCATACTGTCCCTTTGAGGAGAGTCGTTTTACGGTAACTTCCACCTTTTCTCCTGCCTTATAGCCGGAAAGTAAGGAAACTAAGTCCTCCAAGCTCTTTACGCCCTGTCCGTCAAATTTGGTAATAATATCCTTTTCCTGTAAGGCGGAATTATCAATGCCTTCTCCTTCCAGAATCTTATAGATATAGATTCCCTAGGGGCATGTTATAGGCTTCCCGCAATGCTGCTATCCACCGTCTTCCCCTGAATTCCGATATAGCCTCTCTCCTCATCCTTTACCTTATCTCTGGTATCTCTCTTGGAAAGAGTTTCTACGATTTCCCGGGCTTTCTTGGCTGGAATGGAATATCCCATACCTTCTACGGTGGTATCGGAATACTTCGCCACATTGATACCGATTAGCTCTCCCTGCATATTCAGCAAGGCTCCACCGGAGTTTCCGGGGTTAATGGCTGCATCGGTTTGTAAAAGTCCGGTTTCCGTGCCCTTTTCTGTTTGAATGTCTCTATCCTTGGCAGAAATAATTCCTGTGGTAACAGACTGTCCATAGCCCAAAGCATTTCCAATAGCCACTACCTGATCTCCTACGCTTAAGGCATCGGAATCTCCGAAGCTTGCAGTAGTAATACTCTTCTTGGTTTCTGCGGAAAGGGAATCCAGGAAACCGCAATCACCGCTAAATCCACATCACTGTCTGTTCCCTTGATTTTCGCATCGTAGGATTTTTCCATCCACAAACTGAACGGAAAGGGATGTGGAATCTTCGATCACATGCTTATTGGTCACAATCAGAAGCTCATTGTCATTCTCTCCGATAATCACACCGGAACCGCTGGCTGCCGCCTCCTGCTTTGTCCCTGACCGTAGAGAAAATCCGTTTTGCTGATACTTAATGGTATTGGTAATGGAAACTACGGACGGCATTGCCGCCTTTGCAATTTCCGAAACACTCTCTCCCGTACTTTCTGTAGTCTTTACAGAAGAGTTTTCATTATTTTTCTTTTGCTACAGTCTTTTGAATAGGAGAAGAGCTTTCCTCCTGACTCTGTCCGCTAAGCTCATTGACACTTGCTACAATTTCGGAACGATGTTGCTCTGCTAAAACATTCACTCCTACCATGGTTCCGCCGGATACTGCACCAAAGAGAAGTGCTGATGCCACAATTCCCGCCACTCTATTTCCTCTTGCCATATTTTTACCTCCTTGCTAGGCCAAGTCCATTTTCATCATATAACTTAAGCCTTTTTCTTTTTTTATCTACTATTTTAGGAAGACTTCATCAGATTCTTTGTCTTGAGTGCTTTTTCAGCTTGCATACTTTTTTTAGCTTGAAGACTTTTGTCCTCTTGACAAGAGATAGAATAAAGAAAAATGTGGTGAAAAAAATGGAAAAAGAGTGAGGAATTTGTGTCCTCACTCTTTTCTTCTAAAGGATATATCACAACAAAATCGAAATGGATTTTTAACTTAGCCGGCAGAAGCAAATGCTCCATGAAGTATTGTCGCTATTTCACTTCGCCTCTATTCCACTTCTAAAAATCAAAAGCTTCATATCCGGAAAGCTTCACCCTATTCCCGTTGATTCTTGGCTCTACATTGGAAAGTACAACTTTCTTGATTGTTCCAAGAATTTCCACTTCTCTTTCTTCTTTTCTGTAATTCCCCAAAACCAAGAGAGTTTTCTTTTCTCCCTTTCTATAGAAAGCCATCAAGCGGTCTTCCTTCTCCAGGAAGGAATAAAGTCTCCATAAACCACCGCTTCCTTATACTCCTCCTGCTTACGAAGAGCACAAAAGGCCTTATAATAAGAAAGAACGGATTTAGGATCCTTCTCCTGGCTTTCCACATTGATTCTTGTATAGTTCGGGTTTACGGGAAGCCAGGGCTTTCCGGTGGTAAATCCCCGCCTCCTTAGCGCTTGTCCACTGCATAGGGGTTCTGGCATTGTCTCTGGAATAACGGTTTACTATCTTTAAAGCTTCTTCCTTACTATAGCCATTTTCCAAGGCAATCTTATACTCATCCAGGGTGGAAATGTCGTCCACTTCGGAAATGTCGTGGAAAATGACATTTTCCATACCAATTTCCTGTCCTTGGTAAATAAAGGGAAGGCCTCTCTGCATCATCAGCATGGTGGCGATAAACTTCTTGGAGGTATCGCTTAAATCCTCAGCAGGAATATAGCTGTTTACTCCCCTGGACTCATCATGATTTTCAATGACGGTGGAAATAAATCCTACCGGATTCACCAATCTTTGGGTTAAGAAGCAGTTGTCCCGGTAAGCATTGGGTGTCACCGGCTTATTGTCAAACCACCCCTTGTCGGAATGCCCGCTACTGTGGGCACGGAAGTCAAACATGGAAGAAAAATAGCCGTCTTCTCCTATAAACTCGGAATCTGCTCCTCTGTTTCATTGAAAACCTCTCCAACAGAGAGAGCATTGTGGGGACGGAAACAACGATCCCGCATTTCCCGAAGGAAGTCTCCGATTCCCTCTGCCTCATAAATCATATTGGTGCAGGCAGCCATACCGTCTTCTCTGTCTGCAGGGTAGTGATGCCCTTGAAGGGGGAATACTTTCTTGATATTCAGGATGGCATCAATACGGAAGCCGGATACCCCTTGTCCAACCACCAGTTAATCATTTCATAGATTTCTTCCCTGAGCTTTGGATTTTCCCAGTTTAAATCCGGCTGCTTCTTATGGTAGAGGTGGAGATAATAGGTATTCTCCGTTCGGCACCTTTTTCCCAAACGGAGCCTCCAAAATAGGAACGCCAGTTATTCGGCTCCTTCCCGTCGATTCCCTCTTCAAAGAAGAAATAATCCGCATAGGGACCCTTAGGGATCCGCAACTGCCTTTTGGAACCACTCATGCTCATCGGAGCAATGGTTTTACCACAAATCCAAAAAGGATATGCATGTCCCTTTTCTTAGCCTCTGCCAAAAAGCTCCTCCATATCCTCATTGGAGCCAAAGCGAGGATCAATCTTATAGTAATCCGCAATATCATAGCCCTGGTCCGCCAATGGGGATAGGAAACAGGGAGAAATCCAGATAATATCAATGCCCAGATTCTTTAAATAATCCAGTTTTTTCGATAATTCCTCGAATGTCCCCTGATTCCGTTTCCCTTAGTGTCCTTAAAGCTTTTTGGGTAAATCTGGTAGCGACCTTCTCCTGCCACCATTCTTTTCTCATTTTTCTCCTTACTATACTTTTTCCTTCTCTATCATTCTATTCTTCCATAAAAATGACAGTTGTCCTGCCGTGACAAAGTCTGCCATCAGATTTTTAAATCTCTAATACAAAAGGCCTCATAGGGAAGCAAATGTCCTCTCTTGGCATCTTCCTTCACATTGTGGATCAAGAGCTTTCTGTCTTAAACTCCTCAGGAATCACGAAAACTCTCTCATTTTTCCGATACGTTACAAACTACTAAAAAGCTTCTTTTTCTCCCAAAGAACGCTCATACACGAATAAATCCGGATCCTCCGGAAGTAATAAGCGAAAGTCTCCATACACAATCAAGTCGGAGCTATGGCGTAAAGCAATCAGCTTCTGATAGTAGTGGAACACGGAATCCGCTCTCTTCAGCTGTTCCTCCGCATTCACTGTAGTATAGTTGGGATTTACCGAAATCCAAGGAGTTCCTGTGGTAAAGCCCGCTTCCTTTTCACTGTTCCACTGCATGGGGTTCTGGCATTGTCCCCTACTCTTATGGGCAATCATGGGGAACAGCTCCTCCGGACTGATATGAAGCTTCTCTGTCAGTTCTCCATACGCATTGATACTTTCCAAGTCCCTAAACTGGGAAGGATCGGTAAAGGGATAATTTTCCATTCCCAGCTCTTCTCCCTGATATACATAAGGAGTTCCCTGCATCATGTGAAGGAAGGTGGCAATACATTTTGCGGAACGCTCTCTGTACTGTCCCCCGTCATCCCCTAAGCGAGCAATAACTCTGGGCTGGTCATGGTTGCAAAGATAGATACTGTTCCAGGCCACATCCTGTAAACCCAGCTGCCATTTTTCCAGATTCTTCTTTAATGGCACCAAGGGCATCTTCTCTGTATTCCATTTAAAACCATACTTCGTACTATCGTCCAAGCTCACATGTTCAAACTGAAAAAAATCATGTTTAACTCGGTCTGGGCTTCATTGGCATATTGCTTTTGCTTCCTCCAAGGTAACTCCCTGCAGTTTCTCCTACAGTCATTAAATCATACTTAGAAAGCACCTTTTGATTCATTTCCTGCAAGAACTCATGGACTCTTGGGCCATTGGCACAAATTGCACCGTCTCCGTAAATAGCTCCCTTTGGAATTTCTGTGCTTGGCAGTCCCTCAGGCTTAGAAATCAGAGAAATAACATCCATACGGAAGCCGTCAATTCCCTTTTCACACCAACGAGTCATCATATCGAAAACTTCTTTTCTGACAATTTCATTTTCCCAGTTCAGATCCGGCTGCTTCTTGGAGAAGAGGTGAAGGTAAAATTCTCCGGTCTTCTCATCAAAAACCCAGGCCGAGCCGGAGAAGAAGGAACCCCAGTTGTTGGGAGGAAGAAGCTTTTCTCCCTGATACTCCACAATATCTCCTGCAAATCGCTCCTGCTCTTCCTTAGATACGGTGGACAGTGGTCTTCCCTTACGCCAAATGTAGTAATCTCTCTTGGCGTTTTCCTTATCCTTACGGCTCTCCACAAACCAGGCATGTTCATCGGAGCTGTGGTTTTACTACCAAATCCATTACAATCTTAATGCCTTTTTCATGAGCCTTCTTTAACAGACGGTCAAAATCCGCCATGGTACCGAACTCTTCCACTGATATCTTCATAGTCGGAAATATCATAGCCGTTGTCATCATTGGGAGAACGATAAACAGGGGAAAGCCAGATTACATCAATCCTAATTCCTTAAGATAATCCAATTTGCTTTCAATTCCCGGCAAATCTCCGATACCGTCTCCATTACTATCACAGAAGCTTCTGGGATAAATCTGAGTACCAACGGCTTCCTTCCACCATGTTTTTCATCTTCTTCTCCTTTCAAAAGAAAAACAATATTTTTATTCCATTAACAATACACTTAGAATCTTCTATTCCGTTACGGAAGCACACTACACTTCCTCTAAGAACTTTTCTCTATCCTTAAACTCCGCTTCCTTTTGCAAATGAAGCTGTAGCCCGGGGGATTGCTTTTGCTCCCTTACTGTCTGCACAGAACTTCCTTTCTCCAGAAATACAGGTAAGCGAATATCTTTTTACGAGTTCAATATCCCGCTCTTCCTTAAGCAAAGTAACAATTCCATCACTGCCCGTCTTCCCTTTTCCGTGCCGTCCTGACAAATGGTGCAAAGCCGAGGTCTTGCTCTCTTTGCCGCAAAAATCCCATCATATCCGGCAATGGAAATATCTTCCGGAATTCGTAGCTTTTGATCCATACAAAAGCTCATCATTTCCAGGGCCATAATATCTGCTGTAAAAATAAAGCCGTACAGTCCCAAAATTTCTCCCGGTAAAAGTCCTTATACTGCTTTTTGTCTAGTTTTTCCCATCATAGGATAAATTTCGGCAAAGGCTCCGATCCGCCGCTAAGTTTTTCTTCTGTAAGCCTGTAGGTACCCCTGATACGGATATTGTCTATGGCATCTTCCCGTAATACATCCATGCCGTCCATCAATGATAAAAAAAGCAATTTTTCGTGTCCTTTGGAAAGCAGATAGCGAGTCATCTCCAGCGCTCCCCGGTAATCCTCCAGTCCTACATTAACATAGGAATGATCCTCCGGAAAGAAAAATGGTATCTATAGTAACAACCGGTACCGAATTCAGAGAACGTAAATAATAGTAGTCTTCACGCTTTTGCTCCCAACAGAATAATCCCTTCCACATTTCCACTCTAAAGTGATTTTTGGTACAAAGCTCCATATGGGGATTGGCATACAGCAAAAGAAAATATCCTTCCTTCTGCAGCGCACTTTTTGTACTGCACCGATAATCGAAGAAACAAAGGGATCCTGTACAATACTTTCCTCTTCAGCTCTGCTATAGGTCAAAATCAGAGCAATAAGACGGGTGCCCTGTTTTGTCAACATTTGGGCCCCCCGGTGCGTAACATAATGCTCTTCTTCTAAAATCCTTTGCACCTTTTCATAGAGCTCAGGACTTAACTTGTTTTTTCGCCCATGAATCACATTGGATACTGTAGAGGGACTTACATTTGCAAGTTTAGCAATATCTTTAATTCTAGCCATAATCTTCATTCTGAATATTTATCTTGAGAACAGCCTGCAAAGGATCTGCATTCCTTGCAATCTGCAGTCCTTTGCAATAAATATTCCTCTCTCTGTTAGATTCTTTGAGAACGCTATTCTCCTTATCCTTTTACAGCACCCTCTACCATTCCGCTCATAATCTGCTTCTGTCCTACTAAGAAAAACAATAATCATAGGAAGAATTGCCAGTAATGCTGCAGACAAAATTAAATCCCACTGTTTTTACATAAGATCCCACAAAGGCCTGCACAGCTACAGGAAGAGTCTTAATCTTTCCATTCTGTCCCAGCATCAAAGAAGGCAGTAAATAGTCGTTCCAAATCCACATACCATTCAAAATGGTCACCGTAGTAATCACCGGACGAAGCAAAGGAAAGATAATCTTGAAAAATGTTCCCTCAGGAGAACAGCCGTCAATTGCAGCAGCCTCCTCCAACTCGTAGGGGATACCCTTAATAAAACCGGTCAGAATAAATACGGTCATAGCGCCGCCAAAACCAAGGTAAGCAAACAAAATACCATGTACGGACTGCAACATATTAATGCCTACAAACTTTCCCACATCTCTAAAGGTGGAAAGAAGAGGAAGCATTACAACCTGGAAGGAATAATCATAGAAGCAATAAAAGTCATATATACGGCAATAGCCCAAGGCTTTTTTATTGTTTCTGCTGATAACGAGGCAGCCATACAGCCGAATAAAATCAGAAGAACCAAAGACACTACTGTAATAATCGCTGAAGTACCGAAAGCATACCAGAAGTTAAAGTTGGAATTATGAGTTACCGAATTCAAGTTGGCCTGTAACTGGGCAAAACTAACCCTTGAAAAAGCCACCGGATCATAACGATATCTGCTTGTCTCTTGAAGGAATTCATCACTACTAAATAGAAGGAAATAAAATATAAATTGCAATGCAAGTTCCCAGAATCCCCAAGATTAAATTTTTTTACACTTTTTAGACTTGCCCATTACATCTCCACCTCTCTACTATTGCTGATTCGAACTTGAATCAGGGAAATAACCGCCAGAATAATAAAGAACAAAATAGCCTTCGCCTGAGCCAGTGCAAAATTATTCTTTGCAATAGCCGTGTTGTAAATATTTAAAGCAAGCATCTGGGTACCGTTAGATAAATAGGAACCCATAAAGTCCGCCACAGAGCCCGTTCCGTTAGTCAAAGCCATATTCACATCAAACTGTTTAAAAGCAGAGGTTAAAGTCAAGAAAGTACAAATGGTAATGGTGGAAGCAATCATCGGAAGCTTAACCTTGAATAAGGTTTGTAACGCCGTAGCCCCATCAATCTGGGCAGCCTCCAGCACATCTCCGGGAATCTGTGTAAGCCCGGTAACATAAATCAACATGATATATCCGCCACTTTGCCAGAGATAAACCACAATAATGGCCAGCATCGCTGTCTTGGTCTGGGATAACATGGAAAATTTCATATAATTCATCAAAACATTGTTGAAGACGAACTGCCAGATATAACCAAGAACAATTCCTCCAATCAAGTTCGGTAAAAAGTAAGCAGCTCTGAAAAAGGCCACTCCACGCATTTTCACAGTACAAAAGCAGAGCCAATAAGAACCCTACCAGATTAATCATTACAACATTAATAATAACAAATACAAAGGTAATTAAAACGGACCAGATAAAGGCCGGATCTTTAAACATAGCCTGATAGTTGGCTAACCCTACTACTTTGGTATAACGAATTCCTGTCCAATCAGTAAAGGAATACCCTATACCCAAAATCAACGGAATAATTACAGTTACCGCAAAGGTAAATAGCAGGGGAAATAAAGAATAAAAATAAACTATTTTCTATGATGTTTTTGCTTGGCAAAAGATACAGAGCCAGAAAAATAAAACCATACCTAAAAATCAATAAGTTACCCCGGTATGTAGCTTTCGAACCTGTAAAATCCAAAATCAACGTATAGATTGTACTAAACGCTCCTGCCAGAAGCAAAATAATAGACTGCAAGGATTGTGAACGTCCTTTCATGAAATCCCCTTTTTTAAAAATGGGGCAGCTTAGCTGCCCCTATTCAGGAAAAAAATTAGCCAGCATAGTACTGTGCAATTACTTTTTCCATAGTATCAACAAACTTCGCTGTATCTAAATTGCCGGAAGCGAAATCCTGATATACAACACCTAATGCATTCTGTGCAAGACCGTCTTTGTTGTTTAACCAATGCCATGCGGAAGTCTTTCCTGCCTTGGTGTAATCAGTAATAGTCTGTGCAAAGGGATCGTTAGCTACATAGCTGATAGACTTGAAAGGACTTACAAATCCTGCCTTCTCAACAAGAATCTTCTGAGCTTTATCCTCGGAAATCCACTGTAAGAACTTCATAGATTCTTCTTTATTATCGTTATCAAATACAGACCACCAAGAAGGAGAGTTAGTCTGAATGGTATCAATGCCTTCCTCAAATGCATAAGGAATCATACCAACCTTGAAGTTGCCGGCAGCATCATACTGCTCCTTATCATCATTTACCATTGTTGCACCGATCCAGAACCCTGTGTAACGAAAGCATACTTTCCTGCAGAGAAGTTCTGAATCTGCTGGTCATAGGTTCCGGAAACCAAAAGAGCCGGATCTGCATACTTGTTGAAAAGGGCAATCATATCCGCATACTTGCTGAAACGCTCCTTATCAAGCTTTCCTTCGGCAATAGATCGATATATTTGGTATCATCTCTCTAAGGCCTGCATCCTCCTTATACACCGAAGAGGTGGTTACCGGTAGACCAGTAAAGATTGGTAGCCTCAGCAACATAACCGATTACAGCTGTAAGACCTAACTCGTCCTTCTTGCTGTCCAGAGTCTCAAAAGCCTTCTTCATGGATTCCGGACCTGTGATAGACTTTGGATCAATTCCGGCCTTCTCCAAAATATCCGCATTGTAAGCCAAACCGATAGCCTCTGTGGTATAAGGGAAACCTAAAACCTTACCGTTATCATCCTTGTAGGCAGATTCTGTATCAGAAACCCACTTCTCATTGGATAAGTCTACAAGATGACCTTCCCAGTTCTTAAAATCGTTAGCACCGCCATTAACAAAGATATCCGGCATATTATCAGCCTGGAAATATCCCTTAAGGGTTCCCTGAATATCAATTCCGCCACCCATAGACTCAATGTTAACCTTTACTCCGGTCTCCTTCTCGTACTCTGCAGCCAATTCCTTCATCTGTGCATCGACTTCGATCTTACCGTTTACTAAACGAAGCTCTTTACCTGTGCTTGCAGCCTTCTCTCCACCAGCCTCAGATCCGGCCTCCTTAGCTGCATCGGATCCTGCAACGCTTTGTGTCGTTGCTTGCATTGGATCCGCCGCAAGCTGTCAATGCTGCAGCTAAGATTGCAGTCATGAGTGCTAAGTTTCTTTTTCATGAACTTTTCCTCCTAAAAATTGCCCCTAAAAATAGGGGAGACTATGCTCTCCGGGAATATACAAGCTCTGTATGAAATTGATATACCCTATTCGCTTTCCCCATCATAGCAGTTTTAAAGTATAAATACAAGAACAATTTTTTAAAAAAATGCACAGAAAAAGCTTGAAAAAAATAGAAATTATTCATAGTATTTCATAACACTATAATAAGAAATAAAAATAATAAGCAAAAATACATTTTTATAAGAAAAGGAAATGAAGGAAATGAGCATAAAATCGAATAAAGAATCCATATAAGTACATAGTAAAATGAAAGTAAAAAGCACAATGAAAGTAATGCTATAATAAAAATTACAAAATACAATAAAATCACAAAATACAACAAGAATCACAAAGTAAATAAAAGCAATCTTAAGCATTATTTTTAAAATATGAATACAAAAACCACTTCATAGAAGTGGTTTCTTCCCTATCACGACCCGGAACGGATTCGAACCGTCGACCTCCGCCGTGACAGGGCGGCGCTCTAACCAACTGAGCCACCGGGCCATATACTCGCACCTTCAAAACTACATATCAAAGATTATTCCAGACTAGACTTTAGACAAAAACCAGACGCATTGGATAAGCCCTCGACCTATTAGTAACTGTCAGCTGAATGTATTACTACACTTACACCTCAGTCCTATCTACCTCGTTCTCTTCAAGGGGTCTTACTCTTGCGATGGGATATCTCATCTTGAGGTTGGCTTCACGCTTAGATGCCTTCAGCGTTTATCCATTCCCAACTTGCCTACCCTGCTATGGGATTGATTCCCAACAGGTACAGCAGAGGTCAGTCCATCCCGGTCCTCTCGTACTGAGGACAGATCCTCTCAAATATCCTACGCCCCGCGCCGGATAGGGACCGAACTGTCTCACGACGTTCTGAACCCAGCTCGCGTACCGCTTTAATGGGCGAACAGCCCAACCGCTTGGGACCGACTTCAGCCCCAGGATGCGATGAGCCGACATCGGTGCCAAACCTCCCCGTCGATGTGAACTCTTCGGGGGAGATCAGCCTGTTATCCCCAGGGTAGCTTTTATCCGTTGAGCGATGGCAATCCCACTTTCATACCACCGGATCACTAAGTCCGTATTTCTACTCTGCTCGGACCGTCGCCCTCGCAGTCAAGCTCCCTTATGCCTTTACACTCTTTGGATGGTTTCCAACCATCCTGAGGGAACCTTTGAGCGCCTCCGATACACTTTCGGAGGCGACCGCCCCAGTCAAACTCCCCACCTGACATTGTCCCTTGACCGGCTTACGGCCTAAGGTTAGAAATCCAATAACATAAGGGTGGTATCCCAACAGCGACTCTGATAAAAACCGAAGTCCTATCTTCTTCGTCTCCCACCTATCCTGTGCATACATTACCGAATCCCAGTATCAAGCTGGAGTAAAGCTCCATGGGGTCTTTCCGTCCTGGCGCGGGTAACCAGCATCTTCACTGGCACTTCAATTTCACCGGGTGCATTGTTGAGACAGCGCTCAAATCATTACGCCTTTCGTGCGGGTCGGAACTTACCCGACAAGGAATTTCGCTACCTTAGGACCGTTATAGTTACGGCCGCCGTTTACTGGGGCTTCAATTCAAAGCTTCGATTGCTCTAACCTCTCCTCTTAACCTTCCAGCACCGGGCAGGCGTCAGCCCATATACTTTACCTTACGGTTTCGCATAGACCTGTGTTTTTGCTAAACAGTTGGCGAGCCTTTTTCTCTGCAGGGCCCCAGTTGCCTGGGCACCCCTTCTCCGAAGTTACAGGGGTCATTTTGCCGAGTTCCTTAACAATGCTTCTCCCGCCGGCCTTGGGATTCTCTCCTCATCTACCTGTGTCGGTTTGCGGTACGGGCTTACTAAACACTATAGCGGCTTTTTCTCGCCACAGAGTCCAAGACTTCTCTACTTCTTTTCGATCCGCATCAGGTCTTCAGATTGATAAGCGGTTTTTTTCCCTACTATCTCCTACCTCCCTTGCACCGGTCTTCTCATTCCCGGCTCTCTCTTTCTCCATGTGTCCCCACATTTCTGATTTAGTAAGGTACTGGAATCTACACCAGTTGTCCATCGACTACGCTTCTCAGCCTCGCCTTAGGCCCCGACTTACCCAGGGCAGATCAGCTTTACCCTGGAAACCTTAGATATTCGGCCTGGAGGATTCTCACCTCCATCTCGCTACTCATTCCGGCATTCTCTCTTCAAAACTCTCACGGCTCCTTCCGGTACCGCTTCTACGTGTTTTCAATGCTCCTCTACCGATGGTTTACACCATCCCTAAAGCTTCGGTGTCATGTTTTAGCCCCGTTAATTTTCGGCGCAGGACCTCTCGACTAGTGAGCTATTACGCACTCTTTGAATGTGTGGCTGCTTCTAAGCCAACATCCTAGTTGTCTATGAAATCCCACATCCTTTACCACTTAACATGTACTTTGGGACCTTAGCTGTAGATCTGGGCTGTTTCCCTTTTGACTACGGAATTTATATCCCGCAGTCTGACTCCCATGTATATCTATACGCCATTCGGGTTTGATATCTATTGGTGAGACTTTGACGCCCCCTCAAGAATTCAGTGCTCTACCGTTGGGACTCTCCATGAGGCTAGCCCTAAAGCTATTTCGAGGAGAACCAGCTATCTCCGGGTTCGATTGGAATTTCTCCGCTATCCACACCTCATCGCCACCCTTTTCAACGGATGTGCGTTCGGACCTCCACCAAATTTTACTTTAGCTTCATCCTGGACATGGATAGGGTCACCCGGTTTCGGGTCTATATCTACTGACTTTGCGCCCTATTCAGACTCGCTCTCGCTTCGGCTCCGGACCTTAAGTCCTTAACCTTGCCAGTAACTATAACTCGCCGGACCGTTCTACAAAAAGTACGCGGTTCAGCTTGCGCTGTTCCACAGTTTGTAAACACAGGGTTTCAGGTTCTCTTTCACTCCCCTCCCGGGGTCCTTTTCACCTTTCCTTCACAGTACTAATCGCTATCGGTCACTGAGTAGTATTTAGCCTTAGGGGGTGGTCCCCCCGTATTCCTGCCAGGTTCCACGTGTCTGACAGTACTCTGGATTCCGCTCATTCCTTTACGCTTCGTGTGAGGGGCTTTCACCCTCTGTGGCAACGCTTTCCATCGTCTTCCACTCACTTACGGAACTAAATGCGGTCCGAACCCCAAGGTGCACGCACCTTGGTTTGGGCTCTTCCGATTTCGCTCGCCACTACTTTCGGAATCACTGTTGTTTTCTCTTCCTCCGCCTACTTAGATGTTTCAGTTCAGCGGGTTCCCTCTGTACAGTTATGTATTGGCTGTACAGTACTAGAGCTTTTTCTCTAGTGGGTTTCCCCATTCAGATATCTGCGGATCAAATCGTGTTGCCAATCCCCGCAGCTTTTCGCAGCTTATCACGTCTTTCTTTCGGCTCTCAGTGCCTAGGCATTCACCCTATGCTCTTATTGCTTAACCAATTCTCCACTTGATCGCTCAAGTGTTCGAGATACTAGCGTGTATCTCTTTTTTTCTGATTGCAAAGTCAACCTTTTCGGTTTCCTTGCCTCGTTTTTGTACAAGTTTTTACCTTGTACCTCGGATGTCTTACTCTATTTACTAGAATAATCATTTCTTGATATGTAGTTTTCAAGGTACGATGCTTACTTTCGTAAGCAGTACAATGTCAGGGTCATGAGCCCGATGTGTTCTGCACACATTGTATTTATTTTTAAAAATGTCCGGCATCCACCTATCTTCCCGTGCCGTTACCAGCAAAGTATTTTTCGGCCGCTTAAGTCTTAACCGTCGTGTTCGGGATGGGAACGGGTGTTTCCCCTAAACGCATCAACACCGGACAAAGTTTAACTATTTTATTCTTTTTAGTCTCTTCTTTTAGAATCGTTTCTTTTGAAACTTCTCTATCAAGCTTTCCTAAAAGTCACGACTTCCGTCGCCCCTCTATTCATCAAAAAATCGAATAACACACAAACCCCTACTTTGTCCTTAGAAAGGAGGTGATCCAGCCGCACCTTCCGATACGGCTACCTTGTTACGACTTCACCCCAGTCATCAGTCCTGCCTTCGGCAGCTCCCTCTTGGGACACTGACTTCGGGCATTACCAACTCCCATGGTGTGACGGGCGGTGTGTACAAGACCCGGGAACGTATTCACCGCAGCATGCTGATCTGCGATTACTAGCGATTCCAGCTTCGTGTAGTCGGGTTGCAGACTACAGTCCGAACTGAGACGTTATTTTTGAGATTTGCTTAGGTCACCCTCTTGCTTCCCTTTGTTTACGCCATTGTAGCACGTGTGTAGCCCAAGTCATAAGGGGCATGATGATTTGACGTCATCCCCGCCTTCCTCCAGGTTATCCCTGGCGGTCTGGTTAGAGTGCCCATCTTACTGCTGGCTACTAACTATAGGGGTTGCGCTCGTTGCGGGACTTAACCCAACATCTCACGACACGAGCTGACGACAACCATGCACCACCTGTCACCATTGCCCCGAAGGAAAGTACGTACATACTCTGTCAATGGGATCTCAAGACTTGGTAAGGTTCTTCGCGTTGCTTCGAATTAAACCCATGCTCCACCGCTTGTGCGGGTCCCCGTCAATTCCTTTGAGTTTCATTCTTGCGGAACGTACTCCCCAGGTGGAATACTTATTGCGTTAGCGACAGCACCGAGATGCTTTGCACCCCGACACCTAGTATTCATCGTTTACAGCGTGGACTACCAGGGGTATCTAATCTGTTTGATCCCCACGCTTTCGAGCCTCAACGTCAGTTATTGTCCAGTAAGCCGCCTTCGCCTCCGGTGTTCTTCCTGATATCTACGCATTTCACCGCTACACCAGAATTCCACTTACCTCTCCAACACTCTAGAACAACAGTTTCCAAAGCAGTTCCCAGGTTGAGCCCAGGTATTTCACTTCAGACTTGCCATTCCGTCTACGCTCCCTTTACACCCAGTAAATCCGGATAACGCTTGCCCCCTACGTATTACCGCGGCTGCTGGCACGTAGTTAGCCGGGGCTTCTTAGTCAGGTACTGTCATTATCTTCCCTGCTGATAGAGCTTTACATACCGAAATACTTCTTCACTCACGCGGCGTCGCTGCATCAGGGTTTCCCCATTGTGCAACATTCCCCCTGCTGCCTCCCGTAGGAGTTTTGGGCCGTGTCTCAGTCCCAATGTGGCCGGTCATCCTCTCAGATCGGCTACTGATCGTTGCTGGTGAGGCTTTTACCCTGCCAACTGGCTAATCAGACGCGGGTCCATCTTATGGCGATAAATCTTTTCACCCTGTACCATGCGGTACTGTGTGCTTATGCGGTATTAGCAGTGATTTCTCTCTGTTATCCCCTCCATAAGGCAGGTTACCCACGTGTTACTCACCCGTCCGCCACTAGATAACTCATCTTCCGGCCGAAGCTTTCCGATAAGCATCTCGTTCGACTTGCATGTGTTAGGCACGCCGCCAGCGTTCATCCTGAGCCAGGATCGAACTCTCATAAAAAGTGCTTTTCTTGCAAAAAGCATTATCCGCTCTTCCGAGCGGTTTTAAGTTCAGTCCAAATCAAAACGCGCTTAGCTTGTTTTTCCTTAATTACTGTTAAAGTTTGTTTTCGCTGCACATTTCTGTGCTTCTGAATTTTTCTCTGCCGGAACTCCGGCTTTTTGTTCTTCTTAGAAGAACTTCTTTTCAAGAAACTTCAGGGTCTGTGTATTATTCGATCTTTGATTTTCAAGGTTCAGATTTGCAAAAAGTTTTTGGTCCATCTTGGCTGGAGCCTTGATTTTCCTCAGTTCTTTTTGCTTTTGCCGTCTTGTTTTTTGCGACAGCTTGTGTATCTTAACACCCGTTTATGGGACTGTCAAGAGTTTTTGAATTTTTTTCTTACTCTTTTCTCTTATCCCTTATTTTTTTCCTCTTATATTGTCGATAAGAATTACCCAATAAGCATATTGTATCGGCTAATTATGCGCCCACAGTTCATTATAGTATTGCCTTTTCCATTCAAAAGTCGGCCATGATACCGGCCGGACTTCAGCAGAATCCCCATTCTACGCGAAGGGCAGTCCTTTAGAATAGGAAAAAGGCTTTGTAAAGTTTCCTTTACAAAGCCCTTTTTCCTCAGAATAACAGGACTTGAACCTGCGGCCTCTTGACCCCCAGTCAAGCGCGCTACCACCTGCGCTACATCCCGATAGGGAAAAATATATCCTATTCTGCCCCACAATGCAAGCCTAATTTTATTTTTTTTGAAAGAAGCCTTGCGGAATCTGCTGAACGATTCCAATCGCAATCGCAATCGTAAATGCTGTAAGGAAGCAAGATCGTCCATATTTTAAGGACAATGCACCATTTCCGGTAATCAAATAATAGATGGCTTTATATACGCCAATTCCGGGAATCAATGGAAAAAGACTTGTGGATAAAAAGATTGTTGTAGGGCATTTACGCTTGGCCGCAAGGTATCGTGAAAAAAATGCCGTAAATATAGCCGAGAATAAAACGGCCATGGCATCCATTCCGGAGAACTCTTCTACCATCAAATAAATCAGCCAGGATACGGAGCCTATAATCCCAATATCCCAAAAATACTTAAAATGCACTTGATACAAAAGGGCAAAAGACACAGTGCCAATTCCCGCAGTCACTGCACAGATTGATTTTAGGATTAGCCCTTGAATTTCCATTCCTTCCGCCTCTCCCATTTGCATAGCAAAGGGAAGAACTTCCGAGGTAGCCGCTACACCTACGGACATGGAAATACAAGTCAACAAAGCGGTAAGCAATAAGGATGTTCCCACGAGATAATTGTTTTGGGATAGTTCACGAACAGAATTCGTAAAAAAAGCACCGGGTACCAAAAGCATTAAAGCACCAATCATTAGTCGGCTGGGATAAGCACCCAATCCCAAATAAACCATGACATTGACACTAAAGGTTACCACACAGCTTCCTAAAATCGTCATGATAAAGCCTGTCCTGATAAAGCGAGCCAAGAAATAGCTGGCAACACCCAAGCACAAACCTGCCAAACCGGAGATCACAGAATCATAAAAGGGAACCCCTAAGGCCATGACCAAAGCCAAAGGCTCCAAAAATAGGCTACTAAAATCCAAATGAACCCATAGCCCTTCGCCTTATCAATAGCATCCAAACGGCGAAAAATTTCTTCTTTAGGAATCCTATGTTCTCAGGATAAGCTTCTGGACAGGGTATTGACCTCTTCGATTTTTCGCAAATCATGTACAGTATCCGGCACAGTCATTACTCTGGATTCTTTTACCCCTTCTCATTGGTTCCTGATGCAAAAATCCCTCGATTTAAAACATAGGCCACAAAATGTTCGATTCCCAATGAGTTTTTGCTACATAGTTCATGGTCTCTTCCACTCTATAGGTCTCCGCACCACTCTTCATCAGCATTCTTCCTACTTCCATAGGAATCTCAATGTCTAAACCGGAACGACGCAATTCTTCTTCTGTTTTTTCTCACAAGTCTGCCATATATTTCCTTCACCCTATCGAATCATTTTCCCCATCAAAAGAGGGAAGAAATAAAGCTTCTTCCCTCTTTTAAGAATGTCATATTACCTTAGGCTACTGCAAATTGCAAGAGTCGATAGTTCTCCTCTGCCAAGTTTTTTTCATTTTATACAGAAACAAAAGCTTCTTGTGGATTGGCTGCACTACTTTCCGTTGCAGAAGCACTTTCACTTGCACTTGCACTTGACTCCGTAGTTCCTTCTGCCTGGCTCTCCGCTACGCTTTCTTCTGTTTTGGATGCAAGGTCCTTTACTGTCTCTTCCACAGTATACTTATCCAATTTCTGGCTAACGCACTGATTACGAAGAGAATTCAAGTCTTCAAAACCGCTGAAATTAAACTTAATGGTACTGAACCAAGCTGTAACTCCCGTGTCGATGCTTGCATAGTGATACGGAATACTCATATCGTTTAAATCCACGGTGATTTTGCCATTTCCTTCGTCCATGATATTCTCAAAGGAGCCGGTAAAATAATAACTGTGCTGTGCACTATAGCTCTTATCCGGAATATTAATCTGAACATTTACCTTCATTACCGGGAAAATGATATTGTGCTCAAAAGCGGATTTACTCTTTGCATTCAAGAAATAATAGCCAAGATACTCGGCACCAACAAAGCTTACCTGATCTCCCTGATTGGCTATTTGAGACTGAATCTTATCCGTTAATTCCTTCTGCATCTCCTGAAGCAGAGACTCAGAAACAGCTTCCGCCTTATCTACATAGGAAGGAAGTCCTTCCACTGTGATTTCTTTTTCCATTTCTTTTGGGAGCCATACCGTACTTTTGAATCAGAGCTTCCGGGTTTTCCGGCTCAATCTTTATCTTTACCTTGTCTCCATTTTTTTAAATCCATGGCAGGCTCAACAGTAAAGTAGTATCCCTTGGAACCATCCATATCACCGGTTCCCTTCCATTCAACGCTTCCATCAGGAGAGATTCCAGTAAACTTAATATCCAGGTTCTGAATGCATCAAAAAGCTTTACATCCTTCAAGCCTTGAACATCCAGCTCCATTCCTTTAGAGCTGAGCTTAAGCTTAAAATTCTCTTCCAGTTCTTCCTGATCCAGTTTCCAAGCAAACTTTACCTTATCGCCATTCTTCAGCTTTTCCATCACTAGCCCCTTCAATTACCCATCTTCCATCGATGTAGAAATCATAAAGAAGCTCTTCAGCGCCGTAATTTTGCGTCAGGCTGTCCTGCAAGAAATTTCCGCTTTTCTTAAGTTTGATTTTCTTCTTGTAGTCCTTCAGGTATGCATCCTTGTCAAATTGCACCATGGCTTTTTCCGTATCCGTCATAGCCTTCAAAAGCTAACTGTTACATACTTATCCAGATCCAACTTTGTTTTTCTTGGGAATAAAGCAAAGAAGGAAGCTAGAACCAGTAAAATTAATCCGACAGCCACTCCTACAATAATTGCGGAATTGCTCTTTCCCTGCTTCTCGGGCTTTTCCATTTCCTTTGCCTGCTTTTTGCCTTGATTTCCTTCACTTTCTTATCTGTCTCTGTTTCCACGGTTTTTCACTTCAGAGCTTCTCTCCAACTGCCTTCCCTGCTGCCGCAGTAGTTGCTGCCGCTGCAGTACCGAGTTCTGCAATCTTTTCTTCAGCACCTTGTGAAAGTTCTTCTGCCTTAGTTTCAGCCCCCTGTGCCAGCTCTTCAGCTTTAGCCTGAGCCGCTTCAACAACTTCCTCCGCCTTGGATTCTGCCGCTTGTACCACTTCTTCTACCTTGGATTCTGCCGCTGTTGCTACTTCCTCTACCTTGGATTCTGCCGCTGTTGCTACTTCCTCTACCTTGGATTCTGCTGCTGTCGCTACTTCCTCTACCTTGGATTCTGCTGCCTTAGCCGCTTCTTCCGCTTGAGCATCAAGATCCTTTGCCGCTTCTTCCGCCTTTTCTCCGGCTTCATGACCTTCGGCTTTTACTTCTTCAATCTTTTCTTTGGCAGCCTCGAAACTGTCTCCAACTTTTCCGCTACAGTATTTTTCTTGTTCACCTAGATTTTTCTTGTTCTAACTTTTTCTTTTTGTTCATCCTGCTGTTCCATACTTACCTCCCATAAAAGAAAAAAATGATTATATAACTTTTTAAGCATACCTTTTTAATAACAAAAAGGCAAGAATAATGTTTTTATGTACAAAAAAATAGAGGCCTGCAAAAGTATTTTTTTCCGTTTATTTTTAGCCTGTAAAATGAAAAATAAACTTCCGTTAAAAACTTTGGTCAAGCCTCATTTTCTTATATTGTTCCGTTGAATGAAAAAAAGTGTAAATATTGTGTATAGTGTAAAAGTATAGATATTTTTTTATTTGTTTTTCCTGTCGCTCCAGCTTTAAGCGTTCTTCATAGTCCTTTAAAGCATTCAAGGCTTCTTTACTGAGAGGATACATCACAAGCAGGTTGAAAATGGTCATGAGTCCCACACCCATATCTCCCATGTCCCATACCACAGTGTACTGAGCCAAGCCTCCTACAAAAAGCATAATCAGGGCAAAAATCTTGTAGCCGGTTTGTGAAGCCCAGTTGTCTCCGAAAATATAGGAAATGTTGGCTCTGGCATAGAACAGAATGCCAAGGAAGGTGGAAAAACTGAAAAAGCCATAAAATAATGGCAATAAAAAAATCTTTCAAAAGGAACCGAAGTGATATGCCATAGCTGTTTGCAAAATATCCATACCCTGCAGATTTACAATCTGTTCTTCCAGTACCAAAAAGCATGATAAAAGCGGTACAGGAGCAAATCACAATGGTATCAATAAACACGCCCATAGCTTGGAACAGTCCAATTTTTGCAGGATGATCCGTATCTGCAGCGGCTGCTGCACAGGGCGCAGAGCCGGAACCTGCCTCATTGGAGAAAAGTCCACGCTTTACACCATTCATCACAACCGCACCGAAACCGCCTGCCACCATTTGCCGTAAGCCGAAGGCCTCGGAAAGATACGCTGAAATACACTTGGTAAGGATCCGATATTTCTAAGAATAACAAAGATGGTAAGAGCAAAGTACAATCCTGCCATCACCGGTACGATGACATCCCAGCACTCTTGCCGTAGCGTGCTTTCTCAATACTATTACTGCTGCAAGAAGCACCAAGATTGCGGTGGAAACTATAGACTAATTGAAAAAGCATTTTCAAAGGCGGAAGACACGGAATTTCCGATTACCTGGCTGATTCCTCCCCAACAGATTAATCCGGAAAGAGCAAAAAGGAGGGCAATGCTATTCTTCTTTTTAGGAATCTCCCCATTCAATTCCTCTCCCGGAGCCTTTTTGAAAAAGAAATCATGGATGTAGTATGCCGGGCCTCCACGAAATCCCCCATACAGGGGATCCTTTCTCTTATGCAGCTGGGCCAATGTTGCCTCCACAAAAGCAGTGGATGAACCAATTAAAGCAGTAATCCACATCCAAAAAACAGCACCGGCTCCCCCTGCGGAAATCGCCGCAACCACTCCTACAAGATTTCCCATTCCCACTCTTGTAGCTGTGGAAACGATCAAGGTCTGAAGACCTGATAGCTTTCCCTTTTTCAGGTCGCCCCTTTTCCTTGCCCTTCGGTTTTTCCAAGATAACGGCTACCATCTCGGAGAACAGACGGATGGGAAGGAATCTCGTCCGAATCGTATAGTAAATGCCGGCGGGAATCAATAAAATCACCATCAGAGATAATCCCAGACTGCTTCCTCCGGGCAGGGGAAGCCTTAGCAAGTCTCCCCATAAAAATCCGGTTATTGCTTCAATTAGCGATACAAGGATTGCCATACTTTCCTCCCTTTCTTTCACTTCTCTTCCAAGAAGCCCTCATAACTTTCGTACTTCTTTACTACTGCATTTCTTTTTACTGCATTTCTTTTTTTACTGCATTTCTTTACCATTGTATTTCTTTAGGACTTGCGTTAGCTTGCTTTTACGCTTTTATGCGTCTATGCTTTTATGTGCTAAAGCATTTTCTGTAAAAGAAAAAGCACAATGTGCTTCTCCCTATTGTAACAGTTATTTTTTATTTGGCAAGGACTTTTCTTCTACCTATACAAATACAGATGGAGTAAACTTACTGTCAGTTAACGAGCTTCAAAACTACACCTTGATAAAGGTCTTCAACTTTTTCAATTATCTTATTATCATTTTTTTATTCCATGTCAAAAATTTTATAATAAACGGAGGTGGTTTCGTATGGAAAAAAGTCTTCTTAACCGTTTCTCCAAGAATTGATGCCTGGAGCTCGTCTATATATTTCTTTGACGCATCAGAGTGCTCTTTTAACACATCTCTAAGCCTTATTTCTTTTACGCTTATCCCTTCTGTTCCGGTCGCCTCAAGCTTCCTTTCTTCTCGACCTATCCTCACCAACTGAAGAAGCTTTTCTCTTCCATAGTTTCTCTCATAACACCTTAGCTTACTCATCTTGTCAGCACCTTTTTGGCTCCATGATAAAGGTCTTGAACTTAAGCGGTCAGATAACACATGACTTACATGACTCTCTGCACTACAGCCTTGTACAAGCTTGTTTCTTAGCGTTCTCCTGATAGCTGCCCAATTCTCTAACACATACGTCCGTAAGCTTTCTATTCTCTCTGTATTTCTCCCTGATTCCGCCATACAGTCTATATATTTTGAGAATGAAGCCTTAGTGGAATGTTTTAGAGTATAGTAAATGCCATAATTCTTCTTTGGCGATATCCTTTTCATCTAACATCTGCGCTGCAGCCTGATTAATATATTTCATCAAGTGAAATTTATCTGCACAAAAGACTGATTTTTCAATGAACTCCGTCCCATTCTTTATCCACTGGGCTCCATCACCACTAATAAATACTTTCTTTAAGTTCTCTTTATCATATGTCTTTTCAATGTAGTCAGAAACCTTAGTCCAAAGACATGCATTTCCTTCTTTTCCGGGATAAAGTCCGGCAAAATAAAAGCTATTTTTGAGTTCTTTTCTTCCTTTACAGCCGGATTCAAACTTTCCTTCGTGTACGTAAATCAGTTTGGAAATGAAGCTCTTATTATCCTTAGACTCCTTGCCATGCTGTTCTGCAATGTGATCTTCATCTGCTTCGATAAAAAGATACTCCACTTGCTTCTTGCCGGAAAGATCCTCAAGGGTAATGCTATCTGATAGACTATGTATTTTATTCATCACTGTAGTTTTGCTAATTCTTTGTTTGGATGGCAGTACCTTTGTCGCCTCACGATAGCTTGTTTTTAGTGCCTCCGTGAGTAGCATTACCTCAGCTTCTTCACTAAACCGCTCATGAGAATCTAACCCTATAAGCTCTTCCAGCAGGTAAGAATAACCGCCTTCCTTTGATTTCCTTTTGAAATACGTACAATCAAACACCACATCCCCAACAGAGGTAATCAGCATCCGCTTATCGACCCTCTGAATATTAAACCTATCTTTTCTGGCTCCACACTCACTGAGTATTAAGTTCATTCTTGAAAGGACTACACCCAAGAAAGCAGCAGAAAAAGACTCTGTAGAGCTTTTTATAGACCTCTCAAGGAACTAAAGTCCTTGGGGTTTTCAAAAATTTGTCTTCCGCATCAAGTAAACCTTTTAGCAAATCTTCTAATAGTGCTACAATATCCATGAGAGTAATCTCCTTTGCATAGTTTTTTTAGTCGAAACCATTGTATCAAAGGATTAATGATTACTCTCTTTTTATTTCTTTATCAACTGACAAAATCTTTACTCTATTACAAATACATTTAGGAAGATTTGTCAAGGACATAAACAAAATTTCTTTGAAAAATTTATATCTTTTCTGTTTCTCTCTTGATTAGCTTTAATATTTTATCCTTGTATGTTTCTGCCTGTACCTTGCTTAAAATGTAGGTTTTACAGTATATTTTGTCTTCCCAATATCCATAATTAACTGTTTATGTGGTGGTACTTGTATTTTTCTTTTTTTCTTCTTCCATAAGTTCTCCTTTCCATTTTTAGACAATAAAAAAACAGCAAACCATTTTTGATTTACTGTTACTGTGTTAGTTTTTATTAAATTGCTTGATTTTTCAAAATTGAAATTTACCTAATGCGTTTCCCCAATTTTTCATTTTCTTACGCCATTCTGGTGCCATTCCATCATAAGACCAATATTCATCCTTATCAACAATCAAATTATCTTCAAGATAGATAAAACTTACTACATGAAAAAGACTCACTATTATCTGTTGGAAAAAAATCCGACAAGATAAAATAATAGAATCTTCATTTTCTTCAATTCTCTCTCTTCTCCGTTCAATTTCCGGGATATTCACAATTTGCCCTTATATACTCATCTAAGGTAAAAACTCATTTGTGCAATGCCATTTTATAACAGCATTCTTTTGAAAATATTTCCTAAGTTCTTCTGCATTTTGTGATAAAACCGTTTTGAAAAATCTATCTATATCCATAGTAATCACCTTAAAACCAATTCACTTTTTCATCTCTAAACAATGGTGTTTCACTCTCTTTGTAAGGATTGTAGTTATTACAATTACAGCCAAACTCTTTCAATACTTTTTATCTTATTATCGGCTGTCCAAACAATCAAAGAAATACCGTCAAATTCTTCAACTTTTCCCTCATTCATTTTATTTTTGAAGTGCCATTCTACAATAGTTTGATTATCCTTATGAAAAAAATTGCTTTATATCCCAAGCAAGCACTTTTTCCTCTTGTATTCCATTCATTAAACCAGTGCTTTACTGTTTGACAATTTTTCATGCTAGGACTCCAGCTCTCAATATAAATTACATCATCTAAAAAAATATCATCTATACCTAAGTCTTGTTGTGTGAGCCACATATCAAACCATAAACGAATGATTTTTCTCTTTCATTCATAAATTTAAGCACCTCCAAAATCAAATAATTATATATAATTATACCATTTTTTTCACTTAGTTTTATAGGTCTAACTCATTCCTCTTTACCTGTGATAGTTGTTTTTCTTGTTCCTGTAACTGCTCTATACAGGTCTTAACTTTTTCAGCCTGTTCTACTTCTTCTCGTATTTCTAATATTTTACTATATAGGCTCTTTTTATCTTTCTTCAAAGTGGTAAGTTCCGATTTCCATTTGGATATATTTAAGGTCTTACTTTCCCTAAATGCTCTTTGAGATGTTTCCTTGCACTTTCAAATAGAATAAAGCTTCGCCGTATGCTCATTATAAAAATCTTCCTGTTTTATTTTTCTTTAACTTTGCATAGGCTTTGTAGATGTCCTTGTACTTCAAATATTTTTTCTGACTGGTCGATGAGTTGTGTTTTTCATCAATCTTTTTCTCGGTATCTTTTAAGGCTCTTGTGGTCTTGTAATTCTTATCTCTTAAAGTAACTATACTTTCTTTCAGTTCAGATAAGGAAATAATGTTTTCTCTTTTAAGAATTGATAGCTTTCGATGTATTTTTCTAAATCTGTATTATGGTTATCTGCATTTTTACGGATAAGATTTTTCAAAAACGGATAGCAAATTTTTCTTTGGATGGGAGGGTAGATTTGAGATTATCAGTTTCTGCCTTTTCTTCTTTCCTATTCCTCTTATCCAATTTAGTAAAGGCTTTTATTCTTCTTGCAATCTCTTTTAATATCTTATTCTGATGTTTGATTTCTCGGTTGATATTTCCCCTGTCGGTAGTTATGCCTTTCTTTTTCCATTTGGGTGGCTGATACGCCTAAATGAATGGTCAGTATTTGTTCTATGCCCCTGTCTTTCATAGGAACGGTGATCCGCTTTTTCCTGTATGCTATTTTCTTCAAGATATTTATTTGTAATATCTGCCCATGCTTTTCGCCAATGCTCTGCTTTGTCTTGTTCGTTCCAATCTACTGCATTTATTTTTCCTTGTTTTTGTAGTTGCCATTTTTAAGTTTTACTTTCTCTCCATTTTCATCAAGGATATATTCCTTTTTTGATTTTGCTCCCCATGTTGTATCTTCGTTTAGCGGTCGCATAGTTAATAGAATACGTGCATGTGGGTTTCCGTCATTTTATCATGTAGGCAATGTCCTTTATCATACCAACTTTCACAAAATTTTCTTTTTACATACTCTCTTACAAGCTCAATCTGTTTTTCCCTGTCTAATTCTTTTGGGTAAGGCAACTTCAATTTCTCTTGCAAGCTGTGAGTTTTTACTCTTTTCGATTTTCTCTACGCTATTCCATAATGTTCCTCTGTCTGAAAATTCCTGTGCTGCATTTTTGAGGCAATAGGATTTCTGTATGGGCTATTCCGCCTTTTTCTTGTAAAGTCGTGGACTATGCCGTCATACTCGTTTTTATCTTTTCGCCACTTCGATGAGGCGGAAGCTGCTACTGCACTTTTGCCTTTTACCTCTTGAGATAATCTTTATGCAAAGATGATATATCGCCATAAGAAAAAAACCTCCTCTCTTTTTTGATGTGGGCAAGGTGGCGATGATAAAGACTTACTAAAAATCGGATTGTTTTTATCCGATTTCTTTTTAGTAAGATACATAAGGGTAGAAATTTATTTCCGTGAGAGTGTAGCTCCCTGTATCAACTTTAGCTGATATGCTCTCTGCAAAGACCTTCGGAGAACGCACACACCCTTTAGGGTGTATAAGTGCGCCCTTGTCAACAAAGGGACTATTTCTCTATCTCTGTTTCTTCCTCTTGTATTTCTGTAATTTTGTTTTCGCTTTGTTCTCGCTTCTCTATGATTTTTAAGATTTTTGATTGATTGCTTCTTTGATAGTTGAAAATGAGATTAGTTGATAGAATTCATCTTTGTAAAATCCTTGCTTTCGGTAAAAGATACTTTCAAAGACTGCTCCTTTTTCATAAAAGCCTTTTATCTCTCTTTTTCTTTCTTCCTGTTTCTGCTGACTGATGAGCTTTTTCCTTTTTGTTTTTGTAACTGCTTGATTTCTTCATCTACCATTAAAAATTTTTTTCTTCTATATTTTTCATTTTCTGTTTTTCCTCTCTTTCTAAATTTGAGCAAAGAAAAACAGTAAACCGATTTGATTTACTGCTTTCATATCAAAAAGGGATACCGATAGGCACCCCTTTTAAACTAATTCTTTTCTATCAACTCTACTTGTTCAACTTTTAGAAATTCCCCATTTTCTTTATTTAATTCCTTTTTCACTAACATTTACCTTAATCCTATCAGCTACTTTTTTAAATCATTAATTTTTTAAATATTCTATTTCTTTCAATTCTTCATTTTAAATATTTTGTTGTCAAGTTCTAAATCTTTTACAGTTTAATTCTGCTTCAGTTTGTAAAACTTTTTCTATCACTTTTTAACTCCAACTATTGTCATCGTTTTATCGTTATAATTTACTGATAGAATTTCGGCATCAATCCTATATATACTAATTTTTCTTCCTTTTTGTGAGCAAGCCGTTAAAGCAAAAAGCGGGCTGATTAAAAAGAATTCCAGAACTATTTTTCATTTCGTTTTTACCTGCTATTATTTATATATAAATGCATATAAACCATCAGCTTCCCCATCACTAGTTAATCTTACTGAATAACCTGCTACCCCTCTTTCAGTACTAATCAATCCATCACCCCAATTACCATGAGTTCTAAATTTCCTACTACCTTATTATAGTATGGGTAAAATCCTATATCCTTTTTCTCCTGCTCTTAAGTTCACAGTATATGATGTCGATGTGCTTGCAGAAGATTGCCAACCTATAGTAGCTCCCTGCTTGTGTTGCAGCCTTTTTATTTTGAGAACCAATTGATGCTGAGAAAAATGTGTTGATGTGTATCCTACATTTTTAGTGATTGAACCCCCACCTCTAGGTGCAACCAAATCTGCTGAAAGTTTTTCAGTGAACCGGTATATAGAGTGAGGTCCGCTCGTTTGTCTAAATACATACCAGTTTCTATAATCTCTTAACATGACTATATCACTATTTGCTTCTTTAAGATTTATATCTTCACTTCCAGCATTCTTTGTAATACTATCTACTTCTGTTTTAGTAAGATAATTACCTACCATCTTCATTTAGGTAAATGCTATGACATTTGCTCCCAATGATTCATCATAATAAATATTTTCTCTATTGGTCAAATCAATATTTTTATTTTTCCTGTGCAAATACATTTGTTGGTTGGTACAATCATTAATGCTGCATCATTATAGTAGCTATCCTGTAGCAAATAATCTCTTTCTTAACATTTTCTTCCTCCTGTTTTACTATTACTATCATTAAAAATCTCCGACAAAAATAACTTAATCTCCGTTTTTATACCTCTGAGGATTTTTGTAGTTCATTAATACCACCTCGCTTTTTACTAAATATAGTCATATAACTGTTAACAACAATTACAGCTATGACATTTATACGTTTCTTCCCCGTCCAAATCGAGAATCTGATACATACAAACTCCTAAAGCGTTAGCAATATCATTTGCAGTTTTTAGACTCGGCATTGTTTTTCCTGTTTCTATTTGATTTATACTTATTCTCGATATCCCAACTTTCTTCCCTAACCTTGTTGTGATAACCCTAATGGTTTTTCTATATTCTTCAATTCTATTTCTCATTACTTTCCTTCTCTTTTTGGTTAGAGTATTTTTGCCATATTTTTCTAAAAAGTCGATATTTTTGGATATTTTTATCTATTTATTTTTATTTATTTGAATATTTCCTATGAAGTTAAAAGTACACATCAACTTGCTGTTTTTCTGTCTTTTGCCTTTTCTTCCTCCTGTTTGCTTCATGGACTACAACTTTTCTATATACTCATTTTATCATTGGTACTGTAAGTTCCTCAATGTCGGTATATTTTTCTATCATTTTTAGGAATTTATCGGTGTCAACTTTTCTCTGATGATAGCTTTCTATTTCTTGTTCAAAATACTGTATTTGCTTTTTCCAAGTCTTGTTGCTCTGTATCATAGATATTAAATAATCTGTCAAAGTGTTTTACAGGGATTTTTCCAAGTGCGTGGTCTTCATATAGCTTTGTAATAAGGGTTGTTAGTTCTGTATTTCTTGATGACAGTTTTTCTAATTTCGTTTTATCATCTTGGTACTTTTCTTCTCTTTTTTCATCAGATAACTTGTTCATCACTTTTAGAAATTCTTGCTTTTCTTCTTTGGCAAAATCTGATTTCTTTAATTGATTTTAGAGAATTTCATTTACTGTTTTTACTTTGATGTAGTGCATACTGCAAGAACCTTTTCTGTGTCTGTAACGTTGGCATACAAAAGAGTAATCACTATCATATTTCTTTTCTTTATGTTCTGCCGGCTCTCGATAGCTTAGCTTTCCTCCACAATCTGCACAGATTAAAAGCCCTGTAAATGGGTGTGGGGTTGTTCCACACTTTGGACTTCTTCTCACTGTTTTTCTTAACCTCTGAGCGTTATTCCATGTTTCTTCGTCAATGATTGCTTCATGGGTGTTTTTGAAGATAATGAGTTCATCTTCTTTGCCTTTCTTCGTTTTCTTGGTTTTGTAATCAAGGCATATTGTTTTACCAAGTACAGTGTGTCCCATATATTCTCTTTTTTCTAAGATATAACCTACTGTGGTCGGTGTCCAAAAAAACGGATCTTCTATTCCTCTTTTCTTTGAGCTATGGTTATTTTCGGGGTAATGTAGTTCTGCATAGGCTGATGGAATAAGGACTTTATCTTTGGTTAGTATATCTGCTATCTGTGTTACTCCATATCCCTCTATTACAAGCCTGTAAATGCGTTTTACGACCTTTGCACTCTCTTTATCGACAAGTAACTCCTGTTTGTTCTTAGGGTTTCTGTAATAGCCGTATAGTACGCTTGGTGATACTCTTTTACCTTCTTCCATTCTTGCTCTGAAGATAGACTGTATTTTTCTTGAGGTATCTCTTGCATACCATTCATTCATAATATTTAGAAATGGGGTAAAGTCGCTTTCTGCTTGTTTTTCGCTATCTATTCCGTTATTGATGGCAATAAATCTTACCCTTTTCTTTGAAAAAGTATTTTCGGTATAAAAAAACCTACTTTGAGATAATCTCTACCAAACCTACTCATATCTTTTTACTATCACAGTAGATACTTTGTTTTCTTCTACTGCTTTTATCATCTTTTGAAATCCCTCTCTATCAAAGGTTGTTCCGCTTACTCCATCATCAGTATAGTGATAAATATTTATAAAGCCGTTTCTTTTGGCATAGCTTTCAAGTAGCTGCTTTTGATTGGTGATGGAATTGCTTTCTCCTTGCATTTCATCATCACGATTCAAACGCTCATAAAAGGGCTGTTTGTCCTGTTCTTTTTCGTATTTTGACATGAGAATTACACTCCTTTTCCAAGTTTTATTATTTTCTCTGTCCCTAAAAGGTTAATCCATTTTCTTCTAGCTATACAAGTCCAAGCCTTTTTGCATTGCATGGATAAAGTCTGCCTTGATTTCCTCCGGTCCTTGTATTTTTACAGTTCCTCCAAGAGAAATATCCAGGCATAAAACATCTCACTGACTGCCACATCCACATGACAGATGGCATAGCCCAGGCTCTTCCGCCGGAAAAAGGGAAATCTCTTTCCCAAAACGATCCAGAAGAATTCCCACCATTTCCTCCCGAAAGATAAGGCTCACCTTTTTCCGCTCTCCTGCAAACATAGAAAAGGTTCTTTGGAGAAAATGCTCCATGTCCAGATCCAGAAAAGCATCTTTCCCTTGCCTTTTCTCCTCCAGAATCCGGATATTCTTCATTTTATCCACCGGTAGTGTTTGACTTCTCCTCTTCCCATCATAGCCAGAGGTAATAATTTTCATTTTCCAAAATAAAGGTTCCATGGACTTACCAGATAGGGTTTTTTCTTCTTTTCCACCAGTTCCTTCTGCATATTCCATTGCAGGTAGGAAAAACTGATCTTCTTGTTCTCCGCAATGGCTCTATGCAATTCGTCCACCACATAGTAGATGGATTCGTTCATGCTCTTGATTCGTCCGGGGAGCATCAGCTGTCGGTTTAGTTGTCTGGCTTCATATTCGCTGACAAAGGTAGTAAGCTTCTTGATCAGTTCCTTCGATTTTTTCTCCGTAATAAAGCGGGAGGCCTGCACAGCATCCGCCAGTAGCTTACATTCCGCCAGTTCAAATTCCTTACTGCCAAGATAATATACATAGCTCCTGCCCTGTTTCTCCATCACCACATCATAGCCCATTTGGCGAAGACACTCTATATCATCATAGACGCTTTTCCGGTCTGTTTCGATATCCATATCCCTAAGATAATTTTGGATTTCCGCCATGCTTAATGGATGCTGTTCATCAGCCTTATGTAACAATATCTCTCGCAAATGATACCACTTCCATTTTTGATTCCTTCTTTTTGCCATATCAGCCCCCAAATATCAGAACGATGCTCTCAAATACTATAGCACATTTTAACAGGGAAAAGGCACAATAGGATATTCAGAATTGCAGAATATTAAAAAGCAAGCATCCCGGTTTTTACAGAATACTCGTTTTCAATAAAAAACTATAAATCAGTCTCGCAAACTATAAGAGTGCCTCTACAGCCTTCTTCACTTCTTCCATAGAATGGGTTGGTTCAAAACGCTGTACCACATTTCCCTTTCTATCCACCAAGAACTTTGTAAAGTTCCACTTGATGTCCGGATTCTTCTTGTATTTGGGATCCTCAAAGCACATAGCGCCCATGGCCATAGCCTTTACCCTTTCCAAATCCCTCAAAAGCCTTTTTGCTCTTTTTAGATAGCTGTATAAAGGAAGGGCATTTGCCATTGACCCTCTGCCTTTTTCATCTGATCAAATTCAGTCTTATATTGTAGAGTACAAAATGCATGGACTTCCTCATCTGTGCCCGGAGTCTGTCCTGCAAACTGATTACAGGGAATATCCAAAATCTCCAAGCCCTTTTCATGAAAAGCCTTGTAGAGATTCTGTAAGTCCCTCGTATTGAGTGTAAAGCCGCAACCCGTTGCCGTGTTGACAATCAATACTACCTTTCCTTCAAATTCCTTTAATGAAAGCATCTCCCATTTCTCTTCTCTACACTGTAATCATAAATTCATATTTTCCTCCTCTCTACTATTCTTTGAACACTAAATTTGATGCTAAGCTTTTGCTTAATATATTGTTTACAATTTAATTTTACTCTATTATATTGACTTGTCAAGAGATTCTTTAGAATTTATTTTTATCTCTATTATTTTTGTTACATTTGCAACATTTATCTTGCCTTTTCTCTGCTATCCCTAAAGTTGTAAAGAGAAAATACCAGGAGAGAGTCTATATGATTACGAAAGAAATGACATTAGCGGATGTGGTAAAAGGAATATCCAAGTACCATTCCTTATTTAAACGAATATCGTTTGGATTATTGTTGTGGAGGACATGATCCTATTGCACAGATTTGCTAAGGAAAAATATTGATTTGGAAGCTTTTTATGCAAGAGCTGGAAAGATTGGCAGTCCCTTCCAAAGAAGAACAAGCTGGATTACGAGGGAGAATTGCAGCGTTTTCGTTCTCTCTCTGTTCCGGAAATGCTGGCGGATTTGGAGCGTAGCCACCATGTAAAAAGAAAGAGAATTGCTGGCGGATGTGGAGGCTCTTTTAAACAAAATTCTGGTGGTGCACTACGAGCACCATGGAGAAGAGCTTAGTTCCATTCATCACCACTTTGCCCTCTTAAAGGCAGATTTGGAAGATCATTTTGCTAAAGAAGAAAAGCTGGTCTTTTCCGATTATTAAAAATCCGGAAAACCAAGCTCTGAGGACATTCGCTATGTGAAAAGTTTGGAGGAGGAACACAGTACAGCCGGGGAGCTGATTAAGCTTTTTACAGAAAGAGACAAATTTCTTTACTGCCCCGGAGGATGTTTGCCCCTACTTATAGAAGATGTTTTAGTCAGATGGAAGACTTGGTGGAAGATATTTTTATGCATATCTTTAAGGAAAATTCCATCGCCTTTCCGGAGTATTACGAGCAGGAATAAAGGGGGACGCTTTGATGCAGTATGGGTCTTTATTCAGGGGCACGATTCGCTGACTTCAATCCTGCGTAGAGAAGGACTGTATTCATTATAGAGAGATGCTCCGATGCAGTAGGATTGTACTCAGGGGCACGTCTCCTGCTAACTTCGCCTGCGTAACAGTACTAACTTCAAGCTTCGCTTTGCTCGCTTTTAGTAAGTACTGACGGGCTCAGATTGCCCCTCATACAGACCCATACTGCATCAGTCGCTTCCATGAATTTATTTCTACAGTTCTTCCCTATACAAGCTTTCCATAAGTGCGGATAGCAAAGAAGATACCTGAGCATTCCCCGGGTATCTTCTTTATTTCTATCTAATCAGGGCTTCCTGAAAGGTCTCCACTATTTCTTCCAGCTCTTCCTCCTGTATGGTCCTTAAGTCCATCCAGTAATCATCTTCCCAGATTCGTCCGATTATCGGAGTCTTTCCCTTTCGCAGTCTGGCTTCCAGCTGGGATACTGAAAGCTTTTCCGGATGGTAAAACCACTGCATAGCTGTCCATATAGGTGTCCGGCAGAGAACCGCCTCCCACCTGCGCCTTGGAGGCTGTAAAGAATATTCTCCGGGATAGATTCCTTTTGGAACAAACGAAGCAATGCTTCCCCTCGTCTTTTTACCACGCTCTGCTCTTCAGACAGCATACGGAGCACCGGAATTCTCTCCTCAATGCCTTCCTCCTTCAAATATTCTAAAAAGCATAGTTCCAAAGCAGTAATCGTAAGCTTATCCACTCGAAGGGCTCTGGTAAGAGGATTTTTCTTCATTTGATCAATATATATTCTCCGATAATAATTCCCTGCCTGTGTCCCCAAAAGCTTGTCTCCGCTCAAAGCAGACTACATCCACACTGGCTTGATGGCTTCCTGCACCGTAGGTTCATGGGGAAAGCCATATTTTTCCAAAGGAAGAACCCCGGATCCCAAATCCTCAATAATAGGAACTCCGGTTTCCACAGAAAGTGTCTTTAATTTCTCGCTCCACAGATTCCGTAAATCCGCAAATTTTATAATTGCTGGTATGTACCTTTAAGAAGGCTTTGGTATTTTTCATTGACCACTTCTGCATAATCCCGGTAATGGGTTTTGTTGGTGGTTCCCACTTCCCGCATCTCCGCTCCGGAGGCGGCACAAACATCGGGAATACGGAATTTTCCCCCGATCTCCACCAGTTCTCCCCGGGATACCACAACTTCTCCCCCTTAGCCCAGGGTAGAAAGAATCAGTAAAACAGCAGAAGCATTGTTATTTACCACCATAGCATCCTCTGCACCGGTAATTTTGCAATGCTTTCCTTGATATGGCTGTAGCGCTCTCCTCTCTCTCCCTTTTCCAAATCATATTCCAGATTGGAGTAGGAAGAAAGCATTTTGGCAAGCTCCTGCCCTATTTTGGGAGAAAGCAAGGCACGGCCTAGATTCGTATGTAAAATTGTTCCGGTAGCATTAATCACCTTCCTTAGTTTCGGTTTTACATCCCTCAATTCTCTCCGTAATACGACTGTACAGTAAAGAAAAAGGCCTGTTCTATCCTTCTTTCCTCCTCTTCTCTCGAATGCATCTTCGTAGATTTTTCCACCTCTATCCCTTACGCAGTCCGTAACGTAGGATAAGCCATAGTCCTGAATAAAGGAAAGAATCTGCTCCTCCTCCAGAATATTGTCAATTTTGGGAATCCGTCTAAAAAATGCATTTCTATCCATGGTCCTCTTCCTTTTCTCTTCTGTTTATACTTTCTTTAGAAACCATTGTACCATAAATTTTTGAAAAGAGAAGCCGGTTTTTCCTATAAATCCGTATAGCCGTATAGGGTTCCGCAAACGAGATATCGCACACTTTGCGAGGGATACCAGTTATGAATCAAAGAACCTAGAGAGAAGCTCTAAGGAGAACTCCCCCAAAAAGCTTCTTCTCTAAGCTCTTTATAGATATAATTTTTATAAATATAATTTTTACTCGTATAATTTTTACTCGTATAGTTCTTATAAATATAATGATTATAAGCTATGTTTTTCCTGCTGTTTGTAAACGAATAAGCGCACGATAAAGCTTTTGCCTGATTCCGGAGTCTTTTGCTCTTCGGAAAGCTTTTCATCCTGAATCTTTTTCTCAGCTCTTTCCTTCGCCTTCTGAGGCACGCTCAATGTCGATATCCTCGCTCCACTCAAAGGTGGTGGGAATCAAACGACAATGATTGTCCATCATGGAAAGCATTCCTCCGATACAGGCTGCCTTTCTTTCGCTACCATCCTTCATAATCACTTTTGCAGTGCCCATTCCTACCGCTGTGCAGTAGTTAATATGGTGCGCCATGATAGCCAGGTCTCCTGTAATGGTTCTTAAGCTGATGCGTTCTACTTCATCGTCAAATTTTTGCCCATCCATAGAAACAATCTCTAAATGGAAGTTTGCCATAAAGGTCCCTCCTTACTGTTTCTTAGCTTTTATCAAAAACTTCTTCGATATTTCCTACTAAAGGAAAGCAGACTCAGGAAGCTCATCACATTCTCCATCCAAAAATCATCTTAAAGCCGCGGATTGTTTCCTTTAAAGGAACATACTTTCCTGCAAGACCGGTAAACTGCTCTGCTACAGAGAAGCTTTGAGACAGGAAGTTCTGAATCTTTCTGGCACGGAAAACGCTAATCTTATCTTCCTCAGACAATTCATCCATACCCATGATGGCGATGATATCCTGTAATTCCTTATATCTCTGGGTACCTGCTGTACACCTCTTGCCACCCTGGTAGTGCTCCTCTCCTACGATTTCCCGGAGTAAGAATACGGCTGGTGGAATCCAAAGGATCTACTGCAGGGTAAATTCCCTTACTTGCGATATCTCTGGACAATACGGTGGTCGCATCCAAGTGGGTAAATGTTGTTGCAGGCGCCGGGTCGGTAGGTCATCCGCAGGCACATAAACCGCCTGAACGGAGGTGATGAGATCCCTGCTTTGTGGAAGTAATACGCTCCTGCAAAGCACCCATGTCTGTTGCCGGTGTTGGCTGATATCCTACCGCGGAAGGCATTCTTCCGAGAAGTGCGGATACCTCTGAACCTGCCTGGGTAAAACGGAAAATATTATCAATGAAGAGCAATACGTCCTGGTGCTTTCACATCACGGAAGTACTCCGCCATGGTCAGACCCGGAAAGTGCAACTCTCATTCTCGCTCCGGGCGGCTCGTTCATCTGTCCGTAAACCAGGGCAGTCTTATCCAAAACGCCGCTTTCCTTCATTTCTCCGTAAAAGGTCGTTACCCTCACGAGTACGCTCTCCACACCGGTAAATGCGAAATACCGCCGTGAGCTGTTGCCACGTTATGGATCAGCTCCATAATCAATACGGTTTTTACCTACTCCCGCACCACCGAAAAGTCCGATCTTTCCTCCCTTTGCGTAAGGGCAAATGAGGTCTACTACCTTGATACCTGTCTCCAGGATCTCTGTAGCAGGGGTCTGCTCCTCGAAAGAAGGAGCCGGACGGTGAATCGCCCATCTTTCCCTCTGTCTCAGGGGCAGGTTTTTCATCTACAGGATTTCCCAAAATGTTGAAGATTCTTCCCAAGCAGGGCTCTCCAACAGGTACTGTAATGGGGTTTCCTGTATCAACAGCTTCCATTCCTCTAACCAAGCCATCGGTGGAACTCATTGCGATACAACGTACCACATCATCTCCCAACTGCTGTGCAACCTCCGCAATCAGCTCGGTATCTCCAAGCTGAATGGAAATTGCGTTCAATAAGGAGGGAGTTCCCCTTCCTGGAATCGAATATCCAGGACGGCACCCATGACCTGTATAACCTTTCCTACATGTTTTTCTGTCATGTATCTCTCCTTTTTCTACACTACAACTCTTCCGCACCGGCAACAATTTCCGTGATTTCCTGGGTAATACTTGCCTGTCTTGCTCTATTGTAGAATAGACTTAATTTATCAATCATCTCTCCGGCGTTATCTGTAGCCGCCTCCATAGCCGTTCTTCTTGCAGCCAGCTCACTGGCAACAGAGTACAAATTCCACTATAGACTAGCCCCGCAAGATACTCCGGTACTATCGCATTAAAAACATCTTCTCCACTTGGCTCGTAGAGAATCAGGTTGCGAATCTTCTTCGCTTCTTCTTCGCTTTCCTCTTTAAAATCAGACAAGGGCAAAAGAGAAATAGCTCCTGCCTTCTGGCTCATCATGGACACAAAATCCGTATAGATCAATGCCACATGGCCGAATTCCTGATTTTTATAGGCTTCACAGATTTTCTGGGCAATGCTGTAGGAATCGGAAATTCCTACTTCCCCAACATGGGTATAGCTGTCATTAAACAACTCATACTTCTTCTGGCGTCCATACTCTAAGGCTTTCTTTCCCAAGGGAATAAGGCAAAGTCCTTGCCCTTAACTTCCTCTTCCAGAGCACGGAAAAGGTTGGCATTGTAGCCGCCTGCCATGCCTCGATCTCCTGCAATCAGCACATAGCACCACTTTTCAGAGCTATTTGCCTTAGTATAAGGAGAGGAAAAATCTGTATTCCCGTTAGCAATTTCAGAAAGGGTTTTCTTTAAGGTGTGAAAGTACGGCTTGGTATTTTCCGCCTTTTCCTTCGCCTTTCGAAGCTTAGAGGAAGCCACCAGCTCCATGGCCTTGGTAATCTGCATGGTATTCTGGATGCTCTTAATGCGGAGTTTCACTGACTTCATATTTGCTGCAGCCATGTTTTCTCCTTCTTCTTGGGTTTACAGTCTCTTTAAAAATTCCGCTGTAAAACGCTCTAAGCTAGCCTTAAGTTTCTTCTCTGTCTCTTCCTCCAGCTTACCGGTTTCTCTGATAGCATTCATTGCACTCAAAGCTTCTGCATCGGCATCTAAGAAGTGATAAAGTTCTTCCTCATAGTGACGGATATCCTTAACCTCTACAGCAGTCAGGATTCCCTGAACTACCGCATAGAGGATAGCAACCTGCTTCTCAACGGCAACAGGCTCTCCCTTACCCTGCTTCAGTACCTCTACGATACGCTCACCCTGGGCAAGTCTCTGCTTGGTATCCTGGTCAAGGTCGGAACCGAACTGCGCGAAGGACTGTAACTCTCTAAACTGAGAGTAAACCAGCTTCAAGGTTCCCGCTACCTTCTTCATAGCCTTAATCTGCGCATTTCCACCTACACGGGATACGGAGATACCGGGGTTAACCGCCGGCATAATACCGCTATGGAACAGCTCTGTCTCTAAGAAGATCTGTCCGTCTGTAATGGAAATAACGTTGGTAGGAATATAAGCGGATACGTCTCCGGCCTGAGTCTCGATAATAGGAAGGGCTGTTAAAGATCCTCCTCCTAATTCAGGAGACAGCTTTGCCGCTCTTTCCAGCAGTCTGGAGTGTAAGTAGAATACGTCTCCGGGATATGCTTCTCTTCCTGGCGGTCTGCGAATCAGAAGGGAGATTGCACGGTATGCTACTGCATGTTTACTCAAGTCATCATAAATGATAAGGACATGCTTTCCCTGATTCATAAAATACTCACCCATAGCGCATCCCGCATAGGTGCGATGTACTGCAAGGGGCTTGGCTCAGAAGCGGTTGCCGCAACAACGATGGAGTAATCCATAGCGCCGGCTTCCTTTAATTCATTTACCAATGCGGTAACAGTGGATCTCTTCTGTCCGATTGCTACATAGATACAGATAACATCCTTGCCCTTTTGGTTAATGATGGTATCAATTGCAATAGTGGTTTTACCGGTCTGTCTGTCACCGATAATCAACTCTCTTTGTCCTCTTCCAATAGGAATCATGGAGTCAATCGCCTTGATTCCTGTCTGCAAAGGCTCTTTAACCGGCTGTCTCTTGATAATACCGGGTGCAGGGCTTTCCACTGCACGGAACTCTGTACTCTCGATAGGGCCAATGCCGTCAATAGGCTGTCCAATCGCATTTACTACTCGTCCGATCAATTGCTCCCCTACAGGAACAGATACTACTCTACCTGTGCGCTTAACGCTCTGCCCTTCTCTGATTCCTACATCGGAACCGAAAAGTACCGCAGAAACACTGGTTTCTTCAAGGTTTTGAGCCATACCGAAAGTGCCGTCCTCGAACTCTAAAAGCTCTCCGGACATACAGTTTGTCAGACCGGAAACATGGGCAATACTGTCACCTACAGTGAGTACGGTGCCTGTTTCGTTCTGTACAATGGCATTTTGGTAATATTTAATCTGGCTTCGAATGACCTCGGAAATTTTTCTGGTTTTAATTCCATTCTATGCCCATCCTTTTTACAAGACTACTTCATTAACAGTTTTTACGAATCTCTTTCAATCGAGCAGAAACCGTACCGTCTAAGGTCTTTCCTGCTACTTTCCACCTTCAAACCGCCCAATACCTTCGGGTCGATTTTTCTCGGATAGAATAATGCTTTTTGCACAAAGCTTTTGCAACTTTTCGATTAAAGCTGACTTTTGCTCCTCTTGTAAAGGTACTGCACTGATGACCAGAGCTTCTGCAATGCCCTGATCCTCCTGGTACAAACCTTGTAGGTCTTATAGCTTTCTTTAAAGCCTCTTACCAGACCCTTTTCCAAAAGCAGCTTCAAAAAATTCAATAAATAAGGCTGCAGTTCTGTTGCAAAGGCTTGATCCAAAAGAGACAATCTCTCCTTCTTAGGAATGGAAGGCTCTGCCAGAAGAGAATAATAGTCCGGATTTTCCTCCAGAAGTGTTTTTTACGCAACTCATCTCTTCTAAGATTTCTTTTTCCAGATGCTCTTCCTTGGCTAAGTCGTAAAGACTCTTTCCGTACAAGCTGGATGCCTTATTCATGATGCCTCCTCTACATTTTGTAAGAACTCATCAATTAAAGCCTTATGCTCTTCTTCGTGGATTTCCTTCTCCACAACTTTCCCTGCAATATCCATAGCAATGCTTCCGATTTCATCCTTAACCTCATTCAAGGCCTTCTTTCTCTCTAAACGGATATCCTCTTCTGCTTTTTGCTTTAATAGAACTTGCATATTGTTCTGCCTCTTTAATCAATTCCTCGGCACGGAGGTTGGCATCCTTCTTCGCATCTTCAATGATACGGTTTGCCTCTCCTCTAGCATCAGACATACTGCTTTCATATTCTGTCTTAACAGCCTCAGCTGCTTCTTTTGCTTTCTTTGCCTCTTGTATATCCTTATCCGCAGCTTCCTGTCTTTTCTTTAAAACCTCGTTAATTGGCTTAAAAAGAAAACGCTTAATGAGATATACCTGAATAAAAAGGTTCAAGATCTGGGCAATGAAGGTCCATGGAATGATGGTTACCAACTGTTGCGATTCCATACTTTTCTCCTTTCTTCACTTCTTGCTAGTATTTTTTCTTACTGTAAGAAATTCATGAACATACCAGGAGCAACGAAGATCAGAAGAAGACCGGTTACGAATCCGTAGATACCGGTTGTCTCGGCAATCGCACAACCCAATAACATAGTAGAAGTAACATCACCCTTACACTCAGGCTGTCTTCCGATAGCTTCCAAAGCCTTTGCTACAGCGTTACCTTCTCCGATACCGGGTCCGATACCTGCGATTAATGCAGCACCTGCACCGATAGCACATCCTGCTAATGCAATACCTCTTGCTAAAAACTGAAATTCACTCATTTTCTTATCCTCCTAAATAAAATTGTTTATCCTTCTGCTGCGTTGGCGATATACATAATCGTCAACATGGTAAAAATAAATGCCTGCATGGCACCGGAAAACCAGTCAAAATAAAATCCTACGATAGCGGGGATACCCACTGACAAAATAGGAATATTTGATAGAAAATCTCCTACAACACCGGGGATTAAGCCAAAGATTGCGGAAGAGGCAATGGCCAGTGATGCATAAATCAAACCACTGATAACCACTCCTGACAAAATGTTTCCGAAATGACGACATGCCATACTAATGGGGGTAGCCACATCCGAAAGGATGTTAAATGGCGTCATAACCGGAATAGGCTGGGTAAATCCCTTCAAAAATCCAATAATTCCACCTGCCTTAATCTTGTTGGCAATAATGATTACATAAACCGTAAGTGCCCAGGCTGCCTCTGTGGACAGATCTGCGGTAGGGCTTCGTAATCCTATCAAACTGATTAAGTTGGAAACGAGACTGGTGCCAAAAAGGGCTGCCACAAAGGGAATCATCTTATCAAACTTGGTTCCTCCCGTGTTGCTCCGTACTAAGTTGTTGGCACTTTCTACAATCAGCTCTGCAATGGCTTGCCTTTTTACTAATATTTTTCCACCCGTAGATTCCGAGTAAGGAAGATACATAGTCCTGTGATAATCGCCATAACAATCCAGCTGACTACTAGGGTTTCCGAAAGCAGAAAATCTCCTAGGAACGGAATTCCTGTAGGAATTTTAAGGAATATTCTTGCTCCAGAAATATCAAAATTCATACTCTAGTTTTCACCTCCTTGTGTTTTTCGTATTCTTTTTCCAGGAAAGTACCCCTCGAATTCTCAAAAATGCTCGGGAAAAAGTAAGGAATAATACCGGCTACGGCGTTAAATATGGGAGCGATTAGCGCTATCACAATCCAAATCAACTGTAGCATGGTACGGTTTCGGTAAGACGCTCTCATCTTCTGATATGCATCCTCCTGATTTTCCGTATTGACAATTTCCTGTACAGTAATCCCCATGAGATAAAAATTCATTACTGCCACAAAAGTTCCCAATACGGCGGAAAGAATCACTCTGTAGTCAAAGCTGACTTTTTCCGGTTTGGCTATATGAAGAAAAGAAAAACAGATTAGCAGCACAAGGCAAAGCTATTCCGCACTGCACAGCAATCTGCACAGTTTCTTTTTTCACAGTAGATTGTACCTTCATTTTTCTTATCCTTTCTAAGATCCGACCTCAAAAGAAATCCTTTTTCTCTAATCCTTTTGATTTCTTACCGATGCTGATTAAAAGCCCGGTCTTTTGTTTCTTGCTTCTTTTCCTTCTTAGAGACAGAAAGATAAAACTTATAGGCTGTCATAAAAGAAGCAGCAAGTCCAAAGAAAAATGCAGGCAGGTATATCCAATAAGAAAGATTGAAGTGTTCTCTTAACTGATATGCCACAAATAAGCATAATAAAAGCGGCATTACAAGGGATAATCCAAACTGACTCAGAATCGAAAGATTTCTGAATGCCTTTGACCATTCCTTCATGCCGCTCTCCTCCTTGATTGCTCACTTACGAGATTTCTCCCGTTGCCTTTTTTCCATATAAAGAGGATTCTACACTAGCCCCACGAAATAGACAATATTGTTAAAGAAAAACTTTACAATTTCTTCAAAAATAAAATTATATTGTCTAGTGCTATCTTTCCTAATACTCTTTTTTTAGAAAGATTCCTCTTTAAAGAAAAATTTCACAACAGATACTATATCGACTGCTTTTTAAGTTTTAAAAGAGTTTTTATGAAAAATTTTTATTTAGTTTATTTCTTGATGCTTATTTAGAATATTTTTCATCCTATCTTCCTTGCCTTTTTCCGGAAATTTTTAAGCAAGAGGAACGGTTACTTCCTTAACCTCTTCCTTTTTCTCCTGTACCGCTTCTTTTGGGTTCCGCCTTCTTTACTCGTTTTTCCGGTAATAGCGGAAGTGGGACACTTCTGAGCACAGATTCCGCAGTCCGTACATTTCTCATTCATCACCGCCAAATCATTAATCACATGAATCGCATCGAAGGGCAATTCTTCTCGCAAATTCCGCAGGCAATACAGCCAATGGAACAACTATCCTTCACCGCCTTACCCTTCAAAAGATTCTTGCAGGAAACGATGTGTTTCTTCTTGTAAGGAACAAAGGAAATCAACGCCTTGGGACAGGCCTTGATACAGGCACCGCAGGCCGTACACTTCTCCTTATCCACAATGGCAACGCCATCCACCACATGGATAGCATCAAAGGCACAAACCTTTACGCAGGAACCATATCCGCAACAGGAATAAGGGCAAGCCTTTTCCGTACCTCCCGGCACCACAGCCAAGTCATTACAATCCGCCATACCGGTATAGCTGGCAATCTGCTTTTGTCTTGGAGCAGGATCCCTGACAATGCACATGGGCAACCTTCTTTTCCTGATCCATGGATACTTCTCCGGCCCCCAATATTTCCGAAATCTTAGCCGCCACGGGACTTCCTCCCACAGGACACTGGGTTACGGGAGCCTCTCCTAAAGCCATAGCCTTGGCGCAACCGTCACAGCCTGGGAAACCGCAAGCACCGCAGTTATTTCCCGGTAGTGCCGCACGAATCTTAGCCTCTGTTTCATCCACCTCCACCTTGAACTTCTCAGAGGCCACTCCCAAAAAAACTCCTAAAATCAAACCTGTTGCACCCACTAAAACCGGCGGCAACCAGGACCAATGTTGTCATTAGACTCATACTTAATCCTCCTTAAATCAATCCGCCAAAGCCGAAGAATGCAATCGCCATAAGAGCCGCGGTAACCAATACGATAGGAGAACCCTGGAAGGAATGGGGAATCCTGTCATTCCCTTCGATAATATTCTCTCGAATTCCTGCCATAAGCAATAATGCCAAAGCAAAACCGCAAGAGATTCCCAATCCGTATACCAAGCTCTGGGCAAAGTTGTATCCATAGGAAACATTGTTTAAAGCCACACTCAATACCGCACAGTTTGTGGTAATCAGAGGGAGATATACGCCCAAAGACTCATACAGAGAGGGGACATTCTTCTTTAAGAACATCTCTACAAACTGCACCAGAGCCGCAATAACCAAGATGAACACGATGGTATTCAGATACTCTAAACCATCCGTTAAGCCCAGGGCCTTGCAAAGGGGGCTGGAAGCTGTCAAAAAGGCAACATAGATTCCGTGGGTAATTACGGAGGCAATCACGATAACGAAGATTACCGCCCCTCCCATACCCTTAGAGGACTCGGTTTTCTTAGATACTCCTAAGAAAGGACAAATTCCCAAAAACTGGGAAAGTACTACATTACTTACCAAAGAATACTTAATGGCAATCAACAGTAAATCTTTCATACAGCCGCCTCCTTCTTTTCTGCCACTCCACTCTTATCGGGAGACGCGTCCTTACAGTCGGAAAAACAGCCCATGCAGTTTCCTCCGCAAACAAATTCCTCCGGAGCATCCCCGTTTGTCGCAGAGGGAAGTCGTAATTTGTTTTGAATCGCCGTAAGTACCGCCAGAACCAGGAAGGCACCGGGTGCCAATACGAAAAATGCTGATGCTGTAAGCCTCAGGAATCAGTCTAAAGTTAAAGATGGTTCCTGCACCGATCAGTTCTCTTACCGCACCGATTACGGTTAAAGCAAAGGTAAATCCGATTCCCATGCCCAGTCCGTCAAAGAAAGATAGAACCGGATCATTAAACAATGCAAAGGACTCTGCTCTTCCCAAGATAATACAGTTCACCACAATCAAAGGAATATAGATGCCCAAAGCCTCATATAAAGCCGGCACATAGGCCTGAATCAAAAAGCTGAACAATGGTAACCAAAGATGCTACCACCACAATTTCTCCCGGAAGACGCATACGCTCCGGAATAATCTTACGCAGGGCGGAAATCAACATGTTGGAAAACATTAATACCGCTGCAGTGGACAAGCCCATGCCCAATCCGTTCATTGCGCTGGTGGTGGTGGCCAGGTAGGACACATACCCAGCATGATAATGAAGGTAGGGTTTTTTCTGATAATACCGTTATATAATCTTCTAAGTATTTATTCATTTTCCCCTCCTACTGTAAAAACATAAGCTTCCACAAATTCCGTGGCAGCGTTTACCGTATTGACTACTGCAGTACTGGTAATGGTGGCACCGGAGATGGCATCAATTTCATTTTCCCCTGCACCGCCTCCTTTTTTTCACGCCGATTTTTTTGTGCCCTTTCCGGTAAACTGCTCATAGAACTCCGGAAGGGTGGCTTTTTGTCCAAGACCGGCTGTCTCCGGTAAGGTTTCCGGGAAGGAAATACCGGTAAGCTTTTTAAATCCTTATCCACACCTACAACCACTACAACCGGTCCGCCGTATCCTGCTGCATGTCCTTTTTAAAACATAGCCGATTACTTCTCCGGAAGCATCCTTTGCCACAATAGCATCCGTCAATTCCGCTCCGCCATTGTCTGCGGCCAGTGTTCCTTCCTCTGTAGCCTTTTGTAAGCTATCCTTCAGTTCCTCGCTGTCATAATCCGCCGCATCCAAAAACCACCTTATAGGCTTTGTTGGTAGCTTCTTTAATAGCATCGGCAATGGTATCCTTGGTCATGCCGTATACCACGCCCAAAAGCAAGCCGGAGATTAAGGTAATGGCAGTAAGTACTAAGGCGTCTTTCATAAAGGAATCTTTTTTCATCTTACTTTCCCTCCCTGCCAAATGCCTTTGGTATCGTCATGTTGTTGATTGTCGGCACCAAAATATTGCTTAAAATAATCGCATAGGAAACTCCCTCGGCAGATCCGCCGAAGAGACGGAACAATCCGGTTAAGATTCCCACAAGTACCGCAAAAACAATCTGTCCGTTCGGTGTGATTGGAGAGCTGACATAATCTGTCAGCATAAAGAAGGCACCAAAAATCAGTCCGCCCCCCAGGATTTCGGAAGCAAGGTAGTGCATATCAAAGCCTCTTCCGGAGAAAATCAATGTGAACAGCGCTACCGTTCCAATATAGACTAGAGGCATCTTCGGAGATATTACTTTCCGAATAATCAGATATAAAGCACCAATCAAGAGGCAAATCTTGGATACCTCTCCAATGGTTCCCGGAATTCTTCCCAGGAACATATCCATAAGATTCATGCTTGCATCAGGAGTGCTTTTTAAAACCGCCAATGGAGTTGCACTCGCAATGCCGTCTGTCCCTGCGTTGTTGAAGGCAGTCATCTTTCCTGCAAAGGAAATCAGCAGGAAGCAACGAGCCGCTAAAGCCGGGTTCATGAAGTTGGCTCCCAGACCTCCGTAAAGCTGCTTAACCACAATAATGGCAAAAACGGAACCTAGCATAGGAATCCAATAAGGAATTCCCGGAGGACAGTTTAAAGCCAAAATCATACCGGTTACCGCAGCGGACCAGTCATTCACAGTAACCGGCTGCTTCATAGCCTTCTGATAGGCAAATTCTGTAAACACTGCCATCAAAGTAGTGAGCACCACCACCCATAAGGCGTGAAAGCCCCACTGTAATATGCCGTAAATGGCAGTGGGAAGCATGGCAATCACAACGTCTCTCATAAGTTCTGCGGAAGTCACCCGGTCACGCACATGGGGATTCGCAGAAAGATGTAAAAGTTTCATTTATTTACCTCCCTAGGCCTTTGCGGCTTTTGCTCTTTTCTCTGCATTGACTTTTCTCTTCATCTGCTTAAAGCCCTGGGTCAAAGGACGCCTAGCGGGGCAAACATAGGAACAACATCCGCACTCGATACACTCCATTCCATAGAGTTTTTCAAAGCGCTCCGTATTCTTTTGAAGAGAAGCCACCATCATTAAGGTAGGCATCAAATTCTCCGGGCAGGCTGTAACACATCTTCCGCAGTTAATACAGGGAGTTGTCGCCTCCTCAGCCACCTGGTCCTTCTTAAAGGCCAAAATGGAACTGGAATTCTTCGTCACAGGAATATCCAGCTTAAAAAGCGGCATACCCATCATAGGACCGCCGGAAATAATCTTTTTCCGGTTCCTCGGAAAATCCGCCTGCTGCAGCAATTACCTGCTGATAGTCGGTTCCTAAGGGCACACGGAAATTCCCGGGGCTTACCACTGCATCTCCGGTAACCGTTAAAATCTTTCTGACCAAAGGCTTGGACTCACATACCGCTTCATAAATCGCCACAAGGGTATCAACATTGTCCACCACAACTCCTGCATCCGCCGGTAGCATGGAGGAATTAATCTTTCTTCCGCTGGCAGCGTAGATGAGCTGACGCTCTCCTCCCTGAGGATAGCGGGTTCTTAGGGCTACTACCTCAATATTGTCCATCCCCTTGGTTTTTTCCGTCAAAAGCTTGATTGCTTCCGGCTTATTGTCTTCAATACAAATCTTTCCCTTGGCGTTGGGAAAAATAGAGAGAACGACCTGTAAACCGCCAATCAGTTTCTCCGGCATCTCCATCATATCTCTGTAGTCAGAGGTCAAGTAAAGGCTCACACTCTGCACCATTTACCAAGAACAAATCAATCTTGTTAATATCCTTCGGACTAAGCTTTTACAAAGGTAGGGAAGCCTGCCCCTCCCAATCCTACAATGCCGGCATCTCTTACGATGTTGACAATTTCTTCCCGAGACATTGCTTTATAGTCTCTTTTCTCACCGAAACCCGGAATGGACTCGTATTGCTGGTCGTTGTCCACCACAATAGATTCCACCATTGCTCCTCCAACGGTTAGTCTCTCTCAATAGACTTCACCGTACCGGACACCGAAGAAATAACAGGAGCGGAAATAAAGCCGTTGGCCTCTGCAATCTTCTGTCCCAAAAAGAACCCTGTTCTCCCTTTTTGTACCAAGGGCTTGGCAGGGGCTCCAATGTGCTGCGAAAGTGGATAAACCATCACCCCTCCGGACGCAAATCAACAATGGCCTTATCCATTGCCAATTCTTTTTCCGTCATAGGGATGAACGCCACCCTTAAAAGTGGTAACACCCATATTTATACCTCCCAAAATCTTCCTATAGACTTTTTCTAATTATACTATGAAAATTCTTAAAATAAAGAAAAGAGAATCCCATGCACAGAATTTTGTGCATAGAATTCCCCTTTGTATTTTCTTACTTTTTTTATGATATTTGCACAAGTGGCAAAAATTTTTGTCAAAATTTTGTCACTAGCTCTTGAAGATCTTCCTCGATTTTTCTATTCCTGTTAAAAATTTTTCTGAAAATAGAAAAGAGGGGCTGTAAAAATCAAAATAGTTTTCTAAGCATATAGGTCTAAATTCGAGGCACGCTCTCGCTAGCTTCGCCACGAAGCGGATACTAAGCGAAAACTTCGATTCTCTTGTTTTTTCGCAAGTACCGACGAGCTCAGACTACTCTCATTTAGACCTATATTGCCGAAAAATCTATTTATTATTTTGATTTTTTTACAGACCCTTATCCCTTCTCCTGTAAACGGTAGGCTTTCAGAAGCTGCTTTGCCAATACCGCAGTAGTTACTGCGCCCAAGCCTCTTGGTACAGGAGAAATCTTTCCGGCAACGGTAGCCATGGTGTCAAAATCCACATCTCCCACCTGATTGCCCTGTTCATCCCAGTTTGTACCTACATCGATTACGGTAGCCCCCTCCTTACAGTAAGAAGAACCGATAGCCTTTGCTCTTCCCATACAGCAAACCAAAACATCCGCTCTCTTGGTGACTTCTTTTAAATTGGCTGTTTTACTGTGACAGGCCGTAACGGTAGCATCCTCGTTGGTCATCAGAATAGACAGTGGTCTTCCTACCACCAAGGAGCGTCCCAAAATACAAACCTCTTTTCCGGCAAGGGGAATATTGTAGAAATGGCACATCTCCATAACTGCCTGGGCTGTGCAAGGAGCAAATGCGCTCTCGTCCTTTAACAGTAAGCCTGCCATATTCTCCCGGCTGATTCCTTCCACATCCTTCTCTCTCTTAATCATCCGAAGGGCCGCTTCCTGATCCAGTTGGGGAGGAAGGGGGCGAAATACCATGATTCCGTTGATTTCTTTATCATCGTTTAAAAACTGGAATACCTCCTGAAATTGCTCATTCGTGCAATCTACCGGAAGCTGATAGGTTTTTACCTCTAAACCAAAGGAGAGAAAACGCTTTTTAATCGCCTTCTCATAGGTAATATCCGTTTCCTTCTCTCCCACACGCACAAGGGCCAAGGTAGGAATCACACCTTTTCTCTCTGCCAAAAAGGCTGCGCATTCCTTCTGAATTTCATCCACCACAGGTTTTCCCAATAGCTCTTCCATATCGTTTAATACTCCTTTCCTAATTCGGCTTATGCTTTTATTATAAATTCCTATCCTCTTACAACATTTTCAACAGCCTGAATGATCTCTTCCAGAGTGTTAAGGCTGGCTCTTGCCCTATCGCAAACTGCCTCTCTTTGCGCCTTTATCTCCTGGTTCTTAATGCTCTTCGTGTTAATGTACACATTCAGCATAGCACTTTCAATGGCTGTTTTAAAAAGCTTGCACCAACTCCCACGTCAGACAAAGCAATTCTGGAGCCCTTCTCCTGCAATCTGGAAAATAAAGGTATCTTTTCCATACAGAGTTCCAAAAGCTCCGCAGGTACCAAGGATCCCTCCGTCAGGCACTTCTCCATGGTTTCCTCATAAACCTTCTGTTCTTCCTCCGTTCCCCTGGGTAAGGAATAGGCCTGAGACAAGGGAGGAAAACCTCCTCATCCCTTGCTTCAAAAACAAAGGCTTTCTTTTTGCCTCTTCTAAGGCTTTCATTATGCCTTCAAGTTCTTCCTGAAAGTCTGCATACTTTTTTTCTTCCCTAAGTAAGATTTCCACCATAAGTCCAAGGGAAAAGGCAAAGGCTGCTGCCAGAGCTGCCGCACTGCCTCCGCCGGGAATCGGACTCTTGGAAGAAAGGGCCTCTAAATACTGAACAACGGTTTCTTGCTTCTGCTCTTTCATTCCTTTTCACCTCCTATAGATATTTTTCAATAATATAATTAGTTTAATACTAGCATATTATTTCCGTTTTTGCCCATACTTTCTCCATCAAAATAAGATTCCAAGCTTTTTCAACACAAAATCTTGGAATCTTATTGAAAAATTTATTATTCAAAAAGACGAAGAACAAGCACTGTTCTTTATGCCGACCTCCGCCTCTTTCTATTTTTACTGTTTTTGTTCCTGTAAAGCCCTGACCAATTCCGGAAGTCCAAAAAGGGTAATGAAGCCATGGCATCCTTATGGTCATACTAAGTCTCCTGTGGTAAAGCTTGCCAGAGAAGCGTTATAAAGGGAGTAAGGAGAAGAGGTCCCCGCCTTAATAATATTTCCCTTATAGAGCTTCATTTTTGTTTCTCCCGTCAACTTCTCCTGGGTACTCTTTACAAAAGGCCTGCAAAGCTTCCCGAAGAGGGCAAACCATTTTTCCTTCATAAACCACTTGAGAGAATTTCTCTTCAACGATTTTTTTCATTTCCATGGTCTGCCGATCCAAAATCAATTCTTCCAGCTGCTTATGAGCTTCCAAAAGAATAGTACCTCCCGGGTTTCATAAACTCCACGGCTCTTCATACCCACTACACGGTTTTCTACGATATCCACGATACCGATACCATTCTTTCCTCCCAGGCGATTGAGTTCCAAAATCATATCCTCTAAAGACATTTTTCTCACCGTTCAACGCCACAGGCACCCCCTTCTCCCAAGTAATGGAGAGGGCAGTTTCCTGATCCGGTGCATTTTTCGGGGATACGGGAGCATTAAGAGATAATCGTAATTCGGCTCCGCTTCCGGATCTTCCAGCTCTAAGCCCTCATGAGAGATATGCCAAAGATTCCTATCCCTACTGTAGGAGTTCTCATGGCTTCCAAAAGCCAGGTCAATGCCTTTTTCCTTACAGTAGGCCATTTCATCTTCCCGAGACTGAAAGGTCCAAATCTCTGTCATACGCCAGGGAGCGAGGATATGCAGCTCCGGCGCCAAGGCTTTAATCCCTAATTCAAAACGAATTTGGTCATTCCCCTTTCCGGTGGCTCCATGGCAAATAGCGCTAGCCCCCTTCCTTCCTGGCAATCTCCACCAGTCTTTTGGCAATGGCGGGACGAGCCATAGAGGTGCCAAGGAGATATTTATTTTCATAGCAAGCATTGGCCTGAATACAGGGAAGAACAAAGTCCTCACAAAAATTCGTCCTGTATGTTTTTCAATGTAGAGCTTTTTCTGCCCCGGACAGCTTCGCCCGCTCCGGAAGGTCGGAAAGCTCTTCTTCCTACCCACATCAACGCAAACACAAATGACCTTGTAGCCAAAATGCTCTTTTAGCCAAGGAATAATGGCTGTTGTATCAAGGCCTCCCGAATAGGCCAGGATAATCTTCTCTCCTTTGTATTTCCTTCCGGCATCATGCTTCCCATATTGACTCCTTTCAAAAATTCTATCTTCTCCAAAAACGCTGCTCTTTTCTCAAGACCAGCTTAGAATAATAGATATTTATTCATTTGTCAAGCATATTTATGCATTTTGTTTGTCCCAAAGCGCCCCGGGAGCTCCCTTGGTCTTTCTGTTCTTCACGCAACTTTCCAGCGAAATAGCATCATAGATATCCTCTTCCGCTAAATCCGTGAATTTCTTGTACTCCTCTAGGAAAGCTCTTCCAAATCTTTTCCTTCCTTTTCACAGTACAGAACCAACTCTCCCACTATGCCGTGGGCGGTACGGAAGGGCATACCCTTTTTCACCAGGTAATCCGCCACATCCGTGGCATTGCTAAAGCCCTTCTTTGCACTTTCCCGAAGACGCTCCAGACGGAATTCCATGCTATCCAGCATTTTCGCCATGACACGAAGACAAAATTGTAGGGTATCCATGCTGTCAAAGGCTACTTCCTTATCCTCCTGCATATCCTTATTATAGGCCAATGGAAGGCCCTTCATGGTGGTCAGAAGAGAAAACAGATTGCCATAAACTCTTCCTGTTTTTCCCCGAATCAGCTCCGCCATATCCGGATTCTTTTTCTGAGGCATGATGCTGGAGCCTGTGGAATATTTGTCGGATGAGACGGATATAGCCATAATCATTACTGTTCCAAATAATGATTTCCTCACACAATCTGGATAAATGCATACTAATCATGGAAAGACAGAATAAATATTCAATCAAATAATCCCTGATCCGAAACGGAGTCCATGGAAATTTTTCCGTAGCCCCGGCAAATCCAAGCTCTTTTGCCACCATTTCCCTGTCTAAAGGATAGGTAGTTCCTCCAAAGGCTCCTGCTCCCAAAGGAGAAAAGTTCATTCTCTTCTCTCCGTCCAAAAAGACGACTTCTGTCTCGTAAAAACATTTCTTTATAAGCTCCGAAATGATGAGCTATGGTCGTTGGTTGGGCCTTTTGCAAATGGGTAAAGCCGGGCATAATGTCTCTTCTATGCTTCTCCATAAGCTTATCAATAACGGAGAGTAGCTCTTCCAGATACGCCCTGCACTCTTCACTGTTTCTTCGCACATAAAGCCGCATATCCAAAGCCACCTGATCGTTTCGGGAGCGTCCGGTATGTAGCTTCTTTCCCAGCTCCCCGATTCTTTGGATCAAAACCGTTTCGATAAAGGAATGGATATCCTCAGAATCCCCTTCAATCTGAAGGGACTCCGGTCTTTAAATCCTCTTCTATCTCCTCCAAAGCCCTTCTGTATCTTTTTGCCCTTCCTCTTCCGTGAGAACACCGACCTTGGAAAGCATCTTCACATGGGCAAGGGAGCCTTCCACATCCTCCATGGCAAAACGCTTATCAAAGGGGAGAGAGGCATTAAAGGCCTGTGCCAGTTCGTCCACGTTTTCTGTAAATCTTCCACCCCATAATTTCATCCGTTACTCCTTCACATCCATCTTTTCCACTTCCAGCCCTCTTTTTCTTCCCCTGGGCAGTCGACCGGTATACACCTTTACCGGATAGGGACTATGGCCTCTTTTCCGGCTTCTGCCTGCTCCGATGGAATGGCTTACATGAGCATTTAGCCTTTGCTCTGAGGATTTCTCCGCGAGATTTTCCTCCGATGCAGTATAAACTCCGGCATTTTCCAAAGCCAATCTCTTCCGCAGGAACAAAAGAAGAGCAAAAGAAAAGGATGGCACTAATGCTAAGCAAAAGGCCAAAGTTCCATCCCTCCGGCGTGTATTGCAGGCGAATGCTGTGAGCTCCTTGGGAGATGGGAATTCCTAAAAATCCGGTAAACAGCTCCTCAGGCTCAACCTTTTCTCCGTCCACCGTCACCTTCCAGCCCGGATCATAGGGAAGACTGAAAAAGACTTTTCCCTCTTCCTTGGCCTGAATCTCCCCTTCAATTTTTCTTGCTCCCTTCTTATCCAGTTTAAATCCTCTTCCGGACAAAGCCTCCACAAAGTCGGAAAGCACATCGTAATGAAAAACGATAAACCGTGGTATCCATGCTTTGTCCCTCGAGTCTTCACGCTAAGCTGCACCTCCGAATCGGCGAGAGATAGCCTAAATCAACAAGTACCCCCTGTCCACATGGTCATAGCTTTTTCTCTTTCTCAGGGAATTGCACCTTGACCTCTTCCACCTTTGTATTGTTCACATAGGCAAAATAATGCCCTTCTTCCTTCGCGGTAAAAACTATAATTTTTCCCCCTCTCTTTCCCCAAGAATGGTCTCCAAAATATTTTCTTGGGTCAAAAGCTTCGAAATACTGTTTTTGTACCAAAGCAGGGGTACCTGCCTTTTCATTCCACTGAAAGCTCCTCCTCGCTAAGGGCAAAGCCCAAAGGAAGGGACATAGGTATTTTTCATAAAGACGATAGTCTCCTTCCCTTCCCAATAGGCCAGGCCCTGTTCCTCCGCCTTACTGATTTCTTCCTTGGTAATCAGATATTTTATCGACAAGAGGCTCTTCAAGAAAGGAGTCGCACCATTGATGGCATAGGCATTGGTGGAAGCTTCCATCCCCTAAGAGTGTGTAAAATCTCCGACATCTTTCCATAGGCTGTGGAGGAGAAAATGGAGGCACTGGGATACTGCATAAGTGCTCCGTCATCCTTGGTTTTCCGATCCGCCTTATCCACACGGTAAAATCCCTCATCCTCCCACCTTTACGGCAGAAAGTAAGCCGCTGTTTCCTTCTGCCCTTCCAAATAATTTGCCCGGTTGGTGGTTGGGACGGAGGTCACCGCCATATTTGCCGTAGCTTCTATAAAAGTAATGGCCAGGAGGGTATAGAAAAAAGTCCTGGGGAAAATGCCTTTTTCTCCAATACGAACAGAAGATAATATAAAAAGCTGAAAAAGCATTCCCAAGTAGAAGACGGACCAGTGAAAGCCTTCTACCGTAATCACTTTCTGGCAAAGAAGGGCAAAGGCAAAAGCAAAGGAAGAAGGAAAGGCTATAATCCTTTTTCGTATTTCCCTTTCGTTTTACCATAAGCTCCGCCCCTGGGTAAGGAGCAGGAAAAATGTATAAAAGCTCTGTCTGGCAGGCAGACTGTTAGGATAGTGGAAGCCGTGCCAAACGAAGTTCAAAAACATTGATAGAAAAACTCAAAAAGAAGAAAATACTCAGAATCCCGTAGAAGCATTTGCGAGACAGGGAAATGCTTGGTTTCGATAGTACAGAGGCAACAAAAACAAGATTAAGCTTCCTGCATATATATTGGGCCAATGCTTTTAAGCCCTGTTCCGTTTCCACAAAAGGCAAACTGCCTTGCCAACATATCAATAATCCCAAAATATTGGTTAAAGTTCTTGGGAAAGGAAATGCTGGAAGAGGCGGTAAAGCGTAGGGCAAAATAAGCCCGGTAGAAGGAATACCGCTGCCATAGCGCCGGCTAGTAAAAGAATAGATTCCAAAACGAAAAATAAGGAGGAAAATATCCTTTCTTCTCTTTAAAACAAAAGAAAATTTGGAAAAGAAAATAAATCACCAGAAAAAGGCAAATCATAATGCTGATGTGGTAGTTGGATAGAATCGTCAAAAAGCCAAACTCACCGTGTACAGCAGCACTTCCCCCTATCCATTAGTCGTTCCAAGCCCAGCAAAATCAAGGGAATAAGAAAACGCAGTCCAGCCACATTACATTCCAGGAATAGGCCGCAATATAGCCGGACATGGCATAAAGAAAAGCAAAAAAACAATAAAAATAGGGGCTATTCTTCTGAAAATGATAGCGAAAGTAAAGGGAGGCGGTTGCTCCCGACAAAGCTATTTTCAAAAGCACCAAATAGCTTACAAACTCAATGACCAAGCCCCTTTGGAAAAACAGGATAAAAGCAGTTTAAGGGACTAGCCAGATAATAAGCTATGAGGGCAATAAAGTTACTGCCTAAGCCCAGATTAAAGCTGTAAAGAGAGACTCTCCGGACTGCAATTTCCTCTGAAACTCCTGAAAAAAGGGAGCGTATTGGTGATATAAGTCCGTGCGCAAGAAGCTTTCTTTTCCAAAAGGAAATACAGCCTTTGCCGCAAAAATTCCCAGCATGGCAAGAAGCGGAAGTAAGAAGGAAAGGCTCTCTTGTTTCCCCAACGAATTCTTTTCAAAAGTGCTTCTCTCTTTATTCATAGCTTCTTCTCCTTACCCAATACTGTATGCTTTTACCTGTCTATTATCCTTTGTTTTCTTACTTTCCTTCACTTATTTAAAAATCAAAAATTTACTGGCAAAGTAATTGCCCACCAAGTTGATTACGGAACTACTCAGCCATCCCAATCCATGGGAAAAATGCAAAATATCCACAAAAATACCAGTAGGAAAAAGCTGGCAATACCGGAAAACACTCTTAGGGAAAAGAAGGAAAGAAACTCTTTGACTCCTTTCTTCTCCCTTTTTTTGAAAGACGAAGAATTTATTTCGTAATAGGCGAATACTACCGCCAGAAAGAAGGCTACACCATAGGATATTTTATAGGAAAAAAGAAGAAATGGATTGCTTTTTGTAAAAAGAAGATCCAAAGCATGATAGATGACATAATTCACCAAGGTGGTGAGAACTCCCATTACAAAAATATCGTATACTTTCTAATACTTGCTTATTCATTATATTTTTAACACCTTAAATTCTATTCTTGGTTTTTGAACATGCCTAGTATACGAAAAAGAGGGAGGGAAAGCAAGAAGGGATAGGAAAGTAGGGAAGATAATACGGTAGGAGTGTAGAGAAAAATACAAGGAGATATCGTAAAGCTTTTGCAAGGAATACTCGCTATAAATAAAAAAACAGCTTTGACATAGGGGATCATATTCCCCTACTTCCAAAAGCTGTAATTTGTATAACAAGATATCTTTTCTGCACTAGTTTTTACTACTGTAATATCTAAGATTGTAAGGAATACTTCATTAACACCTTAGCGTTTCCCCGTCTACTCTATTCTTTAGCCGGCCTTCTTAGGAAATGGGCATGGATTCTTTCTTCCACTTCCCTCTGGGAATGCTAAGAGAGATGGAAAGCTCCTCGTAGAGAATATCCTCTGCCTGCTCCATAAAATGCAAATCCAAAAGGGTAAGCTTCTTGCCCTGTCTTGCCCGTTCTACTCTTCTCTCCATCAAGGTCTTAATAACCTGTAATAAAGCATCCGGAGCACAGCTTTTTGATGCTGTCTCTGCAGTCTCTTCCCGCTGTTTTGGATTCTTAAACTGTAATGCATGAATGTTCTCTGCCGTAAGCATAAAGCTTTCTGCCTGCTCTTTGGTCATCACCGATCGCATATTAGTCTTGCTGGCCTCCACCGGAGCATATACAGCACCATCCGGTTTCTTTTACTGCCTGCAAAATATAATATTCTTTTGTCTTTTGGAATTCCTTCTAAAATTCAGGTGTGTCGTTCCAATAATCTTATGGACACCCTTACAGCCATAAACCACATACGTGCCTGACTGGTACATTTTCTCCTCCTATTCTATTGAGATAATTACGAATCTATTAAAAACTAGTTTCCATTGTAGCATTCTCCCAATAGGATTGCCAGCACTTTGCATATTTTATAAAAATTTTTGTCTAGCTTAAATAAAAACTTTTTATAGTATATGGCTTTTTATGCGTTTTTCTTTTTTTACTTATGATAAAGGCTCCCCTGCATTGATGCGGAAGGCTCTATATTTGCTCAAAAGAATCACCTGCATGAGCTGGTGGGGAAAAGGTCATAGCGGAGAAGCTTAAAGAATAGTTGGCTCTGGAAAGGACGGAGGAGCCAGTCCCAGAGAGCCTCCGATTACAAAACAGAATTCACTTTCTCCGTGGAGAGCCTGCTTTTCCAAAAATTTGGCAAAGGCTACAGAGTCCAGCTCCTTTCCCAGGATGGCTAGGGCAATCACAAATGCACGGTCCGGAATTTTACCAAGGATTCTTTCTCCCTCCTTCTCCAAAACCTGTAAAACCTCCGTTTCACTGGCTTCTTCCTTGGTCTTTTCATCTGCCACTTCAATAATTTCCCATTTACAATAGGGAAGAAAGGCGCTTTCCGTATTCAGAAAGTGCCTCTCGATAAAACTTCTCTTTGATTTTCCCAACCGCAATAATTTTAATGGTCATAAATCATCCTACACTCTGCCTCTTGGATACTTCGTCACATCAAAGGAAATCAGCTTCTTATCCGCATAGCCCAGAGCGTCAAAGTAATAGTTCTTCCCCTCAATCAGATAGGAAATGTTGGTTTCTCCCTCGGCCTGTACCATGCCTCTGGGGCGTCCCTGCTCATCCTTTTCAAAGTAGAGTGTGGAACTTTCCATTTTCATCCGGAATGCTGGCCCATCCGGTAAGAACTACGCCGGCAGTATCACTGTTTTGCTCTTTATTATCGTACTGCGCGAAAAACCAGTGGCTATCCTCGTTAAACCAGCCTTCAGCCATCTTTCCTTCCGCATTGAAATAATAAAACGATCTCCAATCTGTACCCATCGATCCTTGGCATACTTCCAGGACTTAGACTTTACGTCCAGATACAAAAGCTTCCAGGCGCTGTCTTCCTTTTCCCAGATATAGGCTGTGGTGCTTCCCTTCTTCACCCCGGTAAGCTCTTCCTTGGTGGCTGCCCTTTCTTCGGCATGTCCCTGAAAAACTCTGAAAAGAAAAGAGGAACAAGAAGGAGAAAAGCAGGAACAAAGCGCCCCATACTCTTCTCTTCTTTTCCTCTGCCGTTGTTCTCTCTGCTTTACACATAAAACCTCCCGTCTACTCGGGAAGTTAAAGCTTAGGAAAGAGCCTTCTTTCTTTCCAGAACCTGCTCAAGCATCTGTCTATACTTCATAGCCTTTTCTTCCTCCTCCTGCACCTTTTCCTTCGGTGCCTTGGACAGGAAGCGCTCATTCTTTAACATTCCCTCTGCACGTTGAATTTCTTTCTTCAGCCTCTCCTCTTCCTTCTCCAAACGCTCTCTTTCCTGATCCAAATCCACCAGATCAGAGAAGGGAAGGAAAATGTTGGCCTTCGGTATCAAGACAGAAACAGCATTTTCAGGAATACCTGTTCTGTCTTGCTGTATTATAACATCCTGTGCATAAGCAAGGGTAGCAAAGAATACCTTACTATGTGTAAACGTTTTTCTTAACCCCTCGTCCTCGGTTACAAAGTAAACCGTAGCCTTTTTGGATGGGGGAACATTCATTTCCGTACGAATATTTCGGATGGCGCGAACCGCTTCCTTGATGGTCTCTCCCTCTTTTTCCGCCTCGGAAAAGTCCAGTTCTTCCGCAAAGACCGGCCAATCCGACAGCATCAGCATCTTCTCTTCGCCCGGGAACAAAGATTTTTCCGTATCATAAATCTCTTCCGTAATGAAGGGGCAGAAGGGGTGCAACAAACTTAAAGAAGTTTTCAAAACCTTTAAGAGAGTCCAAAGGGCAAGTGTCTTACTCTCTCCGCCCTCACTGTAAAGTCTGGGCTTAACCATCTCGATATACCAGTCACAGAACTCTTCCCAGATAAAGTTTTGAATCTTATCCAGGGCGATTCCCAGGTCAAAGGACTCTAAGTTTCTGGTTACCTCGGAAACGGTGTGATTACACTTGGAAAGAATCCACTGATCCGCAAGAGCCAAATTCTTCGGAATTACGGAAAGCACTTCTTCCAGACTTGCTTCCTTCTTTCCTACTAAAGAGAGAAGGGCTTCTTTCTCCTCTTCCTTTACATTCATAAAGAGGAAACGGGAAGCATTCCAAACCTTATTCATAAAGTTTCTGCTGGCTTCCACACGGCTATGATAGAAACGCATATCATTTCCGGGAGCATTTCCGGTAAGAAGCGTCATTCTCAGAGCATCTGCCCCGTAGGTACTGATGATTTCCAAAGGATCAATTCCGTTTCCTAAGGACTTACTCATCTTTCTTCCCTGATCGTCTCGCACCAGACCGTGGATCAGTACCTTTTTAAAAGGTGTCTTTCCGGTCTGCTCAATTCGGAGAATACCATTCTGACTACCCAGAAGAAAAATGATGTCATAGCCGGTAACCAGCACATCCGTAGGATAGAAATACTTGTAATCCTCCGTCTCCTCCGGCCAGCCCAAAGTCTCAAAGGGCCAAAGGGCACTGGAGAACCAGGTATCCAGGGTATCCTCATCCTGACGAAGGGCGGTACTCTTACACTTTGGACAAGAATCCGGCTTTTCCAGGGATACAATCAACTCCCCGCAATCCTCACAATAGTATGCGGGAATACGGTGTCCCCACCAAAGCTGACAGGGAAATACACCAGTCCTTGATATTTTTCCAGCCAATGCAGGTAGGTCTTTCCGTAGTTTTTCCGGAACAAATTCCAAATCTCCCTTGTTCAGTGCTTCGATAGCAGGCTTTGCCAGCTCTTCCATCTTCACAAACCACTGGGGCTTCACCATAGGCTCAACGGTGGTTCCGCAACGATCATGCACACCTACATTGTGACTGTGGGGCACTACCTTCTTTAACAGTCCCTGCTTCTCTAAATCCCTCCACCATCTTCTTTCTGGCTTCATAACGATCCATGCCGTTATAGGGGGAGCCTTCGCAGAGAATCTTGGCATCATCCGTTAAGATGTTTAAAACCTCTAAGCCGTGTCTTTCTCCCTACAGGAAGTCGTTGGGATCATGGGCAGGAGTAATCTTTACACAACCGGTTCCGAACTCCTTATCCACATAGGCATCCGCAATCACCGGAATCACTCTGTCCGTCAAAGGAAGATGCAGCTGTTTTCCTACGATGTCCTTATATCTTTCATCCTCGGGTTTACAGCCACAGCCATATCCCCTAAGAGCGTTTCCGGTCTGGTGGTAGCAATCTCCACAAAACAGCCTTCCTCTCCCACAACAGGGGTAAAGGATGTGCCAGAAGGAGCCTTCCTGCTCCTCATGCAAAACCTCCGCATCGGAAATGGAGGTATTACAAACTGGACACCAGTTAATCATTCTGGAACCGCGGTAAATCAAGCCCTTCTTATACAGACGGACAAAGGTCTCCAGCACCGCATGGGGAGCAACCCTCATCCATGGTAAAACGGAGACGATTCCAGTCTGCGGAGGAGCCCATCTTATGGAGCTGGTTTACAATACGATCCTCGTACTCTTCCTTCCACTTCCAGGCCTCCTTTAAGAAGCCTTCTCTTCCCAGCTCCCACTTGTCAATGCCCATATCCTTCAGCTTATTGATCACTTTTTACCTCGGTGGCAATGGCTGCATGATCCGTTCCCTGGCTGCCACGAGCCTCAAAGCCCTGCATTCTCTTAAAAACGAATCAGGGTATCCTGTAAAGCATTGTCCAGGGCGTGTCCCATGTGCAGCTGCCCGGTAACATTGGGAGGCGGCATCATAATGGTAAAGGGCTTCTTATTAGGATTTACCTTTGCGGCGAAGGCATTTCCCTTCAGCCACTTTTCGTAGATACGGTCCTCTACCTCTTCCGGATTATATTGTTTTGCAAGTTCTTTCATTTTTCCCCTCCTGTACTAGGCTCTACCACGTATTTCTTCTTTCCAGGCTTCCAGCTTTTTCTCCGCTTCTTGGAAAAATGCCTCTTCTCCCTCGTTATAGGCATTCTTCAGCTCTAAAATTCCTTCCGCCTGATCCGCTTCTTCCAAAGCCTCTTCCCACTCTGCCTGCCATTCCTTGACCAGGTCTTCCTCTACTCCCTGCCAGAGCTCCTTGTACCGATCCTTCGGAAAGGTAATCTGAGACAGGAAATACAGTCTTCGTAAAAGCGGCCTTATCCTGATTTTTATATATAATTTAGCAAAGGCATCCCCTGCCCTTTGAAAACTGCTTTTAGGTACAGGTAGGACTCTGCAATCTTACGAAGCCTTCTGCCATTTTTCCTCCAAATGATATGCGTCCTGATAGGCATCCAAGGCCTTTCTGTATTTTTAAGGAAAAGAAGCTGTCTCCATCCTTTCCTTCCGTTCCGGCTCGGACAAAGCCTGAATCCTTCTAAGCTCTAAGGAAAAAAATCCTCCAGCTCTCTCTCCGTAAAATAGGGAGCACTCCCTGAAGCAGACGGAAAAAGCAAACGCTCCTCCCGCTCTCCCATGTCCTTTAACTGCTTCAGCTTTTCGGAAAGCATGGGGCGGTTTAAGCCGGTACTGACCCATTCCAAAAGGCGATGATCCACAAAATGCTCCGGAATCAGGAGGGGATACTTCCCCACCGCATAACAAAGCTCCTCCAAGGAATAGATGGAAATATCCAATCGCTCATAATAATAGGGAAATGTAGCTTCTTTTTGACATAAAATCACTGCCATACTTTACTCCTTTCCCCAAACTGATTCGCTCTTCAATCACCATACCGAGGCAGGGTGCAAGTCTCCAATCCCTTGTCCTCCACCCGAATCAAAATAGTGGAAGCATCCACAAATCGACTCTTTAAAGAGAGCTTCGTGCAACGCTCCTCTCTCTTCGGAAAGCCTTCCAGCAGCATCCGAAGCTGCCTTCCCTTGCTTCCCACGAAGGCTGCACCGTAAAATCAATATAATCCTGCCGATCCGGTAGTAGTAAAAGCTCCTCTTCCTTTTCCAGCCAGGCATCTCCCTGCCTTTGCCAGATAATAGGAAATTCCCTTTCCTTCTGACTCACCCGGAGGGAAACATCATAAGCCACCCTGGTTTCACAAAGAAGGAGATACTCCTCCTCTTCTCCTCTTCCCAAAAGCTTGGCATATTCCAAAGCCCCGATGGCAAAGAGGAAGGATTCCACGCAAACTCTTCTTCCCTTTAAAAGCTTCTTCATAAAGCCCGGAGCAAATTCCGTACTTTTCAAAGCCCTTTCCGGACAAAAAAGAAGGCACTGTAGACCTTCCCTCTGGTAATTTTATCGCTAAGCCCGGAAAGAATCTGGTCTGCCATACGCTTTCCCTGGGGCTTTTCCATAATGTCGAAGGAAATGGCCTCCGGCTGGGCTTCCCCGGCGGAAATGGCATACTTCTTCGCCCCCTTGGACACCTGCATTTCATAGTAGTGAAGCACCTGGTTGGAAAAATTCAAACATGCCCACCAATCGGTTATAGAGGGTTTTATCCTGCCGTAAAAGGTAGTGGGCAAAGGCCTCGGTGTGGCTGATGCACTGCACGGAATATTCCTCTCCGAAAAGCTTTTCCAAAAGCTCCTTTAATCTTTTGAAGAGCCCGGCTCTCCCTCCCGAAGGGTAAGGACTAAAGTATCCTTTCCCTCTTCCTCCGGAGCTCCTTTTTCCTCTATCCGCTTCTCTCCTTCTTTCAGCAGGGAACGAAGGAAGATAGACAAGCTCCTCCGCCTCGCTAGCACTGCCCTTCAATGGTGGCACTGTCCCTTTTTTCTTAAACAGGGACAAAAGCTTATCCACCAGCACTACTCCTCCGGTGAGATTCTTCTTATAAGCTTCTTCTCCAATGGAGAACTCTGTCCCTCGCTTCTCTCTACAAAGAAGGGTAGGAAAGCGATATGTATATTCTTCCTGATATAGGGAAATGTCGGTATAATCATCCCCTAAACTAATGCCAATGCTTTTCACAAATACCTCTTTCTCTTACTCCTCCAGTAATTTCGATAAAGCAATTTCCTTCTTGCCGTACTCTTCCATCATTTCCAGTAAAGGTTCTGCCTGCTTCTCCGTCATCAGCTCACACATTCGACAAAGCTTGGTATAGGCATCCTCTCCGGCATAGGATTTCTCGGAGTCCTCCTTCTTCAGGGTGGACTGATACAATAGCGTGTCCTCTTTTCCCAAAGTAAAGCGATATTCCATGCTTTCTCCCGGGAAAAGCAGGAAGGAAGCGGTGTAAATGCCGTGATAGCACTCCTGTAATTCCTCTCTGTGGAACTCCTCTTCTCCCTGATTTCTTATAGACAGGAAAGGCTTTTCCTCTTCTCTTCCGTGATACTCCAAGACAGATTTTTCTAATATTTCATTGGGCAGGGAAACAAATTTTCCCAACTCCTTGGTATAGCTGAAAATCAAAGATTTTTCCAAGAGAATCGGCAGAAAGGCGTTAAGCTCCTCCAGCTCTTCCTCCTTAAGCTCCTTTCTCTTGGAGAAAGAAAGACTCAATGCCAAAAGATAAAGCACCGGCACTCTTTCCTTATGACTTTCTCCCCGCACCTCTTCAAAAATCCGCTGCATAATCCATTCTTTTTCCGGCTTCTGTCCCAGAAAGACAGAGGCGGAATAAGCTGTAAAAAAGGCACGAAGAAGCAAAGGATCCGCTCCCCCGTAACTGGTATAAAGGGCAAAAATCTCTTCGCTTTCCTTTCGTTTTTCCGTGAAAAGGCTCTGAGCCAAAAGCCGCTCTCCCATGTTTAAGAAGGAGGAAGAAGGAATCTTCGCCTTCTGCTGCTTCCTTTGGTCTGCTACCTTCATCATTTGCAGCATTTCTTCCGTAGTACCGTTATATGCCTCCAAAAGGAAATGAAGAATACTGTCCTTTTTCCAGCTTGGAAAGAAAGGCCTTTTTCCGAAAAGATACAAAAGCATCTCTCTTTCCTCTTCTCCGTAGACCTTCTCTCCCCGGGTCTCGGAAAGAGCTCCCTCTAAAAATGCCTCTAAGGCACGCTTATCCAAGGAAAGGTAGGGATAGGCAATGAGATATTCCAAAGCCTTGTCATAGTCCCCCCGATAAATCAGGGCACTGAGCACATCCTCCTTCTCTTCCTTCTTTAAAGCCCCAAAGGGAAGGGCATGGAGAAATTCCAGATTCTCCTTCGGGAACTCTACCCCCTCCGCCTTCTTATGGTAAGAAAGAATCAGATGCAAAATCTTCATTCGAAAATACAGGGTGAAATCCTCATAGGAAAAAGCTTTTTCCATCAGTTCCAGGCCCTTACTGTCGGAAATTCCCTTTTCCACCAGGCTAAGAGTCTTCCGAATCAGGAAAATGCCCTTGTCCTCAGAGAGGCTTTGGCATTTCTTCTCCAATTCCGCCCTCTTCCATCAGTCTGGTCTTTCTGTGGGGTACCCGACTGTAACGGTTGCCCAAGGCATCCTGGAAAAGCAGAATCATATTGGGAAGGGGCATGGGTACCGTACAAAATCCCCCCTTCACCGGGAAGGAACATTCCCGACGCAAAGCAGGGTGGGTCAGTACCAGACGCTCAATGCTCTGATCCTCCACCTCCACCAGATAGCTGTTTAAAATCTTTGGAAGGAACTCCGCCATCCTATCATCAATCATTTCCGGTAAAAATCAGCTTGCTATACAACAAAGCCAGCTCCTCATTGATTTCCCCCTGCAAAAGACAGGCAATGGCATAGTCCTGCATCGGTCTTGCAAAGTGGGAGAAAATCTCGGAACCTTCCTGGAAATTCTTCAAAATATTATAATAAAGAGGTAGCTTAATTCCCTCTTCTAAACGATACTCATAGGAGAAATAAAGATATACCCCCTTGGGTAATTCTTTCCGCATAGCCCTCCGGCATAGCATAAAGGAGGTTCTCATATAGTTTTGTAATCTTAACATTCTCCTCCACGCCCTTTTTATAAAGGGCAAAGGCACTAAGGCTCCAATCTCCTCTGTGGATGCACTCCGTAATCTTTTCTTCCAGGCTTGCATCCTCCGGAAAATGAAGAACTTCTTCCCTTTCCTCCCGTCTTTGGTAGGGAAGCACCTCTCGTTTTTTTGCATTCTTAGGCCGATGAGAGAAATAGGTCAAAAACTCCTCTAAGGCAAGAGTCCTGTCCCCGCAGGACTTTAAAAGCTCATAGAGTCTAAGGGCGGTAATATCCTGAAAAATCGGAGCCTCCAAAAAATCACTGTAATCAAAAATTCTGCTGCAAGCCTTTCTGTCTTCCTCCGCCATCTGTTGCAAATGAGAAAAGTCCTTAATCTCATGGATTTGCTTTGCAGAGGGCTGTTTTTCCACCACAAAAGAATAGGGAATCCGCTTCTCTCCCCCATTGTAGACAAAGCAAAGCTCCCCTTTGATTTCCTCCTCATCCCCCAGATTCTTCGTATCAATGGTAAAGCTTACCTTGGTACGCACTCCTCCAAAGGCGGATTTATGCAGGGTAAGATAAGGACCCTTGGCATAGACCAGACCTCGCATGGCCACTCCATTTACTGACTGCAAAAAGATTTCAAATGTTCGACTTTTCCTGTAAGGAATTACTGCCATAATCTTCTCAACAGAAAAATGCAGGGAAGGGATTCCTTCCTCAATAATTCCTCTGGCTAACTTATTGATTTTTTCTCTCATAGCAAACTCTCCATAGGGCTTTATTTTAGCACAGGAAGCCCTTTCGAGAAAGACAGAATTTTCCATTAACGCTTCCTTCTATTGCAACTAGGCTTACAATTCTGTTAAACTAATTCCATTCTTTGCTTTTTCTCTTAAGCTAAAAGATTTAATCTCTTATGCTAAAAGATTTGTTCTCTCTAAGAAAAAGCCGGCTTTTGGGAAAAATAATTTTCCCTAGAGCAGTATAGCGTATTTCTTAGAAAAAAAGTGCATTTTGCAAAGATTTATATTCTGAACAAGGTAGGAAGTCCCAAAAATCGGGAAAAGAAAGGAATTTATGGCTACAGAAGCATTGACCCAATACAAACTGATGATACTCTACTTACTCCATTCCGTAAAATACCCCCTAAGCAACAGTCGAGCTTTAGCGGATTTTTGTTAGAAAAATGAATATACCACCTATTTTTACTTTACAGCAATGCATCAATGATTTGGTGGAGGCTTCCCTTATTTCCGCAGAACATAGCTCAAAGCACCACCCGTTATGAAATCACGGAGGAGGGGAAGCAGACCCTTAGTTTCTTTTTCCCAGGATATTCCGGAGCTGGTACGGGAAGACATGGATCTCTTTCTCTCCAAAAACAAAAAGCCGCCTGCAAAGTGAGGCGGCTCTATATTCCGATTATTCGGAGACAGATACGAAGGAATACCTTGTGCAGCTGGAAATTCGGGAAAAATCGCACCTGCTCTGTAGAGTGGAGATTACGGTTCCCGATGAAGAAAGCGCCAAGGCTCTCTGCTTAAAATGGGAGGCCAAGCACCAAAAGGTCTATACCTACCTTTTACAAGAATTTCTAGGAGAAGAGTAGGGTATTAAGCCTGCACTTCCTTCTTATCCTTTAAAAGCTTTTTCCACACTGACCAGCTTTTACGCAAAGGGTGAAAAGCTCGAGGCAATACGCAGATCCTCCAGTGGAGGGTAGGTTGGCGCAATACGGATATTGCTGTCTTTGGGATCCTTCTTGTAGGGGAAGGCAGCTCCCGCACCGGTCAAGGTTACTCCTGCCTTCTTACATTTATCCACTACAGCCTTGGCACAGCCGGGAAGGGTTTCAAAGCTGATAAAATATCCCCCCTTTGGCTTAGTCCATTCTCCCACACCGGTTCCAGCCAGGTTCTTCTCGAAAATATCCTCCACCATTTCAAACTTGGGACGAAGAATGTTGGCATGCTTCTGCATGTGCTTTTACCATGCCGTGGATGTCTTGGAAGAAACGAACATGACGAAGCTGGTTCACCTTGTCGTGTCCGATGGTCTGATACTGTACCTGCTTCTTAATGTCATCCAAGTTGTTTAAGCTGGTTGCCATAGACGCAATACCGGATCCCGGGAAGGAAATCTTGGAAGTGGAAGCGAACTTATACACCAAATCCGGATGTCCTGCTCTCTTACACTCCGCCAAAATCTCAATCAAATAATCCTGCTCATGGTCATAAAGGTGATGCATACCATAAGCATTGTCCCAGTAGATACGGAAGTCTCTTGCTGCAGGCTTCAGGCGGGCAAACGGCGTACCGTCTCATCGGAATAGCTGTAACCCTGAGGATTGGAATACTTCGGCACACACCAGATTCCCTTAATCGCCTCATCGGAAGCTACCAGATCCTCCACCATATCCATGTCCGGACCATGCTCCGTCATAGGTACCGGAATCATTTGAATGCCAAAGTACTCGGTAATGGCAAAGTGACGATCATAACCGGGAACAGGGCAAAGCCACTTTACCTCATCCAACTTACACCAGGGTGTACTTCCCATAACACCGTGGGTCATGGAACGGGAAATAGAATCATACATCACATTCAAGGAGGAGTTACCGAAAATGAGGATATGGTCAGGATGGTTTTCCATCATATCGGAAAGAAGCTCCTAGCCTCTGCAATTCCATCCAGTACACCGTAATTTCGAACATCCACACCTTCACTGGAATACATATCCGCATTACTGTCCAGAGCATCCATCATTTCGTTACTCAAGTCCAGCTGCTCTCTGCAGGGCTTTCCTCTACTCATATCCAGATTCATATCCATGGACTGGTAGCGCTTATACTCTTCCTTTAATTCCACTCTTAAGGCTTCCAATTCTTCTACGGATAATTCCTCAAACCTTGCCATACTTCCTCCTCTTTCTCCTGCTTTTGTTTCCCTGTTTTTTCTTCGCCATCTCTGCTCTCCTTTTGGCATAAGTATACGAGAAAAAAGTATACTATCCTTTTCCTGTCCTAGCAAGAAAATTTCCATTTGAACTAAAGCTACTTCTCCATTTGAACTAAAGCTACTTTATCCTTCTACCGTATAAAGTTTTTTTGGATTTGATTCCAAAAAAATTTCCGTGGTTTCAAGACTTTTTGGGATTTCATTCCAAAAACTTCCTGGTTTTCAAGACTTTTTGGATTTCATTCCAAAAACTTCCGAGATTTTAGGACTTCGGGATTCTATTCCAAAAAGTATTTATACGCTTAAAAAGAATAAGTCCTTTTTCCAACGGTCTTTACTTTTTCTTGAGATTTTTGCACTACTCCATTCACTACCCATCTTCCTTCCGCATCCACTGTAAAACCATCGGGAGTTATGGTGTTTCTATAAAGGGCTCCTTCATTCTGTCCTTGTGAGTCTAAGTAGTAGCAATTTCCGTCAATCCACTGCCAACCGGTGAGCATTCTACCCTTCCAGCCGTCAGGGTTTGGAAAAAGATAGTATTTACTGCCGTTTATCTCTACCCAGCCTGTAGCCATATAGCCGGAATCAAGGAAGTAGTACCAGTAGGACTTTCCGTTATAGGCTTCATAGCCCTCAGCTGTTCTTCGGATAGCTTCCGTCCACTCTTTTATACCACCAGCCCTTTTCATCCTGTATCCACTGGCCTCCGGATAAGGAACGGTCTACACCAAGTACCTGTCCGGTCAAGCTACTGCTTACTTTAAAGCTACCGGAACCGCCACCGGAACTTCCTCCTGAACCACCAGAGCCGGAGGAACCGCCTTTAGAGGAAGAGCCGAGTTTCCATAAGATAAACCATTGCCACCGGAACTGCCACCAGAGTTCTTCTCTACTTTCATAGGTTCAAAGAAATCAGAACTTATTTTTACACTTGCGGTCAACTCTTTTTCCGGAATTGTAGCAGTAGAACTATAGAGCTCATTGTTAACATAGAACTCTCGTACCGGTGCCGTAAGGATCATCTGTTCCTTTAATCAAAAACGATATTTTCCAATTTTATAGTTGGGTCTTAAAAGATAATAAACCTTGTATTTTCCGGAAGGAATAGGCATGCCTTCCGGCGCATTCCAAACGTCAGCTAACTCTCCTGCCGCATTCCGGTAACTATCCAAGGCGAGCTTAAACTGGTTAGGGGCATCCGAATAAGTTCTATATACATTTACAAGAAAAGGCTCTGTGAAAGAATTTGCTTCTACTACTGTGTCATCCGTCAAAATAAGTTTTTCTACTTGCACAGTTACTCTCTTCATTGGATCTCCTACTTTAGTCTGATGGGTATTAAAAGTAGAGCTTAAATATACTTTAGCAATTGGCCTTTCTTCTTCCACAATAAATGATTCGCTTTCCATCGGATAATACTTATACTTGGTATCTTCCCGACTGCAAGCTCTAATATTCAATATATGAGAATCATTGCCTTGCCGATAAAAATAATTAGATTGAATAATTGCGGAGGTAAAAGGATGTCCGAAATCTCCATCCGGAGTATCTTTAGACACAATATAGTATGGATTCTCTTTCCCTTCGGCCAGGGTATATTCATAACGATACTCGCCCGGGTATAATAATCCAAAGTGTATACTTCCCACTGGTTATTCACCTTCTTTTCTACAACTCTCTCCGGAAAAATTTTGAAGGCATCAGAACTTGGATTACTTATTTTATTCCTATCCGGCCCCCTAAATGTAATAGTAGCCACGCTTACATTTTTTTTCGAATAACTTTCATGTGATCTCTTGCAGCAGCATCCTGATCTTCAAATTGAGCTGTTAGCAATACAACCTTATCATTAAGTGGTTTTGTTACTACAGCACTTCTAAACCCTGAATATCCGGAGCTCACTACCGTAGATTCTGTTCCTCCTATATCTTCTTTAGAGTCCTTTAAAGACTCATCCTTTCGCTCATTAAGTTCCTCTGAGTCTTCCGCTTCAGCAGTCGACGCTTCTTCCTCTATGGACGCAGTTTTCCCTTCCACAGCAATCTCTTCCGGAAAATCTTCTAAGCCCTCTACAGCGCTTGCTGTTTCAAAGCTATTTTTCAGAGTTTGTTTCTATCTCCGCCGGTACGTAAGAATCCTTCGTATCTATACTATCCGCATAGCTTGCAGGGACAAAGAGCCCTGTGCAAAGCGCCAAGCTCATTCCTAAAGCCAGCATGTTTTTTCTTCTCATCTCCATCGTCCTTTCTTATTTCTTGCCATTTCACGATATAAATTCACGCTGTGGCTCTACTCCTTCGTGGGAATTTATTGTTTTTGCACCACTCCATTCACTACCCATCTTCCTTCCGAATCCACTGTAAAACCATCGGGAGTAGTGGTGTTTCTATAGAGAGCACCTTCATTCTGTCCTTGTGAGTCTAGTAGTAGCAGTTTCCGTCAATCCACTGCCAACCGGTAAGCATCCTGCCCTTCCAACCGTCAGAGTTTGGGAAGAGGTAGTATTTACTACCGTTTACCTCTACCCAGCCTGTAGCCATATAGCCGGAATCCAAGAAATAGTACCAGTAAGACTTTCCATTATAGGCTTCATAGCCCCAGCTGTTCTTCGGATAGCTTCCGTCCGCTCTTTTATACCACCAGCCCTTTTCATCCTGTATCCACTGTCCTCCGGATAAGGAACGATCTACACCAAGTACCTGTCCTGTCAAACTACTGCTGACCTTAAAGCTTCCGGAGCCGCCACCGGAACTTCCTCCTGAGCCGCCGGAACCGGAGGAACTTCCTCCGAACTACCAGAGCCGGAGGAACCGCCTTTTAGAGGAAGAGCCGGAGTTTCCCGTATACCGAATAATTTTCTTTCTTCTCTACCTTTTACCGCATCAAAAGAAAAGGAGAAGTTATTTTTGTAATGGTTGATATATCATAATCGGGAATAACCCTACGGACTTCATAGGGCTCATTATTGACATAAATCTCTGTGCCTTTACCATAATTATCATCAGTCTCCGACACCAGGAAACGATAGTTATCAACTGTATAATAAGGCTGTATCACATATAGTACCTTATAACGACCTTCCGGAAAAATTCTGTCTTCTTCCTGCGTAAATCTGAGATTTCCGTTTTTTCCCGCTTCATTCGGATAGCTTTCCAAATAGAGTTTATACTGATCCAGGTTTTCGGGAAAATCGTTACGAAAAATTCATAAGAAAAAGGCTGTGGCAAATCCTTAGACAGAAGCTCCGTACCATCTTTTAAGACAATCTTCTCCACTTGAAGCGTTGCCCTCTTCGTAGTATCACCTGCCTTAACATTATGGATGTCAAAGCTGGAACGGAGATATACTTTCGTCATGATCTTTGCTTCCTTCACGGTAAAAGCTTCGCTTTCAAAGGTATAATATCTATACTTTGCATCTTCCCGTTGCATAGCTTTCAAATTATCCTGATAGTATGCATGTTCCCCTTTCTGATAAACATACTTTTCATACATAGAAACTATTGTATAAGCAAATATACCATCTCCATCCTGTTCTGCTATTGGTAAAATATAAAATTGGCTCTTCTTTCCTGCAGCAAGTGTATATACATAGTGATACTCCCCCGGGGTAAAGTAGTTGAGATTGTAAGGAACCCACTGACCATTTACTTTCTTTTCAACTTCCCTCTCCGGGAGAATTTTATAAAGATCCGGGCTTGGATTATGGATGACTCCAGGCTCATTTCCTCTTAAAACGACACCTCTTACGTTTACTTTTTTATCTCGAAGCACTTTCATATGATCTCTTGCCGAAAGTCCCAATCTTCAAATGATACAGTCACCATTATAATCTTATTGTCTAGGGATCTCGTTACTGCAGCACTTCTAAACCCTGAATATCCGGAGGTCACTACCGTAGATTCTGTTCCTCCTATATCTTCTTTAGAGTCCTCTATAGACTCATCCCTTTCGCTTATCAAGTTCCTCGGGGTCTTCCGCTTCAGTAGTCGGTCCTTCTTCCTCTATGGACGCAGTTTTCCCTTCCACAGCAGTCTCTTCCGGAAAATCGTCTAATCCTTCTACAGCACTTGCTGTTTCAAAAGCTATTTTTCAGAGCTTGTTTCTACCTCCGGTACGTAAGAATCCTCTCGTATCTATACTATCCGCATAGCTTGCAGGGGCAAAAATCCCTGCGCAAAAGTACTGCACTCAGTCCTAAAGCCAGCATGTTTTTCTTCTCATCTCCATCGTCCTTTCTTATTTCTTGCCATTTCACGATATAAAAATTATACTATAAAATCCATGATTTAGTATAATTTTCTTTGATATTCTCCAAAGAAATAATCTTTCCACAGAAACTTCTCAAAGAAAAAAACAGACAGTGTATGCTGTCTGTTTTTTTAATATTACGGATAGTATTAATTTTCTTAGTTGCTTCCTTCTGTTGTCTCCGGCACTTCCTGCTTTTTCCGTAATCCCCGCCTTTTTCTTTCAACAAAGGATTCTTCTCCAGCGCTTCCATACGGTTTTTCAAAAAGCTTAGTCTCTTTTCGCATCCTCATCTCCCGGATAGCGGGTGCAGTATTGCTTAAAAAGCTTCATAGGCTTCCTGCCATTTTGGCTGTCTTCTCCAGATAAACCGCCTCTGCAAAAAGATACTCCCCTATCTTCTTCCAGCCCCTTTTCCTTAATTTCTGAAAGGAGTGTATTCGCTTCCTCCAGCTTATCTTCATTTAAGGCCGTACCCAGCTCCTGAATCAGCTTCTTTCCGGCAATTCTCTCTTCCAGCAAGGGCAAATCCTTTTTGCCAAGGCCTTATAATTTTCCAAGCTTGCCTCTGCATCGGAGATATTGCCAAGAAGAATTTCCGCTTCAATCTTATAGGCGAGAATATCCATTTGCAAAGCGGACACCTGTCCGTTACTTTTCTCCAGGGCCAGATTAAAGTTTTCCAAGGCTGCCTTTCCGTCTCCCCCGTTCCAAGGCTTTCGATTCCCAAAAGGCGATATTCCTTTGCCTTATTCTTACAGGCAAGAGAGTTAAAGAGAGAAGAAAAAGTAGCAGAAAAGAGCTTTAGGCTTTTTCCTCTTTTGTTCTTCCTTTTTGCATTTTTCCCCTCCTCTTATGCCTTTCCGGTAGTGCCAAAACCGCCTCTGTCTTCATTTCCCAGATGATCCACCTCGATAAAATGCACCTCCGGCTGGTGGGGCATCAAGCGGAACTGTCCGATTCGGTCATTGATGTGAAGCTCCGTATCCTGCATTGCCAAAACAGGCATACGGATAATGTCATTATCCCGCAATAGGATTCATCCACCACACCCAGGGAGTTGGTTTGCAAAATTCCAAAGTTCTTAAAAGCAGAGCTTCGGGGAACAATCAACATTTCATAGCCCTTAGGGATTTCTACGGAAATGCCCATGCTAATCAGACGGTATTCTCCCTGCTTCATGCTGACATTTTTCCGCTACCCTTAAATCAATCCAATCGCTTTTTCCCGTCAATGTAGCGAAGCTTTTTCCAGCTCCTTTACATGATATTTGATTTTTTAACTTAGCCTCCACTCCGTTTCTCCTTTCTCCAGGAATTTCTTTGCACTCCCTTTTCTTCTCTATAACAGTTTCTTAACGGCTTTCTACGGCAGGTTCCCCTTGCAGGGAGAAGGTTGGGTTCTTCCGATACTTCTGAGTCCTCAGTATTCTCAACGCATTTTACTGTTTCTTCAAAAGACTCTTCCGGAATTTCTTCGAAGAAAAGCTCCGCTTGACTTTTCCACCTCTGATTCAGGTTCCACTTCTTCAGATTCTGAGTCCTGAACCTCTTCTATATCCTCTTCAAACTCCGGTTCTTCTTCGGTCCCAGATTCTATCTTGTCTTCGGTCTCTTCCTCGCTTTTTGGTGCCTCTTCGAGTTCTGATTTCTCAACTGTATCCTTGTCTTCTTCGAGCTCGACTTCCTTCTCCGCTTCCAGTTCCATAAGATAAGCTTCGATAAAGCTTTCTTCCTCTTGCAAAAAGGTCCCTGCCTACTGTTCCGGGTCCAATGCCTTCGCGTCCTCCTGCCCTTCTGTACTTTCTTCCGCTATTTCTTCCGTTTCTACGGCCGCCTCATCTACGGCTTCTTCCAGTTCTTTCTCTTCTTCGCTTTCAGCAGAAAATTCCGGCTCCGGATTTTCTTCCTCTACATTGTCTTCCGCTTCCATTTCTTCCAGCTGTTCTTCTTTAGACTCTTCCAGCTTCTCTTCTTTAGCTTCTTCCGACTTTTCTTCTTTAGGCTCTTCTGCCTTCTCTTCCTTAGGCTCTTCCTGTTTCTCCGGCTCTAAACCAAGGCTGTCCCTTTAATTCCTCCGTTACTTCCTCTTCCAAAAGCTTCTCCAAATCCTTGGGAAGGCTGGGAAGGGAGGAAAGAGAATCTACACCGAAACGAGTCAGGAACTCCTCGGTGGTACCAAAGAGCACCGGACGACCGGGAGCATCCAAACGGCCCACCTCTTCAATCAAACCGAATTCCACCAAACGATTGACCGCATGGTCGGACTTTACGCCACGAATCCGCTCCACCTCCGCCTTGGTTACTGGCTGACAATAGGCGATAATGGAGAGGGTTTCAAATGTACATCGAAAGCACCGGTTTCCGGCTTTGCTTAACCACCCGAATCAAAGCATCATAGGTTTTTGGGATGGCTGACCATCTGATACTTTCCTCCAGCTTTCGGATTAGAAGACCGCCTTGACGCTCCTCATATTTTTCCGTAAACGCTCTGCCGCAAGCTCTGCTCCATCCACGCCCATGTGCAGGCAAATCGCCATTTCTTCCGGGCTCACGGTTCTTCCCAAAGAAAACAAAAGAGCTTCCAGTAAATCTTCCTCTTCCTGCAAGCTTAGAGCATCTTCTCTTTCTATTTCTTCCTGCAAGCTAAGAACCGCGTCCTTATCTTGCATGGCTTGGCTTTTGCTTCTGTTAAGCTTCTCATTCTCCCATGGCTTCGGCAGCTTCCCTGCCAAATCCCTTTCCCGCAAGGCTTCGGCATCTTCTTCCGCCAAAGTTCGTTCCAACTCTTCTTTTTAAAGAGTATTGTTCCTTTTTCCTCCACCTGCCTTACTCCCTTCTAAAAAGCTTTTTTTCGATAAACGCTTTTCTTTATGATGATTTGCTGATGAAATGCTTTTCCATGCCATGTCTTTTGCCGGTAGCCTTCACACCGCTATTTTTTTAATCAAAATCTTCCACCAGGCTCAGATCCATTTCTTCCCTGCTCCGCCTCTTTATTCACAGTAATATCCAGGTCTCCAAAGGCATTTTTCCTGCTTTTAAGCTAATCTTCCCATTTTCATCAGCTCCAAAATGGCTAAGAAGCTTACCACCGTCTCCGTCTTTCCCTGCTTTTTCTTTAGCAGCTGTCGGAAAGAAAAGCGTCCGTGGCTTTTTCGCATAAGCTCAGAATATCCTGCATTTTTCCCCTGCAAACTTATCTTTTCCCGCTTAATCTTTCCAAAGTTTGCCCGAAGCTGGTCCTTTCTGGCTTCCTTTCTCCTTAAAACCTCTTTCATGGTTTCCCTGAAGCCGAAGAATATCCAAGCCCTTTAACAAATCCTCTAAATCCAAAGGGGCTTGTACTTTTCCACCTCTTTAGGAATACTAGGGGCTTTTTCAATGATATTGAGCACACTCTTCCTTTGTGCGTAGCATTCCGCTGATTCTTTTGTATTTTTTTATACTCTAACAGTCTCTGTACCAGCTCTTCTCTGGGGTCTACTTCTCTCCTTCCTCTTCCTCCTTCTTCGGTAGCAGCATTCTGGCCTTCATTTCCAGAAGCGTCACCGCCATCAAGAGAAAGGCGGAAACGATTTCCAAATCCTCTTCCTCCAGAGCCTTCATATATTCCAGATACTGCTCTGTGATTTCCGAAATCGGAATATCATAGATGTCGATTTTATTCTTCTCAATAAGGTGAGCAATAAGTCCAGCGGCCCTTCAAAAGGCATCCAGCTTATAAAAATCACCTTTTCTTCCATCATTTTCCCCTTCGTCCCACAGAAACCGGCTTTATCGGCAAGTGCCTAGCTTGTCTGTTTTTTATCTTTTAAAATCTATCTTTTTCGCTTTCCTTTTAACTTTCCTTTTTAGTTTTTCTTCTTTAGCTTCTCCCATCGGAAGAATATCAAAGCAAGCCAACTCCGGAAAGTTTGCCAGGCGCACATTGATGCTGTGGGTTCCCAGCCCCCTTCCGGTAAAATGCCATTGTTCCCCTACTTTTCGTAAGCCTCTTGGATTCTTCACAAAAACTTATACTGGGGTGTCATCAGCAAAGCCGGGAAAGCCGATGGCTCCTCCGTGAAAATGTCCGGACAATACCAAATCCACCGGCAAAGCCTCCATTTCCTTTTGGTAAAAGGGGCTGTGCATTAAGGCGATACGGAAAGCATTTTTAGTCCTATTCTCCTCGCTAAGCCCTATAGCCTTTTCCCAGTTTTTTTGTTCCTCCTCCCCAAAGGCTTTTTCTCCTTCCAAAGCAGGGGACGATAATAGGATAAATCCAAGGAAAAGCCGCAAAGTTCCAAATCCTCTTCTAAAAGCAGAGAACGGTTTTGCAAAAGCTCCACCTTTTCCAAAGCCTTCCGAAAGGCCTCCTGCTTTTCCCTGAAAATCCTTCTTCGAAAATAGCTTTTTCCTCATGGTTCCCAAAGGCATAGTAAAGGGATATTTTTTTCTGCTAAAGCATACAGCAAACGGCAGGAATTTTTCCACCTCATCTCTCTCCGCAGTTTCCTCTCCGGAATAGCTTATGGAAAGTCTCCCCAATGAAAATCCACCGGGGCTTTAATTCTCAATTTTTCTTCAGTAAAAGCTCGTTATCCTTTTCCAAAACTCTTGTCATGGAGGTTCAGAGGAAGAGAAAGCGATAGGCTTTTCTTTACCTTATCAGTGGAAATACTGTATTTCTCCACCCTGAGTTGATTCCTTTCCCATTGAGAGTAGATAAACAGGAGTAGAGGAAGGATGAAGAGGAGAAGAAAAAGTCATTTTTGTCCATTCCTTTCTATACGAATCAAAGAAATAATGTTAAAATTATACAAGATAGAAGGTTTTTTTATATTTTGTCTCCCTATTCTCATTCCAAAAGGAGTATATATGCTTAGCTATGCCCCTGTTTTGGCGACTGATTGAAAGAGAACAAGTGAGCCAATATCGTCTTATTCAAGACCATAAAGCATCTGCTGCACAGCTGCATCGTTTGAAGAAAAAAATCTACTGGTTTCCACGGAAACCATACGACAGCTTTTGCCTTTTTGTTTTTCCTGTAATGTTTCAGACATTATGGAAGTGCGTCCGTAGAGAGTAAATCAGTGAAATATGGTGTTTCATCATAGAAAAGGTCTGCCAGAGAAGGAACTCTGACAGACCTTTTTCGTACATTTCTTTAAGACAATGGGCTTTTTTAGAAGCGTCTGCCTCTTATTCTTCAGAGTTCCCTTCCTCTTTTGCCCCATTTTCTTCAGAAGAAGAGTGCTCGACGCTTTTGCCCTTCCTCTTCCTTCTTCCCATCGCCGTCTGAAGACGCTTTCTTTTCTTCAGTTCCTTCTACGGATTCTGAAGGATTTTCAGGCTGTTCTCCTCTTCCTTCCTTTTCCTTTACCTCCGCAAAGATCTTCATAAATTCTTTTTCCGGTAATGGTTTCCTTCTCAATCAGGAACTTTGCGATTTCATCTAAGGCAAAACGATTTTCCAACAAAATCTTCTTGGCTTCTTCGTAACAGTCCTTCAAAATTCTGGCTACTTCCTGATCCACCTCTGTGGCGGTATCATCTCCGCATTCTAAGACAGCCCGTCCCCCAAGGTACATATTTTCCTGTCTAGCCAGTCCCATCAAACCGAACTTCTCAGACATTCCATACTGGGTTACCATGGCTCTAGCAATCTTTGTAGCCTTCTCAATATCATTGCTGGCTCCGGTGGTTACGGTTTCAAAAACAATTTCCTCCGCCGCTCTACCTGCCAAAAATTCTACAATCATGGAGTGAAGTTCTGTCTTGGTATTCAGATATTTTTCTTCCTCCGGCACCTGCATCACATAGCCCAGGGCTCCCATGGTTCTTGGAACAATGGTGATTTTCTGTACCGGCTCGGAGTCCTTCTGCACCGCTGCCACAAGGGCGTGTCCTACCTCATGGTAAGAAACAATCTTTCTCTCCTGCTGGGAAAGGATACGATCCTTCTTTTCCTTACCCACCAAAACCACTTCTACCGCTTCAAACAGATCTTTCTGACTAACCTTTTTCTCTGCCGTGCTTTACCGCAGTAATGGCGGACTCGTTCATCATATTGGCAAGATCCGCTCCCACCGCGCCACTGGTAGCCAAGGCGATTTCATCAAAGTCCACACTGTCATCCAGCTTAATATCCTTGGCATGAACCTTCAGAATATTTACTCTTCCCTTTAGGTCAGGCTTTTTCTACAATGACCCGGCGGTCAAATCGTCCCGGACGAAGCAGAGCCGGATCAAGGATTTCCGGGCGGTTGGTAGCCCCCATCACCATGATTCCCTTCCCCGCATCAAAACCGTCCATTTCAGAAAGGAGCTGATTCAAGGTTTGCTCTCTCTCATCATTTCCCCCGTAACGGGTATCTCTGGTCTTACCGATGGCATCAATCTCATCAATGAAAATGATGCAAGGCGCAGTCTGGTTCGCCTGCCGGAACAAATCTCTTACACGACTGGCTCCCACACCTACGAACATCTCCACAAAGTCCGAACCGGAAAGAGAGTAGAGGGACATTGGCCTCTCCTGCCACAGCCTTCGCCAGCAAAGTTTTTCCTGTTCCCGGAGGCCCTACCAAAAAGAGCACCCTTTGGCAGCTTCGCACCGATAGAAGTATATTTTGCAGGATTGTGCAGGAAGTCTACGATTTCCACAAGACTTTCCTTCGCCTCGTCCTCTCCTGCCACATCTTTAAAGCTTATGCCGGTGTCCTTCTGCATATACATCTTCGCATTGGACTTACCAACCCCGGAGAATCCGCCCCTGGAAGCTCCCATCTTCTTCACCATGGTATTCATCAGAAGAATCAGGAAAACAAAGGGCAGTACAATGCTGACAATAATCTGCATCAAAAAGGCGGAGTTATCCGGTCTTTTTCTGTAGATTTCACATTGTGTCTATAGAGCCGCTCCACCAAAGAAGCCGCATCTGCATTGACCGGTACAACATAATAAACCCTGCTTTCTCCCTGACTTAGTCCGGGAGAAGCTGCAGAACCGGATTTTTGCTTTTGCTTTCCATTGTTCTTTTGCTTGGAGTTGTCCTTTAAAAGCCTGGCAAGGATAGAATCCAAAGAATTCCCCTTGAAATCCCTTCTGCCGGGCTTGCGTCTTCAATCTTAGAAGCAGCTTCTGTCGAAGATTCTCCTACGCCATAGCTTAAGGACTTTCCTTCATCCTCCTCATCTCTGGCAATCCCTTCCTTCTCTTCCCGACTTTCGCTTTCCTTCGGTGTTTCCGCCTGCGCCTTCGTCTTTGGGTAAACCGTAATCTGTCCGTCTCCCCACTCTACCTTCGCCACCAAATCCTGATCCACCATGGACAGGAAACGACTATAACTTAGTTCCTGAGACATGCCCTTGGTCATAAAAACGCTGGGCTACCGTATAGATAAAAAGGTTACTGTTGCCGCTATTAAAACAATGAGAACTGTCTGTCCCTCAGTTGGAAAAATCCGCCATTCTCGCCGCCTTTAAAATCATTATTATTATCCATTCCACTCTCCTTATTCTCATGGCTTACGCCGTTATACCATTATACGGAGAGCACCCTCATAAAGCAAGGCAAATCGGAGTCGCCACAAGCTTTTTTCATTTTGCCTCTTTTTTTAAGATTTCCTATTATTTTTTGTCAAACAAGGTTCCTGAGAAGTTCTATTTAGCACAATAGAAATCACCGTATTACAACAAAGCGAAAGCTGAAAAAGTTCAATATCCTAGGGTTTTTCTTGCATAGGTCTGAAAATGGGGTAATCTGAGCCCGTCAGCACTAGCTGAAATCAAGCGTAGCGCCGATTGAAGCTTAGTGCTGCTACGAAGGCGAAGTTAGCGAGAGCGTGCCTCATTTTCAGACCTATATGCAAAGAAAACTGTTAGAACTTTACAGCTGAGCTACTACAAAATCCCCCATTTCCGAACAGGACAAAAGCTTTTCCCCTTCTTTTCCGGAGAAGATATCCTTGGTTCTGCCTCCCAGCGCCAAGACCTTTTCCACGGCCTTTTCCACTCTTTTTGCCGCTTTCTTCTCCCCCAGAGAAATTTCCAGCAGCATTGCTGCGGATAGAATGGTGGCTAGGGATTGGCGATATTCTGTCCGGCAATATCCGGAGCAGAGCCGCCGCTTGGCTCGTAAAGTCCAAAGGCATTTTCCCCTAAGGAAGCAGAAGGAAGCATACCCAAAGAGCCGGCAATCTCCGCCATCTCATCGGAAAGAATGTCTCCGAACATGTTTTTCGGTAACAATCACCGAGAAATTTCTCGATTTCTGCACCAGCTCCATGGCGGTGGAATCCACTAAGGCATGGCGAAGCTCCACCTCTTTCTTTTTTTCTCCCAGCTTTGTAAAAATCTTTCTCCAAAGTCTGGAGCTGTCCAAAACATTGGCCTTATCTACGGAGCAAAGCTTGCCCCCTTGCCTTTTGCCAAAGAAAATGCAATACGCCCTGATTCTTTTCGATTTCATGGGCCCTGATAAATCAGCTCATCCCTGCCACCTCTTCTCCATTTTCCTCGGTAATGGAGCGCTTTCCAAAGTACAAGCCCCGGTAAGCTCTCGAATCATCATAATATCAAAGCCCTCTCCGATGATTTCTTCCTTCAAAGGGCAGGCATCCCGAAGTTCCTTGTAAAGCTTGGCAGGACGAAGGTTACAAAAAAGGCCAAGCTGTTTCCCGAAGGGAAAGAAGACCCGCCTCCGGACGCTTTTTCCACCGGCAAGGAATACCAGGGGGAAACGCCTCACCTTTCCCCCAATGCTTCCCATCAGCACTGCCTGGGAAGCTTTGCAGGCCTCTAAAGCTATCCTCCGGCAGAGGCTCTCCGTACATATCAATGGCTGCACCCCCAAAGGCTTTTTCGGTGAACTTACAAGCAAAGCCTCCAGCTCCGCTACCTTTTCCAATACCTTTCTGGCCTCTCTTACAATCTCCGGTCCGATTCCGTCTCCCGGCAACGCACAAATGGAATACTGCATTTTCGCTCCTTTCTCTTCTAACACTTTTTCACTGTTGAATGCATGCCCTCCTATGCAGCATGACTCTCCGGCTCATAAATCCCTGTATTATATTCCTCTATTCTACTGTAAAATTTCTTTTTTTAACGTATATGAATTTGCTATACTAGAAATAACGTGCTGTTTCAGGCTTACAAACAGCTTTGTGTTATGAAAAGCAGCTTTTAGAACAATGCATTATAAAAATGTTTCAAAGATGCTTTTATGGATATAGGGCTATAGCTTAGAAAGAGGAATTTATGGATAGATCACAGCTTACAGGAGAATTTAAACTGCATTCGGATTACGCCCCCATGGGGGATCAGCCTGCTGCCATTGAAAAACTGGTGAAGGGCTTGCAGGAGGGAAACCAGTTTGAAACCCTGTTGGGCGTCACTGGCTCCGGAAAAACCTTTACCATGGCCAATGTGATTCAACAAATCCAAAAAGCCCACCCTCATCATTTCCCATAACAAGACTCTGGCGGCACAGCTGTACTCCGAGATGAAGGAATTTTTCCCGGAAAATGCGGTGGAATACTTCGTTTCCTACTACGACTACTACCAGCCGGAGGCCTATGTTCCCAGCACCGACACCTATATCGAAAAGGACTCGGACATCAACGAAGAAATCGATAAATTGCGAAACTCCGCCATGGCTGCCCTTTCCGAGCGAAAGGATGTGGTGGTGGTGGCTTCCGTTTCCTGCATTTACGGCTTGGGCGCCCTCACGGAGTATTTAAACATGGCTATTTCCCTCCGTCCCGGACAAATGCGTGATAGAGATGAATTGATTAAAAACCCAGTGAAATCCAGTACAACCGAAACGATATGGATTTTCGCCGTGAACCTTCCGGGTCAAAGGGGATATTGTAGACATTTTTCCCCGCGTCCGAAGGAGAACAGGCTCTACTGTATCCAGTTTTTTCGGAGACGAAATCGAGGAAATCCAGCTGATTGATGCCCCTCACCGGAAAGGGCAAGGCAAAGCTTGAGCACTGCATGGTATTCCCTGCCACCCCCTATGTTATTCCTATGGAGAAAATGAAGATTGCCTGCAAAAACATTTTGGAAGAACTGGATGAGCGGGTGGCCTATTTTAAGAGCGAAGAAAAGCTTTTGGAAGCCCAGCGTATTTCCGAACGAACCAACTTTGATGTGGAAATGATTCGGGAAACCGGCGTTTGCTCCGGCATCGAGAACTACACCAGACACTTGAATTTTGCCCAGCCCGGAGAGCCCCCCTATACCCTAATGGACTACTTTCCGGAGGATTACCTGATTATTGTGGACGAGAGCCACATCAGCCTGCCCCAGATTCGTGGGATGTATAACGGAAACCTATCCCGAAAAACCACTCTGGTGGACTTCGGCTTCCGTCTTCCCTCTGCCCTGGATAACAGGCCTTTGAATTTCAGCGAATTTGAAGGAAAAATCAACCAAATGCTCTTCGTTTCCGCAACGCCCGGAGAGTACGAGGCAGAGCATGAAATCCTAAGGGCGGAGCAGATTATCCGTCCTACAGGACTTTTGGATCCGGAAATCGTGGTGCGTCCCACCAAGGGGCAGATTGACGACTTGCTTTCCGAAATTCATAAGGAGACCGACAAAGGAAATAAGATTTTGGTCACTACCCTTACCAAGAAAATGGCAGAGGATCTCACCAAATATTTGCAGGAAGCAAAGGTAAGAGTAAAGTATCTTCATTCCGATATTGATACGCTGGAAAGAGCCGCCATTATCAGAGATATGCGTTTGGATAAGTTTGATGTTTTGGTGGGCATTAACCTGCTTCGAGAAGGACTGGATATTCCGGAGATTACGCTGGTAGCCATTTTAGATGCGGATAAGGAAGGCTTCCTTCGTTCCGAAACCTCTTTGATCCAGACCGTTGGCCGAGCCGCCCGAAATTCCGAAGGCCACGTTATCATGTATGCGGATACCATCACCGACTCCATGAGGCGTACCATTGACGAAACCAGGAGAAGACGTTCGATTCAGGAAGAATACAACAAAGCCCACGGCATCACTCCCACCACCATCAAGAAGGCGGTTCGAGATTTAATTGCCATTTCAAGGTACTTCGGGATGATGAGAAGGGCTTCCAAAAGGATGTGGAATCCATGTCCAGGGCGGAGATTGAGAAGATGATTCGTGAGTTTAGTAAGAAAAATGCGGCTGCCGCCGCGGAGTTAAACTTCGAAGATGCCGCCCCTGTATCGGGATAAAATTCAAGAGCTTTCGGGACAGTTTAGAGAAAAACGGATAAATAGGGCAAAAGCAATAGAATGAAAAAAATAGAATGAAAAACAGAATGAAAAAAATAGAATGAAAAACAGAATAAAAATAACAGGATGAGTACACAGAATGACTAAACAGAACCAAAAAGCCGGAACGAAGAATCACAGAAAAAAAGGAAGGAGCTATATCTTTGAATTTGGAACAACAGAATGATGAGAGAGTTTGACAGAAAACAAGGAGATAGTACCAGCTTCAAGTTCCCAAGCTTCGACTTTTTCAAGCTTCGACTCTCGGAATATTGTCCTTAAGAAGCAATCCGGAGACTATACAGAAAAAGGATGGAACTCCATCAAAAGGAAAGCATCGGGATTCCTTCCTGGATATTCTTCGTTGTCTAGCCATCTTCTTTGTCTTTTACGAGCACGCTCCCTTACTAAAGGAGGGCAGTCTACTTGCCAACTTCTCCATTTTTTGGACGGTAAATGCTCCTGCAATCTTCTTCTTTGTTTCCGGAGCGGTGTTTTTGCATAGAACTGACTCTCCTAAAAGCACCGGAAAAAGTTTCTCCATGCCTATATTCGCCTAAGTCTTTGGAAGGCTGTTTTTTTGCTGTGCTTTTTTCTCACAAATCCTCCCGGCTTTCAAAGTCTTACAAAGGGAAATGTTCTTTTGTTCCTCTTTTTCTTTGGACAGATTCCGGGCATTGACAGCACCCACCTTTGGTTTATGCATGCCTATCTATCCCTCTTGCTTTTGCTCCCCTTTTTACAAAAGCTTTCATCAGGAAATGAAAAATATTCTTTTACTGCTTTTTGGCTTTTTCCATCTCTCCCTTTGTTTCCTTACTTCTTTTTATTTCGGTGGAATCTTTCCATTTTCCGTACACTATCTAACCGGAAAATCAGGAATCGCCTTACAATCTATCTCCCTTTGAAATTATGCTTATCTTTATTTTTTTATTTTGTTCTGGGGGCATGCTTTTTCCTCTTTTTCAAAATAAAAATGGAGAAAGAAATGCTCTTTCCCTAAGATACGCCGTCTTATGGGGGACTTCCTTCTCAGTATTGGCACCCTGATACAAGCTCTCTTGTATAAGAGACAAACAGGCTTTTACAGCTATCAAGGTCTGTATTTGGATGGGCACAGCTATATGAGCTCTTCCATTATTCTAGTTTTAGCAGTAATTTTTCTTGCCTACGCCCTGCTTCTCCTGGGAAAAAAAGTTCTTCCCAAAGAATTATAAGCCCTTAGGAAAGAGGCGACTTTCACAGATTGGCTCCGGTACCTTTGCCATGTTTACTATGCATCCTTTTGATTTTATCCCTTCTGCTTCCTTCTTCGGAAACAAGAAAGGATTAGCCATCAATTTCGGTAAGGCTATTCTATTATTCTTCCTTTGTTTTCTTTTTGGAAAAATATTGAGAAAGCTGCCGGTTCTCGAAAGTGGCTTTTGTTAAAGAAGCATCTATAATCTAAAAAAAGAGAGTTGTCAACGCAAGTTTTCGCTTCTTGACAACTCCCTAGTCCTATCGCTATTTAATTTCTATCTCTTTTTATTTCTATCTGCTTTTCTATTTCTATCTGCTTTTCTATCTGTATTTCTATCTGTATTTCTATCTGTATTTAATTTCTATCTTTAATCGCAAGACTGGTTTTCTCCAAGATCTGATTGCAATATTCATAATGTCTTCGATAATACTCGGTGTACATAATATCTACTAAGAAGAGCTGGCTGATTTCTGCAGAGGTAGAGCCCTTTTGCAAGGAACCGACATTTGCCCCACAAAGTAATAAAATATCCGTGTATTCTGTAAGCTCCGACTTTTGGAAACGGGTAACGGAAACCACGGTAGCCCCGGACTCGTTTTTGGCCAGCTTTGGTAATCTCCACAATATCCCTGGTAGCGCCGGAATAGGAGAAAATCACCGCCACATCCCCCTTTTCCATGGTCGCCGCACTCATCAGCTGTTGGCTTACCATTTCCGAGCAGTAGACCTTCGGCTCAATGCGGTGGAACTTATTCATAGCCTTCATAGCAGTTAGCATGGAAGCACCAACGCCAAAAAACAAAATCCGTTTCGCTTTGGAAAGGGCATTCATGGCTTCCAACCTTGTTAAAGTCTAAAAGCGAATGGGTCTCCTAATGGAGGCAATGGTTTCTTCCAAAACTTTTCCCGCAAGTTCCGCAATGTTATCCTCTAAGGAAACATTGCCCCCATCCCCTTCCTTACTCTCCTTTTCATTTCCCCGCATGGACAGGGAAAGGGTCATCTTAAATTCCTGGTAGCCCTTCACATTCATGGTTTTACAAAAACGGAAAACCGAGGTATCTCCCACCTTACAGGTTTCCGCCAGATCGGAAATGGACATAAACAAGACCTGATCGGGATTTTGTAAAATATAGTCCGCCACCTTCTTCTCTGCCTTGGTAAATTGGTTGTAAGCAGAGCGTATTTTCGTCAAAAAATCTTCCTGCATAGACTCACCCCTTCTTAAATTGTGCATTACGAATATTATAGCAAATGGGAAATTTTTCAATGTTTATAAAATAAATGAATGGAAGTTTTTCTTTTTTTGCACTTTTGAATCGGATGGGAAAAAGCTTTTCGATTATAGGGATGGGGAAAAGCTATTTGATTCCCTTGAAATTTCCGGAAGAATGTTCTATACTTTTGAGGTTATCAGCATTGATTTGACGCTTCTTTCAACTATGCTTTAATAGGATAATGATTTTTGCTCCCGTAGCTTAATGGATAGAGCGCTGGCCTCCGACGCCAGTAGTGGCGGTTCGAGTCCGTTCGGGAGCATTGAAAAAGGAATGGGAAAGCCATTCCTTTTTATTTTCTCCCCAAAATCAGGTAAATCCATAACAAAAGCGCTATCGGCATTAGAAGCAAGAACTTTGCTTTTTCTTGTCTTATGCCTACAAAGATACATTCCCAGCATTCCGCCTAAGGCACCGCCCATAAAAGCCAGACCCAATAAGACTTTTTCCGGCACTTCCATCCCCTTTGTATTGCCTGCCATTTGTCATAGGCAAAGCTACAAAAGCAAAAGATGTTCATTCCTAAAAGATAGAGCAATAAGCCCCTTCCCCCAAGTTCCATAATAGACTGTAATACTTCCTCTTCCATCCTTCTTCCCTTTCCCTCTATACTTACGATAATAGTCTTTATTTCAATATTAGTCTCTTTTTACAATATTAGCTCTTTTACAATATTAGCTCTTTTACAATATTAATCTCTTTTACAATACTGGTCTTTACGCTGTGCTATACTATTCCCCCCCTGATACTTTATAAAAAAATAGGCTCTATGGCTATCCATAGAACCTGTTTTCATTCTTAAAGTTATAGTTTTGAAAACCAAAGGTACTTTTATTGCCAAGACCTTTTATACTTTCTTATCTTCCCTGGAAACGGAAGTTTGGAATTACCTGATCCCAGGAGTCAATACCGATGATAGCTCTGGCAAAGTCTGCGGTTCCTTCCGTTGCACTGGCATCATCAATATACTTAAAGACACTGTGGGCCTTCTTGTGTACCAGCTGGTGATTCACAATGCTGGAAATTCCAAAGGCAAGCCCATGCTTCACCTCATCCTCGGAATCCTCCTGACGGCTCATTAGATACGCCGTAATATATGGATTGTTGTCTGCAATCAAAGTAGGAATAGGCAACCGCCGCAGCCTGCTCTTCAGACTTATCCACTCCCTTTTCAATACTGCTAAAACCTTCCTCAGTAAGGAAAAATCTTTCTCACCTCTCCCTTTTTATTTCTCATGCTCTCCAACTGCATAAAGTCGGTAATCACATGAAGGTTCTTAAAGTTGATAATGGGAGAATCAATGGTATCATTTACCTTACCGGTCTGGTCATCATCCCAGAAAGCAGGAGAATAAATGGGATATGATAGGGATGTAAAGCAAGACCGAAGTCCATCTTTCCTTCCAAATTGTCAAAATGATGGAAAGCCAGCATCACATCTTTTTCCTTATATTTTTCCAACCGGAGCTGCCTCAGGGAAACATATTCCAGTAATGATCCAAAGAGAACATGATATTGTCGTATGGAAACAGCCTTCATTGCTGTATAGAATACACGGAAGGAACGCTGGAACTTCTTGGTATAGGTGGAAACATCAAAGTCTCCTCATAGTTCCAATACTGGTTGTTAATCTCATTTCCCACTACCCAGTTACTGATCTTTCCATGGCCGTTTTTGTCCGTTATAACGCTTCGCCAGGAAGGAGGCCATAGCCTTTTACCGCTCTAAATCCCTGCTCGGATTCTACATTAAAGCTTCATAATAAATAGCTTGGCTCTTAGGAAGTTCCGTTACTCCAATAGGATTTAATTCCGGCACAGTATTGTTCCATGCATTGAGCAAAAATAGCGGTAACTGCAACGCCGGAATCGCTAAGCGCTTTTACCTCTCCATCCAGCTGGTCAATCAATTCCTTATTGATCTGGAAGGTCTTTCCTCGTAGGAATAAGAAATTCCTGGCCGAAGAAACGCTGGGTAGAATATCCACTCCCGCATGCTTAATGTTTAGGGCTTAAAGCATCATCCAGGATATTCGGGTCTCACGAAGTCCCTTCTTCCCTGGATTTAAGTTGGGACTTTGATTATCAGCCACCACCTCAGGGTTTTTCAATATATCTTCTGTCCGCAATCATTTCATAACGGCTTCCTACCTTTACCGCAGGTACAAAAGCACTATACAAACGAAGCTCTCGGGGCCGGCATAGAGAGGGAAGGTAAACTTCTGATTCTCCCTAGCTTCCCTTCGCAATAAAGTCTGTACGATCTGCCCAAGTCATTCTGATAGGGTTTGATTTTCGAAAATGTAGACAGAGCCATCCGTTCCGCTGCTGTCCCCTGTTGCATTCATTTTTTTAGCTCAATTTCCTGACGATTGTCTGAAATCTCCACTTCTTTTACCCTTTGCCGATAAATTATGGGCAAAGGCTCCTGTAGAAAAATAATGCAGTAAATGCCATAGTCAGCATAAACAGTGCAGTATTTTTTCTTCTTTCTTGTAAAGCCATTTTCCTCTCCTTGCATACTTGCCAATATCATTCTTATAAAATGATGATTTTCAAGAAACTGTACTTTCCATAGGCCATCCTCTTAAGAAATATAGCCTTTGACCTGTCCAACTATACTCAGTTCTTTGCAAAAAAGCCATAGAAAATTTCTTACAAGTTCTTACATTACAGAATAGTATTGATTCATATTACAGCAAGCTAGCTATTCTTCATACGGCATGCTAGCTATTCTTCATACGGCATGCTAGCTATTCTTCATACAGCAAGCTAGCTATTCTTCATACGGCACAAGATTTATTCCTATTACAGCATGCTAGCTATTCTTCATACAGCACAAGATTTATTCCTATTGCAATATTCATTCTACCCATTCTTCATACAGCATAGCATCTATTCTTAGGAAAGAGAAAGCTTCATGTCTCCCTCTTTAATCCATCCCATTTTCCTACAAAAGGCAGAGCAGAGTAAAGATAAAATCGCAGGTAAAATAAAGCATAAAAGCAATAAAGAAAGCCAGTCAGAAGCGGTTACCGCCATCTTTTGTTCCTCTTCTATACTTTTCAGCCAACCGGTATATACACCAATAGGGCCTACCAAACCGCAGGTACCCATGCCTGAAGTCACTGCGGGTCCGTTATTTTCAAAATGAAAGACACAGGTGGCTAAGGGTCCTGTAATCATAGAGGCAAATGTCACCGGAATCCAAATTTTAGGATTTTTTACAATGTTTCCCATTTGCAACATAGAGGTTCCAAGCCCTTGGGAAAGCAGGCCGGAAACGCCATTTTCCTTAAAAGAAATCACCGCAAAGCCCACCATCTGGGCACAACAGCCTGCCACCGCAGCACCTCCTGCAAGTCCGGTAAGTCCAAGAGCCGCACAAATCGCCGCGGAGGAAATGGGAAGTGTAAGGGCAATCCCCACAAGAGCAGAAACCAAGATGCCCATAAAGAAAGGTTGAAGCTCCGTAGCCCACATGATGATGCTTCCTACCTGAATTGCAGCCTTTCCAATGATGGGGGCAAGGATTGCAGAAAAGAGCATTCCTGAACCGATGGTCACAAGGGGAGTTACCAAAATATCAATTTTTGTTTCTTTGGAAACCGCCTTTCCAATCTCCGTAGAAAGAATGGCTACAAAGAGTACCGCCAATGGTCCTCCTGCACCTCCCAAAGCATTGGAAGCAAAGCCTACGGTAATTAAGGAAAAAAGCACCAAAGGAGGTGCCTGCAAAGCATAGGCAATAGCGGTTGCCATAGCCGGTCCGCTCATGGCAGATGCCATAGCTCCAACGGTATAGTCCACACCGCCTATGGTGGCAACTACTCTAGTAAGAGCCGAAATTCCCATCCTCTGCCCTAAAGTGTTTAGAATGGTTCCAATCAGCAAAGAGCAAAACAAGCCCTGGGCCATAGCTGATAGGGCATCAATACCATAGCGTTTCAAAGAAATTTCGATGTTTTTTTCTTTTGTAAAAATGTCTTCATTTTCGTTCTCCTCACTGGTTAACCCTGTAATGCATACAGATTATTAGTTCTTAAAGCTCAAAAAGAAACTATGAAAAGCATTTGCTTAGCAATACTGCAATCTCTTTGCATTGCTGATAAAAACAGTATACAATTGCCTTCCTGATTATAGTAAAAGTAGCTAATTTTTTTGTATAAAAATATTTAGTTTTTCGTAAAAGTAATTTTATTCAGTATTCTATCATATTTCCTATCAAGCACTTTTGTGAAGTACTACATCATGTAAATCTTTTAAAAAAAGAGACGGTGAAAACCGCCTCTAAACACTTTACCTCTTCTCCTTAACTTAGCACTTCCGAAAGAATCTCTCCAATCTTTCCATAGAGTACCAAGTCACAGTCTTTATCCAATCGCCCTTCCTCTTTATTGATAAGAACCAGCTTATTGTTTCCATGATGAGGGAAATATCGAAGCAGCCCGGCTGCAGGATACACCGTTAGGGATGTCCCTCCTATAATCAGTAAATCTGCATTCTGAATATGGGCAATACTCTCTGAAAGAATCCGTTCATCCAATCCTTCCTGATACAAAACCACATCCGGACGAATCATACTATGACAATGAGGGCATAGGGGAATAGATGCAGAAAAATCAATTTTTTCTTCCGGAATCTGATGATGATGCTTCACACAGTAATAGCGATGAATACTGCCATGAAGCTCATATACGAGCTTTTGAACCCGCCATTTGATGCAATCCATCGATGTTTTGGGTAACATTTGCCTTTAGTTTTCCCAGCTCTTCCAGTCTTTGTAAAGCATAATGAGCAGGATTCGAAGGATTCCTGAAATCAAGAGTTTTTTCCTTATAAAATTGGTAAAACTCCTTAGGTCGCGCTATAAAGAAATCATGAGACAAGATTTCTCCGGTGGAAAAGCATATTTTTTGATGATATAAGCTCATCCACAGAGCGAAAATCCGGAAGACCACTTTCGGTAGATACGCCTGCCCCACCAAAAACACGATGTAGTTTGCTTTGTTGAATTAACTCCTTTAATTCAGATAATTTCTCTTTCGTATCCAAGTTTGCTCCTTTTGTATTACAGTACATTCCTTTATTGTAGTGCTTAATAGTTTAAAGCCCGAATTCCTTCAGAAGCTTTTTCCTGATATGCTTCATCGTAAGAAACTCTCTTAAGATCATCCATCCGTCCTGCGTTTAGTAACTGACCCACCAAAAGAGCAAGACGATTTTGTCCCTTCTCCAAGCCCTTTTCAAGACCTTGTTGTAAGCCTTGTTCTAAGCCCCTGTTGTATTCCCCTGGGCTAGACCTTTTTTCTATACCCTTCTCGATACCTTCCTCCACTGCTTTTTTCTATACTTCTCTAATAAAACATTCATTTTCTTTTCACCTTCCTTATCTAATTTACCTTCCTTTAATGAGGCTACTCTATGAGACAAAACTTTAGACTGAATTTCCTTAGGATTGGCTTCTTTAAAGTCTCTTGCCAGTTTTCCTAATGCGTTGTCATCTTGCCTTGCCGTATTGAAATATAGGATATGGGAACCATCTTTAAACAAATTGCCGGATTTCCTGATAACACGTTCAATTTGATATAACTGTTCTCCCTCACCCAATACATCTTTATCTGTAATAAATATAACATAGCTCTCCGGTAATTTGGAAAACTTTTCTCCCTTCTTAAGTGTGTGCGTATCCATAAGAGCAGCGTGGTAACGAGCTCTTTTCGGAATTGCTCCAGCGGATGCATTCTGTACTTCAATGTTGTAAAGCAACCCTTTATCATCAGTGCAAAGGCAATCCAAGACCAAAGCTCTTCCATGTAAATTCGATAGCCTCTTTTTGAAGTCTTTTGTTCTTTAATTTTAAGGAAGCATTGTCCAAAAATCGTTTGTAGAATATACTCCGTACAGGCCTGTTCTTCAAGAACCACTTGCATAAAGAGATCATCCATCAAAGTAAGAGATGCGATAATCTTTTTCTTTTCCAAAGCATCCATCTTTTTCTTGTACTCTTTTGATTTACCTTCTGAACGGGCGGATTTTTTAGCCTTAGCATTAGTAGAATTTGTTTTTCATAAGTCACCTGTAGGAAATTGAAATAATAGAAATGAATAAAGAGGAAAAACTACAATTTGCAGAAAAAAGAAATGAAAATAGAGAAGTAGAATCTGTAATTTTAGATATAGACTGTTCAACAATTTATGTATTGCACTGATTCATATTTTTACTACAAGTAGAAGACTTCTCCTATACTCCACATTCGGATAATATCCGTATATTGATAATATAAAAGTGTAGTTAATAAAAGAGCACTGCCCATCATCACCCTTGCTCCTATTCAAGAACCAAGGAGCACTAGCTACTCCCTAGCCACAAGGCAATCTTAGCCCCTGGGTACTTAACAAAAGCGAGGCGAAGCAAAAGCTTGCGTTTAGTACCGCTAGCTTAGGTGAACTTAATGGGAGTGTGTCTTATGGAAAAAAGGGAAGTAGACAACACATAAAGCTTTACCTGTTATCAACAGGCTTTTACCAATCTCAAAGTTGTTTTATAAAGATTGAACCGCCCTACAGCCTTGATTTACAAGGGTGTAAAGCGGTTTTCATAACAAGTTTTGTCTTTTAAGCCTATAAGACCGTTTGTCCCTATAATTCAAAGTTGGCTATAATATTATTTTTCAAAAAGAACCCTGAAGGGTTCTTTTTTCATAAACAGAAATTACTCTGTGTAGTATGTCTTTGCTCCGACAGTAACAGCATTTGGATGATCCTGGCTGGAAACAGTGTAAAGCTTTCTTAGCTCCGCTGTAAAAGAATTACACTCGTTCTTATCTGTAGCATAGTAGATATCGTTGCTATCCTTCAAGTTGGTCTTGCTAGCCTGTACAGAACCCTGCTGTATTAACTCAATACCTGACCATCAAGAGAACCAGTAGTTGTGAAGTAGTTAACTCCAGTGCTTCCTGCAGCTAACTTCCTAACATTAGCAGCCTGAACTTCAATTCCACCGTAGTTAGAATCGTCGTTGTTAGCCTTAAGAATTACACCATTCTTAGCATACTCTAATCTTTAGAAACATAATCGTTTACAGCTTCACCATTGTTGCTGAAGTACATCTCATATGTATCGTCATCGAAGTCTACCTTCTGGTATCCGGTCTTTCTGGAACCGTCCTTGTCGGAATTGGAGAAGTAGAATACCTTCTGACCAGAAAGGTTAAGAGCTACATACTGAGTACCAGCAAGATCCTGATAGTCGTTATCACCTACACCTGATGCAGCATCGAAATCTTCACGTCCGTTTGGAGAACTTACTAAGCCGGAAACCATACGTCCGATCTCATCGAAGGCATATACCTTACCCTTAATCTTCTTAACCTTATTCTTAACGATCTTTCCGCTGTTATCTGCATACCACCAAGAAGCGGAATCGTTCTCGTAGTCCTTCTGATTATAGGATTCAGCCGGAACAGCCCAGATCCACTGGTTCTTTCTAGCACCGCCATCGCCGTTTACATAAACAACGCTGTCAGATGTCATTGGCTTTAGCACTGAAAGAGCTTCCGGAAAGCTTGGTTGCTGTGGACCAATCCTCAATCATACGACCCTTCTCATCGAAGTAGTAGGTCTGTCCGTTGATGGTCTTCTTCCTGTCACGGGAAACCTTTCCGTTGTCATCGAAGTAGAACCAAGCAGTGCTGTCCTCACCGTTGTCGTTTACAGTTAACTGTACCCAACCGTGCTGAGCAGAACCGTCATCATATCCGCCATAGTAGTACTTAGCAGTTGTCCAAGCGTCATCGCCACTTACAAGAGCGGACTCATCGCCCTAACCAACCATAAAGCATCTTACCTTCCTGGTCGAAAAGATACTTCTTACCGTTGATGTCCTTGATATCGGAAATAGTGTCTTATCATTCCTGTCTCTGTAAGCCTTTCACCGTCTGCACCGAAGTACATCCATCTCTTTATCGTTTCCGTCCTCTGTGGACCTCGTCGAAGGATACCCACTGGTTAGTAACCATAGCACCATCAGCGTTTACGAAATAGTAATCATCGTTGTTCATTACAACTTTGTTCTTAGCTATGTTTCCATCGGATCCAAGGTAGAACCAATAGTCTCCGGACTTTCTCCAAGCATCAGCAATAGCATTTCCCTCGTTGTCAAGGTACTGCCACTCACCTGTAGAATTGTTCCAACCTGCAGCAAAAGTTACTGCAGAAGCTCCAATAGCAAGTAAAGCTGTTGCAGATAAAGCTGCAACCAATTTTGTTTGCTTTCTCATAATTAATGCACTCTCCTTTTTCATTCATGGAAATAATAATCCAGTTGCGTGACGATTATACCCCTTAATTCTCTTCCATTCAAGAGTTTTTATAAAGAAAAATCTGTTTTTCTTTAATTTTTCGGGTATCTCTCGTTACTTGTCCCACTATACCCCATGTTTTTCCATATGTCTCATTACAAAGGAAAAACAAATGCTTACGAAGTTCTTAAGCTAATTTTAATACATTCCTAATCAATTCTTTTGTTTTTGAGGTTTTTCAAGCCATTTAAAACTAGCTTTTTACCGGATAAATTTATCTCTAATATCAAAAACCCTCATTACCATTCCTTACTCTCCCAGCTTAACCAATCTTTTTCTTCAAAGGACTTCTTCATGGCAAAGCAGATTTCTGTTGCCTTGGTTCCGATCATATACGGAAAGCTTCGGCTTTTTTTCTTTTCGATAATACACTGAATAAATTCCTGCATTTCTGATGGTATGCCCTCATCAAATCTTTCCGGGAAGCTTTCTACGCACTCTTGACGGGCTCCGTAACGGTCATAGAGGATGGCCAGATTCTTCTCCGGAACAGGGCTGATTCTGATGCTTCCCTCTGTTCCCACGATTTCCGTCTCAATATGATACCCATGGGCTGCGGTTCTTCCCACATGAAGCTCCGCATCCTCCATTTTCCAGCTGGAACAATGCCGCACCGGTTTCTGTATCGTTGCAGGATAAAAATTCTGGATGCTTGAAATTTGCTCCCCAAGGCATAAACTTCCTTTACTTCACTGCCCAAAAACCAACGAATCAAATCCACATCATGGCTTGCCATGTCAATAAATAACCCTCCGCTGGTGGGAGCAAACTTGATGGCTCCTTCCACCGCCGCCTCAGGATCGATGCCTGTTGCCTTTACCATATAGGGCTTTCCGATAGCGCCTTCTTCAATCTTTTTCTTGGCATAGCTGTAGGATGGATCAAAGCGGCGCATAAAGCCTAAGAAAAATACCTGGTCCGGATGGGCTTCCACAGCCTTTTCCGCCTTCATACATTCTTCCACATCTACGCCAAGAGGTTTCTCCGAAAGACATGGAGGCCTTTAGCCAGTGCCTTCTCAATCTGATCACAGTGGCAGGGACTGGAGCTTACGATGGCTACCGCATCCAGCTCTGCCTTCTCCAGCATTTCTTCATAGGAAGTAAAAGTTTCTGGCACCTTCAGCTCTTCCTTTGCGTACTGTAATTCCGCTTCCATAATGGAACAGGCAGCTACCAGCTTTGCTCCGGGAATTTTAAAGGCAATGTTTCTTGCATGTACTTTTCCTAAGCGTCCCAGTCCTACGATGCCCACTTTAATCTCGCTCATATTTTTCTCCTATTGTTGTATGTTTTCTATTTTGTATTGTTTCCGTAAAAAAATCACGGATTTGTTCACTAACAGTGGAGTTATTCTTGCCCACATTTTTAGGAACAAATCCGCTTTAGATTCATTGATTCGATTTTTAGTATTATTTTTTTGTTTTTGTTCTTTTAGATTTTTCCGGCTTCTCTTTTTATCCCCAATGGGAATGAGAATAGGCCCTCGAAAACTATTTCTTTTTTCTTCTGCATCTCTCTCTGGTTACGTCAAGAAGTACGGCTCCGATGATTACCAAGCCAAGCACCAGGTTCTGCCAAGCGGAGGGTACGGAAAGCAGGGTGAAGCTGTTTCTGAGTACCGCAATGATTAATGCGCCCAGCATGGTTCCCACCATAGTTCCCTTTTCCTCCCATAAAGGATGCACCACCGATGATGCAGGCTGCGATAGCATCGGTATCGTAAGGCTGGATAGCATTTGCACCGTTGGAGATTCCGGAACGGCCGATGGATACGATACCTGCAAAGCCTGCCATAAAGCCGGAAAGCACATAGCAGAAGGTTAATACATTGTCCGCATTGATACCGGAAAGACGGGTAGCCTCCATGTTTCCTCCGGCACAGTAGATGGAACGTCCCAAGGCAGTCTTGGTAAGAAGGATATGCATCAGGATATAAATGGCGATAACCACCACGAAGCTGATGGGGAATCCCCCTAAGATGGTGGCACTTCCCAGTACCATGATACCTTCCGCACCGGTGTTGGAGAAGCTGATCATCTGAGAGGAAGTGATAATTAAAGCTGCTCCCCAAAGCACGTTCTTCATACCAAGGGTTGATACGAAGGGGTGAGGCAGGTGAAGACGGGTAAGAAGAAGACCGTTAATCAGTCCCACAACACCGCCTACTACTAACACAGCCAAGAACAAGAATACCGGATTGGTCACTCCCATTCTTACCATAGCTCCTGCCACACAGGCTCCGAAGGTTGCCGTAGCGCCTACAGAAAGGTCGATTCCTGCGTAATCAGGGTAAGCAGCATTCCGGTGGAAAGCAGGGCGTTAAAGGAGGTCTGCTTTTAAGATGGACATCAATTCGCCTTTTATCCAAGAAGTTGGGAGAAGCCAATGCCAATGCGATACACAGAATGATCAGTGCCGCAATGTTCCAATATAATTACTTAAATTTCCAAATTTTGATTTTTGCATCTTATACTCCCAAGCTGCCTTCATCACGGATTCCTGATTAAAGGCATCTGTACTTCTTGACATTTCTCCGGTAATTCTTCCTCACGCATAACCAGCACCCTGTCACTCATTCCCAGGATTTCCGGCATTTCGGAAGAAACCATGATGACACATTTTTCCCTCTTTCACTCAAGCGATTAATAACTTGATATACCTCTACCTTGGCTCCTACGTCGATTCCTCTGGTAGGTTCATCCAAGATATAAATATCCGCATTGGTATTTAACCACTTTCCGATAACCACCTTCTGCTGGTTTCCTCCGGAAAGTTGTCCTACTCTTTCTTCCTGGCTCTGGACACTTAATGCTTAGCTCTTGAATTCTGCCCTCACCCATGCTATCCATATCCTTCTGACTTAAGAACAATCCTTCTGATAGCCCTTCAGATTTGCTAAAATCAGGTTGTTCTGAATGGACTCGTTTAAAATCAGTCCCTGTCCCTTCCGATCTTCGGTCAGGAAGGCAATTTTAGCTCGAATGGCATCCTTTGGATTCTTAATATCCACCTTCTCCCCCCGGATATAGATTTCTCCTCCATCAATGGGATCCGCTCCGAAGATGGCTCTCATGGTTTCGGTTCTTCCCGCACCTACCAGTCCGGAAAATCCCAGCACCTCGCCACCGTAGGCTTTAAAGGATACATTGTGAAGCACGCCCTTCCGGTGAAGGTTCTTCACCTCTAAGAGTGGCTGTTCCGAACGCTGGCCTACTTCCTTAGGGAATTGGTTATCCAAAGAACGCCCTACCATGGCCTTAATCAGGCTATCATTGTCCCAATCCGCCACATCCTTGGTATCAATGTATTCTCCGTCACGAATAACGGTAATACGGTCACAAAGCTGGAACAACTCCTCCAGCTTATGGGACACGAAAATGATTCCGATTCCCTGTTCTCGTAAGTCCTCACAGATTTTTCAAAAGCTCTTCACCTCTTTTTCCGATAAGGAGGAGGTAGGTCTCATCCATGATGATGCACTCTGGCATTGGCCAGAAGCGCCTTTGAGATTTCTAATCATCTGCTGAACCCCCATGCCGTAGTGTCCTGCCGGCTTCCTGTACATCCACATCCAATCCCAACTTCTTCATCATGTCCTGGGCAATCTGGTGCATTTTCCCATAGTCCAGTAAAGGCCCTTTACGAATCCACTTGTTGATAAACATGTTGTCGGTTACCGAAAGCAGCTTTTCAATATTCAGTTCCTGATATACGCAGGATATTCCTGCAGAAATGGCCTGCTGAGGAGTTTTAAATTGTCTCTCCTGTCCTTCACGATGATCTGTCCTTCATCCGGATGGTATACCCAGTTAATACTTTAATCAGCGTAGACTTTCCTGCTCCGTTTTCTCCGATCAATCCTAAAAATCTCGCCTTTTTCGTACATCTAACTGCATCTTGCTTAAAGCAACCACACTGGGAAGGTCTTTTCGCACATCTTTCAGTTGTACAATACTTTCCTCCATGCTTTCCCTTTATTTTACTCTCGTGTATAGTGCCTGTTATGATTTTTCACAAATTTGCTTTTTGAAAAATTTCTTCTTATTTTTCTTTTCAAGAAAAGGGATGCTTTTCTATGAGGAGAAACATCCCTTTGCCATGTCTAGCTTTCTTTGCATTTTTGCCTGAAAAGTTTTCTATACTTTTTCGGCATATTCGGTTTTCAAGTCTCTGATTACTTTCCTAAGTAAGAGTTCAGATCATCAAGTCTCTTCTGGGCATTTTTCCTTTGTAATGATGGAAACACCGGAGTTGATGAACTCTGGAAGCTCTGTTCCGTTTAATTTTGCTACAGTTGCAGCTACAGACTTGTATCCCATGTCATAGCTTTTCCCTGTGCAACGGACATAGACTCTGTTCCGTCAAGGATAGCGTCACATGCAGACTTAATTCCGTCGAATCCCATGAAAATGGTGTTCTTGTATGCTTCATTTCCTTTGCTGCCTTTTGCTGCTGCGATAGCCATATCGTCATGTTACAAGCGATAATAGCGATTCCTTCAGGGTGGTTTTTGCATAATAGCTTCCATAGAAGTTACAGCCTTGTCAGCCACTGCGTCAGCATACTGGATTTCCTTCTCTAAGAACTCTCCGCCTGCTTCATTGATACCTTCCTGATATCCCTTCAGTCTTGCAGTTGCTGTTCCGTCTCCCTGTACTCCGGAAATGGAGATAGCCTTAATCTCTGTCCAACCTCTCTTCTTTGCCTCTTCAACAGCAGCCTTTCCACCTTCTTTTGCTGCAGTGTCGTTAGAAGTTCCTACGAAGGATAAAACTTCCTTAGCATCGATATTGGTATCTACTGCTACGATTGGCTTGGTCTGTCCTGCGATAAGGGTCTTAACCAGGTCAGCCTGTAATGGAGCGATAACATATCCGTCATAGCTTCCGGAGTTTAAGTCGGTCTCGATCATGTTCTGCTGCTCATCATCAGCAGTCTCGGAGCTTGCTCCCTTAACCTCAACCTTAACATTTGGGTGATCCTTCCCAAATGCCTTGCTCCTGCTACCACATAGCTCCAGTACTCGGAGGAAGTGGTCTTAAGATTACATCAATCTTATAATCCCCATCGAAGCTTGCGCCAGCCAATGGATCCTTGGAAGAATCGGACTTCAGCCTCAGCCTTCTCCCTCTTTCTTCTCTTCCTCAGCTTCCTCAGACTTTGCCTCTTCAGACTTCGCTTCCTCGGACTTTGCCTCGGTAGCTGCGTTTTCTGTCTTAGTCTCGGTCTTGTCGCATCCTGTAAGAGCGAAGGAAAGAGCAGATGCTGCCATAAGAACTACAAGTGCTTTTTAAACATTTTGATTACTCTCTTATAAAATGGTTTTTATTCCCTTTGGGAATGAGTTATGGGTTTAAATGGATAAAACAAATTTTTCTTCCCTATAAGAAGGGCTTCCTTCTTAGATTTCGCTGCTGTACAGGACGCTTCTCTAAAAGAGACTTTCTCGCTGCCATAGCTACACGAACGGACTCTAAACCGTCCTTACCGCCTACAGGTACTTCCTTACCTTCCAATACTGCATCTACGAAGTCCTTCATTTCCGCAATAAAGGCATCGTTGTATCTCTCTAAGAAGAACCAGGTTGGCTTTTGCTCCTCAACACCGGATGCAGTGCTGATATAAGCTTCATTTTCCAAGTTGTTGTTGTCCTGTACGCAACCCTTTTCGCAATGTACTTCCACTCTTTGGTCATAACCGTAAGGAGCCTGACGACAGTTGTCAATAACGCCGATGGCACCGTTGGCAAACTTCAAGGTTACGATAGCGGTGTCCACATCGTCATACTTTGCAAAATCAGGATTTACCAGGCAAGCACCCACTGTGTTTACCTCGGTAATGTCGGATCCTGCAAGATAACGAACCATGTCAAAGTCGTGAATCATCATATCCATAAAGATTCCGCCGGATACTGCCACATAGGACATTGGTGGCGCTTCAGGGTCTCTGGAGCAAACCTTTACCACATAGGGCTTTCCTAACTGTCCGGAAGCTACCACATCTCTTACCTTCTTGTGAGAACGGTCGAAGCGGCGAACGAATCCAAGCTGTAATTTCACCCCTGCCTTCTCCACTTCAGCCAAAGCTTCCTTAATCTTATCCAAGTCGGTGTGGATTGGCTTCTCACAGAAAATCTGCTTTCCGGCTCTTGCGGACTGGATAATGAAATCGGCGTGGGTGTCTGTGGAAGAACAAATCAAAACCGCTCTCACTCTTTGTTCTCAAAAACATCCTTAGGATCCTTGCTGCAGTTTGTGATACCGATGCCTTTAGCCCAGGCTTCCATCTTCATTTAAGAAGGGGTCTACTGCTACAATGATTTCTGCGTTAGGAAGGCTGTTTTGGATGTTCATGGCATGAAGCTTTCCGATTCTGCCCATTCCTAAAAGTCCCATTTTTACTGTTTTTCCCATAATTCCTCCTTTTGTATTTTTACTCCGCAATCCTTTATTCAGAGCTTTTTACTTCTTCTAAGTTTACTTTTTGTATTTTTCTCTATAGATTTACTCCGGCAAGTTGTTCTGCTGAATGTTCAATAGCTTTTTCCGCAAGTTTCTGATGAAGTGATGAACTATATTGTTCCTAACTTATAGTCCGGTCTTCTCGTGAATGTACTTTCTGGCCTTGATAGCATACTCCAGTGGATTAGCCTTTGCAGGATCCTGCTCAGCCTCTACCAGTACCCAACCTTCATAGCCGGATTCTTCGATAATCTTGAACAAAGGAGCAAAGTCCACATCCCCGTCACTCGGGAACGGTAAAAGCAACCTCTCTTACGCTCTTTAAGAAGCTCCAATGGTTCTTTCTGGACTCCTCTACCACAGCCTTTCTCAAATCCTTTAAGTGAATGTGGCGAACTCTGGAGATATACTTCTTTAAAACCTTCTCAGGGTCAATTCCCGCAAAGGAACAGTGTCCGCTATCGAAAAGCAGGAATACATACTCCGGATCCACTTCCGCCATAAAACGATCAATTCTTCCTCGGTCTGTACTACGGTTCCTATGTGGTGGTGGAAGGTAAGAATCATACCCTCTTCCTTGGCAATCTTACCCAACTTGTTTAATCCCTCGGTAGTTTCTTCCACTCCTCATCATTCATCACATACTTGCCTCCAAAAATAGGGCTGATCCAGCTTTCCCTGGGTGCTGTAGCTTTGCTCGGAAACACTGATTCTCTTTGCGCCAACAGCCTTTAAGAATGCCAGCTCCTTACGGAAAGCTCCTTCTGTCTCCTCGTAGGTTTGGAAATCAGGAAGGAGGAGAACCAACGGTTACAGATGGTTAAGCCTCTTAAGTCCAAAGCCTTCTTCAGCTCTACAGGATCAGTGGGATAGTGGCTTCCTACCTCTGTTCCGGAAAATCCTGCCAAAGCCATTTCGGAAACGGTCTGCTGAAAGGTATTTTCCTTTCCCAAATCCGGCATGTCCATTGGTCCAACTGATGGGGCAATGCCCAGAGAAATCCTTGTTTAACATAGTTTGCTCCTTTTTCTCAACTCTCGCAGCAATGCTGCTTTTATTTTCTACAAGAGGATGAGCTTCTGTTTCCTTCCTCTTGCTTAAAACTTTGCATCATGTAACCAGGTGTAGCGCTCATCCTCGCAACGGTCCGTCTGGTTCCAGGGCTTTCCGGGCAAATGCCGAATCATCCAGCAGGTATACATCAAAAATCCCGGTGCTACCGCCTGCAGATGTGAGCATCCTCCGGGATGGCGGAAAAAGCTTCCGTCTACGGATTTGAATACCTCGTCTCCCACGAAGTTGGCGCCAAAGCCTCCGGCCTGTCAAACTTGAAGTAATAGCACCCGGCTGATCGTGTCTGTGGGCAGTAGCCGGACCAGTTTCCTCATCATTTAAGACCTCTCCCAAAACCATGTTGGAAAGGGGGCACTTCATGGTCGAAAATGGTGTTTACCTGACGGTTGGCTACATTTCAAACTTTCCCTTAGCGCCGGAGTAAATCCAGGGCGCATCCTTTTGGCTCATAAAACTCTGTAGGAAGTCCTTTTCATTTTCCGTACACTGCACAAGAATCTCACTATCTTCCAGAGCCTTTAGCAAAACTTCCTTGCCCTTGGAAAGATGCACCGCATAGGGACCTTCTGTAAAAACATCCTTTCTGCTTCCTTCTTTTTCCGTGCCTTCATAGGCAAACTTGATTTTTCCGGAAAAGCAGTAAAACGGCAAACTCTTCCTTTTCCTTGGAAAAACGTCTTCTCTCCCTTTTTCATCCGATATACCCGGATGTCCATCAGCATATCCCGGTATTCATTTTCATAGGTACAAAGAATCTGCTCCCCTTCTGTACTGAACTCCGATATCCAAATACTTTTTCTCCATATTCCCTGACTCTCTTTAGTACTTTCTAGCCTCTTCTCTGTGACGAATCACTTCTTCGTAAGCTTCCTTCACGGATTCCTTCTGAAACTGCTGCCATTCCCACATCCCACCAAGCTTTCATAGCTGTTGGTCATGGTCTTTGGAATGACCTTTAAGTCAAAGAGACAAGTTCTATCCTGCTTCTTCGCATCCTCCAAGGGCTTCTTCCAATTCCTGGACAGTCTTACAGGTATAGGTCTTGCCGTAGCCCTCTCCCACCTTGGCATAATCCACAAGAATCAGCTCACCCTCAGGCTTCTGTCCTGTGGTATAACGGAACTCTGTGGCAATACTGCCCTGCCGTGGGTCATCTCCAGATTGTTGATGCAACTGAAGCCGCAGTTGTCAAAGACAAGGATGTTTACCTTTCTTCTTTTCCCTGCACGATGGTCATAATCTCGGAGTGAAGCATCTGGAAGGAGCCGTCTCCCAACACTGCATAAACTTCCTTCTCCGGCTCTGCCATCTTACTCCCAAGGGTTGCAGCAACTTCGTAGCCCATGCAGGAGTAGCCGTACTCTGCGTGATAAGCGTAGCTGGAATCTGTTGTCCAAAGCCTCTGCATACAGCTGGGAAGGGAGCCTCCTGCTGTGATTACGATACCGTCTGCAGGCATCTTTCTCCGAAGAGCGGCAATTGCTGCGGTCTGGGTAAGATAGCCTTTAGTCTTTTCCACAAACTCCGGAATGGTTCTTGGGTCTCTTTCCGGTACCAATGGCTCGAATCCCTCTTCCTTATAGGCATATTCAGCTAAACGATTATATTCCTTATCCCATTCCGCCTTACAGCTTTCGATTTCTCCCTTGTAAGCGGAACGATAATTCTTTTCTCTTAATGCCTTAGCCAGTTCTTCCAAAGTAGCCTTGGCATCTCCTACCGCCTTGATGGCATCCATCTTATAGGCGTGGTAGCGGTTGTTGTTAATGGTAAGAACCTGCACTCCCTCTTCTCTGAAGAGCCACTTGGAGCCGGTGGTAAAGTCTGACAGGCGAGAACCGATAGCCAGCACCGTATCCGCTTCTTTGGCAATACGATTTGCCGCCAAGGTTCCGGTAACACCGATTCCTCCTAAGCAGTAAGGATCAGAGGACTTACAAGCACTCTTTCCGGCCTGTGCTCTCGAAAGGAATATTGAATTCCTTACAGAAGGCTTCACAGCCTCCCCGGCTTCACTGTATTTTTACGCCTCCTCCTACAACGATAAGAGGTTTCTACTCTTAGATAAAGCATCTGCCAAATCCTGCACTTCTTTCCTTCGCCGCAGATACTCTGCTGATTCTGTGTACTCTTTTTGGAAGAAATATTCCGGATAGTCGTAGGCTTCTCCTTCCACATCCTGACAGAGACCGATAGCCACCGCTCCGCACTCGGAAGCGATCGTAGGCGACTCTCATGGCCTGAATCAGGGCGGACATAATCATTTCCGGTCTGGTAATTCTGTCCCAGTATTTTGCAAAAGAGGCTTAAACGCATCATTGGTGGTTACTGCAAGACTGTTATGATTCTCCAGCTGCTGTAAAACCGGATCCGGCTGTCTGAAGCGAAGGTATCCGCCGGGAAAAAGTAACAATGGAATATTGTTCACTGTTGCTGTAGCTGCTGCCACCAGCATATTGACAGAACTGGGGCCTATAGAGGAAGTACAGGAATAATTTTTCTACGATTATGCTGCTTAGTAAAGGCGATAGCTGCATGGCATATCCCTGCTCATTTCTTCCCTGCATTACATGGAGGCTTCCGATTCGTCTCAAAGCCTGACCGATTCCTAAAAGCAATGCCGTGACCGAAGATGGTGAAAAAGCCTTCTACAAACTTGGTCTCTTTTCCGTCAAAGCACACATACTGCTGATCCAAAAATCTTTATAATGGCCTGTGCCACCGTTAAAACGAATTGTCTTCTCCATTTTCCACTCCTATACTCTGGCAATCATCTCTCCGTACTGTTCTTTTTCTTCCTTAATGAAGGCCTGAAGCTCTTCCGTTGTGGGAAGGTCTACGGAACAGTTGTTGGAGCGAACCATCATTGCCGCCTCTGCAGAACCGTTTTCCAAACAAACAATCATCTCTTCTCCCTTGAATAAAGAAGATAAAAATGCTGCATTGTAGCCGTCTCCGCCGCCAAAGCCCTTTCTGGCCTCTACAGGGAATGGCTTAATGCTGTAGGCTTTTCCGTCCTTGGTATAGGCTGTGGAGCCCTTCATACCATGCTTGATCACCAAAATCGTGGCATTTTGAGAGAACCAGTACTTTGCACTTTCCTCATCGCTCATGCCCTTTTGGATGAATTGCTCTGTTAAGTCGAATTCTTCTCTGGAACCGATAATCAAGTCCGCTTCCTTCGCCACCTGTGCGTAATAGATACCGATTTCATCCTGATTCTTCCAGTTGTAGGCACGATAGTCGATATCGAAAATGAGCTTTACGCCATTTTTCTTTGCCAGCATCACAGCCTTTAGCGCCGCCTCTCTGGAGGGGCTTTCCGCCAGTGCGGTTCCGGAAATCAAAATCGCCTTTGCTTTCTTGATATATTCCTCATCAATATGCTCTACGGAAAGAGATAAGTCCGCCGCCTGATTTCTATACATCAGGATGGAGCTTTCCGACTTGGAACGCATCTCCGTGAAGGTAAGTCCAAGCTTCTCCCCATGCTGTGCCCGTACATGTGATTTGCGTATCCACTCCCTTTTCAGAAAAGGAAGTTAATCACAAAAATGTCCCCAAACTGATCATCGGATACGCAGGAGAAAAATCCCGCCTTTAGGCCATGCTTCTGTACACCCAACGCGGAGTTTGCAGGGCTTCCTCCTACGAACATTTCAAAGAAATGCACCTTCTCCAAAGGCTTAAACTCTTCCTTCACTTCCTTGGAATAAGCCGGATTGAAATCAATGCTACTCTTCCTAAAAAGATAATATCCAGTTCCTTTACTCTGATCTAATGAAAACAGTTCCATTTTTCTCCTCCGAAAATCCTATTCTTTTTCCCGCAAACACCAGAATATGATGTTTTGCCGTCTTTTCTACTTCTTCAACCGCTCTTTTACTCATCTTATAGAAGTCTCCCTTGGGATTCTCCTCACAATACTCTTTACAAGCTCTTACCACTGCCGCAGCCAGTGCTGTTGCAATGTTGATTTTCTGGATGCCCAGGTGGCTGACCCTTTGGAAATCCGCATCAGAAATCCCGGAACCTCCGTGAAGCACCAAAAATTGCTCCGGTAAGGCCTGATGAATTTCTTCTAAAATATCAAATCGAAGCTTCGGTTCTCCGTCGTAATTACCGTGCTTGTTTCCAATGGCAATGGCCAAAGCCATAACTCCTGTCTCTTGACAGAAACGAAAGGCATCTTCCTTCTTGGTATAGGCCACACCGTGATCCACACCGCCGCCTTCTCCCTTCCCTACCAGTCCCAGCTCTGCTTCCACATCCGCGTCATAGCTTTTCGCCATTTCAATTACTTTCTTGGTGTTAGCGATATTTTTCCTCAATCGGAGGAGGGAGCCGTCATACATGACGGAAGTAAATCCCATCTGAAGAGCCTTCTCAATGGTTTCAAAGGTCAAACCGTGATCTAAATGTACCGCAATGTCTACGGAGGAATTTTTAGCCGCAGATAACATCATAGGTCCCATCAGTTCCAGGGGAGCTGTTCCGAATCTCGCCTCCGCAAGCTGCAAAATCACCGGAATCTTCAGTTCCTCTACAGCCGCCATCACGCCCATCAGACTTTCCATGCTATAAACGCTCAGAGAGGCACAGGCTCTGTTCTCTTTTCTTGCATTTTCCAGCAACTTACTCATCTTTACCAGTGGCATTTGACTTTCCCCTTAACTACCTAAGACTTCTCATTAATTATGGAAAAATATTATCAATTCATTGCTTTTTATGTCAATACAATTTTGCAAATTATGGTTAATTTCTACCTATTTATGAGGTAAGTTTTTGTAAAATCTAGCAGATAAACTTTGGAGCTTTCATAAAATTTATAGTCAATATAAAAGGAACTTGCTCATTCTGTTTTTAAGTAAAAACAGGATGAAAAAGTCCCTTTTGGATAAAAAGTTTTCTGAAAGTTCTCGTCCACTATTAATAAAGAAGCTTTACATGATTTTTTTGCTTAATACTTCAATATAGTCCTCCGGAGGACAGGTATCCGTTACCAAACAATCAAAGTCCTGGAAATCCCCAAAGGTATAAAGGGCAGTTTTTCCGAACTTGGAATGATCCACCATCAGATTCTTAACTCCGGAGCGTTCCAAAACTTCTTTTTTTATACTGTATTCGTAAGCGGAGGCGTTGGTCATTTCCCTTCTGTAAAGATACACCGGTGGCCGCCATAAAAGCCTGATCAATATTATAAATCGAAGCTGTTCCACCGTCTCCAATCCTACAAAAGACATGGTTTCCCGTCTAAGGCTCCCCGGAAGCATCAGAAGCTGCAGTTTCGGATAGTCCTTTGCCATATAGGCCACTCTTAAGCTGTTGGTGATAATCATACAAGAAACATGACCGATATACTTCACCAAATTCACGCAGGAGCTTCCAGTATCGATGAAGATGGTATCTCCTTCCTTTACCAGCTCTCCTGCCAGTTTGCAAATCTTTTTCCTTCTCTTCCTTATGGCTGATATTTCTTTCGAAAATGCAGATAACTCCACTTCTTTTTCCCGCATTCTCCTTGGCTTTTTACTCCCATAAACTTTTTGATATTTCCTCTTAATAACTCTTCAATATCTCTTCTGACTGTATTTTTGGAAATTTGGTATTTTTCGAAAGTTCATCCAAGCTGCTGTCCTTTTGCGCCAAAAATATATTCTTCCATATCATCCAAACGTTTATCTCTCATAGCTTTCTCCATCTTTCCCTTGCTCCCCTTCATTCCTTTTATTATACACATTCCCTTTACTTTTTCATGCATTTTTGGTAAATTTCAAGTTACCCTTGACATATACCCTAGATATGCTAACATTATACTCAACATTTACCCATTTTTCAAGAATGTTTACAAAGGAGGAGTAACATGGGAGTTAAAAGAATGAACTATTGCATCAACGGTGAGTGGGTTCCCTCTAAGACGGATAAATATATGCCTATTACGGATTCCAGCACCGACGAAGTGATTGCCGAGGTACCAAGCTGTACCAAGGAAGAGGTGTTAGCTGCTATTGCCTCTGCCCAGGAAGCTTTTCCTGCATGGAGCGCAATGTCCATCTCCAAGAGAACCCAGTATATGTTTACTTGGAGAGATGTTTTTGATTAAGCATAAGGAAGAGCTATCTCAGCTTTTGTGCCAAGGAGCTTGGAAAGACCATCGGTGAAGCAAGAGAGATGTACAGAAGGCTATTGAGCTCACAGAGTTGGCTTGTGCTATTCCTGACCTTCTGCAGGGCGAAACCTCTTTGAATGTAACCACAGGTTATGACACCGCTACTTATAAAGCACCTCTTGGTGTAGTTGCCGGCATTGTTCCCATGAACTTCCCTGCTATGATTCCTTGAAGTTGGATGGTTCCTGTAGCTATTGCTACTGGAAACACTGTTGTGTTAGCTAACAGCCAGACTCCACTTACTTCCATGAGAATGCTAGAGCTTTTCTATGAAGAAGACATTTCCCAAAAGGGTGTTGAAAACCTGGTAACCTGTGGAAGAGAAGAAGCGGATATCCTTTTAAAGGACGAGCGTATTAAGGCCGTTACCTTCGTAGGAACCACCATAGTTGGTAGTAAGCATATTCCGTTGCTGCAGCTCACGGAAAGCGTGTTCAGTCTCAGACAGAGGCAAAGAACCATGCTCTTCTCTTAGAGGATGCTGATTTAGAGAGTGCAACCAATGCCATTGTCAACTCTACCTACGGATGTGCAGGAATGCGTTGTATGGCTCTTCCTGTAATCGTTGTTCAGGAAAAGTATTGCCGATAAGTTTGTAGCACTCTTAAAGCTAGAAGGCTGCAGGCTATGAAGATTGGTGCCGCTTATGATGAAGATACCAGTTAGGACCTGTTGTTTCTGCAAAGCATAAAGAAAGCGTATTGAACTGGATCTCAGAAGGGTATTGATGAAGGTGCTGAGCTTTGTATTGGATGGTAGAGATGTAAAGGTTCCCGGCTTAGAGAACGGATTCTTCGTTAGACCAACCATCTTCGACCATGTTACTAGGAGATATGAGCATCGGTGATTGCGAAATCTTTGGACCGGTTACTTGTATCAAGAGAGTGAAGAACTATGAAGAGGGTATCGCTATCATGAACGCTAACCCTTCGCTAACGGTTCTGCAATCTTCACCCAGAGCGGATACTATGCAAGACGCTTCGCTATGGAGACGGATGGAGGAATGGTAGGAATCAATGTAGGAATTCCTGTTCCAACAGCTTACTTCCCATTCTCCGGAAACAAGGATTCCTTCTTTTGGAGACCTTCATGTTCTTGAAGAGACGGCGTTCGCTTCTTCACCAGAGCAAAGACCGTAACCACACACTGGTTCGACGAGAAGTCTGCTCACAGAAGTAGGAACTTGGGAAGGAAGTACCGATGTTTAATCCGGATTCGGAATCAAACGTCCTAAAAAACTATAATATCTTAAACAGCAAAGGAGCGGTGGATAATTCCACTGCTCCTTTTTCTACAAGCATAGATCTGAAGGGGAAAAGGTTTTCTACACAGTATAGGCCTGAAGTGGGCAAAATGGTTTTTCTACGCAGTATTGGCCTGAAGTGGGCAAAAATGGTTTTTCTACGCAGTATTGGCCTGAAAATGAGGGCACGCTCTGCTAGCCTCGCCTCGTGTACTAAGCGAAAAACTTCCCTTACAGTCGTTTTTCGCAAGTACCCACGGCTCAGACTACCCCCTTTCAGACCCTATGCTGCTAGAAAACCATCCCATATCTTCATGTTATACAAGCTTTTATTTAGTGGAAAAAGCAGAAGATTGTTAGAGACTAATTCACTCTTTCATCTTCTGCTCTTTTTAGTTCTATTATATTTCCTACTTCCTTTTATCCTTTAAGCTTCGTCGGCAAAAAGCGGTGAAGAAAGGTAACGGTCTCCGGAATCCGGAAGAATAATGACAATGTTTTTGCCCTTTGCCTCCGGGCGCTTTGCAATCTGAATGGCTGCATGCACAGCTGCTCCGGAGGAAATTCCGGTCAGGACACCTTCTTCTCTTCCGATTCGTCTTCCTGTTGCAAAAGCATCCGCATTGGAAACGGTAATGATTTCATCATAGATCTTTGTGTCTAAGGTGTCAGGAACAAAACCTGCTCCGATTCCCTGAATCTTATGCGGTCCCGGTGCCTTACCGGAAAGCACTGCAGAATCCTCCGGCTCTACCGCAATGAGCTTTACAGCAGGATTCTTTTCCTTTAAATATCTTCCAATTCCGGTAATGGTTCCTCCGGTTCCGATTCCGGAAATCAGATAATCCACCTTGCCGTCCGTATCCTCCCAAATCTCCGGACCTGTGGTCTTCTCATGAGTCTTGGGATTTGCCTGGTTTTCAAACTGGCTGGGGATAAAGCTGTTGGGAATTTCTGCAGCAAGCTCTTCCGCCTTGGCAATGGCGCCCTTCATTCCCTTTGCTCCCTCAGTCAGCACCAGCTCTGCGCCATAGGCCTTCATCAGGGTTCTTCTCTCCACACTCATGGTATCCGGCATTACAATGATGATTCTATAGCCACGACTTGCAGCCACCAAGGAAAGACCTATACCGGTATTTCCGGAGGTAGGCTCGATAATCACGGAGCCGGGCTTTAAAAGACCTCTTTCCTCTGCATCTAAAAATCATCCCCTTGGCAATTCTATCCTTTACAGAGCCTGCCGGGTTAAAATACTCCAGCTTTTGCTAAAAAGCTTTGCTTCCAAGCCATCCTTTTTTTCTCGATATGGCTAAGCTCCAAAATCGGAGTGCGTCCAATAAAGCTCCTCTGCTGCCTTATAAATCTTTCCCATGTCCTTCTCCTTTTCTACGCTGTACATTCTCTACGCTGTACATTCCTGCACTGTACATTCCTACGCTGTACATTCCTGCACTGTAAATCTTCTTCTCCCAAAAGCACTTTCTCTATAAGATAGAAACGAAAGTTTTTCTTCGTGAAAAAGTATAATCCATATAAACATACTAGTCAAGTATGTTTATATGGATTATTTGATTCATGATGGGTATAGCCGGTAAAACGTGCGATGGCAAGGTTAGCGGAAGCGTGCCTCTGTTTCAGCCCCTATGTAGCTTTTGAAAAATACTTTGTTTTGAATAGCTCTTTTAGATAACAAAGTCATTACCGGCTAATTCCTGAGTCGCCAAGTCCAAAAGGCTCTTTTCCCGAAAAATACTCCTGAATCATCAGGTCTAATTCCTTCCATACCGGATAGGTTTTTACAGGCACCAAAGCTTCCCCTTCTTTTTCCAGGTCGGAAACCGGAGAAAGAGGCCTTCCAGGGCAGTCAGGATTTCCAAAAGGGAATATTCCACTACAGCTTTTTCAGCTTATAGCCTCCCCCTTTTCCCCGTAAGGCTAAGAGGAGGTCCTTTTGTACCAATACCTTAACGATACTCTCCAAATATTTTTCGAAATATCCTGTCTTGTGGCAATTTCCTTCAGGGATATAACCCTGCCCATTATGTTCTGCCAGGTCGACCATGACCTGTAGGGCATACTGCCCCTTCGTGGAAATCAACATTTCTCTAGCCCTTTCTGCCTACATATTCTTTTCGTATAAATTTTTATATAATTGCTCTTACAGATAAAATCACTTCTCTTACAAAGTAGCTCTATGACATAAGTAGTTCTATTAGCATTAGCAGTTCTATTGCATTAGCAGTTCTATTGCATTAGCAGTTCTATTGCATTAGCAGTTCTATTGCATTAGCAGTTCTATTGCATTAGCAGTTCTATTGCATTAGCAGTTCTATTGCATTAGCAGTTCTATTGCATTAGCAGTTCTATTGCATTAGCAGTTCTATTGCATTAGCAGTTCTATTGCATTAGCAGTTCTATTGCATTAGCAGTTCTATTACATAAGCACTCTAAAAGTGAATATTCTCTATAAGGATGCTCTGAAAGCATCCCTTCGCTTTTAAATCTCTTCCATAAGAAGAAGGAAGCTTTCATATTCTCCCTTTCCTTCCGGAAGGGGAAGCCCCACCTCCATTAAGGAGAAACCGCTATATTCTCTTTTGGAGCAATCTCTCCGCAAATGCTTCATCCTGGAAGGAACCTCCTGTAAGAGAAGACGAAGACGATATTTTCCTTCTCTTTAAGCCCTTACAATAAAGGATTTCATTTGCACCGTTAAAGTTCTTATCCCGCCACACCACGGATAGGCTGGCCTTCTTTTTATCCTGGGAAACAAAGGTCCAGGCGGTAAAGCGTTTTCCGGATACCCGGTCTTCAGACTGAGGGGTATAGCCTCCGGTCTCCCCGTAACCGCTGAGGCGATAATAGTTTCCCTCCTTCATCAAGGGCTCCAGCTCCTCTACAATGGCAATCTGCTTATGGATTTCCGCCCTGTCTTCCGGCTTGCAGTCCTTTGGATCTAACTCATAGCCAAAGCTTCCGCTCATCGCTACAATGGCTCTGGTATTGATGGGCACCACTCTTCCGGTCTGGTGATTCGGCGCCTGTGAAACATGGGCTCCCATACACTGGATAGGATAAAGGAAAGAGGAACCGTACTGAATTTCCAATCGTTCGATCGCATCCGTATTGTCGGAAAGCCAAATCTGCGGAGTATAGTATAGGGCCCCTAAGTCATAACGGCCCCCTCCACCGGAACAACCTTCGATTAACACATTGGGGAAGGCCTCCTTTAAGCCGGAAAGGAAACGATAAAGCCCCAGACAATAGCGGTGTAAAATCTTTCCTCTTCCCTGGAAATTTACGCCGTGGGAATACACATCCATAATGCTTCGATTCATATCCATTTTTAATATAGGAGAGGGGTACGGAGCGAAAACAGGACACAATACTGTCCAGCACGGCATCCACTACTTCCTTTCTGGAAAAATCCAGCACCAGCTGTGAACGGGAGCGAATGGGAGACTCTCCTGAATCTGCAAAGCATAGTCCGGGTGGGCGCGGTAGAGGGCACTGTCTTCATTGACCATTTCCGGCTCAATCCAGATCCCAAAATGCATCCCCTCTTCTTCCAGCCTTCTTCCAAGATTTTCCAAACTCATGCCAAGCTTCTCTTCGTTGGTGACCCAGTCCCCCAAACCGGAGAAGTCCGTGTCTCTCTTTCCAAACCAACCGTCATCCATCACCAAAAGATTCATGCCAAGAGCTTTTCCTTCTCTTGCCAGTTCAATGATTTTTTCCCCGCTAAAATTGAAGTAGCAGGCTTCCCAGGAATTCAACAAAAATCGGGAAATAGGGGAGGGGAGATTTTGCCGCAATATATTTCTTCACCATGCCTTGTAACTGATTGCTTAAGGCACTCAGTCCATCCCCGAAGCTAAAGAGAGCTTCCGGGCTTTGCAACTCTTCTCCCGCCTCCAAAAGGTAGTGCATATTGTCATTTTGCATTCCTAAGGAAACTCTGGTTCCCCGATAGGAATCCCGCTCCACATCCAAATGAAAGGAACTACTGTAAAGAAGGGCAAAACCGTAGCATTCCCCACTATGTTCCGTGGTATTTCTTCCCGCCAGAATGCCAAAGGGATTTTGCTGATGGCTGCTACTTCCTCTCATGGAAGCAATATGTTTTACGCCCTGCTGTAAGGGCTCTCTGTGATAGAGGCGCTCCATCCCGTATCTTCCGGAAAAATGAATCAGGTCATAGTCTCCATAAGAAAAATCCAAGGACAGCGAATCCAAGCGTTCTACAAAGAGGGAGTCTGAAGAGATATTTTTAATTCTGGCATTTCTGGCAATCACATCCTCTGCCGGGTAGAGAATATAATTCAGTTCCAGTTCCACTCTCTTTCTTTCCTCTTTCAGGAAAATGCGGAGCGTTTCACATTCCTCTGCCTTCTTAGCATGGGGAAGTCCCAAAAGCTCTTCTCTTCCGGAAAAAATTTCCACACGGTCTACACGAAGGTCTAAGATTCCCTCCCCGTCAGAGCCGGAAATGCTGCAAGCCGGAATACGATAATCTCCATTTCCAAAGGAAGAATATTCCTGGGCCAGGGTATCCATAGAATAGGTTCTGTCTGTATTGGCATCGTAGGGATTACCGGAAAATCCCCTATCTTTATATTGGAAGAGATAGGAAAAGTCTCCTTCTCCCCTTCTTCCGTAGTAGTAGTGTAAAAGATGTCCATAAGGGCCAATCCCCATTTGATAGGTAGTATTTCTGCTGTGCAAGCTAATAAGACCCTTTTTCCTTGTCGTAAACAATCGCCATACTCCGTTCCCCTTTCTTTTAGAAAAAATCCTTTTCCTTCTTTCTTCTCTTCACTTCTTTACGAAGGTAGGAAAAGCATTCCTTTTCCCCTTTTTCCTTTAAAAGCAACAGCAATTCTTCCAGTTCTTTTTTTGTCCGTTCATGAATCAGAGGAGAATCCTTCATGGGCTTATAGTAAATATAGGCACTATCGTCCCCGTACTTTTCTCCCTGATAATTTTTCGATGCGGCTACCCTGTCACAAAACATCTCCGCCACATAACGATAAGGCATAGGACAGCCTATCATACGATTAGGGTCTTGTAAATCGTAGTCACACCAATATTCAAAATGATGCTTATTTCTCCCCTTGTGGTGCAGCCAGGCGGTGGAGGTTCCCGTTTGAATCCGCTCTACACCGTTTGGACTTTTATAGCCCTTATAGAAACGAATTCCCACCCGAAACTCTGTCCAACTGTACTTGGACAGGTCATGGAGCAGTCCCTGCTTATATAGACCAATGGAAAAGCAGTAGCGCATCACCAAAATCTTATGCTTTGTAATTGTTTTAAAATGTCCGATGGCATTTTTCCAAAATGAATTCTTCCATCTTCTCCTCTTCCTCTTAAGTCCTTTCTGCATTCTTTTCACAGGCTTGTTCCAATTCGCACATACTAAGACTTTTTCTTTTTCTAATATCCCTATTCCTCCGAAAGGCAAGGATATTTTTTACCAAATACTCCCATAGAGCAAAGCTGGGATAGCTATAAAACAAAACCATAGCTGATAAAAGGCCAAAAGGATGGCTCCCCCCACATCCAATATGGAGTGCTGCTTCAAGACAAGGGTGGCAATACAGATAAAAATACACAAGAAAAAGGAGCCCCATACCACAGCTTTTCCAAAGCTAAGCTTCCGCATATCCTTACTCTTCAGTATGGCCACATGCATACAGATAGAGTTATAAGCATGGATACTAGGAAAAACATTGGTGGGGGTATCAATCTGATAGAGCCCTGCTACCATGATTTGGAAAATGTTATCACTCTTACTATAAGGAGGGCGCAAATCCGTACCATTGGGATAGATTTCACAGATCAGAAGGCTGAAAATCATCCCAATAAAAAGATAAAGGCAGACCTTATAAAAGTCCTCTTTATTCGTAAAGAGAAAATATAGGACTCCCAGCAAAATATAAAAACCACAGATAATAGGGCAGGATAAAGTACTCGCAAAAGGGAATCATCTCATCGATTTTGGTATGCATGATATGGTAGCCGGTGGCCACCGTCACCCTGGATTCAATGGATTTAAACCAAATAGGATAAATAATGCCCAGCCACAGCACATTGCCATAGCTATACTTTTGATAAAAGCGAAGAAATTTTTGCCAAAGGCTTTTCATAGTTTTCCTTTCTGCTAAGTTTGGAGCCTTTAAGCATCAGCACTAAGATTTCTTAAGAGTCAGCCCTGATACCTAGCTAAAAGTCCTTTAAACAAAAAAATCGAAACGCCCCTTTACGGAAAATCGTTTCGATTTATCGTAGCGAGAGGGGGACTTGAACCCTCGACACCACGGGTATGAACCGTGTGCTCTAGCCAGCTGAGCTATCTCGCCTTAGAAAAAAATGTCCGACCCAGGCTGCGTATTTCACGCAGACCGGACCGAATAGTGGGGCCTACAGGGCTCGAACCTGTGACCCTCTGCTTGTAAGGCAGATGCTCTCCCAGCTGAGCTAAGACCCCTGTCGCAATTTTTGCGACTTGTTCATATACTAAATACAAACTCCTTTGTCAATAATAAAATCTTTCTAAATGAGAAAAATTTTATCAAAAATTATATCGAAATTTCTACTGTGCTACTTGCTTTCTTTTTGATGGCATTTTTCCTTCAATCTATCCAAGGATGTGCTGATGGCATCCATGGACAAACCTTTACACATTCTCCGCAACGGATACACTCCAAAAGCCGTCTGATTCTTGGACATATCCACTCCATTCCACAGGCCTTTCGGCATTTTCCGCAGTGGATACAGGCATCCTGATCCACCTTATACTGGAAGAAGGAAATCTTATTGAAGAAGGCATAGAAGGCTCCCAGAGGGCAAATCCATTTACAAAAAGGGACGGAAGGTAAAAATAGGATAGAATGACTACCAAGACCAAAAACTTCCCTTTAGTAAGAAGAGCTTTCCCAAAGTATTACGGATTCCCTCATTGAATAAGGAAGAGAATTCCCCCTCTAAAATCCCCTGAGGACAAAACATATTTGCAAAAATAAGGTGGGGCAAGCTTTAAACTGGTCCGTAAGGAAGACGCCCATCAGAAAGACCACTACAAAAAGCATAAAATATTTTACAAGCTTTGAGGGCCATAGCTTCTCTGTGGAAAATTTCTTGGAAGGAATTTTATGGAGGATTTCCTGCACCAAACCAAAGGGACAAAGAAAGCCGCAGATCAGTCTTCCCACCAGTACCCCGAAGAGAGCCATGGTGCCGAAAATATAGTAGGAAAAATCATAACGCAGTGATCCTACTACAGCCTGAAACGCTCCAATGGGGCAAGACCCTGCCGCCCCGGGGCAGGAATAGCAGTTTAGCCCCGGACTGCAAAAGCGTTTTCCTTCTCCGGAATAAATTTTTCCCAGAGGAAAATTTTGCACAAAGGGATTGGTCATAAGGGCAGCCAAGCCTTTTGGAATCCCATCCTATGATTCCGAAAGAGGCCAATACCGAAATTCTTCTTTTTCTTCATACTCTCTCCTAACCTATTCCCACACATTCCAGACAAACGCGAATAGCCTTGGAAAGTACTGTTTCCACCTCACCCCTGTGGGCACCATAGTAGATACAGAAAATGCTGAGAAAGAGAAAAAGAAAAGAGAAGACCAAACGGTATTTCTCTAAAACAATGTTGATCTTCTTTTCCATATTTTACCTCTTAGGATTCAATTGTTTTTAAATACTCTTCCACGAAGGACTTGTATTTTGGAACCAGTGCGCCAACGATGGGCTTTCCTACAATCTTTCCTCTTTGTTAATGAAGAAGGTAGTGGAACGCCTACTACTCCGGAAAGAAGCTCCGCAAAGTCATTGTTGGGAATAATATTGGTAAACTGGGCATTGGTCTTTTCCAAAATCATACTGGCAAGCTCGATATGCTCCTTATCTTCCTTTCCTGCCACATCCGCCACCAGACCGATAATCTGTACATTCTCCGGCAACTCTCTCTGCCACTCTCCAAGCTCAGGCATCTCATTGATACAGGGTCCGCAGAAGGTTCCCCAAACATTTAAAAACGGTTAAGTCCTTCTCATGCGAAAATAGAGCTGTCCACAGACTCCAAAGCTAAATTCTCAGCAGTAAATTCCAAGCTTCCTCAGAAACGGAAAAAAATTTGCTGCCTTCTGGGAAGATGCTCCTTCCTCAGCCTTCTCAGTCTCTTTTCTCCGTAGCCTTTTAGCCTTTTTTCTGTTGCCGCCTCCCGTCTCTACAGAAGTCGTTGTTGCTGTCTTTTCCGCTATTGCCACAGGCTGCAAGTGCAACACTGCTAAGAACTGCCAAAGCAAGAATTAAATTTTTCCGTTTCATAATCTCTCCTTTTGTTGAAAAAATAGTGAATCTTGGCAAGAATAGCATATTTCCTTAGGGAATCCTAGCTTTTTCCCAAGAGAATAAAAATCTTTTATCTTCTTTTCTTATTCCTTTAGATTTCCTTCGTTTTTCGAAAGAATTGAGTCAGTGGAAAACAAGCCTTCTTCTTTAAAATTCTAAGCACTTCTTCCAAACAAGTTTCCACCGTCTTTCCTTCCACGGAAAGTACCCCGTCGGCACAAGCCTGATAGAGGCTTTCCTGCTCCTCCATAATCTTTTTCAATGGAATGAATATCCAGCTTGTTCTGTAAAACAGGACGGTTTTTCCGCCTCCTTTTCCAGTCTTTCCAGCACAGCTTTCGGGGATAATTGCAGGTAGATGGTAAAACAATGTTCCTGTAGGAGCTTTCTGTTTTCCTCTCGAAGCACGATACCGCCACCGGGAGAAAGGATGATGTCCATCTCCGCCCCTTAGGAGCGAAGTTTGTCTTTAGCGTCTTCTGTAACAGTTTCCTGCAAATTGCGAGAAGTCTCCCTTTGCTCCTCTGTCAAAACTTCCCGTAAAAGCCGGCTTTCTTCCCTACGGAAGCGCTCCTCTCCAAACTGTTTAAAATACTGGGAAATGCGCATGGAAAATACCTCTTCCAGCTCTTCTATCCAATTCAACGAGAGGAACGGAAAGCATTTCCGCCAGTCTTTTCCCCCAATGTGCTCTTTTCCACTACCCATAAAGCCAATGAGGGCAATATTTTTCTACCCTCCATTTTCTGCCAAAGCTCCATATACTCTTCTATGCCAAATTGTCCGGGAGCCGAGGCGGAAAAGGCCTGCACAAAGCTGTGCCGAGAGCCGCTTATGCTGCCCAAAATCCTGGAGCTTTTTCCCATTTCCCCCATGGACATGCAGATTAAGTTTTTTCCCGGATTCTTATCCTTCCATTCCCGGGATGCCAGCATAAGATTTAAAACATCCACTTCCTTTCTAGGCATGCAAGCCAGCTTTATCGTGTCCGTTCCATAGGAAGCTAAAGCCGTGAGAATTTCTCTACACTCCGCCCTGCTTGGCGTCTTTTGAAAATCATGATAAGAGGCAATACATTTTCCTCCCAACTGTAAAATCATGGCATGGCAATCCAAAAAGGGCTGTCGCCCATTACTGCCCAGCTCCACCTCTAAATCAATATAATCCGGATAGCCGCTTTCCATAGCCATCATATTTAGTTGAAAATAGGACTTGTCATAGGGAAAGTATCCCCCCTGTCTTTCTGTCCTGATGGTGAATATCAGCTTTTTCTCTCCCAAAATCTCCCGAAGCTCTCCCAGAAACTTCCCCAGCTTTTCCTCACGCTTTTTCAAACTGTCATAACGAATTTCCACGCCATAAAGATAAGAAAAAAGGATGCGCCACTAATTTTTGGCATCCCTTAAAAATCTTTTCTCCGAATCTCCCGTCAAAGCTACAATCATTCCCTATAGTCCGTCTTCTCCTTTTCCGCTTTGAAAGTTTTTTTCCTTTGTATCTTTCGCTTAGGCATTTTGCTCTCTATCAGGAACTTGCTCCCTCATCAGCCTCGGTAATTGTATCCGCAAAAAGAACATGCCTCCTCTGATAAGCCAGAAGGAAGGGTTTTTCCAGCAGTCTTTTCAGAAGGATATGAAAATATTTTTCCTTCCCCATGGGCTTTACCAGCACCGTGGGAACTCCTGCCCGATTCCCTCCCAGAATATCCGTAAATAACTGGTCTCCAAAGAAAAGGGCCTGATTATTCTGAATCTGAAAATGCTCCACCGCCTGTAGATAGGCTTTAGCCTTTGGCTTTCCTGCATTGGCTATGCTGTAATCCGCATGAACCTTTTTCCTGAAAGGATCCTACCCTCTCCTCTCGTTATTGGAAAGAGGGCAGTTTTTCAGACCTGCGGCCTTCATCCTTTTCAAAAAGAGCTACAGTTTCTTCCTTGGCCGGCTCATCATGAAGCACCAAAGGTATTGTCAATGTCAAAAAGCAAGGCTCGATACCCTAAGCTATAAAGCTTCTCAAAATCCAAAAGCATAAATAGAAGTGATGGAAAAGCTTGGATACAAAGGAGAGGGATTTATTTTTCAAGATCTCTTCCCTCCCGTCTTTAAACCGCCTCCAAGGAGCTTGCTCGATTTCTTCCATAAAGGTGTTGATGTCTTTAAACTCCCGGTACACGGAAGCAAAACGCACATAAGTCTACCTGATCCAGATTCTTTAATCTATCCATAACCATCTCTCCAATGGTATCGGTACTAACCTCCTTGCTATCTTGATGAAAAATCACACTTTCGATTTCATCCACCAGGGCGGAGATTTGCTTTGGGGAAATTGGGCGCTTATGACAGGAGCGAAGAATTCCTCCCTCTAACTTGGAACGGTCATAGGGTACCCGACTTTCGTCCTTTTCACCACCATAAAGGGAGGGTTCCGTCTTTTCAAAGGTAGTAAACGCTTTTCCCACAGACCTCGCATTGTCTTCTTCTACGAATGGCGGTGTTTTCATCAGCAGGACGAGAGTCAATTACCCTGGTATCTTCTGCACTACAAAAGGGACACTTCATAGCTCCTCCTTATTCCTCATAATCGGTATACTGTCTTCTGGCTTCTTCAAAGCTCATTTTTCCCTCAGACTTTTGCTCGTTCTCTTTTTGACGCAGGTCAGTATCTTTTGACGCAGGCTCAGTATCTTTTGACGCAGGCTCAGTATCTTTTGGTACAATCCTCTGTATCTTGGGGTCCAAACTCCCTATTCTCCGGCTCAAGCTCCGTATTCTCGGCCTCAGACTCCGTATTATCAGACTTCGACTCAGCAGTACTTTCGGGAATAGACTCCCTAGCAGCTTCCATTTTTATGCCCTCTTCCGACGCTTCCACGATATTCCGATTCGGCTCAAAGGGGTCTCTGCCAGGCTTCTTTCCTCCGCATCCTCAGCAATAACTGTAGAGAAATTCGATGCAGCTTTCTCTTCCTTTATTTCTTCCTTTATTTCTTCCTTTGTTTCTTCCTTTGTTTCTCTCTTGATTTCCCCGGACTCTCCCGCTCCCTTTCGATAAATCAAAGTCTGGACAAAGGAAAAGTAGGGAATCAGATAGATACTCAGGTAAAGAAAAATCACAAAAATAGGCAAAATCGAAGACTTCAAGAAATAATAGACCACATACTGCCCAGAAAAACGGCCGCCGTGGTAGCCAGGGAGAAGAATAGCATTTGCCGAAAAATAAGAGAACTTCTGTCCCTTCATGACTTTTGCGCTTCTTTTCATATTCTGCCAAAGGCTCTTTCCATCCTTTTCCCAAATGGTAAAGGAAGTCATATCAAAGAAGAGAGAGAAAAAGATTAAAAGGACAAAAGTCACTGCATAATAAACCCAGTACTCAAAGTCCGTCTCCAGAAAAATGATCTATAGCCTCCCTGCCCAAGAGATAGGATGAGGGAAAGAAAAAGGCAAGAAGACTAAAGCCCAGCATCCTACTGAGAAGAGGAAACGAATTGGGATGAAAGCCATAAAAATCATGGCTGCATTCACCTTTTTCTCCCTTAGACATTTCAACAGCATTTTCGAAAAAGAAAATCCCAAGACAATCAAATAAAAAGAGACAAACAAAAATACAAAGCCAAAAGGATTCCCGTAAGACTAAGACCGATTCCTCTCCTTAGCTCTCCCAAAGAAAAATCACTTGTAAATAAGATGAAAGGGTTAAGGAGAGAAGAAAAGAGCATGGTCAAAAGAACATATCCCAGTAATCCTGCAATATAGGAAAGAAAGATAGTAAACCAATTCTCTCTCCAAAGTTTTCTTGCCTGTCTTCTCATGTCTTTGTTTTTCATATACAAAAATCCCTTCTGCTAATAATAATGGGGCCATGAAAAGGGGAAGACGGGATTCCCCTTTCCTCTTTTTCACAGCCCCATTTTCACTTAATGATTACTGAATAGGTACTACTCCACCTTCATACTTTTCATTGATAAAGTCCTGAATGTCCTTGGACTGTAATACCTCCACTAAAGTCTTTACCCACTCTGCATCCTTGTTCTTCTCCGCTACGGCAACGATGTTGGCATAGGTCTGCGCAGCCTCGGAGTCAGCCTTCTCGATTGCCAACGCGTCAGATGGCTTAAGGTTGAGCCTGAAGTGCAAAGTTTCCGTTCATGCAAGCAAAATCCACAGAGTCTAAAGAACGGGGAATCTGAGCAGCCTCTACTTCGTAAAGCTCAATGTTGTGAGGATTCTCTACCACATCCTGCTTGGTAGCGGTAAGTCCTGCTCCATCCTTTAAAGTGATGATGCCGTTGTCCTGAAGCAGCAATAATGCTCTTGCCTCGTTGGTGGTATCGTTAGGAACAGCAATCTTAGCGCCATCCTTAATCTCTGCCAAATCCTTGGACTCGTCCCTGCATAAATACCGAATGGCTCATAGTGAACCTTTCCTACGGAAACAACCTTAGTTCCTTTTCCTTATTAAAGTCATCTAAGTAAGGAAGGTGCTGGAAGTAGTTGGCATCAATTTCTCCCTGGTCGGTTGCCAGGTTTGGCTGTACATAATCGTTGTAAGTTACGATTTCAATTTCTACGCCCTTTTCCTTTAAAGCATCCTTAGCAGCCTCTAAAATTTCAGCATGGGGGCTTGGAGTAGCACCGATCTTAATCTTTACGCTTTCTCCTGCTCCAGCCTTCTCTGTAGCCTTTTCACTTTCCTCAGCCTTGTCGGAAGCCTTCTCGGATGCTGCCTCTGTCTGCTTCTCATCTCAGCCTTAGTTTCTGCCTTCTGTCCTCCACAAGCCACCAGCCTGAAAAAGCTAATGCAAGGGAAGCTACAAGCAATCCAATTTTCTTCTTCATAATACTCCTCTTCCTCTCCCTCAGGGAGAAATCTTTTTCCTCAGAAAGGAGATAGCTCTGCTTTCCGAGGATGTTCCCTGTTGAAAGTTCTTTTTCAACCCTCATTATGTTATAAGAAAATACTAATGCAAGAACTCCGCTAATGAATTCAATATTTTAAATATTTTATAAAAACTTTCTCAGTTTTCGCCCTGTCTTTTCCTTTATCTTAAACTCTTAATTCAGTTTTCCTCTTTTATCACTGTATCTGGCCAATCTCATCCAAAACTCCTGAACCAGCTGTACAATCACCACCAGCACCACTACAGCAATCAGCATCATGTCCGTCTGATAACGATAGTATCCATAGTTTAAGGCAATGGCGCCAAGACCTCCTCCTCCTACAAAGCCTGCCATAGCGGAATAGGAAAGAATAGAAGTCATACAGATGGCAGCTCCTACATAAAGACTGGGCCTTGCTTCAGGAAGCAGCACCTTGAAAATAATCTGGAAACTGTTTGAGCCCATAGATTTTGCCGCTTCAATCACGCCACTGCTGACTTCTTTTAAGGACGACTCCACCATTCTGGCAATATAGGGAGCAGAGGCAATCACCAAGGGGGGAATAATCGCCTTAGGACCCAAGGTTGTTTTCACAATCGCCTTCGTTAAGGGAAGTACCATAACCAAAAGAATCAGGAAGGGGATGGTTCTGAAAATGTTGGTAAAAAAGCCTAAAATGCCGTGAATAATTTTTATTCGGCGCTATATTGCCCTCTTCCGTCACTACCAAAATTACGCCCAAGGGAATCCCGATGGCATAGGAAATCAGGGTGGAAATACTCACCATATACAGAGTCGCCAAGGTTTCTTTGGAAAAAAGAGCCCACAACTCGTTTAAACTCATACTCATGAACGCACCTCCTCATACAGAATACCTCTATCCTTTAAAAAGCTCAGGATATGATATTCGTCCTCAGGATTCTCCGGAAGCTCAATAATCATCTGTCCCATGGCAATGTTATCCACATCCTTGGTATTGGCAAAAGGATATTCACCGGCGACTTAGCGGAAAAGAATCATTTCGAAAGAACCGGCTCATGGGCGGATCTGCCGTCAAATACCAAAACGGATTCTCTTTTCCTGTTCCAAAGCGAATTTCTTTTTCTCCCTCTCCCAAAATCAGTCTTCTACCGATTTCTGACTTGGGGGAACGGAAAACTTCCTTTACCGGGCCTGACTCCGCAATACGACTACGGTCGATAATGGCCACTTCATCACAGATGGCTTCAATAACCGACATCTGGTGGGTAATCAAAATGATGGTGACACCCATTTCTCGGTTGATTTTTCTTAAGCAGCCAAAATCTGCTCTGTAGTATTGGGATCCAGAGCAGAGGTTGCCTCATCGCAAAGAAGAACATCCGGTTTGGTAGCCAGGGCTCTGGCAATAGCCACTCTTTGCTTCTGTCCGCCGGAGAGCTGGGAAGGATGACTGTATTCTCTTCCTTCCAGGCCTACCAAAGCCAAAAAGCTCCTTGGCTCTTTTAAGTCTATCCTTTCTTTTCTTAAAGTAGGAAATAGGCCCTCCCTTATGGGCTATTTCCATAGGATAGCTGACATTACGCAGTAAATTTCTCTGTTCAGAAGATTAAACTGCTGGAAAATCATTCCCATGTTTTGTCGCATGGCAAGAATTTCCCTCTGCCTCATGGCTCCCAGACTCTTTCCTTGAAAGAAGATCTGTCCGCTGCTGGGCTTTTTCCAAATAGTTGATACAGCGAACCAAGGTAGACTTTCCTGCACCGGAAAGTCCGATGATGCCCTGGATACTCCCTTTCCTGATATTTAAGTCAATTTGATCCAGAGCAACGAAATCATCTCCACCGGTCTTAAAAGCTCTTTTCCAAGCCCTCGAATTTCAATGATATTTTTCTTCTCCGTGAATCTCTCTGTTCCATCCGGCTGCTGAGAAGCCTCTATAATCTTTTTCTTCCATAACACTCCCAAATTTTTAGAAAGGGACCGGAAAAGTTTTTTCCGGTCCTCTATAAAATTCCTTTTTCTTTTCACTTATTGGCAAAGAGCCAAAATAGCCTCTCCATAAATTTCTGCTGCTAAAAGCAGGGTCTTTCATCTTAATCCACTCATCCGCGCCATGCATTCTGGTATCCACATCCGGAAGAATGGCTCAAAGCAACTCCATTTTCCACATCATGGACATAGGTACCGCCGCCGATGGCTGAGACACTCTCCTTTAGGCCTGTTACCTTTTCATAGACAGAAAGGAGGCTTTGCACAAAGGGAGAATTCTTTGGTACATAGTGGGGAGCAATCATTCCCGGGGTTTCAAATTGGAAGCCCTTTACAGCTCACGGAGGACTTTGCAACTTTTACGCAGTTTTTCCTCTGTAGCGCAGATAGGTACACGGGAATCATAGGTGAAGCGAAGCTCTTCCCCGTCAATCTTGTAAAGATCCAGGGTACAGGTTAAATCCTTACTCTCCTCATCCTCCATCTTAATCCCCAGGCCTGAGCCGTCTGTCTTTCCGTAAGGGAAAAGCTCCAAAAGATGCTCTAAATCCTTCTTTAACGCCGGTCCGACGGAAGGAATTTTGCTGGCAAAAAGCACTGCAGCAAGACCTGCATTTTTCCCAAGATAAGGAGTTGCCGCATGGGCAGAGGCACCGATCACCGTTACTGTATTGTCTTTTCTACTAATCTTCACCTGACAAAGGTCTTCCACTTCCTTCTGAGCGGCAGAGAATTCCCCTTCCTCTAAGGAAGAGAAAGTGATGACAGCCTTTTGAGGAACCGCATTGACTGCCAGTCCCGCCTCTAAGGACAGAAGGCTGCTTTCTTCCTTCTCTCTCTTCTTAAAGATAATGCCTCTAAACTGTCCTTTTTCCACATTGATAATGGGGAATTCCGCATCCGGCGTAAAGCTCATTTCCCCTGCCTTCTCTCTGGCATAATAGTACTCTAAATCCTTGGAGCCTGTCTCCTCGTTGGTTCCCATAATCATGCGAACACCTTTTTTCAGAGGATAACCCAGCTCTTTTACCGCACGCATCGCATAAAGCCCTGCCAACATCGGCCCCTTATCATCACTGACTCCACGACCGTAAAGGATACCATCCTTCTCCAAGGGCTTAAAGGGCTCTGTGATTTCCCAACCCTCTCCTGCAGGCACCACATCCAAATGGGCTAAGATATCCAGGCTTCTGGGAAGAGCGGAATCCAGGTCACAGTTCCCACATAATTTTTCCATATTCTTTACAGAAAAACCGTAGCCTTCGCAAAGAGCAATAGCCTCTTCCAAAGCCTTCTTAGGTCCTTCTCCAAAGGGGGCTCCCGGCTTTTCCTCTCCTCGCACGGAGTCAATGGCAATCAGTTTCTTTAAGTCCTGCAAAAATTCCTCTTCATGCTCCGCCAACCAGCTTTTGATACTCTTTTCCATAGGGTCCATCCTTTCTTCCTGCTTGGGTTTATGATAATTTCTTGCCAATTTCTTGGATATAACTACGCTCCATTCCTCTCCTTAGTTTTTGGAGAACTCACTGAGCTTTAAGTTTTCGTTTCGATCTAAAACCATACCGATGGACCAGGGATGGGCAAAAGACAATAGGGGTCTATCCTTTAAGTCCTTTACCAGTTTCATGTCCGAGGTTCCGGAAATGGCGGAAACATCAATCTCCGTATAATTCTCAATCCAGCGAATATGCTCGTAAGGAAGCATTTCAAACGCACATCCACATTATATTCATTTTTCAAACGATAGGTTAGGACTTCAAATTGCAGGAGCCTACAACACCTACAATGATTTCCTCCATACCGGTATTATACTCCTGAAAATCTGAATTGCACTTCCTGCGCAATCTGAGAAACTCCCTTTAAAAACTGCTTTCTCTTCATGGTATCAATCTGTCGTACTCTGGCAAAAATGCTCCGGAGCGAAGGTGGGAATCCCTCATAAACAAACTTTTTGTTGAAAGCTCCAGGGTATCTCCGATAGAAAAGATTCCCGGATCAAAGACGCCGATAATGTCTCCGCCATAGGCTTTCTCCACGATTTTTCGCTCGTCCGCCATCATCTGGGTAGGCTGGGAAAGCTTCACCTTTCTGCCTCCATGAATATGGTTTACCTCCATTCTCGCATCAAACTCTCCGGAGCAGATTCGCATAAAGGCCACTCTGTCACGGTGCTTTGGATCCATATTGGCCTGAATCTTAAAGACAAAGGCGGAGAAGGCTTCTTCCACCGGATCAATCATACCCTGGTCGGACATTCTGGGAAGGGGGGACTTGGTCATGGCCAGGAAATGCTGTAAGAAGGTCTCCCACCAAAAATTAGTTAAGGCGAGACTGAAGAATACCGGCGTCAGCTCTCCCGCATCCACTCTCTTCTCATCAAAGGCATCTGCAGCCCCATCCAAAAGTTCCAAATCCTCCTGCAACTTTTCAAAGTACTCCTGAGAGATGTGATTGGGAAGTTCCGGATCGCTATAATCAAAGACTTCCTTCTCTACCGCCTTCTTTCCTCCCGCATTACTGTGGAAAAGGCTAACCTGCTCCGTTTCTCTGTCATACACCCTTAAAGTTATGGCCGCAGCCGATGGGCCAGTTAATAGGGCAGGTTCTGATTCCCAACACCTCTTCGATTTCATCCAAAAGGGCATAAGGGTCTCTAGCCTCTCTATCAAACTTATTGATGAAGGTAAAAATAGGGATATGTCGCATCACACAGACTTTAAAGAGCTTAATGGTCTGGGGCTCCACACCTTTGCTCCGTCAATGACCATCACCGCACTGTCTGCCGCCATCAAGGTTCTATAGGTATCCTCCGAGAAATCCTGGTGTCCCGGAGTATCCAAAATGTTAATGCATTTTCCGTCATAATTAAACTGGAGCACGGAGGAGGTTACGGAAATTCCTCTTTCCTTCTCAATCTCCATCCAGTCGGAAACCGCATGCTTTGCGGACTTTCTTCCCTTTACCGTTCCTGCCAGGTTAATCGCTCCTCCGTAGAGAAGAAACTTCTCTGTAAGGGTGGTCTTTCCTGCGTCCGGGTGGGAAATAATCGCAAAGGTTCTTCTTTTTTCAATTTCTTCTCTTATATTCGCCATGGTTCTCCTATTTATATCTTTATAAACGCTTACTTTAAGCCAAATCAGCCCTGTCTTTTATCTTTCGTCTTTTTCTATCTCCAAATGCAGGGAATCCTTAGACTTCTTCCATTACGATAAAAAAGGCTATGCCCTGGGGACATAGCCTACTTTCCGCTTTTATCTTCTCCGAAGGAAATCCGGAAGATCGATATTGTTTTCTCTTCCTGTTCTTACTCTGCTGCTCTGGCTTTCCGGAGTCTCTACAGGTCTGGAAAGGTTGACTTGCGGAGTGCTTGCATATCCCCCAAGATTAGTCTGCGTGTTCTCTACAGGTACTTCCGGTCTCTGAGAAAGTCCGGGAGCAACAGGTCTTTGATTGCTAAGGAAAGAAGGAAGTCCCGGAGTAGCATTGCTTCCTGTTCCGACGGTATTGGCAACAGATGGATTAAGCTGCGGAGTCTGTGTATTTACTGTTCTAACAGTTTCTACAGTCTTTGTTCTCTCCTTAATTCCTGTGGCAATAACGGTGATGGATACTTCATCCTGACTATCCTCATCATACATCGCACCGAAGATAATATTGGCATTCTCGCCTACCAGCTCCTCTACATAGGACGCTGCATCATTTGCCTCGATCAGACTGATGTCTCCGGAAATGTTGATGATCACATCGGTAGCGCCCTCGATGGTGCTCTCCAAAAGTGGAGAAGAAATCGCAATCTTTACCGCTTCGATGGCCTTATCATCGCCCTTGGCCTTACCGATACCTACATGGCAATTCCCTTGTCCTTCATAACTGCAGAAACATCCGCAAAGTCCAAGTTAATCGGTCCGGGTACATTGATCAGGGTCGGTAATTCCCTGTACGGACTGCTGCAATACTTCGTCAGCCTTCTTCAAAGCCTCAGGAAGGAAGTCTTCTTCTCAACAATCTCCAACAAACGATCGTTGGGAATGACAATCAAGGTATCTACCGCATTCTTTAATGCATCAATACCCTCCATGGCATTCTTCATTCTCTGCTTTGCTTCAAAGCGGAAGGGCTTAGTTACAACACCAACAGTAAGAATACCCATATCCTTTTGCAATTCTGGCAATGATAGGAGCTGCACTGGTTCCGGTTCCACACCCATTCCGCAGGTAACGAGATACCATATCTGCCCCCTGTAATGCAGCGGTAATATCCTCTGCACTTTCCTCGGCACCTTGGTGTCGATTTCAGGCTTTCCTCCACATCCCAGTCCCCTAGTTAATTTCTCACCAATGGTCATAGCTGGCAGAAGCCTTACTGGACTGTAAAGCCTGCTTATCTGTATTCACCCTATAAATTCTACTCCGGCAATGCCCTCGTCCACCATGCGATTCACCGCATTATTTTCGGCACCACCAACTCCCATAACAATTATTTTCGCAGCCGCTTCGGACTGGGAAAAGCTTAATTTCCAGCATCTTCCTCCTTCAATCTATGACTTTTTCCTTTTAGGAACGGACTCTTCTCCACATTAATCCTAACTATATCATTATAAGACTCGGCATTTTGTAAAGTCTTTCCTTAAGGATGATACACAGATTTCAAAGAAAGTGCAAGTTTAATTCTTCCTACAAGTTTATTTATTTTCTCGAAAGATATAGGCTTCCTTTTTCTTTTCTCCTTTTAAACTCACTTAAAGTCCAGGGTTCCCTTTCTTCCTTCCAACGCGGAAGAATATCTCTAAAGAGCTCATCACCTTCTGTTCCATATCCTCATTTCCCCAAGGAGGCCGAATCTCTCCCACATGGATAATGGCCTGGGTTCCGCTATATTCAATATAGTCGCAGGTAATTTTTCCTGTTGTAAGAAGAGCTGAGATTCAAGATATCTTGAAAACTCCCTTATTCTCTACCGGAAGAGCCTTATAAGACTCACAGAAAATTTTAAGCCCTTTACTTCCGGAATACCGGGCTTTTTCTTGGTGATTCTACCACTACCCCTGTCTCCGTCAAAATAAAAATTGCTGGACATATAGCTGACATAGCCCACCATATCATAGATAATGATTTCCACGCCCGAGGACTCTTCCAACGCATTTCATATCGCTCAATAAAGGGAGGGTCTTGTGGGGACGAAGTTTTTCTTTAAAGAAAGCATAGGCGGATTTTGATCCCATTCCTCCGAAAAAGAGCATGGCTTTTGATTTCATCTCCGCTATATTGTTTATTTCCAAGAATTTTCACTTCGCTGATGCGAAGACTAGCACAAAGCAAAAATAAGCAAAAGAAAAGAAGAGAATGAGGCCATACTGTATGATTTGTTTCTGCTCTTTTCTTCTGTTCATCTTTCCCTGATACTCCGCCACTTCTATATTTCTTTTTCATAATTGCCCTCAATGAAGGGCAGCTTTTTCATGTTCTTATAGTATACATCGACAAAATCCATTATTTTTCTAAAGAAAAGAAAATATATACTCTCTTCTTATCCGTTTAAGCTTCATCCAAAGTTGTCTGGTAGAAACATTTGAGCAAATGCCGATTTCGCCAACAAAATAACCAAGGAAGTTCCTCCATAGCTGATAAACGGTAAAGTAATTCAGTATTCGGAATAGAGTTTGTTACTACGCAATATTCAAAAATCGCCTGTAAGGCAATATATGCCATTACCCCTGATTACCAGCAAAGAGCCAAAGAGATCCTTTGCATTTTTGGCAATTTCATATAAGCGAAAAGAATCAGGGCATATACCAGCATAAGCCCTATGCCTCCTACAATCCAGTTCTTCACAAATAATCTAAAATCATATCATTTTGGGATTCCGCATAATAAACTTCTGGATACTCTCTCCCAATCTCTACTGAAGATTCCTCCGGAACCAATAGCATAGAGTCCTTGCAGGTTTGGAAGGTTTCATCCTCGAAGAGGAGGGATCCTTCAGGCTAAAATTTCTGTGATCTGATAGCGCATGAGCTTCATTTTCTGTAACAATAGGGAAAGGGTAGGGCTCCAGATAAAGCGGCAATTCCTCTCAAGAAGCATAAGATGGTATTTTGGCAGCTTCTTACTCCCACAAACAACATAAATGCGGCAATCCCCGCCACAATCAAAGCCGTGGATAGGTTTGTATAGGCTATAATGCCTGCAGGAATCAAGGCCCATGCCGCTGCTTTTCAGCATGGGAACCGCTGCCCATCAATCTTCCCTGCCATGATGGGTCAAAAAGTGTAGCAAAAAGAATGATGATCGCCGGCTTCATAAATTCCGAGGGCTGAAATCGAAAGCCGAAAATCACAATCCAGCGGTTGGAACCATGGGATGCCACTCCGATTAGTCCGGTGGCTATGACAATCATAAAAGCCAAGGCACCATCACCATATTAAATTTAGCATGAGATGATAGTCAACAAAACGGGATACGAAAAGCATGATGAGAAAGTTGCTCCGGCAAAGAGGCCTGCCTTTTAGATAATACATTTCCATATTGTTCTTTTTCCGCCATATAGGAGAGGCGGAGTATAACATCAGTGGCTCCAAAAGGGTAATGGAAAAGACTACCACCAGGGAAATATCATAAAATCGTTTTACCCTTTTTTTCTCCGCCACCGGCTGCCTCCTTAGTACCTTTCAAAGAATTTTTCCAATTTCTCTTATTTCATCATTTTCAAAAACTCTACCCGGAGCCTAAATGCATTTTTTCCTCGGTCTTAAAGGTGTCTTCACACGATCCTTAAAGATTCTGCCTCTTTCTTCATAGTCCTTAAACATGCCCCAGGATGCACAAGCCGGACTCAGCACTAGTCTCCCGGATCTGCACAGGCTGCACAATCCTTTACCGCCTCATCCATATCCTCCGCAAACATCACATTGTGAAAGCCGTTTTTCTTGGCAGTTTCCGCAATCTGATTTCTGGTTTCCCCAATCAAGACCAGATACTTTACTCTCCCCTTAAATTCCTTTACCCAAGGGTCGAAGTCCACATGCTTATCATAGCCTCCTCCAATCAAAACCACAGGGCCCGGCATAGCCTTTAAGGCCTGAATCGCCGCATCCACATTGGTTCCCTTGAGTCATTATAGTATTTTACACCGGAACGCTCCCGAACAAATTCAATTCTATGCTCTACCGGCTTAAACTTCTTGCACACCTTAATAATCTTGTCCAGGGGGACTCCCAATTTTAGGCTTACTCCCACAGCGCAGAGAATATTTTCATAGTTATGCTTTCCCAGCAAATGCACATCCTTGGTGGTGAAAAGCTTCTCCTCCTTATCAGCCTTCTTATAATAGAAGGTATCTCCTCTTAAGAAGAGAGACTCCTTTTCCTTGGTATCCTTCGGCTCTTCCTCGAAGAAAACCATAGTACCTTCGGCTTTAGATTTCTTTTCTTCCAAACTTTCGAAGCTCCCGGATCCATATAATTTAAAAACAATGCTGTCCTCTTCCTGATTCTCCGCAATGGATTCCTTCACCGCAATATAGTTTTCATGTTCTTGTGTCGATCCAGATGGTCCGTAATGTTGGTAATGAGGAGACATTGAAGGAAAAATCCATGGTTTCCAACTGAAAGGAGCTTACCTCGCAAACGGTGGCAGACTGCTCTTCTGTTTCCAATGCTCTGCCGTAAAAGGGGATTTCCGATGTTCCACCACATGGGTATCACTGTATCTCACTTTTTAAAATCTCTCCGATCAGGCTTACGGTGGTGGTCTTTCCATTGGTACCGGTTACCGCGCAAAGTTTCCCTTGCTGGATTGGTATGCCAATTCAATTTCTCCGATAATAGGGATCTGGGCGGTGGCAAACATTTTCACATAGGGGCTCATCTCAAGGGATTCCGGGACCGATGACAGAGGCATTTATATATAGAAATCAGAGGCCAAGAGCTTGCCCTTAATCAGGCTTACCTTGTCCTTCTTTTTAAACTGACTGCAAGGCGTCTATCCTCCACCTTAGGGGTTTTTATCGAAGAAAAATCACTTCCCCATGGCAAGAATCTGCTTTTGCTGCCGCAACACCGCTCCGTCCTGTTCCCATACCAAAATTTTCCTTGCTGTCCATCTTCAGTCCCTTTAACCTTTTTGAAATCCTTTTCCCTATTTACAGTATTCTTCAGCCCAGCTTCTCCCCCTTAGGGCCAGAGAATCTTTATTTCCTAAATTTTTCTTGACTCTGTTTTGCTCTTTCTTTTCGCTTTTTGTCGCTTTTTCTTTTTACTTTCATTTTTACTCTTTATTTTGTAAAATCATAAAACAGACAGAGCAAAATTGTAATGATGGTAAAGATCGTCACTACCTGTGGTCTCCGACCAGCCCAAAAGTTCAAATGATGATGTATGGGCGCCATTTTGAAAAATCTCTTCCATGACTCCACTCTAGTAGCTCACCTGCAATATTACGGATAAGACTTCTACAAAGTAAATGAAGGCAAAAATCGGAATAAATAGTGCAATTTCTTCCTGAATAGCCATGGCTACCACAAAGCCTCCCAAGGCCAAGGAACCGGTATCTCCCATAAAAACCTTTGGCGGGGTGAGCATTAAAAGCATAGGAAACCTCAAAAGACCGCCCAAAACCGCCCCTCATAAGCGGTGCCAAATCTCCTGCTCCCAGGTGATTTTTAAAAGCAAGAAAAATACAATCACCCCTGTTACGGAAGAGCAAAGTCCGTCGATTCCGTCCGTAAAACATTGGCCCCTGGTATCCGTTGCAATGATAAGGGATATCGGGAAGAACAGAACCAGTCCCCACTGTAAGCTTCCTTGCACAAAAAGAAAGGAATGCGAAAGGCTCGCCATAGTCCTTGGAATAAAAATATAGGGAGATATACAGGATGGAGATAATCGTCTGGCACAGCATCTTCTGCCTTGGATTAAAGCCCTCGGACTGATGTCTTTACCACCTTTAAATAGTCATCAATAAAACCTACCACGTAGCCCATACCCATAAGCAGGTAAAATATGAGGGATAGGTTCCTGCAAAGGGAAGACAGCCCAGGCTAATGGCAATCAAAAACAAGATTCCTCCCATGGTAGGCGTTCCTGTTTTTCAAATGACTTCGGGACCGTCCTCTCGAACCTCCTGTCCAAACTTTAGCTGATGCAAAAGCTTGATTCCTTGGTGATATCAGAATCATCACCAAAAAGGAAATCCTAAGCTTATTCCTTCCATGAACATCCTACTAACCTCTCTTTTCTCTGTCCTACTACTTCACTTTAATTCTTACTTCTTTGCTTGCTGCATTCTCACAGCATATCTCTATCTTCTTGGTTTTCTGTATTTTGCTGTTTTTCTTTATCTTGTTACTTTTCTTTATCTTGCTACTTTTCTTTATCTTGCTGCTTTTCTTTCGGTGCTTTCCATAGTGACGGGCACTTCATCGGGAACTTCTCCTCCATCTTCAACCCGCTCATCACTGTCCGCACTTCGCTTTACCACTTCACTTTCCTTTGTAGAGGAAGAACTGCTTTCTTTATTTGCAGAAGAATTTCCCTCGGCATTTGCAGAGCCGCTTTCTTTCTTTGTTCCCTGAGTACTTGCACCATCTTCCTGTATTATTCTCCCAAAATTCCTTCTTCCGTCTGTAAGTCCTTATTTAAAGATGCGTTGGGATCTGTTTCTCCCTGTGGAGGAATATTTAAAAACTGTAAGGCATCATTCATAATCTTCTGCTCAATCTTGGTGGCAAAAGAGGCACTGGCCTGCGCCTCTCCCTCTAAGTTAGGTGTATCCACCACCACATAGACCAAAAGTTGCGGATCCTCCACGGGCGCAAAGCCTAAGAATGAAACCAGATAGTTTTTCGCAGATCTTGGCAGCTTTTGGGCTGTTCCGGTCTTTCCTCCCACATGATAGCCTTGTATCTGTGCCAGCTTTCCGGTTCCTCCCTCTACGGTTTGGAATAAAGCCTCTCGTAAAAAGGCACTGGTATCTTCAGAAACGGTAACCCGCATAAGCTCCGGTTGTACATCCTTAATCACCGTACCGTTGGCATTTAAAATCTGCTTTACCACATGGGGTTTGTAATAGGATCCCCCATTGATGACACTACTAAATGCGGAAGCCATCTGAATCATGGTCACGTTAAAGTTTTGTCCGAAGGAATTGGTGGCCAGAGTGGTCTTTCCCAAGGTATCAGCCGTGTAAACCAAAGAGGCGGTATCCGCCTCTCCCGGAAGGTCAACGGTGGTTTTATCTCCAAAACCGAATACATGCTGGTACTTTACGAAAGTTTCCGCCCCCTCTGCAAAGGCAGTATTCATCATATAAACGTTACAGGATTGCATCAAAGCCTGCTCTGCATCGATGGTTCCATGGCCGTCTCTCTTAATACAACGAATTACCCAAGTATGCACTCCGTCACTTAAGGTTACTTTTCCATCACAGGTAAAAGTAGTTTTCGGCTTAATAACGGACTCCTCCAACGCTCCCGCTACAGTAAAGGGTTTCACCGTAGAACCGGGCTCATAGGTGTCGGAAATTACGGGGTTTCGCCATACCTCATTCCATGCAGCCTGTTTTCCATAGGAAAGAAGCTCTTCTTGGGTAAAATATTGGCTTATCTCTTCGGTAGATATACTTTTGTTTTCATGCTCTCTTTTATAGACGATTTGCGCTTCCTTTTTTCCAAGCTCTAAAAGTAAGCTCTCCGGATATTCTGCATCATTTAGCTTTCTTGGCTCATTCAAGTCGTACTGTTTTGTACTGGCCATTGCCAGAATCTCTCCGGTTTTCGGATCCATGACAATGGCGGAAGCCACCTTGGAACCTACATCTTCTGTCTGCCACTCCAGCAAGTACTTCTCCACCGTTCTTTGAATATTGTAATTGATGGTGGTCACCAAACTATTTCCGTCTGTAGCCTCTCGAATCACGGATTGCAGCTTACTGTCGGAATCCAAATAGCCATAGGTCCTGCCGTTGGTGCCGATTAAGCTTTTATTATAGAACTGCTCTACACCCGTCTGACCGCTTTCTCCGTCATCCGTGGTAAAGCCGATAATATTGCAGGCTAAATTCTTGTAGGGATAATATCTTCATACTCTTCTTCAAAAATCCAGACCCTTGATTCGGTCCTTTTTCCTTCTTTTTATATTTTCTTATTCTGCTCCTCCACATATTCCAGAAAAGCAGACTTTTTCCTCAAAGGAAAGACAGCTTCTTATATTTTTAGGTAGGCACTCTTCTTCCCATCCGCAAAGCATCCTGTTTTTCAATATACTTCTAATTCTCCCACATCCTCTTTGGAAAAACTCTTCCAAAGCTTTCAGGCTTCTTCTATAGCGTGCTTGTCCTTGTAGGCAGTCATGGCTCTGGCATCCACAATCAGATTGTAAACCTTCTGACTGGTGGCCAGAATCGTCCCGTTTCTATCCATGATGTCTCCCCGCTTGGCAGGAAGAACCTGGAGGCGTACTGGGTTTGTCTTTGTCTCAAAACTTTTCTGTTAAAAAGCTCTCATTGTTGTTTCTCTTACAATCTGAAACAGGGCATAGGTTAAGAGCATAAAAGAATCAGAAAACAAAGCCTATAATCAGTTTTTCTTGCATATAAACGGCAGAATTTTTCGTCTGCGTCTTTTTCTCTGTTCTGCTTTCAGGATTTCGGGATGTTTTCATACTGCCTTACATACTCACTTTCCGACTTCTTATACTGGATTACCTGGTTTTTCTCCCGGATATACCATACCTAATTCCTTGGTAGCAATTTCATAAACCTCTTCCGGATTCACACTGGTATTGATGGCATTCTGCAAAGCATCATTTTTCTGCCGCAACTTATCCAATTGGGTTTTCGTACCTCTATTTTACGAATTCTGGTATTCACTTCCGTTTGTAACTGGATGTAACGGAAACATAAAAGTCCCATAAACAACATCACCGCACTGACAGTAAAAACCAAAAACAGATTGGCAGAGGTCTTTTCTTTGAGTCTTTCCTGCTGCAAAAGATGATTCTTCTCTCTCCCTGAAGAATCTTTGTTCTTTCCTGCACACTTCTTCTCTACTACGGAGGCCGCTCTTTTCTTTCTCTGCTCCTTGCTTTTACGATTTTCTTCTTTTCTACTCTTTGCTTCGGGAAATGCTGCTCTTTAACGGCCAAGCTTCCTTGCACATACTGCAGCTGTCTCCTCTCTCCCCTTTTCTTCATATACTCCCTTTATTCTCAAAAATATCTTCATGCCCGCTGCTTATCTTTTCCAATGCAATAAACAGTCAGACAATTTTTACTCCTTTATATTCTTTCAAAAACCCGTAGCTTGCACTTTTTCGCTCTGGGATTTTTCTTCCATTTTCCTCTTCACTTGACAAATGGCTTTTTCTACTGATGACCTTGCCCAGACTTTTTCTTCCACAGGTACATACTGGAAAGTCCGGCGGCAAATGCAAGGATTCTCCGCTTCCTTGAAGCTTCGCTTTACTATCCTGTCCTCCAGAGAATGGAAGCTGATAACAGATTCTTCCCCGGGATTCAAGGCTTCAATCATAGTTTTTAAAGAATTTTCCAAACCTCCAACTCTGGATTCAAGGCGATACGAATGGCTTGAAAAGTTCTTTTTGCAGGATGACCTCCTGCAGACGAAACTTCATGGGAATGGCATGGGAAATGATTTCCGCCACTTTGGTCGTTTCTGATAGGTTTTTCCTGTCTCGCCAAAACAATGTGCTCTGTAACATTTTTGCAAACTTATCTTCCCCATAGTCCCCTTATGATATGAAACAAGGAAGACTCACTGTAGCTGTTAAGCAAATCCTTAGCAGTAAAATCCTGTCTTTGATCCATCCGCATATCCAGGGGCGCATCAAAGCGATAGGAAAAGCCTCTATCTTCTTCATCAAACTGATGGCTGGAAACGCCTAAGTCTAAAAAGAATCCTGTCCACCTTTTCTATAGAAAGGGAAGATAGGATTTCCGGAAAAATGCTCATAATTGTCCTGAATGGTGTGAAGCTGCTTGGCAAAGGGCTTTAATCTTTCTGTTGCCGCCAGTATCGCATCCTCATCCTGGTCAATACCGATCAGCTGCCCCTTTTCCCCAAGTCTCTCCAAGATATGGAAGGAATGTCCTCCACCGCCCAGAGTGCCATCCATAGATGCCATCCTTCTGAATGTTCAGACCCTCCATACATTCTTCAACCATAATACTTTTATGAGAAAAATTCCATTATATGCCCATGCCTTCCATGTCTTTAGCCAACTCTTCCTGTATCGGAAAAATCATTCTTCCTTCTTCATAGCTCTGAAGACCAGATTTCCGCATAATCTCCCACGCCCAGAAGCATCACATCTTTTTCCAATTCCGCCTTGTCCCTTAAGACCTGTGGAATGAGGATTCGCCCTTGTTTATCACACTCCACCGACACTGCACTACCCAGAATATAACGCTTTAACTTTCTCGCCTTTTTCACTGGTCATACGGGCAAAGCCTGTAGCTTTTCCTCCAACTCTTCCATTCCGGAATCGCATAGAGGAAAGACAGCCATCTAATGAACGGGTTAGGAAAAATTCATAACCATCCTCACGGAACTTGGCAGGAATCATCATCCTGCCCTTAGTATCTAAATTTAAATGATACCTCCTGCAAACATACTTTCACCACTTTCTCCCACTTTTTCCCACTCTCCATTATAATACCGAGTTTTCAGGAAATGGCAAGACAAGATACTAGAATTTTCCCACTTCCTTCCCTGTTTTTCCGAAAGAACAAAAGACGGAGAAAATCTCTAAATAGTAAAATGCAGAAAAATCATGAAAAAGCTCGTAAATTCAAAGCTTTTCCACTCTATGCTCACGGGAAAAACAAGGAGGAAAAAAGTCATATGTCAAAAAGCATAAAAAGAAGATGAGCAAAAAGTCATCTTCTTGAAAATTTATGTTTTACCAGATATCCATTTTAGACATTTGTAAGGATATTCATTCTCGGTATTCATTTCTATATTCATTTCTATATTCATTTCTATATTCATTTCGATATTTATTTTACATTCATTTCGATATTTATGCGAATGTTTGCTTAAACATTGAAGCGGAACAGTACCACATCGCTCGTCCCTGCATCACATATTCCTTACCTTCCATACGAACAAGACCCTTTTCCCTTGCGGCAGAAAAGAGAACCGTTATCCAGCAAATCCTTGTAATTTACCACTTCCGCCTTAATAAAGCCTCTTTCAAAGTCGGTGTGAATCTTTCCTGCTGCCTGAGGCGCCTTGGTTCCCTTCTTGATGGTCCAGGCTCTGGTCTCCTTCTCTCCTGCTGTAAGATAAGACATCAGCCCAAGAAGAGAATAGGAAGCACGAACAATCTTATCCAAACCGGACTCACTTAAACCAAGAGACTCCAGATACTCCCCCTTTTCCTCCTCGGAAAGCTCGGAAATTTCCTGTTCAATCTGGGCGGAAATCACGAAGCTTTCAGAATGGTTCTTCTTTGCATACTCCCGAACCTTTGCCACATGAGGATTACTTTCTCCATCGTCCGCAAGGCTTTCCTCCGCCACATTGCAGGCATAAATCACAGGCTTTCTGGTAAGAAGCCCTATGCTGTCCAGTAAAGCTCCCTCTTCCTCATCTGTTTCAAAGTTGATGGCAAGCTTTCCCTCTTCCAGGTGCGCATGCAGCTTTTCCCAAAAGGCATATTCCTTCTTGGCATCCTTATCATTATTGGCAAGCTTCTTGGTCTTTTGCATTCTTCTGTCCAAAAGCTCCAGATCAGAGAAAATCAGCTCCAACTCAATGGTCTCAATATCTCTGATGGGGTCTACGGAACCGTCTACATGGATCACATTGTCATCTTCGAAGCAACGCACCACATGCACAATGGCATCCGTTTCGAATATTTCCCAAAAACTGGTTTCCCAAGCCTTCTCCCTTGGAAGCGCCCCGAACCAGACCCGCAATATCCACAAACTCGATAACCGCCGGAGTGATTTTTTCAGAATGATACAGGTCAGACAAAAGCTTCAAACGCTCGTCCGGCACAGCCACTACCCCCACATTGGGGTCAATGGTACAGAAGGGGTAATTGGCAGACTCCGCCCCCGCCTTGGTAATGGCATTAAAGAGGGTGGACTTTCCCACATTTGGCAAACCGACGATACCTAATTTCATTTTTACACTCCTTATTCTTCCTTCTATAGGGAAACAGAACTCTTATTTTCATCAAATGGATTCGAGGTATATACCATTCCAAGGGGCTTCTGCTCACAGGACTCTATCTTCCGACTCGACAGCTTTTGATCAAAAATGTAAATTTTTTCTTGCAAATTACTTCTGGAATTGACTAAACGTAATATATAGCCATCATCCATTTTTACAAGGTCATCTACCTTTTTAGATAAGTCATCAAACATAGTAAAATATCTGACATACACTCTTCTGATTCACAAAAGCTAAATTATAGGCATTGATACTCAAAAGGTAGCTGTCCATCATGTCTGCTTTTGTCTCAGAATTACGCGTTACACCAAAGCTCTGCCATATAACAAAAACCAACCTCTCGTTCACAATTAGAGTGTTTTACCATTTACATATATTACACAACCAGATGTTCATTAAAAATATTGGCTTAAATCTTAAAAATCCAGAAAAATATAAATATTTCATCTGGTTTAATGCACTATTAAAATAATTAAACCCCTGAGCACAAATACTTTTTGATTCACATTATTCTATTAATTGATATATCCACCTTCACTATAATAAGGATAATATCTATAAATCTTTTTCAAATTCCTGAATTTCTTCTAATTCTATCCCATAATAATCATCTACATTATAACCCTTATCATTAAATGGAAAGTTTTTCAAAAGAAGTTGTATTTCTTTTATTTGTCAAACTTGGAACCTCTAACTTATATGGTTCATCCGAATTTGAAATAAATGAAAAATACTTTTTTTAAATTTGAATAATCAATTTTAGTATTTAATTCTTCATCAACAAAAACCGTTCCAAATGTAAAGCATCGGGGCAGAATCCTTATAAATAATGTTCAATAATTGAAGCGATTTTGAGATTGATTCCATTATTATTATTCCTTCTAATCAATACTTTATCTAACTGTTTTATCATACCAATTTCAATAGAAGCAATTCCATTATTAGTGTATTGTGCTTTTGGAATATCCTTATCATAATACTTGCCAACTGCTTGCTTAAACTCCCTCATGCTTTTTCTGTCTGATTTTTTTCCTTTGCATGAAGCATTGACAGTTAAAATCAACATATCTCCCTTTTTGCAATTTCTTGAAAACAGTTTCTCATCGTCTAATACTGCTTCTGTAAAAGCGCCATCATAATCCAACCAAATTAAGTTATTCTGCTCCTCCCACTTATCTACCTGTGGCAATATTTCGATGTTGTACCATATTTCATTTCAATAAAACCAAGCGGCTTATTAAAATCATACCTTTGCTTTAGTTCTTTTTGGGCTTCAATACTAATCATATTTTTTGTTCCAAACTGATGATGAATAAGCATGAAATCAACAAAATACTTTGCTCCCATACCTATATACCTAAAATCTGTCAATCCACCGCTCAGCTGAATTTGTCGTATTAAACTACAAATCATCTTACGTTCTACAGATTTTGCTGGTCTAAACTGATAGTTAATATATTTATCACTTCCTGGCATTTCAGTTAACACTCCGCATCCAAATAATATTCAAAGGTTTTTAATTCCAACATCTTTATTTGTTATTTTATCATCATTATTTGTTGAGATCTTCAAAGCTTCTTTTATTTTTCTACATCAGATTTTGGTTTTTATATGAAATATTTACACTTGATTTGGATCAATTACTATATTCTTAATGGACATCGTTCGATTAGTATTTATAAACTTTTCATTAGTCTCTCTTGTTACTTCAATAGGTTTCATTTTTGTCATTGATAATTCTAATCCATCGTCCTCATTTTCTTTAGAGTACGTTTTAGCTTCTTCGTAAAATCCTCGCACAATCTTAAAAATTTCTAACATTTTTTCTCTTGCTCGAATATAAACCATTGAGGTAGAATCTATACCAGTTTTTGTAGTGTTCCATGGCAATAATGCAGGGTTATCTGACGAAAACAATACTATTCCCCTAAATGATGCGTACTGATTATGAAACGATACATCACTACTTTTATTTTCAATATCTTTCCAAGTTGTTAAGGATGATTTATCAGCTGCTACTATTAATCTTCCATTGCAATACAAATACCATCCTGCATTTTTCAGGCAGATACTTATTATTTTTCTTCTTTAGGAGCAATTCCTGCTATAATATCAACTTTTACTCCTGATTCATCCACATAGGATTCCTTTACCGGTGACATTTCATCACTGAAATCATTTTAACATTATTTCCTCTCATCTCTTTTTCATTAATTGAAATTATAATACCATATTCAATATCAAGGGCCTACTCTTCTCTCAATATGTTCAATTAGCTCTTTTTCAAAGTCAGGATCAGAAAGTTCTATACTAATCTCTTTATATAAATTTGTAACTGTAATTGTTGTTCCACCTCATCTTCAGAATGTTGAACATGCTCATTATACTCATCAAAAAGAAAAATCCCACTCGTTATTTTCTTGGTTTAACCATTTCTCTCATCAATAGTCACCTGAAAATCTCAGTTTCGGTAATTGATTTAATAACAATATTATTTCCCATCTTAAATAGAGCCCTTTTTCATTCCAATACCGAATATTCCTGTTGTTTCTCCACCCACATTCCCAATTTTTGAAGGACGTCCAAATCGAAAAAGCATACTCTTCTGCAATATCAATTGAATTCCACCGCAATTGTCGATAATTTCAAACTTTTCTCTATCAAAAATTTATTTTTATATTTAATCCAGAGAAATTTGGATCTTTACGAATTTTTCTCGCTCCATCAAGACTAGTGTCTATCAATTCAATAATAGCCTGTTTAACAAAAATATCCCTTACCAACATAGACACAAAAACTCTTTTCGTAGGGCTTGCCTTTAACAATCTTTTTCCAATCAAAACACCTTCCTCTTCTTTTATAAATAATACTAATTCACTTATATCATATCACAGAATATTCTCATGAGGTAGATAGACTCTAAAGTGAAACGACATAGCATCGAGATACACTGACAATAGCTATCCTATATATAATGTTTTTTTATTAACTATATACCTTCATGTCCATTATTTGCAATATAACTATACATTCTTTATGGTATATCAAATTCATTAAAATTTGTCTAGAGTAGTGTCTCAATCCATGAAACTATTATAAACTTAATGCATAACCTCAGATGAACCAGAAATACGATCCTATATAAAAAAAAGGCTTCCCTCCCCAAAAAAACTCTTGATGAGAGTATCGTCCTAAAGAATTAGGTCGATCCAGCTTCATCATCCACCTTACATTCTGAGCTGCTTTGCCACAGCCAAAAATGCTATTATACCTTCTACAGCCTCATCTTTCTTTGTTCCTGCTCCCCAACTTATACGCAACGAGTTTTCGATGGTATCATTATCAACCCCCATGGCTATTAAAACATAACTTGGAGAATAAGTTTTTGATGTACATGCTGACCCATTTGACACTCCACAAAAATGCTTTGTTGATATCATTAGTGCCTCTGAAGATACCCCTTTTAACGAAACATTAATTGTTGTATCAATACAAAACTTCGGGTCACCATTAATAGAATACTCTATTCCCGAAGCATCAAATGCTCGAAGCACAGCTTTTTTTACATCAATAGCTTTTTTAGCATTTTCTTTATATTCTCTATTTGCAATTTCGCAAGCCATGCCACATCCAGCAACTAATGCAACTGGGATTGTACCAGGTCGTATGCCGTGTTCTTGTTGACCACCATGCATGATATTTTTTTACTGGTGGTAACTTATATCGATTCTTCTTCAACACTAGTACACCTATCCCTTGAGGCCCCATTAGCTTATGCGCACTAAACGAAAGCATATTATATTTAATGCTTCAATTTCATTTACAAGCTTTTCCACAGCTCTGCGTGGCATCAACGTGAAACAATACATCTTTTTGATCAAGTACATCCCCAATTTCTTTAACTGGTTGGATTATTCCAGTTTCATTGTTTACGTGCATAACACTAACTAAAAGCGTATCTTCTCTCACCTTATCTAAGACATCCGAAGCATTAACTCTTCCGTTAATCACCTGGCTTGATAAACTCAACTTCAAATCCATTTTTCAGATAAGTCCTTTACCGTCTCAAGAACAGCCTTATGCTCAATTGCTGTTGTAATAATATGCATTTTCCCATTTTTACCATAATCCACTAAGCTCTTATTGCTATATTATTACTTTCTGTTGCACCACTAGTAAAAAAAACCTCGTCTGATGAAATACCCACGAGTGTTGCAACCTGCTTTCTAGCATCCTCTACTACAGATCTTGCTCTTTCACCAAAACTGTGAGTCCTACTATCTGCATTTCCCAATTGAATTCTTATAAATATCAACCCATACAATCTAAAAACTCATCAAATCAATCGGAGCTGACGCATTATAATCCAAATATACACTCATTCCGTTTTTCTCCTTCACTACTAGTTTTATTAAATCATCAAATTCTTTTATGAAAACCAGTTCACACAAATGAGCAATTCCACGTTCTAAATTCAATCTAAAATACTTTATTACCGTTTCGTTATCAATAGGCAACTTCATCTGTTGACACCACGCTTTAACTAATGCTTCGTACAATTCATAATAATCGCCGCATAAAAGTTAACCATGACATCTCCAGATTGCTATCTGCAACAATTTGAATATTCGTAGGTATTGTTTTTTCACTAAGAGAATAGCAAAGTGCCCACCTGCACAATACATTTCCAATTCTTAATTCCAGTTTTTCCCTTTAATCTGGATAGCTGATCTTTTGCTTGTTGAGAAAGCTTAAACTGCTTTATTATCATAATTACGCTCCAATCAAGTATCCCCTCTCAATAGAGGTACTTTTTGTTTTTTCATCATACTTAAGTGTAAATTCGTCTCCGACATTATCTTTTTATCAAAAGCATAGTATGTACTATCAATTTCCGAATCTGTTGATAGGATAATCGTCTGTTCCCCTGCATTTGGAAAATATGTATTAATTAACGCGATTCTATGTAACGAATCCAATCTCGCGAGTGGAGTATCGATAATTACAGGAAGCTTTTTCTTTGAACATATTGCCAATGCCCAAAGAATAGATATTACCATTAACTGCTGCTCTCCTGCAGATAAGGAATCTTGAGTTACTTCCTTACCTTCTTCAGATAAATACTTAATTGCTAAGGAATCTGACTCCATCACAATTTTGTTAATTAGGTTCTTCTTATTAGCCAGTTTTTGTAACAAGATGTAATTGTCTCAGCCAAAATGTCCGTTTTTCTTCTGCAATTCAACCTGATACTTATCCAAAATGCTAAGTGCTATATTTGAATACTTGATAGTACGCTCAGCGCTATCTCGTGATTCTGCTGTTGCCAGATAGGCTTCAACATATGTTGAATTCAGATGTAGAAGTAATTAATTTAGCATTTGCACAGTTCTTTTTGTTCTAAAGCAGACATTTTTACTTGATCTTTAATCAGCTTCTCCTCAGCTTTTTAATTTTCTTTATACACTTCCTGAAGTTCCTTCTCATTTATATCCAATGAAAGATAACTGTCTAATTCTCCTATTTGCTTTTTGTTTTATTCTTTTTCTCAGCTAATATCTCTTTAGCCTCTACTTTTGAAGAATCTAAAAGACCCTCAACCAAATTATTAGCTTGGAATAATGCCTGATCTGACAAACTATAAATAGGATCATCGTGCATATTTTGTTGTCTCTTTTTACATATTCAATGAAATCAAAAACTAGCCTTTTTATCCCCTGATATTCATTAACAAATGCATCTAGAATATCATCTAACTGCAATACAGCCCTCGCACATGATAGTATCCTTATATTCATTTGTAGCTTGCAGTTTTATATTCTTTAATAAGTCAGATACCAAAACCAATGGTAACTCATTACTTGCAATTTCCCTCAGAAGGTTTTCTTCAGACTGTAACTCAGATTTTAAGGCTACACTTTTCTGCATGGTTTTTGCTTCTTTTCAACAACCTCTCCACCTTTTGCATTGTACAAGTGATGCAGATTCAAGCTTATCGTTATCTTCGATTAAAAGCTGGGCAAGCGTTTCTACTTCAGCATCAATCTCTTCTAATTTAGCAACTGCTTGGTCCTTTTGATCTCGAAGTTTCTGAACCATCTCGGAAGACTTATCATTTATATCTTCCTTATTTATTTTCAATATTTCTTATGATATCATTTTTTAAAACATCCAACACAGTTATACCGAGCATAGATCTAATTGCATTTTTCAACTGATAATTAGAACTGTCATACTGCCATTTCAGCAATTTTTCTCCATCAGAAGAAGAAGCTTTGATAATGCACTTGGTAAAATATTCTCAACGAACATAGGCCAGTTTTGTGTTAAGAATTCATTTTCAACACCATCTTTTGTATACAAAAATACTTTCATTTGTCTTCTTATCAATGCTATTCCAAGCTCTTGTTACTATATAGTTTTCTTTTGAGCCATTATTTATTTCAAACTCTAATTCGACAATACACTTTTTATCTTCTACATTCTTATTAACAAAAGACTTAAGATACTGCGCATAAGATCTTATTTTACTTTCTATATATGCAACAGAGTTAGAGCCATATAAAGAAAGAAGAATCGCTTCCAAAAAGTAGTCTTTCCTCGACCATTCATTCCGCCAATTAAAACTATTGGCTTATTGTTGGTAAACACTAAATTCATTGTCACCTGCATAAACTCCAAAGTTATGCAATAGCAATCTCTTAATAATCATCGATTATTCATCCTCGTTATCTTCAAATTCTGGTTCAAAGCGGTAGATAATCCAAAAACTTCTCGTTGTATTTACCACCATTTTTCTTTTTCGTACCATTATATGGGGAGTAGCTCTGTTGCATCAGTTTCATTCTTGTAAAAAGTCTTCGCCAAAAGTATTATTGATTTCATTCAGAATATTTTTCTTTGATTCATATCAGGCTTTTATTCTCCACATCAATCAGTGTATACAGCATTTCAAAAGCTAATTCCTCGTCTGGATACATTTCATACAAACCTTCTTAAGAATATCCATTCTTCTAATCCGAAAATTCCCACTATGAAGCCAAGTAGGATCTACAAAGCTTTTTCCTAAAAACCCTTTCATAAATTCTAGACAAGGCATCGTCAAACTCATGTTTATTGTTTCCCAAATTCTTCTAATCGCCTGTAATTCTTCTAATCGAATCAGTTCAAGGCTTCTAAACTCTTCAGGGCCATTCTCGTTTATATCCTTTTTGAATAGAAAGAAGTCTCTCTAACCATCGCTCTCTTACTTCTTCTTTTTATATGGTCCATGAAAATAACTTCCATAGTTCCCTTGAAGATTTCCCTTCATTCGTCTGAAACTTCTTCGTTCTCTATCACCGTCCTCATTACCAAATTCATTTCTAAATTCTAAAAAGTGAACTCATCCATTCTTTCTCTTGATCATTGGCAACTCATAGCTTCCATAGACTTATCTTTTTCAACCATGAGTACAAACCCAACATCCAAATCGACTCTTTGCCACATGATTGTGTTGATTTATCGACTTGTAGTAGGGCATTCATTATCAGCCGTAGCCCCTCGATACATAGTCAAAAGATCTTTATAGATAATTCACAGTTCTTATACTGCATTAAGAATGCCCAAACATCATCATCGTCCAATCTTCCATAGGTGACAAGTTCATTAGCTAATGTAGGATTAGGACTAAGGAGTTCTCGAACTCTTTTCTTTTTCGAGATTAGTCATAGTTCTATTTCTTCTCGAACTTTTCCTGCTTTTCAGTACCCAAGACCAATATTATTTCGCCATGCTCAGCTATTTTATTTTTAATAAAACTATTAACCGGCTGGATTTTTAATCTGTCAGTGCACCATCTATACTTCATCCTAGGGAATGGATACCCACGTCCTATTAAATTCACCCAAAAAGTATTATTGAAATCTGGATAGTCTTTCTGGTATAATTGGTAAATCAATTTTCTCTGCTTCATTTCTCATTGATTCACAGATTTCTCCACCCATTTAGAAAACAACAGAGACTCAACCAATGTATCTGTATTCATTATATATAGGCTTTTTCTATCCTTTTTAGGGTAATTTCTCCCAACGCCATCCATACTAATTGAACCGCCGCTGTACTATCCTTTTTCCTCCTAGGGTAACCCACCATCCATGGAATATCGTCAGCCAAATATAAATTCTGGATAGTAACAATTAGTCCATCTATCAACTCCTTTGTAATAGCTATCATTCAATCCTCTAGTCTTTTATTATCTTCTTTAATGTCTCTTCGCATTTAATTCTTTCGGTGCTAATGCGATTCCAAGCTCTTTTTATTACATTAGAAATCAATAATGCTGCTTTTTGCTAGTAATAATCCGTCCATTCTTTCCAACGCTCTCATATACCGTTGCTTAGCATTTCTGCTCAATTGATTCGTTCAAGACCTTGTAATCCTTCTTTCATTTCGCTCTGATGTGAAATATAATATACCTATACGCTTAAGAGCATGTATAACAATACTTTGTGTAGCAATATAACTCTCTCACAAATCCACTTTTTGTAATTTCTCTATGTTGAAGTTCCTGCCACTGTCATATGTTCACAACATTTTCCAATAGTCCAGATAAAAACTGTCCAGTTTCCTTCTTAATAGTTCTTCCTACTATGGTTTTTATTAGCTATATAAAAAGTATTAGTGTAAACAGACTTGAAGAATACTTACCCAAAATATCTTTCTCTTTATCTGTGTAAGTATTTAAGAAACCATTATTCCAAATCACATTTCTTGTTATAACAGCCATTTCATCTCTGGAGTCATATAACTCAAATAGAAATTCGATGTCCTTACTGCGTTTTATTTAAATCGGTAAAAATCTGCTGAGCTTCTTTCAAGTCCATTATCTGCGTAAAAACAATTGAAAATAGTCTCATTTTCTAGTGACTTATCTTCTTTTAATGCAGCCATAATTGCAGACCTCTATGCTGACCATCATTTATAGAAAAATGTGCATCCATTGATACTTCTAGTAATCCAGTATCATCGTTAGTCTTATACTCTTAAACTCAAATTCACCGTCTATAGATGCAGCCAATGCAGAGAAAACATAGTTTTCACGGTTATCTAAAATATATTTACTTATTACAGGTATTCTGCTCTCATTGATCTACCTGCGCTCTATACTCAGGTGGGATACTCTTCCTCATCTATCGAAAACATTTTTGAAAGCATCTTCAGTGGAACCATCGCAATATAATACTCTGATCCAGCTTGAATTCCTCTAACTACTGGAAAATCTATATACATAATCCATATTCCTCCACACAAAAGGATATGCTAGTACATGTAAGCATATCCTTTGAGTATATGATGTGTCAATTCATTTCTCTAGTTTTTCTACTTTAAAGAAACGTACATCTTGCTCTGTAAATTCTCTTTTTATCAATTTAAAATCTTATTATCAGTTGAAAATATATCCTCCAATGTTGCTTTTCCATTTCTAATTTTGTAAGAACAGATTTTTATTTCATCATTAAGTCCACGGCTATCAATTAACTGTTCTGCCTCAACCATGCCATCTTCATGTTCTGAAGTTGACTAAGATTATTATCCCAGATTCTAGCCACTTCAAATTTCTTATGCAAGCTGCTACTTTTCCTGATTAATTCCTGATTACATTAAGTGTTCTAATGTGAATGTTGTCAACTGTTCAAAATCGTTTTGGCTATGCTGTACGAAGAGTCCTCAAAAAGCAATGTTACTTATCTTTTATAATAGGAACCGCACTGAATAATTTTTACTATATCATTCTCAATCTTATAGACAAAGCGATTCTTTTCATCTATATGGCGACTCAATGTCGATAAATCTCCGATGAAAGTGGTTCCGGATGACCTAAGCCTTTGTATCCATTTCTGTCAATGTCCTCAGAAGCTTCTTTATCTGCCCAGGCGTTTTCTTATCCTGCTCAGTCAGTCATTCAAATTCCTCCCAAGCATCATCCGTCCAATATTTAATCATCCAAATTCACCTCATGGATAGTTCCATGAGTTTTCTCCATCTGAGTCATATTCTTTCTTAAACGATCCATAGCCTTTTCTTCATAAAAACGGGTCTGCTTTAACTTCAAAAGGTATCCTCTGTTCTCTGGTAACTTTTGTTGCAAACATAGTATATGCAGCATGATGCCCCATATCTCTTACATGTTTTCTCCATTTTCTCTTTTTAATTTTTCATCCATTCGAAAAATTCACCATTGTCTGTAGCCATAGCCACACCTCCTATTCTAAAGCCAAGTGTATCGAATATGCATTTCATTTTGCAATCAATTTCTATTATGTTGATATACAAAGTTCCAACTAAATTATTCGTCGAAATATATATACAGAGTTATCTATTCTTTCTTTAAAAATTTAGTAGTAAATAGAATACCTTCTCCTGCACAATATCTCTTTATGCTGGCGAGAAGGGTTATCCTGTTCAGACCATCTGTATTCTCTTATCCTTCAGTCTTTGCTGAAAATCATTCTTTCTTAAGACTCGCATAACTGCGATGCTGTACTTGAGAAAAAGCTCATCATCATCAAAACAAGCGAAAATGAAGCTCCGATGTCAAAGCAAACTTGGCTAATTCTTTTTGCAAAGCCTGTCTTCCGTAATTAAAAGCAGCCTCTTCTTCAAATTCCTACCATTCACATGAGCAAGTTGGTGAGCTATTTTGCAGCAAAAGTCACGCAGGTCCGCATCCCATTTTTCCTGTTCAAAACCATTGTTTCAGAAGCTTTTTCGCCTCTCTTTTCAAAATCCCGGTCAATATCTCTTCTGGGCACCACCAACAAAACTATCGTCTCCATATCCAAGAAACCTTGCGTCTCTGACTGTTACACAGCTCATCAATAACCCGGTAATTAAGTGCTGTACTAACTCCATCACAGTTATAATTTGCCGCTCTATCTTGTTTGATTTACTCCAGCTTTAACTTTTACCTAGCATCTATGTTTTGCTCCCAAAAAGAAATTCCCAATGATACTTTTCTTGCATGATTTTGGAGTAGCTTCTTTAAACCCGTAAGGAATACTTTCTGGCATATTTCAAGGCCGTCCGTTGTGATTACAGACAAGGATCTTAGCGGGCCTGTCTTCTTCTCTTGCATGCTTATGAGACATTCACTGTGTGCTGACGAGTGCTCCTCCCACCGCGTCCAAGAGTGCCGTGCATCCACGAACATAGTAGTCCGCTTCCGTGAGCTTTTTACATTTCAATAGGAGCTCTGTCGTAGAATTACTTCCGTCTCATCGTCAAAACAAAACGGTAGATAAATACTCTCCGGCTTCTTTTGTTGCTGTTTTTCTTTTCTACTGCGCATATTAAATCCGCCGATAGTATCGAGTTCTGGGCCCCTGCCATGAGAGCCGCTTCTACTGGCGATACATGAGTTCCCGTTAAATTTTCTCTCTTAGGAATTCCCTCCATCATTTGCTTTGTTTGCATGTTTACGAGGGTCTCTTCATCCTTTTCCGCTTTATTTTCCGGGTCACTGTCGGCGACATACAGAGTAAAGAGATTCTGTCAGTTGATAAGATAAAGTAAAAGAGAAGTAACTCATTAACTCGCTGATACAATGGTTTCGACTACTATGTGCAAAAGGAGATTACTCTCATGGATATTGTAGCACTATTAGAGATTTGGTAAAAGGTTTACTTGATGCGGAGAATACCAAGAAAACTTTGACTTTGAGACTTGGTTGTAGAGAGTTCTATAAAAAGCTCCCACAGAGCCTCTTTTCTGCTTCTTTCTTGGGTGTAGTCCTTTCCAAGATTGAGCTGATACTTAGTGAGTGTGTGAGCTAGAAAAGAAAGGCTTGCTATCCAGGGCCGATAGGCCAGAACATTGATTTCACCTCCTGTTGTTGGGATCGCGGTGTTTGACGTGCTGCATTTCTAAGAGGAAAGCAGAGCAAGGAGGTCACCCATGCTGCTGCCAAGAACTTTATAGGCTGGACATGAGCGGTCGAAGTGAAGAAGCTAGTCATGCCACCGCGGAGGCGGTAAAACAAGTCTTTGCCAGCGAGCAGCATGGTATGGGATTACCATCCAAACAAAAGAATTAGCAAAACTACGAGTGATGAATAAAATACACCAGTCTATCAGATAGCGATTACCTGCTCATGTTTTTCCGGCAAGAAGCAAGTGTGATTTATCTTTTACTGAAGCAGATAGAGAGATCAGCATTGGCAGAACAGCATGCAGGGGTCTGTTGGATAATAAAGAGCTTCATCAAGCGTCGACGTAGGTGCACGGCGAAAGTTTGAATCCGGCTGCAAGGAAGAAAAGAACCTGCAATAGTTTTTATTTTGCCGGACCGCATCCCGGAAAAGAAGGAGTCGCATGTCTTTGGACCATGTTTCTGACTCGACTTGAAACGCTATCTGATAAAGAGAGCTTTAAAGAAAGCTATCTATTAGTGGTGATGGAGCAGTGCATAAGAATGGGACGGAGTTCATTGAGAAAAATCTGTCTTTTGTGCAGATAAAGTTCATTTTGATGAAATATATTAATCGAGCTGCAGCGCAGATGTTGGTGATAGTGCTGACATAGCCAAAGAAGAACAACTGTAGCATTTACTACCCCACGACTCCACTAAGGCTTCATTCTCCAAAATATATAGATTGTATGGCGGCATCAGGAGAACACAGAGAATAGTGAAAAGCTTATTTCTGGACGTGTATGTGTTAGAGAACTGTGTTTGACGTGTGGGAGAAACTAGCTGAAACAGCTTGGCCTGCTGTGGTGCAGAGAGAGTCATGTAGGTCAGTGTGTTATCTGGACGCTTGGGTGTTCGAGCTTTATCATGGAGCCAGAGTAAGCTGACAAGATCGAGTAAAGCTAGGTGTTAAGTGAGAGAAACTATGGAAGTAGCTTTCTTCAGTTGGCGAGGAGGCTGAGGTCGAGAAGAAAATGAAAGCTGCGACGAAACAGAAGGGATAAGTGTAAAAGAAATGAGGCTTAGAGATGTGTTAAAAGAGCACTCTGATGCGTCAAAAAGAAATATATAGATGAGCTCCAGGCATCCGATTCTTGGAGAAACGGTTAGAAGACTTTCTCATACGAGACGCCTCTGCTTTATGCTGCAACTTTTGACGTGGGCATAAAAATGATAATAAGATAATTGAAAAGTTGAAGACCTTTATCAAGGGTGTATTTTTGAAGCTCAGCTAATCCGACAATGAGGTTTGCTCCATCGTCCAGGCGACATATATATCAGCTTGCATTCCCATGTGGTGTGCTCATGTCTGGCAAAGAGCCGGGTGATTTCATGATATCATAAGCTTCCGCTGCCTATGCAAAATATTGCACAATAAGATCCTGCTGTTACTGCAGGAGATACAGGCCAGCGCCCGCCCTTTGAAAGCAAATCCTTTGTGTCCTCCGGTGATTCAATTCAATGCAACATGCGAGCCAGGTGACTGTGGATTTACTCGAGTTCTTGTGGTCGACATTTCGAGTGGAAAATGCCTTTCTGTCCAGGGTTTGCTTTCTGTCTGCTCCAACATCCGCTAGACCTTTTGATCGGCATGAGAAAGACCAGTTCGTAAAGCTTTTGTCCGATTCTTTACCGCATCCTCCTAAGCTCTCGAAACTTCGGGAAACCAGGCACTTTTCCGGACTGATATGCGCGTAAACAGAGCCTCCTTACTCTAACGGGACGGCGATGAACTCTCCTCTAACATTATGATTCTGAAATACCTTCCGAAATCTTTCTCTCTGCATAATGATTATTGATATATTCACCAACATCGCCGCAGAGCTCCGTTGATAGAATATGGTTTTCATCAAAACCACAAGATAAAGCTTTATATCATTTTCTCCGACATAAGCTCTCTATCTCCGACAAGGCAATCCTAAAGAGCACTTTCCTTGGGCACTGGCTCCCTGATGCTAAAAGGAGCTAGTGAGACTGAGAATATGATGTTCGAGCAAGTCTAGTACTGCGGGTAACATTTTCTGAGAATTGCTCTTCATCTGAAGTACCACCCGCCAGGTCTAGTTCCTACGGTGGATAATATGCTTTGCAGGCAGGTGCGTCCATCCGTAATAGTGAGCTTCCGAGATCAAATAGCCCTATTTCCTGTCGTCTCCCGCAAAAGCTTTTTCTTCGGCGGCCTTATAGACAGCACTGTCTATTCCTGCGAGCGCGGCGCGACATCCTGGCATAGGTTGGCAGGATTCACTATGGCATCCACCTGCACTTTTTGTAACCTCGTCTCGGATGATTTGAAAAGAGGCATAGTCTCTCCCTTCCGCATCGGGCCTAGGGAATAAAATTTGTAGCTATCCTCTTCGTGCTCGGTAAACCGTATTTCTCTCCCAAGGGCAACACTCTTCATCAGGCCAGACTAGCCAGGGTTCCTCATGGTCTGCAGACCTGAATCCTCCTTCTGCCTCTCCTTTCGGTCGCATCCGCAGCACGGGAAGAACTCGGCGGTATTGGCGTGGAGGCCACCGGCATTCTGCAGGATTGTGAAAATACTTTATCTCAATTCATCACTGTGCAGTGAATAAACCGCCTCTGTCTTGCCACAACCACACTGGGCTCCCACCTTCATGGTCTGTCAAAATGCGTGCGAGTAAAACGGTCTCGTCCAGACGAGGCGATCAGGCAGTAGCCAGCGGAAGCGTCATAAACCGGAGATGCCAGCACGCAAAGCATCTGCCGCTGGCTTTCCACCTTAGCTCATTTCTAGCAGGCCTCACTATGGATTGGTGCGACATTTTCCATTTTTATAATCAAATATCCACAGGAAATACAGCCTCGATATATCTTTTGGCTTTGCCAATCTGCGCCACTTCTACTTCTGGTATTTTCCTGCTCACATACCTTTACGATCTCCGCAGGGCATACTTGTAGCAGCCTGCGATGCAGACGTCACTATCAATGTCTTCTACAAAATCTTCTCCTGATGCATCTCCAGTACAGGCATTTCGTATGCATTCTCCATGTTATACATTTCTGTTATGTACCATCTGTTATGTATTTCTATTACGCCCTTGGTGACTCTGAAAATCTCTGCACATATCCTTCTGTAAGAGGCGCCCAGGCCCTTCCAGGCCTTCATTTTCACGCAACATGCTTTGCCATTCTCGTCAATTCTTCTTCTCATCAATTCCCACATCTTTAAGATGCACAGGAAATAGTTAATGGTCTCGAAAACGATAGGTTCCTCGTTCCGCGTGATGGCAATCTCTAACTATCCAGAGAAGCATCTATACCAAACCATGACGGCGCTACCTAAGGTGCCGACCCACTGATCTGCTCATTTAACGATTTGATCAACCATCCATCTTGGCGTGTGTTAATGGCCACGTCTTCCATAGGTGATGTCATAGTAGGCGGAAAAGAGCATGCTCATGCGCGCGCGAGACCAGCCGGACTCCTGTTTCCATGGTAAATGCCACTGACCGCCATAGGCAGCTTAAAGCATCATCTGCGCTGCCCGTCTCGCGTGGTCTTCCCGGATTCCTTCAGACACTTTCAGATGATTATCGCAGACTCTACCGTCTGCATCGCCAAAACCGTCATTTGGAGAGGGTAGAGTCCTCTGACAGAATACTGCCTGCAAATATGATTCTTAGCGTCACGCTACAACCTGCTCGCAGTCTGCTTCTTGCATGTGCGTAAAAGGTATAAACAGGATCCAGCAAGAAGGAAACCATGTAGGAGCGGAGGGATCACTGGTAGCCCGTCTTATCATTGGTCTCCGTTCTGGAAATCCTCGCATCCATACCTCACTGCCTGTCGCGCTTGCGTGTACGTGATGTCTCACAATGGAAAGTGCAGCCTGAGTCACCTTATAGGTAATCAAATCCCACGATCTCCCCTCTGCTACTTTCGCCCTGCGGCAATGTGCCTTTGGTGACGCAAAACACTTCCGATTTCAGTCAACAGCAAGAATGACGTCAATATTCTTTTTCTTTACAGATTTGCACGCCCGTCAAGAATGCATGGGATCATGCGGATTGGGGTTGAAGATCGGGAAGCCCATAAACTCTCGCGAGATCCTTTAAAAGCTCCTTTACCTTGCGTAAAAGACCAATCTTTTGATACTTCCGCTTCAGTAGCTAAGCAGAATCCTTTTTCGAACTGTTCAATATCGCGGAAGTTCTTCTGATAACGTCTTTTCTCGGAAAAGGTAATCAATGCAGGTGTCTGATAATCGTAAATTTTGCGTTGTTAGCCTCCTAGTTTCTCTTCCGATTTTATTGGCCATTTATTGGGTCAGCTTTGAGACCGATAAAAATCTTTCCACCAATATGCATCTCTCGGTAGGTAGCTCCTGCTTCAGCATCCTCTGATTCCCTTCGTTTCTCCTTGAATACCCTATATTTTGTAAATTATATTTGAGCATTCAACTATTTTGGCAAAATTGAACGTGCGCTATCCTTATTCTCTGACACTTTTCCAAGTAGTCCGCCATCCTTTCCTTTAGTGTGCAAACCATTTTCTCAAATATTCACTGGAAACCTCTAGCTGAAGAAATATTTACTGCAAGCTCTTCTGTAAATATTTTACCGCAAGCTCTTATCATACGAATAAGCCTTTTCTTGGGTCTTCCGCCTCTTTTCTTTCAGAGCATCCTTTAACTGAAGTGTGCTCTGTAATACCTGCCTCATACATTGTGCATCCTCGGAGCTGGTGCTTTTCTGGCCCACGAAGAAAGGCTTTCCACATATGAGTTGTTCTTTGGCAATCTCGGTAGCTCCTGGGCAATCCCGAGTCTGCCTGCAGATCCTCGCTGTGGCGTTAGTGCTGCTCGGAAAGAATCAGATGTCTTACCTTACCGCTGGAAAGATATCTCCGGCTGTACACATAATCCGCGAGAGACATTTAAGTTCTTCGTATTGATAATCAAGGAATTCTCGCTGTTTGGCGCTTGCCGTCATCCTCAAAGTTGTGATTCTGCCAGTCCTTCGGATAAGATGCCAGGCACACACGTCGTCGATATCCTGCAATTCCGTTGTTTAACAAACGCAGTAGTCCCTGTCTAGCAGTAGCTCTCTCGGGAAGGAGAGTACCTGTCCAAGAAACATAGTCAAGGGATATACGACATTAACGCAGTAGTGTCATTCTGTCTTGATCATTGTAGTGTAAATCGCGCAGCAGGCATACTGGTCACGCTGTAATTCTCAATGACATGCTATGGAGGTGTAAAATTCCAAACGACGGGATAGTCACTTCATTCCCGATAACCCAGTTATCCACGAGTCCCTTGCGTAAAGCAGCACGATCGCAAGTCGTAGTGGCGATCGTCACGGCACTGTGTGTGTGGCCACGACGGTACCAGCCGTAGTAATGGGCTCACTGCTCCGCGATACGCCCGGGAAGTGACTGGGGGCTCGGATTACTTTCTCAGCGTATTCGCCGTATAGCGATGGCAGCTGACCCGTTTGCCTTGGTATTTCGGAAGTTGTCCATGAAGTTTTAGCTCGCCAGTTGGTAAAGTTGTGCGTGATATGCTACCTAAAGTCTCCACAGAGGTTTCACGCAGTGAGTATCTCTTGTTGCCAGCCCTTCTTGGAACCGGACGGAAATACGTACGTCTTTGTGCGTTGCTGCGTTACTTCTTGCAGAGTTCCTGCAACTTTGGCTGCACGGCTCCATCTACCACCAGTGTCATCCGTCTCCACTCCAGCTGCCTGTACTCACCGTTGTGTGGTCAGCAGGTGTCGTCATCTTTGACAGGCCACAGGACTCAGCAATACCGTCAAGTCAAGTTGCCATCTACCAGTGCCCAGCCATGGTAAGATAGCTTCCGTCCGCATTTCTCATACCACCAGCAGTGGCGTGTGCTATGTCATGTTCACCGCGCAAATGCTGTCAAGCTCATCCCCAAAAGTCCATAGCCAGTCAGAAGCAAGAATCCATGTCTCTCTCCTCTATACCTACTCCTTATACAGAAAAGTATTTCTCCTACTACCTGGAAATCGGAAAGCGAAGTGCCAGTGGATCTGATTTTTCCTTAATTATACACGCCATTGCACACATCATCCTTATTTTGGGTACCAGGCGTAGCTGCGAGGATGTTTCTTGCGGCCCTGCAGCCGCACTTATCTTCTTTTATGTGCCTGAGGATTCCGGATATATCCCTCATCCGCAAGCTTTCCATAAGATACATCCTATAAACAAGATCTGGTTCTCTAAGATTTTTAAGAGATGTACTTTGCTCTTTAAAAGATTTCTTCTGACTTCTCTAAATTGCTTTCAGAAACGCGGATAATGCACTCGTGCAGCCATTCCGGATTCTGCATAAATCTTTTTCTTTCAGAGAACGTGTACCGCCATCATCAGGTCGGTTACTTCGATGCCGTATACCGCGCGGTAACAAACTCTCCTTTTCGAGGCACAGGCAGACTCTCCCTGTCCTTCCGGCTCTCGTTTGCCTCTCTAATCTCTGCAAAGGATGGGTCCACTGTCGCCTTCTTTGCCGGTGCAAACTCCTCCTTGGCTACGGAGAAGACATTTCTGAATCGTGGTCTCCTGCAAACGGAAGTGCATTGCCATTAAACCGGTGCTCCGGAAGCTCGAAACAATCATCACCAACTGGTTTATGGTTCTCACCGATTTCGGGACCATAGCCATAACCCTGGGCCTCGAAAGATCCTCCTGTATTAAGAAGAGCATCTTAGATAATACATTCCTGTTAAGATGCATACCAACACATCCGCTGTTCCCCGAAGACGTCGTTTCCACAGTACAGCTCCGCCGTCGGATCTGGAGGACCTGCAAAATGAAGAGAGGATAGCCGTTGAACTATGTACTTCTTCCGACGCTTCTCCGCCTGTCTTTTCGTCACATTTAAGATGCCTACAGTTGGCTCCTGAATGCCGCATCGCTTGAAAAACGTGATGATTCCGTAAAGGCATTCTTTACCATTCGCTGTGCGATCTTTGGAGGTTCCTGTAGTGTTGGCCAACATTTCCTTACCAAAAGCAAGGGTAATGGCTCTTCCTACGGTGGATGATACACACGCACCGATGGGGGAAGGGATAGTGGGATTGCCGCACCGTCAATCTTATTCTCCTTTAAAAGAGCATCATCTTATCGTCCCTCTTCATCATTGTCCACTACAAGGACTTCTACTGTATTCTTCAAGAACCGATGTAGGTACATCACCCATCCTAACCGCATCCACGCGGCAACTTTAGCAGATTTTCCTCTCCATGCTCTGAGCCCTTACCTGTTAAAAGCAATTCTTGGTTTCTTCGCAAAAGAGCCTGTTTCCAAACCTTCCCGCCATAATAAAGGTATCTAAATGAGCTCTTTCATTTCTTTAGCCATAATTCTCACCTTTCTTCCTATGCATGGTAGACTGTGCAAATTCCTTCGTGAGCCACCATGATCGCCGTTAGTTCTTCTTCAAACTGCTCACCTGTCCCTTTCACTGTATTTTCTGAATCAGGAAGGCTTGCCACCAAATCAAGAAGGTTGTCCTTGACCAGGAAAAAGTCCCTTTCCGATAATCATAACTCTCCATGTCTCCCTTTTCAATGCTTTTCTTTAGCAAATCCACACATAAAGACACCGGAGGAATATGACCACAGACAGGCATATCCTACCAGGCTTCTCTCACCGGGCTTTTGCCAAATCAAGCCTTCCTGTTACATCCTTCTTGCTGTAGAGCAGCAATCATCTGATCTTCTACAGGTCAACAGACTCAAAACATGCTGTTTTCTACGCTGCTCCAGCAATGTCTTCGTTGTCAGGTTAATTTCTGCGGAAACGCAATGCATTTTGAGCTCTCGGATGCGAAATCCTCAAACATAGGAGCTCTTTCTTCACGCCGTGCACTTCCATTCGCATGGCTTCGGTGCCTGGCTTACCGATAACCGTGCGATGCAAATCCTGCCTTTTACCAAAAACAGCCTCAATCACGCATGAAGATTGTTCTTGCACGAAGCCTCTGGCATCGGAACCAGTAGTATGGTCACGTCTCAGCACATGCCAGCGGTTTCCCGCCCTCTCTGGTTTACATCTCACCGAGCCTCCGGGCAGTCAAATGCCTGTTCAATGACGATTTTGTTGGGCTTTACCAAGGTGACTAAAACAGAACTTTGCTTATTCATCAGTTCAACGCAACTCGAAAGATTACATCGATGTCATGGGCTCTTTTGGTCTAAAGGCTGAAACGTTCTGGCTTCTTGCCAAAAGAAGGAACTCGTTCATTTAATCTGAAATGGCCGTAACGATTGGCATTCTCCTTCTTATCAATGGACTCACATGGCTATCAGTTTTGTTTGATATGGTTTGATGCGCTGCAATCCTCAAAACTGCGAACATAACATCTTCAGTTCCCATGGGATTTTGGTCTTACCACGGTGGTGGGGGAAGCCGTATAAAAGCATTAGCCGGGGTATATGCCAAACAATATCCGGAACCTTTAATGACATATTCATTTTGATCACCTCATGTAGTTAATTTCTTTGTTTTTACCAAATCGACTAAAGAAAAGATAGTTCCTTTTTGTTTTTTAAGACTTACCCCCAGAAAAAGGGGCCCTTAAAAAGCTCCTCTGGTTTCAAAGTGCCCTGTGCTGAACGATATAATTCCATTTCCGTTGACAATATCGTCTACGTCTAAAACCATTCCATCTTCTTAACCTGGTCTTCGTAAACAGTTTCGTCCAAACTCTTCCTTCAACTCTGGTTCCTGACATGATATACCGACAGGTCAAGCTGGACCCCAGTCAATGGGCCTGCAAAGTGGATCTCCTACTGTAACGGTCTCAGCTTGGAATCCTGCAGCCTCCTCAGCAGCGCCAAGTACAACAACCAGATTCTCTGGTTCCGAACTTATCAGCAAAATCCTTTACTCGCTTTTGATTTTTCCAGTCCATTGCGCCTGCGCTTGTTCAAACAGAAGCACTCGGTGAAAACAAATACAACTTCTCCTCGGCGGTCTCTACAAGCCTGAATAGCAGGTCCTGTTACACCGTCACGGTCACCGATGATGATAACTTTTACCCTTTAAATAACCATCTTTCTCTCTTTCTTTGGAGTATATATCGTAATGACTTTCGTCATATATAAATTCACCGAGCTAATCTTACTATCGGTTCATCTTTTAAATATTATCTCTTCTCTCAACAAATCGGCCTTCTCTACTGCTTTGCCAAAGCAGTATCAACGATCCCGGTAATTACTGATTTTAAAAACAACCTCACCATCTTCTGAATGACTATGTTGCATCATCCTTTACCAACTCTTCACCTTCTGTCCATCCTTAGATAGCCTTAACAGGAGTCTCCACATCTTTCTGACGATAGCCAATCTTCTGTAGTAGTATTTAGGATGTGAACTTTAACCAAATCTTCATACTTGTCTGCTAAGAAGAATATTACCAAAGCGGCGCCAGGCACAACGAGAACATCCATCACCAGAAGAAATCTAAATCATATCCGGTCCTGCATAACTTCCTCTTCAGTGTTCTTATCTACTTCTAACATCACTTCCTCCTTTATTTATGCTCATTAATATTTCTCTGCCTGGGTGGCTATGATAGCACCATCACAGCCAGCAACCACTTGTCTGAACTCTTTACACGCACACATCACAACAGTAAAATGCATGGGGATTGATAGTATACATATCTTGTCTGTGAATATAGCCTCTGTCGTCCATCTCCAGATTGGTTTCCTGAAAATCTCCGTGGTGAATTCTCCGATGAAACCGAAGATTCCGAACATTCCGTCCTCTTCACTGGCCTCTAATACACTCTCTTCCTGTAACCACATTGCTAATCTTCTGAAGAATATATCATCTGGAAAACTCTTCTAACAGTGTCCGCAATGAAACGCAGGAAACTCTTTCCTGGATAGACTTTGCTGCTCTTTAACTCATGTCTTCTGATCAGGGTGACATAGACTTTAAACTTAGTCCAAATACATAGCCTCTTCTGCAGGTCTCCACCACCTACTACGAAAGCAAGAGGTCTTCAAAGTTCGCATCACAGGTTGCTGATGAAACACCCTTTCTAGAACTCTTCTCCTGCCCATCCCGATAGGACAGGGATGGCGCCTGCGGCGATGATTGAGTCTTTCCTTCATAAGTCTCCTTATTACCGATAAGTCTCTTTACTTCCTCAGCTCTACAGCCTTAATAATTGTGTCGTGAAAATAACTTTCTACAACCAGGAAATGCTCATGCTCAGTCTTTCTCTTAATCAAAGAGGGCCAGTTCTCCTTCCACAATCTGTCCTGGGTGGTTCTCAATAGAGTCTGTAACCCAATCTGTCCATACCATCCTGTCCCTTCTCTACAATCAAGTGGAAAGATGTACTCTTCCTGCAGCCACAGTCCTGCTGCCAATCCTCCAGGACCTGCGCCCAAAAATCAGCACGTCATAAACCTTAGACATGATTCTCTCTCCTTTGTAAAGTGTTATGTTTGCAAAATAGAGACAAGCCCTATTTTGTGAATATCCAAAGTTAAGTTCTTATCAATCTAGCGTTCTGCTCTATGTTAGCAAAGACAATATTTTCTCGAAATATTGTTTTCTATAAATGTTTTTTTAGCTTTTGAAAACTCTATAAAATATTCTTCGGAGCAGAGGCCCTGCCCCAGAAGAATCAATAATGCACAATTATGAAAATAGTCTGTCGGATAACTGTGCAAGAACACATGAGATTCTCCACAATCTTTTCTCCAGAGCCTTCTCTTCTTCAGGCTTCATAGCCAGTTTCCAAGTGGGTGAGAATAGCAATAGCGGAACGATACGGTTAGCACCTACTGTCACGCATGGGGCCGTTGTTGCTGTACAGATGTGCGCTACCGGAATACCTGTTGCTCGTGCCTTTAACCATTGTTGCACCGCAACGTGTGCGGAGTTCCTCACGTGCTGGTAAGAACGTACATCTGCATGGTCCTTCTTAAGTTTTGCACCGATTTCCTCAACAGAAACTTCTTTTGAGAAGCTACCAGTTCCGTTACCAACAGTGGAATAGGGAAAGTGCTCATAGGACTCTCCGATCTTTCGCTTCCTTCTCCTGGAAATCTCTAAAGACATCAGCCGGTAATACTCTGTCGGAGTCCTGGTTCGCATAGCTTGGGTCATATCCACCGTAGAGCTGTCTCGCAGGTTTCTGCTGTTAAATCATTTTACCCTGCAATGTTGTACTCACCGTAGCTTGAAGTAGCATTTGGAGAGACTCGATGTGTTGGTTCGTTTGTGTCTAATGCCGCCGGAAGTTACTAAAGCAATGGTTGCCTTAGACATATCCTTAGTAGCAGGCATTGGAGGACACACGGTCGAAAAGAAGGCATCGGATACTCTGTTGTGAATTCCTTCCACTGCAATCTTGCCAGCATCTTAACAGCACGCTGATCCTCTTTCCTCTTCGAAGTTTACGATTCCTACTGGAATGTAGCCCTCTTCCTTGGAGGAACCAAATCTTCTCTCCTCTGGCAAGCTTCCAAGCCAAGAGAAAGTACCATCTTCTTTACTGCATCTCTCTTTTATACCTGCTTTTCATTCTTGGTAGAAAGCGACTCGTAAACTCTTGCTCTGCTTCATCAGCTCCCAGGTTCTCAACATATACCTGTAACAACAGGGATATTAAACTCTTCCTGACTGCTTGCAGCAATAGTAGCACAAAGCAAATCCCGTAACGGCCGGCGTCAAATGCCTGGGACCCTGCTACATAAAAGATCCAGGCTTTAACTCAGAGCCTTCTTTAAAGATCATCACGGCTTTACCTTATCCAGGTATTCTCACCAGATAGCTATCTCCTGCAAAGCGATGGTTCCCACGATTTCCGCTTCGTCTCCAAAGGCCTGCTGGAAAGCAAGTCCGGGTCCCATTGGTCCTCATGGTACTCCATTGGATAATCTGCCTTATCACTCTCCACCGACCTAGAGCGAAAAGAACTGGTTAATATATTGTACAACCTTTAATTTTCATTTTCTTCTCCTTATCTCTTGCACTCCAAGCTTGATAGCCAACCTCCAGAGGTAGCACCGGTAATAGCTGAATCTCTACTTCCAGGAACCGTCAGCGCTTCGCTGTGGTGATCATAGCTCCGCAATCTCTTGGTCATGTAATTCCAGGTTCCGTGCCTTATCCAACTTTGGAAGAGTAATCGGCTGGTTAGCGGCTCCACCGGTAACTAAAAGCATTTTGCTGCTACCTCCGCATCTGCCAGGACTGGGACTTTCCGTCTCTTCCTGCGTACTCATCTGTGATGATTACGGTCTTGATGCCCTCAGCTTCCAATCTTCTTACAGTTCATGATCAAGTCTGTATCGGGTGTGCAAACCTTCCTCCAGTAATGATAACTGCATCTAAGTGAAGCATCTTGCAAAACTTAGCGGTCTGGTTGGAAGAAGACAGCTCCCTTATCCATAAGGTATACGTTCTCATTGGTAATGATATAGCCTGCAAAGTTGATGGTCTTTCCATGCTCCTCGAAGATCTTCTGCAACAGGGTTCGTCCTCGTTGTACGTAGCTGGGTTCTTATCACAGCGGATACGCAGTTTCCGGAAATGATTAAGCACCGTCCATAGACTCTGTTGGATACAGGATGAGCTGGGAAGAGTCTTCTTCCGCATCTACGCGCCGTAAACATAAGTGTCGTGCGGTAATCCCTGAGACTGGAAGCATCTGTCATGTCCACTCTTGGAGAGATCCGGGGAATGCCTTGGCACCTTCCGTCAGATCTAGGTCTCATATGCCTGTGGTCTCGTCCGGAGTAAGCTCTTCTTGCCTTCTCTGCGATAAATGTTGCTGTCTTAGAAGTCCTGCCAAACGAACAGCCTGCTCGTAATCATGAGCCTCAGTTCCTCTACGGCTTGCAAACACAGGTTAAGTTTACTGTCTTGGAGAATGGAGTATACTCTGCTCCAAGTCGCACCTATCGATGACTCCCTCCTGGAAACCAACGATCGGTCCTGCTGTAATAACAGCCATTTCGCTTTCAAGCAATAGGTCTTTCCGGAGCCTACGAGTATCTACAGGAGCAACCACTCGGGGAATACGCCGCCCTTTCCTTTCAACCTTTACTCTTGGCTCAGTCACATCCTTAACCGGTGTGATACGAACAGATTCACCAGGTCTCTTGCCACGTCAAATTGCACTTCTTTAATCTTCTCTCTTCTGACAGAAAAACTTAGCTCCAGTTCTTTCTTGGATACGCATAGAGGAACGTGGTCTTTAATTTCTGTTTTCTCGGCAAACTGGATGTCATTGATGAAAATCTTACTAATTCAGCTTCACTTTCGATGTCCTCCTTTGAATGTTGATGTATAAGGAATGTTACAGGTTAATCCTAGCATCTCTCTACTATCCGCTTAATGCAATACTGAGGATTTCTAATCCACTATCCAGTAAGGTCCAATCCAGAAGTCTGAAAAGTCTGCACCTTTTCTCCGTGAATTCTCTCATCTTTTCCGGGAACTTTTCACAGGTATTCAGCGTATTCAGCAAATCGAGGACTTCATATCAAAAGGCTGCTCCAGGTCTTGTCCAGAAAACCGGAGTTCATAAGAGTTTCATTGGGTTTGATAGAGGCCATCCGAGGTGGGTCAAAATCTTCCTCCTCATGTGAACCACTGTCCCGCACCGCCTTGAGAATATCCATAAGAAATCTCTCTATAGTCGATTTCAATCTTAACGCTGGGACCCTTCTTTGGAACATTCTCTTTTACCAGTGGATTATTGGTAGCAATCGCAAGGTTTTCATTTCTTTTCTCCTTTCCAGCTTACACAAAACAGGGCTCGAGAAGATTCCGCATCCCTGTTCTTCCTAGATTCAAGAGTCCCCAGTACACTCATCCTTTTTACCTGAAAAGATTCATTGTTATTTGGAAACAACTTTGCCTCTTCGAGTGGCTTTCGCTCTCTCTGCATGTACCTTATTCTTGGTGCTGACAGTATTTTAACAGTCATTATGGAGCATTTCTACAAAATCAATTTATATATATTATCTGTAAGTATTTTCTACAATATATTTCAATTCTTGAATTATTCCCTCTTGCTTTTCGCGAGATACCATGAACTGTCTTTTCAAAATTTATATTGCTTCATCTGTGTCAATTTCTGCTGCGTCTTTCGTCCTGCCTTTTCCTATATATCTCTTTTTCTTTCCTTAAAAGCACTGGTCGTCATCCATGGGATGCTTCTATAGAGTCTCTTCGCTTTATCCGATTGTTCAGTCACCAAAAGCTCTATAGCCTGTGTATAATGGTCATCACCCTGAACGAAAGTCTGAAATAACCAGATAAGATATAGTTAAAGGTGCTGCTCTTCAGCACTTTTTCTTTACGAGAGATCCCACTGTGAGGGGTTGTCATGAGTTCCATGGAAAGCTCCATTTTGAGAGTTCCATTTTGAGAGCTCCATTTTTGAGGTTCCTCATCTTGCAGTGATCGAAGTGGGAGGCGGCGACCCAACCGCCGTCCTCTCCACAACACTGTACGTACGGTTCTCGTATTTCAGCGCTTTCAATAGTTGACGTGCACAGACTGATGGGCTGTGGCTAAATCGTCAAAAGCTCACTGTTTGCATCAGTCTTTCTTTTGTCATTGCCATGTTCGCGACAACTGTGTGTTATAAACCAGCCAGCCTCGTCTGCTGTTTGCCGTTTTCCACCCCTAGGTCTTGAGGAACTTCCCATGACCCTCAGGTTTCCAGTATCTGGTTCCTTTACATTTCCATTGTTTCCATACCACACATACGTATTCTGTGATAGAGCCATCCCGTTGATATCATTCATGTTGCTCTTCATGCTTGCTATTCCATAGTGGTTAAAGCCACCCTCTTGCGTATACGCCCGGTTCTTTCTGGGCTCGGCGAGTTGACGCAGCTGGCCTTACGGGAAGAAAGCTCTTTCGGTTTCGACTTAAACTTCTCCCAGACTTTTGCATGAACTCGGACGTATATGCCACTTCTGTTTCCTTCCCAGTGCAAAAGCAAAGAGATTTGCATTTCAGATTGCAAATACGCTGACGAGTGCGGCTTTTCTCCTCGATTCACTGTGAGTTTCGTTTCTCCTCAAGATACCTCGTTGCACTCTCTAAAGAGTCTCTCTGATGCCTTTCTGCTTTTCACGAGCACTATGTCATCTGCATACCTTATGCATAGGACACCTCTTCTCAAAAACTCCGGTCGAACTCATTGAGGCAGATATTCTGCGAGCAAAGAGATAGAAATTCCCTCCTTGGCAGCGACCCTTCTCTGTTTCAATCACTCCATTTTCCATTACGCCCTTTCTCAGATACCTCTTGATAAGTTGCCACCACGTTCATCTTCCTAACGTTTTCCTCCAGAAGGTTGATAAGAATCTCGTGGTTGATTGTATCGAAATATTTCGATAAATCTCAGTACTACCGCATATGTGTATTAGCCCTGTTCAGCGTACTCCTTAATCTTGAAAGTGTTGCTCCTGCGTCTCTGTTTGGACGGGTAACCGTAGCTGCCAAAGTCTGTAAAAGTGGTCATGGATTGGAATTAACTGTTGTTGTCGCCTTGGTAGTGTTGGGTCCTATCACTGTTGGTATATGGCTTTCACTTTTACCACCATGGTTTGAGATCTCAACTCGTCTGCTGGAGACGGGTATACTTTCCACGATAGATACCGGTTAGTTAACTCTGTTGATGTTCCTGAAGATGAAGTACCTCTTCGATGGTCGCCATCAATTCAGGTCTCCTTGTTTTGCCTTCACTCTCTTATATACCTTCTGTTAAAGTTATCTTTATGCAATC